>Ga0207897_100011_pt1 | contig 206926 bp, 178 predicted proteins | sample LinPmetageLP42_FD_184054 | JGI IMG/M metagenome (GOLD analysis project Ga0207897, IMG submission 184054) | Marine viral communities from the Pacific Ocean - LP-42 (SPAdes) | ecosystem: Environmental > Aquatic > Marine > Oceanic | place: Pacific Ocean | collected 2010-08-27
CGCTTTTACTTCTACAACCAACACATTGACGATCACGGACAGCAATGGCGCTTTGGATGCTCCTATCGTAAACTCGAACGAACTGGATATTACCGCTGGAGAGATTACCTCTACCATCAACGGTGTGGCTTCAACTCCTATAACCCTACCTGTTGCCGATGGATCGGAAACGGTTCTCAATGACGGTACGAATACTACTATTGCAGGTGCAGGTACTGTGGCCAGTCCGTATACCATTGCAGTTCCAGATAACTTGGACAACTCGGTAACCAATGAACTTTCTGATTTAAGTTTAAGCGCTACCAATATTCTTACATTAACGAATCCATTAACTGGATCCAATCAAGTTGATCTTAGTACAATTTCAACAGATGATCAAACAGTTGAAATGTTCGCATTCAACGGTTCTACATTTGAACTTTTACTTAAAATTGAAGATGACCCTACAACTCAGGTAGCGAATTTATCCTCTCTATATGCAGACGGTACTGAAACAGAAATTACAGCAGGTGCTGGAATAAGTATAACTGGAGATGGGTCGAGTACATTACCATACAACATCATTAACGATTTTACGGAAGTTGATGGGAGTATTACCAATGAAACAAATACAAGTTTTGCAACTGTTGATGTGGCAGGGGTTGACTACTTAAGAATATCTGATTCTAATGGAGACTTAGATGTTCCTTTATCTGATTTATCACATACAGGTACTACAGGTTCTGTGTTTTTTGCAGGAGCCGATGGTACTCCAACTGAAAATAATAGCCAATTATTTTGGGACGCAACCAACAATAGGTTAAGTATAGGAAATCCATTACTAGGAACAAATAAACTTACCGTAAATGGTACAACAAGAACTAGTGGATTAAACAACTCTGATGGTAGTACAACCCTGCCATCTTATAGATTTTCAGATGATTCCGATACCGGTATTTACAGTCCTGCAGCCGATGAAATAGGTTTAGTTGTTGGTGAAATTGAAGCATTAAAAGTTGAAGAAACTTCGGGCAATACTTCAGTAATAATAAACGAAACTTTAGAATTGGAAGGTGCCGTATTAGATGAAAATGATTCCCCAGGAACAGCTGGTCAAGTATTAACTTCAACAGCCACTGGTACTGAGTGGGTAAATTCTATGAGCCCAATAAAAGCTATTGGAAAAATAAGCTCTGCAGGTACTGTTACCAAAGCAACAGCTGGAGTTACCGTCACTAGAATCAGTGTAGGTTATTACAGAGTTACATTGCCTACAGGTGCGGTATCTGATGCAGATTATATCATTCAATTAACACAACCTGGTAGAGGTGGTGCCGGTAACGACGATCCTGGTATTTCCTACTCCAACCAAACCGCGACTAGTTTTGAGGTTATCATCGGTGATAATGACAACGGCGGCACCGACCGATCAAGATTTGATTCTGAATTTATGTTCACTGTTTTAGACCTATAAAAATGAGATTAAAAAATTACATACTATTTACAATCATTCTTCTAACAGGTGTTATTGCCAACGCCCAATTGGAAAGTGGTTTACTACTTGGCTTAACCAATGCCACAACCGCAGATATAAATGCTACAACAGATGCTGCCACAGGATCTTTGGTCTTTAATACGGATACAAATCAAGTATATGTTTTTGATGGTACGTCTTGGAGCCAAATGGGTCAGAAAACTACCTATACCGGTACTTTTAGAATTTCGGGAACAGGTGCGGTTTTCGTATCCGGAATTCCTTTTCAACCTTCATCAGTGTCGTTTGTAGCCTATGCCAATATTGAAGATTTCGATATTAATGCTGACAACGGGACTAGAAATAATGAAAATGGATTACCAAATGCTTATGGTAGTATGAAAGGATTTGCCAGAGATGACAATGGCACTATTACCGAACAAGTAATCTTCAACGGAGGTAGTGGTAATTCAATTAACGATATATCTAGATACGCTTCTAGCGCTCACAGTATCGGGTTACGTTATGCAAATCAAAATGGAGATAATTTAGGGTTAACCACCGCAACGGTTACTGCTTTCACAAGCAATGGGTTTACCTTAAATACAGACAATTATGCAGATGGAATTGTAGTAATATTCGAAGCACATCGATAAGAATATGAGAAACACATCAACTTTTATATATATCGTCTGTACTTTACTCTGTGCCTTAAACAGCTACAGTCAAGATGCCGTGCATAACTATGGAAATATTCAAATTCACGATGACGGTCTTGTTGGTTTTCATATGGATGTCATCAATAATGGTGCATTTAATCAAAATAAAGGATTGGTCGGTTTTTATTCCATGGACAAGGCGCTAACGATATCCGGTGGGTCAAATCCTATTTTTTATGATTTTGAAGTTGCCGTTGACAACGATCTTTACATAGATAATACTGTTGGGATTTCAAATAACGCCAGTTTTATAACAGGTGATATTGTTACCAATAGAATGGCATCCGAAGTCAATATAAATTTTCTAAACGATTCATTCTATATAGGCGAAGGCAATACCACAAAAGTAGATGGCTATGCAGCAATGAGCAATAAATCTGAATTTACCTACCCAATTGGCCAGTTCGATAAATTGCGTCCATTGACAATTGCATCCGAAAGTTCTAATGATTATACCAAAGCAGCCTATTATTATGAAGACCCCAACACCCCAAGTATTATAGGAACAAGTTTCGATACCAGTTTAACCGAAAACCAATTTTTATCGGTTAGCGAATATGAATTTTGGCATTTAGAAGGTAGTATTCCATCGAAAGTAACCTTAACCTGGGACCAAGATAGCAACGCCAATCTTTACGGTGATTTTATTACCGACCTAAAAGTGGTAGGTTGGAGTATTATTGATAAAGTTTGGGTAAATCTTGGAAATTCTAATGTAGAGGGAGATTTTAACAGTGGCTCAATAACCTCAGAAGACTTTGTACCAAGTGACTATGAAATAATAACTATTGGCGGAAACTCCGACCTTTTAGAAACCGTGTCCAATATTACATTAGACAACTATTATATGACTCCTAATGGTGATGGTATAAACGATTATTTAGAAATTGAAGGAATAGAAGGGTCACCGAACAACACCTTACAAATCTTCAATAGATATGGTAGAATGGTATTCTCAAAAAAGAACTACAATAACGAATTTAACGGCATTTCTAATGTAAATGGTGTAATTGCAAAAAATATAGGTTTACCATCTGGTATTTATTTTTACATAATTACCTTAAACGACTTAAATATCAAACACCAAGGATATTTATACCTTTCGACAAGAGAAGAAAATTAATCTTACATACCATAAAATCAATAATCACTATTTTTACTTTAATAATACAGATTTTACCGCATTCAAAAGTATTTTATCTTTTGATCGAATTTGGCAAATAAATTGCTCCATTAACATCAATATTTAGATATGCAAAGAAGAACGTTTATTAATAGAAGTAGTTCCGCAGCACTTGCTCTTGCTCTTGCTCCAACAATATTTATTCAAGAAGAAAAGGAATATGGCATTCTTGAATTAATGGGCAAAGAAGATATAGAGCTATTCGGTAAGGGTATCAACTTAAGAAAAGAAGCTCATGATGCCTTTATAGAAATGAAAAAAGCAGCATATAAGGACGGTATTGATTTAAAAATAGTATCTAGTTATAGAAGCTACGATAGACAAGAAGCAATTTTTGAGCGCAAATTTTTGCAATATACAGATGATGATGGCATGAACCCTACCGACGCCATTGATAAAATTATTGAGTATTCTACCATACCCGGTACCAGCAGGCATCATTGGGGTACCGATATTGATGTTGTGGACGGCTACAGAAAAGTGGAGGGTGATGTTTTGGTTCCACATAAATATGAAGGTGATGGTCCTTACGTAGATTTTAAAAAATGGATGGATGAAAACTCTGAAACCTATGGTTTTTATTTAGTTTATACCAATGAGCCAAAAAGAAGAGGTTTTAAATATGAGCCTTGGCATTATAGCTATGCACCATTATCTATACCTATGCTTGAACAGTACAGAAGTAAAAATGTGGCATCCATTATTATTCGCGAAGATTATTATGGTGCCGAGCATTTTACAATGAACTTTTTGAAGTCTTACATACAAAATAATATTTTAGATATCAATAGAAAGCTTTTATAAGCATTTTGTACATTAGAACCTGTACTATAACACTTTACCATGAGAAGAGGAAGTTGGAAAATTAGAATATTCATAGGATTGGCCATTGTTGCCTTTGCATTTATACAAAAATGTAGCAACACCGAAGAGAACCCTTACACCGGTCGTTCACAGCATATTACCATGACCCCTGATCAAGAAATTGCTATAGGCTTACAAAGTGCCCCAGAGATGGCACAGCAGCACGGCGGACTTTATCCCGACCAGCGTTTGCAGTCGTTCGTTGCGTCTGTTGGAAACAAATTGGTTCAAAACAGTATTGCTAGGGAAACACCTTATGAATATGACTTTCATTTATTGGCAGACGACCAAACGATAAATGCTTTTGCGTTGCCCGGGGGGCAATGTTTTATCACATATGCACTATTTTCTCAACTTAATGAAGCGCAATTAGCCGGAGTTTTAGGACATGAGATAGGTCATGTTATCGGTAGGCATTCCGCTGAAAGAATTGCCGATAGCCAAACTTGGCAAACCGCTACCATGGGAGCAACAGTAGGTGCAGGAGATATGGGCAGCATTGTAGGCAGTATAGGACAGAGCACTTTATTGAAAAACGGTAGAGGCGACGAATTGGAAAGTGATGAGCTAGGTGTTCTTTTTATGATTCAATCTGGTTATGACCCTTATGAAATGGTAACGGTAATGGAAATTTTAAAAGCAGCTGGCGGACCAAACCGTACCCCTGAATTTCAAAGTACCCACCCAGATCCCGAAAATAGAATTGAAAAAATTAAGGAGGCCATAGCAAAGTATAAAAATCAAGGTTAATCCGATTTATTGTACACTTTATCTAGGGCTATCTACGCGGTTGTATATTTTTTGTAACTTTGGGTAAGTCCCAAGCTTATTTTACCATTTATTTATTGCCTTTATAGCTATGATTTAATCATAGAAGAACACTATAATGGGAACAATTACACATTTCAGAAACTTGTACGTGCAAGCTTTTGAAAACTGCAAACCAGAAATATTGGTTGCGTTTTTAAAAGTTTACTCAGTATTTTGCGCCCTAATGATATTTATGGCAATGTACGCCTTCGTTGTTAGAGCCGTAAACGGATTTGATTTTTAACGCGTTTTACTCTTTTACCTGAACACTATTTGGAGTAGGATTTTGTATTAATTAAAAAAAGGCCCATTGAAAATTCAATGGGCCTTTTTAAATTTCAGAATGTTGTTTATTAAGAATCTTGTTTAATTACATCCAACACATCCTTCGCGTTCGATTGTTTAGCATAATCTTTTGCGGTATACCCTTGGTCGCTTTTAATATTTAAATTCGCCCCGTTTAGAAGCAAAACCTTCATTACCTCTGCCTTATTGTAACGCGCAGCATACATTGCAGGTGTTAACCCTAATGACTTTTCGTTTAATTCCGCCCCAGTAGCTAACAAACTTCTAACTTCATCTACATCTCCTTTAATAACTGCTTTACACAATGAACTGATTTCATCATTGGCAGAAATAGAATTTATAGTATAAGAGTTAGATTTCTGAATATTGTCAACGTTGGCATTTACTATTGAGAACATTCCTAAACAGAATAAAAATGCAATTACTTTTTTCATAATATTTATATTTAAATTTTTGTAAAAATTATCAATAACATAAATTTACATATATTTTATTAGGAAATTAATAGTTTTAAGAATTAAATAATAAATATTTAACAATCAAGATAAGTTGCTAAAAACTATGAGTTTATAAACCTAAATTTTTAGTCTTGCTAAAGAGTAAAAATAGTATCGAAAATTAGCTGCCGGTCGCTGTTTCGATAAGCTCTAGGGCCTCGGTTGCATTTGATAATTCAGCATAACGTTTTGCAGTATACCCTTGGTTACTTTTCATATCTAGGTCCGCACCATTGCTGATCAATACTTCTAAAATATCCACTTTATTGTAACGGGCTGCAAACATTGCAGGGGTCATACCCATAGATTTTTGATTTACATCTTCGCCCAAATCAATTAAGCGCTTTACTGTTTGTACATCTCCCGTTATTACTGCCTTACAAAAAGAACTAATATCTGCTTTTTTTATAAGTTCTGATGTAGTTGATGATGCAATTCGGTTAGTGTTTTCAGCTGCCATAACAGTTGATCCCATGGTAAATGCTACCATAGCTAATGTAAGAATTACTTTTTTCATGATGATTGATTTTAATTGATGAAGTACAATAGCGTACATTTTAATAGACTATTTAAAACTTAAAATGTTTCATTCTTTAACACTGTTATAACTAAACTTTAACAAACAAAACTCTTTTTCATGTTCAATTATGTTGTGTTACTGTACCTATTAAAAAAAGGCCCTTAATCTAGTAGCTAAACTTAACAGAACATAGTATTTTTGTATTCTTAAAACCTTGAAAAGATGAACAAAAAAGTAATCTTAATGATATTAGACGGTTGGGGCAAATCTCCAAATCCTGAAGTATCTGCAGTAGATAAAGCCAATACGCCTTTTATAGATAGTTTATACACCAAATACGCAAACTCCAATTTGCTAACCGACGGAATGAACGTAGGTTTGCCTGAAGGTCAAATGGGTAATAGCGAAGTTGGTCATATGAATTTGGGTGCCGGTAGAATTGTTTATCAAGATTTAGCTAAAATAAACAAGGCGGTCAACGAGAACACTTTAAGTTCTGAACCAGTACTAAAAAGTGCTTTTGATTACGCAAAGGAAAACAACAAAGATGTTCATTTTTTAGGCTTATTAAGTGATGGTGGTGTACATAGTCATACCAACCATATTAAAGGGTTAATTGCTGCCGGTAAAGAATCTGGCGTCGACAATATGTATTTACATGCTTTTACCGATGGTAGAGATGTTGATCCAAAATCTGGAAAAGGATTTTTAGAAGATATCGTTCGATACGGCGCAGATAAAAACACAAAATTAGCCACTGTTATTGGTAGATACTACGCAATGGACCGCGACAAAAGGTGGGAACGTGTTAAAGAAGCTTATGATGTTATCGTAAATGCAGAAGGTGAAAAATCTACAGATATCGGTAAAACCATTCAGAAAAGTTACGATGCCGATGTTACCGATGAATTTATTAAACCAATTGTAATGACCAATACAGATGGGACACCAATTGCATCTGTAAAAGAAGGCGATGTAGTTATTTTCTTCAATTTTAGAACAGATAGAGGAAGAGAACTAACTCAAGTATTAAGTCAGGTAGATATGCATGAACAAAACATGCACAAACTTGCACTGTACTATGTTACTTTGACCAATTACGACGAATCATACAATAACGTACACGTTGTATATAACAAAGATAATATCGTTGACACGCTAGGTGAAGTTTTATCCAATGCCGGTAAAAAACAAATTAGAATAGCGGAAACCGAGAAGTACCCTCATGTTACTTTCTTTTTCAATGGAGGTAGAGAGGTTCCTTTTGAAGGTGAATCTCGAATTCTATGTCCTTCACCAAAAGTGGCAACTTATGACTTGCAACCAGAAATGAGCGCTTTTGAAATTAGGGATAAAATCATACCAGAAATCAATAAAGGAGATGTTGACTTTATCTGTTTGAACTTCGCAAATCCTGATATGGTTGGTCATACCGGTGTTATGGAAGCAGCAATTAAGGCTTGTGAAACGGTTGACGAATGTGCAAAAGACGTTATTACTGCAGCTATTGAAAAAGATTTTTCTGTAATCGTAATCGCTGACCACGGAAATTGTGAAACCATGCTTAACGAAGATGGTTCTCCAAACACGGCACATACAACCAACCCTGTACCATTAATATTGGTCGATAAAGAAATTAATCATATTAATGATGGTGTATTAGGTGATATTGCTCCAACTATTTTAAAACTAATGGGTGTGGAAAAGTCTAAATATATGACTCAAAATTCATTGGTATAAACCATTAGTATACAATTAGCATGATAAAATTAAAAACAGCTGAGGAAATTGAATTAATGCGTGAAAGCGCATTAATTGTTTCTAAAACATTGGGAATGATCGCTGCAGAAGTCAAACCGGGAGTAACAACTCTTCAGCTTGATGCCATGGCCGAAACTTTTATTCGTGACCACGGTGCGGTGCCTGGTTTTTTAGGTTTATATGATTTTCCTAATTCATTGTGTATGAGCCCCAATGCTCAAGTAGTACATGGCATTCCAAATGACACACCATTGCAAGAGGGAGATATTATCTCCATTGATTGTGGTGCTCTAAAAAATGATTTCTATGGTGATCACGCTTATACTTTTGAAGTAGGAGAAGTGAGTCCTGAAGTTAAAAGGCTATTAGAGGTTACCAAGCAATCGTTATACATCGGTATTTGTGAATTTAGGGTCGGCAACCGTGTAGGTGACGTTGGCTATGCCATTCAAAAATTTACAGAAGAGCATGGTTACGGTGTTGTTCGAGAATTGGTAGGGCATGGACTAGGCAGAAAAATGCATGAAGGTCCTGAAATGCCTAACTACGGTCGTCGCGGAAGAGGCAAAAAGTTTGTTGAAGGGATGACAGTTGCGATTGAACCCATGACCAATATGGGCACTAAGAGCATCAAGCAACTAAAGGACGGATGGACAATACTTACTGCAGATGGTAAGCCTAGTGCTCACTTTGAACACGATGTGGCCATTGTGAATGGTAAACCAGAGCTATTATCAACTTTTAAATACATTTACGAAGCACTGGGCATAGAAAGTGATGAAGAAGATGAATTTACCTCTTCTACCGTGAAAAGCTAAGAAATACTGATGAAGAAAATTTTTAAATTTTTTCTTAACCTTGTTCCTAGACCAGTATTAATTTCCCTTAGTTATTTGGTAAAACCCTTTTTTAAGGCGTATTACCGTGGTAACACTTATGAAGATCCTATTGATGGTAATACCTTTAGAAGTTTTCTTCCGTACGGATATGAAAACCCAAGAGAAAATGTACTTTCGCCTTCTACCCTATCATTAGAAAGGCACCGTTTATTATGGATGTTCTTAAAAGAGGAAACAGAATTTTTTACGGCTCATTTACACGTATTACATTTTGCACCAGAACAGGCGTTTTATAAAAGGTTTAAAAAGTTAAAAAACCTCAATTATGTTACTACGGACTTAAATTCTCCGTTAGCAGACGTGAAGGCAGATATCTGTAACTTACCTTTTGAAGATAATACCTTCGATGTTATTCTGTGTAATCACGTATTAGAACATATATCAGATGATACCAAGGCCATGTCTGAATTATATAGAATTCTAAAACCAGGTGGGTGGGGCATTTTTCAGATTCCACAAGACTTGAATAGAGAAATTACCTATGAAGACAACACCATAACAGATAAAGTAGAACGGGCTAAAATTTTTGGTCAGTATGACCATGTACGTATTTACGGCAGGGATTATTTCGATAAACTAAGAGAAATAGGTTTCACCGTTAACGAAATAGATTTTACCAAGCTTTTGAGCCAAGAAGAAATCGATAGGTACCGCTTAGCACAAGGGGAAATAATTCCTTTCGTAAAGAAATAATTACTCTACAACTACAGCTTTAAACCCTGCTGTCAAGAATTCTTGCGTATCACCATTCTCATCGATATAAACGATATAGGCTTCTAATCTGTCATTTTCATTGATTACCTTAAACGCATCATCTAAATCCATTGCCATAAAAGCCGTGGCATAACCATCTGCAGTTGCACAATTATCTGCCAATATGGTTACCCCAAGGGTATTCGACAATTGTGTATAACCCGTTTTGGGGTTAATCGTATGTACATACTTTTTCCCACTTGCCTCATCTACCCTATATTTACGGTAATTACCAGATGAAGCCAGAGCCCTATTATTTAAGTTTATTAAAATTCTAGTGGACCTGTTTATTTTCATTTCAGGATCATCTATACCTACTACCCAAGATTTATCCTTAATAACATTTCTACCCTTAGCTACAAGCTCACCACCAACTTCAATTAAATAATTTTGAACTCCCTTAGCATCTAACATTGCAGCTAATCGGTCTATTGCATAACCCTTGGCAATTGAATTAAAGTCTAAATAAATATTTGCATTAGACTTGACCACTTGATCATTTTGATTCAGCGATACCTTGTTAAGACCTACATAGTTTAAAAGACTATCCACTTTTAGACTATCCAATGTTATTTGCCTTTCCGGACCAAAGCCCCAAGCGTTTACCAAAGTACCTACCGTAGGGTCAAAAAAACCATTAGTCTCTCGGTGAATCAATTTTGAAAGTTGCAGCACCTCTTTAAACATAGCATCCACTACTACAGTACTATCACCACTATTCACCCTAGAAATATCAGAATCTGGTATATAAGTGGATAAAGATTGGTTGATGACAGCAAATACCGAATCAATCTCCTTCTGCATATCCATTTCTTCTGCGGTGATGGAAATTATACTATATGAAGTACCCAAAGCGCCACCTACATTTTGATTTCGAACCGCATCCTTATTCTTACAAGATTGAATCAACCCTGCAAAAACCATCAATATTAAAATACATTTTCTCATATCTCTACCAAACCATCATAATCCACAATATACTCCTCATTTAAATACACTGGTAAATTATGATCAGTAGCATTTACCAATCCTACACCGGCATAGAAAGTTGTTGCCTCAAATTTAAGAGCATGTTCTTTCATTTTCTTTAGGTCTGACATAAAAAACTCAAAATCTTTTGGGTCACCAGGATACTCTATTGCCTTAACCACCACAAAACGCATTTGCTTATCCTTGGTGCAAACAAACTGCGGATTTTTTCGCAACTCACTATTTACCGCCAAAAATTCAAACCCCGCCTCTTCTAACTGTTTGCCAACAATATTCATTGCTAAGTTATGCAGCTCTTGTTCTGTTAATACGTGCATATGTAAATAAATTTATAAAAAAAACCGATACATTACATATCGGTTAAACTATTTAAAATCAATAACTTACAGCTTATCCGCCGAAGTCATCGAAACGTATATGTTCATCTGGGATACCGAAATCTTCACCCATCTTCTGAACAGCTTTGTTCATTAATGGAGGTCCACAGAAATAAAGTTCTATATCTTCTGGAGACTCATGAAGGCTTAAGTAGTTATCAATTACACAATTGTGTATGAACCCTACAAAACCATCGCCAGGTGCATCTATATTTTCTTTTACTTTCCAGTTATCTTCTTCTAATGGCTCAGATAATGCCAAATAGAATTTAAAATTAGGAAACTCTTCTTCTAATTTATAGAAGTGATCTAAATAGAAAAGCTCTCTTTTAGAACGACCACCGTACCAATAAGTCACCTTTCTATCGGTCTTCAACGTTTTGAATAAGTGATATAAATGAGAACGCATTGGCGCCATACCTGCACCACCACCTACGTATAACATTTCAGAATCTGATTCGTTGATAAAGAATTCACCGTAAGGACCAGAAATTGTACACTCATCACCAGGCTTAAGGTTAAATATATAAGATGATGCAACACCAGGGTTTACATCCATCCAACCGTTCTTTGAACGATCCCATGGCGGAGTAGCGATACGTACGTTCAACATAATCTCTCTACCTTCTGCAGGGAAAGAAGCCATTGAATACGCTCTTTCAACCGTTTCAGGATTTTTCATCACTAAAGGCCAAAGGTTGAATTTATCCCATTCAGCTTGAAATTTATCCGGAGTTTCATGCTCTTCTGGGTGTGCCGTAATGTCTATATCGGCATACTTAACCTCACACTCAGGAATTTCAATTTGAATATAGCCTCCTGCCTTGTAGCCCATATCTTCTGGAATCTCAACTACAAACTCTTTAATAAAAGAAGCAACATTATAATTACGCACTACTTTAGCAGGCCATTTCTTAATACCGAATACTTCTTCTGGTATCGTAATTTCCATGTCTTGCTTTACCTTAACCTGACAGGCCAAACGAGCACCATGGTTCAATTCTTTTTTAGAAAAATGAGGTGTTTCGGTAGGTAATGCTTCACCTCCACCAGAAAGTACATGACACTCACATTGAATACATGTTCCCCCTCCACCACACGCAGATGGTAAAAATACTTTTTGGTTACCTAATGTAGATAACAAAGATCCACCTGAATCAACTTCAATTTTCTTTTCTCCGTTAATGGTAATGGTTACAGGACCAGATGGAGAAAGTTTTTGTTTGGTAAACAGAAGCAATGCTACTAACACCATCAACAGTATTAGAAATGCGACAACAGTTATCAGTATTGTTCCGCCAGTACTTGCAGCTAAAATCATATTTATTTGTTTACGTCGTTATAAGAAATCACCTTTTCGTCAATTTCTTCGTTCTTATCTACTACTACTTCTTCCTCTACAGGAGTTACCATTTCTGGTTTGCTTATTTGGTTCACTTGCTCTGAAGTTTCTTCAGCTTCATCACCTCCACCGGTCAACATTCCTCCAAAACTTTGAAAACCAATACCCATTAAACCAGTAATAATAAAGGTAATACCCAAACCTCTTAAAGGAGCAGGAACATTACTGTATCTAATTTTCTCACGAATGGCCGCAATAGCCAAAATTGCCAAGAACCAGCCAATACCAGAACTTACACCGTAATTAAATGCTAAACCAAAAGTTTCGATTTCTCTTGCTTGCATGAATAACGACCCCCCAAGAATTGCACAGTTTACTGCAATCAAAGGCAAGAATATACCCAGTGAGTTATATAAAGAAGGTGAAAATTTCTCAACCACTATCTCTACCAACTGTACCATTGTGGCAATAGTTGCAATAAATAGAATAAAAGATAAAAAGCTAAGGTTATAATCGGCATACTCAGGACCTAACCAAACCAAGGCACCATCTTGTAGCAAATACTTATCTAACAACCAGTTCATTGGCACGGTTACCGCTAATACGAATATTACGGCAGCACCTAAACCAACCGCAGTAGCCACTTTTTTGGATACCGCCAAATAAGAACACATCCCCAAGAACACGGCAAATACCATGTTATCGATAAAGATGGACTTAAAAAATAATTCTACATGTTCTAACATAATTTCTACTTAAATGTCGTTTAATTTTCTTCTACAAGCGCAGGGTTTCTTGAGCGTTGTACCCAAATTATTATACCAACTACGATTAATGCCGCTGGCGGAATAATCATAAAACCATTATTCTCATAACCTGTAGCATATAAACCAGTTTTTGCTATTGGATCTCCTAAAACCGGAATACCGAACAACGTACCAGAACCTAATAATTCTCTAAAAAACCCAACGATTATTAAGATTACACCGTAACCTAATGAGTTTCCTACTCCGTCCAAGAATGAACGCCATGGTCCGTTTGCCAAAGCAAAAGCTTCGAAACGACCCATAATTATACAGTTTGTAATAATTAAACCAACGAATACCGCTAATGTTTTACTCAATTCATAAGCAAAGGCCTTTAGCACTTGATCCACTATAATTACCAATGTAGCAACCACAATTAGCTGTACAATAATTCTAATTTTTGATGGAATAATATTCCTCATTAACGAGATAACCACATTACCTGCACCCAGTACGAACATTACAGAAATTGCCATCACCAATGATGCCTTTAATTCTGCCGTAATTGCCAATGCTGAACAGATGCCTAGTACTTGTATCGTAATAGGGTTGTTATCCGCTAAGGGATCCGTAATAAGATTTGTATCTTTCTTTGATAGTAGTGCCATATTACTTTGCTCTAATTGTTTCTAAATAAGGTTTATATAATTTGACAGTTTCGCTGATCATAGCAGAAACACCGTTACCGGTAATTGTAGCACCTGCCAAGGCATCTACTTCATTGTCATCTTTTGTTTTGTTCAATGGGTCATTATTACCCTTCGCTACCGATATACCAGCATATTGAGTACCATTTAAAATAGTCTCCCCTTTAAAATCGTCCATGAAATAACGCATTTTAATGTTGGCACCTAAGCCAGGAGTTTCTCCTTTATGGTCAAAATATACACCTTGAACAGTCATGGTATCATCTAAGGCGATGAAACCCCAAATAGCATCCCAAAGTCCTTTACCATACATAGGAATGATGTAAAATTTCTCACCATCTTTCTCACCAATGAACACAGGTAATTTGTAATCTTCACCTTTTTTAATGTTCGCCAATTGCTTTTTCAAATCAATTAAATACGCTTCATCATCTTCAGTGATCTTGTCTCCTTGTATAACCAACTGCTCTTTAATATAATTTGCAAACTCATCTTCAACTACATCTGTCGGCACGAAGTTTACGCTACCGGCATCATCACCATTTTCATTAACCCCCATTGCATAAAGAATGTTCTGCTGTTTTTCAAAACGCTCATTCTCTTTAATGTTAGGACGTAATGCAGAAGCCAAAAATGCTAGTATTGAACCAACTACCACAACCATAACAGCAGCAAAAACTACTGTATAAACGTTACTATCTGTTTTATTAGCCATAATTAAACTGTTTCAGCTTTAAGTTCTTCTGCTTTACCATCTGAATCTTTTGGATAGATAGTAGCATTTTTTAATCTGTTCATTCTTCTCTTAATATTACCCCTAACCACATAATGATCGATAGTAGGCGCAAATACGTTCATTAACAAAATCGCCAAGAATACACCTTCTGGATACGCCGGGTTAAATACACGAATCATTACAGAAATGAAACCTATAAAGAAACCATAGTACCACTTACCTTTATTGGTTTGAGACCCTGTTACAGGATCGGTAGCCATGTAAACAATACCGAACGCCAAACCACCTACGATTAAATGTTTCCAGAAATCAAAACTCATTAATCCGTAAAATTTACTTGATTCTCCTATCCAACCAAAATCAACTACTTGATTGAATATTAAGCCCATTACCAATGAACCGATCACAGCACTTAACATAATTCTCCAACTAGCGATTTTAGTGAATATCAAGAACAATCCTCCTAAAAGAATTAAGAACGCCGATGTTTCACCAACAGAACCAGGAATAAATCCGAAGAACATATCTGAAACAGAATATGACATCTCGGCCCCTTTGTTTTGTGCTAAAAACCCAAGTATAGTTTCACCAGAGTAGGCATCTACATTTGTAGCACCTGCCAGAATTTCTTCTGAGCGCTCCCTTGCACCGTAAACCCAAACTTTATCACCACTCATCCAAGTAGGGTACGCGAAGAATAAAAATGCTCTAATAGTTAAGGCTGGATTAAGAATATTCATACCTGTACCACCAAATACTTCTTTACCGATAACAACACCGAATACTACGGCAACCGCCAACATCCAAAGCGGAGTATCTATTGGTACGATCAATGGCACCAACATACCGGTAACCAAATAACCCTCTTCTACTTCATGACCTTTGATAACGGCAAAAATAAATTCCACTATTAGACCTACAGCATAAGAAACCACCACTAATGGCAACACCTTAATAATACCGATCCAAAAGTTATCCCAGGTAAGAAAATCGTTCATTAAAGAAAATTCTGCAGGAAAACCATTGATTGCAGAATAGTACTGATAACCTGCGTTGAACATAGAAAATATCAACACTGGTACTAGTGCCATAATTACCGTGTTCATGGTACGCTTTAAATCATCGGCCGCCTTTACATGTGTACCACCTGCATGGGTAGTCTCATCTGGCGAAAACAAAAAAGTATGAAAGGCATTAAAGGCAGGAGCCATTTTCTTACCCTGATACTTCAGTTTAAGTTCGTGTAATTTGCTTTTTAAACTCATTTCTTATCCTATTTCTTTTTGCAATAAATCTAACCCCTCACGAATAATTTTCTGGTGTGGTTGTTTAGAAATACATATAAACTCAGTTAACGAAAAATCTTCTGGAGCCACTTCGTACAAACCTAATTGCTCCATTTCATCCAAATCTTTAACCATACAAGCTTTTAATAGTTGCATTGGAAAAATATCCATTGGAAAAACTTTTTCATATTGTCCCGTTACCACAAACGCTCTATGCTCACCATTGGTATTGGTATCTAAATCATATTTCTTGTTGGGCTGCATCCAAGAGAACGTTAAAGCCCTAGTTGCAGAAATTTTATCGAAAACCGGTTTGTTCCATCCAAACAACTCATAATCGTCTCCTTCAGGAATAACCGATACCGTATTATTATAGTATCCTAAAAAACCATCTGGTTTACTCTTAGAACCTGTAAGTACGTCTCCATTGATTACTCTAAAATTTTCTTCGTTTACACCACTTGCATATAAGAAGGTAGAAATCTCAGAACCAATTTTCGTAGTATAATATTTAGGTGCTTTTACAGAAGAACCAGCAAGAGCAATAACACGCTCTGCATTGAACTTTCCTGTAAGCAAATATTCACCTATTACAATTAAATCTTGAGGAGATACCGTCCAAACCAATTCTCCTTTATTAATAGGATCAATTCTATTTATTTGAGTACCTACCAAACCAGCAGGATGCGGCCCAGATACTGTATGCAATTCTACACCTTCCACAGAAGACAACGGCGAAGCATCGGCACCAACCGAAACATGAACTTTACCTGGCGTTAATTTACCCAATGCAGTAATTGCAGTTTGCAACTCTTTCTCTTTGCCTTGAAGCACATAATTTAAATCTGCCTGTAAAGGAGCACTAGAATACCCAGAAATAAAAATAGCCTTAGGCGTGGTATCCGGATTTGCAATTACGTCATACGGCCTTTGCTTGATAAATGGCCAACAGCCACTTTTCAACAACGTTGCTTTCAGTTCTTCTTTAGATGCGTTTTCAACATCTGTAACAGCACCGGAAATTACCTCCTGTGTTTTATCGGCTAATATCTTTAAGGTCAAAATACGTCTTCTATCCCCTCTTTCAATTTCGATGAGCTCACCACTTACCGGCGAAACAAAAACCATACTCTCTATGCTTTTGTTATAGAACAAAGGCTCGCCCGCTTTCACCTCGGCGCCTTGCTTTACCATCATTTTAGGGATAATTCCGTGAAAATCACTTAACTGTATTGCGTAAACATTACTTAAAACAGCTTTTGAAGTAGTCTGTTCTGCGGCGCCCACCAGATTAATGTTGAGCCCTTTCTTAATTCGAATGTCTTTTGACATGTGCGTGTAGACCTTTAGGTTATCAAAATTTGAGCAAATTTAAGTACAAAAAGTTCGTTTTCATAATTATTGTCCCATAAATTAGACAATAGAACGAGCTATATTTTTTAGGCATCCTTTTTGTTTACCTTTACTCAAAAAAAACGGGGTATAATGCGCATTTTCATCAAACATATTATTTGTCTTCTATTTTTACAAAATTTGATTGCCCAGGTCCAAGTAGAGGTCAACCCGCCCGAGAACATTAAATCAATTGTTTTTAAGGGTCCTACAGAAGATCAGTTTCCGGTCATAAAAATAGGAGAACCACTTTATTTGGAATTTGACGACATACTTGCCAACGAACAAGACTATTATTATAAGGTTGTTCATTGCGACTACGACTGGACCCCATCTTCCTTGTTAAAATCTCAATATATAGATGGCGTCGACAATCAACGCATAACAGATTACGAGAACAGTTATAGCACCCTACAGTCTTATTCTAACTACCAATTAACTATACCCAACGATTATGTTCGTTTAAAAGTGAGCGGTAATTACCTTATTGAAGTGTACAATAGCTATAATGAAATACAGTTTTCACGAAGGTTTGTTGTTTATAAGGATGTCGTTACCGTCGCTGCCGAAATAAAACGATCAAGGGATTTCAATTATATAAATGAGAAACAGGTTGTACAATTCAGCATCAATTCTGGATCCACAAGATTAATCAACCCTAAAAAAGAAGTGAAAGTTGCCATTCTTCAAAATCATTATTGGCCCACAGTGATTACCAATATTGCCCCACAATATACCATGGGCAGCGAATTAGTTTATAAATATGACCAAGAAACGGCCTTTTATGGCGGTAATGAATTTTTACTATTCGACACAAGTGACCTTAGAGCTCCAAGTTCACAGATATCTAGCATCGACCTTACCGACCTTTACAACCATTATCTTTTTTCTGACGACTTTAGAAATGATAAAGCATACACCTACTTTCCTGATATAAACGGAGATTTTGTGGTAAGAACGTTACAAGGGGACAATGCTTCTAGAGAAGCGGAATACACCAATGTTCATTTTAGCCTTCCGTATACCGAATTCATTGCCATGGACGATGTGTATGTTTTTGGCAAATTCAATAACTATGCACTTACGGATGAAAACAAAATGGTCTACAATGAAAAAAATGGAATGTTAGAAGCTACCTTAAAAATGAAACAAGGTTTCTATAATTATAAATATGCCGTAAAAAGTGACGATAAAATAAAACTGAACGAAGTTGGCGGTAATTTTCATTTTACCGAAAACACCTATTTAGTATTGGTATATTACAGAAATTTTGGAGACATGTACGATAGTATTATAGGTATAGGTTCTGCCAATTCTAGAAATATCACTAACTAACTGTATATTTACGTTTTTCATCATTTATGGAAAACAAACCAACCACTCAACCAAAGGGCAGATACGAACTAAGATACAGAGGTGTAGACTGCCTTAATTGCGGGCATCCGCTGGAATTAAGCGATAAATATTGCCCAAATTGCTCACAAGCCAATAGTACCAAGAAACTAACTCTTTTAGATTTCTTTGAAGAGTTTCTTGCCAATTACCTTTCCTACGATTCTAAGCTATGGCGAACACTGGCAGCTCTTTTATTAAAACCAGGTAAAATCACTAAAGAATATATTTCTGGCAAACGACTCTCATACACCAACCCTTTTAGGTTTCTGCTGAGCTTATCTATAATTTACTTTTTGATTTTAAGCTTCAATAGTGAATTTGAATCCTTCAATAAGTTTGGGTACGAAAATCGAAAACCGATTTTTAACTTAATGCACGAAGAGTTTGACAAAATAGAATTTGAAAATGAAGAAGAAAGAGCCCTAGCCTTAGCCCAAATGGACTCACTTAAAATTAATGGGTTTTTCAAAAACCAAATTAGCGACAAAGATTCAACCATTTTAAAAGATCCCAAGTCATATTTTAAGGAAATAAACACAAAAGAACTTACTAGTCGATTTTTTGGAAAAATTGACTTTTTTAATTCCATAATTAAATATGACACCATTTATTATTTTGAACAAGGTGTTACTAAATTTAATATACCTGAAAATAAAGAAAATGAAATGGCTTTTAATTTAGCCAACAGCTTTGTAGAAATCGAAAAAAGACCAGGTTCGTTTTTAAACTCCTTAATTTCTAAATTACCATTTACCACATTTTTCTTTCTTCCGTTCTTTTCTTTTTTCATTTGGTTGGTCTATATCAGAAAAAAATACACTTATACCGATCATTTAATCTTTAGCTTTCACAATCAGTCATTATTATTTATCTTGCTCATTGTTAGCAATTTGATCAATGCAGTGTTCAATTTTGGCAGTGAAGGTTTATTTATTTTAATATTCGCCATCTACCTTTATAAAGCAATGCGCAATTTCTATCAACAAGGAAGAGTTAAAACGGTTATAAAGTATTTTTTCTTAAACACAATATTTTTTATCTTAGGGATTATAGCTATAACCATATTAATAGCACAGAGCGTATTTACATATTAAATATGATGATAACACAAGTTACTAAAGGCATAAAAATATCGGTTCAAACAACTTTTGAAGGCACGTTCTTTAAAAACTACAAAATGCATTATGCGTTTGGGTATACCATTACTATTGAAAACCAGAGTAAAGATGCCGTTCAATTAACTTCTCGTCATTGGAAAATATACGACTCTTTAAATGACATGGAAACTTTAGATGGTGAAGGGGTTATTGGCAAAAAGCCGGTTATTCAGCCAGGTGAATCACACACCTATAATTCCGGTTGTTTACTTACTTCTCCTATTGGTGCCATGAAAGGTCATTACAATATGGTAATTATGAACAATGCCCAAAAATTTAGGGTATACATACCTACCTTTAAATTTAGCGCACCCTTCGCACTTAATTAATTCCTTTTAATCTTTTATTAGTTTTTAGTCCTACACCCTTTTAGTACCTTTGGTCAACAATTTAATTTAAAAATTTTGACAATGGGTAAAGGATTTTTTCAAGTTCCTACAGCTATTAATGAGCCAATTAAAAGCTATGCTCCTGGTTCACCAGAAAGAGAAGCGGTTTTGGAACAATACAAAACATATTTTAACGGTCAAGTAGATGTACCTATGTACATTGGATCAGAAGAGGTACGTACAGGCAACACCAAGCCTATGTCTCCTCCACACGACCACAAACATATTGTTGGCACTTACCACACAGCCGAAAAAAAGAACGTACAAGCCGCTATTGACAATTGTCTTGAATCAAGAAATGCTTGGGCGAATTTAACTTGGGAACAACGTGCCGCCATTTTCTTGAAAGCTGCAGAATTAATCGCTGGACCATACCGCGCAAAAATCAACGCGGCTACAATGATCGCACAATCAAAGAACATTCACCAAGCGGAAATAGACTCTGCATGTGAATTAATTGATTTCTTACGATTCAACGTAGAATACATGTCTCAAATTTATGAGGAGCAACCAGATTCTGCCGAGGGTATTTGGAATAGAGTTGAATACAGACCGTTAGAAGGTTTCGTATATGCCATAACCCCATTCAACTTTACGGCCATTGCTGGTAACCTGCCCGCAAGTGCAGCAATGATGGGCAATGTTGTAATATGGAAGCCAAGTGATAGTCAAATATTTTCAGCAAAGGTTATTGTTGACATTTTCAAAGAAGCCGGTTTACCTGACGGAGTTATAAACGTAGTGTACGGCGATCCGGTTATGATTACCGATACTGTACTAAGCAGCCCTGACTTTGCAGGACTACACTTTACAGGTTCTACGCATGTTTTCAAAGAACTTTGGAAACAAATAGGCAATAACATTCATACATATAAAACATACCCTAGAATAGTTGGTGAAACCGGTGGTAAAGATTTTATTCTTGCACACCCTACCGCTAATACAAAACAAGTAGCTACAGCTATCTCTAGAGGTGCATTTGAGTTTCAAGGACAAAAGTGTAGTGCAGCTTCAAGAGTATATTTACCGAAATCTACCGCAAATGAGATTTTAGAATATGTAAAGGCAGATATAGAATCATTCAACAAACCTGGTTCTCCAGAAGATATGAGCAACTTTATTACCGCTGTAATTCATGAAGGCTCATTCGACAAGTTGGCAAAATATATTAATCAAGCTAAGGAAGATGAAAATGCCGAAATTTATGCTGGTGGCGGTTTTGACAAATCTAAAGGTTACTTTATAGAGCCTACCGTAATCCTAACAACAGACCCTAAGTATACAACTATGGAAACGGAATTATTCGGTCCTGTAGTTACTATATACGTTTATGAAGATAAAGATTGGAGCGAAACGTTGCAATTAATCGACGGAACTTCTGAATATGCACTAACAGGTGCTGTACTTTCTCAAGACAGATACGCTATTGATGAAGCGACGAAGGCATTACAGAACTGTGCCGGTAATTTCTACATTAACGATAAGCCAACAGGTGCAGTAGTAGGTCAACAACCATTTGGCGGAGCCAGAGCTTCTGGTACAAATGATAAGGCCGGATCAGCACAAAACTTGCTACGCTGGGTATCTCCTCGTTTAATAAAGGAAACATTTGTTACCCCTGTAGATTACAGGTATCCGTTCTTAGGATAAGACAATAACTAAAAAGGCTGAATATTAATTCAGCCTTTTTTTTGGGCTTTACCTAAATTTTAAAGTAAATTACATTTTCTTTCATCAACCTTAACACACTAATTATGAAAAAGTTACTATTTACATTTTTACTGGCAAGCTGTTTTTCTCATGCCCAAGAAGGAATAACACAAAACAGTATAAAAGCTGTACTGACAGGCAACCAATTACAAGTAATTCAACTTGCAGAAGCCTTCCCTGAAGATAAGTATGACTGGAGACCAGCAGAAGGTATAAGCTCCGTTGGCGAAGCTCTTTTACATGTTGCCGGTGGAAACTATTTTCTTGCATCAAAACTGGGTTTTGCCCCACCTGCGGACGTAGATGTAATGGGTTTGAGCAAAATTACCGGAAAGGAAAATATTATCGCCGCCCTTAAAAAATCGAATGACTTCGTACTTGAAAACATTACAAAAGTAGAAGATGGCACATTAAGCGAAGAAGTGGATTTCGGATTTATGAAGTCAAATAAACTAGGAGGATTATTAGCCATAATGGAACATAACGGAGAACATAAAGGTCAACTTATTGCCTACGCTAGAACCAATGGTGTAGTACCACCATGGAGTAAATAACTGCTTATAACACAAGAATTAAATGCCCAATGACTAATAAATCGTTGGGCATTTTACTTTAACGAAGAAAAACTTTAACATACCTCTAATACAATATCAATGTAAATTTAACGTTAATTAATTGTAAACTCAGTGTGATTTACCGAACTTTGTAGCTCATTTAAAATCAATTGCTTATGATTATTAACAGATTAAGATTACATATCACTTGTATTCAGATACATATTTGGAATTATTTAAAAGAGTTTGCCAGAAAGTATAAGAAGGCATACTACAGTTCTTTCCTTTTATAGTTGAGTATTGCCTACCCTTTATACTTCAGCGGTAAATAGACCATTTTCTTTGTTTCAAAAAAATCCTCTTTAAAATAATTGGTCAAATCAAAGATTTCTGCAGTTCTGTAGTTTTTCAGCTCCTCATGCAGATCACCGCCTTTTAAGTATAGTATTCCGTTTCGAATATCGTGTTTTGATTCCTTTTTAATTTTACCTTTTATCCAGTGCACAAAGGTTGGCATAGCTGCCACTGCCCTACTGACGATAAAATCGAATTGACCCGGTATTTCTTCAACACGAGCATTTATAGTTGTTACATTGGTTAATTCTAAACCTTCAACAACTTCGTCCACCACCTTTATCTTTTTTCCTATGGAGTCAACCAATGTAAATTGTACTTCAGGAAAAAAGATAGCTAAAGGTATGCCCGGAAAACCACCACCGGTACCTACATCTAAGATTGTAGAACCACCTTTAAACTGTATAAATTTTGCAATCCCCAATGAATGTAACACATGCCTTAAATAAAGCTCATCTATATCTTTTCGTGAAACCACATTAATTTTCTGGTTCCAGTCTTTATATAGTTCTTCTAGTTTCTCAAACCTTCTTTTCTGATCTTCAGATAAATTGGGAAAATTTTCAAATATGATTTCAGCAGTCATCCGTATATTTGTAAATAGATTTAATTAGTATATTCACTCGTGCAAAGATTTGGCTTTTAATTAAGCTATCAAACTATTATAGATTCAATTACATTATATTAAGTAAAAGATTACCGAATTATGGAACAAAACACCATTCGTTTTCCAAGAACAGATTCTGCCAAGTTTTTTAAAACTTTAAATAGCAGAGTTAACGAATATTTTAAAACAAATAAACTTAAAAAAACAGGAAACTGGAAACTACACCTTAAAACGGTAATCATGTTCGCCCTATTTCTTGCACCTTATTTTTTGATATTGACCTTGGGTCTACCAAATTGGGCCAATGTACTTTTAACCATAGTTATGGGTATTGGTATGGCCGGTGTTGGTATGAACGTTATGCATGACGGAAACCATGGCGCATACTCTAACAAAAAATGGGTAAACAAGTTAATGGGAAGCAGTATTTACATTCTTGCCGGCAATGTTTATAACTGGCAAGTACAACACAATGTACTTCACCATACTTACACCAATATTCATGAACATGATGAGGATATGGAAGCTGGTAGAATATTACGTTTTTCTAAACATGCCGAATGGAAGAAACACCATAAATTTCAACATTTTTACTCTGTGTTCCTTTACGGTCTACTAACATTTAACTGGGCAATTACTACAGATTTTCAGCAAATGTACCGCTATATGAAGCGTAAACTATCTTATGGTAAACTACCGAGTGCCACTATGAACTGGAGTACGCTTATTATCACAAAAATACTATATATCACTATTTGGATCGTATTACCGATGCTTATTTTGGATATTGCTTGGTGGAAAATACTCATAGGATTCTTTTTGATGCACTACGTCGCAGGGGTAATACTTAGTGTTGTTTTCCAACTGGCTCATATTGTAGATGACGCGGACACCCCTTTGCCAGATGACTCAGGTACAATGAAAAACACTTGGGCTATTCACCAACTATTTACGACTGTGAATTTTGGCACTAAAAACAAAATAGTAAACTGGTTTACAGGGGGACTAAATCATCAAGTTGAACACCATATTTTCCCTAACATCAGCCATGTACATTACACAAAAATTTCAAAAATTGTGAAACAGACGGCACAAGAATTTAATTTACCTTATCACGAGTATAAAACTACCAGAAAAGCTATAATTTCGCACTTTAAACATTTAAAAGAGTTAGGCAAAGAGCCAACTTTACAATACTAGAAATTAAGAGTACCCATGAGCAATCAACTTTCGGACAGAATCAACAGTGTTACACCGTCAGCTACTTTAGAAATGGCTGCAAAAGCCCGTGAATTAAGGGCTGAAGGTAAAGATATTATTGGTCTTAGCTTAGGCGAGCCAGATTTCAACACACCAGATTACATTAAGGAAGCTGCTATTAAAGCGGTTAATGAAGACTATAACTCCTATACACCTGTTGATGGTTACGTAGACTTAAAAAAGGCTATCATCACCAAATTCAAGAGAGATAACAATTTAAGTTATGAGCCTGCCCAGATCGTTGTGTCTACAGGTGCAAAGCAAGCATTGTACAATGTAGCCCAAGTAATTTTGAACAAAGGTGACGAAGTGATCTTACCTTGCCCTTACTGGGTTAGTTACAGCGATATTATAAAACTAGCAGATGGAGTACCGGTAGAAGTACCGACTAGCTTGGAAAATGATTTTAAGATGACTGCTGAGCAGTTAGAAGCAGCCATTACACCAAAAACAAGAATGTTATGGTATAGCTCGCCATGTAACCCAAGTGGATCTATTTACAGCAAGGAAGAATTACGCGCTCTTGCTGATGTTTTAAAAAATCACCCTAACATCATTGTGGTTAGTGATGAAATTTACGAGCATATTAATTATGGCGTTACAGAACATGCTTCAATGGCAGAATTTGAAGATATGTACGACCGTACAGTTACCGTAAACGGAGTTGCAAAAGCATTTGCAATGACAGGGTGGCGTATAGGTTACATTGGCGCACCGGCTTATATTGCACGTGCAACAAACAAATTACAAGGTCAAGTTACCAGTGGAGCCAATTGCATAGCTCAACGTGCGGTAATTACAGCTTTAGAAGAATCACCGGATCTTATTAAATACATGGTAGATGAATTTAAAGAAAGACGTAAGCTTATTTTAAGTCTATTAAATGAAATCGACGGATTTAAATGTAATGAACCTGAAGGTGCATTTTATGTTTACCCAGATGTTACCGCTTACTTTGGAAAAACTTTGAACGGTAAAAAAATCAACAATGCATCTGATTTCTCAATGTATATTTTAGAAGAAGCAAATGTAGCCACTGTAACAGGTGATGCCTTTGGAAACGGAAATTGCATTCGTATATCTTATGCAGCTTCAGTTAAAGAAATTAAAGAAGCAATTTCAAGAATTAAGGAAGCGCTGAAATAAACTTCAGCACATAACTAAATAAAAAAAGTCCCTTTAAATAAAGGGACTTTTTTTATTTGTATAATTTTCTAATCTAGGTACTTTTCCAGAAATAAGGGGTCAATAAAATTAGTACTGTAAACAATTCTAACCTACCTGCAAGCATTAAAAATCCGCACCACCATTTTGCCAGGTCTGGCAAACTATTAAAATTACTTACCGGGTTTAAACTACCTAAAGCCGGACCAACATTACCTAATGAAGATGCCGCCCCGCCAATTGCTGTTTCAAAATCTAAGCCCAAGAAACCTAAAACTAGAGCTCCAATTATAAACAATAACATATAGAGTACGAAAAAGCCAATTATATTATAGACAATTTTTTCTTTTACCGTCTTATCATTATAACGAACGGGGATTATTGCGTTGGTATGTAAGGTTCGCTTAAACTCCAACACTCCATTCTTAATAATCAACAAGTGCCTCATTACTTTTATACCACCAGCTGTAGAACCTGCGGAACCACCTAAAAAGAAAAGTCCGAAGAAAAATACGGTCAAAAATGGTGTCCATTGTGTAAAATCGGCACTAACAAATCCTGTAGTAGTTATTACGGAGATAATTTGAAACAAGGAATGTCTTATTGCACTTTCAGCTTTACCCAAAACCATAGGATAACCCGGAGTGAGTTCCGTTATATTAGCTTTAAAATACACCACCAATGCAACTATGATAGTAAATACAATTACAAAGCCTGCGTAATACCTAAACTCCTCGTCCTTTATTACTTTTTGAACCTTCCCTTTAAAAGCAAAATAACTTAATACAAAATTGCTACCTGCCAAAAACATAAAGAAAATGATGATATACTGAATCATTGGCTGATCGTTCCAATGGGCTACACTTGCATTTTTAGTTGAAAAACCACCTGTAGACAAGGTTGCCATTGCATGGTTTATAGCATCGAAGAAAGACATACCTGCCAACTGTAGAAGAATGGTTTCTGCTACCGTATAGCCAAAATAAATAAGCCAAAGTCTTTTTGCGGTGTCCGTAATCCTTGGGTGTAATTTATCACCTGTGGGTCCGGGGGCTTCTGCCGAAAACAATTGCATACCACCTATACCTAACAATGGTAATATGGCAATTGCCAAAACAATGATACCCATTCCGCCGATCCAATGGGTTAGGCTTCGCCAAAAAAGTATTCCTTCTGGCATTGCCTCAATATCATCCATAATTGATGCACCTGTTGTGGTATATCCGGATATCGTTTCAAAAAAAGCATTGGTGACCGTTGGTAAAGCTCCAGAAAATAGATAAGGTAACATACCAGAAATGGACATGACTATCCATCCAAAAGTTACAATTATATATCCTTCTTTTTGCTTCACTTCTTTTTTATGACCCCTTGTGTAGTACATCATAAAAACACCAACGAACATTGTACAGATCGAAGCCAAAGCAATACTCAGTGTAGCCCCATCTTTATACAAGCCACTGACTACTGCTGCCAAAAGCATGAATCCACCATTACAAAGTAACAGTAGCCCCATAATATGAAATATGATTCTTAAGTTAAGCCTCATCTTAAAGGAACATTCGTTCTATTTTCGGAATTTCGGAAGGTAAACAACAAACCACTACCCTATCGCCTTCTTGAATGTTAAATCCACCCAGCGCAATATGCCCTACTCCGTCTCTTACCACACCACCGATAGTTGCGGCTTTAGGAAAATCTAACTCACGAATTGTAGCACCGGTAACTTTAGAGTTTCTTTTTACGATGAACTCCAATATCTCTGCGTTTAAATTGTTCAAACGCATTAATGCCACTACCTCACCTTTACGAATGTGCCTAAAAATATTGTTGGCTGCTAAAAGTTTCTTGTTAATCAAAGTATCTATACCAATGGAATGTGATAGCTGAAAATAATCCATATTTTCAACTAAGGCGATGGTCTTTTTAATATACTTTGACTTTGCCACCAAACATGACATAATATTGGTTTCCGAGTTTCCGGTAACTGCAATAAATGCATCCATAGACTCTAAACTTTCTTCATCTAGCAATTCTACATTTCTACCGTCACCATTGATAACAAGTGCATTTGGCAACTCATCGGCAAGATCAAAAGCTTTTTCCTTATTCTTTTCTATCAACTTAACGTTGAATTTATTGGCACAAAGATCCCTAGCGGTCTTATACCCTACTTTACTTCCACCAAGAATCATTACATTCTTAATTTCCGCTTTTTTCTTACCGGTTAGTTTATACAACTCATCTACACCTTCCTTTACCGTAATAAAGTATACTTGGTCACCTTCTTTAAAAACGGTATCACCACGTGGTATAACCGTATATTGGGTTCCAGTACGCTGCAGAGCTATTGGCATGAAGTGTAATTCGGGAAAAATCTTTGCCGCTTCTTTTACCATCTTACCTACAAATGGAGCTGATTTCAATAAAGAAACCCCAACCATTATCAATTCGCCCTCTTCAAACTCATAAGTATCGTTAAATGCAGATTTATTCAACAACATTTGAATTTCAGTAGCTGCCAAAGCTTCTGGCGATATCAATTCATCGATACCCAAATCTGAAAACCTAAGTAAATCTTTGTTCTTTATAAACTCGGTGTTTGAAATTCTTGCTATTGTTCGTTTGCAACCCAATTGCTTCGCTAACATACATAACGTTAAATTGGTAGTTTCAGATGAAGTTACCGCAATAACAAGATCTGAGTTTTGCACTTGCGCATCATTAAGTACAGCTATAGATGTGGCATCACCTTTTAGCACACGAATATCTAAGTGGTTATCTGCGTAGGCAAGACTCTCTTTTTTAGAATCGATTAAAGTAATATCCTGTGATTCATAGGATAGCAATTTGGCCAAATGAAAGCCTACTTCCCCAGCACCAGCAATTATAATCTTCATTTATCTTATTAGACCGCTAAATATCAAGCGCAAAATTTCTACTCTTAAACATTATAAATACTTAAAAGTAGTCTTGAAATCAATAGCAATTATTATGGGGCAAAATTACATAATTAAATTAGTTTATTCTTTATTTTCAATTCTTTAACCTATCAATGGTCAACCTTGGTGGTTAAAAAGGAGTTAAGCATTCACTATATCGTATATTTGCCAAAAAAATAGCAATAAAATGCCCCAAAAAGTTACGCCATACAAAGATTCTGACCTAGGTAAAAAAGAGCAGGTTACTAAAATGTTCGACACCATATCTAAAAATTACGACGGATTAAATCGCGTAATTTCTTTTGGTATCGATATTAAATGGCGAAAAAAAGTGGTTGACATTTTAAAAAAAGAACAACCTAACTCTATTTTAGATATTGCTACCGGCACAGGAGACTTAGCCATTGCCTTAACAAAAACAGGCGCCAAAAAAATCGTCGGTTTAGACATCTCACCTGGTATGCTAGAAGTTGGAAAGGAAAAGGTAACTAACAAAAATTTGGACAGCACCATTGAAATGGTCGTTGGCGATAGTGAAAATCTGGTTTTTGAAAACAATACTTTTGATGCCGTAACCGTATCTTTTGGAGTACGAAATTTTGAAACCCTAGAAACCGGTATGGCCGAAATTCTTAGAGTTTTAAAACCAAACGGCACTTTAGTTGTTCTAGAAACTTCTGTACCTACCAAGACACCCTACAAACAAGGCTATAGCTTTTACACGAAAAACATTCTTCCTTTAATTGGAAAAATATTCTCTAAAGATGATTCGGCTTATGGCTATTTGAGTGAATCTGCTTCAGTTTTTCCTCATGGAGAAAGCTTCAACAATATTTTACGCGAAATCGGGTTTATAGATGTAACGAATAAACCTCAAACATTTGGGGTTGCATCAATTTATGTTGCAAAAAAAGGCAATCTATAAGATTCGCCGGTCTTTCAATATTTATTTGACGTTTTACAATCGTAAACCAGCATTTATGAAAAAGTGGTTTTTAGTGCCCCTAACGTTGTTGATAACGAATTTAATGAGCGCTCAATTTAATGAGAGCCCTATTTTGAATAAACAAAACGAAGATAAAAAACTCTTAAACTGGGGTTATTTCTTGGGTTTAAACCAATATGATTTTAAAATTGAATACAAGGAAAACGCCAGGGATATATTGGTAAGCAAAAGTTTTGGTTTTAATGTAGGATTGATAGGAGAATTGCGCCTAAACGAATTTTTCGATGTTCGTTTTGAACCCGGTTTGCATTACGGAACTAGATTAATGGGTTTTCCTGGTTTTGATGATGAACGAGATGCCATAAGAGAAATCAAGTCTACCTATATCAACTTTCCTGTCCTTATCAAAGCAAGCACACGCAGATTTGGAAACTTCAAACCCTTTTTGTTGGCAGGCGGCTCACGTAGTTTAAACCTGGGCAGTAACGAAGAAAGTCTAGACGACAATAGCTCTGGAACTTTTAGAATGAAAAAATGGGTGTACAACTATGAACTTGGCTTTGGTATAGATTTCTATTTAGAGTATTTTAAATTCACCCCTTCTATACGTGGTGTTTTTGCTCTTACAGACGAACTAGTGCCTGATCAAGATCCCAATAGCCCATGGACCGGTAATATTGAATCTCTGAAAACACGAGGTATTTTTATCAACTTTACTTTTGAATAGCAATTAGCAATTAGCAATTAGCAATTAGCAATTAGCAATTAGCAATTAGCAATTAGCAATTAGCAATTAGCAAAAAATAAATTTTTCTATTCACAATACCTAGTTCATTTCTAATCACAAGCGAAACGCCTCGCTGTTATCATTTCTGGTAGTTTTTAACCCAATATTTTCAATGAATTGAAAAGTGTACCGAAAACCTTTTGGAAAATATTTCGTTCAGCTATTTCTAATTTCATGAAGTAAAATTGCCGTAGCAGAGGCTACGTTTAAACTTTCTGTAGTTTCTCCACCAAATTGCGGTATTGTCAATCTATCTGTACAGAGTTCTGCAATAGCATCTGAGACTCCTTTACCCTCGTTCCCCATTACCATAATTCCCTTTTCGGGCAACCTGGTCGTATTCACATTATCACCATCCATAAAAGTCCCGTAAATAGGTAGTTGGGTTGAACCTAAAAATGCATCAAGAGGCGTATATTGAATGTTTACCCGTGTGATAGACCCCATAGTCGCTTGCAATACTTTCGGGTTATAGCAATCTACCGTATCCGTAGAACAAATAATATCACTTATACCGAACCAATCGCATAATCTAATAATAGTTCCTAAATTGCCCGGATCCTGAACTCCGTCAAGCGCCAACACCCAATCAGAAGTAATATTTCCAGTTTGTTTAGGAATATAAAACACCCCAAGGTATCCATTAGGATTCTTAAGTCCGCTCATTTGACTCAATTCTCTCGATGTTATTTTTATAACCTGAGTTCCTTCAACCTCTAAACCATCAGGATCAACGGCAAACAATTTGTATTGTTTCATGTTGGAATTCACTACTTCTTCCACCGTCTTTTTTCCTTCCACCACAAATAGTCCGTGCTCATTTCGGCACTTTTTTTGCTGTAGACTTTTGATAAGTTTCAATTCACTTTTGACAACCATTCAAATAATGTATTTTTGATTTCTATGAGGATGGCACTTTGCTCCAAAAACATCATGGCTAAAATAAGCTTATTATCCCTACTGGCAATAGTCTTGTTATCCTGTAACTCGCTAAAGAAGGTTGAGGATGATGAACTCTTGGTGATTAAAAATGCGATATATGCCGATTCTATCAAAGTAAACAACGAAGAATTGGAAAGTCTTGTTTATCAAAAACCCAATTCTACCGTACTCGGATACCCTTTAAGATTAAACCTATACAATCTTGCTAAAGAGAATCCAGATTCTTCATACAACGCTTGGCTTTATAGAAAAGAGAATAGAAAAAAAAGGCTTGACAAATTGCTTTCTGAAAAACAAGTTGAACGCTTAGGTGAATCTTTTTTGGTAAAAGGACTTAGTAATTGGTTAAAGGATATAGGAGAAGAACCCACTATTTTAGATACTACCAAAACACGATTAAGCTTAGCAAAACTTAGTACTTATTACCAAAGTAAAGGATATTTTACCAACAACACTACCTATGAAATTGATAGTGCTCGACACAAAAAAGCCAAAGTCAACTATCATATAGAATTGGGCGACCCATTTATGATAGACTCCCTTAGAAACAACATTTCATCTAAGGCTATAGATTCGTTATACTTTTTAAATGCGGAAAACTCATTAATTAAAGAAGGACAACAATTTGACCTATCTAATTTTAATGGAGAACGCGAACGACTAACGGGAATCTTCAGAAATAACGGAATTAGAAATTTTCAAGAAAGCTCAATTACATTCGACATTTTAAGAGATACCACTAGAGCATCCGACGATCAAAAAATGAACATTACCCTCAATATCGGTGACCTAAAGACCAGGGGAGAAAACGAAGTAACCACATCTGAATATAGGGTTGAAAAAATCAATAAAATCAATATTTATACAGACTACCTTTCTACCAATACACAAGATTCACTCTACACCATAGATTACCAAGACTACACTATTCACTACTCCAAAAATTTTGACATTAAGCCCAAGACATTGGCAAATGCCATATTTTTTAAAAAGGATAGTATTTACAGGGATGTAGACAAAATAAGAACCTCTAGACAATTGAATGCATTAAACGTTTTTAAGTATCCAAACATAATTTTTGAAACAGATAGCTTGGGCAATGAGGTAAACACCAACATTTATTTGGCTCCAAAAACTAAATATTCATTGGGTACAAATTTTGAAGTAAGCCGCTCTAACTTACGCCGTTTAGGTGTTGGTCTGGGAACCACCCTTTTAATTAGAAATATATTTATAGGAGCTGAAAATTTAAGTATTTCTGCAAATGGTTCATACGGTCTGTTAAGCAGCAATACTTTTGAAGCAAATTATTTCTCGGAATTTGGCGGAGACATATCTTTAGATTTTCCCAGAATATGGTTTCCTTTTATCAATACCTCTAAAATTATACCCAATTATACCTTGCCTAAAACCAGAATTGCCATTGGTACTAATTTTCAAAACAATATTGGTTTAGACAAGCAGACCTTTAATACCGTTTTAGGCTACAATTGGGTGCCTAGTGATTTTGTAAACCACGAAGTTGAATTATTGAACATTCAGTTTGTTAGAAACGTAAACAGTAATCGCTTTTATAATGTTTATACCAACACCTATGAGCTTTTAGATGATATTGCAGATTCTTACGAAGATGCCACACTCTACCCAGAACTTGCAGAATATTTTGAAACCGGTGATAGCGATGACGAATTAAACTTAATTATACCCTCTGGTACTACAGGGTTTACGAATGCCGTACTCAATGAGGAGGTTAGCGCTACAACCGATGATTACGACGATGTAAACACAATTGAAGAAAGAAGAATTAGGCTTACCGAAAACAATTTAATTTTCGCTTCTAACTACACTTTCAATAAAACCAATAGAACAGGTATTCTTGATAATACTTTTTATCAATTTCGATGGAAAATCGAAGGAGCAGGCAATGTACTTTCCGCATTCTCCACATTTATTCCGTTCAACAAAAATGATGATGATCAACTGTTGGTTTTCGGTGTACCCTTTTCCCAGTATATAAAAAATGAGTTTGAATATATTAAATACTGGGACCTTTCTCGATCAAACGTACTAGCGGCAAGGACATTTTTTGGTATTGCCATTCCTTATGGAAATTCTGACAACATTCCCTTTGTTCGCAGTTATTTTGGTGGTGGATCGAATGATAACCGGGCATGGTTTCCATATTCATTGGGACCCGGAAGCACATCGGCAGTTAACGATTTTAACGAGGCCAACTTAAAAATTGCTTTAAACCTAGAATATAGATTCCCCATTGCAGGCGATATCAACGGAGCTATTTTTGCCGATGCAGGAAACATATGGAATGTACTAGATAATGTAGAAGATCCAGATGCTACTTTTGACGGTCTTAAATCATTAAAAGATATTGCCTTGGGTACGGGCGTTGGACTCAGATATGATTTCACCTACTTCTTATTTCGATTAGATTTAGGTTTTAAAACCTACAACCCTGCTGAAATTCAGTCTAAACGATGGTTTAGAGATTATAATTTTGCAAACTCTGTTTTGCAAATTGGCATCAACTATCCTTTTTAAGTATAATTGTTTTATTACTTTTGTTTTTCATTTTTTAAAGAAACTAACATACCACATAATTATGGCTCACAACATAAAACCGGGAGTTGCTACCGGAGATGAAGTTCAAGCAATTTTCAACTACGCAAAAGAAAAAGGATTTGCACTACCTGCAGTTAACGTTATAGGGTCTGACACTATCAATGGTGTTCTAGAAACCGCTGCAAGTTTAAACGCTCCTGTTATTATACAATTCTCTAATGGTGGGGCTCAGTTCAATGCTGGTAAAGGTCTTTCTAACGACGGTCAACAAGCTGCTATTTTAGGTGCTGTTGCCGGTGCAAAACATGTACACCAATTAGCGGAAGCTTATGGAGCTACCGTAATTTTACATACAGACCACTGCGCTAAAAAACTTTTACCTTGGATCGATGGTCTTTTAGATGCCAGTGAAAAACATTTTAAGGAAACGGGCAAATCTTTGTTCAGCTCTCATATGATCGATCTTTCTGAAGAGCCTTTAGAAGAAAACATTGAAATCTGTAAAGGATATTTAGAGCGCATGAGCAAAATGAACATGACGCTAGAAATCGAATTAGGTATTACTGGTGGTGAAGAAGATGGTGTTGACAATTCTGATGTAGATGATTCTAAATTATATACACAACCAGAAGAGGTAGCCTACGCATACGAAGAGCTTTCTAAAGTAAGCCCTAGATTTACAATTGCCGCTGCATTTGGTAATGTTCACGGTGTATACAAGCCAGGTAACGTAAAACTGACCCCGAAAATCCTTTTAAACTCTCAAGAGTATATTTCTAAAAAATATGGTGTAAAAAACAATCATATTGATTTTGTTTTTCACGGTGGATCTGGTTCTACAGTAGAAGAAATCAGAGAGGGCATTAGCTACGGAGTTATAAAAATGAATATTGATACAGATTTACAGTACGCCTTTTTAGCAGGTGTTCGTGATTATGTTCAAGACAACAAAGATTATTTACAAGCTCAAATTGGTAACCCAAAAGGTGCCGATGAGCCTAACAAAAAATTCTACGACCCAAGAGTTTGGTTGAGAAAAGGGGAAATCTCTTTTATTGAGCGTTTGAAAAAAGCATTTGAAGATTTAAATAACGTTAATACGTTATAACATTTAGGATAACCAAAAAATGGATGAAATGACGGCTTGGTTTAAAAGAAAAGAAAAAGGTATTCAAACCTCTACCGAGGAAAAGAAAGACACACCTAAAGGCTTGTGGTACAAATCGCCCACTGGCAAAATTGTTGAGTCAGACGATCTTGCAAAAAACTTTTATGTTAGCCCCGAAGATGATTACCATGTAAGAATTGGTAGTAAAGAATACTTTGAAATTTTGTTCGATGACAATAAATTCACCGAACTTGACGAAAAGCTTTCTTCTAAAGACCCATTAAAATTTGAGGATACCAAAAAATATGGTGAGCGTTTAAAAGCCGCACAGAAAAAAACAGGATTGAAAGATGCTGTCAGAACTGGTTTTGGCAAGTCATATGGTAAAAACATAGTAATCTGCTGTATGGATTTTAAATTCATTGGTGGATCAATGGGTAGTGTAGTCGGCGAAAAGATTTCTCGCGGTATAGATTATGCCATTAAAAAGAAAGTTCCATTTATGATGATTTCAAAATCTGGTGGTGCTCGTATGATGGAAGCTGCACTTTCATTAATGCAATTGGCTAAAACGTCGGCTAAATTAGCTCAATTATCAGAGGCTGGTTTACCTTATATATCGCTTTGTACAGATCCAACAACTGGTGGTACCACTGCATCATATGCCATGTTAGGCGATATCAATATTGCTGAACCAGGAGCGTTAATAGGTTTTGCTGGACCAAGAATTGTAAAAGACACCACTGGTAAAGATTTACCGGAAGGTTTTCAGTCTTCAGAATTTTTATTGGAACACGGCTTTTTAGATTTTATTTCACATAGAAGGGATCTAAAGAAAAAAGTGAACCTATATATTGACTTAATTCAGAACAACCCCGTTAGAGCAGAAAAAGCAACAGCGTGAAACCATTAGTATTTACCATACTTTCGTTTTGGTTTTTATGCTGTTCTACAGATAAGGAAAAAATGCTCGCCGATGAATCAGATTCGGCGAGCATTTTAAATTTTGAAGCAAAGATTACCGATGTCAGTTTTTCTGGAGAACCTAATGCCTATACCATCAGCACAACAATTTCGAGCCCTGATACAGGATGTGATCAATATGCCGATTGGTGGGAAATTTTAGATTTGGAGGGTAACTTAATTTACCGAAGAATTCTCACTCACAGTCATGTTGAGGAACAACCCTTTACAAGATCAGGCAGCAAAATCACCCTAGCTAGTAGTACCGAGGTATATATTCGTGTTCACATGAACACTACAGGTTATTCATCTGCCGTGCAAAAAGGAACTATTGAAACAGGATTTTCGGCTACAGAATTAAGCGCCACATTTGCCAATGATTTAGAGAACCAACAACCGTTACCTATTGGGTGCGCTTTTTAAATAAAATATAGAATACACATTTCAAAAAAATCACTACCTTTGCGCCCTGATTGAAAAACAATCACATACATAAAAATCATTTAAAATAATATTGGAATGTATTTAACAAAAGAAGTAAAAGCCGAAATTTTTAAAAAATACGGCGGTAGTGCAGAAAACACTGGCTCTACAGAAGGACAAATTGCTTTGTTCACACACAGAATCAACCACTTGACCGGTCACTTGAAAAAAAATCACAAAGATTACAACACTGAGCGTTCACTTGTAAAATTGGTGGGTAAAAGAAGAAGTCTTTTAGATTACATGATTAAAAATGATATTGTAAAATACAGAGAGCTTATTAAAGAACTAGGTATTAGAAAATAATTTTTGAAAAGGGGATAGTTAACTATCCCCTTTTTTTTAAGTACTCCATGCCTTAGGAGTTGAAGCCATGAATTTTGGTAAAGGCGAACAAAAAGCTACACACGGTTTTTCATTGGTCAACACAACAACACAACAACTCCGACCAGAGAAAATTTCAGTCGGAAAGACCATTGTTTAACAAATCTGCACGAGCAGGTTTTAATCGAATTTTATGATTCCAAAAGTATTTAAAGAGGTCATTGACCTTGGTGATGGTAGAGAAATCTCTATCGAAACCGGAAAATTGGCAAAACAGGCACACGGTTCTGTTGTTGTACAATCAGGAAAATGTATGTTATTATGTACAGTTGTTTCCAATTACAAACAAAGTGATGTGGACTTTCTTCCACTAACGGTAGATTACCGTGAAAAATTTGCTGCTGCTGGTCGTTACCCTGGTGGTTTCTTTAAAAGAGAAGCAAGACCAAGTGACGGTGAAGTTTTAACCATGCGTTTAGTGGATCGTGTATTACGTCCATTATTCCCAAAAGATTATCACTCTGAAACTCAGGTAATGATTCAATTAATGTCTCATGACGAAGACGTTATGCCAGATGCTATGGCAGGTTTAGCAGCTTCTGCAGCTATTCAATTATCAGATTTCCCTTTTGAATGCGCTATCTCTGAAGCCAGAGTTGGTCGTGTAAACGGTGAATTCATTATTAACCCAACTAGAGCTCAATTATTAGAATCTGACATTGATATGATGATCGGTGCTTCTGCTGATTCTGTAATGATGGTTGAAGGTGAAATGGATGAGATTTCTGAAGAAGAAATGACCGAAGCTATTAAGTTTGCCCATGAAGCTATTAAGGTTCAATGTGCTGCTCAAGTAAAGTTAGCTGAAGCTTTCGGTAAAAAAGAAGTACGTGAGTACGAGCCAGAACGTGAAGATGCTGACTTAGCTAAGAAAATTCACGACATGGCGTATGATAAAGTATATGCAGTTGCTCAAGCAGGTTCTGCAAAACATGAGCGTAGTGCTGCATTTGGTGAAATCAAGGAAGAAATTATCGCTTCTTTTTCTGAAGAAGAGCAAGCTGATTATGGCGGATTAATTTCTAAATACTACAGTAAAGCTGAAAAAGCCGCTGTACGTGACTTAACATTGAACGAAGGTTTACGTTTAGATGGTCGTAAGACTGATGAGATTAGACCTATTTGGTGTGAGGTTGACTACCTACCATCTACACACGGTTCTTCTATCTTTACTCGTGGAGAAACTCAAGCTTTAGCTACAGTTACCTTAGGTACAAGTAGAGAAGCAAACCAAATAGACATGCCATCTTTTGAAGGTGAAGAGCGTTTCTATTTACACTATAACTTCCCTCCTTTTTCAACAGGTGAAGCAAGACCTATTCGTGGAACATCTCGTAGAGAAGTTGGTCACGGTAACTTGGCTCAACGTGCATTGAAAGGAATGGTTCCTGAAGATTGTCCTTACACCGTACGTGTGGTTTCTGAGATTTTAGAATCTAACGGTTCTTCTTCAATGGCTACTGTTTGTGCTGGTACTATGGCAATGATGGATGCCGGTGTTCAATTGAAAAAACCAGTTTCCGGTATTGCAATGGGATTGATTACAGATACTGAGTCAGGTAAATATGCTGTTCTTTCCGATATCTTAGGTGATGAAGATCACTTAGGTGATATGGACTTTAAAGTAACCGGTACTGCCGATGGTATTACTGCTTGCCAAATGGATATTAAAGTAAAAGGTTTGTCTTATGAAATCTTGGTAAATGCTTTAAAACAAGCCCGCGAAGGTCGTTTACATATCTTAGGTAAAATAACTGAAACTATTTCTACTCCTAATACAGATGTTAAAGATCACGCTCCTACTATGGTTACGAGACGTATACCAAACGAATTTATTGGTGCATTGATCGGTCCTGGTGGAAAAGTAATTCAAGAATTGCAAAAAGAAACCGAGACGACTATCGTAATTAATGAAGATCCAGTTACCGAAGAAGGTATTGTTGAAGTACTTGGTGTTGGCAGCAAAGGTATTGATGCTGTAATGGCAAAAATTGATTCTTTATTGTTTAAGCCAGAAGTTGGTAGCGTTTACGAAGTAAAGGTTATCAAAATGCTTGATTTCGGTGCCGTTGTAGAATATATGGATGCTCCAGGAAACGAAGTATTACTTCACGTATCAGAATTGGCTTGGGAACGTACTGAAAATGTTTCTGATGTAGTTAATATGGGCGATGTATTCGATGTGAAATACTTTGGTATTGACAAACGTACACGTAAAGAAAAAGTTTCTCGTAAAGCTCTTTTGCCTAAACCAGAAGGTTTTGTTGAAAGACCACCACGTGATGACAAACGTAGAGATGACCGTCGTGGAAACGATCGTAATCGCGATAGAAAACCAAGAAGAGACTAACTCTTTGTAAGTATATTCTTAAAGCCTCGACTAAACAGTTGAGGCTTTTTTTATGCTATTCAACGGAAAAATGAACTTTTTTCTATTGAATTGTAACATTCGGAAGATTTTTACGTATAAGTATATGCAGTCTATGCAAATTGAACTTAATTTATTTTAATGAGACAGCTTAAGATTACAAAACAGGTCACCAATAGAGAGACCGCATCTTTGGACAAGTACTTACAAGAAATTGGAAAAGTGGACTTGATTACCGCTGATGAAGAAGTAGAGTTGGCACAACGCATCAAGGCAGGCGACCAGATCGCTCTTGAAAAACTTACCAAAGCCAACCTCAGATTCGTGGTGTCAGTTGCCAAGCAGTACCAAAACCAGGGACTTACTTTACCGGATTTGATTAACGAGGGAAACCTTGGTCTTATCAAAGCTGCACAGCGTTTTGACGAAACGCGAGGTTTTAAATTTATATCATACGCCGTATGGTGGATCCGTCAATCTATATTACAAGCTTTGGCAGAGCAATCTCGTATTGTTCGTTTGCCACTGAACAAAATTGGTTCTATAAATAAGATCAACAAAACTTTTGCCTTCTTAGAGCAAGCGCATGAAAGAATGCCATCTCCAGAAGAAATTGCAAAAGAGTTGGATATGACCGTTGATGATGTAAAACAATCATTGAAAAACTCAGGTAGACACGTATCAATGGATGCGCCTCTTATTGACGGTGAAGATTCTAACCTTTATGATGTACTTCGTAGTGGTGAGTCTCCAAATCCAGATAGAGAACTATTACATGAGTCTCTTCGCACAGAAATTGAGCGTGCTTTAGAAACTCTCACTCCTCGTGAGGCAGATGTTATTCGTTTATACTTTGGCCTTGCAGGTCAACATTCAATGACACTTGAAGAAATTGGTGAAACTTTTGATCTTACAAGAGAAAGAGTTCGTCAAATTAAAGAAAAAGCGATCAGAAGATTAAAGCATACTTCTAGAAGTAAAATATTAAAAACGTATTTGGGTTAAAAATTCAATGCGATAAAGCAATAAAATTACACGTTAATTTTTCCTTAAATTGGCAATATTGGCATATTAGTTGTAATTTTAACGGTAACAACAGTTTATCATGACTGTTCGTTTTTTGATTGATGAATAAACTCCGGCTGATTACCGGAGTTTTTTCATTTATAATAGTATCATTATTATTTACTTAGCCACGAACAAACCTTCGCTACTTCCTAATATTCTTTGCTTATCTTAGAGCATCACTATGCTTTCTATGAAAAATATAGTACTAACGCTACTAGGTTTTATGTTGTTCAATTCATGCAATACCGACAATAAGTCAATTACAGACTACAATAATTATCCTACGCCCGTAAATGAAAACCTATGGCTTAAGTACAGCAAAGCATCTACATCATTTAAGCTGTGGTCGCCAAATGCCGAAGAAGTTGTTTTAAGACTTTTCAAAACCGGCAATAACTCAGAACCATATGCGAGCTATACCCTTACCAAAGAAAATAACGGTGTTTGGCAAATTGTCATAAATGAAGATTTAAACGGAATTTATTACACCTATCAAGTAAAGGAGTCCAGTAAATGGTTAGATCGGACCCCAGGAATTTATGCAAAAGCAGTTGGGGTCAATGGCAAAAGAGCCATGGTTTTAGACATGAATAGCACTAACCCTATTGGATGGCAAAAAGATAAGTCGCCGCAGCTTAATCATCCAAATGAAGCTATTATCTATGAATTGCATGTTCGTGATATGACAATTCACCCACAATCCGGTTCATACTATCCGGGTAAATATTTAGGCTTAACCGAAAAAGGTACCATTGGATATAATAATGCATCCACAGGTATTGACCACTTAAAACAATTGGGTATTACACATGTGCATCTTTTACCCATTTTTGACCACTATTCCATTGATGAAACAAATTTAGATACCCCACAATTTAATTGGGGATATGACCCTAATAATTATAATGTTCCTGAAGGTTCATTTTCAACAGATCCTTTTAATGCTGAAGTCCGTATTAAAGAATTCAAACAAATGATCAAAGCGTTTCATAATAATGGAATTGGTGTTATTATGGATGTTGTTTACAACCATACAGGGAAAACAGATACTTCTAATTTTAATCTTGAAGTACCCGGTTACTACTACAGACATTGGGAAGATGGTTCTTATTCCGATGCTGCTGCCTGCGGTAATGAAACTGCATCAGAACGTAGTATGATGCGTAAATTTATAATCGAATCGGTTACCTATTGGACCAAAGAATACCATATTGACGGATTTCGATTCGACCTCATGGGCATTCATGATATAGAAACCATTAACGAAATTGCAGATGCCGTATTAAACATAAACCCTGATGCTTTGCTATACGGAGAAGGATGGACGGCAAAAGATTCTCCGTTACCCGAAAAGAAAAGAGCCCTGAAAAAGCACATGCAACAACTACCAAAAATTGCGGCTTTTAATGATGATTTGCGAGACGGTTTAAAAGGCTCTGTCTTTGAGGACAAAAGCATAGGTTTCGTAAGTGGAGCTATGAACACAACAGAATCCATTAAATTCGGAATTGTTGGTGCTATTCAACATCCACAAATACATTACGATAGTGTTAATTATTCTGATGCCGCTTGGACTTTAGAGCCTTGGCAGTCTATAAACTATGTGTCTTGTCACGACAACCTCACCCTTTTTGATAAATTACAAATATCAAGACCAAATGCGAATATAGAATCCTTGATAGCTATGGATAAATTGGCAAACGCCATAGTATTGACTTCCCAAGGTACGCCATTTCTACATGCCGGTTCAGAACTACTTCGAACCAAGTACGGTGAACATAATTCATACAACTTACCAGATAGCATTAACCAAATAAATTGGGAGTGGAAAAATAACCATGAACAGGTATTCGACTATTACAAAAACCTTATACGGTTAAGAAAAGAACACCCAGCATTTTATATGAGCAGCGCCAATGAAGTTAGAAAACATCTAAAATTTCAACAAAATAATGATAGCCTTGTCTCCTATACCATTGAAGATCATGCCAATAATAATCATTGGAAAAACATTCTAGTAATCTACAATGCATCGAACCAAAATATTGATTATAACATTGAAGGTATTTGGTATAAAGCAGTTTCTGGTAGTACCTTTGACTTTGAAGGCTTACAAACATTAAAAGATACTATTGAAGTACCGGCACTGTCCATGTACATTGCTTTTCAGAAATAAAACTAGTTCTTAAAAAATAATCAATTCTAATGAGTTCAGATTCTCAACCTAACAATCCGCTTCACGGTGTAAAACTTGTGACCATTTTAGAAGAGCTTACCGAAAAATATTCATGGGAAGATTTAGCCGGGCAGGTTAATATCAATTGTTTTAAAAGCAACCCATCTATAAAGTCTAGTTTAAAGTTTTTACGCAGAACGCCTTGGGCAAGAGAAAAAGTAGAACACTTATACTTACAATCTTTTAAAAAATAATGGGCTTCAACATCGTACTTATTGAACCGGAAATTCCAAACAACACCGGTAACATTGGCAGGTTGGCTCTTGGTACTGGTTCCACATTACACTTGGTTAAACCCTTTGGCTTTGAACTTACCGATAAACGTTTAAAAAGAGCTGGTTTAGATTATTGGCAACATCTAAATGTAATTATGTATGAAAATGTGGATGCTTTTTTTAAAGAACATCAAAACAAAAAAATGATCTTCTTTTCTGCTGCTGCCACAAAAAATCACTGGGAAATCGACTTCGAAGATGAAATGTTTTTGGTATTTGGAAAAGAATCTGTAGGGCTTCCAAAATCTTTATTAAAAAATAATATGGAAAACGCTGTAAAAATCCCTTTGTACAGTGAGCATATCAGAAGTCTTAATTTGGCAAATGCTGTTGCTATTTCCATTTATGAAGGTTTACGACAAATTCAGTAAATCACACTTAATATTACTACTTCAATTTACTTCCGCTTTATTTCATCCGAGAAATTTTAGGCATGCGTTTATTTATCCCGAATAAATAATTGACAAAATTAGCACTTGTTTTTAAGATTAATATAACGCAAAACCGCAATTAAAATACTTACCATATTTTAAGGTTTACTTAGTCGTTAAAATTTTCTTATCCCTTAGTATTCGCAGATTAAATTCTTATTTTCAAGCAACCATTTATTCAAATTATCCACCAAACAACAACTACTATGAATTCGAAATTATCGTTCGTTTTTGCTTTTCTATTTTTATGTTCAACCAGCACTATGGTTGCGCAACGAAAAAAATCAAAAAGTAAAACTCCAAATTCAGTAATCGACAAAGCATTCTATGAAAATTTAGAATGGCGAAATATAGGTCCTATACGTGGTGGTAGGTCTTTAGGTTCTGCAGGTAGCCCAAGTAGACCTAATGAATATTATTTTGGAGCAACGGGTGGCGGATTATGGAAAACCACCGATGGCGGTAATGAATGGAAACCAGTTACCGATGGTCATATAACCAGTTCTTCCGTTGGTGCCGTTGCCGTAGCAGAAACAAATCCCGACATCGTATATATCGGTATGGGAGAAGTTCAATTACGTGGTAGCATTACCCAAGGTGACGGGGTGTACAAATCAACAGATGCCGGTAAAACCTGGGAGCATTTAGGACTTGAAGAAACCCAAGCCGTTTCTAGAATAAGAATTCATCCCACAAATCCTGATATTGTATACGTCGCCGCATTAGGTCACCCTTATGGCGACAATGAAGAAAGGGGAGTTTTTAAAAGTATTGATGGCGGTACAACATGGAAAAAAACATTATATGTTAGCGATAAGGCAGGTGCAGTAGATTTAATTATAGACCGTAACAACCCAAATGTTTTATACGCCAGCACTTGGCAAGTGCAAAGAAAAGCTTGGAAAATGTGGGGAGGCGGACCAGATTGCAAACTCTGGAAATCTACCGATGCCGGAGAAACTTGGACAGATCTATCTAAAAACCCAGGTATGCCTGAAGGTCCGTTAGGAAAAATTGGAGTGACGGTTTCTCCGGCAGACTCCAATCGTGTTTGGGCTATTGTAGAAGCTAATGAAGGTGGTGTTTTTAGATCAGATGATGCTGGTAAAACATGGACCAAAACGAATGATGAGCGTAAGCTTAGACAGCGGGCTTTTTACTATTCCAGAATTTATGCAGACCCTATAGATAAAGAAACCGTTTACGGACTCAATGTTGATTTTTGGAAATCTACCGATGGCGGGGTCACTTTTGATACTGAAATAAAAGTACCACATGGTGATAATCACGATTTATGGATAGACCCTAATAACCCCGAACGTATGATTTCCTCTAACGATGGCGGTGGTGTAGTGAGTATAAATGGCGGTAAAACATGGTCGGAAGAAGATTACACCACTACTCAACTCTACCATGTAATGACCACGAACGATGTACCATATCATGTTGCAGGTGCTCAACAGGATAACAGCACTATTGCCGTACCAAGTGACGGATGGGACCATATGCAAGCTCGCGGTCAAGGCGACGGCTGGGCGTATGCTGTTGGTGGTGGAGAAAGCGGTTGGATTACACAGCACCCAACCAATCTTGATATTTTTTATGCTGGTAGTCAAGGCGCCCTTTTAACCCGTTATGACAGAAGTAACGGTCAAAAAAGGGACATACAGGTATATCCACGATTTTTCTCGGGTGAACCAGCGAGTGCATTGCCAGAACGTTGGCAATGGACATTCCCCATTATGTTCGCCCCACAAGATGATAATGTAATGTACACATGCTCACAACATGTATGGAAAACTACCGACGATGGACAATCTTGGGAAAAAATTAGTCCGGATCTTACCTATGCCGATCCATCTACCTTAGGTAAAACAGGTGGTGTAATTACCATGGACATGAACGGACCTGAAATATACGCTACCGTATTTGCCCTAGCGCCTTCTAATCATGACATCAACACTATTTGGGCAGGCTCAGACGATGGTAAAATACATATTACCAGAGATGGCGGTAAAAATTGGGAAGACATCACCCCTAAAGAGTTACCCAAATTTTCGAGGGTAAGTATTATTGATGAATCTCTACACAACCCTGGCACACTCTACGTAGCCGCCAATAGATACCAAGTAGATGACAGACAACCTTATGTTTTCAAAACCCATGATTATGGTAAAACTTGGACAAAAATCATCAACGGAATCGAAGACGGTCATTTTGCAAGGGCTGTTCGCGAGGATCCCGTAAGAGAAGGACTTTTATTCTTAGCAACTGAACATGGTGTATATTTCTCTATGAACGATGGTGAACTTTGGCAAAGCCTACAACTAAAACTACCCGATACACCGGTAAGGGATTTAGTCGTTAAGGACAATGATGTAGTACTGGGTACGCATGGTAGAGGATTTTGGATTTTAGACGATATACAACCATTACGACAGTATACTCCAGCAATGGAAAAGCAAGACGCAATTCTTTTTAAACCTGTTGATGCCTATAGAGGTTTAACCGATGCTTCTATTCAGTACTATCTAAAAGAAGAAAAAGATACGATTACGTTCGAAATTTATGATGCCAACGACAAACTGATCAACACATTTACCGGTAGTAAGCCCGAGTATAAAGAAGACCCCAACCTACCCTATTGGTTAAAAGGAGGCTCATCAAAACCAACTACAGCAAAAGGTATTAACAACTTTACATGGGATATGCGCTATCCGGGCGCTACTACCTTTGAAGGAATGATTATTTGGAGTGCTCGGCCCGCCAGAGGTCCGAAAGCACCTTTAGGCACCTATAAAATCAAGATGAAATCAGGAAATTACGAACAAACGTATGCCTTCGACATTAAAATGGATCCCAACTTAAAAGGGATTACCAAAGAAGATTTAGATGAACAGTTCAAATTATCAAATAAGATAATGGGCAAAACCTCTGCCGCTAACGAAGCTGTCATTAAAATCCGTGAAATAAAAAGTACGTTAGATACCATTAAGCCTAATATTAGCGAGAGTGACTATAAAATAATCGTTACTCCGTTCGTAGGTAAGTTGACGGAGGTTGAAGAAGCTCTTTACCAAGTTAAGAACCAAAGTGGGCAAGACCCATTGAACTTTCCTATAAAGCTCAACAACAGATTGGCTTCATTAAGAAGAAGCGTAGAATCTGGCGATGCCAAGCCTACCAACGGTGCATATAAAGTATACGATGAACTTTCTGCCGAACTAGCTATAGAGTTAAATAAATTGAACGGAATTCTCGACGAATACAAGTCAAAAGTAAATCCTATCCTAACTAAAAATGGTAGTATGGCAATTGACTAAATGAAGTTAAAGCAAATCTAAAACAACCGTAGAACGAATTACAAATCCGTATTTTTGCAAGGAACTAAAAGGTTTTTAGAATGAAAAAGGCAAGCATAGCCCCATCGCTGTTAGCAGCAGATTTTGGTAATTTACAACGTGATGTAGAAATGGTAAATGCCAGTGAGGCAGCTTACCACCATATTGATGTCATGGATGGTGTTTTTGTACCCAATATCTCGTACGGAATGCCAGTGGTAAAAGCTATTCAAAAACATGCCACTATACCTTTAGATGTGCATTTAATGATTGTAGATCCAGATAGGTATTTGGAAGAATTCGCAAATCTTGGAGCACATATTCTAACCGTACATTATGAAGCCTGTACCCATTTACACAGAACCATACAGGCCATTAAAGCTTTGGGCATGAAGGCGGGCGTTGCCCTTAATCCGCATACCAACATAATGCTCTTGGAGGATATTATACAAGATGTAGACCTTATTTTGATCATGAGCGTTAATCCTGGATTTGGAGGTCAGTCGTTTATTGAAAATACCTATGATAAAATAAAGGCTGCAAAAGAATTGATTACCAGAAAAAATTCATCGGCCTTAATTGAAGTTGACGGTGGTGTTACTACTGCCAATTCTCAAAAATTAATTGATGCCGGTGCCGATGTATTGGTCGCTGGTAGCTTTGTTTTTAAAAGTGATGACCCTACTACTACTATTAAAGAATTAAAGGGATGAAAATTGAATATGATATTGTAATTGTTGGCGGAGGACCAATTGGTATTGCGTGTGGATTAGAAGCAAAGAAAAACGGACTTTCTTATCTTATTATTGAAAAGGGACCTATTGTGAATTCACTATTTCACTACCCCAGCAACATGCAATTTTTCTCTTCATCTGAAAAATTGGAGATAGACGAAATTCCTTTTATCAGTAAGGAAGCTAAACCTAAAAGAGATGAAGCATTAGAATATTACCGAAGAATTGTTACTTCCAATAAATTGAACATCCATTTATTCGAAAAGGTAGAAAACGTTCAAAAAGACGAGGATATTTTCACTATTACTTCCAACAAAAACACATATACTTCAAAACAAATTGTAGTCGCAACCGGTTTTTATGACCTACCAAATTTACTGAATGTACCTGGTGAAAATTTAGAAAAGGTAGCGCACTATTATGATAATCCCCATTATTATGCCGGTCAAAAAGTTGCTGTAATAGGAGCAAGTAATTCAGCCATTGATGCCGCTTTAGAGTGTTATAGAAAGGGGGCAGATGTTACCTTGATCATTAGAGGCCCAGAAGTTGGCCAACGTGTAAAATACTGGGTAAGACCAGATATCATTAACCGCATAGAAGAAGGTAGCATTAAAACGTTTTTTAATACCACGGTTAAAAGTATAACCGAAAAAACAATCATATTAAATACCGATGGCGGTGAGGAAGAAATTGAAAACGATTTTGTTCTTGCACTTACAGGTTATAAACCTAATTTTTATTTCTTGGAAAGATTAGGGGTACATATTAGCAACGACGAAAAAAAACTGCCCGAATACAATCCAGAAACCATGGAAACCAACGTTGAAGGATTATATTTAGCAGGTGTTATCTGTGGCGGAATGGAAACCCATAAGTGGTTTATCGAGAACTCTAGAGTTCATGCCAAAATGATTGTAAAGAATATTATTTCAAGTTCCGTTACTACGTAATCAATTGATTTATCGAAGGTAATAGCTGTTTGAGCAATAGACAAAATATAACGACGTTATGTATTGAACTAAACACTAAACCTTCCATTATGATATTTTTCGGCACTGGGTCTGCAAATCTTGATTCGGTAAAAACCAGAAACATTACGTGTCAACATTGTAACAATCAAGATACTGTTTACATCAATATTTACAGAAGACATGCGCATGTATTCTGGATTCCCGTTTTCCCATTAGGCAAAAGTGGCAGCTCTTACTGTACACATTGTAAAGAGACTCTAAAGCCAAAACAAATGCCCGAAGCGCTTAAAATGCAGTATAAAAATATTAAAGGCGATGCAAAAGGACCTCTGTGGCAGTTTTCAGGACTTTTAATATTTGCGTTATTGATTGTATTTGCGATATACTCAAGTGGAAAAAACAAAGAGAATACACAGTTATACCTAACGCAACCAGCAGTTGGTGACATCTATGAGTACAAGGCAAACAATGGTAGTTTTTCTACTATGCGGTTAGAAAGAATTACATCTGATAGTTTATACCTTTCCTTGAACGATTTTGAAATCTCAAAAAAATCAAGAATCTATAAAATAGATAAAGATGAAAATTACTCTGATATTACTTACGGTTATTCAAAGAACGAAATGACACAAATGCACAAAGACGGCATTATTTTCGACATCAATAGGGACTAATGATGTATCAGAAAAAGTAATTTAAAAAGGTCTTGCAAATGCAAGACCTTTTTAAAATAGTGACCCCGGAGGGATTCAAACCCCCAACCCTCAGAGCCGAAATCTGATGCGCTATTCAGTTGCGCCACGAGGCCAAATTCAGTATTCAGTATTCAGTATTCAGTATTCAGTATTCAAAACTAAATTATCTGTTAGCACAACAATTTTTTTATGCCAATTTTTTCTTTACAATTGTAGAAATCAACTTACCATCTGCTTGACCGGCAAGTTCTTTTGAAACAATTCCCATAACCTTACCCATATCCTTCATTCCCGACGCGCCAATAGAGTCTATAGTTTGTACTACTACTTTCTCTACTTCTTCTTCGGTAAGTTGTTCCGGTAAAAATTGTTCTATTACAGCTACTTGTGCCAATTCTGGATCTGCAAGATCTTGTCTTCCCTGCTCTATAAAAATTGCAGCACTATCTTTACGTTGTTTTACCAGTTTCTGAACGATTTTTATTTCATCATCTTCAGTTACTTCCGATCCACCACTAGTACTTGCCACCAACAAAGCAGATTTAATAGCTCTAAGCGATTCTAATGCTACTGAATCCTTTGCTTTCATAGCTAATTTCAACTGCTCCATTACTCTTTGCTGTAAACCCATTTCTTCTTTATTTTGGTCTGCGAAGATAAAAAATAAAACCCGAAAACTTTATTTGTTTTCGGGTTTAATACATTATGGCAAACCTTCTTCTAGTCTACATTATCATGTAAAAAAGAGTTGTTAGATCGCAACTGAATATCGTCATTACTATCACCACTTAGCGAGGTTCTAGAGATTTTTCTTTCTCTAGGGCTATCGTTCAAATTTACTCCCTGTCTTTGATAAGCAGGTTTCTTCTCATCATAACTAGTTGGTGCGTTATTCTTGAACTTATAATTGAAATCTTTTAATTTACGTCTGCGTTCATCTGCTCTTTCCCTTAACAACTCCTCAATTGGTGTATCTAAAGGATCTAATTCTTCTTCTGGCTGTGCCTCTCTTCTTGGAGCTACCGTCTTTTTTTCAAAGACTAGCTCGTCCTCTACTACTTTTGGCTCAAATTCTTCAGCCTTTGATTTTGCTCCGGTAAGCTTACTTTCCAATTTCATATAGTCATCTAAACTATATCTCTTTTCTCCATTTTTATTGTACTCCAATACCGGTACGATCTCAATGCTATCATTAACATCAATATCCTTAACTTCATCATGAAGATCGAACATGATCACATTTTCTCTTTCTTCTTCCTCATCTTTAGAATGTTGAAAATTAGAAGCGAATCTGTCATCTTCATCCTCCACTCTTAAAACTTTTGGATCTACTACTTCTATATCCCTCAACGAAGTTGGTGCATCGACTATAACAAAGTCTTCTTCAGATACGTTCTCTGCCAACACTTCTTCGTAAAAAACATTAAAATTCCTGATGTAGTTCGTTGTAGGAATCAAATCAAAATCATCTTCCTCAACGAACTCATACTTTTTTACGGGCTTAACTTCTTTAACCTCCTCTTCCTCGTCATCCATCTCTAAAGTATGGACTGTTTTTGTGTTAGATAACAACATTGCCTCAGCACGTTGACCGTCTTCTAACGTATGAATAATCTTCTTTGATTCTGTATTTACAATATCATCTTGCTGTTCAATGTTAAATCCCGTTGCAATTACGGTAACAGCTATAGCTTCTCCTAAACTTTCATCTTCACCAACACCCATAATGATGTTTGCACCATAACCAGCTTCTATTTGAATGTGATCATTGATTTCACCAATCTCATCAATAGTAATTTCTTGTGCTCCAGATACGATCAGCAACAATACATTCTTGGCTCCTTGAATTTTATTATCGTTCAATAATGGAGAATCCAAGGCTTTCATAATAGCCTCATTTGCTCTTGCCGAACCAGATGATATTGCCGATCCCATGATTGCAGTACCACTGTTAGAAAGAACGGTTTTAGCATCACGTAAATCGATGTTTTGAGTATAGTGATGTGTAATAACCTCTGCAATACCTCTAGCTGCAGTTGCCAATACTTCATCAGCTTTTGAGAACCCGGCCTTAAATCCAAGGTTACCATACACTTCCCTTAGTTTGTTATTGTTAATTACGATCAGCGAATCTACATTTTTACGTAATTTTTCAATACCTAACTGTGCCTGTTCAACTCGCATTTTTCCTTCGAATTGAAACGGCATTGTAACGATACCTACAGTAAGAACATCCATTTCCTTTGCAAACTTTGCAATTACGGGAGCAGCACCAGTTCCTGTTCCCCCGCCCATACCGGCAGTAATGAAAATCATCTTTGTTGTAGCATCCAACATAGTTTTGATATCTTCCATGCTTTCCATGGCAGCTTGTTCACCTACTTCAGGGTTGGCACCAGCACCCAAACCTTCTGTCAATGATACACCTAACTGTATTTTGTTAGGCACCGGACTATTATCCAAGGCCTGTGAATCAGTATTACAGATTACAAAATCAACTCCGTTGATACCTGCCTGGAACATGTGGTTTATGGCATTACTACCACCGCCACCTACACCAATGACTTTTATAACGTTGCTTTGATTCTTTGGTAGATCAAAGGAGATATTATCAAATTCGCTGTTCTTACTCATATTCTAATTATTACTGGTTATGTATTCTCTTATGCTAAACTTATTACTCTGCGTTATCCAAAAATTCTTTCAACTTTTCAGACCACTTATCAAAAACAGATTTACGCTCCTTGTGTATGCTTGGGCGCGCAACGGTTTCGGCATTGCGTTCTGCATATACCAATTCTTCTTCCTGCTCTTGTACGATTTCTTCTTGTGTTAATTTCAACTTCTCTTGGTTTTTAATGGCATTCATTAATAGACCAACAGCGGTTGCGTATAGGGGACTAGCAACTTCTTCATCAGAATCACCCGCTAGGTGTTCGTTAGGGTACCCAATACGAGTATCCATACCTGTTATATATTCTACCAATTGCTTTAAATGCTTTAACTGGCTTCCACCACCCGTAAGCACTATACCGGCAATTAATTTTTTCTTTTGCTCTTCGTGACCGTAGTTTTTGATCTCTACATATACCTGCTCAATAATTTCAACCACACGAGCGTGAATGATCTTAGATAGGTTCTTCAAAGAAATTTCCTTTGGCTCTCTACCACGTAAACCTGGTATTGAAACAATTTCATTGTCCCTGTTCTCACCTGGCCAAGCTGAACCAAATCTTGTTTTCAATAATTCGGCCTGCTTCTCTATAATTGAACAACCTTCTTTTATATCTTCGGTAATGACACCACCACCAAATGGTATTACAGCCGTATGTCTAATAATGCCGTCTTTGAAAATTGCCAAATCTGTTGTACCACCACCTATATCGATCAATGCTACACCTGCTTCTTTTTCTTCTTGACTCAATACCGCATCAGAAGATGCCAATGGCTCTAGCGTAATGTTGCCAAGATCTAAACCGGCACTCTTAATGCAACGACCAACGTTTTTGATAGAAACTACTTGACCGACCACTACATGAAAATTAGCCTCTAATCTACCACCGTACATACCGATAGGCTCACGAATTTCCGCTTGTCCATCTACTTTATACTCTTGTGGCAATACATGAATAATCTCTTCGCCCGGTAGCATAATCAATTTGTGCACTTGATTACATAGTGTGTCAACATCTTCTTCGCCGATTACCTCCTCAGAATCTTTTCTGGTAATGTAATCGCTGTGCTGTAAACTTCTTATGTGCTGCCCAGCTATACCCACAACAACAGACCCAATTTTAAGTCCAGAATTAGCCTCTGCTTCTTCAACTGCTTGCTGAATAGATTTTATAGTCTGGGTAATGTTATTTACCACACCTCTGTGTACACCTAAACTTTTGGACTTACCTATACCCAAAATCTCAATTTTACCATATTCGTTTTGCTTACCGATTATGGCAACGATTTTCGTTGTTCCTATGTCTAACCCGACTGAATATTTAGTTTGTTCCATTTTAATTATATTTTAGTGCACACCACCTGGTTATTGAATTCTAAACTTACTACCGCATAATCCTCCAAGGTTTCATCCTTGTTCGCTTTGGCATAAAATGCCTTGAAATTGCTGAACTTGGCCTCTAAATCTTCAATACCGCCTATGTTTACAACAAAATTATTAAGCCTTAACCGCAATTGATATTCGCTATCATCTTGAATATGAATACCTATTACCGATTTTCGAAAAAAATCGTCCTTATTTATGTGTTCCAATATGACATAGACATCCTCAAGGCTTTTACCACTGATATTGCCTGTTATAATGGGGACTCTAGCTGAATGATTTTTGGAAAGTGGCATTCTCTTTCCTTCATCATCTAAATAGAACTTTTTATCCCCTTCTATGCGCCCGATTGGTTTCCGTTGAACTATTTTCGACGTAAGCTCGCCATCTATTGTAAGATAGACCTGTGCACTTTTCACCATTTCATTGGCCTCAAGGGCCTTTTCTACAGTATTCAAAACTATATTTTCTTTAGGCACATTTTTGAGACCTCCGCAATTTTGTATTAACAATTTATTAACCGTCCCTTCTGTGAGGTACAAATTTTGATCGCCAATGAATTCTACCCTCATACCGATCACCTGTTTTGAGCTATTTCTTTCATTAGAAAAAGCATACAGCCCAGTGATTACCAGTAGTAACGCCGCTAATTTTATTATGCTCAAATTAACTCGCATATGACATTTCTTTTTTTATTTTCACTACTTCCAAGCCTATATCTCCGGCTCCCATTGTTATTAATATTTCTGGATTTTGGTTTTTAATCTCAGATAGTATTTGCTCCTTTGAAATTAATTTTCTATTACCGTTTGTCATTTTGCCCAACAACCATTCTGAATCTACTCCCGTAATAGGCTCTTCCCTAGCCGGATATATATCCAACAACAACATATTTTCAAAGCGAGATAGACTTTTTGCAAATTCATTCGCAAAGTCACGTGTTCTTGAAAACAAATGCGGTTGAAAAATTGCCAATACTTGTTTATTCGGATGCATTTCTGATACTGCCTCAAAAACCGCATTTATTTCAGTAGGATGGTGCGCATAATCATCTATATAAATGAAATCATCATTTTTAATCTGATAAGAAAAACGCCTCTGAACACCTTTAAAAGTTGCTAGTGCCTCAGCAAGGCGATGCGGCGGGGGACCTGCTTGCATCGCCATCGCAAAAGCCACTAAACCGTTCAACAAATTATGTCGCCCAGGTTTGTTAAATTCAACCCCTTCTAGTTTGAGGTCGGGGGTCTCCAAATCGAATATGTAGGTGCCATGTTCTATTTTTATGTTCCGGATACAATAATCCGAATCGTCTTCTATACCATAGGTAAGCCCTTCTAAAGGCAAACCATTTCGAACAAATAATTTACCGCCCGGTTTCAATCGCTCGGTAAAATCTTTAAACGTTCTTTCCAATTCTTGTGCATCGCCATAAATATCCAAATGATCTGCATCCATCGATGTAACACAAGCTACATTGGGCGTCAATTGCATAAATGAACGATCAAATTCATCGGCTTCCACTACCGAAAACTCGGTACCTTCCAACAAGAAATTACTATTGAAATCTTCTGAGATACCACCTAAGAAAGCGGTTATTTTTACTCCCGTTTCTTTTAACAAGTGTGCCAAAATACTTGACGTAGTTGTTTTGCCATGGGTACCGGCAACTGCTAAACAAAATGAATCTTTAGTAATTAAACCAAGTACTTCCGATCGTTTTTTAATAGTAAAACCATTCTGTACAAAGAACTGGTATTCTTTATGACTAGAGGGTACTGCTGGCGTATATACCACCAAGGTATGCTCTGGATCATTTTTATATTCGTCAGCTACGCTATCGATATCGTCCACATAATGAACATCGATACCAGAACTTGCTAGTTCTTGGGTTAATGGGGTTTCGGTTTTATCGTACCCTGCAACCGCTTTGTCTATGAACGCAAAATAACGCGCCAAAGCAGACATACCAATGCCTCCAATGCCAATAAAATACACCCTATGTATTTGCGTTACGTTCATTTTATTTTATCAATTTTTCTATTTCATCGCAGATATCAGCCGTTGCATTGGGCAATGCCAATGCTTTGATATTCTTTGATAGTTCTTGTTGCTTTTCAGATGAATTAAAGACCGATTCAAATTCTAACTTAAATTGATCATCGAGCTCATTTTCTTTAATCATTATAGCGGCATTTTTTTTCACCAAAGACAATGCGTTCATTGTCTGATGATCTTCTGCCACTACCGGTGACGGAATAAAAAATGTTGGCTTGCCTACTAAGCACAATTCTGACACCGCACCTGCTCCTGCCCTTGAAACAATGAAATCTGCCGCTACATAGGCTTTATCCATAGAATTCAAAAAGGCATGTACCTTTATGTTTTCTGACTGATGGACTTTATACGTCTCATAATACCCTTTACCACATTGCCATATTACCTGTAAGCCCAATGCTTCAAAATATTCTAAATGATCCGCAATTAGCTGATTAATGCGTCTGGCACCTAAACTGCCACCCAACACCAACAAGACTTTTTTAGCGGCACTCAATTCAAAATAGCTTAATGCTTCTTCTTTGGTGGCTTTTAACTCCACCAAATCTGACCGAACAGGGTTACCCGTCAATACTATTTTATCCTTCGGAAAAAACTTCTCCATACCTTCATAGGCCACACAGATTTTTTCCACCTTATCCTTCAATAGTTTATTTGTAATACCCGCAAAAGAATTCTGTTCTTGTAAAACACAAGGAATCCTTTTTGTGGTTGCCATTTTTAACAACGGACCACTAGCAAAACCACCCGTGCCAATTACGGCATGCGGTTTAAACTTCGATACGATGCTATTTGCTCTCATTAAACTACTTATCAATTTTATCGGAAAAAGTAGATTTTTAAGGGTCAGTTTTCGCTGAATTCCCGTAATCCACAATCCATCTATTTTGTACCCCGCTTGTGGTACTTTTTCCATTTCCATTCTATCCTTTGCCCCAACGAACAAAAACTCGGCATCAGGATATCTCCTTTTCAATTCGTTCGCTATGGCTATCGCCGGATAAATATGTCCGCCAGTACCTCCGCCCGACAAAATAAACTTATAACTGCCCACTTAATATCTCTAAAGGGTTAGTCTCGTCCATATCTACATCGTTGCCAGAAGCACTTTCCTGAACTATACTTTTATTACTCGCACTTAAAATGATCCCTATTGCCAAACAGGTCATCCAACTTGAGGTACCACCACTACTGATCAATGGTAAATTCTGCCCCGTTACCGGAAACAATTCTACCGCTACCGCCATATTTATCAATGCCTGAAATACTATTGGCAGCCCTACTCCTAATACCAACAACTTACTGAAAATGGTAGCACAACCATTGGCAACCACTACTATTCTAAATAACAAGAACATGTAAAAAAGCATTAAAATGAATCCGCCTACCAGGCCATATTCTTCTACAATAATTGCATAGATAAAATCTGATGAACTCTGTGGCAAGAAGTTCTTCTGCACACTTTTTCCCGCTCCTTTACCTACAATACCTCCTGTTGCAATGGCTATTTTTGCACGTTCTATCTGGTAGTTTCCTTCAGTATCTTCAGCATTAGAGAAACTATCAATACGGCTCATCCAAGTATCTACCCTATTCGGGAATAAATCTGGAAAAGCTTTTGCCGTTAATATGAATATGGACAAAAACAGTATTCCCGTACCAACGATCCCCAATAGGTATTTCATAGGATAACCACCTAAAAAGCATAATACCATTACCATGGAGAAAACTATGGCCGCGGTTGAAAAGTTAGCCGGTAATATTAATGCCACTACCAAGAAAACAGGCAACCATAATGGGAGAATACTTTCTTTAAAGGTTATTTTTATATCCCTAACTTTTGAAAAATAGCGCGCTACGTAAATCATCAATACCACAGCTGCCAAGTTAGAAGGCTGAAAACCGAAACCTACCAAGGGTAAACGAATCCAACGACTATCATTGGTACCACCACTAGAAGTGCCTTGTGCCAATACAAATATGAGCAACACCAAAACAATGGGTAGGGCAATCATAGAAAGCCCCTTAAAGAAATGCGTAGGTATTTTATGTACACCATAAATAATTCCAAAACCTAAAAACAACAGTATGGCATGTTTTACTAAATGACCCACAGGCGTACCGTTACCCACTACATACACCAAATTACTACTGGCACTATATACAGGTAAAAACGAGAACAGGGCCAAGAGTGCCGCAATGGCCCAAATGGCTTTATCTCCTTTTATATTTTGGAATATATTCAACAACTTATAGGTTTTTTACACAGTTTTTAAATTGATCTCCGCGATCTTCATAGTTTTTAAACAGATCAAAACTTGCACAAGCAGGCGATAACAATACCGTATCGCCACGTTCTGCAATTTTATAGGCTACTTTTACGGCCTCTTCCATAGCATACGTTTCAACCAATAAGTCTACGGCCTTACCAAATACATGCTTGATCTTTTCATTGTTCTCGCCCAAGCAAATAATTGCCTTTACTTTTTCTCGTACCAAAGGCATTAGTTCCATATACTCATTTCCTTTGTCCACCCCACCTACAATCCACACAGTAGGTGATTTCATACTATCTAATGCGTAATAGGCAGCATTTACATTTGTTGCCTTTGAGTCGTTTATATACTCCACATGATGTATTTTCAACACCTTTTCCAAACGGTGGGGAGCCCCTTGAAAATTAGAAACACAGGCTCTTATGGTCTCTTTGCGTATACCAACCAATTTTGCAATTGTTGCCGCTGCCATTGTGTTCTTTACATTGTGCTGACCTTCTAAGGCCAAAGTGTTCTTCGTCATGCTAATAGTGTCTGTTGTTGTTTTTATTATTATCTCGTTTTGTTCTATAAATGCGCCTTGCTCAAATACTTTATTCAATGAAAAGGGCATTAATTTTGATTTGACAGGGTGCTTGCTCAGCCAATCCACCAAAACCGTATCATCTGCATCATAAATCAAATAATCGTTTTCATCTTGGTTTTCTGCAATTCTGAACTTTGATGCGATATAGTTTTCAAATTCATACTCATACCGATCTAAATGATCTGGTGTAATATTCGTAATCACGGCAATGTGTGGTTTAAAATCTTTAATGCCGTCCAATTGAAAACTGCTGATTTCAAGTACGTAATACTCAAAATCGTTTTCCGCAACCATTTTCGCATAACTATCGCCAATATTACCTGCCATACCCACTTTTAAATCGGCATTTGCCAGAATATGGTTCGTGAGCATGGTAGTCGTTGTTTTACCGTTGCTTCCCGTTATACCAATGATTTTTGCATCTGTATACTTTGTTGCAAATTCAATCTCTGATATCACCGGAACGCCCATCTCTACCAACTGTTTTACCAAGGGTACTTTATCCGGAATACCCGGACTCTTCATTACCAAATCGGCTTTTAGTATGCGGTCTTCAGAATGCTGTTCTTCTTCCCAATCAATCTCAAAATGTTCAAGAACGTTTTTATACTTCTCTTTTATTTTTCCTTTATCCGATACAAATACATCGTATCCTTTCTTTAATCCTAAAATGGCCGTACCTACTCCACTTTCTCCTCCTCCAAGTACTACTAGCAGTGCCATTATCTAATTTTTAAGGTCACTATGGTCACAATGGCCAATAAAATGCCCACGATCCAAAAACGGGTTACGATCTTACTCTCGTGATATCCTTTTTTCTGATAGTGATGATGTAAGGGAGACATTAAAAAAATGCGTCTACCTTCACCAAGTTTCTTTTTTGTGTACTTAAAATATCCTACTTGCATCATCACGGAAAGTGATTCGGCAAAGAAGATTCCGCACAACACGGGAATCAACAATTCTTTACGTACTATAATTGCGATTACGGCAATAACTCCACCAATGGTCAAACTTCCCGTATCACCCATGAATACTTGTGCCGGAAAGGCGTTATACCATAAAAATCCGATCAATGCACCAACAAAAGCGGTAATGAAAATCAACAGCTCTCCTACTCTTGGTATGTACATGATATCCAAGTAATCAGAGAAAATAATATTACCCGATACCAGCGCAAAAATACCCAGCGTAAATACGATAATAGCCGAAGTACCCGCAGCGAGACCATCTATACCATCAGTTAAATTAGCTCCATTAGATACTGCCGTAACTATTAATATGATTATTGGTATAAACAACAACCAAGCATACTCCTTTGCACTTTCGCCTGCCCAAGAAATTAAACTACCGTAGTCAAACTCGTTATTTTTAAAGAACGGTACTGTTGTCATGGTCGATTTAATTTCCTCTCCCTTTACTTGCTCAACCGTGTATTCTTGTGTAATAATGGTCTTATCATGATCACGCATGGTCACTTCTGGATGAAAGTATAGTACCGCACCAACTATAAGCCCCAATGTTACCTGACCCAAAACCTTGAACCTACCCTTTAAACCTTCTTTATTCTTTTTAAATACTTTGATGTAATCATCTAAAAAGCCAATTGCCCCCATCCAAAGCATGGTGAAAATCAATAGTATTATGTAGATATTCTCCAATCGTGCAAATAACAGTACAGGGATTAGGGTAGACATAATAATGATCAATCCGCCCATTGTCGGGGTACCCGCTTTTTGCTTTTGACCGTCAAGACCTAAATCTCGAATGGTCTCGCCCACCTGTTGTTTTTGCAAAAACAGAATAACACGCTTACCGTATACTGTTGCAATCATCAACGAAAAAAGAATAGCCATTGCAGCACGAAACGTACTAAACTGAAACAGCGTAGCACCGGGCAACTGGTATTGTTTTTCTAAATATTCAAACAGGTAGGTTAACATAAATTCTTTATTCTTGCTTCTAAGCTTTGGTTATTTATCTAGGCTGTTCAACAGCTCTTTTACTGTTTTAAAATCGTCGAAATCTACACGCTTACCATTGGTCTCTTGATAGGTTTCGTGACCTTTACCGGCTACCAAAATGATATCGTTGGCATCTGCCAATTGACAGGCCGTTTTTATCGCCTGTTCCCTATTTTCAATGGACAGCATTTTTTTGACGTTCTGCGGCTCGACCCCCGCTTCCATTTCGGTGATGATTTCCGTGGGCGATTCCGTTCTAGGGTTATCGGATGTAAAAATCACTTTGTTACTCATCTCAGAGGCGATATTACCCATTACCGGACGCTTTGATCTGTCTCTATCGCCACCACACCCCACAACGGTGATGACGTTTTCATTTCCAGTTCTCAACGTGTTGATTGTCTCAAGCACATTTTTTAGGGCGTCCGGCGTATGGGCATAATCAACTATTGCCGTAATTCTGTTTTTTGATATATAATATTGAAACCTTCCGTCTACATTTTCCAACTCGCTTATAAGGCGTAAGGTTTCTAATTGATCCAATCCTAATAAATCTGCAGTAGCATAAATAGCCAGCATATTATAAGCATTGAAATAACCTATTAGTTTTGACCACAGCTCGTTGTCATTGATTTTCAACAATTGACCATCGAACTGGTTCTCTAAAATCTGCGCTCTATAATCAGCATAGTTCTTTAGCGCATACGTTGCTTTTTTAGCTTTGGTATTCTGCAACATGACCAAGCCATTCTTATCGTCAATATTGGTCAGCGCAAAAGCCGTTTTAGGCAATTGATCGAACAAAATCTTTTTGGTATCGCGATATTCTGCGAAGGTTTTATGATAGTCTAGGTGATCATGGGAAAGATTGGTGAAAATTGCACCTGCAAATGCCAAACCTTCCGTTCTTTTTTGATGAATACCATGAGAGCTCACTTCCATAAAACAAAACTCTACACCGGCATCGTTCATCAATTTTAAATACTTATTGATCACCAATGCATCTGGCGTGGTATGTTTGGTAGGAAATTCGGTATCGTCTACCATTATTTTTATGGTGGACAACAACCCTACTTTATATCCTGCTTTTTTGAACAATTGATACAATAAGCTAGATACCGTGGTTTTACCATTGGTACCGGTAACACCCACCAATTTTAAATTTTTAGACGGCGTATCGTAGTAGTTTGAAGCCATCAATGCCAATGCTTGATTACCACTTTCTACTTGTACATAGGTTACATCATCTACCATTTCTTTTGGCAGTTCTTCACAAACAATCGCCCTTGCACCAGCTTTTACAACCGCATCAATATATTTATGACCATCTGTAACCGTACCTTTAATTGCAACAAAGGCATCGGCTTTTTGTACTTCACGAGAGTCGAACTGCACTGAAGCTATATCACAAGTAGTAGTACCGCTAACAGCAGTAATACGCACTCCATATAATATGTCTTTCAATTGCATCATATCAACTCCAATACTATTTTTTTCACTGCTTTTAAATCTGTACCCGTAGAAATCGATTGGCGTTTAACCTTTCCGTTCCCTTTTACTTCTACCTCAATACCTAAATTTTCTAAAATTGCTACGGCATCCATACCGCACATACCTTTTACATTTGGTACCGCTGCATACTTTTGCTGCGCCTTTTTATAATAGCCACTATGAGAATCTTCATTATCCGCCACCAATACATCTTTTACATCCACCTCACTTGTTAAAGGTGATGTAGCATATACTTTCTGTGCAACCGATTTAAATACCGGTCCGGAAACATCGGCACCGTAATATCCCACACCCTTATCTGGCTTATGGATAACTACAATACACGAGTACTTTGGATCGTCTGCCGGAAAATAACCCGCGAATGACGAAATGTATTCGTACTTAGACCTATCCTTAGACACATAGTTTGTCTGGGTAGTTCCTGTTTTTCCTGCCATGGAAAAATTCTTGGAATACATACCATGACCGGTACCATGCTCTTTCTCTACCACATTTTTAAGTATCTGCTGTACTTTCTTTACAGTAGACTGCGAACAAATAGCAGGGTTCAATACTTTTTTATCGAACTTCTCAATGGTCTTATCCCATTCTTTTACTTCTTTCAACAGTCTTGGCTTTACCATTTCACCATCATTGGCGATAGCATTATAAAAAGCCAAAGTCTGTAACGGAGTCATAGAAACCTCGTACCCATAAGCCATTTGCGCCAATGACAACCCAGACCAACCTTTATCACCTGGGTAACGTAAAACCGGTTTGCCTTCACCAACAACCGGTAAGCCCAGTTCTTTATGAATGCCCATTTCCATTAACCTGTTTACATATTTCTCAGGATCGTTCTTGTAGCCTTCATGCACCATTTTTGCAAATGCCACGTTAGACGACACTTCAAATGCCTTTGACATGGTAATTTTTCCATGACCACCACGCTTGGTATCCTTAATTCTATGTCTATATAATTTCCATGACCCTTTTTCGGTATCTATCACCGAACTGGTATCTATTATCTTATCTTCTAAGGCAGCCACCAAGTTCACCAACTTAAATGTTGACCCAGGCTCGTGAGACTCACCTATGGCATAATTTAATCGCTCATAATATTTACCTTCTGAAGTCTGCCCTAAATTGGAAATCGCTTTTACCTCACCGGTCTTCACCTCCATTACGATTACCGTACCATGGTCTGCCTGGTATTTTTCCAATTGTCCCAAAAGGGCATGGTGCGCTATATCTTGTATATTGATGTCAATGGTAGAATACACATCATAACCATCTTTTGGCTCAATGATATTATCGTTACCGATCGGTTTCCACTGCCCTTTGGCGATTTTTTGCTTTAAACGCTTACCAGAAATTCCCCTTAAATATTCTCCAAAGGCACCTTCCATTCCCACACGGGTGTAATAACCGTTTTCATCTACACGCTCATACCCGACACTACGCTCGGCTATTTTACCTAGCGGATGCTCTCTTTTGGTTTTCTGCTCAATGATTAAACCTCCTTTATAGGCACCTTTATTAAATAGCGGCATCTTTTTAACCGCCATATAATCTGAATAATCCAAATTACGCACGATCAATGCATATCTATTTTTATTCTCTCTTGCCTTTCTTAATATTTGCTGATAATGAGAAGATGTTTTCCCAAACTGCTTTGCCAAGGCATCTGCCAACGGCTTTACATTTTCCTTAAAATCTTCGGCACTAACAGTTACGGCATCAAAACGGATAGTGTATTTAGATACCGAAGTCGCCAAAAGGCTACCATCGTCAGAATACAAATTACCCCTATTGGGCTCAATGGTGAACATACGCTCTGTTCGCGTATCTGCCAATGCCTGGTATTTTTCGCCATCTACAATTTGAATAGAAACCAGCTTGAACAACACCGCGCCCGCAAAGAGCACCATGCAACCCGCCACTATGTAGAGTCTTTTTAATATGCTTTTATCCGTTGCCGCCATTACTCCTCTTCATTTAAAGATTTCACTTTAATTTTTTGCGGGGGAGTTTCTGAAGGAAATAATCCTTTTGCCGATATTTTACCGGTAATGTTCGATTCTAGCTTTAATTGCTGCACATCTGATCGCATATCGACAAATTCGTTACGCAATTCTTTCACCTCTTCGTTCAACAATGCAATACGGTGTACTTTTTGATCGGCGCTGTGTGAGCTACTGATCATTACCGTTGCCAAAAAAGAAATGAAAATAATGAACAGCCAATTTTTAGGGGCGTCACCGCTCACCAAAAATTTTCCCTTCAATAGGTCAAATACACCTGTTTTCACTTTACTTTTCGCCATTGCGTTCTGCTATTCTCAATTTGGCACTACGTGCTCTATTATTAACTTTTATCTCTTCTCTGGTCGGAACTATCAATCCTCCAACCTTTTTTAACGGTACATCTATATTCCCGTAAAAATCCTTTTCTGGCTCTCCTTCAAATTGACCGGCCCTTATAAATCTTTTTACCAACCTATCTTCTAATGAATGGTAACTTATAACACTTAGCCTTCCCTTCTCTTTCAACAACCCCGGCACCTGCTCCAAAAATTCTTTGATCACCGCGATTTCTTGATTCACCTCTATGCGAATCGCCTGATATATCTGCGCCAATATTTTATGCTGCCTGTGCTCTGGCAAAAACTGCTTCAACACCACCTTTAAGGCATCGGTAGTCTGTATTGGCTCTTCTTCCCTACTGGCAACAATTACCTTTGCCATGGCGTTGGCATTTCTGATATCGCCATATTCGAACAACACCTTTCTCAAGTCGTCATACGAATATTTATTGACCACCTCAAAAGCAGACAGCGTATTACGCTTGCTCATTCGCATATCCAGATCCGCATCGAAACGGGTAGAAAAACCACGTTCCGCTTGATCGAACTGATGCGATGAAACTCCAAAATCTGCCAAGATTCCATCTACTTTTCTAATGCCATAGAACTTTAAAAACTGGGTGATGTACCTAAAATTTTCCGCAATTAGCGTAAATCTTGGATCACCTAACGCGTTTGCCTGCGCATCTTCGTCTTGATCAAAGGCATATAACTTGCCTTCTTTACCCAATCTTTTCAATATTTCTTTAGAGTGACCGCCACCACCAAATGTCACGTCTACATATATACCGTCTTCTTTGATGTCCAACCCATCTACTGTCTCTGTCAGCAATACCGGATTATGATACATCTTTATCTTCTTTTTTGTTCAGCATTACACGCTTCACCAAATTCTTCTTCTCTTCCTTAGATATAGATATGGTAGCTTCGTACTCTTTCACATCCCATATCTCCAAATGCTTGCGCATTGGCACTATCTTCACCTCTTTTGTAATTCCAGCTAAAGAAATCACGTCTTTTGCCAATAAAAGCCTACCGGTACCATCTACCTCCACAGGTCTTAGCCCATCCATAAAAATTCTTTGAAAAAGTTGGCTTTCTTCATCAAATCGGTTATTCTGGTCCATTTCTGCCATGATTTTATACCATTCTTGAGCAGGATATAATTCTAGACATTCGTTGTAGTACGACTTTTTAATAAAAAAACCTTCATTTAAGATCGGAGTCATTTGATTGCGCAGCGCAACAGGAAGCATGATACGCCCCTTGGCATCGGCCTTGCAGTTAAATGTCCCAAAGAAATAAATGTCCAAAATGGATAGGTTTTATTTATATAACTCAAATATATAAATATTATTACCACATTTTACCACTAAAAACCACTTTGTTAATAAATTACCCCTTTTGTGAACCGTTTTTGCCACTCATCGGATTTTTTTGATCAAATTTTACCACTTCACCTTTATTCTGGGGAAAATCGAAAGTTGATGTAATCATAAAACCACCTTATCGAAAAGAGTTGTTTGCTATTCTCTGTAATTACCTATATTTGGGCAATTATGATGAGTAGTGCGCATGGAAAACGAATTGATTAACAAAGGTGGCTTTAAGTATATTGAGAAAGGTGAAGGAAAACCCATAATTATTCTTCACGGACTTATGGGCGGACTTAGTAATTTTGAAGGGGTAACCTCTTATTTTCCTCCAAAAGGATACAAAGTACTTATACCTGAACTTCCGCTATATTCTATGCCAATGTTGAAGACAACGGTAAAGAATTTTGCAAAATATCTTAAAAAATTTATAGATCATAAAGGGCTTGAAGATGTTATTCTTTTAGGCAACTCTTTAGGTGGCCATATTGGTCTTTTACATACCAAACTTTACCCAGCCAAGGTTAAGGCATTGGTCATTACCGGTAGTTCTGGGCTCTACGAAAGCGCCATGGGCGACGGTTACCCCAAACGTGGTGATTATGAGTTCATTAAAAAGAAGGCTCAAGATGTTTTCTATGATCCAGAAGTTGCTACCAAAGAAATTGTAGATGAAGTTTTTGCCACGGTCAACGATCGTGTTAAATTGGTAAAAACCTTGGCGATCGCCAAAAGTGCCATTCGCCATAATATGGCACAAGATTTACCAAGCATGCAAACCCCTACTTGTATTATTTGGGGTAAAGATGATACGGTTACTCCGCCAGATGTTGCAGAGCTTTTTGACGAGCTGCTACCCAATTCCGATCTTTTTTGGTTGGATAAATGCGGACACGCACCTATGATGGAGCACCCAGACCAGTTCAATACCATTTTAGATGAATGGTTGACCAAAAATAATTTTTAAATACCCTACGGATGAAAATAAAGTCGGCCGACTTTGTAATGAGCAATTCCGATGTTACCAAATGCCCAAAGGAGCCATTGCCCGAGTATGCCTTTATTGGTCGTTCTAACGTAGGTAAGTCTTCTTTGATCAATATGTTGACCGAGCGTAAAAGCTTGGCAAAAACCTCTGGTCGCCCCGGAAAAACCCAACTTATCAACCACTTTAAGATCAACGAGAATTGGTTTTTGGTCGATTTACCGGGTTATGGTTATGCTCGTGTTTCCAAAAAAGACAAAAACACCTTTCAAAAATATATTACCAATTACTTTTTACAACGAGAGCAATTGGTTTGTTCTTTTGTGCTCGTAGATATTCGCCATGATCCACAACCTATAGATATGGAATTCATGCAGTGGATGGGTGAAAACGGAGTACCCTTTGCCATAATTTTTACAAAGGCCGATAAATTAAAGCCAAAAGCCATTGAGCGACAAGTAAACCAGTATTTGAACAAACTTACCACGGACATGTGGGAAGAAGCTCCACCACACTTTATCACCAGCTCTAGCCACCGCAGCGGCCGCGATGAAGTATTAGCATACATAGACGAGATAAACGGGCAGTTTTTTGAGGCAACGAAGAAGTAGTTGTTGGTTGTTCGTTGATAGTTGTTCGTTTTTTTTAACGCTGCGCGTTTCTTGTATTAAGTATTTGTTCTAGTATTCAGTTGGCAGTGACAGTTGGCAGTGACAGTTGGCAGTGACAGTTGGCAGTGACAGTTGGCAGTTTTTCTTAACGCTGCGCGTTTTTTGTATTAAGTACAAAGTACATAGCTGTTTGTGTTAGTTCTTCGTACTTCGTACTCAGAGCTGTTCGCTTTACACTGCACATCCACTACTTAATACTTTGTACTTATTACTTTGTACTCTTTAATTACTTACGACTTAATATGCTGTACTTTCTACTCTATAAAAACGAAATGTCACTTCGAGCGCAGTCGAGAACTTTGAAACACGAATCACTTTGGCTAGGCTCAGCGACCCACAAAACAAAATGTCAGTTCGAGTGGATTTTATACTGTAGCAGAGCGGAAGTGAAAAATTTGTATCGAGAACCCTCGCGTGTACCGAACCTGTTCTCGATACAAATTCCTCGTTCCTCGTAATTCACTCGAACTGACAATCTCAAAAAAACAACCAAATCTTACAATAAAACCAAAATGTCACTTCGAGCGCAGTCGAGAACTTTGGAACATGAATCACTTCGGCTACGCTCAGCGACTAACCGACAACCAAATACAGAACACACCTTCAACAGATTGCCACGTCGCGAAAAGCTCCTCGCAAAGACGAATATTAGCATCTCTCCGTCATAGCGAGCAAAGCGCGGCTATCTTTTTGTTTGAAATACGCATCACTTCGGCTACGTTTAACAACAGACAAAACGTATTGTCAGTTCGAGTGGATTTTATACTGTAGCAGAGCGGAAGTATAAAATTTGTATCGAGAACCCTCGCGTGTTCCAAACCTGTTCTCAATACAAATTTTCTCATGCTTCGAAAATTCACTCGAACTGACAGTGGTACTCGCTAACAAAAACATCTGAAAACTGAAACTGCTTACCGAACACTGAAACTGCCTACTTCACCAATAAGATTCTCCACCGTCTCCATAGCGTTCAACTTCTCGGCAGACACCAACACCTCTAGGTCATGATCTGTTTCTTCTAATATAATTGGATAGGTATACTTATGCCCAAATTTACTTTTATAGCTTTCTTGAAATTCGTCTTTATGATAGAACTCTAGTTCGTAGCCTTCTGCCAACAAACGTTCCCTAAACGTTTTCCATTGTTTGTTCTCGGTGAAGTTGCCGTGGGTCAATGAGCAAAGGTTACAATTATAGGTTGCGGGGCTCACGATTTTATGGGCGAAGTCCAACATTTTACTACCAGCATCGCTATTGGCATTATAGATAAATAGAATTTTCTTAGGCATGACCATTTGGTCGTAAAAATACCCAAACCATACATAATTATCGACCAATTATGGTTTCCCGTAATGGAGTGTGAAATGTAAATTGTAGGTTTATTCTTTAGAGGTATATTAGAAGTGTGATTACACATATTTCTGAATATAGGGGAATATGCGTAATTGTACACAATACAATAGTTAGCAGTAATACGAAAAACCAACAACCTGAAATGAAATTTACAAACGAAATAGAAGTGTTTATAAGTGATTATGTCAAAGATTTGAATGAAGGAACAGCTTCTATTTTTGCAGGTGCTGGACTTTCTATTCCTGCTGGATTTGTAAATTGGTCTGATTTAATGGACGAAATTGCCAAAGACTTAGGATTAGACATAAACCAAGAAAAAGACCTAATTTCAATTGCTCAATATCACGTAAATGAAAACCTCACAAGGTCGAAACTCAATAGAAAAATTCTAGAAGAATTTACTGAGGATGCCGAAGAAACAGAAAATCATAGAATTATTGCAAGACTACCAGTTTCGTCAATTTGGACGACAAATTATGACGAACTAATCGAAAAGACCTATCTAAAAGAAAATAAAGTTGTAGATGTAAAATTTAGAAACAATCAATTACTAACTACCAAGCCAAAAAGGGATTTGGTTATTTATAAAATGCACGGCGATGTAAATCATCCAGACCAAGCTATTTTAACCAAGCAAGAATATGAACAATATCATCAAACTCACGAACCCTTTATAAATGCTTTGAGTGGCGAATTAATAACTAAAACTTTCTTGTTTATTGGATTTAGTTTTTCTGACCCAAATCTTGATTACGTTCTAAGCCGTTTAAACTTCAGATTTAGTAAAGATAAAAGACAACATTACTGTTTTGTGAAAAAGCACGAATTGGGAGACTCTTTAAATCCCGACCAAGCTACATTGGACTATAATAACAGAAAACAGACACTTACAATAAATGATTTGAAACGCTACGGTATAAAGTCGCTGTTAATTGATAGTTACGACGACATCACCAATGTTTTGATTGAAATTGAAAATAGATACAAAAAGAGAACCATTTTCATTTCGGGTAGTGCAGAAACTTACGAACCACACAATAAAAATAACGCTATTGGATTTGTACATAATCTATCAAAGATAATTATTGAAAATGATTACAGAATTGTAAATGGATTTGGTTGGGGAATTGGAAGTTCAGTTATTAATGGTGCTTTAGAATCAATTCACAGTAATCCAAATAAATACTCTGAAAGTCAACTAATCTTAAAACCATTTCCTCAATTTGAAACTGGTTCTAAAAATTTAAAAGTGTTATGGTCTGAATATAGAGAGAAAATGATTTCCCAATGTGGTATTTCTTTCTTTGTTTTTGGTAATAAATTAGTTGAAGATAAAATTGTAGAAGCTAATGGAGTAATAAGCGAATTTGAAATTGCTCACGCAAATGGCTGTATTTGTATTCCAATCGGATTAACAAAATATGCATCTGAAAGCATATTTACAATAATAGCGAAAGAACCGGAAAAATATTATGAAAATCCAGAGTTAATAATGCCAGTTCTTGAAGAATTAGCTGATGAAAAAACGACATTCACTCAAGCCATTAAAATAATTAAAGGATTACTAAAAACATTAAAAAAATAAATATGGCAAGAGAAACTTTTATTGCATATAAGTATAGCGAGGCTCAGGATTTGAGAGACGACATAATAGAAAAACTTGGCTCAGATGCTAGTTACTATCAAGGAGAAACTGCAGAATCACCAGATATGACAGGCGAAACCATTGAAAAGATTAAAAATGGTCTCAAAGATATGATTTTTGGAACTTCGGTTACGATTGTAATAATTTCGCCTAACTTAAAAAAAAGCGAATGGGTTGATTGGGAAATTGAATATTCACTTAAAGAATACAAAAGACAAACAACTACTTCGAGAACAAATGGTATAGTCGGAGTCATTATGAAATATAATGGTAGCTATGACTGGTTAGTTAGTAATAATCAAAATTCAGATGGTTGCACTACTAGATACATAGATGACACAAAATTATATGACATCATAAAGGGTAATAGATACAATTTGGAAACAGACGACAAGTATTCTTGTCCAAATTGTCAATCTTTTGACCAATTAAATGGTTCCTACATAGCCTTAGTAGAGGAAGAAAGTTTTCTGAAAAATCCATCACATTATATTGAGAACGCATATGACAAAAGTAAGGTTACAGGGAACTATGGATTAAAGAAGAAACGGTAACGTACTACTGCTAACAATGTATATAAAACATAGCTATTATAGGCATTCCGAAAGGTTTTTGTGTATTTTTGAAGACCGCCAAATTTTTAAATTTGGCTTTTAGCAAAATAAAGATAAAAAGAAAAATTTAAAAATTCGGCTCGTGTATAATCCGAAAAGCAAGCGTCTATTAACACGCTACGTTTCATATACGGAGACGTTAGGGTTAATGCTGAAGAAACAAACATTGTAATATGGCAAGAAGAAATGATAAAGGAACTGGACTTCTAATTCTATTAGGAATTGTAGGATTTATCGTTGTCAAAACCTTTGAGTTTGTCATGGAAAATATAGTTCCTGTTGGAATACTTATTGGAGTTGGTTTAGCAATTTTCGCCCTAATTAAATATAAAGACCATCAAGATGATAAAAAAGAAAAGGAGAGAAATATTCAAAATGCAAATTTAAAAGGTATTCGGGATAGATATGAACTTTCGATTGTTCAAATTGAAAAGTTTCGTGAAAATGCTACCATAGAAATTGACCAAATACAAAGAGATATAGAAAGTCAAAGGTCAATAGAATTACAGGTAGCAAACGAAACGTACGACCCTGTAATCGCAATTTCGAAGTTAAAAAACATTCTAAACGAAGACTTTACCAACTATAATGAAATATGGGATTTGATATATGATAATCGAACATTCCTTCATGAAAACCCTAAAACTAAATTTGACAATAGAATAAGAGCAATTGAGATTTTAAATGAACCAAAATATTTTGTTCAAGAAGAAAATTCAAAAAGCAAAATTAAAGAAAACCAAAAAGCTCAAATAGAAATAAGCAAAATTGAATTCAATCAAAACTTGAAATCTAAATATAATTCAGCGATAAGCGAAGTGAACGAAAGGATAGAATTTCTAGCTAAAAAGCTAGAAAAAAAGGAAGAAGAATGGTTATCCGAATTACAACATTTCGAAAACGAAAAAGAGAGGAGAAACGACGAAATTGAAACAATTAAAACAAACTATTTCAAAAAAGAAAAAAATGCAATTATCTCATTCTATTCTAAAATTATTGATGCTGTAAACTATAATCCAAATTTTCAAAAGTCAATAGAAATTGATTTTAATAATGAGACTAAAGTTTTAATAATTGAATATTTATTACCATCAATAGAACAGCTTCCGAACATAAAGGAAATGCGTTATATTAAAACGAGAAACGAATTCAAAGAAATAAATTTTTCTGAAAGAGAGTTAAATAAAATTTATGAAGATGTTACATATAGAATAGTTTTGGGCCTGATTAATTTTGCATTTAATAATGACCTTGTAGATATCGTTGATTCAATTGTTTTTAATGGCTGGTCGAATGCCATCAATAAAGCTACCGGTCTATTTAATAAAGCTTGCATACTCTCTGTTTATTGCGAAAAAACGGAGTTTTTAAAAATAAATTTGTCTGAAGTCGACCCAAAAGAATGCTTTAAAAGTCTCAAAGGAATATCCGCACATAAAATAAGTAATCTAACACCCGTACAACCAATTATCTCAATTGAAAAAAATGATGGTCGTTTTGTTTCTGCACAGGACGTTAATATTGATTCTTCTACAAATTTAGCATCAATGCATTGGGAGGACTTTGAGCACTTGGTAAGAGAAATATTTGAGCAAGAATTTAGTCAAAATGGTGGCGAAGTCAAAGTAACTCAATCAAGCAGAGATGGTGGCGTTGATGCAATAGCTTTTGACCCAGACCCTATTCGTGGAGGTAAAATAGTTATCCAAGCCAAGAGATACACTAACATCGTCGGAGTATCATCAGTGCGAGACCTATACGGAACAGTAATGAACGAAGGAGCCACAAAAGGTATTTTAGTCACAACTTCTGACTATGGCTCGGACTCGTTAAACTTTGCGAAGGACAAGCCACTTACGCTCATAAATGGCGGGAATTTATTATACTTACTGGAAAAGCATGGATATAACGCAAGAATTAATATCAAGGAGGCGCGAGAAACATTGAAGCAAGAAACATTGAAGCAAGAAAGCACTAACCCTGACAATGGCTTAATCAAATAGGGCATAAAGTGATATATTTAAAGGCTTGGGCTTGTTTACTGAGTCCGCCAAATCCTTTGGATTTGGCAATTAAAAAGATAAAAATAATTACAAAACAAAAAGCTTTGGCTAGCAGACCAGACGGAAACGAAAAGTTTCCTTGCCTGCCCTACTTGCCATAGCCGAGACCGTTGGCCATAATTTAAGAAATGACGATATTAACAGAAAATCAAGTAATTAATAATATCTCTATACAAAGTGATTCTTTTGTAAAATCAACAGCTTTTTCGGTTACTGAAAAATTTCTTGAGCTACAAGGTAACGATAGAGATTATGTAAAAATGCTCGTAAAAATAGACGACTATTTTGCTAGAGCTTTTTTTGCCAAAAAAATAGTAATTGTAGAAGGCGATACAGAAGACGTGGTTTTAAGAAAAACAATAAGTATTCTTCCAAAAAGCACAAAAGACAGAATTGTATCGGACTATCAATTTATCAAAGCAAGAGGTAAAGCTACTATCCCACCACTTTTAAGATATTTTAGTTCATTAGGAATAACCGAGTATTTTGTTATACACGACAGAGACCAAGGAACACCAAAAGCTGAAGAAGTTAATCCAAGAATTCTAACAGCATTAGAGGAATCGGAAGATAAACGTGTAATGCTTAAAGAAAATATTGAAGATACTTTAGGTTATGATGCCCCATCAAAAGACAAACCTTTCAAAGCTCATTTAGAAACAAAGGATTGGGAGAAATTTGAAGATATACCTGCGGACTGGCAGACGGTAATAAATAAAGTCTTCGAAAATTATATGTAGAAATCTTGTGGGTAAAAATGTATAAAAAAATAGCGCAAATTATTGCTAACAATAAGGCTTGGACATTTTTGAAAACTCGCCAAATTTTTAAATTAGACGATTTCTAATAAAGAAGATAAATAAAAAAAGACATGTATTAATCCGAAAAGTTATCGCTTATTTTCAACACTACTTTTCATATACTAACCATTAGACAAAATTTGAATGGAACATTTTAAGCACATAAAGGTAACGACAACCTCTTCACTACAAAATGTAGAAATTGAGGAATATATTGAACCGATTTCAGTAAGTATTGTCATCGGAATGAATTTCTTTAAAGACTTCTTATCAGGCTTTCGTGATATTTTTGGCGGAAAGTCAAACACCTACACAAAGTCATTAGAGAAAATAAATCAACAAGCAATTTATGAGCTAAAAAAGCGTGCTCATTATTTAAAAGCGAATTACGTTATTGGACTGACAATCGAAAACGACGAAATTTCTGCTCAAGGAAAATCAATGTTAATGGTTACAGCAATGGGAACAGCTGTTCGGGTTGCTGGAAAAAGTAAAGAAGTAATAAACAATTCAACGTCTATTGATTTAGAAGCTTTTGAACAACTTGAATTAAAAACCAAACTTCTAAAAAAAGCAGAAAGCAAAAATCTCAATTTGAACGAAAATAATTGGAATTTAATAATAGAAAATCAAATTTCGGAATTAAGCCCATTTCTCTTAAACAAACTGACAGAAAACCCAAACTCCACAGATTTCAAAGAGAATCTAAAGGCTTATTTTGAAAATATAGACAGAGAATTAGCAATAACAGAAATCTTTGCATTTATAGAAAATAAAAAAGAAAACGATTTAAAACCAGTTTTCAGCATTGTAAAAGAATTAAATTTAGTTGACTTTGACAAAAACCTTTCCTTACTCTCAAGCGAAAATAAAAATCTTAATAATATTGGAGCTTTAATATCTGGGGTTCATAAAAAAACCTATTTTAAATCGGACATAAAAGCAATCAAAGAAACTATTGATAAACTGGAAAGTAAGTTTCCTATTAAAGTTGAGTATTACCAAACTTTAGACAATTTGACAAGAAAAGACATTGAGGTTTGGAAATGCGAATGTGGAAAAGAAAATAGTTTGGAACGAGAAATTTGCAGAGGTTGTAATAAAGACATTCACGGACTTAAAAACTCAAATATTAATCTAAAAGAGATAAAAGAAAATTTAAAACACAGATTAGAAATATTAGAAAAAAACTTTATTTAACAAAGAACTGAGGTAAAGAAACAACAAAAATATACTGTAATCTGAGACAGATATTATTCTAAGCCCATAGATTCAAAATCGAATTCTTTGAGTTTTTTTATTTCAATATAATTTTAATACAACTAATCAATAGTAAATACGTTATCGCTTATTTAAGTTTTATCCTTAATGGCAAGAATATATAGAAACATAGAGTCATTAAAATCTCTTAAATATGAGCTAGAAAGTAGAGGTGTCACTAGATTTAAATCTGTTAGAGAGATTAAAAATTTTTTAAAGGATTTTAATTCTAGAAAATTAACAGTTCTTAATGATATAAAAAACGAATTAGAACAAGAATATCATAAAACCTGTATTCGTCTTAAAGAAAACACCCAGAAAAAGGTTGAAATAACCAACTTAGCGACAGAAAAGATTGATGGACAAATTGCAGATTTACAATCGAAAATTGATATAATTCATAAAAAGAACAGTCTTAATTTTCTAAACAAAATATTATCAAGTGTAAAGCTTTATTATTTAAATAAACAATGCAATGATTTTAAAGGCAGAAAATCTAAAATACTCAATAAAGTTGTTCAGCCATTATCTCAAAAAATTAAAATTGACCAGGTATTTATAAATAAATACGAATCTAATAAGCAAATTCTGATTGAAAGAAAAGCCCAAATTAAAATTGAAGAATTAGAATTCACCCGAGACGTTTTAGAAGAATGTAAAAACCTAATTTCTGGAGCCATAGGAGAAAACCTAGTTGTAAAGGAAATTAAAAAACTTTCTGACGATTACGTTTTAATCAATGACTTCAAATTAGAATTTTCTCCACCGATATTTTACAAACAACAAAACGAGCGAATTTACTCTATACAAATAGACCACCTTTTAATCTCAAAAGCTGGAATTTTCATATTAGAAACAAAAAACTGGAGTAAAAAGTCTGTCAACTCTATTAGTTTAAGGTCGCCAATTGAACAAATCAAAAGATCTAATTTTGCTCTTTACATATACATCTCAGAAAATTTATTATTAGCCGACCATCATTGGGGAGAACAAAAAATTCCGATTCGCAACCTCATAGTAATGATCAACAACAAACCAAATGCTCAATTCAAGTATGTGAGTATTAAGTTACTTAATGAATTGAATGATTACATAAGTTACTTTGACCCTGTTTTAACCGAAAATCAGCTTAATAAAATATCATCCCAATTAGTTTAGTTAAATTCGCAAACCTTCCCACAAACAAAATACATGGAACAACAAGGCTCAGATATCATTGCAAACAGATACAAGAACTTTATAAAAAAAGTTTGCGAGACAGGCATTGTTTACGCGCTGCAAAATCATGACGGGTTTGCAACCTCAGCCTCTGCGCTTTATGAAAATGAACAGGGCAAAGCTGTTGACATATTATGTTTTTGGGCAGAAGGTGCCAGAGCGAAATCTTGCGCTATCAACCATTGGAGCAACTACCAAATTACAGAAATAGCATTAGTAGATTTTATAGAAAATTGGGGTGTAGGCATGGAAAATGACGGTATTATAGCCGGCATTGCCTTTGACCAAAAAATGTTCGGCTACGAAGCCAAACCCTTAGATTTAATTCTTGCCTTAGTTGATGAAATCAAAGCGACCAAAAAAGAACTACCGCTTCAAAAATTTGAAAACCTTGCCGATTTAGAAGAACAGGCGAAAGTTGCCAACGGGTAATATTTAGAGTTAATAAAACTTTTAATCATAGCATCGATTTTAACGACAGGTGCCTAATTTGCGCTGAACACCTAGTAAATTAATTAACCCTATCGTTAAAAATTATGATGACCGCCATTGTTGTACTGATCGTAACCGGAGCACTTGTTATTGGTGCACTGTGGGGGCTGTACGGAAATTTATCAAAAAGGCTGGAAGGTTTTTTGGTAGCATTGGCAGGCGGTGCGCTATTGGTTTCGGCATTGCTTGAACTTATTTATCCGGCACTTGAAAATAACTCCGTACCCATGGCACTGACCACGGTATTTGTAGGTGCCATTACGTTCACTGCACTAGATTATTGGGTGAAGGAAAAATGGAACTCTCAAAGTGGCGGTGGCTTACTTGCTGCCATTACCTTAGACGGCATACCTGAAAATTTGGCATTGGGTGTTTCTTTGATCGGCGCAGGACCATTATCCATCGCTGCGCTTTCTGGCTCCATACTTTTATCGAATTTACCCGAAGCGGCAGGTGGAGCAAAAGAGATGGCGGAAAATGCAGGTTCTAAGAAGAAAGTTTTATGGCTTTGGATCGGTACCGCCCTTATACTGTCCGCCTCTGCCTTGCTGGGTCATTTTTTACTTGCCGACGTACCTACCAAGTATTTGAATTACATTAAATGCTTTGCCGGTGGTGCCGTTGCCGCATCACTTGCTTTAGAGGTTTTTCCAAAAGCTTTTAAAGAAGATAAGTATTGGACAGGTGTTGCTACAGCAATCGGTTTAGTTTTAGCGCTGTATTTAAATACTCTGGGGGAGTAATAGTCAATTACATATTTTATTCCTAATTGTTAAAAATCAATAGACCGATTACCCCATAACACCACTAAAACAGAACCGCAGAAAGTGCTTTTTACAAAAAACACTGAGAAGTGTCATAGTTTAGAAATCCGTTGTTGTCTACTATTGTAAAAACAATGGTATGCAAAAAATATCTTTCACCGAAAATTTAGAATTTAACGACAAGAAAATTGTCACACAAGTGCTTTTAGAAACATCGTTCTCTAAAGAAATACGCATCTTATTGAAAAAAGGTCAGCTTATGAAAGAACACAAAGCGCCTTTTCCAATTATAGTCCATATAGTAAAAGGCAGTATAGATTTTGGAGTGGAAGGTACTGTTCATGTTCTAGAACAAGGAGATATCATTACCTTAGCAGCCAATATTCCGCATGACCTTTTAGCGAAATCGGATAGCATTGTTCGCCTTACCCTTTCTAAACTTGATGCCGCCGAACGGGTAGAAAAAGTCGTTGCAGATTCTTAAGCATAGCACATGACAAAAATTACAAATAGAGAAGATGTGAGGGTATTGGTGCATACGTTTTACGATAAAATAAGACAGCACGATATGCTTGGACCCATTTTCAACGCACATATTACCGAAGAGCAATGGCCGGCACACCTCAGCAAACTCACCGATTTTTGGGAATCTAACTTATTTGGGGTACGCACTTTTAGAGGAAGCCCCTCAAAAGCTCATGTGAACGTTGATAAACATCTAAACCATACTATTTCCCAAAATCATTTCGCACAGTGGTTACAACTTTGGTTCGAAACTATCGATGAACTCTTTGAAGGAGAATTGGCAGACAGAGCTAAAGAAATGGCACGGAGAATGTCAACAGGGCAGTATATTCATATTTGGCAGAACAGACCGAGGGATTAGTTCTCAGTGGGCAGTGTTCAGTATCAGTTCTCAGTAGGCAGTTTCAGTTCTCAGTGGGCAGTATCAGCTGGCAGTGTATTAGCGAAATAGTTTGATAGTGAAATAGTGAATAGCTGCTTGTGAGTACTGGCTACTTAAATATCAACAATTTAGCAAAGCTAAATACGATTCAATCAATATAAGTCCATTCTCTTTCCTCTATATTCTATTTTCTCTCTTCCAATTTTAAAATTCTCACTTAATACTTTGTACTTATTACTGATTCCAAGCTTTTGACAAAACAAGTCTATTCTCTATATTCTATTTTCTCTCTTCTAACTTTAGACTTCGCACCTCGTACTTATTACTTTGTACTTTGTACTTTGTACTTTATACTCTTTACTTCAAACTAGCTTTGGGCGTATGGCGATTTACCCTTGACGCATAAAAATTTCTTACCTTAGTTTTTGGCGTATAAATCGATGTATACTATAAATACCTAATTCTATGGATTACCTATCCCCCACTTACTTTTTTGATTTTGAAAGTGAAGAAATACAAACGTTTATTTCCGAATTTAAAGATTCCGAACTATCACAGAAAGAAATAGCTATTGCTCTTTATACCAAGGTGAGAGATACATGGCGGTACGATCCCTACAACCTAAGTTTCAATAAAGAGAAATACCGTGCCAGTGAAATTGCAAAACGCACTAAAGGGCACTGTGTGGACAAATCGATCATTTTAGTTGCTTGTTTACGTGCTATGGGTATACCTGCACGAATTCATTTAGCGAAGGTCAAAAACCATATCGCGGTAGACCGATTGATAGAGAAATTCGGTTCTAACGAGTTAACGCCCCATGGTATGGTAGATGCCTATATTAATGGCAAATGGCTGAAGCTCTCACCCACGTTCAACGCTTCTTTATGCGAAATGCTGAATGTTGCCCCTTTGGATTTTGATGGTGAAAATGATGCCGTGCTACAAGCATTCAATGAAGATGGCACCCAGTTTATGGAATATTTGGAAGATTACGGGTATTTTGAAGATGTACCGGTTGCTTTTATGGCTCAGAACGCTCGTGAACACTACCCTAACATATTTGACACAGGAAATAACCAAACGGAGTTTCAACTATAGGTTTTAACAAACTTTAATACTCCATGGCATTACAAACTTCTTTATGAATCGCTTTTTATAGTACTTTCGATTCAAAATTAGAACCATTGAAAAACATTCTATTCGTACTTTTTATAGCATTTTCATCAATACCTACTTTCGCACAGGAACCGCTTGTGTGGAATCCTGATTATGAGTTACAGCTAAGCGACTATCAATCGGCGGAATCGGAAATCAATCCTGAACTTACCTCCTATTCTATTTATTCTGGATCAAAAATCGACTTCAGTTTTAATATGAACTCGGTCTCGTTCATGTTTACCAAAAACTTCAATGATAAGGTAAAGGCTATTTTTCAAAAAAACCTTGCCGTGTTGGTGGCTCCGGATTCCCTTACCGCTAATCAACTATTGCAATTTGGGCGCTACGATTTTGACCTGGTAGAGCTTTATGCTAGAAAAATTCGTAAAAAAATATACGAGGAGAAAGGTACTTTTAGCGATTCTAAATTATTTCAGCCCATTTTCAATGAGCTACAGGAAGAAATGAATACCGTAAGCGCCCAAGTCTTTAAAGCAACGGATTTCGGAAAAGACACCGAGCTTCTTCTCAAAGAACACAACAAGGTGATTGATGAGATCAATGCCCTCTCCGATTTTTGTATGACGTGTAAACCTAGGAAGAATAGGAAATAGTTGCTCGTTGATGGTTGTTCGTTGATGGTTGGTTAAACGCTTCGCGTTTTTTGTATTAAGTATTAAATACAGAGTGCTTAGTTGATCGTACGTGAAATTTTTATCGAGATTCTTCGCGTGTTCCAAACCTGTTCTCGATACATTTTCTTTCAGAAAACACTCGAACTGACATAGATAATTTCAACAGCTTGACATGTCGCGAGAGCTCCTCGCAATGACATGTACATTTACTTAAGACTTTAGCTTAATACTCAGTACTTCTCACTTTACACCCTCCTGTCAGTTCGAGTGAATTTCGAGGCACGAGAAAGTTGTATCGAGAACCCTCGCGTGTTCCAAACCTGTTCTCGATACAATTTTATGTTTCCGCGGCGCTACATCATAAAACTACTCGAACCAACATTGATGATATAAGATTAAACACCCTCGAAATCGCACATCAACATACTTTAAACTTTGTACTTAATACTTTGTACTCCGTACTTCTTACCACAACTCGACACCCAAATACCCCAGTTGAGTAATTGTATTTATCTCTGCAACAATAAATACTCCATCTTTGGGTAACGAAAAACCGACCGACCATGGAAAACATCATTAGCATCTTCATCTACATTCACGCATTTTTTGGCGGTGTAGGTCTTATTACCGGTATAGCAAGTATTATTGTAAAAAAAGGGCAACACAATCATAAACGATTAGGTAAATTGTTTTCATGGTCTATGATAATTAGCTCCGCCATTTCTCTAGTAGTAGCCCGCATGCCCAACCATATGAATACCTTTTTATTCTTGATCGGTATTTTTACGATCTATATGGTTATGGCAGGTAATAGGGCACTCACATTTAAATCGACAAAAAAAACAAAAGCGAACTTGACCGATATACTCGTTTCAGCAATTATGGCTATTTGCGCGCTCTTAATGATTGTCTTTGGCTCTACAGGACTTATACAAGGTTATTCTCACAGTATCCTATTTCTAGTATTCGGTCTAACCGGTCTCTCTTTAACCTTTGGCGACTACAAACTATTTAAGACCACATTAGAAAACAGAAAACTTTGGCTCATAAATCACCTAAGCAGAATGTTAGGTGCACTGATAGCTTCCATAACGGCATTTATAGTTGCCGGTATGCACCAAGATAATCTATGGGCATGGCTTACTCCGTCCGTTTTCGGTACCGCTTATATTATCTACTGGATTAAAAAAACAAAAGGTAAAAAGAAGTTGAAAACTGTTTAACCCTGATCTTTTAAATTTAGGTTCTCTGCGAAGTAGTCACAGAAATCTTTCATGGTAGCCGTCATTTTCTCGTCTTGCGTCGCTTTTAAGAAGGTTTCTGACAAAGAAACCAATGTTTGATGAAAGAAAGTTTTCATTTCATCTACGGGCATATCCTTGGTCCATAAATCGATTTTTAGAGATTCTTGGTTCTTGCTATCCCAAACGGACAACAACATTGCCTTTGCCTCTTCATTCTCAATACCACCGTCTTGTGCAGACCAGTTTAATTTTTCAGGAACTCTATTCTCATCCAATCCTACGCGCAACGTAATCTCTGAAGTATGTAAATCTGCCATTTAATTTCTGGGTTTGTAATTTGATTTTTTAAATATCTCTTCTGCAGGCATGGTCATAAGTTGTTTTAACTCCACATCATTATTATCCATAAATGCGCGTACAATTTGCCAACCTACAAATCTACCTAATCTACCTGGCGACTCATTATCCAATTCCAGTCCAAATTTTGAAAAGGGTGCCGGTTCTAAAAATCGCTGGTTCAACTTATTATCTGTACTGTACAGGTATTCGTTTTCAATAAAATTTCTCCACATCGGCTCTTCATTTGCCAAAGCCCAATCTAAATCTTCTTGCGAGTACCCTATCTTCTTGCGGTCTTCTACACTTGGCATTATCATATCTTTCAAATATAATTCTTTGCCAAAATAGATCATACGTGCAAGAAAAGAACGATCTCTTGGTCTTGGCACTACCTGCTTCGCAAAAGAACTAGCAACATCGCTTACCAAAAAATTACGATCTAAAGTATGTGCAATATAACGCTGAAAACCACCATAGTACTTATGCTCAGGACCTAAATAATTATCAAGGCTAATGAATAACAAACTATCGGTCAAAATAATCCTGTTATTATAATCGACATCATTTGTTACCGTTATCACTTTTGGCACCGTGTATTCCGGGAAATAGTACTTAATGTGTTTAAACAATTGCACCAAGCCTTCTTCCTCGTCCTCAAAACTACGAAAGGCGTTACCTACTTCTTGAAATAGTTCTATTTGAAGGGAATCGTTCATTTTGGCGATCCAAACACTATCTGGCGCCGGAAATAAATACGGATACATTTTACGTAAGCTCGGCAAACCTTTCTCACCCGAAGCCGCAAATTCGCGATCAAATCGCGATATTTTAAGATCCATGGGGATCGCCGAAATCTCTTTGGCAACCTTATCACTATCATTACAACTAGAAAGAATGACAAAAACTGATAATAGTATAAAAATAGGTTTGACCTTGGCAAGTATTTTACAATACATTTTATTATTCACAGTGTTCAACTTATTTTTAAGGCAAAGTTAATTGATTTTACTAAATAATTAGAGCGGTATGCAAACTGAAAAGGTAATTGAACACATTGTAAAGTGGTTAAAAGATTATGCTGTTAATGCAAAACAAAAAGGTTTTGTCATTGGAGTGTCTGGCGGAATTGACTCTGCCGTTACTTCTACCCTATGCGCAAAAACGGGTTTAGACCTGCTTTGTCTAGAGATGCCCATTCACCAAGCTGAGAACCAAAGTGATCGCGCTTCAAGACATATTGATTGGTTAACAACGAATTTCCCCAATGTAAAAAGACAACCTGTAAACCTTACTCCCGTTTTCGATAGCTTAGTGGCAGCCCTACCAGCGGTTGAAAATGAAGAGGAAAGATTTATGTCTTTGGCAAACACAAGAGCTAGACTACGTATGACCAGTTTGTACTATTTTGCCGCCCTAGAACGCTATCTGGTAGCAGGTACAGGAAACAAGGTAGAAGATTTCGGGGTAGGATTTTATACCAAATACGGCGATGGCGGTGTTGACCTTAGCCCTATTGCCGATTTAATGAAGACCGAAGTATATGACATCGCAAAATCTTTGGGTGTAAACCAAGAGATCATAGATGCCGCACCTACAGATGGTTTATGGGGAGATGATAGAACAGATGAAGATCAGATAGGTGCATCGTACCCTGAGTTAGAATGGGCCATGAACATGAAAGACGAAGGAAAAACCGTTGCAGATTTTGAAGGAAGACAGAAAGAGGTCTATACAATTTTTACAAGGTTCAATACTATGAACCAACACAAAATGTTACCGATACCTGTTTGTGAGATCCCAAAAGAGTTAAAATAACAACTCAACTAAGAATCAAGGTATTAAATCGAAAATAAAGTTGAAAATTATACGTTAATAATAAAAAAATGCAACTTTGACTTCTAATTTAGAATTTTATGCCTTACATTGCATGTTGTCTTTTCAGACAATAATAGGTTTTAAAATCTATAAAAAAATAATTTAATGATCAAAGTTTTAATAGCGGACAATCATCCTATCATAAGAATGGGAGTTAGGAAGGTTCTAGAATCCGCTGAGGGATTTGAACTGATCGATGAGGTAGCTACTACCGAAGAACTGTTTGAAAAACTCAAAGACACAACCCCCGATGTGGTCATGTTAGAAATGGATATTCCGGATATAAACGGAATAGCGGCATTACGCAAAATCAAGAAAGATTACGCGGACGTAAAAGTCCTTATGTACAGCGGTCAATCTGAAGATGTGTACGCCCTAAGTGCCATTAGAGCAGGTGCTTTTGGATATTTATCCAAATCATCTGGTGTAGAGTATATAACTGCAGCAGTGACCAAAGTAAGCGAAGGTAGCATGTTCATTACGAACGAACTTGCACAAAGACTTGCTTTTGATGAAGGAACTAAAAAACCAAGAAGGTTCTTTAGAAAACTATCTACTAGAGAAATAGAAGTATTAAAACTTTTAGCTAGTGGTAAGCGCAACAAAGAAGTTGCTTTAGGTTTAAACCTAAACGAAAAAACAGTTAGTACCTACAAAGCTCGTTTAATGAAAAAATTAAATGTTGATAATATGGTAGATTTATTACAACAGGCAAAAGCCCTAGAATTGTACTAAATTCTTACAACTGAAATAAAATAAAAAAAGACCTGCTGTTAGCAGGTCTTTTTTTATACGTTAATATTTTTTTCTACGATAAAACCCTATTCAATTTTTGGTTCAATAACTTATTCAACTGAATATAGTTCATAATCTCCTCAAGCGCCTCTCTATTATCTTTACCTGCCTCTTCTGTAGTTTGCTGTAATGCCGTCATTCTTTTTTTGATCAGGTAACAGCGCAGGGTCAAAATTGTTTCGCTAACCAATTGAGATACACCAATTTCTTTCTTTTTTGGAAAAATATCCTTTCTTTCCCAATTATGTAAGGTATAGCGTTCTTCCTCCATCAAAATAGAGGAGATCTGATTTGCCATATCTTGATCTAGTCCGTTTACAAAAGCGGTAATTGAAAAATCTTCGTTTTGGTTCAAGGCTTCGATCAGCCTGCTGTACATTTTACGAAAATCTTCATTCGCCAATTCTATTTCATCTTCTTGAAGATCCAAATATATTTTTTCATACACCTTGATCTCAGCAGATTCTGGCTCTAGCACCAAATCTCCAGCATCATTTTCCTTCAATACCAAATCTTCAAATTCTTCTTTAAAATTGCCGTATAGCATGAGCGATTCAATGATTTTTCGCTCTAAGAGGTACTGTACGTCTACTTTCTCTTCTTTTTCAATATCGGTATTACGAACAACATCAAAAGCTTTCTGCTCTTCTTTCTGTTGTTTTTGTATTTCCTTCTCCTCTTTTTTTCCAATTTGGGCAAGCGTGTTATACAACACCGCCTCAGAAATATTCATAATCTGGGCACACTCTTGTATATAGATCTCTTGTTGAATACGATCGGGGATTTTGGCAATACTATTAACGATATCCCTAACCGTATCGGCTCTTTTTATAGGATCATTATCAGCCTCCTTTACCAGAAGAGAAGCCTTAAACTGAATAAAATCTTTAGCGTTATCATTTAGATAGGCCATTACATCATCCAACTCATTGTTCTTGGCAAAACTATCTGGATCCTCACCTTCTGGAAATGTACATACCCGCACATTCATACCCTGCTCCAAAATCAAGTCAATACCACGTAACGATGCACGTAAACCTGCCGCATCACCATCGAACAACACCGTAATGTTCTTTGTAAGTCTATTTATAAGCCTGATCTGCTCTGGTGTCAAAGCGGTACCACTTGAGGAAACCACGTTTTCTATACCCCTTTGAGCAAACTGTATTACATCGGTATAACCTTCTACCAAGTAGCAATTATCTTCCTTTGCAATCGCTTGTTTTGCATAGTAAATACCATACAACACCTTACTCTTATGGTAGATGTCACTTTCAGGGGAGTTCAGGTATTTGGCAGCCTTTTTATCGTTTGTTAGTATACGCCCTCCAAAACCAAGTACACGACCACTTAACGAATGAATAGGAAACATGACCCTACCCTTAAATCTATCAAATTTTCTAGCTCCATTAGGATTATTGGGGTCCTCTTTTACAATGGTGAGTCCCGTTTTTTGAAGGTATTCCAGTTTATAACTTTTATCAAGGGCCGCTTTGGTAAAACCGTCCCACTGATCTAGGCAATACCCTAATTCAAATTTCTTAATGGTCTCATCGGTAAATCCACGCTCTTTAAAATAGGTGAGGCCTATTGCCTTACCCAACTCACTATCCCAAAGCATTACCTTAAAATGCTTTTGTGCGAACTCAGACACCAGATACATGCTTTCACGTTCGTTCGCCTGTTCTTTTTGCTCGCTAGATTGTTCTGTCTCCTCTACTTCTATATTATACTTTTTGGCAAGGTATTTAATCGCCTCAGGATAGGTAAAATGCTCGTGTTCCATTAAAAAAGCAACTACATTTCCACCCTTACCACTACTAAAATCTTTCCAGATCTGCTTTACGGGAGATACCATAAAACTTGGTGTACGCTCATCGCTGAACGGACTCAATCCTTTAAAGTTAGATCCTGATTTCTTTAATTGTACAAAATCACCAATAACCTCCTCTAAACGAGCAGTTTCGTAAACTTGGTCTATAGTTGTTTTTGCAATCATGAAAATCTTGCTAAAAGCTGGTAATAATTTTACGTAAATTAGAACATCAAAAATAGCAATAATGATTCTATTCTTCGGCACTAGACCAGGAAAGCCAGAAACTAAAAAGCTTTTTCATAGCACATGCCCTTATTGCCAGCAAAAAGGCTCCTTAACCGCAATTACAATAAAAAACTATTTCCATATTTTCTGGATAAAGCTCTTTAAAATTTCAAGCCACACTACCATAGAATGTAGCCACTGTAAACGTGGGTATTATGAAAATGAATTTACCGAAGAAATGAATACCGAACTTTCTAAATAAAAAAACTGTAGCACCCTATTAAAAGTACCACAGCTAATTTGATTGATGAATTTCTTAATTAAAGATCGAACCTAAGACCTAGAGAGATGTTTCGTTGATCTACCGCCGTATCTTTGAATATTGGATTAAGATCATACTTTACATATAATAGCACCCCATCTACACCCGCATAGGCACTTAAACCATACACAAGATCATTGGTATTATAACTACGCTTTAATTTGTCTTTTACCTTTTCGCCATCAATGGTATATTTTAATTTTTGACGCGTTCCTAAATTGAACCCTGCATAACCACCCAAACCAACTCTAAATTTATTATGCAATGAATACCTCATGGTTTTATCGGTAGTAGATAACTTTGACGGACCGAATTCAAAATGCATAGGAAATACTAAATTATCCATTCTAAATTTCGATTTATCCAAATCATACTCAAACTCCTGTAATTCCGATTGTCCGTTTTCAAGAGAAACCAAATACTGATTATCCTTTGGTTTTAAGCCATTAAATTGAAATGAGAACCCATAATTGAATCGCAGAAAGTTAGTATTCTTAAATACCCTGGTGCGCCATTGCCATCCCATTTCAAAAAATCTACTTCCACCAATTTTATATGGAGAATCATTTAAGGACTGTCCTTCTATAATTGTATTATTTAGACCAACGGCCAAAACAATATCAGAATAGGTTCTTCTATCATAAACCGGCTCTTTTCTATATTTATTTTCATTGATACGTATTCCAAACAGTTTGTCATCATCATCTCCTACCCCGAATTCAAATGCAAACTTATAGTTTAAGGTATCCAGTTCTTTTACATCACCGTTGTTCCTTTCTAGCAGAGAAATTTTATTATCGATAATGGCAATTCGCTCTTCTATATTCAAAGCTCTTTTCTCTGCCGCTTTCATTTTTAATGCATTGGACTCCTCTTCGGTAATTTGCCCATTTTCCAACTGTTTTACAATCTCTGCAATCTCAAATTTTAAAGCTTCCTTTTCTTGCCTGGTGATGCTTAACTTTTGCTCTTCTAAAGTTTCTATCTTCTCTTTATAACTCTCCTGCGCTACTAAACCTTGGGTTAACAAAAGCGTCAGCAACACTATTAAATACATTGTAATTGTTCTCATTTTAATTTTGGTTTTTTTTGATGAATAAACTCCGCTCCCTGTCCCTATAGCATTTTATAGAGATGTAGGATAAAACGATATGTGATTGATTAATTATTACGGTCTGCCACGGCAGTACGCACTTTTATAAAACCGGCTTTTAGTGAATCAAAAATTTGGTCTCGGAAGGATTGATCAAGTTCATCTTCAACCTCTGTCAACAAAGCCATCGCATCGACAGATTTATTTTTATTAAATATTTTCTCTCTTAAAATTTCGTCTTGCGCCCGTTTTAACAAGGAATCTACCTCGGCATCGGTCACTGTACTGTTTTGTTCTAGAACATTTACCTGCGCCATAATAGCTGCTACCTTAGAGTCAATAATTTCATCAGGCACCAATTTCTCAATAGTTTCGGTAGTTGGCACTTGATTTACAGCTACTTCAATTTTATCATCCAGCACTTTAGACTCTTGTATTTTTGGTACTATAGATTCTTCAACTTTTACCTTTTCTACACTGGTTTTAGATTCTGATGACACCTCTACCACTTCTTCTTCACTTTTAAACGGCAAGGACTCTTTTGTAATAACATCTTCCAATTTATTTTCCTTTTCCGTGTCTACAATTTCAGTTGGCAACTCATTGCTTACGGCACTGCCATTAAAGTAAAACAGTGCAACACCAAGCAATACCACTATACTAGCCGCAACGCCCATCCATAAATACACGGGTTTCTTTTTAGATTCATCATCATTTAATTCTGATGCTATTTTTGCCCATGCATTCTCTGAAGGAAGAATTTCCCGCTCTTGAAATTTAGCTTTTATATGTTTTTCAAACTTATCGGTTTCCATACCCTATAATATTTTGTTGCCTTAATTGGTCTTGAAGCAATTTTCGGGCTTTTAATAATTGTGTTTTTGAAGTGCTCTCGGTAATCGATAGCATTTCTGCAATTTCCTTATGTTTATACCCTTCTACGGTATACAGTACGAAGACCATTTTATATCCTTGTGGCAAAGCATCGATCAATTGTTGAATATGCTCGGTGTCCAAATCTGTACTTTGCGAAATCTCGTCGGACTGATTTTTCTCGTATACCTCATCATCATAAACCACAAACTGTTGTTTTCTTAAATAAGAAATACTTTCTCTGATCATTATTCTACGTAACCAACCTTCAAAACTACCCTCGAACTTAAACGTATCTAACTTATTGAACATTTTAAGAAACCCTTGCACCATAACATCTTCTGCAAAATGAATATCCCTAATATACTGTCTACAGACACTCAACATCTTTGGAGCATGCTTTTTATACAAACGCTCTTGCGCATCGCGGTTACCCGATGATGCTTTTTTTATAAGCTGCTTTTCGTTTTTATAAAAAGGTATAATTTTCACAATATTGGTTTGGTCTTCTATTTACATAGACGCAGAAGAAGGAAATATAGTTGCCTGAAAAATAAAATTAATTGAAATAATTTTTCAATAACCTTAAAATCAATGTTTTAAAAATATAAAAAATTACTTTTTTCGATCAACCACATAGTTTACCATGAGCTGCAAGGCATTTTTATATTCAGAATCCTGATACGTATCCAAAAGCTCTAGTGCTTCATTTCTGTATTGCAGCATTTTGCTAACGGCATAGTCCAAGCCCCCCTTTTCCTTGACAAAGGCTATCACTTCTTTTACCCGCTTTTTATTCTTATTGTGGTTTTTGATGGAGTTGATCACCCAACTTTTCTCTTTCTTCGAGCAATTATTAAGGGCATAGATTAATGGCAATGTCATCTTTTGTTCCTTTATATCTATACCGGTAGGCTTTCCTATTTTTTCGCCTCCATAATCAAAGAGATCATCTTTAATTTGAAATGCCATACCGCACAGCTCACCAAATTTTCTAAACGTTTCCACATCGATACTTTCAGGCTTAACGGAACATGCACCCAAAGAACAACATGCCGCTATCAATGTGGCGGTCTTTTGTCTTATAATATCATAATAGACCTCTTCGGTGATATCTAAGCGCCTAGCTTTCTCTATTTGCAACAATTCGCCTTCGCTCATTTCACGAACGGCGACGGAGATTATTTTAAGTAAATCGAAATCACCATTATCAATGGACAACAACAAACCTTTAGACAGTAGATAATCGCCTACTAAAACTGCAATTTTATTTTTCCATAGGGCATTAATGGAGAAGAAACCCCTTCGTTTGTTGCTTTCGTCTACTACGTCATCATGAACCAATGTGGCAGTATGTATCAACTCTATAACCGAAGCACCACGATACGTACGCTCGTTTACCTCGCCATTATTCAACAATTTTGCTGTTAAAAACACGAACATAGGGCGCATTTGCTTCCCTTTTCTATTGACTATGTAGTGGGTAATTCGATTGAGTAGCGCAACCTTAGAGCTCATCGAATCTCTAAACTTAGACTCAAACAACTCCATTTCCTGATAGACAGGTTCCTTTATTTGCGATACTATTTTCAGCTGCTCCTTCTTAGAACGCCTAAATTAGTTAAAAGCTAGGAAATAACAGTACCCAGAGAAGATATAATGATTTGTTGGTTGTTGGAAAAAATAAAATCAATTACAAGTTCAAGGTCAAAACTCAAGTTCAAACTCAAGCTCAAGTTCAAGTTCTAAAATGATTTTGGCTTTTGGCTTTTACGCTTCGCGTTTTTTAGTATTAAGTAATAAGTGTAAAGTACTGAGATATTAGGTTAGCAATTTCCCTAATAGTTCATTTTACTAATTACTCTATTTTCTCTATTCCACTTTTTACTTCGGACTTCTTACTTAATACTTTGTACTCTTTACTTCGTACCTCGCACTTATTACTTTGTACTTCTAACTTTTATTCGCCAACTGTCCGCATGCGGCATCAATATCCTTTCCTCTAGAACGACGAACGGTTACTACTATATTATTACGCTCCAAAGAATTCACATAACGGTCTATCGCAGCATTTGACGCTTGTCTGAACTCGCCATCATCGATGGGGTTGTATTCTATAAGATTTACTTTTGATGGTGCAAAACGGCAAAATTCTACTAAAGCATCGACATCTTTTTGGGTATCATTGATTCCTTCCCAAACCACATATTCATAGGTAATTCTACTTTTGGTCTTGTTATACCAATATTGTAGCGAATCTCTTAGATCGCTCAACGTGAATTTAGCATTAAAAGGCATTATTGAAGTACGTATTTCATCAACTGCAGAATGTAAAGAAACCGCCAATTTAAATTTTACCTCATCATCTGCCATTTTTCGGATCAATTTTGGCACGCCAGAGGTAGAAACCGTAATTCTTTTAGGTGACATACCCAATCCTTCAGAAGAGGTAATCTTATCAATTGCCTTTAATACGTTGTTATAGTTCATTAAAGGCTCACCCATTCCCATAAACACAATGTTACTCAACGGTCTGTCAAAATACAATCGGCTTTCATTGTCAATGGCTACTACTTGATCATAGATTTCATCGGGATTCAAGTTTCGCATTCGTTTTAAACGAGAGGTTGCACAGAACCTACAGTCTAAACTACACCCAACCTGACTTGATACACAAGCCGTAGTCCTTGATTTTGTGGGAATCAAGACGGACTCCACAATTAGATTGTCATGTAAACGTACGGCATTTTTTATAGTACCGTCGCTACTACGCTGCATTTGATCTACCTTAATGTGATTGATGACAAAATTAGCCTCAAGCATTTCCCTAGTTTCTTTTGACAGATTCGTCATCACATCAAAAGAGTAAGCGGCTTTCTGCCATAACCATTCATACACCTGGTTACCACGAAAAGCTTTGTCACCATTAGAAACAAAGAACTCCCTAAGCTGCTCTCTAGTTAGTGCCCGGATATCTTTTTTCTTTATTTCTTCCATCTATTAAAGGTAGGTATTACTGGTGATAAAAATCCCGCTTTGTCAACATATGGATAAAGCGGGATTTAAAAATTTTCCTTATTAAATAAGGTGATATATCTACTTATATAATCAACATGGCATCACCATAAGAATAGAACTTATAGCTTTCCAATATTGCTTCTTTATATGCTTTGTTCATTAAATCATGCCCCATAAACGCAGATACCATCATCAATAATGTTGATTTTGGCAAATGGAAATTAGTAATCATGGCATTTGCAATACTGAATTCGTACGGAGGGAAAATGAACTTATTTGTCCAACCTTCATAAGTATTCAACGTTTGTTTAGATGATACCGCACTCTCCAAACCACGCATTGCCGTAGTACCTACTGCACAGATACGACGTTTATTAACTTTGGCATTATTTACGATCTCAGCAGCTTTTTCATCAATGAACATTTCTTCACTATCCATTTTATGCTTAGAAAGATCCTCTACCTCAACTGGGTTGAATGTACCCAAACCTACGTGTAAAGTCAACTCTGCAAAATCTACACCTTTAATTTCTAAACGCTTTAGCAAATGCTTAGAGAAATGCAGACCTGCTGTTGGGGCCGCCACGGCACCTTCATGCTTTGCATATATAGTTTGGTAACGATTTTCATCTTCTGGTTCTACATCTCTTTTTATGTACTTTGGTAAAGGTGTTTCACCCAACTCCCTTAATTTTCTTCTAAAATCCAAGTATGCACCATCATAAAGAAAACGTAAGGTTCTACCTCTAGAGGTTGTATTATCTATAACCTCTGCCACCAACGTTTCGTCATCACCAAAATACAGCTTGTTACCAATACGTATTTTACGTGCAGGATCAACAAGAACATCCCAAAGACGTTGCTCCTCGTTCAACTCACGTAAAAGAAAAACCTCAATACGAGCTCCTGTTTTTTCCTTGTTACCGTACAAACGGGCAGGGAATACTTTTGTGTTGTTAAGAACCATTACATCACCTTCATCAAAATAGTCGATCATGTCCTTGAACATTCTATGTTCAATTTTTCCGGTATCTCTGTGGATCACCATTAACTTAGACTCATCTCTATTTTCAGATGGATGCTCCGCCAATAATTCTTTAGGAAGCTCAAAATTAAAATTTGATAATTTCATGTAGCTATTATATTTAATGTAGCAAATTGCGGCTGCAAATATACAATCTGCAGATAGGCCTTGTCAAGTAAATCCTTAATTATAATTCCTTTATACCGAAATCTAGTTGTTTTAGATCGTTCCAAAAATCTGGATATGACTTAGATACCACCTCCGCATCATTGATTATTATTGTGGTTTTCATAGCCAAAGGGGCAAAAGCCATTGCCATTCTGTGGTCATTGTAGGTATCTATAGCAATATCTTCAAGAATACCTATGGATGGTACAATGGTTAAAGTCTTATCAGTTACAGCAATATTTGCCCCTAATTTGGACAGCTCCGTATTTAAAGCCTCTAAACGATCTGTTTCTTTGATTTTTAATGTATGTAGACCGGTCAAATAACAGCCAACCCCTAAACCAAAACAAGTAACGGCAATAGTTTGAGCAATATCTGGAGCATTTGCCAGATCAAACTCATTCTTAGCGTCTATCTTTTTATCGGTCTTTTTTAAAGTAACCGTATTGTTACTAAAGGTTGTTTCCACTCCAAATGCGGTATAAATATCTGCAAGCACGCTATCACCTTGAAGACTTTCTTTTTTATAAGCCGATAATGTAATCTCGGTTCCCGGTGCTGCAAGTGCACAAATACCATAGAAATATGAAGCAGAACTCCAATCAGATTCTACCACCAAAGTTGTTGGCGCTACATTTGCCTTAGGAGAAACTTTAATCAGGTTACCCTCAAAAGAAGTTTCCACTCCAATTTCCTCTAACAATGCCAAGGTCATTTTTATATACGGTACTGAAGTAATTTTACCGATTAACTCTAATTGTAGCCCGTTTTCTAAACTTGGCGCAATCAATAATAATGATGAGATATACTGACTACTCACATTCGCAGGTAGACTCACCTTATCTTTTACAATACGCTGTCCTTTAATTTTTATTGGCGGATATCCTTCATCTTGAACATAAGAGATTTCTGCACCTAATGTTTTTAAGGCATCCACTAAAATTTCAATAGGTCTTTCGGTCATTCTTTTAGAACCGGTAAGTACTACTTCTTTTCCTTCTTGAGAGGCAAAGTATCCGGTTAAAAAACGCATTGCGGTACCTGCATGGTGTATATCTACAGTACCCTCAGAGATTTTCAATCCTTTTGCCATTACCTGGGCATCATCTGAATTGGAAATGTTCTCAATTTTAATATCAGAAAATAATGCAGCCAATAATAAACTACGGTTAGATTCACTTTTAGAACCTGTTATTGTAATCGTATCGTTAAGCTTTGTATTGGACGGACCTGTCAAGTGAAGTTTCAATGCGTATCGTTTTAAAAATAGAACAACAAATATAAGCCTATTTCAACTTTTTATTGTTGTGATGACGGTCATGATCGCGCTTTGTTTTTAAATCTAACTTTTTATCAAAAGCTTGTTGCAAATCGACACCTGTTTGATTGGCCAAACACAGCACTACAAACACAACATCTGCCAATTCTTCGCCCAAATCTTTGTTCTTATCAGACTCTTTTTCACTCTGCTCACCATAGCGTCTAGCAATAATTCTAGCAACCTCGCCCACTTCTTCTGTTAGCTGTGCCATATTGGTTAATTCGTTAAAGTAGCGAACTCCGTGCTCCTTGATCCAGTCATCAACTGCTTTTTGTGCGTTTTCAATGTTCATATTAATTCTAAATTTTTTCAAAAACAATTAAAGATTGACTTTGACTTTTTACCGCTTCATTAAAAAATTGTTTCAAACCTGCATAGTATGCGTTACTGTAATGCGCAGAATTCAAATCAAAAGTAAAAAATAAATTAAGGGTATCACTTTTATTATCTGATACATTTAGTTTTAATACGCCACCATTATCTGGTAAGGAAAAATTCTTATTTTCAGGTATCGACTTTACATTATACCCATCCGGTATTTTAACATTTAAAACGTATTGATATTTCATTGGATAACCAAAATCAACCGGATAATTTCTTTCCGAAGCTGTAAACGGATTGTTATCAAAAAATTTAATCACAAAGGGATTTAAGTAAATATTATCTCCTTGAAACAAGTTTTCCATTTCAAAATTGAATCTTTCTGTCAACTTCTTTTCATCAGAATATTTAAGTTGTTTTTCATGAGACATGATATGAAAATCATCTGAAATTTCTTCTTCTAATCTTTCAATATAACTATCTTCTTTTGTTGTTGACAACACTTCATCTTGAACAACTTTTTTATATCCTGTATTTATAAGGTCAAATACTCCAGTTAATTTTTTTTCGCTTGCATTGATTGTCATTTGAGCACGCAACATGACGGCATTTGACTTTTCAGGTACAATATCGTACCAATAACTATTATTATCAAAATCCATTACACGACCATAATAATTTAAGCTATGATAAGGTAACATACCAAAAGGCATGTACTTATTGGTCGCGTCTAACAAATAAGATTTTTCACCAATATCCACTTTAGCTACAAGATAATTGAAGTCGGTCATTACCGGATGAGTTTTCTTAGGTAGCCCTTTGTTTCTTGTTGCCAATAACATCATATTAACATTTATACCCGCAGCATTTAATAAATTGATCAATGAGATATTAATTTCAGCTGCACTACCCTTTTTCTGATCAAAAGCATTTTTCACTTTATTGTCATTCCATACCCCATACTCTTCATTCCAAGTAAAATGATTTTTGACAAACTCATAAATATTCTTAGCCCTGGTCAAATCGTCACCCTGAGTCAAAAGACCCGGATCAACACTTTTTGAAAAAAAATTTTTCTTTTTAAGCTGAACACCTAAATCTCCATCTGTTTTAAATTCCCTATCTACTGCTTTCCATGTTTTCGTATATTTATCTGTGCCCCCATAAAAACTTTTATATTCAGAAAGTTCAAACTCAATTCTAGATCTGTAATTATTTGCCGAAAGCATGTACTTTTCTGAATCCTTAAAGGCGGGTATATCTTTCATGGCATATCTTAGCGCTTCACAATCACTATCTTGCTTCAATCCTGGAAACTTAAAACAAGAACTTATTATTCTAGATTCATCCACAGAAAGTTTCAAAGACCCTATTATACTTCTGTTATACAGCCAATTACCCGGTATTTCCGCATAAAATTCAGAATATAACTTAGGAATGTCGGTCTGAAACTCCCAACCCTGAAAATTAAAATGAAAAGGTGACTGCATTTCGTATTCATACTCCAGTATTGCCCCTTCTTGTACATTTGGAAAAGTAAATTTTAGTTGGGTCCATTTTTCATTTACCTCTTCTTCAAAAAATTCTTCAGCTTTGACCGGAATACGCATGCCATTATAATGAGTAATGGCCCTAATATTTACTATTTTTTCCTTACTTTTTTTTGAATGATATAAAGGTATTTCAATGTCCGCATTTTTAAAGCCTTCCATATTTAAAACCTTCACTTTTGCATGGTATTTAGTAATTAGCCAAATGTAATTATCTCTTACATCAAAAAAATTGTGACCATATTCCGATAAATAGATACCTGTTGCCTCTTGATCTTTTTCATAAAAGGTAAATTCACTTTCTGATTTTAAAATGGTTCCAAACTCTGGTTTTTCTTGAGCTAAAATTTGGTTAACAGAAAAGAACATGGTAACAACAAAGAGTGATAAATAAATAATTTTATACATTTAGATTGATTTATTTTTCTAATAAAAAGTTCGCTTAATAAGAATTAGACCTATTCTATTTGCATCTTAAAAGCTGTTTTAATCTATATTTTAGTTAATACTACCTTTTCATTTAATTTCCCTACCATTTTACTATAATATTCTTTTAGACTAGGGTAGAATTCCGCAGGTACAACTGGATAATTAATTTTCTTCGATACTTTTAATTGTAAAACATTGCCAACATTATTAATCGCATAACTAAAATTACCCATACCATTAGGCAAAGCTATTGCCATAGCTTCTGGAATAGATTCTACCCTATATCCTTCTGGTAGATTAATTATAGTAGTTGATATATTTTCAAACGGAAAACTAAAATCTATTGGAAATTCTCTTTTCTCTTGTTTAAAAGGATTTTCTTTTGTGGCTAAAAATAACAATGGTGAAAAATATATCTTATCTGAAACTACATCGATTTCACTTTCCGCAGTAAAATCAAAAGACTCTATGGGCAGTTTAGCCAGTTCATTGTTATTCTTTACTTCAAAATTGTTTATTTCAATTCCATCATTGTTATTTACCAACTGATTCAAATATGATTTTTGTTTATCCTTACCGTATTCATCCCTAAAAGACAGAGCTTGATGTCCCTTGTAAACATTTCTAATTTTGCCTACAGCCGTTCCATTTCCACTTAAAGTAATATTTTGAAAAGTTTGAATTGACCCCTTATTGGTCGGGTAAAGATTTATAATTGTAGACTTACCATTTTTTGACATCATGCGACCTTCCCAATTTAAAGCCCTAATTGGCAAAACGCCAGGCAAGCTATTTTGACTTGTAGCATCTAACAAAATAATACCTTCATTTATTCTAACGCTACTCACTATATAATTATAACCTTCTCTAGTAGGAAAAAGTGGCATCCCGTTAGACCTTGTACTCACTAATACAGGATTAGCTTCTAGATTTGCATAATCTAACATAGCTGTTAACATTAAATTAATCTCTGCTGTATTTCCTACCCCCTTCTGATATGCTTGTTTAACACCTTTTCTAGTATACTTACCATAACTCTGATCCCATTTAACTTTAGATTTCACAAATGAAAATATTGTATTTATTTTCTCTTGTTCATCAGTTAAATTTTTAATTATTGCATCTAAATCTTCTTTAAAATAATTAGTCTTTCTCAATTCATCTCCAAAACTTGGATTCTTATATATTGTTTCAACTACATCTTCCCACGTACGTGAATAAAACTCTTTACTTGAATTAGGAAACTGTGTGTAAGACAACTCATACTTAACCCCTGACCTATAGTTACTAAGTTCATTTACAAATGGTTCTTCTTTAAGTGGTTCAATATTATTTAAATCAAAGCTAATTACATTGCTAACATATTTTACATTACCTCTTACTTGAGTAGTCCTACCAAGACCTTGACCAGCTCCTGCATTAGTTGTGCCCCCAGATGCAACACGCTGAGTATAATCTAACGACTTATTAAATTGCTCTCGTTTAGGCATTACATTCAAAAATCCCTTAACATTCATTCTAAAAACAAAATATTCTGGAGTTTCGAAAAAAGCTTCTATTTTATTTACTGGAATATCATGCTGAAAGATAAATTCATCTACGTTGAATATGAAGGGAGAAGTTATACTGTACTTATATTCTATTATTGACCCTTCTTTTATATTTGGCATTGTAAATGATTCCTCATTAATATTCTCCGATATTTCATTTTTGAATTTCCCGTCTTTTTTTAATGAAGTCTCCTCTATTTTATCATCTATTAGATTGTATGTTTTAGCCTTAAGCTTATTTAAATTCTCAATTTCATTACCATCTTTATATAATCGTATCTTTTGGGTGGCATACTCAAATCCTTCTTTATTATAAATCTTAATTCGTTCATGCACATCGGTAATTAAACTGAAACCGACACCTGAAACATAGTTGAAATACGTTTTTCTGTATTTATACAAATACGCTGCAGATGCTGTGCTATCTATTGAATTAAAGTCTTGTAACAATTCTTCTTTTGAAACCTTACCGTAATCATTGTTTTGACCTACTAAAAAGGTAGATATAAAAATTAGGGAAATCAGTATATAAATTTTTTTGTTGAATTTAAAATTATTGTCAATAGTCATAAAAATCGAATGGTTTTAATTGGTGTTATTTTTCAATAGGACAATCTTGTTCTTATCTGATTTTGCTATTTCTTTTCTAAAATTACGATAGTCGTTATAAGTTGTTTTTGAAAAAACTCCAGGTTTAATCAATAATCTTCTTTTGTATTTGAACTGACTTTCTGAAACCTTAGTTAAACTAACTGAATACTCTCCAAAATTATTTTTTAAGTCTATTGCCGTTAAACCAGATTCTAACTCGTAGTTGTCCGGTAAATCTATAAGGAACTCATCTTCATCTAAATACCCTCTTTTAATTACAACATCGCGTTTTCTATCTTTACTCCTTTTGGGAACATATTCATTTCTATTCAGCATGTTTGGCGCAAAAAGTAGACGGTCACCTGCCCTTGACAAATAACCAGATGTTATAATATCAACATTTTCTGTTGTGATAATATTATCCCTGTCATTTAAGATATTATGGTTTAGAATATGAACATCATTAACATAACCCCAATAGTCTTTGTAATATTTCTCTACATCTTCTTTACTTTCACTTGACAACCCGTATTTTTGGTTATACTGTATCCCTGTACTTTTTATTTCAACTTGTGCTTTAATCTCACTTTCGCTAATTGTAATTTTAGCGCTTGTAATTTGCTTACTTTGTTCTGGCGAATACTGTCTGGACTTTACCATCTCACCACCATTTGGACCAACTTTTAACACATTTCTGTTATCTGTAAAAGTTCCTAAAAAGTTTGCGGGAACAATTTGACTAGTGCACTCCAACCACAATTCCTCACCCTCCAAGGGCACATTTAAGAATACATGATTTCCTTGTAAAGAAGGAAAATCAGCATCTAAACTTCGCATGCTACGGTCGGCATAAACTATGGTGTAATAAGATTCCACACCAACAACATTTAACAATGCCATGGTATAATTCGTTAGACCTTTACAATCACCATACTTTACTCTATCTACTTCAATGGCACTAATAGGCTCCCAACCGCCTATACCCATTTGTACACTGATATACCGGGTGTTATCTTGAACAAATTGATATACTATTTTTATCTTTTCTTTTGGGTCATCTATTCCCCTTACTAAAGTTTGAACTTTTTGAATGGTTGCAGCACTAAGTTCTCCCCGACCCTTTAATAGAGAATTGTATATCCAACCTCCGAATTCTTTCCATGAAGTAGCATGACCGTCCACCCCTTTTAAATGAAAATTTTCTAGTGCGAATTGGACATTAGGTATAAAATCTCTAAACTCAGGATCAAAATCTTCAGACTCTAGCGCTTTTAAATTTACGGCGCTATACTTTACGCCAGACTCATTTTCCGTTCGTTTCACATTAAAAGAATCCAGGTTATTCTCCTTATACCTATATTTCATGGTTGAAGGTAAATTCAACTTAAATTCACTTTTTTCGACACTAAGCCTATAACCGTCCAGAAAAAACCAACGTGGTATAAATGCGGTGTCAGATGTCGTGTATTTTTCGGTTAAAACAACCGTGTATGGATATTTAACAGGTGTGTATTTTAGGTATTTGACTCTAGAGTCAGAATACAAAGTTCCTTCACCTGTAGCCGTTTGATCAATAAAATCTTTTTCTTTAAACTTTTCTATTTCTTTACCATTAGCATCAAGTATTATGGCTTCAAGATTTTTTATCCATTTGTCTTTATCGTAAAATACTGTCGCATTTATATGTTTAGATCCACTTTCATTTAATACCGTGACCACTCTTTTAGATGTAACTTCCATATTATCAGAAGACTTAACTAAAACAGTGCTTTTATCTAAACGAACAACAGCATCTGAATTCTTTAAAAGGGAGGGGTCTATTTTCGAAAATTTATAATCTTGGGCAAGCAAAGTATGGGTTACTGTGAAAAACAGTAATATTAATAATAAGCGCATATGGTTTGGTCAGCTGGTTTTTATCCTAACGATAAAAACGATAAATTTCTTACAAAATATGTAGAAAATTTATTGAATCCTAAGTTTTATCCTTCGTATCTATCAAAATAGTCACCGGACCATCATTTAACAACTCTACTTTCATATCTGCACCGAATTCCCCCGTACCTACTTTTTTGCCCATTTTAGATTCCAAAGTGGCAATAAAAGCTTCATATAAAGGAATGGCTACATCTGGTCTTGCCGCCTTAATATACGAAGGTCGATTTCCTTTTTTGGTACTGGCGTGCAAAGTAAACTGACTGACCACTATTGCGTCTCCCTCAGTATTTAAAAGTGAGGTATTCATTACTCCTTCTAAATCATTAAATATTCTAAGGTTGACAATTTTATTCGTAAGCCAGTCTATATCTTCTTGTGAATCTTCATTTTCAATACCTAAGAGAATCAACAAACCTTCTTCAATGGCACTTAATTTTTTATCGTTTACCGTTACGCTAGCTTTTGAAACACGTTGTAGTACTACTCTCATTTTTTATCGTCGTGTATATCTACCCTATAATTCTCGTCTTCTCCTTTAATCATCTGCAAATAACTATTATACCTACTCCAGGCGATATCTCCAGATTCCAATGCATCTTTTACCGCACATTTTGGTTCATCTACATGAATACAATTATTGAATTTGCAATCTTGTTTTAATTCAAAAAATTCCGGAAAATAGTCTCCTATTTCTTCCTTTTCCATATCTACAATTCCGAAACCTTTTATACCAGGTGTATCAATGATACGGGCATCAAAACTTAGGTCGAACATTTCTGCAAAGGTTGTGGTATGCTGACCTTGTGCGTGCTGTTGAGAAATTTGTTTTGTCTTAATATCTAAATTGGGCTCTAGGGCATTTACCAGTGTAGACTTACCAACACCGGAATGACCGGAAAACATTGAAGTTTTACCGATCATCATTTCTTTCACCTTATCTACATTCTTACCCGTAGCGGCAGAAATACCTATGCAGGTATACCCAATATTACGATACAGCGCTGCCAAAAATTTAATTTCATCCAATTCTTCGGGTGCATAGGTATCTACTTTATTAAAAAGTACCACTACCGGTATTTCATATGCTTCTGCAGTAATCAAAAATCGATCTATAAAAACAGGATATGTAGGCGGATTGTTAAGAGTCACCAAAAGAAACACTTGATCTAAATTGGCGGCGATAATATGTGTCTGCTTAGAAAGGTTCACAGACTTGCGTATAATATAATTTTTACGATCTTCAATCTCATTGATAATACCGATGGTATCATCTCCAATAGTTTCAATATCAAAGCGTACCTGATCACCAACCGCTATAGGGTTAGTACTTTTTATACCCTTGATTCTAAACTTACCTTTTATTCTACATTCAAAAAATTCACCATTATCCGCTTTAACAGTGTACCAACTTCCCGTAGATTTATAAACAATTCCTACCATTTACCCTAAAATCCTTCCATTTATACAAAGTAACTGCTTTAAATATAAAAATTAACATAAATTTGAATTTAGAACTATAACAATAGATAATAACCAAAACAACGAAAATGAAATTCCTTAAAAAATCGATGCTATTTTTAGCATTATCAGCTTTTACATTTGGCGCCGCTCAAGAAACCATTACCAACGAATCTGTTATTCAAATGGTGGAACTTGGTTTTGACGATTACATGATCATCGATAAAATTAATACATCGGATGTTAAGTTCGATGCGTCTATTACAGCTTTAGGGCAAATGAAAAATGCAGGTGTTTCTTCTGAAGTACTGTCTTTAATCATGGACAAGTCTAAACAGAACACCATGTCTAAAACCGGTATCTATTATACAGATGCCAATGGTGAAGACAAATTGGTTCAACCAAGTGTTTTTTCGGGATCTAATTCTAACCAAGTGGCACAAAAATTAGTTTCTGGATTGATCAACTCTAAGAAAAAGGCACAATTACCTAAAACACAATCGAACAACGTTATTCGCCAAAGTCAGCCTGAATTCACTTTCATCTTCGACCCTAGCGTAACACAGGTTGATAATATGCAAAACAACCAAGGTGGAGATACAGGTATATTTAACTGGTGGTTTAGAATGGCAAGCAACCCTAACGAGTTTGTTTTGGTAAAACTTACCGTAAAAGAGAAAAAGAATCTTAGAGAAGTTATTACCGGAAAAAGCAGTTGGATCACCAGCAGCAGCGGTATAGACCCAAAATACGCTCTTAATTTTGCTATCGAGGAAATTGAAGGCAACAAGTTTAAAGTAACTCCAGACACTTTAGAGCCAGGTGAGTATTGCTTTATTTATCAAGGTCAAGTTCCTCAAGGAAGAGAAAACCAATCTGTTTTTGATTTCTCTATTCAATAGAACAAAAACACATATTCTATAATTGGTCTCGATGCTTTTAGTATCGGGACTTTTTTTGCCTACTGGTTTTCCTGTAGATTTTCTCTCATAGTTTTTTGTGATTTTACGTTGATATAAAACGCATTACTTTGCTTTCTTCATTATACCTTTTACTTTCACTGTGCAAACTTTAATCTTTTAAAAAACCATCATCATGAAAAAAATCATTTTATTTATCTTTTTCTCTTGTTTAGCGTCAAGCACAATAACCGCACAAGAGTTTAAGGTTATTACAAGTGTAGAATCTATTGTACCAAGCGGGTTGGGAAGATCCAGAATTATTGATGCCAATGCCGATAGAGATTACCAAGAGTTTTCATCTACCCAAACCGAGGATGACAATACCAGAAACAAATCTAAACGCAGTGATATTCGAGTAAAGGACTTTGAAGAGACCAAATTGCTCAATTTTTATAATGTAGCAGGTATTCGATTTCAAAACATTGCAGCAAACGATGCCCTTATTTCTTCTAAACTAAGTGATATGGCACAAAATGGATGGGAACTTGTTTTTGTAACTAGTGGTGTTGAAGCAGATGCCGGAAATACTGACGGTCAAGGAATATTCATTACCCGATACATTTTTAAACGATAAACTAAAACCCATAAAAAAAGCCCGGTTTTTACCGGGCTTTCTATTTTAATCATTTCGACTATTGTGCTAAATTGATTTCCACACGTCTATTCTTTTGTCTACCATCTTTATACATATTGGTAGCTATTGGCTTACTTTCCCCATAACCTATAGCGGTTAATCTAGCCGGCGAAATACCACCATCGATCAAAAATTGTAATACCGCCTGAGCTCTTTTCTCTGATAATTTTTGATTGGTAGCTACAGAACCGATACTATCGGTATGTCCTTCAATAGTGAAATTGGCATTTGGGTATTCATTCAAAATACCGATAATATCTACCAATACTGGCGTAGACTCATCTTTTAGTGTTGATTTACCTGTATTGAACAAAATAGTTTTAGCATATTCGTTCAAAGATTTTTGAACCTCAGCAGTAACAACAGGCTCTGGACAACCGTCATTAGCTACCGTACCCATTTCATCTGGACATTTGTCATCTTTATCAAAAATAGAATCTCCGTCACTATCTGGCCAAGGGCAACCATTATTTTCTACCGGTCCGGCAACATCAATACATTGGTCTTCATTATCTAATAAAGTATCACCATCAGTATCGACCCATGGGCAACCATTGTTTTCAACTGGTCCTGCTTCATCTGGGCATTGATCTTCATTATCCAATACAGAATCTCCGTCCGTATCTCCCCAAGGGCAACCGTTATTTTCTATAGGTCCGGCTTTTTTTGGACAACCGTCTTCTTTATTTGGTATACCATCACCGTCAGAATCTTTTGGCTGACCGTAATATACCGGCACTTTTAAACCTGCATACACATCTGCACCTTGAATTTCATTTTTAGTAAATGTAGAAATCAATGAACCAGATCCAATATATAAAGGTCCGGCACGTAACCCTGCACCTATTTGCATACCACTATACTGATAGCTACTAACAGGCAAATAGAAACTAAACCACTTGCTTTCAAAACGAGGAGTCAACGAAAATACATTTGCTGTTCTTAGATTATTTTCTCCTGCTGAACGCATTGACAAATCTGTATTAAAATTTAAATAGAAATGATTTTTAATATTCCAATCTGCATTAAAATGAAGCGCTGTTGGCAACCCTGCTTTTAAATCTTCGGTAGCTTGGGTGAACGTATATAAATTTTGAAGGTCATCTGAATCTTCAATATTATCATAATCATCTTGGGTTATGGTATTATTGATATTGTACGTATCTACCAAACTACCCTTATAATTTACAGCACCAATATCGGTAAGTGATAACCCAAACTTGAGCTTGTATTTATTTTTATCTTTCATGACAGATTTTTCTCCGTCAGCACCAGTTACTACGTAATCTTCATAGTCTGGTCTCCACTCATAAACGAAACCTAGATCAAAACCAAACCCGTTTGCATCTGGCACTTCATAATCATAATCTTCAACATCATACTGATCAGTTCTACCATAAATTAGATCTCCTATAGATTCTAAGGTTCCAATAGTTGAATTATCTGGTAAAGTTGCACCATCGGCATCATAATCTATAGTTACGTTTCTACCTGTTACATATGCGTTACCAAATCCTTTTAAATATTTGAACGTAAGACCACCCTTTAAGAAATGTTCTTCTTTGTTCATTAGTTCCTGTGCGTATGTTATACCAACTTCTGCCCAACCATGACCGGCTGCAAAGAAATCGCCTTCGTTCACTAAAAAATCTTGACTTTCATCAATACTATCATCAAGGTCGTCTATACTTTCCCCATTAAATTCATTACCCGTTACAAAACTTCTTGCCCTGGTAAAAATGGCGATAGAAGATTTTTTACCGACATTGAACATAAATGACGGACCTAAGACATCTACATTGCCCGAAAAGTTATTATTATCGGATAACGACAACATAGCGTCATCATCATACTCAAAATCGCTGGAAACCAAATCTGAAAACCCAATACCTACATAATCATTAGCAAGAAAACCACTTGCACCGATTAAATTGATATCAGTCTTAAAACGAGAATCAGCAATGTTCGCAGGGTTAGATATTACACTGTTAACACCACTGTAGTTATCTGTTAAATAGCCTAAATAAGATTGGGCCTTTACCGATACCGAGGCAATCAACATAATGGTAACTAATACTACTTTCTTCATACTTTTTGTTTGGTTAAATTGGTTCTTTAGTCCCCTAACGGTTCACAATTAGGGTTATTGCTTAAATGTGATATTTTTCTTACCTATTTAAAATTAGACATAAAAAAAACATCCGCATATTACGGATGTTTTATGTTTATAAAGTTAAGCTAACCTTAAGCGTTCACTATCTTCTCTTGGTGGTTAATAGACTCTTGGTGAATAGCTTTGAACATACGAAGAACGAACTCTTCGCTAAGTCCTTTACTTTCCCCTTCTAGAATCATAGCACCTAGAATTTGATTCCATCTGTTCGATTGCAGCACGGCAACGTTCTTTTGCTTTTTAAGCTCACCGATACTATCTGAAACTTTCATTCTTTTACCTAGAGTCTCGATCAATTGGTTATCAATAACATCAATCTGTGCCCTAAGGTTACTTAATTGAGAATTGTATTCAGCTTCTGGATCACTTTCTTTTCTAATTTTAAGGTCTCTCATGATCTGAACCAATTTATCTGGAGTAACCTGTTGTGCGGCATCACTCCAAGCATTATCCGGATCATGGTGAGTTTCGATCATCAGTCCGTCGAAATTAAGATCTAAAGCGGTCTGAGAAACATCAAATATCATATCTCTCTTACCTGTAATATGCGATGGATCGTTAATTAATGGTAAGTCTGGAAATCTATTCTGGAACTCGATCGCCATTTGCCATTCGGGTATATTTCTATACTTGGTTTTCTCATACGTAGAGAACCCTCTATGAATTGCCCCTAACTTTTTAATACCTGCAGTATGCAATCTCTCTATACCTCCTAACCATAAAGCTAAATCTGGATTTACAGGATTCTTCACCAATACAATTTTATCAGTACCTTCAAGAGCATCTGCTAATTCTTGCATAATGAACGGACTAACAGTTGATCTTGCTCCAATCCACAACAAATCTACATCATGTTCTAAAGCTAATTCTACATGTGCACGGTTAGCCACCTCTGTAGCAGTTTTCATACCTGTTTCCGCCTTTACTTTTTGAAGCCATTTAAGCCCCAAAGCTCCTACACCTTCAAAATTTCCTGGGCGAGTACGGGGTTTCCAAATACCTGCTCTGTAATAATTTACATCGGTATCTTTTAGGGAGTGTGCTATACCTAACACTTGCTCCTCGGTTTCCGCACTACATGGCCCTGCTATTACTAGTGGATGGTCAAGGTTTAAATCATCCAACCATGTTCTCATTTGTTTTGAATTTTCCATTTTTACTTATTCTATTTCTTGTTTAACGGTATTTCTTTTTAATATTCCTTTGATCTTATTCGTATTATTCATTTCATTATAAATGCCCTCGTAATCATCTTTCAGCAGCAATTCTTTAAACGCCGTAAGATTCTGTATGTACTCTTCTAAAGTTTCTACTACATTCTCTTTATTCTGTTTGAAAATAGGGGTCCACATAGCTGGTGAACTTTTTGCCAAACGCACCGTACTTTCAAATCCACTACCCGCCATATCAAAAATATCGCGCTCGTTCTTTTCTTTCTCTATCACCGTTTTACCCAACATAAACGAACTTATGTGCGATAAGTGAGATACGTAAGCTATGTGCTTATCGTGAGCAACAGGATTCATATATCTTATACGCATTCCTATAGCCTGAAAAACCTTTAATGCCCTTTCTTGAAGCTTAAAGGCAGTTAACTCTACCTCACAAATAATATTGGTCTTATCTTTGAACAAATCATGTATTGCCGCTGACGGACCAGAAAACTCTGTACCGGCAATTGGGTGACACGCCAAAAAGTTTCTTCTCTTAGGATGATTCTCCAATACCTTGCATATCATTGATTTGGTTGAACCCACATCAAAAACCACGCAATCTTCATGAACGGCATCCAATATTTTCGGAAGCTCGGTAACCATAACATCTACCGGTATACTTACAATGACCATATCTGCCAATTGTAAATCTTTATAGGTGGCTTTTTGATCAATAATGCCCAAGGACAATGCCTCTTCCAAATTTGATGCATTGGATTCTATACCATACACGGTAACATTGTCAAAAGCGGACTTTATATCCTTTACCAAAGAACCTCCTATTAAACCGATACCTATTACAAATACATTCATCACACTAAAATCTTGCGATTGCTTCTTTTATTTTTTCTTCTGAAATACATAGCGAAAAGCGAATATAGCCTTCACCATTACTACCAAATATGGTTCCTGGTGTAATGAACAAATCTTTATTGTACAATATGTTATCTATAAAATCTTCTGATGCAGCACTACCTTCCGGTAATTTTGCCCAAACAAACATACCTACAGCTTTAAGATCATACGTACAGCCTAATAAATCTGCCAACTTATAGATCAACTCTCTACGGGCACCATATACTTTGGTCAATTCTTCAAACCAATCATCACTACTTTCAAGTGCTGCAATGGCTCCCTTTTGTATACCGTAGAACATGCCGCTATCCATATTACTTTTCACCTTTAAAATAGCATTGATATGATCTTCGCTACCCAAAACAAAACCAACACGCCAACCTGCCATGTTAAATGTTTTGCTCAATGAATTAAGCTCTAAACAAACCTCTTTTGCCTTAGGTATACTTAATATACTTGCCGGTTCAGCATTTAAGACAAAACTATAAGGATTGTCATTTACCAAAAGTATTTCATGCTTTTGAGCAAATGCCACCATCTTTACAAACTGTTCTTTTGTAGCCGTAGCACCAGTTGGCATATGTGGGTAACTTAACCACATGACCTTTACTTTAGATAAATCTTGCTTTGCCAGTTCTTCTAAATCTGGAAACCATCCATTTTCTTCGGTCAAATCATAATATGTAGGTACTGCACCTACCAATTTCGTTACCGATGTATATGTAGGATAACCAGGGTTTGGAATTAAAACCTCATCGCCTTCATTTAAAAATGCAAGGCTAATATGCATAATACCCTCCTTTGAGCCCATTAAGGGTAAAATCTCGGTATTTGGGTCAGCATCAACACTGAATTTCTTCTTATAGAAATTTGCGATAGCTGCTCTCAACTGTGGCAAACCTTGGTAGCTTTGGTATTGGTGGGCACCGTTTTCGTGTACAGAATTCTGTATAGCTTTTAATACTTCTGATGACGGAGTAAGATCAGGGCTACCAATACCCATATTTATAATAGGCTTACCTTCTGCCATTAAACCGCGTACTTCTCTTAACTTTTTTGAGAAGTAGTATTCCTGTACGGTATTTAACCTTTCAGCGGTACGAATCATTGTCTTACATTTTTATATTCACCCAAAATCTTAAAGTCCTCTGCCATGATGTTCAATAGACTTTTAGCCTTTGTAAAATCTGCATAATCAGCAAAAGTAACATCCACAAAAAATGCATATTTCCATGGTGTTTCTATTACTGGCAACGATTGTATTTTGGTTAAATTCAATCTACAATCGCTCATAACATTAAGCACTGCCGCTAAACTTCCCCTTTTATGGTCGGTTAAAAACCGTAAAGAAGCCTTGCTTATTTCTGCCTGGGGCAACGCATCGTTTTTTGTTTTTACAATGATAAAACGCGTAGCATTATTTTGAATGGTTTGTATGTCGTTCGCTACGATGTCCAACCCATATAATTCTGCAGCTACATTTGGTGCAATGGCAGCTACATGCTTTAATTTTTGCTCTTGTATACGCTTTGCCGTTTCTGCCGTATCAACATCTTCCACAAGTTTAATGTGCGGATATTGCCTAAAATATTCCTTACACTGCAACAATGCCATGGGGTGAGAACTTACTTCTGTAATATCTTCGATTTTCTGACCATTCAACACCATTAAATTATGATGGATGTTCAGATAATATTCCCCAATGATATGCAGGTTGTTATGATTCACCAATGCATAATTTGGAATAATGGATCCTGCAATGGAATTTTCAATAGCCATAACACCTTGGTCCGCTTCTTTAGACAACAACTTATCTACCAAGGCATCAAAAGAAAGGCATTCTATTAATTCAATATCATCACCAAAGCAATCTTTTGCTACTTGATGGTGATTACTGCCCTTTATTCCTTGTATGGCTATTTTTAGACTCACTTTACTCAGTTTTAATCAAAAAAAAAGTTCCGACGTATATCGGAACTTAGATTCTATTTTATGTTTAAAATATACTACAACAGTCCCGTACCTCTTTTAAAAAAGAAGTAAAAATAAAAACCGTTCCAGAAATATTGTTTTGTCATTGTTCTTGTAATCTTTGGCTAATGTAGTAATTATATTTAAAAATGGGTGTTTTGGATTTTATTTTTTTATAAAATTCAATTTCTATCTCAAAATGCGAAGGTTTTGTGTTAAAAATTGAATAAAATTAGAATTTCACCTATAAGTCCATTTTTTGACTAGCACCGGTATTAGGCTGATAATTAAAAGGAATAGACCATGAAAACTCTTTTACATCACCTAATTTTTTTGTGACCACTAAAGTATTATTGCCCTTCTTAAACAGCTCTTTATCTATAAAACCTATGATACCAAACTGCTCTGAAACGGCATGATCTTTCTCTAAATCTAAAAAAACATTAAATCACTAAGAATCAACCTCATCAAAAAAAGAGTCAATTACAATATCTAGGTCCTCTTGTATTTTGGGGTCGGTACTATTTACAAGAATTGAAAACACCAGTTGCTCTTTTGGATACACAAAAAAATTGGAGTAACCACCTACACCACTACCTACATGCCCAAAGAACTTCCGTCCCTTAGCATCTTCACTCACCTGCCAACCTAAACCGTAGTAGGTAGAATTACCATTTACTTGTTGTGCGGTTAAAAATTGATTTAAAATAGCATCGTCGAGATCCACTTTTCTATCTAAAAATGCTTGTCCGAATTTTGCAACATCTTCTGATGTAGAAAGATAACCACCACCTGCCAACTTGTAAAAATTATCGACAGAAACAGCCTTTCTAAACCCCGTTACCCCTTTTGTATAAAATGTGGTTACCTGGTTTTGTTCTTTTGATGTAGCTATATCATTGACATCAGTACCAGCTCCTCTTAAATCGGCATCCAAATGACGTTCAGGACAGAATGTATGATGCATCCCTAACGGATTCAAAACTGTTTTTTGAACAAATTCCTCAAAGGGGATTCCGCTTGCTTCTTGCATTGCGGCAGAAATCATTACCCAATCAAAGCTATTATACAGGTATTCGGTACCTGGCTTAAAAACCAATGGGTCATTCTCCAAAATAGACAAACTGTCCTTTATGGATAAAGGTTCGTTCAAAGCAAATTCCTTGCCTTTATATACGCGAATACCTGCGGTGTGACTTGCCAATTGGCGAATAGTGAAATCCCACTTTTTCTTGGGATATTTAGGCAAATAGGTATAGAAAGATTCGTCTAATGAGATTACGCTTTCCTGAACCATATGTGCCAGTGCTGTAGCCGCAATAGGTTTTGATACACTTGCAATTCTAAATATCGAATTTTTAGGGTCTACATATTGTTTTTTATCAATATCGGTATACCCATAGCCTTTTTGAAAAATGGTTTTTCCCTCTTTTAAAACCGTAATTGCCAATCCTGGAAATTTGTCACTGGCGAACATATCCTGCAAAAGGGCATCCGCTTTCATTAATCCCGTTAAAGTAGGGTCATCACCCAACACCCGTTTGGTTGCAAATACATTTTTAAGATATTTTAAAATGGGATTCATTCCACAAAAATCAATCGTCCGTTATACAATTCTTCTACTTCCACTGTTGCCGGTCGGTTATAACTTTGCAGATCTCCCGTTCCTCTTAATACACCAGTAAGACTTTGTTGCGGATTCACTAAAATATCATTTGAACCTCTATGATTTATAGTTACTCGTTCAGCAACTAATTCTTCTGCCTCTATTCTAGAATCGCCTGCTGCAATACTAACATTAAAGCTTTCGGCTGTTCCTCTTAATTTAAAATAAGCAATACCGTTTACTGTTAAACTCAGGGTTGCTACCGCTAAGTCCAAATCAAATTCTCCATCCGTAGTTTCAGCTTCGGGATTCGTAAAACTTTCCGACAAGAGACTTAAATTTCCAAAAGCCAAAACACCATCGCTTCGAATAGGAAATCCTGTACTGCTGCGTATACTGTTTAAATTTGGCGTTGTTACATATACGGTAGTCGTAGCATAATCTCGTACATAATTACAATCGTTCGTATCGGTCAACAATAAACGACCATCTTCTACAACAGCTGAAACCTCATTTCTAAGATTTTCACCGGTTTCTATTTCTACTTTTTGGGTGTCTCCTTGTTTTATAACCAAAGTCACATTTTCAAATACGGTAATGGTAGTAAAATCGGCTACCATAACCTCTTCCCGTATTATATCACCCGTACTCTGAAAACAATCGGAAGCATTTTCTGAATCGCAAGAAATACATATAAACAACAACACTAACATAGAAGATAAGGTCAAGAGTCTTTGTCCACCACCTAACGATTTTAAGTCTATTTTCTGTTTTCTATTTTCTAATATCATATTTCTACAATCGTATTCCAATTCCGAATTCTACCGCTTCTGCCTTTGCTCCGTGAGACTTTAGGGTTACCGCCCCAAAAACTTTATCTCCAAAATAGCGCTTTAACCCCACACGTAAATATGTACGCCCTTCAAAATCGAACGGATAATACACATAGTACCCGAATTGAGAGATCACCGACATTTCATTAATGAACAGTTCATGACCCGCGAAGATCCCCACCCTTTTATAATCATCATCGGCATCCACATTATTTTCTGGAAAAGCAATACTCTGATACCGTATTAATTCTTTCAAAAAATTAGAAAAATATACATCCGTTCCTAATTGTAGGGCACTTTTTCTACCCACTCGTTTATCGGCATATGCAGAGAGTACAGCAAAGCCATACTGACCGGAATCAATAACATCACTTTCGTTCACCCCAGCTCTCAAGGCAAAATTGTAACGTAACGGCTCGGTTACTTTTTCTTTTTCGCGGTGTACATATTCAATATCCTTACCTCCATCTAAATCATACACAAAACCGGCATTAAAAGCCAAGGTATTTGTAGAGGTATTTGGCGCCCTAAAATTAGCGTTGGAATAATGGATTATTGAGATCCCTGCCTTAAAACCCAGTCCTTTAAAAATGTTCTCTTTATGATAGTTCAGCATTAAATACGTTGAACTTAAAAGGTCCGAGCCATAAGCATTGTTTCTAAAGTTGGTTTCTTTGTCATAAGGGTTGGTTGCATAAGAAATACCCTGACCTATACGAAACTGCATATTACGTCTAAAAAAATAAAAATTATAGTGCGCATACAATCCGTAATTATCCCCTAGCGTACTGTTATTTGAATTTTGATAAATAAAAGAAAAACCTAAATCGGGATAATTATATAACTCCTCCCATGCTTCGGCTCCGTAGGTTTTTCGATTATAGCTCAATATAACTCCACCAGGATGTGAAGTAATTAAATGAGATATATCTGGATTATGCAACATGATGGAACCATAAAACTGGTTGGCATCAAGCGTGTATCTTTTATTCTCAGAAGCTTCTTGTGCAAAACAGAAACTTACCAATAGCGTTATAATGGTTAGAAACTTGAAATTCATTGAAGGCAAAAATAGTTATAAGTATTAAGTACGAAGTATTAAGTAACGAGTATTATCATTAACGAACACTTTGTACTTAATACATTTTAAACCTTTAAAAAAGTGCTTCCGCTATCGCCTTAATATTATCAGACTTGCCCATAGAATAGTAATGTAACACAGGTACACCAGCTGCTTTCAGTTCTTTAGATTGTTGTATTGCCCACTCTATACCCACCTTACGTACGTCCTTATTGGTTGCGCAACCATCTACCGCATCTATTAAATCTTGAGGTAAATCAATTCTAAAAACCTGTGGCAATAACTGTAAGTGTCTTTTTACTGCAAGTGGTTTTATTCCCGGAATAATAGGCACGTTAATTCCCATTTCCTTTGCAGCTTTAACAAATTCAAAATACTTTTTATTATCAAAGAACATCTGCGTAACCACATAATCTGCACCGGCATCGACCTTTTCCTTCAATCGCTTTAAATCCGATTGTAAAGACGGAGATTCCAAATGTTTCTCCGGATAACCCGCAACACCAATACAGAATTCACTTGAATACTCGCTCTCTATGGTCGCATGCAAATATTTTCCACAGTTTAAATCTTGAATCTGTTTTACCAAATCTATAGCGAAAGGGTGCCCACCATCAGTAGGTTCAAAATACTTTTGTTCACTACGTGCATCTCCTCTCAATGCCATTACATTTTCAATCCCTAAGTAATGACAATCCACCAGCATATATTCAGTTTCCTCCTTAGTAAAACCACCACATAAAACATGGGGTACCGTATCAACGTTATATTTATGTTGAATAGAAGCGCAAATACCTACCGTACCAGGTCTCATACGTGTGGTCTTCTTATCTAAAAGTCCCTCTTTTTTAATATAAATAGTTTCCTCACGCGATGTCGTTACATCAATAAACGGAGGATTAAATTCCATTAACGGATCAATATTATTATACAATTCCTGAATATTTCGCCCTTTAACCGGCGGTACAATTTCAAAAGAAAAAAGTGTTTTTCCCTGTGCGTTGGTAATATGGTCTGTTACTTTCATTTTCTATTTTTTACTCTAATTATGAGTACACCCTTAATAGGTTTCATTTCTAATTTTATACTTTGGGCGTTCGGGCGGGCTTTACGCTATATTTTTTCTATTTATCCTGTCTTTGAACATCAGAGAATACCATTCAAATAGAAAAAGATGCCGCTTCAATCCCTAACGCACTAGTCTACTATATTCGGCGCCAGCCATTTCTCAGCTTCTTCGAACGACATTCCCTTACGTTCGGCAAAATCCTTTACTTGATCTTCTTTTATTTTACCAAGTCCGAAATAACGTGCTTCAGGATTTCCAAAATAATAGCCACTTACCGATGCCGCTGGCCACATGGCCAAACTATCCGTTAATTCCACTCCAATAGTCTCCTTAACCTTAAGTATCTCCCAAATGGTCAATTTCTCTAAGTGATCAGGACAAGCAGGATAACCTGGTGCCGGACGAATACCTTTATATGATTCTTTGATCAAATCTTCATTGCTCAAATCCTCATTTGAGGCATAACCCCAATGTTGGGTTCTTACCTCTTTATGTAAATATTCTGCAAATGCTTCGGCCAAACGATCTGCCAATGCCTTTACCATAATAGAATTGTAATCATCAAGATCTTTCTCATACTGTGCTGCCAATTCTGCCGTACCAAAACCTGTGGATACACAAAAACAACCTATATAATCTTGCTTACCAGACTCATTCGGGGCAACGAAATCTGCCAAGGCATAATCTGCAACACCTTCTCTACGATCCAATTGTTGACGTAACGTACGGAAAGTGTAGCACTCTTTCGCTTCGGCTCCGCTCAGCGACCCAGAATTCTCATTTAGATTTGAGCTTGTGTCAACTAAAATATCGTCATCGTTGATAGAGTTTGCAGGGAATAATCCGAAAATACCTTTTGCCTTTAATTTCTTCTCAGAAATTATCTTATTTAGCATCTCTTGAGCGTCTGCAAACAAATCTGTTGCTTGTTCTCCAACAACCTCATCGGTCAATATGGCGGGGTATTTACCATGCAGTTCCCAACTTCTAAAAAACGGGGTCCAATCTATATATGGCACTAAAATATTTAAATCTAAATCTTCTATAACTTGAATACCCAGTTTATTCGGCTTAACTATTTCTGAAGTTTTCCAATCTATTTTAAACTTATTTCTACGTGCCGCCGAAATGGGCTTATAGGTTTTGCTTGATGACCTGTTCAAGAACTTTTCCCTAAACACATCATAATCATCCTTTATACTTTTCTTATAACCTGTAGCTGTTTCTTTCTGCAACAAATCGCCTACCACTGTAACCGCCCTAGAAGCGTCATTTACATGAACTACAGCCTCTTTATATTGCGGGTCTATTTTTACCGCTGTATGTGCCTTACTTGTTGTAGCCCCACCAATCAACAACGGAATCTTGAAATCTTTACGTTCCATTTCCTTTGCCAAATGCACCATTTCATCTAATGAGGGCGTAATCAATCCACTTAGTCCTATTATATCCACATTGTGCTCAATGGCGGCAGCAATAATTTTTTCTGGCGGTACCATCACTCCCAAATCAACAATCTCATAATTGTTACATGCCAGTACAACACCCACAATATTTTTACCAATATCATGTACATCGCCCTTTACGGTCGCCATTAATATTTTACCCGCATTATCGGAATCTCCTATTTGCGGATTTAATAACTTTTCTTCTTCAATATAGGGTAATAAATATGCTACCGCCTTTTTCATTACTCGGGCAGATTTAACCACCTGTGGCAAGAACATTTTTCCACTTCCGAATAAATCGCCTACCACGTTCATACCCGTCATCAGATTCCCTTCAATGACTTCAATTGGTTTATCTGCCGCCAATCTTGCTTCCTCTACATCTTCAATAATATACTGATCAATACCTTTTACCAAGGCTCGGGTAATACGTTCTTGTAAAGGCTCTTCACGCCAAGACAAATCAATTTTACTTTCTTTGGTTTTCCCTACTACAGACTCCGCAAAATCGAGCAAACGCTCGGTTGCATCATCTCTTCTATTTAGGATAACATCTTCTACATGTTCCAATAGATCTTTGGGAATATCATCGTAAACCTCTAACATACTAGGGTTTACAATCCCCATGTTCATACCTGCTTTTATAGCATGGTATAAAAAAACCGAGTGCATTGCTTCACGCACAGGGTTATTCCCCCTAAATGAAAATGACACGTTACTCACTCCGCCACTTACACTTACATGTGGTAGGTTTTCACGTACCCATCTTGTTGCTTCAATAAAATCGATGGCATTTAATCTATGCTCATCCATACCCGTAGCAACAGGAAAAATATTCAAATCGAAAATTATATCTTCTGGCGCAAAATTGACTTTGTTCACCAAAACGTCATAAGAACGCTTTGCAATTTCAATTCTACGCTCGTAAGTATCTGCCTGTCCAACTTCATCAAATGCCATTACTATGACAGCGGCACCATATCTTTTTATTAGCTTGGCATGGTGTATAAATTGCTCCTCACCTTCTTTTAAGCTAATGGAATTTACCACACATTTCCCCTGAACTACCTGTAGACCCGCTTCAATGATTTCCCATTTTGAGCTATCTATCATTATAGGTACACGAGAAATATCCGGTTCAGAAATAACAAGATTCAAAAACTTGACCATGGCTTCTTTACCATCGATCAGACCATCATCCATATTAATATCAATGACCTGCGCACCATTTTCTACCTGCTCTCTTGCAACCGCCAATGCCTCCTCAAACTTCTCCTCCTTTACAAGACGTAGAAACTTTTTAGAACCTGCAACGTTTGTCCTTTCACCAACGTTTATAAAGTTGGTTTCGGGGGTTACGATTAGGGGTTCTAAGCCGCTTAGTTTCAAAAAGCGTTGCTCGTTATTCGTTGCTCGTTGTTCGTTTTTTGTGTTCATAATTTCTTGTGATAGTTTATGAATCCGTTCAACAACTTTTTAACTCTTTCTATTTCTTTCAAAACGATATCTATATCTGAAATGTAATTTAAATCTTCTGCTAAAATCAACTGAGTCTCCAACTCAAACAAGGAGCCCCTTGCTATATGTAGAAAATGAATTGTTTCCTTGTTAGATTGCCTTCCACAACCTTCTGCAATATTTGATGGTATAGAGATAACACATCTTCTAACCTGTGAGGTTAAAGAAAACTGTTCATCTTTAGGAAAAGACTTAGTCAAAACATAAACTGTTTTCACTAGAACTCTAGCCTGTATCCAAATATCTAATTCTTTATAATCCATTTAATACTTAACAAACTACGACCAACCATCAACGAAAAACGAATAACGATTTATTTACTGTCAACCAACAACTAAAATTGACGCGGACCAAAATTTTCCACAACCTCAGCTATCGCTGTAATATGCTCCGGGGTGGTTCCACAACAACCGCCTACTATATTTACTAATCCTTTTTCTGCGTATTCTTTTATTTGTTCTGCCATTTGCGCGGGAGTCTCATCATATTCTCCAAAGGCATTTGGCAAACCTGCATTGGGGTGTGCCGAAACGGCATGTTCACTTTTGGTTGATAGCACCTCTAAATGTGGCACCAATTGATTCGCTCCCAATGCACAATTGAAGCCGACCGATAAAATAGGAATATGGGATATGGAAATTAAAAATGCTTCAGCCGTTTGACCTGATAATGTTCTCCCAGAAGCATCGGTAATAGTACCACTTACCATGATTGGCACATCTATATTTCTTTCTTCCTTGACCTCTTCAATAGCGAATAGAGCTGCCTTTGCGTTTAATGTATCAAAAATGGTTTCTACCAGTAAAATATCCGAACCACCATCTAATAATGCTTCAACCTGCTGCTTATACGCTATACGCAATTCATCAAAAGAAATAGCTCTGTAACCTGGATCGTTAACATCTGGCGACATGCTTGCCGTTTTGTTGGTAGGACCTATACTTCCAGCAACAAACCTGGGCTTGTTCGGTTCTTTCTTCGTAAACTCATCGGCTACCATTTTTGCTATACGTGCCGATTCGTAATTAAGCTCATACACCATATCTTCCATAAAATAATCTGCCATGGCAATAGTTGTGCCCGAGAATGTATTGGTCTCAACAATATCTGCTCCTGCTGCAAAATACTTACGGTGAACGTCGGCAATTGCCTCTGGCTGGGTTAATGACAACAAATCATTATTACCCTGTAATGGGTGTTCCCAATCTTTAAAGCGCGCTCCCCTAAAATCTTCTTCGGTAAACTTATAGCGTTGTAGCATAGTACCCATGGCACCATCCAATATTAAAATACGCTCTTTTAAAATTTCTTTTATATCCTTCATTTTACGCTGTAACAAATTCAATGTTCGCTTTAAAATATATGTGATATCAAGTAAGGAAAGGAAGGAAAAAAATGTTCTTTCTTTAGTTATCTGTCCTTTTGTACAGGATAGAATGTAGCACCTTCTTTTCCATTACGGAAAGGGTTGCCAAGGTTTCACAGGGTCTAGTCCCTCCACCTTTCTTGATAACAATTCAATTTAATTAGGAACGAATTGCAAAGTAACGGCACTAACCGCTCTTTACCAAGATTTCAATGGTTTTTTTAGCCAAAGAAATTCTTAAAAAATGTCATAAAAAAAAACCTCCGTACACCTAAGCATCCGGAGGTTGTACTAACCAAATAATATACTTTATGCTATACTTTGCACAACTTCTTTCTTTGCGACTTTTTTGGAGCCATCGAATCCTTCTACACCTCCAACGGTTGTATATTTCATTACAAAACGTTTTCCTGGATTGATTTGTTGGTATGCATACTGGCACATTACCGCTGCTTCATGAAAACCTGAAAGTATCAATTTCAGCTTGCCTTCATAGGTGTTTACATCACCAATAGCATATACGCCCGGTATGTTAGTCTGGTAATCTTTTGCATTATTTACCTTAATGGCATTTTTCTGAATCTCTAAGCCCCAATCACCAATAGGACCTAATTTTGGAGACAGACCGAATAACGGAATGAAATTATCTACCTCTAAATAGGTATCCTCCTTTTCTTTATCGGTATGTTTAATAACTACCGCCTTCAGCTCATTTTCTCCATGAAGCTCTTTTACCTCAGCTTTAGTTATCAATTTAATTTTACCAAGCTTTGCCAATTCAGATGCTTTTTCAACAGAATCCAATGCGCCTCTAAACTCATCCCTTCTATGCACCAATGTCACCTCAGAGGCTACATCGGTCAAAAATATTGCCCAGTCTAAAGCCGAATCTCCACCACCTGCAATCACCACTTTTTTGTCACGGTATACTTCTGGATCTTTAATCATGTAAGAAACACCGGTATCTTCAAAGTTTACAATATTTGAAATGGGCGGTTTTCTTGGTTCAAAAGACCCCAATCCACCAGCAATAACTACAACAGGAGCATTGTGCTTTGTCCCTTTATTGGTGGTTACCACAAATGAACCATCTTCTAACTTATCTAGAGTTTCCGCTCTCTCGCCCAAAGTGAATCCTGGTTCAAAAGGTTTGATCTGCTCCATTAAGTTATCTACCAAAGTACCTGCCAGTATTTCAGGAAATGCCGGAATATCATAAATAGGTTTCTTAGGGTAAATCTCTGAACACTGCCCACCTGGTTGTGGTAGTGCATCTATTAAATGCGTCTTTAACTTTAACAATCCTGCTTCAAACACCGTGAATAATCCGGTTGGTCCCGCTCCTATAATGAGCATATCTGTTTTAATCATAATCTTCATTTTAGTAAAAAGTAATTGATATTCAGTACTAACTTGACATTATACCATTCAACTACTATTAAGCTTCTTTTTAATTACACTTAGTCTCTATACTTTTCCTTTACTGGTACTCTTTACTTAGTACTTTGCACTTAATACTTATTTCACTTCGCTCAACCTGACATTCTCCTTTGAATACTGGTTGGTTGCCTCTGCCAATGCATCACGATGGTTAACTACTTCGCCAATGATAATAATCGCCGGATTCGACAGTTTTTCTTTCTCCACTACATCTACAATAGTATCGATAGTTGCAACACCCACTTTTTCGTTGTCACGTGTTCCATTTTGAATAATGGCGATCGGCATATCCGCTTTTCCTTCTCCTTTAAACAACTCTACTATTTGCGGGAGTTTTGACATACCCATTAAAATGACCACCGTAGCACTGCTTTTTGCTGCTAGAGCAACATCGGCAGATAATTTATGTTCTTTGGTGGTACCGGTAATTACCCAAAAACTTTCTGACGAACCTCTTTTGGTCACCGGTATATTTTGATATGCGGGCACACATAGGCTCGAGGAAATACCGGGTACCATCGCAACTTCCAATCCGTAAGATGCGGCATATTCCATTTCTTCCGAACCACGACCGAATACAAAAGGATCTCCGCCTTTTAAGCGCACCACATGTCCCGCAGATTTTGCCCTACTGACAATAAGCTCGTTAATCTGCTCTTGTTGATAAGCATAACAGCCTTTGCGTTTTCCCACAAATATGAGTTCTGCATTTTTAGCAAATTCCAGCAACTCTTCGTTCACCAAAGCATCATACAAAACCACATCGGCACTTTCTAACGTTCTGATCGCCTTTAAAGTGATCAGCTCTACATCACCCGGTCCTGCACCAACAACAGTCAACCTCCCTCTATTCTTTAAGGGAGTATCAACTATTGAATTGATTGTTTTTTGATTGGATAAATTATTGGTATGCATATTATGCCTCTGCTAATTCTTGTTGTCTGAATTTCTCAACAGTTTCTAAAAATTCCTTTGCATCTTTTATGTAAGATTGTGCAAATTCTTTTGTTGGTTCATTCTGATTTAGTTGAAGGACCATATTTTCAAATCCGCCTGCAACAGCAATTCTTCCATCCGCAACAAACTTCTCATCAAAATCTTTAATGATACTTGCATGTGTATTTACTTTGGTATTTTCTGCGGTCAACATCGCCTTTGCCGAATTCACCATAGAAGAATACGCGTGATAGATACTAGCAGACCATTTTTCCGCTTGGAACATTTCTTCCGCATTCTGTATTTTCTCTTCACTTTCAAAAAGAAGCGTAGCAATTAAATCGATCACAACTCCTGCACACTCGCCTACTCCAATAGCTTTTTCATAACGCTCTGTATTACCCCAGTCAATGAAATCTTCTGGCGTTAAATCATCTGTAGATGAAAGCGGAGTAAGGAAATCATAGAAATACATTTGTCCTTTTTCCGCATAATAATCAGGGAAAGACAAGTCTCCTCCGTTAGCATCAAAATCATTTAAGATCAAACGCAATGCTTCCGGTCCTCTTTTACTTGGTACTTTCACCACCTTATCAGCAAAACGACCATTTCCATTTCCATCATTGCTACCACCCAAAAGTACCTGCAGTGCGGGAGCCACTAATTTATCTTTTGTACGAACGGACATTCCTTGAAAACCAATATTTGCCATATTATGCTGCCCACAGGCGTTCATACAACCGCTGATTTTAATAACAACATCATCGTTATTGATATAATCAGGATATTCCGTTTTTATAACTCTTTCCAATTCTTCGGCAATACCCGTACTACTTGCAATTCCTAAATTACAGGTGTCAGTACCTGGGCAAGCCGTAATATCCAATGCCTTATTGTAACCAGCCTCAACAAAACCTAACTTTTCCAATTCCGTATAGAAAAATGCAAGACTTTCTTCTTTTACATACGGAATCAATATATTTTGACGTAATGACAACCTAAGTTCACCTGCAGCATATTTTTGTACCAAATTTGCCAATAGACGTGCCTTGTCCGTATAAAAATCACCCAATAACACCTTAATACCCAAAGCAACATAGCCTGGTTGCTTTTGAGGTATTACGTTGGTAGATTTCCATTGTTCAAATGCCTTTACATCACTTATCTCAACCGCTGGCACTTCCAACTCGGACACTTCTACCTTTGGGTATGCCTCTGAGTCGATAGGAAAACTATCAAATGGTACCGCAGTTTTCTCAGCAGCCAATAATTCTTTAAATCCGTCAAGACCTAAATCTTTCAACAAGAATTTCATTCTTGCCTTAGCCCTACTTTTACGTTCACCGTAACGGTCAAAAACACGAACTACCGTTTCCATTAAAGGAATTATCTGATCCGCAGGTAAGAAGCTGTACAATTCATCTGCATGTCTTGGCTGAGAACCCAATCCGCCACCTAACATCACTTTAAAACCAATTTCACCATTTTGAATTTTGGCAATAAAACCTAAATCGTGCATGTACGATAAACCAGTATCAGCATCACTTGCAGAGAAAGAAACTTTAAATTTTCTTCCCATTTCTTGAGATACAGGGTTTCTTAAAAAGTATTGAAACAAGGCATGTGCGTAAGGCGAAACATCAAACGGTTCGTCCACATCAATACCGGCAGTCTCACTTGCCGTTACATTACGTACGGTATTACCACAAGCTTCTCTTAACGTAATTTCATCCTTTTCCAATTCTGCCCACAACTGCGGCGTTCTATTCAAATCTACATAGTGTATCTGAATATCTTGACGCGTAGTAATGTGCAACCTACCGGTAGAATACTCATCGGACACATCGCAAATACGAAGCAATTGCTTAGAGGTTACCTTACCGTAAGGCAACTTTATACGAATCATTTGAACCCCTTCTTGACGCTGACCGTAAACACCACGTGCCAAACGAAGGCTTCTAAACTTTTCTTCATCTAGTTTGCCGCCGTGAAACTCATGAATTTTACGTTCCAATTCAAGAATGTCCTTTTCAACTACCTGATTTTCTAATTCTGTTCTAAAACTTTGCATTGCTTATTGTAAATGAATTCCACATTCTCTGCTTTCCAGAGCTTTAACAGGATCAAAATAGGTGCTGTTCTTTGGAAGGTTATTTGCTTCTAAATAATCATCCAAATCATTATCTGTCCAATAATAAAATGGACTAATTTTTATAATACCCTCTGTACTTCTACTCAAAATATCTTTGGAACTTCGTAATTCAGTTTGACGTATTCTTATATTTGTAAACCATATATCAGGTTGGTGCAGCGATAAAGCTCTTCGAAATGGTTCTAGTTTGACTATCTCCGAAAACTCTGCATGATTTTCTTGTTCAGCTGAAGGAAAACCCAAACGATGTTCAGTAAAAGCTCTAGTCTCTTTTGGCACATAAGTATTTAAATTAAGATTAAACCGTTTCTTCAAATACTCTGCATGCTCATAGGTCTCAGGAAGGTTATATCCCGTATCGCACCATACTACATTTATACCAGGGTCTATTTTTTGAAATGCGCTCAATAAAACGGCTGAATATTTACCGAAACTAGTGGTGACAATTCTTTTATCAGATAACTGTAGTGCCCAGCTTAAAATATCCATAGGAGGTATGCCTCTGAATTGTTTATTGTAATAGTCTAAATCTAGGTCTAAGTTCATGTTATTTATTAAAAATTATTAATTCTATAGATTTAATAGGATAAACAAAAATAGGATTAAATATCATACCAAACGTTAAGGAGAAGATAAAAAGTATAATCAACCTATAGATTTAATAGAACAACAAACATTTTATAGATTTATTACAAATTTCTAACCAGACTATGAGTTTTACTTTTAATTTAGTAAAAAATACTGGAAAATATATTAGATTTAGGTTGAAATCAGATCTTTCAATGTATTATTTCTATAAACATCTAAGGCACTATCACGCACCTGAAGCATTAGTTTATGAACGGAACATGTATTTTCATCGGGACAATCATCACATGTTTCATAAAAATTAAGGCTAACACAAGGCACCATTGCAATAGGACCTTCTAACACTCTCATTACATCGGTCATAGAAATATCTTCGGGAGACCTTAGCAGATAATAACCACCCCCTTTACCTTTTTTTGAACCTAAGAACCCTGTTTTTCTTAAACTCAGCAAAATGCTTTCCAAGAATTTTTGAGAGATATTTTCCTTCTCTGCAATTTCAGAGATTTGAATAGGCTTCTTGTCTGGTTGCGCCGCTAGGTAAGAAAGCGCTTTTAAACCATATTTTGTCTTTTTCGAGAGCATGATGCTAAGATAGCCAAATAATAAAATATGTATGAAATACTTAAGACCACAATTTTAACGTTAATAGTGGGCAACCTTAAAAACAAATCATGAAAAAAATTTTCTTTTCTACGCTATTGAGTGTATTTGCTTTGGCGTTCATATCATGTTCAAACGATGAAGATGCCGTTACAAATGCCAGTGAAGCTGAAATTGTAGGCACATGGAACCTTACCGCTCTTGAAACAAAGGACGGTAGATCAGACACCAATTTTGATGGCACTTCTATACCAACCACATTTACAGCCGTTGGCAAAGATTTTGATACCGTTGTTACCTTTTCTGAAAACCCTAACATAGTAACCAGTGAAGGTTCTTACACTACAGTGGTAACGACTACGGTTATGGGAGAAACTTCTACAGATGAAGAAACCGGTGAAGACTTTTTTGAAAGTGATGAATGGCGACTAGATGGTAGTACATTATATTTCGGTTCTGGTGAAGAAGAAGTAGGATTCACCATTACGGAACTAACAGATTCTAAAATGTCCCTTCGTTATGAAATTGATGAAACAGTTGATTTCTTTGGCGCCACTACTAGTGTTAGCGCAACTTACAATATGACATTAAGTAAATAATATTCTCTCTAATACATAAAAAAAGCTCGGTACAAACCGGGCTTTTTTGTTTCTATTACTTTACGAATTATCCTAAAGCTTGAGCGATATCTGCAATAATATCATCTATATGCTCCAGACCCACCGAAATTCTTACCGTACCATCTGAGATACCCACGGCAGCACGTTCTTCTACGCTCAATTTACTATGTGTTGTTGATGCAGGATGCGTTACTATAGTTCTAGAATCGCCTAAGTTTGCAGAAAGGGACAATAATTTAATGGAGTCGAAAAATTCCCTACCTGCTTCTAAACCGCCTTTAACCTCAAAAGCTACTACACAACCACCAGCTTTCATTTGCTTTTTAGCAATTTCGTATTTAGGATGCGATTTTAAGAATGGATATTTTACCCAATTCACCTTATCATTCCCCTCTAAGAATTCCGCTAATTTCAAGGCATTGTCACAGTGTCGGTCTACACGTATAGCAAGTGTTTCCAAACTTTTAGAAAGTACCCAAGCATTGAAAGGTGATAACGACGGACCCGTAATTCGTGAAAAACGGTAAACTTTATCCATCAACGCTGCACTACCAACAGTAATGCCTGCCAATACCCTGCCTTGACCATCCATCAATTTTGTACCTGAGTGAATAACCAAATCCGCACCGAACTTAATAGGCTGCTGCAAATAAGGTGATGCAAAACAATTATCGATTACCAGAATCAAATTATGCTTCTTTGCAATCTTACCTAATTCTTCTAAATCCAACACATCAACACCAGGATTAGTGGGTGTCTCCGCATAGATTATTTTGGTTTTCGGTGTGATCAGACTTTCTAAATTGTCCAATTCATCAATCTTAAAATAAGTATGATCAATATTCCATTTTGGGAAGAAATTTGTGAACAACGAGTGCGTTGAGCCAAAAATGCTTCTTGCAGACAACACATGATCACCACTATCTAACAAAGCTGCCAAAGTAGAAAACACAGCCGCCATACCCGATGCAAATGCGAATCCGCTTTCTGCACCTTCCATCTGACATATTTTTTCTATAAACTCAGATGAATTCGGATTCGAATATCTTGAGTATATATTACGCTCTTTCTCTTCCGCAAACGACGCACGCATATCTTCCGCATCTTCAAATACAAAACTAGACGTTAAGTACAACGGAACCGAATGTTCCAAATTTTCACTTCTTTTTAGTTGCGTACGAATTGCGTTCGTTTCAAATTTATTATTGTTCTTGTTCATTGTACTAATTCTTTTCTATTCGAATTTCTTCTTTCATGTACTTCGCACTTTTGACTTTGTACTTTGTACTTGTCCTACCCTTTCTCCGCAATCCTCAATATATCTCCAAAAACCCCTCTTGCGGTAACTGCCGCTCCTGCACCTGCGCCTTGAATCACTAACGGATTTTCCCCGTAAGATTCCGTATAAATTTCTATGATTGAATCTGATCCTTTTACCTGCCCCAAAGCACTTTCTTTTGGTACAGAAATCAGTTTTACATCTAACACTCCTTTTTCTTTTTGAAGATTACCATGTAAATCCCCTACATACCTAAGTACATGATCAGGTTTTTGGTTCTTTTTAATTTCATTGAACTTCGTATCCAACACATCTAAATGTTCCAAGAAGAAATCAACATCTCCTTCTTGTAATTTTTTAGGTATTAAGTTCTCTATGTTAATATCGGCAAACTCATTATGTAAATCTAACTCACGCGCCAAAATCAATAATTTACGCCCTACGTCATTGCCCGATAAATCTTCTCTTGGATCGGGCTCTGTAAACCCTTTTTGCATCGCATCTTTTAGAATAGACGAAAACGGCACATCAACTTCTGAGAAGGTATTGAATATATAACTTAAGGAACCCGAGAACACCCCTTTAATTCTCGTAATATTTTCACCGGACAAATGCAATAACTTGATGGTATCTATTAACGGTAAGCCCGCTCCCACATTGGTCTCGTACAAATACTGTTTCTGATTTTTTTGCAACTCTTCACGCAACAGTTGATAAAAATCGTAACGTAAGGTATTGGCAATTTTATTGGATGAAACAATATCAAAACCGTGTTCAACAAATTCAAAATAATTGGCTACAAAGTCTTTGCTCGCCGTATTATCAATAACGATTAAATTCTCTAAATGGTGACGTTTCGCAAAGTCAAAAACATCATCAATTTTATATGATTTCCCTTTTTGTTTTAATTGTGTTTTCCAATTTTTTGCAATGCCTTTCTCATTAAGCAGTATATTTTTGGAGTTCGCTATACCAAATACCCTAAGGTCTAATTTCTTACGATCCTTAATTGTTTTGGCTGATTTTAGAATTTGGTCAATTAACGTTCCTCCCACATTACCATGACCGAAAATCAGAATATTTATTTTTTTGCTGATTCCAAATACTTGACCGTGCATTACGTTAACCGCCTTGTGCAAATCGGACTTTTTAACCACCAAACTCACGTTATTACCGGACACCGTATTATTGAACAACAACGGCACTATTTGGTTTTTGATCAATGCATTGAACGGATTATGAAATGTACTTAAATCTTGACCAACAATAGAGATGATAGAAACATCGTCCATCACCGTAATCATATTCACATCTTTAGACTCAAAATCGTTGCTGAACTCATTTTCTAGCGCCAGTTTTGCTCTTTTTGCCTTGTCTTTCTTTACTACCAGTCCGATACCTCTTTCCGAAGAACCTTGAGAAATTATACTTACACTAATATTACTAGCCTGTAATGCCTTAAATATTCTGGCATCTACACCTACTTTACCTAACAGTCCACGACCTTCAATATTGATCATGGCAACATCTTCTATAACAGAAAGCGATTTAATACCTTCTTTACTAGATTTTGCACTGATCAACGTACCTTCATTATCATCATTGTAGGTGTTTAGAATTCGTAAAGGAATATTCTTTTCAATTAGCGGTATTATGGTTTTAGCATGTAAAATAGTAGCCCCAAAATTTGCAAGCTCATTGGCTTCCTCATAAGACAGGTTTGCCAATCTTTTCGCTTCTGGCACATAATCAGGATTTGCGGTATAAATACCATCTACATGTGTATAGTTCTGCAACTCTTCGGCATCTAAGAAATTTGCTATCAATGCTGCGGAATAATTACTTCCGTTTCTTCCCAAGGTCGTTGTTTCCCCATCCAGGGTCGATGCTATAAAACCGGTTACCACGGCAACGGTATCCTTAGGAATTTCAGCAAATTTCAACAATACACGTTCTTTCGATTCCGCCTCCAATACCTTGGCATCGCCAAAAGTATCATCGGTCTTTATGAGCTCACGTGTATCTACCAGCTTTGCATTGATGCCTTTACCTATCAACAACTTCGTTACTAATTTCGCAGAGATCAACTCACCGTAGGCAAGTACCTCATCTTTAATTTTCGCACTATAATCACCCAATAAGGAAACGCCTTCAAATAACTTTGCCAGCCCTTTAAATTCAGTAGACAAACTCACATTTTTATAAGCTTGGTTCTGATATTTTTCCAAGGCTTCAAAATCTGCTTTATAATCCTTTCCCTGGGCGGCTTTCTCCAGCATATCTTCCAACTGATCCGTTGCCTTTTCCCTAGCGGATACTACCATGGCAACATTCTCATTGTTCTTAACCTTTTGTGTAACTATATCAAGTACACGTTCTAAACCTTCGCCATTGCTCAGTGACTTACCGCCAAACTTCAAAATCTTGATTTTCTGGATATTACCATTGGCATTAAAAATACCTGTCAGCAATTTCTCCATTTGGTCAAATTCAATCAAAAATGCATCATGCCCGTGTAATGATTGTACTTCACCATAGGTAACATTACTTTTTGCCTGCGCCAGCTGCTTAAACGTGTCTTTGTTTTCTTGGGCGGTAAAGAACATATCAGAATCCACCCCTATAATATGGATATTGGTATCGCTATTTTGTAGTTTGATGAAATTCTCTTCACCATCTCTAGTAACATCAATGGTCTTTAATAATTGATTCATCAATTTATAGGCAGATAACTGAAAACGTTCTTGCAGTTTATCGCCATGATGCATTAACCAACTCTCTACATTAAACACCTGCAATTCTTCATTGGTACTTCGCTTAAAGCGTTCTTTAAAGGAAGCCGGAGTTCTATAACACAACATGGCATGCATGCGTGCATCATGTACGGGCTGCTTAGAATTTACCAAAAATTGTTCTTGAATTTGGCAATTGGCAATTAACCAATCGGTAGATTTCCAATCTGATGCTACAGGTATCAAATGCTCAGTTAAGGTTGGGTGCAAGGCTGCCATTTCCCACGCAATACCTCCACCTAAAGACCCACCGATCAAAGCAAATAAACGTTCTATTTTCAATTGCTCTAAGCCCAACAAGAACATTCTAGCCACATCACCAGCTACAAAATCCTTATAGTTTTCTATTACGAACTTATCATGACCGTTACCGGGAATATTGAATGCCAAAATGGTATACTTATTTGTATCAATACACTTTTCCTCCCCGATCAAGGCTGACCACCAACCATTTTCACCGGTTACATTTGAGTTACCGGTCAATGCATGGTTCACCAAAATAATAGGTGCGGTATGTAGCTTTTTACCAAATACCTGGTATGACAGTTGAATATCTTGGCTGATACCACTTAAGGTCTTGTAATTTTTAATCTGTAGTTGATGTAGCATCTAATTTCAAATCAATTTGTGGCTTGGTTTCGGCTGGGCTCAGCCGAAACCAATATTCTTTTTTTCTTAAACCACCGATTACTTCGACTCCGCTTAGCGACCGGTGGTTTCAGCTTTTACCGTATCTAAATTAAAGGCTGGCAAATGCCTGCTCTAGATCAGCTTTTAAATCTTCTATATCTTCTAAACCAACGGACAAACGAATTAAATCTTGACCTACGCCCGCTCCTTCTTGCTGCTCTGCAGTCAATTGTTGATGCGTGGTACTTGCTGGGTGAATGATCAGTGATTTGGTATCACCAATATTCGCTAGCAATGAGAATATTTTAGTCGCATCGGTCAACTTCTTAGCAGCTTCAAATCCGCCTTTTACACCAAAAGTAACCAAACCACTTTGTCCTTTTGGCAAGTATTCTTTTGCCAAATCGTTGTACTTGTTACTTTTAAGCCCCGGGTAATTTACCCACGCCACTTCGTCCTTACCTTCCAACCATGTTGCTAATTCCAAAGCATTTGCACTATGTTGCTTGATACGTACCGGTAAAGTCTCCAATCCTTGTATAATCTGGAATGCGTTGAACGGACTCAATGCTCCACCGAAATCACGCAAGCCTTCCAATATCAGTTTAAACGTAAATGCTGCTGCGCCTAATGCTTCGCTATATACCAAACCATGGTAACCTGCAGATGGCTCCGTAAATTCTGGGAATTTTCCGTTTGTCCAGTCGAAAGTACCTGCATCAATAATGGCACCGCCTAAGGAAGTTCCTTGTCCGCCGATATACTTTGTCAATGAATGTATTACTAGGTTAGCCCCGTGTTCAATAGGATTCAATAATGATGGAGTAGCCACCGTATTATCTACTATAAATGGTACACCTGCCGCTTTAGATTCTTTTGAGATCGCTTTCAGATCCAACACATCTAACTTTGGATTCCCTAGGGATTCTACGAAAAATGCCCTCGTATTATCTTGTACCGCTTTTCCAAAATTTTCAGGATTTGAAGCATCTACAAAAGTTGTTGTAATACCAAATCTTGGCAAGGTAACATTCAACAAATTAAAAGTACCACCATACAAACTGCTCGATGCCACAATGTGATCACCTGCTTTTAACAAGGTCAATAATCCTGTAGAGATTGCCGCTGTACCCGACGCAAAAACTACTGCTCCGATACCACCTTCTACGGCAGCCAATCTGTCCTGTAATATTTGGTTTGTAGGGTTGTTTAAACGCGTATATATAAAACCAAGCTCCTTAAGGGAAAATAAGTTTGCCGCATGATCTGTATCATTAAATACGTATGATGATGTTTGATAGATTGGCACTGCCCTTGTACCACCGTTGGTAGTTGTGTCGTGACCTGCGTGTAAAGCGTTTGTTGCTAATTTGTGATTACTCATGATTTTGTTGTTTTTAAAAATTAATCCTTAGGCTACCCTTAGGATGCAAAAAATAAAAAGCCCATCCTAACCACACTTAAAGTGTGAGTAGGTAAAATCAAAAAGTTATAAGAAAGTATTTCGAGAAATTCGATTACTGTTATCCTTCCCCTAAGGGTAGAATGTAGCACCTTCTTTGTGTGGAACAAAGGGTTGCTAAGGTTTCAAAGGGTCTAATCCCTCCACCTTTCTTGATAACTATTCAATACGTGTGTGAACTTTGAGATACAAATATAAAGGCAGAAAAATGTAAAAACCTAGTATTTTATGAAAAATATATAATTCTAAGCGATGTTGTTATTTTTTTATGGATCATAAGACAACTTGAAACCTCATCAGCCACGAGGTTTCCGACACCTTTTTGAATATCCGTTGTTCTACATATAAAAATACTTGAATCGATTTACACGTTTCAACAAAGACCAATGTGTTCCAGATAAACAGATAGCCGCACTTTGCTCGCTATGATTGAAAATGAACAACCGTCATTCGAAAACGAGTAACAAGCAACGATTAACAATTAACGAACCTATTTAATCATCCCAGCACTCTTGTACTTCTCAATATATTGCTGATCTTGCTCTGGTGAGTCTTTGTATTTTTTGCGAAGTGCCACCAAATCTTTCTTCAGCTTTTTAACGGTATCGGCATATGCTGGGTCATTATAAACGTTGTTCATTTCTTTAGGATCTTTAAGCCTATCATACAATTCCCATTCATCTACGTCATAGTAGAAATGCACCAATTTAAATTCTTTGTTCACGATGCCGTAGTGGCGTTTTACCATATGAACCGACGGGTATTCGTAATACTGATAATACACCGCATCACGTGTCCAATTGTCTTTTTCTCCTTTCAATAACGGAATTAAACTTTCCCCTTGCATATCACTTGGCGGAGTGATGCCTACCGCTTCCAACATGGTTTGTGCAAAGTCTAAATTCTGCACCATTTCATTTTCTACAGAACCAGGTGCCACTACATTTGGCCAACGTACCAATAACGGAGTCTTGAATGATTCGTCATATATAAATCGTTTATCGAACCAACCGTGTTCCCCTAAGTAAAATCCTTGGTCAGAGGTGTAAATTACAATGGTATTTTCTGCTAATCCGCTTTCATCCAAATAGTCCAATAATCGACCTACATTATCATCTACCGAAGAAATACTCCCCAAATAGTCTTGCATATACCTTTGGTACTTCCATTTCATTTTTTCCGTATCGTTCATCTTTGGCCAATTGTTGTAGAAGAAGTCATTGATCGAATCTAACACCGGATTGTACAATGCTTTTTGTTCTGCAGTGGCACGGTTATACGGACCATAAAAGCTATTTGGAAATTCTTCTACTACAGGAAAAACCTTCCCCTCCATTTTCGCCAAGGTCTCTGGTCTAATTTTACTATCATGACTATACATCATGTGTGTCAACAAATTCATTTCTGCTGTTTTTGCTGCCGTACCCCTATTGCTGTAATCATCAAATAAGGTTTCCGGCTCAGGGAAAGTTTTTTGTGTAAACACCTTAAACTTATCCGCACGCGGCCACCATGGTCTATGTGGTGCCTTATGCAAGTACATCATCATAAACGGTTCTTCATTTGACGCTTCTTCTTTTAGCCATTCTAACGACACATCTGTAATAATATCGGTTACATACCCTTGTTTGGTAATGGTATCGCCATTGGTGACTATAAAATCAGGATTAATATAATGCCCCTGACCCGGCAAAATCATAAACTCATCTACCCCTTTTGGGTTGTTCCCAAAATGTAGCTTTCCGAACATGGCTGTCTTATATCCGTTCTTTTTAAATATTTGCGGAAATGTCACCTGTGTAGTATCGAACGGAAAGTAATTATCCACTTTTCCATTAATATGTGTGTGCTTACCCGTTAGAATAGTAGCTCTTGATGGCGCACAGATAGAGTTGGTAACACTGGCATTGGTAAACAGCATCCCTTCTTTTGCTAAACGGTCAATATTTGGAGTTTGGAGCAATTTGTCATCATACGCACTAATGGCTTGGTACGCATGGTCATCTGACATGATGAAAATGATATTGGGTTTTTTCTTTTTGCTTTTTTGGGCTTTCGCATTAGTAGGTAGCAGGAAAAGTACGCCTGCTAGGACTAGAATTAGATTTTTCATTTTGGTTGTTGTTGTTTGTTGTTTGTTGTTTGTTGTTGATTTTGAGTGATCCTAAAAATAAGGATTATTTAAAGAGGGATAACTGTATACCGAATTATCATATAGATTAAAATTCTTTCTTCTCCTTTATTCTCAACTGCTCCTTATTTGCAAAAACAAAAATAGCCCCCATCACAAAACCACTTATCAATCCACCAATATGCGCTGCATTATCCACCGATTTAACCATACCAAACAACAAGCTTGATCCAATAGCTAAACCTAAAAATATCCATACAAATTTTCTCATATAATCTGAGAAAATTTTAAATACAGCGAAAGCCAGCATTACACCGAACAAACCAAATATAGCACCCGAAGCACCAACACTTACAACATCCTCGTGCCAATATATACTTGCTAAACTGGCAAACATTCCACAAACAATATAAACCAAAATAAATTTCATATAGCCAATTAATTTTTCTAAAAAAACTATACTAAAGACTAAACCGAGTAAATTTTGGAATAAATGAAAAACACCAATATGAATAAAATTTGATGATAATAAACGCCAATATTCACCATTTAAAATTTCTTGTTTTCTATTTCCACCAATATCAAGTAAATCTTTAGTGGTGGGAGAAACAAAATCAAGACCTATAAATATCATAACTAAGAATATAATAATATTTAAAAGTATAAGGACAGCACCACCTTTGTATGCTCCTATCGGATTCAAAAATTCAAGAAAATCTTTGAAATCATCATCCTTTAATGGTTTATTTCGTTTAAATCTATTTAACTCATACTTGTCTATTTTCGGTAAAATAATCATAATTAAAATAGTTAACGCTCCTATTAGAAAAGCAACTACCGTGTTCTTAAGTGAATTGTTATTTTGATTTTTAAACGCAACAATCTTAGGAACTAAAAATATTTGATTATTCGCATTAACTCCAGGATATTCTTTTTCGACAGCATTTACAAAACCATCTCTTTCTTTGGAAATAGCTAATTTTTCAAAATAAGTAACCGCATAGAAATTGTAGGCATTAAATTCATTACTAGACCTATCCAAGAATCTTGAATACTCTAAATTCTTTCTTTGCTTGCTTAAATTATTATTAATCGTCCTTTTATATACAACACAATGCCAAACTGAAGTAGAACCTCTTAAAGGTGTAGCATAAAACAGATTAAAATTTAAACTTCCATTATACCTCCCAGTGGTCCTAACAGTAACATGGGAAAGACTTGCATTATCCTCAACATCAAATGAATTTACTTTAAAATATTTTCCTCCTTTAATTTTAGATATATCAGAAACAGAATTTACTTCAATTAAATCATAAGATATTTTATCAACATATTCCTGACTAACTACCAAAGGTGCAGCTATTGCAACAACCATGGCAAACTGATAACCAAAATAACCATCTCCACCTTTTCCTCTAATTCGTAATAATCTAATCCTTTTTCTTAACCATACTAAAACGGATATCCATGGCAGAATAATAGGTATCCACAAATCAAGAATATCTTTTTTTAAGGGTAATAGACCTAATTTAATATCAAAAACCCACCGAAATAAACAATACGAAATAACCGTTCCTAATGATACCATTAGAAACGGAATATATATTTCTCGAAGTTTTATTTTTGAAGAATTCAATATCTAAGCATATAAAACTAGTAAAAGAGTTTATTAGTCATTTTTAATAAATCCTAACTTACTCCAACACAGAAAACTCAATACTAGAATCTGTGAATACGGTATGCGTCTGCGTTTTAAAGTCTTGCTCATCAGCTTCAAAGATATTGTCCACATAGGTCTGCGGATTTAAATCTATTAAAGGAAACCACGTACTCTGTACTTGCACCTGTAGCTTGTGCCCTTTTTTAATGGTATGGAACACATCTTGTAACTTTATAGTAACATCTGTCTTTTCATTGGGTGTAAACGGCTCTGGCTCGACAAAACTATTTCTAAAACGACCTCTCAATACCTCGCTACGAACCATTAAATGATAGTTGCTCATTTTCAAATGGTCTTGCATGCCTTCGTAGTTTGGTTCATCAGCAGGGTGAACATCTATGATTTTTACGATCCAATCTGCAGCAGAACCTGTAGTCGCTACTTTCAGCTTCGCCAAAATATCACCCGCCAAAGTCATATCTTCTTCCATAACCTCGGTCTCAAATACCAAAACATCACCACGGCGAGCTGCAAAACGCTGATCGTCTGTCATATATTTTCTTGGGGTAAACACCGTTTTAATATCTTCAGAATAGGGTACCGGTTTTTTGATATCACTAATAAATTTCACCTCTTCTACTCCTTTGGGTTCAGCGGTCAGTTCTTGATCGGGAGACAAATACATATCTTTTTTCACTACACCCGCCGGTGGCCATGTATCATAGGTTTTCCAATCTTTTCTACCGGTATCAAACACATAGGCTTCCGGTAGCCCACTATTTTTATCCCCATCTCCTTTTAAAAAATGATTGAAGAACTTGGTTTCTATATTTTCTTGGAAAAACTCAGAAATACCGTCACCAAAGTAATAATTACCCACGGTATTCTGCCCTTTTCTTCGCGCCCATCCACCGTGATCCCAGGGTCCAAAAACCAGGGTGTTATAATTTTCGGCATTGTATTTTTCAATATTCTTATAGGTTTCTAAAGGTCCGTACAAATCTTCGGCATCGAACTCGCCAGCCACCACCATAGTTGCTACAGTTGGTTTTACATCTTTTAAATGTTGTATCAACCCACGGCTTTGCCACATTTCATCATAATTAGGGTGTTCTTTAAGCTCGTTCCAGAAATAATCATCGGTAACCCCTTCTTTTGCCATACGCGGCGTATCGGCTGTTTCGTATTCAAAAAAACGGTCTAAGTTTTTTAGCGGACCTTCATCTAAAAAGAATTGATACTGATCTTCAGTTGGCAAATCGGGCAATGTATACCATGCCGTATCTATAGGTTTATCTCCGTCCGGTCTTGGCGTACCAAATAATGATGTTGCCCTAAAATAGCTCAACAAATACGCTCCGTTATGGTGAAAATCATCAAAAAAGAAATCGGCAATACTTGCCTGTGGTGAAGCTGCCTTTAATGCTGGGTGAGCATCGACCACAGCATAGGTAGAGTAAAAACCAGGATAGGAAATTCCCCAAATACCCACATTACCATTATTGTTTTCTACATTATTTACCAACCACTCTATTGTATCGTAAGTATCTGAACTTTCATCAATATCTTGATCGGTTTTTTTATTGGGAATATAGGCACGCATATTCTCATAGTGACCCTCGCTTAACCAACGGCCACGTACATCTTGATAGACAACGATATAACCATCTTGCATCATATGGATATTAGGACCAATCTTTGTTTTGTAATTACCCTCGCCGTAAGGTTTAGAACTATACGGGGTTCTTTGCATGATAATAGGATATTCTTTTGAGGTATCTTTTGGCGAATAAATGGTAGTATGCAGTTTAATACCATCTCGCATGGTGATATCTACTTCCTTTTTGATGTAGTTATCTTCTACATAAGTATCAGAGACTTCTGCATTGGCTGTTTTAGGAGCAGTTTTTCTACAGGAAATTAAAACTGTAGCTAATAAAATAAGCGTGAATAATTGTTTGATTGTAAACTTTGGCATGTCTTAAAGGTTTGAAGTCTTAAAACTAAGAAAGTTTACCTGTGTACGGAATAAAATTGAACCGAAATATGTTAATTTAACTGTAGACCTTAACTGGCATGTTTCAGGTTGAAACAATGCATGAAGAGATAAACCACAATAATTAAAAAAGGTGGTAACGTATATAAAAAATAAGTTTTGATAGGTGATTGGCCGTTTACTTCTTTCTATGGTGAAAAGAGAGAAGCAATTGCATTTAGATCATAAACAATTTTCTCATGAGCATGATTACGCCCGAGAAAAAATCGCTTTTGTATTCTTCAATAGTGGTCTCTTTTAGTAGTTGGTCTTTCATCAATTTAGTGTTTAGTGGTTCTAAATTTAATTAGAAAAAGGAATTAAAACAACTGTTTCAATATTTTCTATAGATTTTTCAATTTTGAATTCCGGATTCACTTCTACGGAACGATATTCAAATTTTATAGTATCTAAAACTACAAATTCAGAAATAAGGTCTGTGTCTTTTGCACACGATTGAAACAATGCGCATAATAAAATAGCTAAGAGAAATCGGGGGATTTTAAGCATGGCATTCGTAGGTTAAGTTTATTATTAAATAGGTTTTTTAAAGACAAAGACACTTTAAACAATGTGATACATAAACCGACTTTTGGGACTTCGACCAATGTTTACATTGTATATTTCTTTGTTACAGTACTAGCATGACCTTCATCTTTTTTCTTGGTAAAATTTGGGGATTCACCAATAATTACACTTCAAATATATGTAATACTTTTCCTACAAAATAGTTTTTGTGGTCAACACACTATAAGTTGTTGTGAATGTGTGTTAATTGGTTTGTGAGGTGATTTTTCACTAAAAAAAATGCTCCGCGTAACACGGAGCATTTTTAAATATTAATTTTTTGCGCAATTCAGTCGACGTATCCTTATAAATTAAAGGCCGACTTTATTTCCGCTACTTTATCCAGCTTTTCCCAAGTAAATAATTCCACTTCTTTTTCGATACGGCCATTGTACGGAGATTCAAATACTTTGGTAATTGTTTTAGGCTGTTTACCCATATGGCCATATGCAGCGGTTTCCAAATAAATTGGGTTTCTTAACTTAAGCCTATCTTCTATTGCAAAAGGTCTCATATCGAAAAGCTCAGCCACTTTTCTGGCAATTTCGCCATCACTCAACCCTACTTTAGAGGTACCGTAAGTATCTACATAAATAGAAGTTGGCTCCACTACACCGATCGCGTAACTTACTTGCACCAAAATTTCATCTGCTACACCTGCAGCCACTAAATTTTTTGCCGCATGACGTGCCGCATATGCAGCACTACGGTCTACCTTGCTTGGATCTTTACCACTAAAAGCACCTCCACCGTGGGCACCTTTACCTCCGTAAGTATCAACAATTATTTTTCGCCCCGTTAATCCGGTATCTCCATGAGGTCCTCCAATAACGAATTTCCCTGTTGGATTGATATGGTACTTAATTTGATCATCGAACAATTTTTGGGTCTCAGCAGGCAATTGTGCCTTTACCCTAGGGATTAGAATTGAAATAATGTCCGACTTGATCTTTGCCAACATTTTATCATCATCTTCGTCAAAAGCATCATGCTGTGTAGAAACTACTATCGTATCTATACGCTGTGGCTCATTGGCATCTGAATATTCTAAAGTCACCTGTGCTTTGGCATCTGGTCTTAAATAAGAAATTTCTTTTCCTTCGCGACGCAGCTCTGCCAAAGTATGCAAAATTTTGTGCGATATATCTAAAGCCAACGGCATGTAGTTCTCGGTCTCGCTGGTCGCATAACCGAACATCATACCTTGATCACCTGCACCTTGCTCTTCTTTGGCACCACGGTCTACACCTTGGTTAATATCTTGAGACTGCTCGTGAATCAACGAGATTACTCCACAAGAATCTCCACTGAACTGATATTCTCCTTTGGTATATCCTATTTTATTGATGACTTCACGGGCAATGTTCTGTACGTCTAAATAGGTATCACTTTTTACTTCTCCCGCTAAAACAACCTGACCTGTAGTAACCAAGGTCTCACAAGCAACTTTACTTTCTGGGTCAAAGGCTAGAAAATGATCTAAAAGGGCATCACTGATCTGATCGGCAACTTTATCCGGATGTCCTTCACTAACAGATTCTGATGTAAATAAATATGGCATAACAAACTTTTTATTCTATAGAAGGATTTGAATGAATGCCGAAAAGAAGTGTGATGCGATATGGTACCAACATCAACTGCTTTAGCATTTTTTTCGTTTTATACCTAAAGGTTAAAACAGAGGTTGCAATCAGTCAAATCCCTCCTCTTTATTTTAATTCAGCTGCAAAAATAGAAAAAATGTTCTGTTCCGTATCTTAATATGATGTTATTTATTGACCCATTTAAAATTATTATAAGTCACCAAGAATGATAGCCAGATAATTAGATATCATATTTTACGGAGAACAGCACATAACGTGGTTGCACAAAATAGGCTTGGGTACTAAAATAGAGTTCGTTAGTACTATCTCTATTTAAGGTCGTTGTATTCAATAAATTCGTTCCCTTTATACCATATTCCCACCGGCTATCTTTCTTTTGATAAGTTAAATTAGACTCCAAAAAACTATAGGTATTGGTTATGGTATCTTCCTTATCAGTGTAATTATAATAATCATAATCAACCGTAAAAATAAAATTCTTTAAAAAACTGGCATCAAAACGAGCGTAAGGTCTGCTGGTGTAAAATGTAGTTTCTAAACCTCCATTTTCATAATTGTTCACCGTATACCTATACCCCAATTCTAAATTAGGTGCATTTTTAAAATTCGTGGAAAGCGCTCCCTTGTAATTTTGCGTTAATGAATTCGATGTGCTTTGCTCATCATCTACTAGGTTATTGGTCGTAGACCAGCTTAAATTACCTTGTACCGATGCCTTGATCTTACCAAAAGTACGCTCGTATTTTCCGTTTGCCGTTAAAGACTCATCATCAAAATTAGAATTGATGGTACTACTCACCCTATTGATACCAACAATATTTACACCACTTTTTAATGCATCTATTCTTTTTGTATACGCCACGTTCGCAAAAATATTGGTGAAATTGAACATGTTAAAGCTGAAAAAATTCAAAGATACATTATGATTCAAGGCACTTTCTAAATCACGGTTTCCATTATAAAGCGAGTTATAATTATTAAGTACATAACCCTGTGCAAAATTGCTGACATCTGTAAAAGAACGCGTTACCTGATAGTTAAAGCGAAGGTTTTCAGACTTTTTAAGCTGTGCATTTATATACACATCTGGCAATAACGATGTTAAATTATCTTCAACTACCGAACCCAATTGCTCATTCTTAACATTGAACTGATGTAAGGTTACCCCAGGATTAAATGTAAAAATTCCAGATATTACTTTATAATGCAGCCCTGCATAAACATCTGAAACATGAAAGGCAACATCGTTACCAAATTCATCTCCACTCATATTTAAAACATCTTCATTATCTAAAATCTGAAATATATTAGAATTGAAGTTTTGGTTGCTCTGTGTTGTACCCAAAGTCAAGTTTATATTACTTTTATCACCAAGTACCCTGTAATAATCGACTTTTGCATCTACCTTATTGGTCACTACTTTCTTTGCCTGGTTAATATTGTACAAATCTTGATCCTCATCTACCGGAAAAATATCGATAAAGGCAAACTCATTTCTTATCGCTTCGTAAAATGGATCTTCATCTTGATATAAGTATTGTGCCTCAACCGCAAAAATATTCTTATCATTTAACGTATAATAGATGTTCAGGTTTTGATTTACAGATAATGGTTTCTGTTTTTTAACTTCTGCTATCTCATCTGTAATAGAAGAAATAGAAAGTACGTTCACTTCTTCATTATCGTCAGATTGCTTTAAAAGGGCATCATAATCTAATTGAAAATTATCGTTAGGTTGGTATTTGGCACTTAATTTAGCGAGACCTAAATGTATTGTTTGGTCTGTATTCGAGGTAGTACTTTCTACATCGTTACTGGCAATGTAAGATGTTGTGCCTTCAGATTTTAAAATTGTTCCGGTATATGAATAAATACCAAAGCCACTTAGATCCAGCCCTTCCATAGGGGCATAACTAAAATTAGCCGCGGCAAACTTGGTGTCGATATCGTTTGCCCTATTATTCTGCGAAGAGGATAGCCCTAAACCATCTGCTCCCGTAGAAATAGAACTGCCTCCCCTAGAATTTAAGTTTCTAAAACCACCGGTGAAATTTCTGTAATCATTACGGGTAAAGGGCACTTCACCTATGTTATTTAGGTCGGTAATGATATTTATGCTGTACTTAGGACTGTAATAAAATAGTTTTGGGTGTGCCAAATATCTATCATCAGGTCCATAACCTGCCGTTAACTCTCCAAACCAAAAATTCTTTTTTCCTTCTTTCAGCTTAATATTCAAAGCCACGTTATCTTCATCATTGGTAAGTCCTTTCATTTGCGACACCTCATTGAAATTACGCAACACCTCCACTTTACTTAATGCATTTGCCGGTATATTCTCTACCGCCAGCTTACTATCGCCGTCGAAAAAATCTTTTCCCTCGACCATAACCTTGGTAACCGTTTTACCTTCAACCTCTATTTGTCCGTCATCGTTAATTTCAATTCCAGGAAGATTTTCCAACACATCTTTTAACTTTTTTTCGGTACCCGACACAAAGGCATCGGTATCGTACACTATGGTATCTCCCTTTACAGAAACTGGCATTTCGTACGTAACATCCACCTCATCTAATTGTGCCGCCTGCTCATGCATTACAATATCTTTCACCGCATTATTCTCACCCGCCGTAAAAGTAAAAGACTCTGGCTTAAAGCCCAGATAGCTAACTTTTACCGTGTATTGCTCACCTGTTTTCAACTTCAATTTAAATAGACCGGCATGGTTCGTAATCCCGTAAGATTCCAAACCTTGTGTAGCAGTGTTAATGGCAATTACGTTAGCCATGTCTACACCGACCCCTAAACTGTCCTTCACTGTACCAGATAATGTAATTTCCTGTGCAAAGGCAACTGTAGTAGTTACCACACACAATAATGTTAAAAGCACTTTATTTCTCATGTAATAGCTGTAAATAGTAATGTATTAAAAGCACTTTTTTAATTTGGTCTACCGCCTCCACGGCCACCTCTATTCCTAAAATTCTCTCTCATTTCTTTCATCTTCTCTTGAGAGATTTCATCATACTCCGCTTGTGTTACCTTCTTACCTTTACTTGGTGCTTTAATTTCCATTTTCTCGGAAGGATTCATCGTTATTTCAGAACACACAATCGTGGTAACATCATCGCTTACCGCCAATATTAATCCCGGCAAACCCCAATACAGACCAGGACCTTGATTTATAGGGATTTCAGGCGTGTACCATGCCACAATCTCTACCTCTTTAACAGTGAATTCTTCTGCTTTTTCCTCTTCTTTATTTTCTTCCCCTCTACCAGGTCTTCTGAAAACGGCACTCATGTTCGGTCTCTTAATAGTCTTTGTTGCCGTCGCCTTAAATGCAGTATAATTTCCTATTTGTTTAGACTCGCTACCCATTTTCCACTCTAAGGTTTCCAACTCATCATCGATCAAGAAAATTTTGCCTAAAAGCTCGGTTTTCACCAAATATCTCTGGTCTTTTATATTTTTATACAAATCGCCATCTGTACCCGTCATAGCTCCAAATCTTGGACCACGGCCACCACCTCTTTCACCTGGCTGTTCTAACTTTTCTTCCTCTTTATATAAAGATGCGGTTTGATTGAAATTAAGAACGAACGTCTTTTCGTTTGCTTTTTTAATACGTTCCATCATTTGCTTTTTTCGATCTTCGGGAATATTTCTATTGCCAAAATCGAAATTGACCTGAGTTTTACTCTGGTATGTTGCCTTACCTTGAAAATCTTGTGCTTGCAGATTAGCGACCGTGCAAACGACTATAAAACTTAAAAACCACTTATATATCTTCATGTGTACGTATTAGAATGTTTGTATGACATCATTATTCGCTTTTGGTTTAATTGAAAAATGTTAATAAATACATTGCTTGTATTTTTTTTACGCCATACAACAAATATGTTTTTACTTCCTATTGTTATCTCGTATCTTGTACCATCGAATTCTTCTTGGAAACAAGAACACAACCATTAATCAATTTAATTCTATGCACATAGCAGTTGCCGGAAATATCGGTGCAGGAAAAACGACCCTAACCAGATTACTTGCAAAACATTATAATTGGGAAGCTCATTTTGAAGATGTAGTGGAGAACCCATATTTAGATGACTTTTACAATCAGATGGAACGCTGGAGTTTTAATCTTCAGATATACTTTTTAAATAGCAGGTACCGCCAAATTCTTCAAATAAAAGAAAGCGGAAAAGAAATTATACAGGATAGAACTATATATGAGGATGCTCATATATTCGCTCCCAACCTACACGCCATGGGTCTTATGACGAATAGGGATTTTCAAAACTACACTAGTTTATTTGATTTGATGGAGAGCTTGGTCGACCCGCCAGACCTACTTATTTACTTACGTAGCTCTATACCTAACTTAGTGAAGCAAATTCATAAAAGAGGTAGGGAATATGAAAACACAATTTCAATAGATTATTTAAGCAGATTGAACGAACGTTATGAAGCTTGGATACATGGTTACAATAAAGGCAACTTGTTGATTATTGATGTTGACGATTTAGATTTTGTGGACAACCCCGAAGACCTTGGTACTATTCTCAATAAAATTGACGCCCAAATTAACGGTTTATTTTAGGTTCACTTTTGCAAAACCCGAAACCATTGGAAGATTTTGAAAATAAAGTTATACGCTTTCTTCAAGATGGAGTTCCCTTTTTGTTTATTATAGATTTTGATACGACAACAAAACAGGTTTTTACATTTGATGAAGCCGCAAGAGAAAATATCTTTTTCAATATAAAGGGTAATGGCAATGATAAAGAACTACCTTCGGCATCATTTGAAAACTCAGATTTTGACCTGAGACCAACGTTGGTTTCCAAAGAAATTTACAAGCAAGCGTTTTCAACAGTAAAGCATGAACTAAACACAGGTAATAGTTTTTTATTAAACCTTACATTTCCTACGGCACTAGACACAACCGTGAAATTAAATGAGATTTACAAAAAAGCATATGCCCCGTACAAGCTTTTATATAAAGATAAATTTGTTATTTTTTCACCGGAATGCTATCTTAAGATAAAGGACGGAAACATTTTTTCTTACCCAATGAAGGGTACGATCAATAGTAATGTACCCAATGCGGAGGAGTTATTACTTTCCAATAAAAAAGAATTGTATGAACATAATACCATTGTAGACCTTATTCGAAATGATCTTTCTATGATTGCAAAAAAGGTTAGAGTAAATAAATTTAGATACGTAGATAAAATTAAAAAAGGAGATCAAGAACTACTTCAGACCAGTACTGAAATACAAGGAGAACTTCCAGAAAACTGGAAGAAAGAATTTGCCTCATTACTATTAAAAACATTACCCGCAGGATCCATAAGCGGAGCTCCTAAAAAGAAAACTTTGGAAATTATTTCAAAGGCAGAAATTGCACCACGTGGTTTTTACACAGGTATTTTTGGTGTTTTTGATGGACAACAAATAGACAGTGCAGTTAGCATTCGGTTTATTGAAAAAATTAACGATACGCTTTTTTACAAAAGTGGTGGTGGCATTACCCACCTCAGCGAGATGGAAGAGGAATATCAAGAACTTTTAGAAAAAATATATGTACCCATTATTTGAATCTGTTTGTATAGAAAATAGTCAAATTAAAAACGAACAATATCACGAGGCTAGATTTAGAGCTTCTTACATGCAACAATATAAAACCCACCCTACTTATTCCTTATTTGACGGTATACACCTTACCAATCTAGACAAGGCATTAAAATACAAATTGCGAATTGGCTACAAACAACATGGTACCCGCTTCTCTATTTCTGAATACGAAAATAGTATACCGACCTCACTGCAATTGGTTAACGACGATACCATTTCGTATGCGGTTAAAAGAAACAATCGCAAAAAATTGAACAACCTCTTTAAGCAACGCGGCCATTGCGACGATGTACTGATCGTTAAGAACGGATTTATAACCGACGCCTCTTATTCTAACATACTGCTTACTGATGGCAAGCATATTGTTACACCTTCTACCCCATTACTAGAAGGTACGTGCAGAGCTAGATTATTAGATGAAAATAAGGTTACCGAAAAAAGAATAACCGAAGCCGACCTGCAACAATTCGAAAGCTTTCAATTGATTAACGCCTTAAATGATTTTGACGATACCAGGTGGATTTCAATTAAGAATATACAACGCTAGGGTTATATAAATCCGTTTTTCTTGGCGTGCTCTATAGCTTCCTCTGTTTTATTGACCATTAAAAAAGGTATATCCTTAAAATCGGCAAAAAGGTTTTCTATACGAGCCATACGTTTGGAGTGATTTACACTTCGTAAATAAATTGCTTTTATTCTTCCTGGAAACAAAGTCGAAATTTCTTGATAGATATCGCCGTCTTTTTCACCGCTATCGCCAATTAAAATAAACGGCAACCCTGGATAAGCCGTTAATAAATTACTTATCTCTTTCTGTTTCTGCGGTTTTTCATCACTCTTTTTTCGCATTTTAAAACTCGCCATGCTTCGTAACAATACTGGACCTTTAGGAAAATTGTTGGTTTTTAAAAAGAGTTCCAAATACCTGTACAAGTTCCAAGGGCTATGACTAACATAAAATATAGGATTGGCCTCATCACCAGATTTACCCATATGAAGCTTTGTATAAAAATCTGATGCCCCTTCTAATTGAGAACGCTTTGTAGCCCTTTTAAACATGGTGTTTATAATAACCTTCCACTTTAAAGAGGAAACCACACCTGTATGCAAAATTGTATCATCTATATCACTAATTACTCCGAACTTAGCATTATCACCGGGTATTAGCATTTCACCCGGGAATCTGTTCTGCAAAAGAATTTCCCTTTTTAATTTTGTATTGCCAAAAGATAGCTCAAACTTGACCCAACCCTCTTCGTTTGCCAAATTTTGGAGTCCGGCTATGTTTTCGTCTATTAAATAATACCCGTCATTATCGGTTACACCTTCTACGGTTTCACCATTAGAAAAAGTGATTTTTATAGGAGCATTTTTAATTTCATCGGTCTCAAAACGTTTCCAGGTATTTTTCATTAAATTAAAAATACCTTTTTGGTCCAAATCGATATTTTCATCTTCAATTGCCCTACCCCTTACATACAACCGTGTAGCACTACCGTACGACTGAAAATTGATGATTTGAAGTTTATCTTTCTTAAAAATACCCATGTCGTTAAAATTACGGTCTTTCAACAATCTTTAAAATATTTATTTAAAGAATTATCATATGCACGAATTACAAACTACAATTCTCTGTTTGTATTACAAACTCAAGTGCGCTTTACTCACTCAAAACCAGGGTTGACTCATTACTCTTTTTATACCTGTCGCTCTTACCATAGATTTAGATAGACAAAAAAATAATAACCCAACTTGTGTATGCAAGTCTAAATTAAAACAGTATGACACCAAAAAAAAATCCACAGAAAGACCTGAACAAAAAAAGCGGAACATTCTTCGTAATAGGACTCTTATTAGTGCTAGCCATGGTATACACCGCCTTAGAATGGAGAACACTTGATCCTATCAACACTATAGATGTAGCTTTAAACAAGGTTGACGATTCTATTGATGAAGATGCTCCTATTTTTGAGTTGGAAGCTACCCCACCACCAAAACCACAAGTTTTACCTGTAGAAATAGAAATAGTTGAAGACGAAATTCTAATAGATGAAACAGAAGTTATTACCAGTGAAGTAGATTATGAAACAGAAATAGTAGATCCCGATGATTTTGAAGTTATTGAAGAGCCCGTAGAAGTTAAAGTAAATTGGATAAGCATTGAAGAGGTTCCTATATTTCCTGGCTGTGAAAATGCAGAAGACAAACGTGCCTGCTTTAACGAAATGATGAAAAAACACATTCGTAAAAACTTTCGTTACCCAGAATTAGCTCAAGAAATGAACATTCAAGGTAGAGTAAATACTCAGTTCATGATTAACAACGATGGTACTATCGGCACCATTCAAAAAAGAGGTCCGCACGATGTACTGGAGAAAGAAGCCGCAAGAATCTTATCTAAACTGCCAAAAATGACTCCTGGCAAACAAAGAGGTACGCCGGTAAAAGTATCTTTCGCAATACCTATTACATTTAAATTACAATAAGTATTAAACTAAAAAACCATCAGCTTGGCTGATGGTTTCATTCAAAGCATTACCAATTTATTTATTAATCTCCACTTTTTCTATCGTAATTTCAGATGCGGTACCATTCTTTTCAGTGGTAGCTTTTTCAAACTCTTTCAGCTGCGCTTCAACCTCTGTCTTTGTTCCTTTATAAACCTTCTCTTCCGTCACAGACTCTCCGTTGACAATAGTAGAATAGGTAACAATAGCTTCCGCCATATCTTCATTTTCCATATTCATTTCTATGGTAACTTCTTTTGTATCATTCAATGATGTAACACCTTCTTCAGCATGACCTCCTAAAATTGGTGCAATTACCAAGCCGATCAAACATGTCAGTTTAATTAGAATATTCATCGAAGGTCCTGAAGTATCCTTAAATGGATCTCCAACAGTATCACCGGTTACAGCAGCTTTGTGTGCCTCTGAGCCTTTATAGGTCATTTCACCATTAATTTCCACGCCCGCTTCAAATGATTTTTTAGCATTATCCCAAGCGCCACCGGCATTGTTCTGAAAAATTGCCCATAACACACCAGATACTGTTACACCGGCCATATAACCACCTAACATTTCTGCAATAGCCAATTTATTCATACCGAACAATAATGGAGCAAAAGCTATAACCAAAGGAAAACCAATGGTCAATAAACCTGGCAACATCATTTCTTTAAGAGAGGCCTGAGTAGAAATCGCCACACATTTATCATACTCTGGTTTACCCGTACCTTCCATAATACCTGGAATAGCCTTAAACTGCCTTCTAACCTCATGAACCATTTCCATAGCCGCTTTACCCACAGCATTCATAGCCAAGGCAGAGAATACTACCGGTACCATGCCACCAACAAAAAGCATTGCCAATACAGGTGCTTTAAAGATATTTATCCCATCAATTCCCGTAAAGGTCACGTAAGCCGCAAAAAGAGCCAAAGACGTCAATGCAGCAGATGCAATAGCAAAACCTTTACCTGTTGCCGCAGTAGTATTACCAACTGAATCTAAAATATCGGTTCTTTCCCTTACAATAGGTTCCTGCTCACTCATTTCAGCAATACCACCTGCATTATCGGATATTGGTCCAAAGGCATCAATTGCCAATTGCATAGCTGTAGTAGCCATCATAGCCGAGGCGGCCAAAGCTACACCGTAAAATCCCGCAAAGGCATAAGATGCCCAAATGGCACCTGCGAACAATAGAACAGACGGAAAAGTAGATATCATTCCGGTAGCCAAACCAGCAATAATATTCGTACCGGCACCGGTACTTGACTGTTGTACTATTTTTAAGATCGGTGATTTACCCAAACCTGTGTAATACTCCGTTACCGATGAAATAACCGCACCTACCACCAAACCTACCAAGGTAGCATAGAATACGCGCATTGATGATATTTCCATTAACCCTTCACCAAAGAATTCCATTTTCATAGTTTCGGGCAACATCCATGTAACCAAAACAAAACAAGAAATGGCAACTAGTACAATGGATGTCCAATTTCCAATATTCAATGCACCCATTACTTGGGCTTCTTTTGCTTCGTTATTTTTAATTTTAACAAGCATTGTACCTATAATAGATATAATTATACCTGCACCAGCGATTGCCATTGGCAACAGAATTGGTCCAATACCACCAAAGGCATCAGAAATACTTCCGCCCATATCTTTAATCACATAATTACCCAGAACCATTGCCGCTAGAACTGTAGCAACATAAGACCCAAACAAATCGGCTCCCATACCTGCAACATCACCTACATTATCACCCACATTATCTGCAATTGTAGCAGGATTACGAGGATCATCTTCAGGTATACCGGCTTCTACCTTACCTACCAAATCTGCACCTACGTCGGCTGCCTTGGTATAAATACCACCGCCTACACGGGCAAAAAGAGCGATAGATTCCGCACCTAATGAAAAGCCTGCCAATGTCTCCAATACAATGGTCATATCCATTGTTGACGTCCAGACGCCTCCCATAAAGAACTGAAAAAATGCGATAAAGAAAATTGTGAGCCCCAATACGGCCAAACCTGCAACACCAAGACCCATAACCGTACCACCTCCAAAAGATATTTTTAAGGCATTAGGCAAGCTTGTGCGCGCTGCTTGAGTGGTTCGTACATTGGTTTTGGTTGCTATTTTCATTCCGATATTTCCTGCATAAGCAGAAAATATAGCTCCAAAAATAAAGGAAATCACAATTAGCCAATGTGTGGTAGGCACTATAAAAGAAACGATGGCAAGTAAAACACTTACTACGACTACGAATATTGACAAAAGCTTATACTCTGCACTTAAAAAAGCAAGAGCGCCTTCATAAATATAATCTGATATTTCTTTCATTTTTCCATCTCCGGCATGTTGTTTCAATACCCAAGATCTTTTAATGCCCATGTAAATTAGGCCTAATACTGCCATAAGAATTGGCATGTAAATCATTGTTGACTCCATTTAATCTGTTGTTAGTTGTTAGAAAATTTATCCGACTAATGTAGTAAATTAGAATAGAATAAAAAAAGCCGCTTTTCTTTATGAAAAGCGGCTCAAATGGAGTGAATTTTTATTTATATCATAAAAGTTCGCTTTGCCTTGTGCTCGCTTTTATCATATCGTTCAACACATTCGTGGTAAATTTCAATTGCTTTTTCAGCATTACTCCATCCACCAGTGTCCACTTTTTTCTCCTCTAAATCTTTATAAACCTGAAAGAAATGCTCTATTTCCTTTAATCTATGCGGATTTAAGTCACTGATATCGTTATTGTTACTCCAAATTGGATCGGAAACCGGTACACAAATAATTTTTTCATCCGGTCCTTTTTCATCTGTCATATGGAAAACACCTATTGGTTTTACCTCCATAACCGTCATTGGGTAAACAGGCTCTGTACCCATTACCAAAACATCTAACGGATCTTTATCTAATGCCAAGGTTTCTGGTATAAAACCATAATCTCCAGGATACATCATTGAAGAAAATAACATACGATCAAAACGAATTTTATGTAAATCAAAATCGTATTCGTATTTATTTCTACTTCCTTTCGGAATTTCTATTAAAACATCAAAGGTTAGTCCTTTTTCTGTAGCCATATTTAAAAGTTGTTTAATTTATTTGTTTGTATTGAAACGCTGCTTAGTTGTTATAATTGTAAAAATTAATCGAATTAAAAGACAAATCCAAAAGTTCCTGTTACCCCAAACTTTCTAGCATCTGGATTTTCTAAATAGTTTCCCCTAAAATTAAAATCTAATCTAAATACCTTGAAAATGTTTCCAATTCCAAAGGAATACTCATAATATATTTTTTCGGAAGGCGCCCTTAACGGTGTATTCATCGTAGCCGGTGCACTCAATGCTTTATTCTCATCAGACAAATCTCCCCAAACTCCACGAACGGCAACTAATTCCCTTAAATTAAATTTTCTTAGAAATGGAATTCTTGAGAAAAACCTACCATTAAAATTATGTTGCAAATGTACTGCAGCATAGGTATCGGTCACAAATTCATAGAAATCTAAATTTGGAAATGTACCGTAATTTGAGAAAAAAGTTTGGTTACCCGGCACCACACTCAACAGACCTAAAGGTACTTCTCCAAAAGTTTTACCTAACTCTACGGTACTTAGCAACCTACCGAACCCACCCAATTGCCATGGCTGACTGTATGAAAACTGAAGTTTACTGTAGTCAAAATCACTATCCATAATACCCTTTGATCCTTTGGTGTAATTCAACAGGATAGTACTATAGGTATCATTGACATCTCTACGTTCTACACCAAAACCAATGGTCTTTTTACCAGGGGTATATAACAAAAGTGCATTGAAATCGAACTGACGAATCTCGGATGACACCCCAGTTGGTGACTCTGGATCAACATAATCTAAACTAAAATCATTTGGCAAAGCAGAACTTAAGGTTCTAAATGTACCACCAACAGAAAACTTTAAATTTGTCAATGGTTCTATTTCAAAACTTAATGCACTAAGATTAATATTGGTCAACCTATTATTAGCCCCTACCGTTAACAATGATGACGAAGCTATGCTACGCCCTAAAACATCATTAGTTGCCGTTAAACTCACTCCTAATTGTTCAATATCTCGCCTATTACCACCAGAAACAATAAGCCTGCTATTCTTATCCAAAAGCATTTTCCCCGCCAACCCATGTTTAAACTTATTATCCTTGAATCCGTATGCCGTATACCCTTCTATACGCCATAGATCATTTTGACCAAAATAGGTTCTGGCACCTAATCTAATTCTTGCTCCCTCGGCATTATTATACCCAAAGAAATCGTATACCGAACCAAGATCCAAATTCCATTTATCGACCTCAACATAACCTGAACCCAATATACTGATCAGGTTATAGTAAGACTTAAACTTTGGTACGGTCTTTAAAGTATCGAGCAATTTGTAAATTCCCTGCTCATCTTTGTTCAGGCTCTCTAGCCTATTTTTTTGCCAGAACTCATCATCTTTGATAATTTGGGTTACATCTAACGGATTTCTATCTTTTCTGTAGACCTCCCTTGGTCTTGGCTTATCGAACTCATAGTTATCATAAACCGTGGTTCTTTTGCCATAAAGCCCTCTAGACTCTTCTTTTTTGTTGAAACTAAAATCGCTCAACATATAATCTCTTTTCAAAAGAAAAACAGAATCATTGACCACATCGAAATCTTGTTCTATATAAATTTCTTTGACCCAATTGATATTGGCACTTTTAGTAACCTGTAAGTTGATATTTTTAACCGCCCATGTAGAATCATTTACCCAAAAGTCTCCCTTAAAGGTCAATTCATTTTTACGACGAGGGTAATAAACAATATTATAGCACCACTTATTATCTATAAAAGCGCTATCGCGCAACGCATAATTATAAACATCTACCCCTGTTCGAGATAATGGACTAGTAAAACTTTTATCAAAGAATTTTAAATAGTTATTATAGACATCATATTCTTGGTACAAATCTTTTACAAAAGCAATAATTGCCTGATTGTTCTCAAAACCTGAGTTCTTATTTCCTAAAACATCTTCTTTTTCTTCATTGATTATATTATCTCCATAAACTTTTGAAAATGTTTCGTTCAAGAAAATAGGCAAATAGGTTTTACCGGTTATACGTGATGTATCTAAGTCTTGAAAAACGAATTCTAGTCCCTTAAATACTTTGCTTTTTATTAAGGAGCTATCAATGGTATTTAGGTCGAACTCTACCTTTTCATATTTATCAAAAGCATATTGATCAAACTGTCTAACTCCATTTTCGCGCTTTTTAGCCCAAATTTTTCTTAAGATATCTACTGCCGGATTATTCTTTTTAGATTGTTTCCCCGAAATTAACACCACCTCATTCAACTGCTCAGCAGCCTCCACCATGGTAATTTTTAGATCGTAAACAACTTTAGAATCTAATTGAAGTTCATATTCCGTATAACCGATAAAGGAAAAAATTACCGTACTATAGTCATTATCAGACTCAAGGTAAAACCTACCATCATCATTGGTAATGGTACCTTCTGTTGAATTTTTAAAGAATACGTTGGCAAAGGATACAGGCTCACCTTGTTCGTCTACAACCATACCACCAATTTTGGTCTGGCCCTGAACTAGGAAAAAGCATAGACTTAAGATTATAAAAAATATCCCTCTCATTAAATACGTCGTTCAATTATTTTTTCAGCAAATAGCATACCAATAAAAAAAGCTTCTCCAGACTTGGTCGGAGAAGCTAAGGTACTTTACAATATCTGTATCTTATTTGTATAAAACTTTTTTAACAGCGTTGACTACATCTTTATGGTTTGGTAACCACTCCTCTAACAATACAGGAGAATAAGGTGCAGGTGTATCCGCGGTGTTTATCTTAACGATAGGAGCATCTAAATAATCAAATGCATGTGCCTGTACATGATAAGTAACCTCTGTAGCTACATTACCAAATGGCCAAGCCTCTTCTAAAATCACCAATCTATTGGTCTTCTTTACAGATTTTAAGATAGCTTCATAATCCAATGGCTTAACGGTACGTAAATCTATAATCTCACAGCTAATACCATCTTTTTCCAATTCATCTGCAGCTTTATCGGCTTCTTTAATGATCTTACCAAATGAAACTATGGTCACATCTTTTCCTTCTCTACGAATGTCAGCAACACCTAATGGAATGGTATATTCTCCTTCCGGAACCTCTCCCTTATCACCGTACATTTGTTCAGACTCCATAAAAATAACCGGATCGTCATCTCTAATTGCAGCTTTTAATAACCCTTTAGCATCGGCCGGGTTAGATGGCACTACCACCTTTAACCCAGGACAGTTGGCATACCAACTCTCAAAAGCCTGTGAATGCGTTGCCGCCAATTGCCCTGCAGAAGCAGTAGGACCTCTAAATACGATAGGACAAGGAAATTGCCCACCTGACATTTGTCTGATCTTAGCAGCATTGTTGATTATCTGGTCAATACCTACCAATGCAAAATTGAAGGTCATGAACTCTATAATAGGTCTGTTCCCCGTCATGGTAGAACCAACCCCTATACCTGCAAAACCAAGCTCGGAAATTGGAGTATCAATAACCCTTTTAGGGCCAAACTCATCCAACATACCTTTGGAAGCCTTATATGCGCCATTATATTCCGCTACTTCTTCACCCATCAAATAGATAGATTCATCCCTCCTCATTTCTTCGGACATGGCCTCGGCGATTGCTTGCCTAAATTGTAGTGTTTTCATGTATGGTTAAAATTATTCTTTGTTATATGCTAGAAAGCAAGCAAAAATAGGAAATATAATATCAAAAAATAGAATGCCAGATTTAAAAAAAGTTATAAAATTTACTATGCATGCATAGTAAATTTGGATTTTATTAGCTATCTTCGTCACCATTGATATAAAGTTTTTTACACATGAAGATATTAGTTTGCATAAGTAACGTTCCAGATACGACATCTAAAATTAATTTTACAGATGGCGACACTAAATTTGACACCAATGGTGTACAGTTCGTAATTAACCCTAACGACGAATTTGGATTAACAAGAGCCATGTGGTTCAAAGAAAAACAAGGAGCTTCGGTTCATATTGCCACAGTAGGCGGACCTACGGTTGAACCTACAATGCGCAAAGCTTTAGCCATAGGCGCAGACGAGGCTTTTAGAATAAACACAGAACCTACCGATGGTTTTTCCGTTGCACAGCAATTAGCCGAAGTTGTTAAGAACGGTGGTTACGACCTTGTTATTGGCGGTAGAGAATCTATAGATTATAATGGTGGTATGGTACCAGGAATTTTGGCCTCGTTGACCAATATGAATTTCATCAATTCTTGTATAAGTGTTGAAATTGAAGGTAACGATGTTACCGCAGTAAGAGAAATTGACGGCGGAAAAGAAAAATTGACAAGCAGCTTACCTTTAGTTGTTGGTGGTCAAAAAGGACTTGTTGAGGAGAGCGACCTACGCATACCTAACATGAGAGGTATTATGATGGCCAGAAAAAAGACCCTTACGGTAGTTGAACCTGTTGATGCCCTTAAAGCTACAGAGGATAAAAAATTCGACAAACCAGCTCCAAAAGGTCCGGTTAAATTAGCCGACAGCGTTGATCAGTTGGTAGATTTATTGCACAACGAAGCAAAAGTCATTTAATAACCTATTATTTAGGTAAACATTAAAAACAAAAAAGATGTCAGTTTTAGTATATACAGAATCAGAAAAAGGAAAATTTAAAAAGAACGCGTTCGAAGTTGCTTCTTATGCTGCGGAAGTTGCCAAAATGATGGGCACTACAGTTACCGCAATTTCTTTTAACAGTGACGAAAACGATACCCTAGGAGATTACGGTGTATCAAAAGTTCTTAACGTTAAAGATGATGCGCTTTCAACTTTCAATGCAGGGGCTTACGCTACAACCATTGCCGAAGCCGTAAAAAGCACCGATACCAAAGTGGTTATTTTAAGTTCTAGCACAGACACCAAATATTTAGCACCATTGTTATCTGCCAAATTATCTGCAGGTTACGCACCTAATGTTGTTCAAGCTCCTGAAAGCACTTCGCCTTTTATGGTTAAAAGATCCGCTTTCAGTAATAAAGGTTTTGCCCACACGCAAATAGATACCGATATTAAAATTGTAGGGGTATCAAACAATGCATTTGGAGCACATGAAAATAAGACAGATGTATCTGTTGAGGAAATAGCTGCTGCCACAGACGGTGTTACCAACAACACAAAATCTGTTGAAGTAGATAAAGTAGTCGGTAAAGCAACTATAGCAGATGCAGATATAGTCGTTTCTGCAGGTAGAGGATTAAAAGGTCCTGAAAACTGGGGAATGATCGAAGAGCTTGCCGATGTTTTAGGCGCTGCTACCGCTTGCTCCAAACCAGTTTCAGATTTAGGCTGGAGACCACACGGTGAACACGTAGGACAAACCGGAAAGCCAGTTGCAAGTAACCTTTACATTGCCATTGGTATATCTGGAGCCATTCAACATTTAGCAGGTGTAAGTGCCTCTAAAACCAAAGTTGTCATCAATAATGACCCCGAAGCACCTTTCTTCAAAGCTGCTGATTACGGAATTGTTGGCGATGCCTTTGAAGTTGTTCCTCAATTGATTGAAAAATTAAAAGATTTTAAAGCACAAAACGGCTAAATTTTTGTTATTTTGCGCCCCTTAAAGGGCTGTTCGGATAGTTGGAGCCCAAGTATTCGAACAGCCTTTTTTAGTTTAAAATCTATGAGTCTAGTACGATTAAAAATAAAAGGAATCTCTTACAGCCAAACTCAGAATGGTGCCTATGCACTTATTTTGAACGAGGTTGAGGGCGACAGAAAACTACCCATTGTTATTGGTGCTTTTGAGGCCCAATCTATCGCTATTGCCCTAGAAAAAGAAATAAAGCCACCAAGACCGCTTACCCATGATCTGTTCAAAAACTTTTCAGACAGGTTTGACATCGTTATTAAGCAGGTTATTATTCACAAATTGGTAGACGGCGTATTTTATTCTAGCATTATTTGCGAAAGAGATGGCATAGAAGAAATTATCGATGCAAGAACAAGTGATGCCATTGCCTTGGCATTACGCTTTAACGCCCCCATTTTCACATATAAGACTATATTGGACAAAGCTGGAATATTCTTGAAATTCTCCTCTAAAGAGAAAGATCAGAAAGAAAGCGATGATAGTATAATGGTCGATGAAATTTTACAGGAAGGCGAAACAGTAGAAATAGATTCTGGTGCTACAGATGGTTACACTGAACTTACCATTGAAGAGCTTGAAGCAGAATTAAAAAAGGCAGTCACCAACGAAGACTACGAAAAGGCGGCAAAATTGAGAGATGAAATCTCTAAACGCAATTAAATATTAAATTATAGTTTATGAAAAAGGGCAAATGGCTGCTATTTTTTGCACTAATTCTTACCACAATTACATTTGCTCAAGACGTAGACGTAACCGTACCATTAGAAAACACTACAGACACTACTTTAGTTGAAGATGTAGCAAATGCCGGCGAAATAAATATGTCCATAAACGAGGGGTTTTCCATCAACAGCCTGGGCAGAGGTGTTTTAGGTATGGCGGTGCTACTACTTTTAGCATTCTTATTCAGCTCTAATAGAAGGGCTATAAACTGGAAAACAGTTGGTATAGGTTTGGCGCTTCAATTGGTAATTGCTATTGGCGTATTAAAAGTACCATTCGTTCAATTGGTTTTCGAGCAAATAGGTAAAGTATTCGTTAGTATTTTAGAATTTACACGCGCAGGAAGTAAATTCCTTTTTGAAGGTCTTGTTGTAGATACAGGTACTTTTGGTTATATTTTCGCCTTTCAGGTATTGCCTACCATTATATTTTTCTCAGCACTTACTTCGTTATTGTTTTACTTAGGACTAATACAAAAGGTGGTAAAATGGTTGGCCTGGGCACTTTCCAAAACTTTAGGAATATCGGGACCTGAAAGTTTATCTGTAGCAGGAAACATCTTTTTAGGACAAACCGAAGCACCTTTATTAATAAAAGCTTACCTAGAAAAAATGACACGTTCAGAAATTCTGTTGGTCATGATCGGTGGTATGGCTACTGTTGCAGGCGCTGTGTTAGCTGCGTATATAGGGTTTTTAGGTGGTGAGGACGAGGTACTTCAATTGGTATTCGCTAAGCATTTATTGGCAGCATCCGTAATGGCTGCTCCCGGTGCCATTGTAATCTCAAAAATGCTTTATCCACAAACCGAAGAGGTTAACAGTGACGTACACGTTTCCTCCGAAAAAATAGGAGCCAATGTATTGGATGCTATTGCCAATGGTACAACCGAAGGATTAAAGCTTGCCGTAAACGTAGGGGCAATGTTGCTAGTGTTCGTCGCCATCATAGCCATGGTGAACGGTATTTTAGAATGGACAGGTGATTTAACACACCTAAATGGCTGGATAGCTGATAATACTTCTTATTCAAAATTTTCTTTAGAAGCTATATTAGGTACAATATTCGCCCCTTTGATGTGGCTTATCGGAGTTGCCAACGAAGACATTATGCTTATGGGTCAATTATTGGGCATTAAATTGGTCGCTAGTGAATTTGTTGGATACATTCAATTAGCAGAACTGAAAGACCTTTCTACAGGCGCTAACTTAACGTACAATAAGTCTGTAATAATGGCTACTTATATGCTATGTGGTTTCGCCAACTTTGCGTCTATAGGAATTCAAATTGGCGGTATTGGCTCACTGGCACCTGGACAAAGAAAAACGTTATCCGAATTCGGAATGAAGGCTGTTTTAGGTGGTTCTTTAGCTTCGTTACTTTCTGCCACTATCGCTGGTATGATTTTAGGATAAAAAGCCCCCTAGCCCCCAAAAGGGGAGCACTTATTATTTCGTTGATAATTATTGATAACTGAAAAGTTATTCCTCTGTTTTACATATCTTCTTTCTTTATTTTTGATACAACAAAAATCATTACTCCGCAAAAGTTCTATGCACAGAACTCAAGGAGCTCTATTCTTATGAAACAATACCACGACTTACTTAATCACGTATTAGCTGCAGGAAACCAAAAAGGTGACCGAACAGGAACAGGAACCAAAAGTGTTTTTGGGTATCAAATGCGTTTTGACCTCAGCGAAGGTTTCCCCATGGTAACCACCAAAAAATTACATTTAAAATCTATAGTATATGAACTACTTTGGTTTTTAAAAGGTGATACAAATATTAAATATTTACAAGAGAACGGTGTTCGTATTTGGAACGAATGGGCAGATGAAAATGGAGATCTTGGTCCGGTTTATGGTCACCAATGGCGTAATTGGAACGATGATGAAATTGACCAAATCAAAGAAGTTGTACATTCTTTAAAAACAAACCCAAATAGCAGAAGAATGTTAGTTTCAGCTTGGAACCCTAGTGTTTTGCCAGATACCTCCAAGTCTTTCTCTGAGAATGTAGCTAACGGCAAAGCTGCTTTACCACCTTGTCATGCATTCTTTCAATTTTATGTTGCGGACGGCAAATTATCTTGCCAGTTATACCAGCGTAGTGCAGATATTTTTTTAGGAGTGCCTTTCAATATTGCATCTTATGCCTTGTTTACCATGATGATGGCGCAAGTTTGTGGATATGAAGCTGGGGATTTTATCCATACTTTTGGCGATGCCCATATATACAATAACCATATGGAGCAGGTTGAATTACAATTAAGCAGAGAGCCCAGACCTTTGCCTAAAATGAAAATAAATCCTGATGTGAAAGATATTTTCGATTTCAAATTCGAGGACTTCACATTAGAAGGTTATAATCCGCATCCTCATATAAAAGGGATAGTAGCCGTTTAAACCATGAAAATAAAAGTATCTATTTTACTTATCGTTTGTACTATCATTTCTACGAATTGTTTTGCTCAAGACGATTCTACCTACTTTCCACAAGAAGAAATAATAATAGACGAATGTGCTGATGCTTTAGATAAAAATGACTGCTTAAGTCGCAAAATTGAAGATGAAGTTCTTAATGTACTAAAAGATTTATTTAAAAAGAGAAATCAAGAAATTGACACCCTAAAAACAGGTATCACTTTTGAATTAAATGATTTAAATCAAATCAACGAAGAAAGGATTTATACTTCAATAAATGATAAAAAAATCAATAAAAAATTCTACAAAAATCTTAATAAAAGAATTGCCAACTTACATGTTTTGAGGGTTGACAATAAAAAGCCTGCTACTTATAGACCAAAATACTTTTTAAATTACGATTACCTGATAAGCGACAATCAATTGAATAAAATCCCCCTAGACAGCAATTGCGCATTTAAAGGAGGTATTATTGAAGAACCCCCTCTATTCCAAAATCAAGCTAGAGTAAACTATTTAACCGACAGAAGAACTTTTAATTCGCTTATTCAGCTACATATTGGCTCACATTTTAATTACCCTAAGAAAGCTATTGCCCAAAATATTAGCGGAAGGGTCAGCATTATATTTTATGTGGACAAGGAAGGAAACGTCGGAAATATAAGAACTAGAGGACCTTCTCCAATATTAGAGAACGAAGCTATTAGAATAATTTCTTTACTTCCTAAACTTCAACCAGGTTTACAAAATGGCTCTCCCGTAAAGGTTCCATATTCCATTCCTATAAACTTCAAATTGTAAACGTATCAATTTCTTAATTTATCAGATCAATACGCATTGGTCAATTTTATTTAACTTACAATAAAATTGTTACCATGGTTAGTACTGATACGCTCTTAGATTTCTTTATAGAAACTAGAGAGCATACCGAGGCTATTTGCGAGCCCCTAGAAATTGAAGATTACGTGGTACAACCAATAGTTGACGTATCTCCACCAAAATGGCACTTAGGTCATACCACTTGGTTCTTTGAAGAATTCATACTTAAATCTTATGATGCATCTTATCAAATGTTCGATGAAGACTTCTCGTTCGTATTCAATAGTTACTATGAAACCGTAGGTAAACGTGTTGTGCGTGCTGACCGAGGCAACCTTTCTAGACCTTCCGTAAAAAAGGTTTATGAATACCGAACCTACGTGACCCAAGCAATGAACAAATTGCTAGAATCAAATAATGATCAAAAGCTATTAGAAATTCTTGAAATAGGAATTCATCACGAAAAACAGCATCAAGAATTATTACTTACGGACATTAAATATATTTTAGGCAACAATCCGCTTTTACCCAAGTATTCCGATACTTTTAAAGAATTTACCGTTGAGAAAGGCGCCCAACAGTGGATATCGATGAGCGAAGGCATATATGAAATAGGCCATAATTCTACAGACTTTTGTTTTGACAATGAATTAGGCAGACACAAGGTGTACTTACACGACTATCAAATATCCAATAAACTTGTTACCAATGGAGAATATTTGGAATTTATAAAAGCAGATGGCTATAAACGATTTGACCTTTGGCACGCCGCTGGATGGGATTGGGTGCAGCAAAAAAACATAAACTCGCCTTTATATTGGCACCTAATAGATGACACCTGGCATTACTACAGCCTTAATGGGTTAACAAAAATCGATGTAGATGCTCCAGTAACCCACATTTCGTACTTTGAAGCCTTTGCTTTTGCACAATTTAAAAATTGTAGGCTACCAACTGAATTTGAATGGGAAGCAGCACAGAATTCATTTAACTGGGGACAACGTTGGGAATGGACAGAAAGCGCCTATTTACCCTACCCCAATTATAAAAAAGTTGACGGAGCCTTGGGCGAATACAATGGCAAATTTATGGTGAATCAAAAAGTACTTAGAGGTAGCTCTGTAGCAACACCAAACAGGCATGCGAGACACACATATCGCAATTTCTTTCAGACAGATTTAAAATGGCAGTTTACCGGGATAAGGTTAGCCAAATAATAACGACATACTTATTATGCAAAACACTAACATAGCACCAGTTGTTACAACTGAATTTGAAAAAGAGGTGCACGCTGGTTTAACCGACTACCCAAAACATTTATCATCAAAATATTTTTACGATAAAAAGGGTGATAAACTTTTTCAAGATATTATGGCAATGCCAACATATTACCTAACCGATTGTGAATATGAAATTCTTAAAAACAACAAAGAGAAAATTACAGAATTGTTCGCTAATTCAGGTACATTCGATTTAATAGAGTTAGGTGCGGGTGACGGTAAAAAAACAAAAATATTGCTGAAAGAATTTAGTGATAAAAATATTGATTTTACATACGTACCTATTGACATCAGTGAAAACGCCCTTAATCAACTTCACAATTCTTGTAAAAAAGAATTACCCAAAGTAAACGTTCTACCCATTCAAGGAACTTATTTTGAGGCTTTAAAAGAAATAAAACATAGAAAGAACAGAAAAGTTATTTTATTCTTAGGTTCAAACATTGGTAATCTTGAACACGATCAAGCCGTAGGTTTCATGAAAAAAATTCAACAGCTCATGCAACCGAATGACTTGCTCCTAATAGGCTTCGACCAAAAGAAAAATCCAAAAACCATACTAGACGCTTATAACGATCAAGAAGGTGTAACCGCAGCATTCAACAAAAATATTCTTGCTAGAATAAATACAGAATTAGATGGTAATTTTGATTTAAGTCAGTTTTTACACTGGGAAGTTTATAATCCAGAAACCGGATCGGCAAAAAGCTATTTGGTTTCTAAAATTGAGCAAAACATCAGAATTGAAGCCCTAGACCTAACGATTAAATTTAAGCAATGGGAAACCATACACACAGAAATATCCCAAAAATATGACGACCAAATTATCAACTGGCTCGCCAAAGAATCAGGTTTAAAAATGACAACTGATTATCAATCTAGAGAATATGGATACAAAAATTGTGTTTTCAAAAAAGCATAAAACTATATAATCATTAAACAGCATATAAAAAGCCTGCTAATATAAATAGCAGGCTCTTTTTTATCTATAATTTTTTCTCTACAATTCTAAAACTGCATTTTCAGAACCTGCATAATCGTTCCATTGGTAACGATCAGCTTCACTTTCGTTTATATATTCTCCATCAACAATGTATTTGAATTCATATGAACTCTCTTTTGGCAGATCAAAAGTACCCTTAAACAAACCATTCTTTTGTTTCTTCAACGCACTCTTTTTAGCATTCCAATTATTGAAATCGCCTACGACAGCTACCTTTTTTGCATTGTCTGCAGGTACTGTAAAAGTAACCTTACAGACTGGTTTTGTTTTTAAATATTTTTTTGCAATTGCCATGATAATGAATTTAATATTTAAAGCAAAACTAGCATAATAAACTACTCATTTCCAATGAGTAAGATATTTTTATCAAATCCTTATTATTTACACCTTTTAGAAACCAAGAATGAAAAAAAATCCTACAAAATTACTTTATTAATAATCTATATTATTCTGCTTTTAAAATTTTTACTATCGCATCTATTTCAGCAATTGTATTATAAAAATGAAAGCTTAAACGCACACCATCACCTCGCTGTGCACAGAACACATCATTGTCTTTTAATTTTTGAAAAGTAGCTTCGTTTGCCTTGATATTAAAAATAGTACTATGCTTTTTTCTCTCTACTATCTGATCGGACAATAGACCTAATTTTTCAAATTCAGCCTTGGCCTTTACCGATAGCTTATTATTATGCTCGGTAATTTTATCCATACCAATTCTCTGAAAAAATTCAATGGAAAACTTTAAACTACCAAAATTTAATGAGGGCAGATGACCAGGCTCAAATTGTTTTGCGAATCTAATTGCGTCCTTTTTTTCATAATTTCCATCAGCGGCGTTGAAACCAATAGAATTCAAACTGATTTTATCCTTAATTTCATCAGAGAACAACATAAAACCATTTCCATAGCCTGCCAATAGCCACTTATAGGCACTAGCCCCCAATACATCGATACCCGAATTATCAAAATCAAAATTAGTACTACCACAAAACTGAGTGCCATCGGCTATAATTACAAGTTCTGGAAATTGCTTTTTTAAATCTTTTAGAAAATCAAGTTCTATAGCAAAACCATCTAACCACTGTACAAGACTAAACGCTAAAACATCAATCTTTGAACTCTTGACCTCTTCAAGAATTTGCTGTTCTAACTTTACGGACATTGGAACATAAGTTATGTCAAATCCCCTTTTTTCAAAACTCCAATTTAGAGAAGGGTAATCATTTTCTATAAGCAACACTTTGTTCTCAATTTCTAAGCCTTCTAAAAAAACATTGAGTGCCGAAGAAAAATTACTGACCAAGGCTACGTTTTCTCGTTTACAATTAAAAAAGCTGCCAACCGCAGAACGTGTTTCTGAAATGACCTTTAATGATTTCTCACGCATATCACTACCATACAGTAAAAAATCCAAATCATGTTCTTGTCGCCAATCTAACAAAGAATCATATAATGGTCCGTACACTGCTGTATTCGCATAAATTCCTTTTCTTAAAACGGGAAATTCTTTTCTAATTTTTTCCATGGGTTATAGGGTATAATACAATTCATGTATCTTTATATCAAAGATAGGAAGAGTATGTTTTCTAGAAATAAAAACACCTCCAAATTAGATTTAGAGCAACATGAGCTGTTAGAACATGCTCAAAAAAGAGTACGTCAAAAAAAGCGACTTTATACTCATTTCGTAATCTTTTTGGTAGGTAGTGTCTTTTTGGTACTGATAAATAAAATACTAAAATACGGACAAGAATATAACTGGTTTGTTTGGGCAATTACTTTTTGGGGCTTTTTATTTGTCTTACATGTTTTCAATGTATTTATCACCAATAAATTTATGGGTAAGGATTGGGAACGTTCTCAACGTGAAAAACTAGTGGAAAAACAAAAGCAACGTATTTCTAAAATGGAAAAGGAAATTGAAGAAGAAATGCCACTTCCTACAGCTTTGGAAATTGAACCTAAAAAAAAATTGCATTGAGAACACTTATAATGATTGCTGCAGCAGCAGAAAACAATGCCTTGGGCAAAGACAATGATTTACTTTGGCATTTGCCAGACGACTTTAAACGTTTTAAAAAATTAACTTCTGGCCACAAAATAATTATGGGTAGAAAAACGTATGAAAGTTTCCCTAAACCATTACCCAATAGAACCCACATCATTATAACAAGAGATAAAGAGTACAGCACTGAATATAACGAATGTATTGTAGTTCACTCTTTAGATGAAGCTATTGATCTTGTAAAAAATGAAATTGCCTTTATCATTGGTGGTGGCGAAATCTATAAACAAGGCGAAAAGAAATCTGATAAAATAGAGCTAACACGTGTACATGGTGTTTTTGAAGATGCAGATACTTTCTTTCCTGAAATTGATGAAAATTACTGGATGTTGACCACACAGGAATTTCACCCTGTAGACGAAAAACACGACCTTTCTTTTACATATTTAACCTATGTGAAAAAGGATGACGCCCTTAAAAATCCCTAGAGAGCACAGAATATACTGCGTCTGATTTTTTTAAAATTTTTGAAAGTACCTCTTCATCTCCATTAGTATAAAATTGATGAGAACCTATTTTTGTAGCTGTTGTTCGCAAGTCATTGTTTTCTAACACAGATTTAGTTTGCCTAGCAACAGCTTCACCAGAATCAATAACAGTAACGTGTTCTGGCAACATTTTTTTCAAAAGAGGAATTAGATATGGGTAATGCGTACAGCCCAAGACAAGGTAATCCATACCTTGATCTAGCATTGGCTTAATATAACTTTCTAAAAGAAGATAAAGCTCTGTACTTTCCAATTGACCATTTTCGATCATTTCAACTAACCCCGTGCCTCTTTGTTCAATAACGGTAATGCCCGCTGCATGGTTTTTTGAGGTGCTATGAAATAAACTGCTAGACAAAGTTCCTTTAGTGGCCAAGATTCCAATAATTTTAGACTTGGTATTAATGGCTGCTGGTTTTATCGCAGGTTCGATGCCAATAAATGGTACATGGTAGTTTGTTCTTAAATAGGATATGGCATTTGTCGTTGCCGTATTACAGGCAACGACAATTAGCTTACAATCTTTGTTCAATAAGTATTCTGTATTTTTGATGCTAAGCTCTAAAATACGCTCCTCAGATTTCTCGCCGTATGGAGCATTCTTGCTATCTGCCAAATAAATACAACTTTCATGTGGCAAAAGTTCTTGAATTTCCCCCCAAATAGATGTTCCTCCGATTCCCGAGTCAAAAATACCTATACGCCTATCATCCATATTATTTTAATACCTCAGTTATAGGCTTTCCAGTAGTTCCATTTGGAAAAGAAATACCTAACAATGCCGATATTGTAGGAGCAATATCAGGAATTTCTGTTCTATTAATCGTTGAACCTGCTTTTACCCCCTTACCATAAAACAATAATGGGGCATGTGTATCATAAATTTGAGGCGACCCATGAGTAGACCCCGTTGAGCTATAAGAAATATACCCTGGCTTTAAAACTAGTAATACGTCACCAGATCTTTTTTGATTGTAACCATTTTGTAAAATATACGGTATACCAGATGTATAGTTATTACTCCACATTTGATTCGCAGTATACACTCTATCAATAGCATCATAACCCAATACCTCTTGAGCAATTTCAACTTGTACCTCTGCCAAGCTAAGATCTAGATTCTTTACAATTTTATGATCTAAGAATATTTGATCATTAGAGTAATTTTTAACAATATCTACTGTGCCATATTTATACTGCAAAAATTCGTTTAACCTCTTTTTGTTCGCAGCTATATCAACATACCCAGATGGTATTTTTTCACTCTTTAAATAAGTAGGTACCTCAACAGCACCATGATCCGCGGTTAAGAACAATGTGTACTCCCCTTCTCCCACATTTTTATCCAAAGCTTTGAATAATCTAGCAATATCTTCATCTAGCCTTAAATAGGTGTCTTGAATTTCTTTAGAATTAACACCAAACATATGTCCAACATAATCGGTGCTTGAAAAACTTACAGCTAAAAAATCGGTGATATCATCTGCGCCCAATCTTTCTTGTTTCAATGCCTCAATAGCAAAGTCTGTAGTCAATGAATTACCAAATGGCGTTGCTTTGATAATATCAAAACTTTTGGTCTTATCTAACAGCTCAGCCGGTTTGTGAGGAAATGAAGTAGCGTTTTCTCCATCAAATTTACCTTCAAATAGGTTGTTATCGGTTCCGCTTTCCTTATACTCACTAATATCCCTTAAGGTATTCCATTCTCTTTTATATGATTGCGCTTTACCAGATGTATTAAAATCACTTACCCATTTAGGCAATTGATCCATATAGAATGTGCTTGTTATCCACTTACCTTCATCGGCTCCATGAAACCAATATGCTGCGTTGGCGGTATGTCCACCAGGTAATACCGCACCCCTATCTTTTAATGCAATAGCTATTGTTTTCCCTTGCATTTGTGTATGTAATCGTAATTCATCCGTTATGGTGGTCACCGTCATTCTATGTGGAGACATTTTACCCGCATTTGCAGTTGTCCCTACAGATGAGTATGTATCATCACTAGCACAATACACGCTTGTATCGGTTTCTTTATCATACCAATTATTTCCAATTATACCATGTACAGATGGTGATGTACCGGTATATACAGAGGTGTGCCCAGGACCTGTACTTGTAGGTGCATAATTAAAATGATTGTTTTTGCAATTGAAACCTTCTTCAACCAATCTTTTAAATCCGTCATCGCCAAATTGATCATAAAAGCGTGTTAGATAATCATATCGCATTTGATCCACCACTACGCCTACAACTAATTTAGGTTTCACCCTTAACAAATCATCACTTACATTGTCTTTATTCTTCTTTTGTGCGGTTAAGCTGCTCGCTACCAATAAGGTTCCGACAAATAAGGAAGTAATAAAATATTTTTTCATTTTCATTCATGTTAGATTGAAGCACAAATGTAAATAATTTACCTCTTTAAAGATTAAACCGAGGTTAAATCAGGTCCTTTATTGTTATTTTTACGGTAAGATTTTTATTTTTAATAAATGAACTATTTAGCATCTGTAGGAAGCTATGCCATTATGATCCGTGAGGTTTTTAAAAAGCCTACGAAATGGAGAATAATGAGGTCTCTTATATTCAAGGAAATAGATGAACTAATTTTTAGCTCTTTAGGTATTATCATATTTATTTCCTTTTTTATTGGTGCCGTTGTAGCCATACAAACAGCACTTAATCTTACCAACCCATTAATACCGCGAAATTTAATTGGTTTCGCTACAAGGCAATCGGTTATTTTAGAATTTGCCCCAACTTTTGTTTCCATAATTATGGCCGGTAAGGTGGGATCATATATTACCTCAAGTATTGGTACAATGCGGGTAACGGAGCAGATAGATGCTTTAGAAGTTATGGGTGTAAATTCTTTGAACTACTTAGTTTTTCCAAAAATAATTGCAATGTTATTTTACCCTTTTGCCATTGCAATTTCAATGTACGTTGGAATTTTCGGTGGATGGATGGCAGGTGTTTTTGGTGGATTCTTAACTAGCGAAGATTTTAATACGGGATTACAATCGGACTTTGTTCCATTTCACATAGCATATGCATTTGTCAAAACTTTAATTTTTGCTTTTGTTATTGCCACCGTACCTTCATTTCATGGTTTTTATATGAAGGGTGGAGCATTGGAAGTAGGTAAAGCAAGTACTACATCGTTCGTATGGACGAGTGTTGTGATTATTATTTTAAACTACATATTAACCCAACTTTTATTAGGATAATGATAGACGTACAAAACATACACAAATCTTTTGGCGATGCTCATATCCTTAAAGGTATTTCTACCACTTTTGAAAAAGGAAAAACCAATTTAATCATTGGTCAGAGTGGTTCTGGTAAAACGGTATTTTTAAAATGTCTCTTAGGTCTTTGCGAGCCCGAAGAAGGTGGTATAGCTTACGACGGAAAATTATATGCAGATCATACCGATGACGAAAAGCGCGATTTGCGTCAAGAAATGGGTATGGTTTTTCAAGGAAGTGCTCTATTTGATAGTATGACGGTTGAAGGTAATGTAATGTTTCCTTTAGAGATGTTTACAAATCAATCGAAGTCTGAAATGCAAGAAAGGGTAAATACGGTTTTAAAAAGAGTAAACCTGGTAGATGCACATCACAAATTCCCCTCAGAAATATCTGGTGGTATGCAAAAACGTGTAGCTATAGCCCGTGCAATTGTAATGAATCCGAAATATCTTTTTTGTGACGAACCTAATTCTGGTCTTGACCCCAAAACTGCTATTCTTATAGATAACTTAATTAAAGAAATTACCGAAGAATATAATATTACCACTGTAATCAATACGCATGATATGAACTCGGTTATGCAAATTGGCGAGAAGATTATTTTCTTAAAAGACGGACTTCTAGAATGGGAAGGCACTAAAAATGAAATTTTTAAGACTGATAATGAATCTGTTACAAATTTTGTATACTCATCTGACCTCTTTAAAAAGGTACGTCAAATGTACATTCAAGAACAAAACTAATCTTTGGGCATTTCCTTAATCTGAATATTCTTATTATTCAACCTAAGTCTTAACCATTCTTGAAGTTTAGACATATCCTTAACCGTTTCTGCTCTTTTGGCTTCTTTTTTCCAAGTAACTTCGAACAAAGGAATGCTATCAGTTTTCGTGAAATCTGTCGAAATTAAATAAGCATAACCCAATCGCTCTAAATTCTCGTAATTTGTCTTAGCCTCAAGACTAATTTCCTTGAAAGGAATTTGATTAGAAGATATCTGATTTAAACGCATCAGTTCATTTTCTAAAAGCTGTATTTTCTCATCCTTACTGGTTAAAATACTTTTCTGAGACTCGTACAACTCGTTCACATACTTAAGTTCATTCGCTTCTTCACTTCTAGACCCTTGTACCACAGCAAGCTCAACATCTGAAAGTTGTTTATATTCAGACATCTGATTTCGCCAAGTAGCGATTACATTATCAGGTATCCCATCATTCCCCATAAAAAATAACTCGATTTTTGAGTTACCCTCATCATTATAGACTACCTCACTAAAATCTTTTAAGAATTTACCTTCGCCAGCAAACTGATAAGGCTCAATTTTTTCAGTGATGAAGGCTTCTGCATCCCTATTGAACAATGACTTTTTAAAAACATTATAAAACGTAAAACCTGCAGGTATCATGACCAATATTGCCAATAAGGAGGCTAACCTAGCTATTAGTTTTCTTCGCTGTGAGTTAACATAGCGCACCATGGGAAAACGCAAAAGTTTTATGACCAAGAAGGTTGCCAATGCTATAAAAATTGTATTGATAATAAAGAGGTACATTGCACCAGATGCATAACCCCAATTACCAATAGCCAAACCAAAACCAACCGTACATAATGGCGGCATTAAGGCGGTAGCAATAGCCACACCAAATATTACGCTGGCAATAGTACCTTTTTTTGCACGTGCAATTACCAGTGCCAAACCACCAAAGAAAGCGATCAACACATCTCTAATATCTGGTTCAGTTCTCGCTAAAAGTTCTGAAGACTCATCCCTTAAAGGAAAAAAACGATAAAATAAATAAGCTGTTATAACACTCAGAACCACCATTACGGCAAAGTTCTTTAATGATCTTTTTAAGGTATCGATATCATTAATTGCAACGGACATTCCTATTCCTAAAATAGGACCCATAAGTGGCGATATTAACATGGCACCGATGACAACGGCAGTAGAGTTGGCATTTAAACCTATAGATGCAATAAATATAGAACAGATCAAAATCCAAGATGTGTGCCCCTTAAATGGTATATCGGCAATAATAGCTTCTTTTGTTGCCTGCTGATCGGTGTTGGTTCTAATATCCAACAACTCAGAAAGGAACTTTTTTACACTACCTAAAAGACCTTGAAAGTCTTTTTTTACTTCATCACCCCCACCTCCTTCGTTACTGGTTGGGGTAATATTATCTTGATTAAGATTGTTCTCCATATTTAAGCGAATTCATCACCGAAGGTATCTTTTACCTTATTTAAAACCTGTTTGATATCCTGTTCTTTTGTCTTAGGATAAATTAATAGAACTTCATCTTTATCAACTATAATATAATCATTTAGTCCGTCAACAACGACAACCTTTCCGGCTTTGGACCTGATCATATTTCCGCTAGCATCTTCTACCAGTACTTTCGAGTTGACAACCGCATTATTGTTTTCGTCTTTATCCAACTTATCATATAAAGAACCCCAAGTACCTAAATCATTCCAATCAAATGTAGCTTCTTTTACATAAATTGCTTCAGAGTTTTCTAAAATTGCATAATCAATAGAAATATTCTCAGCCTTAGGATAGTTCTCAGATATAAACTTCTTCTCGTCATCAGTATTATAGCACACTAAGCCGTCTCTAAACAATGCATATTGCTTAGGTTGAAAATTTTGAAATGCGTTCACTATAGTTTTGGCACTCCACATGAATATACCGGCATTCCATAGAAAATTGCCTTGTGCCAAAAAATCTTTTGCCGTTTCATAATCTGGCTTCTCCCTAAACTGATTTACTTTTTTTATAGGAGCCGTATCTTTCTTGTTGTATTCTATATAACCAAAACCTGTGTTTGGAAAAGATGGTTTTATACCCAAGGTACATAATACATCTTCGTTTTCACATTTTTTAAAACATGCCGTTACATCTTTGGCAAAAGCCTCTTCATCTTCGATCCAGTGGTCACTTGGAGCAACGATCATTACCGCATCTTCATTCATTTTCTGAATTTTCAATGCCGCATATAAAATACATGGTGCCGTATTTCTCATTGCAGGCTCAAGAACAACTTGTTCTTGTTTTACCATTGGCAACTGCTCTAAAACTAAATCATTATAACGCTCATTGGTAAGAATCAGAATATTTTCCGTAGGTACAAATTTATTCAACCTTTGAAAGGTTTTCTGTATAAGCGTATCACCTGTACCCAACATATCATGAAATTGTTTTGGGTTCTCACTTGTACTAATTGGCCAAAATCTAGATCCTACTCCTCCAGCCATTAAAACGGCGTAATAATTTTTATTCATGTCAGCTTTTTATTAATTCTACTTCTGCATTAGGTTGAAAAAGAAATACTCTTCCCGAAGATACCTCAATACACTCGTAACGCTTGGTTCGCTTATTACCTTTCTTAAAAAGTTTACCATTATAAATGCGAAAAACACATCCTATTGGTAATTCGTAAACGTAAGATTTATCTGATTGTTGTTCATCGAACTGTTTTAAAGCTATTGATAAGCGTGCGTCTGTACTACTACTAGCTTTAGGGTTCTTAAAGTGATTTGCCAACAACGGCAATAATTGAGAAGGAAAAATCTCTGGACGGATAAATGGAAGCATCAAATATTGAAATGTTTTTTTCCATTCAACACCATGTGGCTTTATATTTCTACCATACTTCTCAAAAGCAATTAAGTGGGCAATCTCGTGTATTAAAGTAATTAAGAACCGATATTTATTTAATGAAGCATTAACCGTAATCTGATGTTTACCATCTTTTCTTCTTCTATAGTCTCCATGCCTTGTTACACGTTCATTTACAATTTTTAAATGCACCTGACTATCCTTAATTAGTTCAAAACATGGACTAACCGCTAATTCCGGAAGATATTTAGCTAACGTTTGCTGCATTTTAAGGTGTACTACTGCTTACCTGCAAAATTTTACCATTATACATTTTTTGCCCTTTTAGAGCAAAATCCATTATATATTCCGCCATTTCTTTTGCACTGACCGGTGCTTTATACCCCGGAAAAGCCTCTTCTAACATTTCTGTTTGAACCGCTCCTAAGGCGAGTGCATTAAATGAGGGACCAGACTCCTTAAATTCTTCAGCTAACAACTCGGTTAAAGTCAACACGGCGCCTTTACTAGAACTGTATGCCGAAAGCCCTGGAAATTTGGCACTTCCCTGGATACCTCCCATAGAACTAATAGTAAGTACATGACCGTCGTCATCCATAAACGGCACAATCAACTTCGTCATTGAAGCTACTCCAAATACATTTACATCATAAACTGATTTAAACTCATCTTCCGTAATTTCCAAAAATGGCTTGTTTATTAATTTACCCGCATTGTTTATGAGGGCTATAACTTTTCCATTTTTACCCTTTAAATACTTGGAAACCTTTTCTCTATCTTCTGAAGAGGAAACATCAAATGGAAATGCTGTAATGTTTTTATGTGCAATACTTTTTATAGGCTCTTCATTTCTTGAAAGTGCCAACACGTTATAACCTGCGTCTGCCAATAATTTACTTAATTCAAAGCCAATACCCCTACTTGTACCTGTAACAACAATAAATTTCATTAGTTATATTTAATTTCTTTTGAAGGAGCATTAATTATACCTTTCAACATAGGCTTAACCTCATTTATAATATCTGACATAAAATTAAAATTGATCAATGATACTTCATCGCCTACTTTATGATATTCTCCAAAATTAGTAAAGTCAAACGAACTATAGGTTTGAGAAGGAACATTGAACTCATCATGAAAAGGAGCATTATCAGAACGTCTAAATAGATTAAATTCTTTGGCTTTTGGCAAGAACCCCACTAAATTCTTTTGCGCATATTCATTGCTGATTTCAGCAAGATTAGACAGTTCATACCCTGTTAAATATAGACTATGGTCTTTACCCACCATGGGCACACCGATCATTTCAAAATTTAGCATGGCATATAAATCAATATTCTTCGATTTTAATTTACTCGCTAAATGTTTTGACCCTAGCAAGCCCTTTTCTTCGGCAGAAAATAATGCAAAAATAATACTACGCTTATTGTTTCTTAACTTTCCGAAATATTTTGCAAATTCCAAAACTGCTGTAGTACCTGAAGCATTATCGTTTGCTCCATTGGCAATAGTATCACTATCATCTCCACTAATCATTCCTATATGATCATAATGTGCACCTATAATAACAAACTCATTTTTTAAATCTGAATCTGATCCAGGCAAAAAGCCTACTATATTATAAGCTGCACCTCCACTATAGTTTTCTAAAGTATCCCTGTATGTCGAAAAGTATGGTTTAATATTGTTGTTTTCGAACACATTTTGAATAAAGTCGGCAGCTTTAGAAATACCTTCACTACCGGTATCTCTACCTTGTAAATCATCTGAAGTTAAAAACACCATCAATTGTTCAATATCTTCGGGTGTAGAATTCGCTACCACCGTAGATGTTACAGCACTTACACCACCGTTAACCTTTATCACTTCAGATTCTGACACTACAGCTCCTTTTACTCCTTTTGGATTGGTAGGATTTAATACTGTTGATTGATCCACTTTTGTGCCTCCGCAAGCGAGCATTATAATACCTAGAAATACAATTAGTATTTGTTTCATAAAATTTTTCGATTAAAATCTAAAGATAAAAAAAAGCATCCCGATGAAAGGATGCTTTTGATATACAATTTTAAAATCGTTTAACTACGCGAGCATAGTTACCGGATTTTCAACATAATATCTTAATGTCTGAAGGAATTGTGCTCCTACTGCACCATCAACCGTTCTGTGATCACAGGCAAGGGTCAACTTCATAGTGTTACCAACTACTATTTCTCCATTCTTAACAACTGGTTTTTCAACAATAGCACCAACTGAAAGGATTGCCGAATTTGGTTGATTGATAATACTTGTAAACTCAAGGATCCCGAACATCCCTAAATTAGAAACGGTAAATGTACTTCCTTCCATTTCTGATGGAGAAATCTTTTTGTTTCTAGCTTTACCAGCTAATTCTTTTACGGCTCCACCTATTTGAGTTAAACCTAACAAGTCTGCATGCTTTACAACTGGTACTACCAAACCTTCATCTACAGCAACAGCTACACCCATATGAATATGTTTATGATACTTTGTTGTATCTCCATTCCATGAGGTATTAACCTGCGGATGCTTTTTAAGTGCCATTGCACAAGCTTTCAATACCATATCATTGAATGAAACTTTGGTATCTGGCAAACTATTGATCTGTGCTCTTGATGCTTTTGCATTATCCATATCCACCTCAATGGTAAGATAGAAATGTGGAGCGTTGAATTTAGAATTACCCAATGCTTTGGCTATTGCCTTACGCATATTAGAATTCTTAACCTCTTCAGTACCTTCTTCACCAGATGGCAATGCCATAGATACAGGTTGAGAAGCTACCGCATTCTCGGTTTGTACATTTGCCGAAGCAGAAGGTGCTGCAGCTGCACTAGGCGTATAATTCTCTATATCCTTTTTTATGATTCTTCCATTATCTCCAGAACCGGAAACTTTGGCCAAATCTATACCTTTATCCGCCGCAATTTTCTTAGCCAAAGGAGAAGCAAAAATACGCTCACCATCGGCAACAGATTTAACAGCTTCTTTTTTATCGGTCGATTCAGAAGATTTAGACTCTTCTTTCTTAGCCTCGGTACTAGAACTTTTTTTACTTCCACCTGACTTGTTACTCAAAACCGCATCAACATCTGTTCCTTCAGGACCTATAACAGCTAAAACTGCATCTACAGGAGAAGACTCACCTTCTTGTATACCTATATATAACAATTTACCGGTATAGAAAGACTCAAATTCCATTGTAGCCTTATCCGTTTCAATTTCAGCAAGAATATCTCCTTCCTCAACGTCATCACCTACCTTCTTCAACCAACTAGCCACGGTACCTTCTTCCATGGTGTCACTTAAACGAGGCATTTTCACTATTTCAACACCTTCAGGTATTTCAGTTTCTCCAGAAGTTTCTTCTTCGTCAGATGAAACTTCCTCTTTAGCTGGTTCCTCATCTGATTCTGACGCACTATCTCCACCTAATAAAGAAGAAATATCTTCACCTTCATCACCAATAATTGCCAAAAGACTATCTACCGGAGCTGTATCACCTTCTTGAATACCAATATGTAATAGAGTACCTTCATTGAAGGATTCAAACTCCATAGTTGCCTTATCAGTTTCAATTTCAGCTAATATATCTCCTTCTTCTATTTTATCTCCAACGCTTTTTAACCACTTAGCAACGGTACCCTCTTCCATGGTATCGCTCAAACGGGGCATATTTACTACTATTGCCATTTAATTATATTTTATGTTGAACAAATGGAAAATCCTCTTGTTCGTAAACCATATCATATAATTGGTTTACTGGTGGATAATCTGATTCTTCTGCAAACTGCTCACATTCCTTAACCAAAGATTTTACTTTTTTGTCAATTTCTTTGATTTCTGCGTCAGTAGCGTATTTATTTTCCTTAATAACATCCAATACCTGAGTAATTGGATCTATCTTTTTATACTCTTCAACCTCATCTTTAGTTCTATAATGTTGCGCATCTGACATAGAGTGACCTCTATACCTATACGTTTTCATTTCAAGAAAAGTAGGTCCGCCACCACTACGAGCTCTTTCAATAGCCTTACTCATTTCTTGCGCAACCGTAACCGGGTTCATACCATCAACAGGTCCACAAGGCATTTCATAACCCAAACCTAACTTCCAAATTTCGGTAGAGAATGAAGTTCTAGCAACTGAAGTACCCATTGCGTACCCATTATTTTCGCAAATAAAAACTACCGGTAATTGCCATAACATAGCAAGGTTAAACGTTTCATGCAAAGAACCTTGTCTAACAGCACCATCACCCATATAACATAAGGTAACATTATCTCTTCCGGCATACTTATCACCAAAAGCCATACCTGCACCTAATGGAATTTGACCTCCAACAATACCATGACCTCCGTGAAAACGATGTTCCTTTGAGAAAATATGCATAGATCCACCCATACCTTTAGAAGTACCGGTTACTTTACCATAAAGCTCTGCCATAACTTTTTTAGGGTCTACACCCATACCAATTGGCTGAACATGGTTTCTATATGCAGTTATCATACGGTCTTTGGTTAGATCCATTGCATGAAGAGCACCAGCTAAAACTGCTTCTTGCCCATTATACAAATGCAAAAATCCTCTTACCTTCTGCTGTATGTATACAGCAGCCAATTTATCCTCAAATTTCCTCCAAAACAGCATGTCTTCATACCATTTCAAATACGTTTCCTTGGTGATTTTTTCCATCAATTTTAACTAAAGGTTTAAATTTCTTTAAAGATTACATTTGTAGCACTACACATGTATCCAAGAAAAGCAAAAATACACATATAAATGAATCGATAAAAATTAAAGAAGCAATTCCATTAAGAAATTACATGCTTAACAAATAAAGCATATAACGTGTATAATTTCAATACTTTTTTAAGGTTTTTTCAATTAAGAAACGAGCTATTGAACCCTAATGGTAGTAAATCTGCCAAAGAATTACATTCAATGATACTACCCGATTCACCCATCATTAAAATTTTTATAGATGCCCCTTGCTTAAATTCATATTCCGATATCGCTTGTCTACAATTTCCACAAGGCGCTGCGGGTTCGCTAACCTCATGATTTGAAGAAGCAGCAGTTATGGCTATGGCTTTTATTTTTGCCCCAGGATAATTGGCACCGGCATAAAAAATCGCTACCCTTTCAGCACATAACCCAGAAGGATAAGAAGCATTTTCTTGATTATTACCTTCTACGACTTTCCCATTATCTAACAAAACAGAAGCTCCCACATTAAAACTTGAGTAAGGCGCATACGCCCTATGCCTAGCTTCTACAGCGGCGTTCATTAAATTTTGATCTTCTTCTTTTAAATCGTTAAAGGAGTCATATATAGTAATATCGAAGCTTATCTTCTTTTTGTTTACCATTTCTTTTTTATTTATGAATCTACATATATTATTCAACTTAAAAATGTACCGCATAAAAAAACCTGCAAATATGCAGGTTTTTTTATTAGTCATTCTTTAAATCTTAATCATTATAATACTCTTCACCTAAATTAAAGGTAAGAGAAAAACGAAGTGTATTTTCTAAAGGGTTACGTACCTGTGACGTTGAAAACAAATAAGATAGATCTACTTGAGCTGCCTTAAATTTAAATCCCGCACCAAGTGTGAAAAATTTTCTAGAACCTTTTTCTTCACTCTCATTGAAATAGCCGGTTCTTATCATAAACGCATCTTGGTAAACATACTCAGCCCCTAATGCCCAAGTAAACTCTTTTAGCTCTTCGCTAAAACCATCTGGCGCATCGGAAAAGGAATTAAATATTCCACTAAATCCACTTTCATTTTGATAAATGTCGTTATCCGCAGCATCAACATCACCATCACCATCAAAATCTTGTGGGGTTGGCACTAGCAATTTCGTAAACTCCGTTGTAATACCTATTACATTATCTTGATCCAAGATAAAATCAAAACCACCACCAACACTTAATTTACTAGGTAAAAAGTTTTCTTGACCGCCTTCATCATATTGAATTTTACCTCCAATATTAGAAAGGTTAAAACCTGCTCTCCACCTACCATCAAAATTATTATAAGCAATCTCTCTAGACCTATAGAAACCAGCTACGTCCACAGCAAAGGAACCTGCCGCTTGAGAATCTTCTGATCCATTTTGTGGTAATTTCAAATTAGATCTTATGTATCTACCACCAACAGCCATAGAGAAAGTAGGACTTAATTTCAATGAATATGAACCATCTAATGCAAGTTCATTAGGCTTTGCTATAGTTCCCGGATCATTTGCAAACTGTCGCAATTCAATTTCACCTAATGTAAAATATCGCAAACTGACCGCAAAGGCACTTTGTTCGTTTATTTTATTGTAAAAACTTGCATTCAGCAAGGAAATATCTGTAATAATACTCTCCAAATAAGGAGTATAACTTACCCCAATACCAATTTTTTGCTCAGCAAAGGCAAACTTTGCCGGGTTCCATTGTTGAGAAAAAGCATCCGTAGAAGTTGCTACACCCATATCCCCCATACCAGCAGACCTAGCATCTGCAGCTATTGTTAGAAATGGTACCGCCGTAGTTATTACACGTTGGTCATCTTGTGCAAACACCTTACCGATAATCAATACAAAGAAAACTAATGAAATTTTTCTCATCTTAGAATTGTTCTTTTAATTTATAAAGTTGAAATATAGGAATAACCCTATTTCCTACTCTAATATTTTACATGTAAACGCACATTTTCCCGTTATCTTGCATGAACGTTAAGTTTTTTATAAGATTTTATTTTCCATGCTATATTTTATTGAGCTTAGCATTTGATTCAATTTGAATTACAGTACTTATCATCACTTTCCAAAAGTTTTATTTAAAACCATACTATTTGACCAAATTAAGCGTTTAACCTTTAAAGCGAGCTTAATTTTGCAGGCTGTTCTTTTTGAGATTTTCAAAATTATTTTTAATTATAAAATAATCTCATGAAAACACCGTTCTATTGAGCGAAAGTGACAAACAAATTAAAAGAAATTACAGTATCATATTAATTAGGAACCAAACTACTGGTTAATATGACAATTGAACTCAAGTCCTAATTATGAAAAAACATTTAGTAAAAGTTGTACTCTCATGCACGGTTATAGTAGGAGGCTTTACAGTAAGTAGCTGTTCAAAATCTTCATCTTCTTCTAAAAATACCTCTAGAGCTACAGGTTGGAAAATAAATGCCAAGGAAGGTGGTTTTCAATACAATACCGATTTTAAAGAGCAAGAAACGGCTCCTGGATTAGTATTTGTTGAAGGAGGAACGTTTACCAAAGGTAAGGTTCAAGATGACGTTATGCATGACTGGAACAACACACCTACTTCTCAACATGTTCAGTCTTTTTATATGGACGAGACAGAGGTAACCAATGTAATGTACTTGGAATACCTTGACTATTTAAAAAGCGTATACCCACCTGAAAATCCTAAATACACCAACATTTATGTAGGTGCGTTGCCAGATACTTTGGTATGGAGAAACAGATTAGGTTTTAATGAAACCATGACAAACAACTACCTTAGACATCCTGCATATGCAGAATACCCAGTAGTTGGCGTAAACTGGATTCAAGCTACACAATTTGCCGAATGGAGAACAGATCGTGTAAACGAAGTTATGTTAGAAAGAGAAGGTTATTTGTCTGAAGATGCAAAATACCAAGCTGCTACCGGCGAAGTACAAGGTACCTTTAGCACAGAGGCTTACTTAAACAGACCTGAATCTGTATACAATGGTCAAATAGATTCATTACAAGGTAAAAAGAAAAAAGATAGTGTATCTACTTTTGCAAAAAGAAGCAGTGGTATCATTATGCCAGAATATAGACTACCTACCGAAACGGAATGGGAGTATGCTGCTCAAGCTCAAGTTGGACAGAGAGAATACAACAACTACAGAGGTAGAAAAAAATATCCTTGGGAAGGTGATTATACCCGTAACGGACAACGTGTAGGTCGCGGAGACCAATTAGCCAACTTTAAGCAAGGAAAAGGTGATTACGGCGGAATTGCTGGATGGTCTGATGATGGTGCCGATATTACTGCCGAAGTTATGTCATACAAGCCAAATGATTTAGGTCTTTACGACATGGCAGGTAACGTTGCCGAATGGGTAGCTGATGTTTATCGTCCAATAGTTGATGATGAAGTAAGTGATTTCAACTATTATAGAGGAAATATTTACATGAAGAGCGCCATAGGCGAAGATGGCAAAGTCAACATTTTAAGAGATTCAATTGTCTATGATACTTTACCTAATGGAAAAGTAGTAGCTGTAAACTTGCCAGGAGAAATAAAAATGGTTCCTGTAGATGAAGAAGAAACTTATTTAAGAACTAATTTCTCTTCAAGTGATAACCGAGGTTATAGAGATGGTGACGCAGGCTCTTCAAGGTTCTACGATAGATTTAGCGATGAAGAAGAAGATACTAAAGACAAAATGTACAACTCTCCAAAACACTCAGTTGAAAGAGATTCTTTAGGAAATCTAATAAAAGGTTACGATTCATCTAACAACAGAACCACTTTGATCAACGATGAAGTTAGAGTTTACAAAGGTGGCTCGTGGAGAGACAGAGCATACTGGTTAGATCCTGCACAAAGAAGATATTTACCGCAGTACATGGCTACGGATTATATAGGGTTTAGATGTGCAATGTCTAGAGTTGGCTCTAAGTCGAAAACAAAAAACAAAACAGTTAGAGGTAAAAAAGCCAAATAATTTTTATCTATACGAACTAAAAAAAGCCCTTTTCTTAAAGGGCTTTTTTTTATCTTCGATTTTATGAAAATTCAAGATTTACATTCTGCTTTCTTAGCAAACCCTTCTATAAGTACAGACACAAGAAAGATTAAAGAAAACGACATATTCTTTGCATTAAAAGGAGAGAATTTTAATGGTAACACCTATGCTCAAAAAGCCCTTGACAGCGGAGCTAGCTTAGTTATTATAGATGAAGAAAAATACTTTATTGATGAGAGAACTATACTAGTAGATGATGTTTTAACGGCATTGCAACAATTAGCAAATTTTCACAGAAAACAATCTAAAGCTCGGGTTATAAGCCTTACCGGAAGCAATGGTAAAACCACTACAAAAGAATTAATAAACGCTGTACTAAGTACCTCATATAAAACCATAGCAACCAAAGGCAACTTAAACAACCACATTGGAGTACCATTGACCTTACTGACCATTAAACCTGATACTGAAATCGCTATTGTCGAAATGGGTGCAAATCATTTAAAGGAAATTGAATTTTTATGTAAGATTGCTGAGCCAGATTTTGGTTATATTACAAATTTCGGAAAGGCACATTTAGAGGGGTTTGGAGGAGTTGAGGGAGTTATTAAAGGCAAAAGCGAACTATATAACTACCTGACCAATAACAATAAATCAATTTTCTTAAATGCGGATGACCCTATTCAATTAGAAAAACTAAGCAGCTACACCAAAAAGTACGGTTTTAGCACTATAAACCCTAAATACTACCATATAGAATTATTGAATGCGCAACCGTTCGTAAATCTTATGGTCGAAAAAGTAGAAATTAACACCAACCTCATCGGCGCATATAATTTCACTAATTGTTGTGCCGCCGTAATCATTGGTAAATATTTTAACATTGAAGTACCAAGTATAAAACTCGCTCTTGAAAACTACACGCCAGACAACAACAGATCACAAATTATAAATAACAAAAGCCATTATATTATTTTAGACGCCTATAATGCCAACCCTTCAAGTATGAAAGTTGCCATTGAAAACTTCAATTCACTAGAAAAAACCAATAAAATTTTGATTTTAGGTGATATGTTTGAATTAGGAAATTCGGCGAAGGAAGAACATCAGGCTATTGTCGATCTAACGGAAAAATTAAATTTTGAAACAGTAATCTTGGTAGGCGAGAATTTTCATAAAACTTCAGCAAATTCACAACAAATGAAATCCTTTGATGAATTGAAGGCTTTTCTAAAAACTAATCCAATTAAAACAAACTCAACAATTCTTATTAAAGGCTCTCGCGGCATGGCGCTTGAAAGAGTCTTGGAAAACATTTAATAGTGGGATATACTGGATTCGAACCGGTGACCTCTGCCCTGTCAAGGCAGCGCTCTAAACCAACTGAGCTAATATCCCATAACATTTAAGTAACAGGAGCCCAAAGATAAGGTTATACCAAATTAATTTGAAGCGTTTAAAATTAATTTATTTGATTGTTCCTCTTTAGCTTAAAAGTAACCTAACAAAGCCACTATACCATTATAAGAAATAACACAAGAAAAGAATAAGGCTGCAAAAAGTCCGATGTTGAGCAAAATACCTGCTTTATACTCCGCCATAATTTTTCTATTATTGATCAATAAAATAATTCCTAATATTACCAATGGCAAGACAAAAACATTAAACACTTGGGAAAGTATTTGCATTTCTATCGGGTTTGCCCCGTACACAGGCACAATTAAAGCAAAAATACAAGCAATTGCCGTTATAATTCTAAACTGTTTTGAATTGGTATCTAATTCGCCAGACTGATAATCTGCAAGTAGTATTGGCGCAATCAATAAACATGGAAATATTGAAGAGAGACCTGCACTCAAAGTTCCAAAGAAAAATAATGTTAATGCAAATTTACCGGCAACTGGCTCTAGAGTATTCACCATATCCAAAACTTTGGTTACAGGTTGACCTTGATGAAATAAGGCTCCACAAGCAACAGCCATAACTGAAGCGCTAATAAAGAACACCAATGAAGCCGCTATTATTGCATCCTTTTTTTGTTGACTTCTATTTTTGATTGTCCAACCTTTACCCTTTACGAATAATGGCCTAGAGAGAAATGTAGCCGCAGCCATAGTTGTACCAACGAATGCTGCAACCATCATTTGACCACCTTCAACTTTTGGTATCGTAGGAATCAGTCCCTTTACCACCTCTACCGGTAAAGGATAAACCATAAAAAGAGAAATGATAAACGAAAGCCCCATTATGGTAACGAAAATGACCAATATTTTTTCAAAAAAAGCATATTTACCCACTAGTAGTAAGCAGTAAAATATTACTATTACTGCTATTGCAATGATTAAAACAGATTCATATTTTACTTCATCTAGCGAGGGAAAATAAATAAGGAAGATTTCATAAATTATATTAGCGGAAATACCTAAAATACCCATTAACGAATTCCATTGACCAAATGAAATACCAAGAATAATTAAGATTGCAATCAATTTTCCCCATTTTAAATGCTTTTTGAATGCGAACAATGCGGTTTCACCCGTTACCAAAGCAAAATTTCCATAGGCATACATTAACATACCAGAGAATAGGCAACTTAAAAGTAGCACCCATAATAATTGCATGCCATACGTACTACCCGCAACAATCATTGAGGTAACACTTCCTGTACCAATGGTATATCCAATGGCAAAAATACCAGGACCAAATGCCAAAACTAATGCTAATATTTTTTTCCAAACAGATGATTTAGGCATATGGTTTATTTGCAATCCACTTAAACTTAAGTATTAAGTTAAAATGTGATTATTTATATAATAAAGTGATTTTCAGCTACAATATTTTAATTCTATATATTATAGCAGTATTGATAAAGATTTTTGAAATGTACTTTCATTTTCTCTTTTGCTAATTGAGGATTTTGCTCCTTAATCGCATTAAATATATCTTGATGCTCCTGTATACCTTTGAATGCCATGTCTTTATCACACACATGATACTCCTCAAAATTGGTTAGAATTTCAGGGGTTATGATCAACATAAATGTATTCATCGTACTATTTCCACTTGCCTTAGCTATAGCTAAATGAAACAACAAATCTTCTTGAACTGCATCCTCTCCATTTTCAACTTTCACCTTATAAGCATCCAAGGCATTTTTCATCAACTCCAAGTCATCATCAGTTCTTCTTCTTGCCGCTAAACGAACAGTTTTAAGTTCTAACAAGATTCTTGTCTCTACCAATGACTTAAAATCTGGCTCATCTAATCTTAAAATGTCGTTAACCATACCATTCATGGCAACTTGACCAATTTCTGCAACGAAAGTACCGCTCTGGGGTTTAGAAATTAGAATTCCGTAAAACTCCAGCTTCTGTATAGCCTCACGAACACTACTTCTACTCACTCCAAATTTCTCGGACAGCGTTCTCTCAGACGGCAATTTATCACCTGGCTCAAGATTTTTATTATTCATTAAATCTCGGAGCTGCAGTATGATCTCTTTCTGTATTTTATTATTTTCTGTCTTTGTGAGGATTTCTAATTTCATTTATAACTTACTTTAAGAGAAAATCGTCAGTTATTCCGATACTATCAATATCAACTGAACCACCACTGGTTAAATTCTAATTTTAAAATTTACTGGCCTGAAAACAGACCAGTAAATTCATTTCAACAAATCTAACTCAAACAACTTTCTTTATTACTCTAGGGGTCATTTTATCTTTTAAAATCAATGCGTTACGTCCAAATCATAATATTTAACATAAGCGAATGCATCATTGTCAACAGTTTGTAAATAATTACCAGCTTTGAAGTAATTCTCAAACACGCCCCATTTTTCAATATGTATATCATTGTAAACTACCGATTCATTGTCATTTAATATGATTTCCATTCTACCTTCGGAAACAATAATCTCGACAGTAAATTGATTATTACCTATCTCTTCCGAAAATGTGTATCCCTCATTATCTTCCCAAGCATCAGTATGTAAAATCTCCTCATCAGAGGCATTTACATCTTTAAGTTTCTTTGTTAGAACTCTGACATTACCTTTTTGCCAATAAATTTTCAACATTGGGGGTGCATTATTATCATCTTCACCAATCAAATCTCTCTGCTCATTGGTTAGTCTACCATGAATTTGCATCACCATAGTTCTATGAAAATCTCCTCCTGCATCTACTGAAATTTCAGGAACGACCAAAGTCCCTTTCATACTACCGCCTTGTGCAAATGTCCAATTTGTACTATTACTTCCCGGATTCATTTGTTCCCTTAACTCTGTCCTTGAGTATGACGAATTCGTAGTAGATGAACCTGGTGATGTATAAAAAACCAAAGAACCATCTGTAGAATCGTTATACATATAAGGTAATAACGTTTCATTGGTGGCGTAATCCAATATTTCTGGTGGATTAACCTCAGTAGGGCTACCAATTGGTAATGTCACCTTCCAATTGCTTAAATCTATATTCGGCAAAAAATAATCGACACCTTCCACTTGTTCTTCTTCCACAACCACTTCTTCTTCAGGCTCAGGAGTTTCCTCTACTTCCTCTTCAACTACTTCCTCTTCTTGAACAATCTCTTCTTCAACTGTTTCTGCATCATTACTGCAACTTAAAAAGTTAAATATCAATGCTATAGCCAAGCAGTATTTTGCTATCGTTATCTTTTTATATTTTAAAATATTACCTGAAATCATATAATTCTTATTAATGCTTCACTTCAAGGTCATAAAAACTGACTTTAGCAAATGAACCTTCATCCCTACTTTGAAAGTAGTTACCTGCTTTAAAATAATTCTCAAACACTCCCCAACGTTTCATATTAAAATCATCGTACACGGCAAATTCGGTATTGTTCAATGAAACAACCATCTTACCTTCCGTTACTTTTATTTCGACCTGAAACTTCCCAAATCCTACTTCTTGCTCAAAATTAAATCCTTCGTCATCTGTCCAAGCTTCCTCATGCAATATGCCTATTCCATTAACATTAGAAAACTTAAGTTTTTTGGTCTTTACCCGTATTTTTCCATTCTGCCAGTAAATTTTTAATACTGGCGGTGCGTTATTATCTTTTTGACCTATTAGTTCTTTTTGTTCGTTGGTTAATCTTCCATGTATCTGCAAAATGATAACCTTATGGTACTTACCATTTTTATCTCGTGATACTTCATCTACCGAAAGTTTTGCCTTTAAGGCACCACCTTGTTTAAATGTCCAGTTTTCATTGTCATCACCAGGTACCATTTGTTCCCTAAGCTCTGATCTAGAATACTTAGTATTAGCTGTGGTAGCTGTGGTTGGGTAAGCATAAAACGTTAAAGCTCCTTTTGTAGAGTCATTGTACATGTAAGGCTTTAGGATATCATTTTTAGCATAATCCAAAATTTCTGGCGGCTCAACACTAATAGCACCTCCCTTGCCAGAACCCTCAGGAATAGTTACTTTCCAGTGAGATAAATCTATATCAGGGAGTTTAGTCTTTTTTCTTTTCTTGCTTTTCTTGCTATTTAAACCCGATTCTGAAACGCTACTTTTCTTGTTTTGAGAAGTAGCGTTCACAGATAAGAACAGTAATAATAAACATACTAATATTCCTTTTCGGTTGTTATTCATCAATTACGGGTTTAATGGAAGTACCTTAACATTATCAATATATGCGTCTTTAGGGGTAACCGCATAAAATACTATCGCAACCTCACCGCTATCATTTGCAGTGAAAGGAATTTGCACTAAAGTACCTGCTCCATCAGTGGTATCTGAAAATTTGCCCTCAGCTACATAACCTTCATGAAATCCTAAATTATCACCTATATTTTCTACAGCATCAGCTCCATCATCATACTGACCGTCTAAAATTACACCTACTACCTTTCTACCGCCAATTGGATCTGTACCACTATCGTCCTTTATTGCATATTGATATTCTAAAATATAATCTGCACCAGGAACCAAATTCAGCTCTTGATATGCATATCTAGAACTAGAAGTTCTTAAATCACCACCAGATTGACTTGATGACCATTTTGCCCCTCTTGTTTTACTACCTGTATCAACTCCATCATAATCTTGATTCGAACCATCTGAACTAGAACCAAAAGGATTAGTTTCCCCATCCGTAAATGTTGTCCATTTCCAAAAATCTTGACCATCTTCAAAATCACCATTCAAAATAGAAGAACCTGTCATTCTTGACATATAAATATTGTCTACGGTAATTGTTGCATGGTCATTTGCAGTACCTGTACTGCCCTTCTCAAAAAGTATGGTTTCAAATTGAGTGACCGGTGTAGAAAAATCTGTGGCTAAGTCCAAATCAAAACCAGTCCACTCACCATCGTTTAAATCTAAATCATCAATAACATGGCTTGTACCATTTGTACTATCCACTAAAGTTATTTTTAACTTGTCTATACCTGTAGCAAACTCAGAATATACATCAAAATGAATATCATTTGATCCAACACCGCTATAGAATGCGTCTGCTGCAACCACCTCATCACTTAAAGCAAATTCACCTACATCACTATGCAGCCTAGAAAATTCCAATAGATTGTTTCCTGAATCCAAAATAACAGCCTTACCACCTGTACCCGCTGTACCAACAGAACTAGCGTCTGTAAAAATGTTTAAAAGATTATATCTTTTAATTTCTGGTGACGCAGGAGCACTGTCAATAGATTGTACGGTATGCTCTACTGTAATATCTTCAGTTTTAACCAGATCGGTTTGCCCTGAAGCTTTAGTCGTAACGGTTATGGTATAATCTGCAGATGCTTCAACATTAGAATAATCATATGTAGCAGATTCTCCTTGCAATGCTGTTAACGGTGTACTACCATCACCAAAATCAATTACGTACGAATCTACACCAACCGTTAAAGGTGTTACCGTAACAATGGTACCATCTCCACTAGCTGATACATCAAAACTTGAAAATACGCTTCCAATAGAACCACCAGAAGAATCAACTGGCTCAATTGGCTCATAACCATCTTCATCACATGACATGATCAGACCAGTTATCAAAAGGGCACTTATTCCTTTTTTAATTAAACTCATAATATTATATTTTTTTATTTTTTGTTAGATGCTTCTTAAACAATTTAAATTTCTGTTCAAGAATATACATGATGTCCTGAAATGTAATCTAAAAATGAAACTACTGTTAACTGCAGTGGCATTTTTAAATTACATTTTCAAGAATTTTCACTAATTCAGTCTATCAATACTAATTTTAGAGAATCTACATTCTGTTCCTGCATATTCAATATTAAATCTCATGTTCTCTGTATCATCACCTGTTGTAAAAGAGAATGATATTTGTACATATGAGGAAGCTTGATCCGTTAATGGAATTTCTTGCAAAAGAAAATCATCTCCAGTATCAGCATCTTCAATTAACAATGTACCTGCAGAAGTACCGGTGGTTTTACTCACATACCAGAATGTTACTTCATAAGTTGCACCTGCAACTACTCGGATACTTTGATCAAGGAAGTTAGAACTACTACTTAATTTTGCTGCACCATTGTCTTCTGGTGGAGTTGGTGAAGAACTTGCTGAATATGAACTTGTAGTTCCTCTATCTACACCGGCCCAAGGTGTTCTTGGATCACACAAGAAATCTGGACATTGAAAAGCCGCAACCAATTCATCTACCACTACCACATCAAGTGTAATGGTTGAAGTAACACCATTACCATCACTAGAAACTAAAGTAACAGGAAACGTACCTTCCCCAGAAAATTGAAAAGTAGGATCACGATCTGTTGAAGTTTCTCCCCCTCCAAAATCCCACAAATAGGATGATGCCTCTGTAGAAAGATCAGTAAAGTTTATTATTGTGAAATCGTCTTGATCTGCTGTGTAATCAAAATTAGCTTCAGGAAATATAGTATCCGCTTTTGAGTTTGAGTCGGGCAAATCATCTCTAAATGTATCTGAACCAACACAACCAACAAAAGAACTTGCAACAACCACACTGAAAAGTAATACAGTTGTTTTACGGAAAATATTTTGTTTAATTTTCATAGTTAAAAAGTTTTTAAAATTTAATACCCTGGATTTTGTGTCAAAAGTCCACCGCTTATATTTATTTCTCTTGAAGGAATAGGTAGCAATAATTTTCTTGCATCAAACACATAACCCATTTCTGCTGAATGCGCACTTAATACAGCTTCAGCTACACCGAACCTAAGTAGATCAAACCAACGTTGGTTCTCAAAGGCCAACTCTACTCTTCTTTCAACCAAAAGATCGTCTTTAGTAATTATAGAAACTGTGGTAGTTAACCCAGCTCTATCTCTAACTGCCTGAAAAGACGACAATGCAGCAGCGCTTGTAGTTGATTCCCCTCCCGCTAAAATTGCTTCAACATGCATTAAAAGCACATCTGCATAACGCAATGCGATATAATCGTTTCCGGCATCACGAGCACTAGGACCGTAAGAAGGTGGTGTTGTAGTAATATCGGACCCCTCAGGTAAAAACTTGATCACCTCGTTCGAAGTTCCAAAAGTGATATATGATTCAGCAGTTCTATTACCACCATAAGCGGCAAAATCTAAAACTAAATTCTCATTGACTATATTTTGACCATCTTCCGAACCTGCACGAGTAGAAGAAGTAAATTCAGAGGAAAAACTTTGACTCTCGGCACTGTTACCTGTTTCATATTGAATTGCAAAAATAATTTCGTTGTTCAATTCGTTATAAAAAACATCGTGAAAATCACTTTCTAAACTAAATTCACCACTATTAATTATTGACTCGCATAATTGTTGTGCAGCTGAATAGTCCGGACTATCTAATGAAAGATAAACTTTAGCCAAAATACCTTGCGCTGCTGCCTTAGATGCTCTTGACTTAGAAGAATTATCCAAAATACTTACCGCTTCTTCCAGATCTAAAATGATTTGATCATAAACTTGAGCTTCAGGTATTCTAGTAAAAAGCGATTCATTATCTGTTGGACCTACAACTGAAGTTACCAATGGTACAGCTCCGAACATTCTAACTAATTTAAAATATGCATATGCTCTTAAAAACTTTGCTTCTGCAGAATACTTCGCTTGATTTGATTCATCTGCGATATCAATAAAATCTAGAATATTGTTCGCTCTAAAAATCACTTCGTACATAGAAGCGTAATAATCTTCTGATTCTACATTGTTTGCATTTACAACATATCTATGAAAATCAGCCTTTGAGCCCTCTAATGTGGCATTTCTAGTATTATCAGTACGATGTTCTGTTAAAAGATGCTCAAATTGCACACCTCTATTTACATCACTAATATCAGAATCCGTATTACTATTAACCCCTTGAAGGGCATCATAAATTCCATAAATTCCAGACAATACATCGGCATCGGATTGAAAGAACCCATCTACTGCTACCGCAGTATCTGGCAATGGATTTAAAAATTCTTCAGTATCACAGGAAACGAAAACGGATACTGTTACTGCTAAAATTATATATTTTATATGTTTCATTGTTTGTTTGTTTTTAGATTAAAAGTCAACGTTAAGACCAACTGTTACAGTTCTAAATATAGGTGTACCAGCTCTTTGTGACCCATAAGCTCTTGGGTTACTACCATCTACATGTTCTGGGTTGAAACCGTGATAATCATCAGCAGTTATGTACAGTAAATTTTGAGCAGTAGCATAAACCCTTAAGCCACTTATACCAATACGCTCTGTCAAATCATTTGAAAAATTATATCCAAGATTTATATTACGTAAAGAGAAATAGTCTGCACTTGCAATAACATCACTTGTCAATACTTTTTCTTGAATAAAAGAAACATCAGAAACCAAACCGTTAGCAACAGCTTCCAACTCCCCTCCACTTCTTGTTCTGTTACCAAACCAGTTGTAGAAGTACTGATCACCAATATTATTCACTTGAGCACCTAAGCTACCTTGAACCATGAATGAGAAATCAAAATCTCCAACTCTAAATTCATTTGTGAAACTATATACCAAATCGGGATAAGGATTACCTAAAATTGTTTTATCCTCCTCGGTAATTAATCCGTCACCATTTAAATCTTTTACTATGGTATCGTCAGACTGACCATTAATTCTATTCCAAGGACTGTCAACATATGTTGTTCTAAAAGAAGTCTCATCAAAAGCTTCTTCGTCTACCACATAACCCCAAAAAGAAGAAATAGGCTCGCCAATTCTGTTAATCCACTGAGAGTTTCTACCATAAGAATCTTCTATTAATGCATTGTTGGAATCTCCAAAACTTAATAATTCGTTTTTATTTGTAGATGCAATTAGTGTAGAATTCCAAGAAAATTTTTCATTAGAAATATTTCTAGTTCTCAATTCAACTTCAACACCTGTATTTTGAACCTCACCTAAATTAACAATACCACTATCAAATCCAGAAACATAAGATACAGGATTGTTCAGAAGTAGTTCATCACTTGTTCTTTGGTAATAATCAATAGATCCCGAGACTCTATTATTAAAGAAACCATAATCCAAACCAACGGTAAATTCTTTTGAAGCCTCCCATTGTAATAAAGTATTCGCAATGTTTAGTGGCGAAACACCTGCCGCTATACTACCATCATCAATAGCATTAGAATTTTGAAGTAGAGCTAAATAAGGCCACGCATTAACAATAGCATCACCAACATTAAAATTCTCCGCCCCTGTTAGACCATAACTAGCTCTAAATTTCAAAGCGTTTACAGCATCGGAGTCTAACAAGAAATTTTCTTTAGCTACGTTCCAACCTAATGAAACAGCTGGGAAGTTACCCCATTTAGAATCTATACCAAATACCGAACTACCATCACGTCTAAAAGACGCATTTACCAAGTATTTCCCTTTGTACGCATAATTTACCCTTGCAAAATAACCCAATTTCTTAAGCTGCGTATTAGTCTCCGACGGCAAATCAACTAAAGTAGCCCCTTGGAAATTCTTAAGTAAATCATTTGAAAAACCACTACCTGTCGTAATACTTTCTTCAGATGTTCTTTTCTGAATTGTAGCACCTAACAAAAGGTTTAGATCATGATCATCTCCAAATGTCTTAGTATAATTTAAAGTGTTATCCGAAATTACTCTAGTTCTAAATCTGTTCGCTAAATAATATGATGCTCTTGCATTACCACTAGCATGATGTAAAGTACCATCATACCTTGTTCTTTTTCTTTGTTCTAGTGTGACACCTAAAGATGTTTTGGCCGTAAGACCGTCCAAAAGCTCATAACTTAAATAAGTAGAACCGAACAACTTAGTATTATACTCAAAATGTTCTCTTTCAACATATTGTGCGTAAGGGTTAGAATCACCAGAAGTACGTGGTCTACTATCATTACCATCACCATTAACATCTAACTCTACAAGATGATTTTCATAAAAATAATCACCCACACCCACATCAGGATAAACATCTCTATTTATAAACTGAAGTGATTCTTCAGTATGATAAATAGGTAACCAAGGCGATTGACGCGTAGGATTATGTATTGAAGTCGGTAATCTTCTTTGCTTTGTATAAGAAGGTGTAGCCCTAATACCAAATCTTGCCCTTTCACCAATTTTAGAATCAACTTTTAAATTTGCTGAAAATAATTTAAAATCATCTGTAATAACAACACCCTCATCATGTAGATATCTTAATGATGTACTGAACTTGGTATCTTCAGACCCTCCTCTAGCTGATAATGAATGACTAGTTATTGCACCTCCGTCAAAAAATACATCTTGCCAATCTCTATCTACACCCGTAGCTTGAACTAATAATTGAGCATATTGGGTTTCATTAGAAAGCGTACCGGTTGCGGCTTGTTCAATTTTTGCCCATTCTGAAACACTCTTTCTATAATCATCACTACCATGAGCACTTTTAATACCTGTATAAGTTTGATAGCTAAACTTTGTTTTACCTGCCTTACCACTTTTAGTAGTAATCAAGATTACACCATTTGAACCCTCACTACCATAAATAGCAGCAGACGCAGCATCTTTTAATACTTCAAAAGACTCAACATCATTCATATCCAAATTTCCAAGGAATTCTGAACTCACAACAACTCCGTCGATTACCAAAGCCGGACCAGAATCAGCAGTAACCGAACCAATACCTCTAATGGTAATTGTTGGAGCACCACCAGCTTCAGCATTTGTAGCTTGAATATTTACACCGGAAACTTGACCAATAAGTGCATCATCAACCCTAGATACAGCTATCTGATCCAATGTTTCGTTCGTTACTTTAGAAATTGAACCAGTAATGGTAGATTTCTTTTGCGTACCATAACCAACGACCACTACTTCATCTAATTGACTGGCGTCTTCATTTAAAGTAACATTTATCGTTTTTTGATCAATAATAGCTACCGTCTGTGTAGCATATCCTATATAAGAGATTTGTAATAAATCACCACTTGAAACATTTATAGAGAAATTACCGTCAAAATCACTTTGCGTACCTCTGGTACTTTTCGCAACAATAATATTAGCACCTGGTATAGGCACATTGTTTGCATCTGTCACAGTACCCGATAAATCATAGGAGTCTTGTGCAAATAATTGAATGTTGACCAGCAACATTGCAACCATAAAAAATTTTAGTTTAAATTTCATTTGTGTTATATTAAGTTAGTTCTTTTGAATTGGCCTCCGCCTTCTTTTTGATCTACTTAAAACGTAGAATTAAATTCTACATCATAATTGTTAATTTACTATAACACACATTTTACATAAGAATCAAGGATAATTCTTATTTTTGTATTAAATGTGTAAATAGCAATACTTACATGTTTGTTACTTCCCTTTCAATTTGAAGTAATTCTTTTTTACAAAAAGGATGGGCGAGCACCCGTCCTTTTTTTATACTTTCTTCTAAGGTGTCATTTCATTTTTTTATTAATTAATAATATAGTTTTCATCAAATAATTTAATTGGTTTACCAAATTGGTTCGTCAAACTGGTTTACCAAATATATGTTATTATCTTGTTAAAAAAAATTACTTTGAAAATTTATAGGCTATTTTTTTATCGGTAAGAAGTAATTTCCATTAATAAATTATAGAATTAATAAAATAAAGGGTGATAATTATCAAATTGATATTTAGCCTATAACTACAGTATTTATAGGCATTACAGACATGATCTAAACTTTTTAATAACCTTTTTAATTTTTCAATTGCAGCTTACAAATAGAAAAATTTAAAATATTAAAAATTTAACATTATTGAAGGAGAATATTGACGTTAATAAAACACAACGAAATTAAAAAGCACAGTTACACGTTTAGAAATCGAATCTTTTAACGCAGTTGTGCAAGAACATTTAATACTGAATTAATGGTGGAGTTTATACCAAAAATTTTGAAATTATGATATTGGTAATATTTAATATTTCAACAGGAATAAATGAAATATTTAAAAATGAAAAAAGACCTTCATTTTCATGAAAGCCTTTTATTTCGTGGGCCCTACTGGATTCGAACCAGTGACCCCCTGCTTGTAAGGCAGGTGCTCTGAACCAACTGAGCTAAGAGCCCTTGTTAAGGGTGTGCAAATATATAATACTTTTACAATTCTCAAAAGAAAAATCAATAAAAAATCAAAGAATTTCAGCAACTACAAAATTGCTTCCTCCAACATAAATAAGATCATTTTTTTTAGCCTGCTTTTTTGCCGCATTAAATGCCTTATTTACAGATTGATAAACATTTCCCTTGTAATTATAGTCATAAAACAACTTTGCCAAAACATTTTCATCCATCCCCCTAAAAATTTTTGGTTTGCAAAAATAATAAGTTGCATTTTTTGGAAATAAAGGTAAAATCTCAGAAATATCTTTACCCTTAACCACTCCCAAAACTATATGTAGCTTTTCAAAATCTTGCGCTTTTACTTGTTCTAAGACATACGACAATCCGTCTTTATTATGAGCAGTATCACAGATGATCCTAGGTTGTTCCCCTATTTTTTGCCAACGCCCCATTAATCCGGTATTCTCCACTACCCTTTTCAAACCGTCAATTTTATGCTGTTCCTCTATTTTAAAATCCTTAAGAAGATTCAAAACACCTATAACACCTTTTATATTTCTTTTTTGATAAGAGCCTAGCAAACCTATTTGATAGGTCTTATAACTCTTTTTATCGGCAAAGATAATCTCGGAATTCAATTCTGCCGCCACATCATTAAATACCGGCGCCGTTTCTTCATTGAATTCACTAATTACAACCGGTGTATTTGGTTTTATAATACCCGCTTTTTCCCATGCTATCTTTGGAATGGTATCTCCTAAAATATCAGTATGATCAAGACCAATATTAGTAATTAAGCTTACTTCTGGCGCAATAATATTAGTAGAATCTAAACGACCGCCCAAGCCCACTTCTATTATCGCTATATCAACCTTTTCTTTATCAAAATATGAAAATGCCATACCAACTGTCATTTCAAAGAATGATAGTTGATGCATTTCAAAAAAGGAACGATTGTTTTCAACAAAAGCAACTACCCAATTTTTGGATATTTTTTTACCGTTGATGCGAATTCGCTCTCTAAAATCTTTTAAATGAGGTGAGGTATACAAGCCTACCTTATAACCGGCTTCTTGAAGCACCGATGCCAGCAAATGACTACTTGATCCTTTACCATTGGTGCCAGCTATATGTATACTTTTAAAATTTTGATGTGGGTTTCCTAAATGGTTCGCAAATGAGGTAATTCCATCTAGTTTAGAATTAAAAGCTATTTTACCTTTATTCTGATACATTGGAAGTTGAGCAAACATCCAATCTAAAGTTTCTTTATAGGTCACTCTCCCAACTTGAAATTAACGACTACAAAACCAGTTTGTTTACTAGGTGCATTACTATCTAAATTCCACTTGTGCATAAAAGCGGTTTTTCTAGCCGGTTCTAACAAACAAGGATCATTATTGGTTGTACCCTTTACACCTGGTTGAGCACTTATAACCTTGCCGTTGCGATCTACAATTATTTTTACCACTACCCTGCCAGATTCGTTGCACTCTTGCGCAACTTTGCCCTTATTGACCAATGACCTACCATTTAGACCATAACCACCAGTTCCGCTACCGCTACCTGGACCTCCATAGTAACTAGTAGCATATGGATCGCCATCTGGTTGACCTTTATCACCGGCTCTATTATCATCACCTTCACTTCCGGTGGCAGTTCCATCAGATTTATTAAGACCACCCATCATTTCATCCAAAGCTTTTTTCTTCGCTTCTTGTTCTTTACGAGCTTTTTCGTCTGCTTCTTTCTTTTGCTGGGCTATTTTAGCAGCTTCTGCCTTTTTCCTATTTTCTTCAGCCTCAGCTTTTCGTTTAGCATTTGCTGCAGCTTCATCTGCCTTCCTTTTAGCTTCTTTTGCCTGTTCTATTTTAACAGCCTCTTCATTGTCTTGCGTTAAAAGTTTTTCAGCCGGAGCTTCTTTCTCAGCCACAGGTTCCTCAACTTCATTTACCGGCTCTTCAATCGACTCTGCTACCTCTTGTTCCGTTGGCTCTACAGGTGGTGTGTCGACCGGCTCTGATTGTATTTTTTCTTTGGGCTGTATTCTACCACTGCCAAATTGAGTAGTCCCAAAATTGACCGATATTCCGTTCTCTTCTGGTGGATCCATGTATGTTAGACCTATATAAAACAAAACAAGTAACAGTGCACTTAACAACAACGTAGTAAGTGTCAGCGACTTCTTTTTATGTTTAGTGTCTAAAAATGCCATTTAATTTGGGCGAACCGCCAAAATAACTTTGTAATTATTTCTATTAGCGATATCCATTACATTTACCGCTTCTTTAATTGCTACGCTTTCTTCAGCTCTAAGTATAATTGTAGGGCTATCTTGTCCAGCCAATGCCTTTTTCAGCTCAATCTCAATATACTCTCCATTAATTCTTTCATCATTAACGAAATACTGAAGATTCTTATCAATGCTAACCGATACGTTCTGAGTGTTTGTAGACTTCCCTTTTGCTTTTGGCAACAATAGATCTAAAGCATTGGGTGAATTTGCAGTTAGCATGAAAAACACCAACAACAAGAACACAATATCTGTCATTGACGACATGCTAAAGTCTGGACTGACTTTATTTCTTCCTTTTAATTTCATAGTAAAAAAATTAAAGAGGTTCGTTTAATAAGTCTAGAAATTCTACGGCATTAGCCTCCATCTTATGAACCACTTTATCGGTTCTATTTACTAAATGGTTATATCCGACGTAAGCTATAATCCCCACAATTAATCCGGCTACGGTAGTTGTCATCGCGGTATAAATACCTGAGGCCAATGACCCCATCTCTGCCTGACCACCACTACTGGCCATTTCATGAAAAGCAAGAATCATACCAATAACGGTTCCCAAAAAGCCAATCATGGGAGCAGCACCGGCTACGGTTGCAAGTATACTTACATTCTTTTCTAATTTATAGACCTCTAAGGTACCGGCATTTTCAATAGCTGTATTGATGTCGTCCAATGGTTTACCAATACGAGAAACACCCTTTTCCGTTAGTCTAGCGACAGGAGAATCTGTCTGTGCACATAAAATTTTAGCTGCGTCCAACTTACCTGAAGTAACATAATCACGAATTTGATTCATGAAATTCTTATCTATTTTCGAAGCTGCATTAACTGCAAGTAAACGTTCAAAATAGATATATAATGCCACCCCTAACATAATGAAGAGAACGGTAATAATTATTACACTTCCCGCTCCTCCATTAAATATTAAATCTATAACCGATAGAGTTTTCTCTTCAGACAATAATTCTTCGCTCGTATCTTGAGCCAAATCCTGAAATAATATCATAGTATACTTTAAGTATTGAATTTGCCATTATAACGATGAATTGCGAATTAAATTATCCATGTAGAACAAAATCTCTCAATAATATAAATACTAAGGCACCACTAACAAAACCAACTAATGCCAACCATGCTATTTTTTTCAAATACCAGAAAAAATCAATTTTTTCCATACCCATGGCTACAACACCGGCCGCAGAACCAATAATTAGCATACTACCACCTGTACCGGCAGAGTAAGCTATAAAATGCCAAAGCGGACTATCCAACGGCTCACTGAACATACCCATACTAGCCGCAACCAATGGTACGTTATCAATTACTGCAGAACCAACACCAAATAACATTACCACTATATCAGTATTAGGAATAGCCTCATTTAAAGCTCCTGCAGCGTTGAATAAAATACCTAAAGATTCCATTGCTGCAACTGCCAATAAAATACCTAAGAAGAACAATATACTAGGCAGCTCTATTTTTGATAAGGAATGATGTACAGGACTATGGTGACCAGCATTATCATCATCTTCACCCTCTACACTAGAAATATTGAATTTTTTATTACTATAAATTTCCGCAAAAGTTGCTACGACCGCTAAAGACAACATCATACCAACATATGGTGGAAGATGCGTAGCTGTCTTAAAAATAGGTACGAACAAAATTGCACCAAGACCTAAATATAACATTGTTGCTCCGTACTTAGACTTTGAAATCTCGTCATCCAAATCACCGTCAATTAAACCTTTAAAAACTTTAAATCTTCCCGCTATTAATACAGGAACCAACATACAAACCAAAGAAGGTAACAAAACGTGAATTACCAATTGACCAGCACTTACTTTATTTGCAATCCACAACATTGTTGTCGTAACATCACCAATTGGAGACCATGCCCCACCTGCATTCGCAGTTATAACTATCATACCCGCAAACCACAGTTTTGTTTCACGGTCTTTTATTACTTTCTGTAATATAGTAATCAATACAATGGTAGCAGTTAAGTTATCAATAATCGCAGATAATATGAATGCTAAAATGGAAAACAACCATAATAATTTACTTTTCTTTTTGGTCTTAATAAACCCTTTAATGGTTGCAAAACCATCAAAGTAGTCTATAATTTCAACTATGGTCATAGCCCCCAACAAGAAAAATAATATCTCTGCAGTCTTACCCAAATGATGCAAAAGAGATTCTTCCATAATATGCATTCTATCCAAATGCCCTAAATCAGAAAAACCGGAAACCAAACCTTGTTTCGCAGAATCGAACCAATTCTCATAGCCGTCTATACCAAGAGCAATCAAAGCCCATAGTATGGCCATCATAGCCAACGCCGGAATAAGTTTGTCAATTTTAAGATTGTGCTCTAAGGTAATGGCAAGATATCCTGCCAAAAAAACAATAATAATTATAGTTTCCATGTTGTTTGGTTTTGTTTAATATCTATTGATAAGGTGTCAAATATAGGTTCTAATTACAAAAAATTAAATCATCCAAATATATTTAAAATTGTGTGTGAATTCCTAATGATTTCACAATAATACCGAAGATATCTGACATCCAAATACTTAAACCGAACTATTATCGAAATATCATGTTTCTGCAGTCAATATTTTAACGCTTAACGAAATGTTAAATAATTTCTGTCAGCATAGACCAATGTCATTATAATTTTAAAAAACAAACAATACCCTTATTTAAAGTTTAATATTTAACTACTATATCTTTATCTTTGAGAAGATAACTTTTATACATATTAGATGGATTTTTCATTGAATGAAGAACAAAAACTTATACAGCAAGCGGCAAGAGATTTTGCTCAAAATGAACTTTTACCAGAGGTAATTGAACGAGACGACGCACAAAGATTCCCTAAAGAAGAAATTAAAAAATTAGGCGACCTAGGATTTTTAGGAATGATGGTAGACCCCAAATATGGTGGCAGTGGCCTTGACACCTTATCTTACGTCATAGCCATGGAAGAAATTTCTAAAATAGATGCATCAACATCAGTAGTGATGTCTGTTAACAACTCTTTGGTTTGCTGGGGACTGGAAAAATTTGGATCTGAAGAACAAAAAGAAAAATACCTTACCAAATTATCTACTGGAGAGCAAATTGGCGCTTTCTGTCTTTCAGAGCCAGAAGCAGGTAGTGATGCTACTTCACAAAAAACTACAGCAATCGATATGGGTGACCACTACATAGTAAATGGCACCAAGAATTGGATAACAAATGGCGGTACCGCGAGTACCTATTTAGTAATTGCACAAACCGACAAAGAAAAAAAGCATAGGGGTATAAACGCTTTGATCATAGAAAAAGGAACCCCTGGTTTTGAAATAGGACCTAAAGAAAATAAATTGGGCATTAGAGGTAGTGACACCCACTCTTTAATTTTTAACGACGTAAAGGTTCCAAAAGAGAATAGAATAGGTGAAGATGGTTTCGGATTTAAATTTGCCATGAAAACCTTAGCAGGTGGTCGTATAGGTATTGCTGCCCAAGCATTGGGAATAGCGGCCGGAGCTTATGAAATGGCTTTAAAATATTCCAAAGAACGTAAAGCTTTTGGAACAGAAATTAGCAATCATCAAGCTATTGCATTTAAACTTGCCGATATGCATACTGAAATACAGGCCGCCAGACTGTTGGTTTATCAATCTGCCTTAGATAAGGATAACGGTAAAGATTATGACCTTTCTGGCGCCATGGCTAAATTATACGCTTCTAAAGTTGCTATGGAAACTACCGTTGAAGCAGTGCAAATTCACGGAGGCAACGGTTTTGTAAAAGATTACCATGTTGAGCGTTTAATGAGAGACGCCAAGATTACACAGATTTACGAAGGCACTTCAGAAATACAAAAAATTGTAATTTCTAGAAGTATCTTGAAATAAAATCAATCAATTTCCAACACCACCCCTCTTAAAAATAGGGGTGATGTTCTACAAACAAACTATTATATCTGTTACTCTCTAAATAAACTGAGGTATAATTGTTAGAAAGTTATATAAACTGCCATTTACCCCCTTCTACACCCCTATATTTTCATATTATTAACTTAAATTTATCAATATGATAAATTGAAGGTTTTAAAAATATATAATTATAGTTTTTTTAAGCTTTTATTTGTTTCGTTGAATTTAATATTTGAATTTGTTCTAATCGTTGAATATAATTCAATTAAATTGATATTTTTGAAGAAATACCACAAATTATGACAATGAAGAAGCAAGGATTATATTTACCGGAATTTGAACATGACAACTGTGGGGCTGGTTTTATTTGCAGCCTTAAAGGAAAAAAATCCAACGACATTATACATAAAGCGTTGGAGATTTTAGAACGTTTAGAACATAGAGGTGCAGTAAGTGCCGATGGTAAAACAGGTGATGGTGCAGGTATATTAGTTGATATTCCACATGACTTCTTTCAAGCTGTTTGTAATTTTGATTTACCGGAAGCCGGTGAATACGCTGTTGGTAATATATTTTTTCCCCGCAAGGAGAACCAGCGTAATTTCTGTATTTCAGTTTTTGAAGAAAACATAGAAAAACAAGGGTTACAATTACTTGGATGGAGAGACGTTCCTGTCAATAGATCTATTCCTGGTAGAATTGCTGCAGAAACAGAACCTTTTGTGAAACAAATATTCGTTGCAAAAGAAAATAAAGAACAAGAGTATTTCGATTTTAACTTAAAGCTCTTCATTGCCCGTAAAGTTACCGAGCATACTATAATCAACTCAAAATTATCTGAAAACAAATTCTTTTATGTTCCTAGCTTATCCACCAAGATAATTATATTCAAGGGGCTTTTAATGCCTTTGGACATCAGTCTTTATTATTCAGATTTAATGGATTCGCGAGTGGTTACCAGATTAGCATTGGTACACCAACGTTTCTCCACAAACACTTTCCCAACTTGGGATTTGGCACAACCATTTAGATACATGTGCCACAATGGTGAAATAAACACTTTACGTGGTAACGTTACTCGTATGTTCTCAAGAGAAGAACTATTACAAAGTGATATGTTCGGTGATGAAATCAAGAACATACTTCCTATAATATTACCTGGTAAGTCTGATTCTGCAACAATGGATATGGTGGTTGAACTACTATTGATGACAGGCAGATCCTTACCAGAAGTTATGATGATACTAGTACCTGAAGCTTGGGAAAAAAATCCTGAAATGTCAGAGGCAAAAAGAGCTTTCTACGAATACCATTCTTGTATGATGGAACCATGGGACGGTCCTGCCTCAATTCCTTTTACAGACGGTAATTACATTGGTGCCGTTTTGGATAGAAATGGTCTAAGACCTTCTAGATATACGGTGACCAAAGATGATTACGTAGTAATGTCTTCTGAAACCGGTGTTGTAGACATCACTCCTGAAAATGTAGATTTTCACGGAAGACTACAACCGGGTAAAATGTTCTTGGTAAACATGGAAGAGGGAAGAATTGTGAATGATGAAGAAATTAAAGAAAACATCGCACAAAAATTTCCATATAAAAAATGGCTAGATGACAATTTGGTACATTTAAAGGATATACCTTATAATGATTGTCCGTTATTTTTAGGTGAAGAAACGCTTGAAAAAAGGAAGTCAGTATTTGGTTATACCTTAGAGGATATCAATACGATCGTTCTACCAATGGCAAAGTCCGGTAAGGAACCTATCGGATCAATGGGATCTGACACACCAATAGCTGTTTTATCTCAACGCCCTCAATTAATTTACAACTATTTCAAGCAACTTTTTGCACAAGTCACCAACCCACCGTTAGATGGTATACGTGAAGAATTAATTACTGACATCAGTTTAACCTTAGGTAGCGACCATAATATATTTGAATTTTCAGAATTACACTGTAGAAAACTTAAAATACAGAATCCGGTTATATCCAAGGAAGATTTGGACAAAATCAAAAACTATGATGTAAGTCCAGATTACAAGGTTATTTCAATACCTATGCTGTACTCGATCCAACAAGGACACAACGGCTTGGAAGATGCTTTGCAATCTGTTCTTAACCAAGCGTCTAAAGCAGTAGACGAGGGTGCAAACATCATTATACTTTCAGACAGAAATGTCAATGAAGAAATGGCTCCTATACCTGCGCTGTTAGCTTGTTCATTCGTAAACAGTGGTTTACAAAAATTGGGCAAACGTTCTAAACTAAGTGTTATTATCGAATCTGCTGAACCACGTGAAGTTCATCATTTCGCATTATTATTTGGTTTTGGTGCAAGTGCTATTAATCCTTACCTAGTAAATGAAATCATTGCTGAGCAAATCGAAGAGCATGACATTACTGAATTTACATTTGATGAGGCTATAAAAAATTACAACAAGGCCATAGGTAAGGGTATACTAAAAGTGATGAACAAAATTGGTATTTCTACTTTAAACTCATACCGTGGTTCTCAATTATTTGAATGTATCGGTATAAATACTAAAGTGGTTGAAAAGTATTTTCCAAATACCCCTACTCGTATTCAAGGTATAGGTCTTTACCAGATTGAAAAAGAAATCGCTCTTCGTCATCACAAGAGCTTTAGCAAAAAACATATTGATGCCAATTTAGATTTAGAAATCGGTGGTGAGTACAGGTGGAGAAGAGATGGAGAAAAACATATGTTCAATCCATTGTCTATTGCCAAACTTCAAAAATCTGTTCGAAACAATGAGCCAGATACTTATAAGGAGTACTCACGTATGGTTAACGAGCAGTCAAAAAACTTAATGACCATAAGAGGTCTTTTTGAATTCTCTAATTATGACCCTATTCCAATTGAAGAAGTTGAACCTTGGACAGAAATTGTTAAAAGGTTTAAAACCGGGGCAATGTCATATGGCTCAATTAGTAAAGAAGCACATGAGAATTTAGCAATCGCCATGAATCGTATTGGTGGTAAAAGTAACTCAGGTGAAGGTGGAGAAGATCAAACTAGATTTTACAAAAATTCAACTGGAGATTGGAAGAACAGTGCAATCAAGCAAGTTGCTTCCGGTAGATTTGGAGTTACTTCCAATTACTTGACCAACGCAAAAGAAATACAAATTAAAATGGCACAAGGTGCCAAGCCTGGTGAAGGTGGTCAATTACCTGGTCCAAAAGTAAATCCAGAAATTGCTAAAACCAGAAATTCAACTCCCTATGTAGGTTTAATTTCACCACCACCACACCACGATATCTATTCCATTGAAGATTTATCACAACTTATTTACGATTTAAAGTCTGCCAATAGAAAGGCAAGAATAAACGTAAAACTTGTTTCTGAAGTTGGTGTGGGTACGGTTGCAGCAGGTGTGTCAAAAGCAAAGGCAGATGTCGTTTTGGTTTCTGGTTTTGATGGCGGTACAGGAGCATCTCCTTTAACTTCCTTAAAACACGCAGGTTTACCATGGGAACTTGGTATTGCCGAAGCACAACAAACTTTAGTATTAAATGATTTAAGAAATAGAATTGTTCTGGAATGTGACGGACAATTAAAGACCGGTAGAGATGTTGCCGTTGCATGTCTTTTAGGTGCTGAGGAATTCGGTTTCGCAACTGCTCCATTAGTAGCCTCAGGTTGTATTATGATGCGTGTATGTCACTTAAATACCTGCCCTGTAGGTATTGCTACCCAAAACCCTGAACTAAGAAAGAAATTTAAAGGTAAACCAGAACACGTAGTAAACTACATGTATTTTGTAGCACAAGAATTACGTGAAATTATGGCACAATTAGGGTTTAAGACCATAAATGAAATGGTTGGTCAAGTTCAAAAACTAGATCGAAAAAAAGCAATTGATCATTACAAAGCGGCCGGTATAGATTTAACCCCAATTCTTCATCAAGTTGATGTTCCTAAAGGAACCAAATTCTATAACACCGAAAAGCAAAAGCATGATATAGACAAATCAATAGAATTCGACATTATTGCAAAAGCTAATCCATCTTTATTTAGAAAAGAAAAATTAACCCTAGATTACCCTATTTGTAATACTGATCGTGCCGTTGGTGCCATTATTAGTAATGAAATCTCTAAAACATATGGTGCAGAAGGACTTCCAATTAACACCTTGCGTTTAAATTTCACAGGGTCCGCTGGTCAAAGTTTTGGTGCGTTTGCAACAAGAGGCTTGACCATGGTAGTTAATGGAAATACCAATGACTATTTGGGTAAAGGGCTTTCAGGAGCTAAATTGGTTATAAAAGTACCAGAAAAATCTACTATAGTTCCAGAGGACAATGTGATAACTGGTAACGTAACCCTTTATGGTGCTACTGCTGGTAGAGCCTATATAAACGGTAAAGCAGGGGAGCGTTTCTGCGTTCGTAATTCAGGCGCAAAGGCAGTTGTTGAAGGTATTGGTGATCATGGCTGTGAATATATGACAGGTGGTGTTGCCGTTATATTAGGTGAAGTAGGTAGAAATTTTGGAGCTGGTATGAGTGGCGGTATCGCTTACGTATTGGATAATAATAAGACATTTAAACAGCGTTGCAGCCTAGAAGGTCTCAACTTATTAGAAGTTACAGAAACAGCAGATATAAAGCAGCTGAAAGATTTAATTGAAAGTCATTATAATTCTACCTCAAGTCCTTTAGCTCAGCGTATTCTTGAAAATTGGGAATCATACCTACCAAAATTCGTTAAAGTTCTACCTGAAGAATACAGACAGGCTTTAATTAGATTAGAAAAAGAAAATTTACAAACTATTTAAGATCGGAACATGGGAAAGATAACAGGATTTTTGGAATTCGACAGAAAAATTGAAGCATACGAACCGGTTGAGGAACGTTTAAAAAATTATAAAGAATTTACGGTACCATTGCCGGAAAAAGAATTAAAAAACCAAGGAGCCCGCTGCATGGATTGCGGTATTCCTTTTTGCCATAGTGGTTGCCCATTAGGTAATTTAATTCCAGATTTCAACGATGCAGTATATCGTGGCAAATGGGATAAAGCGAGTGAAATTCTTCATTCTACAAACAATTTTCCAGAGTTTACGGGTAGATTATGTCCAGCACCATGCGAAGAAGCTTGCGTATTAGGCATAAATGAAGATCCCGTAAGTATTGAGAATATTGAAAAAAACATAGTTGAAACTGCTTTTGAAAAAGGATGGATTACAGCTAAACCACCGCTTTCGAGAACAGGAGAAAAAGTAGCAATTGTTGGTTCAGGTCCTGCAGGTTTAGCTACCGCACAGCAATTAAACAGAGCCGGTCATGATGTAACAGTTTTTGAGCGCGATGAAAAACCAGGAGGATTACTTCGCTATGGCATTCCAGATTTTAAAATGGAAAAAAATGTGATTGACCGTCGTTTAGAAGTTTTAAAAGAAGAAGGTATTACGTTTAAATGTGGAGTACATATTGGTGTAGATATAAAAGCCGATGATTTAAAACATGATTTTGACGCCATTGTATTAACAGGTGGTGCTACGGTTAGAAGAAATCTTCCTATAGAAGGTGCAGATCTAAAAGGTGTTGTTCAAGCAATGGACTTTCTTGGTCAAAATAATAGACGTGTAGATGGCATCAAAGAATTAGGAGAGGAAATAAAAGCTACCGGTAAAAATGTTATTGTTATCGGTGGTGGTGATACAGGGTCAGATTGTATAGGTACCTCATTTAGACATGGAGCAAATTCCGTATCGAATTTTGAAATAATGCCTATGGCAACTAAAGACAGACCAGAAGGTCAGCCATGGCCATTTTGGCCAATGCGTTTAAGAACTAGTTCTTCACATAAAGAAGGTGCAGAACGTTTCTTCAGCATATCAACTAAAAAATTCATTGGTGACAAAGATGGTAATCTTACCGGTTTAATAACTTCTGAAGTGGAATGGATCAAAACCCCAGGACAGCGACCACAATTAAAAGAAGTTGAAGGAACTGAAAAAGAATGGAAATGTGACCTCGTATTATTGGCATTAGGTTTTACTGGTTCTGAAAATACGGTTGCAAGTCAATTAGGTTTAGAAATGGACACAAGAACCAATATCAAAGCCTCTGAAAACGATTATAAGACCAATGTCCCTGGAGTTTTCGCCGCTGGAGACCAAAGAAGAGGACAATCGTTAATTGTATGGGCAATTTCTGAAGGTAGACAAGCCGCACACCACGTAGATAAATATTTAATGGGAGAAACTGCATTACCATTAAAAGGTGAGGGAGATTTACCTAGAGTATAATCCCGTATATCAATCGCATAAAAGCCTCTGCTATTATATAGTAGAGGCTTTTTTTATTGTAAATAGACCAACAACGTTTGTATGATACATTTAAATGTCTAATATGGTTTATTATAAATTAATACTCTAGTAAATCTCCCACCTAGCCCCTCCTGAATCTATTGGTAATAACCACTACAAATAATGACTCCCTATCGGAGCTTTTCTTAAATGCAAACAGCAATTATTACAGTCGTTAGATTAGAGGATATTACACTAAAAGATAGATCAAGTATTAGAATATATTCCATAAAAAAAGCCCCTTACATTACTGTAAGGGGCTTTCGAAAAAGGCGGCTACCTACTCTCCCACTTGGTATAGCAGTACCATCGGCGCAAACGGTCTTAACTTCCCTGTTCGGAATGGTAAGGGGTG
>Ga0207897_100012_pt1 | contig 205331 bp, 166 predicted proteins | sample LinPmetageLP42_FD_184054 | JGI IMG/M metagenome (GOLD analysis project Ga0207897, IMG submission 184054) | Marine viral communities from the Pacific Ocean - LP-42 (SPAdes) | ecosystem: Environmental > Aquatic > Marine > Oceanic | place: Pacific Ocean | collected 2010-08-27
TATGATCTAAGGAATGAAAAAGCTATTCGCCATATTACGTCTTCATCTTTTTCACCCTTGTTCGCAAATATTCCTTCGCCTGAAAGAGCCAAGGTGCTGGTGAATACCATGATGGATAAATTTGGAGGAGACGATAGATACCTATGTGCATCATTCGATCCTACGAACGATCGATTTAATCCCAGAAAATATTGGAGAGGTCCTGTTTGGATCAACATGAACTGGATGCTTTTTCTTGGGCTCAAGAATTACGGATTTATAGATGTAGCGGCACAAATGAAAAAAGATAGTATAGAGCTGATCGAGAGATATGGTTTTTACGAATATTTTGACTGTAGAAAAGATACGGGCAATGAGAAACCTACCGGATACGGCGGTAATAATTTCTCTTGGAGCGCCGCTTTATATATTGATATGGTGAATACTGATTAAAACTGATGTGTTATGAATTATATTGATTACTTTTTAATTGTATTCTACCTATTCGGTATTATTATGGTTGGCTTTTTAATCAAAAAAAATAGAAACTAAGGTATGAACTACGTTGACTATATCATTATTGTTGTTTATTTAGCAGGCTTTTTAGGGTTGGGCTTTATGTTCAAGGAGAACAACTCTGGTGGCGATTACTTTTTGGGTGGTCGAAAAACATCATGGCTGCCGCTAAGCCTTTCGGCAATGGCAACGCAATTATCAGCTATAAGTTTTATTTCTGCACCTGCATTTGTAGGTCTTAAAGATGGTGGAGGCATGCAGTGGCTAACGTACGAGTTTGGCGTGCCCCTGGCAATGGCTTTTTTACTTATTGCAGTATTGCCTACGTTATATAAATCTGGTATTGTTAGCGTATATGAATATCTGGAGAAAAGATTTGACTCCTCTTCCCGTCTTTTAATAAGCTTTGTATTTCAAATTAGCAGATCGGTAGCAACAGGGGTTATGGTGTATACTATGGCTCTAATTCTACAGGCAACCATTGGACTGGATTTTTGGATTTCTATATTGATCATCGGCCTTATCACCATGGTGTATTCATTTCAAGGAGGGATGAAAGCGGTTATCTGGGGAGATGTAATTCAGATGAGTATTCTATTTATAGGTATTATCATTTGTCTGTATTTTGGTTTTAGTGAGCTTGGTGGAGTAGATAATTTTCTAACTCATGTGGATACCGATAGAATTACAGCGGTAGACTTTAGTAAATGGGGTTTTAATAATGCGGACGGAAATGATGAATTTGGTTTTTGGCCCATGGTCATAGGCGGATTTTTTCTATATGCGTCCTACTACGGTACGGATCAAACCCAATCGCAACGATTGTTATCTTCAAGTAGCATGTCTAACCTTAAAAAACTAATGATGGCAAACGGATTATTACGTTTTCCGTTTACATTAACTTACTGTATAATGGGTCTTGTGTTGGGTACGTTATTATTGCAAGATGTAACTTTTCAAGAGCATATGGAAACGGTTTATCAGGCAAATATTGGCTCTCTAGCGGGTAAAAAGGCAGATTTAATGGTGCCTGTTTTTATCATAAAATATTTACCTAACGGGGTAATAGGAATTTTGATTGTGGCTATTATGTCAGCAGCTATGTCTACATTAAGCTCAACGGTAAATTCACTTTCTGCTGTAACTATGGAAGACTTTGTGAAAAGGTTCAATCCAAATATGCCCGATAAAAAGTACATGACCTATTCTAAACTCTTGTCCATATTTTGGGGGCTTGTATGCTTGTTCTTCGCCTTTTTTGCAGGTAATATAGAGGGCACGGTTATAGAGGTGATCAATAAGATAAGTTCGGTTTTCTACGGTCCAATTTTAGCAGCTTTTATTTTGGCTATCCTGACCAAGAAAACACATGCGCTTGGAGCAAATATTGGCATAGTAGCAGGTGTTTTGTTCAATGTTTATCTATGGTTGTATGTGCCACAGATCTTTTGGTTCTGGTGGAATGCTCTTGGTTGTTTGGTAACGGTATTGGTGGCACTTGCGGTTAGCTACACTGTTAAAAGAACGGTAAACGAAGGGTTAAAAGTAGAATACTATTCAGGTAAAAAAGAGGTGTTGATATTGATTGCCTATTTTGTAGCCATTATAGCGTTCAGTATTGCATTACCGAATATTTTAAATTAATCTTACAACGATGAAATTTGTAATAGCACCAGATAAGTTTAAAGGCTCTTTAACCGGTTTCGAATTTTGCGATGCCGTGGAAGAAGGACTCCGAATGGTGTTCAACGATGCCGAAATTTTGAAAAGACCGTTGGCAGATGGGGGAGATGGTACAATGGAAGTCGCTAAACATTATATAAAAGGAGAAAAGGTTGCAGTTACGGTAAACGACCCACTTTTTAGACCCATCAGTGCTTCTTATTTATATTCTGATGAAACAAAAATCGCCTACATAGAAATGGCAGAAGCATCAGGAATAAAATTGCTTTCAGAAGATGAGCGAAATTGCATGGAAACCACAACTTCGGGCACAGGAGAATTGATTTATGATGCACTGGAAAAAGGTGCTGTTGAAATTATTTTAGGTATTGGCGGTAGTGCTACCAACGATGGAGGTATGGGCATGGCTAATGCTTTGGGATATCGATTTTTAGATGAGGAAGGACATGAATTATCTCCGGTCGGTAAAAATCTCTCTGAAGTTAAAACAATTGATGACTCCAATAAACACCCGCAACTTGACAAGATAACCGTAAAAGTGGCATGTGATGTTACCAATCCTTTTTACGGGCTTCAAGGTGCCGCTTATATTTATGGAGCACAAAAAGGTGCTTCTGAAAATGAGATTATATTTCTGAATCAAGGTCTATGTAATTTTGCCGAAATTATTAAGAATCGCTATAAAATAGATTTACAAAAAGTAAGTGGCGCTGGTGCAGCTGGCGGAGTAGGAGGTGGTGCCCTTGTTTTTCTAAATGGGGAATTAATTTCAGGAAATAATTTGGTAAAAGAATTGGCAGATTTTGATAATGCCATTAATGGTGCAGATTGGATAATAACCGGCGAAGGTCAGTTAGACGAACAAACACTTTCTGGTAAAACAATAGATGGGGTCGTGAAATCTGCAAAGCTAAAAAAAATTCCTATTGCCGCACTCTGCGGATCGGTAAGTATAACCGTGGCACAACAACAAAAATTCGGACTTGATTATGTAGCCTCAATTGTGAGAGGGGTTTCTACTTTGAATGAAGCCATGGAGCACAGTAAAGACAATCTGGTAAACGCTAGCTTTAATTTTGCAAGTTTGATTAAGTAGGGTAAGAAATAATACTTAACATATTAATTTAAATTTGTGTTTATTACTTCAATTTCCTTGATAATCGTTAATGGCTTACCATAAGTTGTAAATCCGTTCAGCATGATCTCATAGGTGCCTTCAAGGTCAGAAGTATAGAATTCAAAATTGTAATCGCTATCGGTGATGTTAAAGGTTGGTTTCCATAATAACATTCTTCTGTAATCCGGAATTCTATCATAAGAAACATCCTCCGGTTGATAAGATTGTACAAAATAGTTCTTTTTGGCTACGGGTTGGGTAAACGGTACAACTAGGCTATTTTTAGCAGTATAGGTGTCTAGAAAATCTGCATCGAAAGTTTCAATAGAAATAATACCTTGATACTCTTTTTGACCCAAACGAAATTGATCTCTTGTCAAGCTTATCTTTTCAATGTTTCGGGCATCAAAGGTTCTGATTTTTTCGTGATGAGGTATGAATACCCCGTCTATTAAAACAATGGCAGGAAAATCGTTGTAATCTTCATCATAAGATTTAAAATCTTGACCAATTCTTATATAGGCGTCACTGGTATTCACTTTTCTAAAGCCTGCGAATTTCACTACTTCTACCAAAGTTTCTTCAAGGGTCGGAAAGCGAGTGTATTCATCAAGAATGATAACTTCTGGTATGCCACCGTTAAAAATATCTATGGGATTACTTTGTAAAATAGAATCTGGTTTGGCATCAAAGAACTGATTTTCTATTTGGTTTAGTACGCTTCTGCTCTTTATATATTCCGCCTGCTGTTTTGATAATCTGAAATTTGCGAATGATAGATCGGTTATATCAATATGCTTAGGTGTTCCTTTTTCTATAGTATACGTTTCGCTTTGGTCTTCAACCTGTATTACCGCCATTGGGTTTTTACGGTCTTTGCGTATGTAAGAATAGAAATTTCCATTTTGGTCGGTTTTTGAAAACTTCAATAATGATTCTTTCCCAGGAATAGAAATAACAACGGGAAGGTTCTCAGCAGGTAATCCTGTCTTAGTATTTTTTACGGTACCGTAAACTAGCTCTCCTCGTTGTTCTGGTAAAAAAATGCTATCGCCAATAGTTTGTTTGATTTCCTTGTCGGCATTGAAGTAGGCATTGCCATATGTAATGGAGTTTAACGCGGGCGGAACATCAATTTCTTCTTTTCTTTTCACCTTGAGGGTATATGAACCATGACCTAAAGCTCCTTTGTAATTTTTGATGGATAAGTTCACTTTTTCTCTTGGGAGATATGAAGCTTTTGAAGTTTTTAAAGAAATGATCGATGAGTCTGTAACTGATTTTTTGTCTAGAATGTTTTTATCAATGTTAGCTGTGGTTTTGTTCAATAGTAAGGTTTGATCAGCCATATATGGGTTGATAATGATTATATCGTCTTTAAAAACCTGAGGTAGACCAGAATTTTTCATCCATTGCGTATAGCCTAAAAGTTTATATCTGCCCGACGGTATATCGGTCGTGATAAAAAAGTCACCATGGCCATGACCTTTGTTCAACTTTATTTTATGTTCAAAAACGAACTCTTTAGCTTCGTTTACCAGTGCTACATAACCAATGGTACTTATGTTGGTAGGCTTATTAGTTTGAGCGTTAAAACAATGTATAGTGTAATACAAGTATTCGCCAGAAAGTACCAATGGTCCGTTATGATCTACATATGCCTTCTCTTGGGGCACTTTTTTAAGATTCATTAGTTCAGAACCGTCTTTAATCACATATTGGGCGTGACCAAGATTGGCGATTAAAATGATTATTGCAGTAAGTATTTTTGTTGTCTTCATAAGTGCTATTTAATCTACCCAAAAATCTGGTTTAATATTACTACCTAAAACCGTACAATCTCCACATATTGTAGGCACAAAAATAAATGGACCCACGCAAATAGGGTTCGCATCGGGTACCAGGTTTTCTACATAATCGGAATAGTACGTTACCGTTCCTATATCAATTCTTTCCAGTAATCCTTGGGGGCAGGGATCCGTAGGACTATTAAACAATTTAGCAGTCTCAAATCCGCAATTAAAGGCGTATGGTGGAGTTTCTTCTGGAAAAAAATCTTCGTAATTTAAAAAGATACGCTGTTCTGTAACCCCAACTGCTTCTACATAACCATATACATTTTCTATTTTTCCATCCTTTCGATGTACATTGCCATATATACCTCCTGGCTGTATTTGTGAAAATAAATTATCGGATTGAGAAAAAGACTGTAGCGTCTTATAAAAAGAATTAGCATCTGGGGATTGCACTTGTTGTTGCACCAATATGCTATAGCGTTGGGCGATAATGAAATTGTCTTTTGTAATAAATCTGATTTTATGCTTAGTAACATTTCCTTCAGAAACACCATCTGTACTAAATACATCTATAGTATTAGATGAAACTGTATTGTAGCAGATGCGGTCTTCTGTTTCTTTTTCTACAACCTCTAAATCATAATCGACTACATCATCAATGCCGTCATAATTTGTTAGTTCAAATTCAAAATTCTGCCAAAAAGGTGCTACAATTTTATAAGTTTCGGCATAAGTATATTTGAAATACTTGGCATTACCTTCTAATGGCTCACTATCTACATAGATGGCAATACCTTCTTCTCCATTATCATTTTCAGCTTTTTCCGAATATACGTTGGTTACCCTAGAGATTCCTTGAATAGATATAGGGTCAGATTCATACTCTTGTCCATTATTCCTGCTGATATCTAAGGTATAGTTGACACCCATTTGTAAAGCAAACGGAGTGTTGGAATGATAAACGCCATCTTGGGCTTCTGTGAATTTATACTCTTCGCCACTTTCGCTCAACAACGTAACGGTAGCACCAATTTCCCAATCAACGGTGTCAAAAGGTCTGCTGCCTAAAGGTATATATGGACTATAAACCGTATCTGTTTCTAAATCTAAATTAACGGAACTTCTACTTAAATACATCGTTTGCGTAATAGCCTCATTGGTAAAAACCGCTTCGACTACTAATGCCGACTGAGATTCATTTTCATTTAAAGTGTCAATTTCAATTTCTTCCACACAAGCACTAAAAGTTAGGACAACTAATAGCATCAATTTGCGATAATGTAAAAAACTTTTTTTAAACATATTTAACTATTAATCTACCCAAAAATCTGGTTCAATATTACTACCTAAAGCTGTACAATCTCCGCATACTCTTGGTACAAATATGTGTGGTCCGCCACAATCTTCCTCATTAACATTTGGCTTCACATAACTTATTAAATCAAGATCTACTTGTTGAATTACTGATTGTGGACATGGGTTTGGACCTCTCATTCCACTAAAACAAAAAGAAACATGAGATTCTGGTGCTGTCAATTCACTGCAATTAAAAGGGTATGGGGGTAATTCTTCATTCGGATAAAAATCGGTGTAATTGAAAAAGAGCCGATCTTTAGAAACGGATACTACATCAAAAAAACCGATTACGGTACCCTGAGAGCCATCGTCTGCAGAAAGGTTACCTTCTAAAAATCCGGGTTGTATTTGAGAAAAAATACTACCGGTTTGGCTGAAGTTATTCAATTGATCGTAGAAACTAAAAGATGCTGCACTTGAAACTAATTGTTCTACTTCAATACTATATCTATGGCTTATAATAAAGTTTTCTTGGTCAATAAAACGTACCATAAACTTTGTAATATTGTCACCTAAGTTACCCTGTTGAGCTTGAATTATAGAATTAGAAAGGTTATTGCCATAGCAAACCTGTTGTTCTTCTTCTCGTTCTACAATTTCAAGGTCATAAGTTACTTCTGGTAAGGCGCAAGGATCGTAATTGGTAAGCTTAAAAGCTTCTGGAGACCAATTTGGAGCTATTATTTTATACGTTTCATCATAAATATAGCGTAAGTTTTGAACGGTACCTGACTCTATGTTGTTATCTACGAATATGCCAATACCTTGTGCTCCAGATTCACTTGTCGTTTTTTCTGCGTAAAGATTAGAGATAGCTGCTAAACCTTCAATTTGCATGTTGGTCGAGGTGTATCTTTTTCCATCTGAAGTAATAATATTCAAATGATATGCATTGCCTATTTCAGCAGCAAATTCAATATCAGATTCATAAATACCCGGATTTGCCTCATTAAAAGAATAGGTGGTGCCATTACTGTTTTCAATTGAAACCGTAGCATTGGTTTCGTAGCGTACCAAATCTCTATTAATATCTCGTATTGGTGTGTACGGATTGTAAACGGAGTCTATTCCTAAATCTACTAAAGTGTCCATTCTGCTTAATGCTACCGTATGGTTTTTTAGTTCGTTGGTTAGGGTGGCTTCTACAATTAATATTTTTAAGACTTCATCATCTGCGGCTATACCCAAATCAACCTCTTCAATGCATGATGCTAAAGTGGAAATGCAAATTATAAATAGAATTAATTTTTTCATTTATAGTAATTTTCTATTCTTTAAAACTTGAAATTATAGGTAATGGAAGGAATGGGAATGGAGAAAATGGAACTTTGTAGCGCCTTAACTTCACCATCATCTGTTACGAAAAATACCGAATACGGATTATTTCTTCCTAATACATTATAAACGGATATAGTCACAAAACTATGTGCCAATTTATTTTTCTTATGGTTTCCTTCAATGTTTAATCCCAGATCTAAACGATAGAAGTCGGGTATCCTAAACTTGTTTCTATCGCTAAAAGCAACAAAATCTGCGTTATTAAATCTAAATGTGCCTACGGGGTAGGTAATAGGTCTACCAGTTTGGTACACAAAATTTGCAGATATGCTATATCGCTTTGTAAAACGATAGTTGGTAATAACACTTACATCATGGGGCTTATCAAAGTTAGAGGGGAAAAATTCACCGTTGTTAATTCGTTCCTCACTAAACTCGCTGTCAAAACGATATAAAGATCTAGAGTAGGTGTAACTCAACCATCCGTTTAAATCACCACTTTTCTTTTTTAATAAAAATTCTACTCCGTATGCCTTTCCGTCACCTTGTAATATTTGTGTTTCTACATTTTCGTTTAAGAAGAGGTTGGCACCGGTTTTAAAATCGAGCACATTTTCCATCTTCTTGTAATACCCCTCGATACTTAATTCATATTCGTTCTCCTTAAAGTTTTTATAGAAGCCAAGAGAGGCTTGGTAGCCCTTTTGTGCTTCAATATTTAAATCAGAAAGTTTCCATGTATCAATAGGTGAAACTGTGGTGTTGTTTGAAAGGGTATGTAAAAATTGATACGAATTGTTTAGACTGGCTTTTACAGAAAAATCTGGAGTAAATAAATACCTAGCGGAAACCCTAGCTTCTGGTCCGCCATAGGTTTTTATATTTTCATTACTTGAATAGGCTATGGTGTCTTGAACGGTAGATTCATTCTTTGGCATCCCTTCTTCATAGGTTCTTTGCGTAGCCTCGCCCAATGCAGCAAAAAATGCATATCTCACCCCTAAATTGACAGAAAGTTTATCACTAACCGTAATTTCATCCCCTATAAATAGTGCGCCCTCAACAGCTTGTTCTTTATCAATAGTAAATTCGCTGATGTCCGACTCGTTTCCGTCAGGTTCTATGCTTCCGGGGTTAACGGAATAGTATTTGGCAGAACCACCATAGTCTAAAGTGTTTTTATCGTTTAGAGCTGTACGAAGCTTATATTTTAATTCGGTTTCGTTAATGCTGTAATCAAGCTTAAAATCACTGTTAGATTCACCGTCAAAATCAATTCCGAATCCGTAATTACTATTATCGACAATAAGTGCGCTATTGGTTTTATCACTCATTCTATGGTCCCAACGCACAGAAAAAAGACGATTGTCATAATTGTATAATGAATCTGAGGTGATACTAAAAGCATCTCTGCTGTAATAGGCAGTCGCTTTCACTTCATTTTTGTCATTTATTTTATTGTGATATTTGACGATGCCGTCAAAAAACGAAGCGTTGCTATTGCTTAACGATTCATCATCTAAAGACCGTAAAATCCAGTCCGCATAAGCACCTCTGCCACCAACGACAAGGGATGATTTTTCTTTTTCTAGCGGAATTTCCAATGCTAAATTTCCGGTCACTGGACCAATAGAACCTTCGCCTGAGAATTTTTCTACATTACCATTTTTTGTTCTGATATCGAAGACCGATGAAAGACGACCGCCAAACTCTACAGGAATAGCACCTTTATAGATATTTACGCCCTTGGTCGTAAATGGATTCAATGCTTGAAAGATTCCGAAAAAATGCTGTGGGTTGTATATAACCGCATCGTCTAACAGTACTAAGTTTTGGTCTGTTTTACCGCCACGAACGTTTAATCCCATTGCACCTTCACCCGCAGATGAAATACCGGGCAATGCCTTGGCGACTGACAAAATATCTCGTTCCCCTAAAACTAGGGGAATGTTCTTAGACTCTTCAGAATCTATTTGCTCACTACCTGTAATAGCTTCCTCTACATTTTTATAAGCATCTGCCTCTACCACAACTTCGTCTAATTGTTGTAGCCCTTCTTCCATCAACAAATCTAAACTACCATTATTGAACATAATGACTTCACGTTCTGTAGATGCAATACCCATGGCACGTATACTTAGTACGTTATAGCCCGAAGGTAATGTTAAAGAGTAATTTCCATTCGAGTCGGATACAGTAATTCGGTTGGAGCCTTTAACGCGAATAGTTAAATCTGGAATAGGCTCACCTGTTTTAGAATTTATGGCTCTACCGGTTAATTTATAGGATTCTTGTAAGTTATTAGGGTCGCTTTTGCCCACTTTTGCAACGTCGTAATTTCGTTTAACCTGAGTATTGGTGGTATAAAATGTTGGGGGTGGTGCGTTGACTTTTGTTTGTTTGCCGTTATTTTCTTCAACTACTTCTTCTTGACCAAAAAAGCCATTGGGTAGGTCGTCATATACTATGGTATTCTCTAATAGAATTATTCGTTTATCTGCCTCTAATACATGAAAATTCAATGAGGTTTCAGCAAAAAGTAATTGTAATGCAGTGGTTAAGTTTTCATTTTCAAAATTGGCAGTTACAAAAATGTCTTGAATCCAAGAATCTAAATAGTAAAATTGATAACCTATTTGTTCTTCAACGTCTGTAAGTACAGATGTTAACGGTGTATTAGAATACTGACCGCTTATAGTTGTTGTTTTTTGTGAATAACTAGTACAGAGAGTTAAAAGCAATACAAGGTTAACTACGGTCCTTTTAAAAATTGTTACCTCGCATACAAACATGCTTGGTGCAATAAAAGTTTTGAATAAACTATTATTTATTGTTCGGTCAGTCATGGTGGTTGGTTCGATCTTTACAAGGTAAGGAAAAGTATATTATAACAAAATGTGATATTTAAAATAATCACATCTATTTATTGAAAAAAATAGAAATAATAGCTTTCTTTCTATCAATATGATTTTTTACTGCTAATGTGTTTATAGAGAAAGCTTTAATTAATGAGTGTATTCATTTTAAACACATTGATATTTTAGTATTTATCAGTATTTTATTACTATTTTTATCATAAATACTTGTTAAAATAAATACGTTGACTCCAATTTCCAATAGAATAGAACTTCAAGAAAGGCATCACCAAATTTTTATAGAACAAGCGCCTACCGCAATTGCAATGTTAGACAAAAACATGGTGTATTTAGCTGTATCTAAACGCTGGTTAAAAGATTATAAGTTAGATGAGCAAGATGTAATAGGTCGTAGTCACTATGATGTTTTTCCAGAAATTGGCGATGATTGGAAAAAAAACCATCAAGATTGCCTAAAAGGAGCAATAAATATTTGCGACGAAGCTCCTTTTGAAAGGGCGGATGGATCTATACAATGGATCTATTGGGATGTGCGCCCATGGTATAATTTAAATGGTGAAATTGGGGGCTTGCTTATGCATACCGGCGATATTACCGAGCAAAAAGAAAAGGAACTCGAAAAAAAGCGATTTGAAACTATTTTAAGTGATTGTAGTGAGGTTGCCCGTATTGGTACATGGGAACTCAATTTACTAAATAACGAAGTTACCTGGAGCGATACGGTTTATGATATACATGAAGTTTCAAAAGAATATAAACCTCATTTAGGTAGTACATTAGAATTTTGCGAAGAAGAAGAAAGTCGAAGAATTGCTGAAGAAGCGATTCACGACCTAATGGAAAATAGTAGAGAAGTAGATTTGGAATTCGAAATTAAAACTCCAAAAGGAAATATTAAGTTTCTTAAAGTCGTTGGGAAAATTGAATATGTTGAAGGTGTGGCAACCAGATTATTCGGTATTGCACAAGATCTTACATCAACCAGAGAATCTGAGCGTCAACTTAATAAAGCTTACAATGAATTGGATGCTATTTTTAATTCAAGTTCTATTGCTGTGATTTCTACGGATAAAGATGGAGTGATTAATCGCTTTAATAGTGGTGCAGAACATTTACTTGGTTATTCGGCAAAGGAAATGATCGGAATTAAAAAACCTGAAATTTACCTTTTTGAAGAAGAATTGAATGTCTTTAAAAAAGATATGGAACTTGAATTTAAGGGAGATTCAAATGATGCTGATTTTAACTATAGAAATGAAAAGATTTTCAATACCAGGCAATGGACCTTTAAAAGAAAGGATGGATCGACTTTTCCAGGGCTTAAATCATTGACGGCCATACAAGATAAGGATGGGTTAAACGACGGTTTTATAGCGGTCATCACAGATATCTCTAAAATTAAGGAGGTTAAAGATGAATTACGAAGAAAGAATCAACTCTTAAGCTTTGCAGAGCAAATTAGTTCAACTGGTCATTGGCAATGGTTTCCAATTAAAGATGAAGAAGAATGGTCGGATAATATTTATAATATTGTAGAATATGAAGGAGAACCTTTTCCATTAAACTTTGCGAACTATATAAGTATTGTTCACCCAAAGGACAAAGAAATGGTTAAAAAGCATTTTGAGGAAGCTTTGAGCACTAAAGTTTTTACTACATTAACTCACCGTATAATAACGTATTCAGGAAATTTAAAGTATATAAGATTATTGGCCAATGTTTTGGTTAATGAAAATGGTCAGGCCAAAGAACTATTTGGTACTTGTCAAGATATTACAGAGTCTAAAAATATAGAGCTTAAATTAATTCAAGCAAAAGAAGAACTAGAGACTTACACCCGAAAATTGTCCTTACAAAATCAACAATTGGCAGATTTTACCCATATTACATCGCATAACCTTAGAGCACCCGTTGCCAACCTTAATTCTTTGTTGGAAATTTATTCTTATGCTGAAGATGAAGAAGAACGAACAGATATCTTCAATAAATTCAGTAGCGTTATTGATCATCTTTCTTCTACCCTCAATACGCTGATCGAGGCGTTAAAAGCAAAAGTGGGTGATGCCAATGAGCAAAAAGAACAAATTGAATTTAATGAGGTTTTAGAGAATACAGTTCAAATGTTAAGCGGTGCTATTTTAAAATCTAAATCTGTTATTAATAGTGACTTCTCTAAGCTTTCAAGTATCTCCTACAACAAAATTTACATGGAAAGCATTTTCCTAAATTTAATAGGGAATGCCATTAAATATAGTGCTGAAGATAGAATACCTCATATTCAAATTAAAACCGAAGTAAGAAACGGTAAGAATATTATTACCTTTAAAGACAATGGCTTAGGTATTGATCTTGATAAACACGGACATAAACTTTTTGGATTGAATAAGGTTTTTCATAGACATCCTGATGCCAAAGGGGTAGGTTTGTACCTAACCAAAACACAAATTGAATCAATGGGCGGTACCATTACCGCTACTAGTGAAGTAAATGTAGGTACTACTTTTACCATAAATTTTAATTAAGCTTATAATGAACGATATTCTAAAGACTTGCATCGTAGATGATGACTCCATATACCAATTTACCATGGTAAAAACCCTAGAATCTACTAAATTACCTTTGGAGATTATGGTCTTTTCAGATGGGGGAGAAGCAATCGATTTTATGCTAGATAATCTAGATCAAGACTCTTTATTCCCAGATGTTATATTCTTGGATATTGATATGCCGGTAATGGATGGTTTCCAGTTCATGGAAGAATACGTGAAAATAAAACCTAGAGTCGGTAAAAAAATTACGATTTACATGGTATCATCATCTCTTGATCCTGTAGATATAGAAAGGGCTAAAAAAATTAGTGCTATATCTGACTATATCGTAAAACCAATTGGTCTTGGTAGGTTAAAAAAAATAATCGAGGGTTTATTAGCGGATAGAAATGACTAGTATTTTTTAAGGCATTTCTTTGGTCAATAAAGTCAAGAAAAACTGGTGTTTATAATTAATTTTGATTGTAAAGGAAATTAGATAAAGATTTTTTTAGAGTGTCGATTATAAGACATTCTTACATTGAAAATCAATAGTTGTTAAACATATTTTGTCTTGCCTACTTTGTTATGGCAATGACATTTAAAACCGAATAGGTATCAAATTACTGATATCTGTTCGGTTTTTTTATGAAATACTAAAAGTCGGACGCTTCTTTTGTTTACATATTAATCGTCAATGGGATTAACATTTATTATGATTGAAAATCTTCCACTCCGGTTAATTATATAATAACTTTGGTTCGTTAGTAAACGCTTCTTCTTTCGACTACCCTGTCTTAAAAGAGGTGTCAAATTAGTATAAGTGACTCAACTCCAATTTAAATTCGATAAAAATGAATAAGTATTTTAAAATAGCATTTGGCATAGCGTTTTTAACCTTAGTTGGTTGCAAGGAAAATCAGAAAAAAGATGAAGCTGGTTCTCAGGAGAATTCTATTTTAAAAAGTGAAGAACATAGTGCAGATGCTATTGTTCAAAAAGCGATAATTGCCCATGGAGGTAATGCTTATGATACAGCTAATTACGAGTTTGTATTTAGAGATAAAATGTACATGTTCAATAATTCTGATGGATATGCCTATCGTGTAAATTTTAGGGACAGTTTGGGGAATAGAATTGAGGACAATTTAATTAACGGAACCTTTAATAGAAAAATAAACGATGAATCGGTTGATCTTTCTAAAGAGGATATTGCCATACATAGTAATGCCTTAAATTCCGTTATCTATTTTGCTACGTTGCCCCATAAATTAAATGATAAGGCGGTACATAAAGAAAGTGTAGGTGAAACTGTAATCAAAGGAGAAGATTATGATGTGGTGCGCGTTACTTTTAATAAAGAAGGAGGCGGTACCGATCATGATGATATTTTCATGTACTGGATAAACAAAAAATCTCACTATATAAATTACTTAGCCTACAGTTACAGTGTTAATAATGGTGGAGTGCGTTTTAGAAGTGCTTACAATCCAAGAACTATAGATGGTATCAGATTTCAAGATTATATAAATTGGAAGGCACCCGTAGGTACACCTTTGGAAGAGTTACCGAATTTATTTGAAAACAACCAGTTAAAAGAGCTTTCTAGAATTGAGACTACCCAAGTACGCAATTTAAATACTGCCAAATTACACGATTAATCCGTCGCTTTATAAACCCGATTTACTTATTGTATCTTTGAGAGAATACGCTGAATGTATGTTCGTTTGCGTATAATGGAACATGGTGTTTAATTAAACTACGTCTTACTATGAAGGGTGAAACCTTAATTGATAGTTTTAGGGACATTTCTGCCAAAGAGTGGAAGCAAAAAATACAATACAATTTAAAGGGGAAAGATTACAATGAAGAAGTGGTGTGGAATTCACCCGAAGGTATTATAGTAAAACCCTTTTATCATGCTGAAGATCTTGAGCAATTAAAGATGAATTCGGTTAAAAATACCTCTTGGATTATTGGGCAAAGTATTTATGCCGGTAATGCCATTATGGCGAATGAAAGAGCGCTCAAAAGTATACAAAAAGGTGCTGAGGCCATACATTTTAGTATTCCGTCAGAGAATATAGATGCAAGTATAGTTTTGAACAATATTGACTTAAAAAAGGTCAATGTGTATTTTGATTTGCAATTTTTGTCTAAAAATTACATAGAAAATATATTTGATAAAGTTGCAAATGCAGATACAATTCATTGGCAAATTGACCCTATAGGTCATTTGTCCAGGTCCGGTAATTGGTATAGTAATATGTCTTCGGATATTGCTCTGATTAACGCGTTATCAACTTTGCCTATCGATAATCTTTTAAGCGTAGATGTATCACTTTATGAAAATGCAGGCGCAGATATTGTACAGCAATTGGCTTTCGGGTTGTCTCATGCCAATGAATATTTAAATATACTGGAGCAAAGTGAAAAATTAGATACTTTAAAAAGTATCGATTTTAAAATATCGGTCGGGGGTAATTATTTCTTTGAAATTGCCAAGTTAAAAGCTATACGAAACCTTTGGAATGTTTTGTGCGAAGCCTATAAAATTTCAATTCCGTGTCATATTGTTTCGCAACCTTCAAAACGTAATAAAACTATTTACGACTATAATGTAAATATGCTTAGAACCACTACAGAGTGTATGTCTGCCGTATTGGGCGGTTCTGATGTGGTTTTTAATTTGAATTATAACGGCATTTATAAAAAAGAGAATGATTTTGCCAGTCGTATCGCTTTAAATCAACTTATTTTACTGAAGGAGGAGAGTTATTTTGATAAGGTGGATAATGCCACCGATGGTAGTTACTATATTGAAACGATTACGCATCAATTGGCAGAGAAAGCTTTACTCCTTTTTAAGGCAATTGAAAAAGATGGTGGTTTTTTAAAGCAATTGAAGAATCATACCATTCAAAACAAAATTGCCAATAGTGCCCGTAAACAACAAGAGAAGTTTAATGCGAAAAAGACAGTTCTGGTGGGTACAAATGCATTTCAGAATGAAGAGGATAAAATGAAACAGGAGTTGGAACTGTATCCGTTCATAAAAAAGAACCCAAGAAAAACTTTGATTACTCCCATTATTGAAAAACGCTTGGCAGAAGAACTAGAGCAAAACCGTTTGTCACATGAGTAGAAGAGACTTACAACATATTCAGTTAGCTACTTTAGAAGATTCAGATAACGTTCAAAACAATTTAGAAAAGGACTCCAAAGACGCTTTGTTTACTACTGCGGAAAGTATTCCGTTGAAAAAAAGATATGGCAAAGAAGATTTAAATAATGTTGAGCATTTAAGTTTTGCAGCGGGTATGCCGCCATTTCTACGTGGACCGTACGCAACAATGTATGTGCAACGCCCTTGGACTATAAGACAATACGCTGGTTTTTCCACAGCAAAAGAGAGTAATGAGTTTTATAGGAAAAATTTAAAAGCTGGTCAAAAAGGGTTATCCGTAGCGTTTGACCTGCCAACGCATAGAGGTTATGATAGTGATCATGAGCGTGTGGTCGGTGATGTTGGCAAAGCAGGTGTAGCCATTGATACCGTTGAAGATATGAAAGTGCTCTTTGATGGTATTCCGTTGAATGAAATGTCGGTCTCCATGACCATGAACGGTGCAGTACTTCCTATCATGGCTTTTTATATTGTAGCGGCAGAAGAGCAAGGGGTTTCATTAGATAAATTATCTGGTACGATACAGAACGATATCCTAAAGGAGTTTATGGTTCGTAATACTTATATCTATCCACCAAAACCTTCTATGCAACTGGTGGCGGATATTTTTGAATACACGAGTAAGTACATGCCTAAATTCAATAGCATCAGTATTTCAGGATATCACATGCACGAAGCTGGCGCACCTGCGCATTTAGAATTGGCGTATACGTTGTCTGACGGTTTGGAATATATTAGAACGGGCTTAAAAGCCGGATTACAGATCGATGATTTTGCCCCACGACTTTCCTTTTTCTGGGGTATAGGGATGAACCATTTTATGGAAATTGCCAAAATGCGTGCGGCAAGAATGTTATGGGCTAAAGTAGTGAAAGAATTTAATCCGAAGAACGAAAAATCATTGATGTTGAGAACACATTGTCAAACTAGCGGATGGAGCCTTACGGAACAAGACCCGTTCAATAATGTGGCAAGAACTACAATAGAGGCAGCAGCGGCGGTTTTTGGGGGCACTCAGAGCTTGCATACCAATGCGTTAGATGAAGCGATAGCCTTACCTACAGATTTCTCTGCGCGTATAGCAAGGGAAACACAATTGTACCTGCAACATGAAACGAAAGTAACTAAAACGGTCGACCCTTGGGCAGGAAGTTATTATGTAGAGAAACTTACGCATGATTTAGTACATAAAGCATGGGAGTTGATGCAAGAAGTGGAGAACCTTGGCGGAATGACCAAAGCTATTGAAACCGGTATACCAAAAACACGTATTGAGGAAGCTGCCGCTAGAAAACAGGCACGTATAGACAGTGAGCAAGATGTTATTGTAGGTGTAAATAAATATCAGTTGACAGAAGAGGATGAACTTCAAATTTTAGAAGTTGATAATAAAGAGGTGCGTAGACAACAACTACAGCGTTTAGAAGAAGTTAAAGCAACTAGAAATACCGATGTAGTAATCGAAAAACTAAAGAATCTAACCACTGCAGCTACAAACAAATTAAAGGGTAGCGAATCGGAAGAAAATTTATTAGCTTTAGCAGTAGCTGCTGCTAGGGAAAGAGCCACTTTAGGTGAAATAAGCAGTGCATTAGAGAAAGCCTATGGCAGGCATAAAGCCATCATTAATTCATTTACGGGCGTGTATTCAAGAGAGATAAAAGAGGACGGAAGTTTTAAGAGAGCGCAAGAGCTAGCCGATAAGTTTGCGGAGCAAGATGGTCGTAGACCACGTATTATGGTTGCTAAAATGGGTCAAGATGGTCATGATCGTGGGGCAAAAGTAGTTGCAACCGGTTATGCCGATCTGGGGTTCGATGTCGATATAGGTCCGCTTTTTCAAACTCCGAAAGAAACCGCTAAACAAGCAGTAGAGAACGATGTACATATTTTAGGAATATCTTCTCTTGCTGGGGGACATAAAACTTTGGTACCCGAAGTAGTTAAAGAACTGAAAAGCTATGGTCGCGAAGATATCATGGTCATTGTTGGTGGTGTCGTGCCCAAACAAGACTATGAATTTCTAAAAGAAGCAGGTGCTACTGCTGTATTTGGACCAGGAACCAAAATCAGTGATGCGGCGATTCAGTTGTTGGAATTACTGTTAAAATAAACGATATAAAAAAAGGACCTTTTAAAGGTCCTTTTTATTTTAAATACTATAAACTAAATTAAGCGGTTTCAGTATTTTTCTTTTTGTTTTTCATCCAAAAATAAAGTATGGTAAAAAGTACAATCAAAGTTGCTGGAAATGCAATCATTGTTTTAAGGGTTTCTTGACCTGCAGCTAACTCTAATGCATCTCCGGAAAGACCCATTGAAGTTGCTTTTGTACGAGCTTGGTCTATCCATCCACCAAATACAGGTTGCATATTTGCTGTCATAAACATACCTATTGCTCCAATGACTCCCATACCTAAAGCACCACTTTTCGGAATCTTTTCAGCGACAAAACCAATCATGTTTGGCCAGAAATAACATAATCCCATTCCAAATACTGCGGCAGCTACATATGCCATTATACCTGTTTGCGTACTTAAAAGAAACATGCCAATAGTTGCTATAATTGCTGAACCTAAAAGAACACCTGTCTGGTCAAATTTGTTCACAAAATTTCCACCGAAATATCTTCCAACAGCCATTACACCGGTCATTAATGCTAGTATAACCATAGAATCAGCTCCAGATTTATCTAAAATTAATCTAACCCATTGCCCTGGTACAAATTCACTAATTGCGGTCAAAGCCATACACGCTGCAATGAAAATGAAAAGTGGTGATGCCATTCCTTTCAAATTACCTTTAATAGATCTTGCCTCTTGTACAGTTGGTTTTGGAAATTTTTGTCCAAAAAATAGATATGCATATACAACAGTTGGAATAAGAATTATCCAAATTTGAGGTTTCCAACCAATACCCATACTGGTCATGAATGTTGAAATAAGACTTCCAATTACAATACCACCTGGGAACCACATATGAAATCTATTTAATAATATATTCATTCTGTTTCCGGTAGCACTATCTGCAATCATTGGATTACAAGCAGCCTCGGTACATCCATTTCCCAATCCTATAAAAAGAGTTGAAATAATGAGGCCCCAATATCCACCTGAATATATAGTTAATATGATGCCTAAAGTGTGTGCAATAAATGCAAACTGCATGATTTTTTTAGGACCTACAGTGTGATATACTAAACCGCCCACTATCATAGCAATTGGAAAACCGAAAAACCACATAGAATTAATCGTACCTAATTGTACTGCGGTTAAACCAAACTCTTCTTGTAGTTGAGGTAAAATACCTGCTCTTATACTATATGAGAATGCAGTTGTGATTAAAGCAAAGCAGCTGCCATAAAAAAGGCGAAGCGTATTCACATTTGAAGTTGCTGTAGAACTTTCCATATTTAAATTGATTTAGTTGTTGTTTTGTTAATTTGCTAAACTAATAAAAATGAAATAATATCAATGCTTTTTTGGTAAAATGATACCTTAACTACGACAGAAAGCACAAAAAATAGCATTTACACAATTTTTAATGTTTTTTCTGTAATAGAATACCTAGCGTTTTTTGAGGTATTGTGTTGATAATGAAGTATTAGGTAACTTGTAGCTTATATAAACTCCATTGAAACCTAAAATTATGAAACACTGTATGTATGTCCTTTTAACCTTTTTAGTAATCGGTTGTGCAGATGAAAATAAAGGAAAGAAGAATCAAAAAGTACTAGAAACCGAAACGGTAGATAGAAATTATAATCCTGAAGCTAATTTAGAACGTTTGGGTATTGTACTTAGAGATCAAGGAACTCCCGTAGCAAATTATGTACACGCTGCAAGAACGGGCAATCTATTATTTTTAGCGGGTAAAGGACCAAAGCAAGCTAATGGTGAAAATATTGTAGGCAAATTGGGCGATAGTTTAACTGTAGAACAAGGTTACCAAGCGGCAAGAGAAGTGGGGATCAATCAATTATCGGTTTTAAAGGCTGAATTGGGTAATCTTAATAAAGTGAAAAGAATAGTAAGTGTACATGGTATGGTGAATGCTTTACCAGATTTTAAAGACCATTCTAAGGTTATTAACGGCTATTCAGATTTAATGGTTGAAATTTTTGGTGACAATGGCAAGCATGCGCGTGCCGCAGTTGGTATGGGGTCATTACCTGGCAATATGGCTGTTGAAATAGAAATGGTCGTTGAGGTTTATGAGTAATTTATTTTAAGCGATCTAAATGTTCACCTGTAAGGTGGTGTACATTTGCCGTTATCTTTTCTATAGGCCAGTTCCACCATTTCAATTCAAGAAGTTTGGTTATGCCTTCATCAGAAAACCGTTTTCTAATCACTTTGGCAGGATTACCACCAACAACGGCATAAGGCGGTACAACTTTTGTAACCGTTGCATTACTTGCAATTATGGCACCATCACCAATGGTGACTCCGGGCATAATGGTAGCGTTGAATCCTATCCAAACATCATTGCCAATTACAGTATTTCCTTTGGTAGGGTAGGTTTTTCCATCCATGGCATGTTGCCAATCTTTACCGAAAATGGCAAATGGGTAGGCCGAAATTGATTTGCCTAAATGGTTGGCACCGTTCATAATAAAAGTAACACCTGAAGCGATCATACAGAACTTACCAATTATGAGTTGGTCACCTACAAAATCAAAATGGTATTTTACGTTTTTCTCAAAGTTGGCAACATCTTCAAAATCATCATAATAGGTATAATCGCCAACAACGATATTTGGGTTTTTGATGATATTTTTTAAGAAACATAATCTATCATAGTTTTCTAATGGAAATAAAGTGTTTTTGTCAGGAATGGTCATAATTTGATTTTGAATGAGAAAAACTTATGAAAGTTATGGTTTTAAAACATCCATTTCATCATGAAAAAATGTAACCAACCGATTGCTGCCATAACGTGGCGCAATAGCATCTTCAGCCATTAAAGTTAAGAAAAACTCTATTGGTCCGTAGGTTTTTGATGAAGTGAATGTTCGAACTAATTTTAGAATCGATTTTCTGATCCAATGGGGTATATGAATAATGTTTATTGGTTTTCCACTGGCCAAAAGAGCCAGTTCTGCTATTTCGTTTTGGGTTAAAATATCCGGACCACCGATATTGATTTCTTCGTTCGATACTCGAATACTATCTACACAAGCAATGGCTAAATCTTTGCCATGGATGGGATTTATTTTTTTCTCTCCACTACCAAAAAGATACACTTTTCCCTTCTTGGCCATATTTAAAAAGTCTTTCATATCTGAAAAGAATCCGTTTGGGCGTATGATGGTATAGTTCAAACCAGAAGCAATCAATTCATCTACAAATAACTCTTTGGCTTCAATAATTTTTAAATTTCTATGTTGTTTTCCGTTTAGAACAGAAACATATACGAACTTTTTAACGCCAGCTTTCTTAGCTTCTTGTAGTAGGTTTTTATTGGCTTGGTAATCAACATCCATATACTTTAATCCATCTTTTTGGCGTGTTATGCCAACAGTTGAGATTACTGTGGTTACTCCTTCAAAATACCCATGCAAAGTTTTGCTATCGGTTACCTCTGATTTTATTATTTTAGTATGGCTATTTGCTAAATGTGCCGCTTTTTTGGTGTTTCTAGCAAGAATTATAGTCTGTATACCACGTTGGTAGAGTTCTTGGGCTATGTAATCGCCTAAATAACCAGTAGCTCCTGCAAGTATTACGGTCTCATCTTTTTCCATTTACTTTGCTTTTTACTTTAGACAGATTTTTTAATTGTGATAAAACAGATACCATAAAATCAACATGCTTTTTTTGATACGCTGTCTGGTTAAAAGTACCCGTTATATACACGTCTAATTCTGGACAGTAGTACATAAATGAGCCAGAAGTACCCGAATGACCTATGAGCGTTAAGCTTGGTAGATGTTGATATAATTTTTTCAATTGAAACTTTCTAAGTCCGTATCCATACTCTAACCCATAAGATTCATCGGTCCAACTTTGCATTGACTTAAAGCTTTTTTTTGAAATGATTTTAGCATTATATAAAGCGCGATAAAACGTGAGTAACTCTTTTGAGGTCGTTGCTAATCCTCCGCCGGCCCAATCGGCACTTAAGCTTTTAAATAAACTTATATCAGTGTCATCAACATAAAATTCCGATAATTTTCCAGTAGTTGTATTTGCTGGTTTTGACCGTAACGGCATATGGGAATGTTCCATTTTTAAGGGATTAAAAATTTTTTCCGAAATAACTTCATGATATGGTTTACCTGTTAGTTCTTCTATTAATAAACCCAACAGAACATATTCGGTATCACAATAGTTGTAATCAGTACCGGGAACAAAATGAGCTTGTAGCTGGGATTTTGAAAAATCTATTAGCTCTTTAGGTTGCCAAAACCTATCAGGATGTGTAAATAGTTGCTCCATAAAAGGCGAACCTGTTTCTGGGGTATCCATAAAATAATTTGGTAGTCCAGAAGTGTGTTGTAGCAGATGCTTTATCAGAATTTGCTTTGAATTATCTATACCGTTATACACGTGCAATGCTTTTATAATATCGCCCGATAGATATTCGGCAATAGGGTCATCTATATCTAACTTACCATCTTCTTGCAGTTGCATTATTAAGACTGCAGTAAACGTCTTGGCAACGCTGGTGCTGTGAAAAGGATTGTTTTTAGTTACTTTTTCTCCGTTTTTAAATGCTCCATTGCTATAATTCCAATCAATTTCTAACTTTTCGGAATACACAGAAAGAAAAGCATTGTGAACTAATTTATCTTGCAGTTGTGCACTAAATAGAGAATCTATCTTTGTTTTGACCTGTATCGTTTTTTGACTATAGTTTGATCCGTAAGTAAGAAAAACTATGATCAATAAAATTTTGATTTTCATGATTTTCTGCTTTTTGCTAGGGGTTAATGATGGGGGAACTCATTAAACTTTTTAATTACTCTCTAAATAGACTTGAATGCCTTCTTCTATTTTTTCTTTGACTTGAAGATATTTAGCCTCATTTGCGCCAAATACGGCATCCATATTAGATAACATGGTATACCCCCATGAGCCATCATCAGCTAATTCTATGTATGTGGATACACCTGGGTCATTGCCGCCATGTGCCCAATGATTGTTGTGCGAATACCAGAACAAACCATGGTTGTCGGCAAAATTGCTAGGAACTATACCGTCCGCTAATTGGTAATTAAAAAGCATATCGTACGAAGATGACCCAAGTAACGTGGTGGCACCTCCGCTCAAACCTTTGCTCATTTCCAACAAATAGATACCCATATCTTCATTATTGGTGAACAGTCCGCCTTCTGGGTAAGAATCAAAGGCGTATTTGGGTAGTGGAATGCCTTTTTCTAAATAACATGTGGCAGTTGCGTTCGTATTTACTTCATCTAGATTAAATGTAGACGCATTCATTTGAAGGGGAGCAAGTATTGTTTGCTTGACATAATCATCAAATGACTGTTCTGTAACGGTTTCAATAATATACCCCATTAATGCGGTGCCGGTGTTAGAATAATTCCAGACCTCTCCGGGTTTTACATTGGCAAAATTAGCGGTACTGTATAAATCTCCATCTTCAAGAAAATAATTTGCTAAAAAATCTTCTAATGATTCACCAGCTCTTTGTTCCAATCCCGTAGCATCTTTTAAAATGTTTGCTCCTGTGGTTGAAGTATTCTCTCCCGGAAGAATATAATAGTTGTGAGCTAAATAGCTTTCTACATTATCAATTAATCCAGAGGTATGTGTTACCAAATGCCTTATTGTAATCACGGCATTAGGTTGTTTTGGATTGGTAATAGGTACAGGCAATAGTTCATTGATATTGGTGTCTAACGTAAAATGCCCGTCTGAAATAGCTTTTGCGGTTGCGGCACCAACAAATGTTTTGCTTAATGATGCTATGAAATTTACAGTTTGATTTGTGTATGCTACCTCATTTTCAATATTCGCATAACCTACCGCATTTTGATATACGATTGCGCCATCTTTTACAATACTTACAGCAAAGCCAGGTATTTCTGAGTCTTCGGCCAGGGTTGTAAAATAAGTAGTTAATTCTGCACTAGTCATTGCTGCATCTGGTTCTGGCAATGTAGAAATGTCGTCGTCGCTCGAACAAGATGTCAAAAGCGTGATAAAGGCTAAAAGTAATATTCCGATGATTCTTGATAATGTTGTCATAATTGTTTGTTTTTTGATTGATGTTTTAATTATTATTTGATGCAAATATTTGGTATTATGGCGTACCAGTCGTTCTGATTTATGATTCGGTACTTTTTAATTTTACCCCGATTACAAGAAGGTATATGCACAGACTGATTTCTCCTAAATCTGCGGGAGCGGTAATATATTCAGAAAGGTTTTTGCTTGCCCCAGGTGATAAGAAGTAGAGCGCAAAATCTAATAGGTAACCTATACAACCTATCATAAGTAGATATCCAATAATTTTTGGGAAGCCTTTGTGTTTAAGTATTAAATAGCCTAAAGGTAGTAGGCAGAAGCCAAAGAAAAGTTGCGCAATGTGGTAACCTTGACTATGCATTTGTACATAGAAGACAATTAAGTTTTTCGTATTTATTGTGGATTCAATAGTTGAACTTAATAAAAGCAAGGGTGCATAATGGTTCAGCATATTAATACACATTATGGCTACGGCAATACATACACTTAAGAGCATGGTTTTAGCTATCCATTCATTGATGTTCTTTAGGATACGGTAAAGAAACATGGCAAGTAAAAAGTAGGCGAATTGCATACCTAAATCACTTAGAAAACCTAAACGAAATAAAAACTCGTGCTCAAGAATATTCGATATTGTTTTTTCGTTGTTTTCTATATCTATAAGGCTAGCACGAACATACTTTTCTGCAAATACACCAAATATGATGACCAACAGATACAGTGCGCCTGCAATTCTAGCGGTGTTTTTGTTTGATTTCATGATGAATAAACCCTTAATTAATTGTTCTGTAGTGCAAACGGATTGCTGTCAACGGCTTTCCAAAGAGCTATATCTCTTGTTTTGGCTTTTGATAATGGATTTTGTTTCCATTTTTTAGCCAGTAGTATATTCATATTAAAATACCGGTTGTACATGTCAGTCCCATTGCCCATATCTACCATACCGTAGTGATAGCGGAAATCTAAAAGTAATCGTGATTTTTTCAGTTGAATTTCATAACCTAAGCCAAATTGAAGTCCGGCATCCCAACGGCTATAACTCTCGGCACCGTCTCCAAAGTTCATTTTTGTTTTACTTGCTTCCAAAGTTTCAGTGCCTTCTGTTTTTACTCTTCCTCCTAAATTGTAACTTACTACAGGTCCGGCATTCAAGTATATATCACATAGATGCAAACGAGCTAAAAGCGGTACGTCTAAGGTGTTGAAACGTATTCGTGTTTCTTGGTTCGTTAAAGGGTTGTTCTGACTTAATTTGGCACCCTTCATTACAAAGTACATTTCAGGTACTACAGAAAAATAATCAGTAATACCCAGTTGTAAAGATGCGCCAGCTTGTAAACCCCAATACCCTTTTTTAAAGTCTTTTATGGCATCGTTATTATCCCCAAAACTCATGGTGGTGGGAGTATAATTCAATACTATGTCTAAGTAGGTTTCTTGGGCAGTTGTTTTCCATGCCAGGAGCCCTAAAGCCATTAATATTACTACTTGTTTTCTCATGATTTGATTGTTTTTTGATTGATTGTTTTATTATTCGAACTGCTTTTTAAATTGTCACACTTTTTATTGAAAAAGATATAATCAGTTCATTTTCAGGTGCAAGTTACCGGGCTAAACCTTTTTAAAAGTTCGCATACACACGTGTTGGTTCTAAAAAATAATTCAGAACCTTTTAAAATGAATGAATGATTTAAAGAAGAACGGTGAAGACTAAAATAATAGAGCTATGAATTTGCCTTAACCCATTGTTTAGGTGTTGTACCGGTTTCTTTCTTGAAAAAAGTATTGAAAACGGTTTTAGAATTAAAGCCGCTATCATACGCCAAACCTAATAGTGTAATGTGTTTATTTTCTGGTAAAACTGCCAATTGCTGAAATTCTCTAATTCTATAATGGTTTATAAAGTCGTTGAAATTTTTACCAAAATGATTATTTAACAACCAAGATAGTTTGTTGGGGTGTAGGTTGATTTCATAAGCTAATTGCTTTAGCGATAATTCAGGATTGCAAAATCGCTTGCTATTTGTCATTGTATTTTCTAATGCCGTGGCAAAATCATTTAATTCTTCACCTTCAAAGGGAGTTTCAGAATTGTTACTTTTCCCTTTTTCAATATTACTAGGTAAAACCGTGCTGCTAAATAGTTCGCTTACTAGGTCTTTGTAATTAGGTAGTTGGCGTAGCGGAGCTAAAAATGGGTCATTGGAGAAATTTATAAACTGACCAGTTTTTAATTCTGTATGGTGTTTTAATGTGTTTAAAGCACTATTCTTATCCTCATGTATTAAAATATAAAAATTCCAAGGTAAGTGTGTACTGTTTTCGTTTTTAACATCAATTGCTGACCCTATATTTTGGTTTTCTAAATGGTTGCTCCGGTTAACCAAATCGAACAATTTTTTGCAAAGATTGGGTCTTTCTAAATGCTTATTTATTTCAATATACCTAATAAAAGAGCTGTAATTATTTTGGTGTATGTAACAAGCTGTTTTTAGTTCCATTGCAAGAACGAAGGTTGGGTCTATTTTAAGGGATACATCTAATGAAATAATTGCATTATCAAAATCTCCCTGTAAATAATAGATGTTTCCTTTGGTGTAGTGATGGTTTGGTGATAACGGATTTATTTCCAAAGCCGAATCAATGGTCGTTTTAGCCAAAGTAAACTTGCCTAAAGCCGTTAAAATTTCGGATTTAGCCTCTAATGCTTCGGTGTATTTTGGGTTTATGTTTAAACACTTTTCTAAATAGGATAAGCCTTCATTATACAACCAATTTCCCCAAAAACTAATGGTTGCTTTTCCAAAATAACCTACATGGGAAGTTGGGTTTAAACCAACCCCTTTATCTAAATAAAATGCAGCTTTTGCAATTCCTTCTTTGTGGTCTATATATTGCCAGCTTGCCAAAATACCATAACACCAACCAATACACACATAGGCATCTGCAAATAAAGGGTCAATGACAACACTTTGTTCATAATAAGTAATGGCAGTGTTAATGTCATCTAAACGCCAATTTAATTGAAAAGAACGTCCTTTTAGAAAAAGTTTATAAGCTTCAATGTTATTGGTTGCCGATGCTACCAGATGTTCTTGTAACTCAAAATGACCAAAATTTTCACGTATTTTATCGGCAATTAGTAAACTAATTTCATCTTGTAGCTCAAAAATATCAGTAAGCTCACGGTCAAAATTTTCAGACCACATATGAAACCCGTTATCGGTGCGTATTAACTGTGCGGTAATCCGTACTCTTTCTTTAATAATACGAACGCTACCTTCCAATAGAGTTTCAACGCCAAGTTCATTTCCTATATGGCGTGCATCTAACGATTTGTTTTTATAGAAAAATGATGAGGTTCTAGCGGTAACTTTTAGCCCATTAATTTTGGTAAGGGCATTGATGATTTCTTCAGAAATGCCATCAGCAAAGTATTCATTTTCATCACTTCCAATGTTTAAAAAAGGAAGCACAGCTATAGACTTTGAATTAAAAACAGCGTGCACGGGTCAATTAGTATTTTATTCTCGGGGATGGTTTGGTTATTCGGTATTTTAAAAATACCAATTTTTTATAGAAAACTACACGGTAATGAGATATAGAACTCAGATATGATAATCAGAACATTTACTTGTAGGATACAGGCTACATTTATATTGAAAATTAAACATTTATAAAAATAATTGTTGAAAAGTGTGATTTTATTCAGTCGAGTGCGAATCATATAATAAACAATCAAAAAATCAAACAGTCATGAAAAAATTAGTCAATCATCTAATGTTGTTCGCCTTTCTGTTTTCGATGTCATTTATTATGGCTCAAGAGAATTGGGAGCAATTTGAAAATACGCAAAGTGAAGTCACTAAACTAATACAATTGCCCGACCCTACTTTTAAACCGCAACAACATCAGAAACTTATGGATGCTAAAGCCATGGCTGATTTAGGTTTGGAGCAGCTATATAAAAATGAGTCTAGAAAATTTACTGCTAAAGATGGAAAACAATTGTTCGCTTATCAATACAATAGCGATAGTAATACCACCATTCTTCTTTTACACGGAATTTTATCTAGTGCCTATATGATGAATAGAACAGCAGGTTTATTACAAGAAGCTACGCAAAGCGAAATTGTAGCGCTAGATTTTAGAGGTCATGGGCAATCTGAAGGAACTCCGGGCGATGTATCATACATAAACCAATATGTAGATGACGTCATAGATGTGGTTACAACTATAAAAAAGGAAAAACCTAATCAGAAAATTATACTTGCCGGGCACTCCATGGGTGGTGGTATTATTCTAAGATATGCTATGGCTAAAGACGCTGTAGCAGTAGACGGGTATTTACTTTTTGCACCGCAATTGGGCGCAAATTCTCCAACAATAAATGTTGCTCCAGTAGAAGGGGATCAAGAACCATTTTTAAAACTGCATTTAAATAGAATTATTGGTATAAAAATGATGAACGCTATTGGTGAAACTAAGTATAATGATTTGCCTGTGCTTTTCTTTAACCTGCCAGAATCTATGCCTGTAACCAAGTATAGTTATCGTGCCAATGAAAGTATGTATCCTGCAGATTATAAGGAAGGATTACAACATATAACCAAACCTTTGCTTGTAGTAGTAGGCGCCAATGATGAGGCATTTGTAGCTGAGAAATACCATAATGCAGTTACTGAAAATAGTAGTGGGAAGGTTTTTGTGATTCCTGATGAAACGCACAACGGAATTCGCCATAACAATAAAGCAATGAAGATTATTGCTAACTGGTTCAATAACCATAACTTACAGTAACCACCAACCAACTCATGAAACCGACCAAAAAGGAAAAATTCATAAGAGTGATAGATGAGCACAAACGTATCATCTATAAAATTGTGAACTCTTATTGCCCACAACGTGAAGACCGGAAGGATTTAGAACAAGAGATTATTATTCAATTGTGGAATGCTTTTGATAGCTATAATCCCCAATACAAGTTTACCACCTGGATGTACCGAATTGCCCTGAACACGGCTATTTCATTTTATAGAAAAGAAAAGAAATGGTATCAAAGAAATGATTTTTTTAACGATGAATCTGTGTTTCGCCTAGAAGATGGTAGTAATGTAGAAGCGATGGAATTATCTGCAAATGTAAAAATGCTTCAGGGTTTTATTCAAAAACTAAAAGAACTCGATAAGGCAATTATGCTATTGTATTTAGAAGAAAACAGCTATGAAGAAATCGGTGATATATTAGGCATTTCTACCTCCAATGTAGGTACCAAAATTGGTAGAATAAAAGTAAAAATTAAGAAAGAATTTGATAAAATAAAACGTCATGGAAGATAAAGAAATAAGAGAACTTTTTGCAGAATATAATGACAAGTTAGATACTGTTCTAAGTTTGAATAAGGCTTCGATAGAAAAGATAAAGCTTGAAAATACTAAAAAGCAAACACGTAATATCCTTGTAAAAAGAAGTATAGAAGTAATGTTTTTTTTAATGGTGTTGATAGTACTTGGTAAATTTACGGCCGATCATTGGGGTATGTTACATTTGGCTGTTAGCGGTATTATTTTGCATATTTTTGGACTCATAGCACTAATTGGTAGCATAGGACAACTGACTTTAGTAACCCAAATTGATTATGCTAAACCTATTGTAGAAATTAGGGAGAAAATAGAAAAGATAAACGCGCATAGTTTGTTATTTATAAAACTTGCTTTTCTATCAGCGCCGGTTTGGTGGGCTTATCCTATTGTAGCATTGGCTTATTTTTTCGATTTTGATATTTTCCCTCATTTAGATGTCGCTTTTGTAAATAAGTATGTAATTATTAATGCACTATTATTGGTACCATTAGTGTGGTTACTTAAAAAGTTAAGTTATAAGAACATGCACATTAAATGGGTGAAAAGAACTATAAATATTCTAGCAAGTACCAATACCAGAAAAGCAGTTAATTTTTTAAATGATATTGAAGAATTTAAAAAGTAGTTATGGAGAAAAAAACGTATTCTGTAGATAAAAGAAGATTAATAGCCATTAGTTTTGGAGTACTCGCCTTAATTCTTAGTATTGTCTTCTTTTTAAAAGTTGATACCCCGCAACATTTAGGAGATTATTTTACCCAGGCATATTATGGTCAGTTTGGCGCTATTGCTATTTGTGTAGAATTAATTGCGGCAGCGTATTACCTCTATGTAGGTCACAAAAAAACAAATTTTACAATGGCGTTGTTTGCTTTTACTGTGGTATTAAATGGTATTCTTAATTTGTTTGGTGTTGGTACCGTAATAATTCCATTAGCAATTATGATGTTGCTTTTGGTTAGTGGCGGTATCGCTTTTTTTATCGCTTTTTCCAATGCGTTCAATCTCGGTAAGATTTCTATTGGAAATGTAATTTTAAGTTTTGTATTCGGTAATATTATAGCCTTTTACTTCAACTACTTCTAAAAACCGTAAAGAGCTCCATTTTCTCTTCTTTACCTTTTAATTCGGAAACACCCATGGACTTAACCTTAAAACTATGATCTGGTTTTAGCTCTTTAATGAGTTTTTTAGATATTAGTATATCAACATTATGCGAGTTACATAGCCCTTGAATTCTTGCAGTGGTATTTAAAACATCACCAGTGAATATAATTTCTTTCTTTAGAGTTCCGATTTCACCGGTGGTTACTTCACCAACGTGAAAACCAGATTTAAAAGTGGGCTCTAGTCCAAATTTGTTTTTGTACCAATTGGCTTTGTTGTGCAGGTCTTGCTTCATGGCTAGAAAACAGTTTATCCAGTTGTTGTTCTTTATTCCTTCTTCATACTTCCAAGAGATTATAATCTCATCGCCTACGTATTGGTACACCGAACCAGAATGATTGGTAATGGCATTGGTGAAATCACTATAGTATGCTTTTAGCAGTTTAAAATATTCTATATGCCCCAATTGTTCTGCAATGGTGGTTGAAGATTTCATATCACAAAATAAAAATATGCGCTTTTCTTGAATGGGCTTATGATATTTTCCAGTAAAGAAGTTCATAAGCACTGCATCACCTACATGAAAACTAATTTCCGAATAAAAGAGGCTCGCAAAAAGACTCACGGCTATAGATACTAAGGTGCTTATAAAGTCTAGACTAATTAAAAAATTAGATAATTTGTAAATGACCATTTCGCTTAATGGAGGCAACCCGAGCTCAATAGATGCTGCAATAGGATACACGAAAATTATGGCCAGCACTAAGAAAAATGTGTAGAAGCTAAGTTTATAGAATATCTTTTTATAAAAGCTTTTAGTATTGAATAATTTTCCTAACCAGATTATTTCTACTGCCCCAACAATAAAACCGATTAGCGTAACCGAAATCATGGCAAATGCGAAAACCTTTGGGGTTAGTGTGATAACTACATTAGGGTTTAGGTTTTTATGACTTGTGGCTGCCTCTTGAATAAAGAGCACAAATAAACCAATAATACACCAAATGACACCGAATGGTAGAATTCGTTGTAGTCTTCTTTTTGTTTTTGGAGTTAAACTCATGCCCACTTCCTATAAATTCTAGGTTGCAACTAAAATAGCAAAGAATTTAAGAAAAGGGAGAATTGTGTTATTTTAATAAATTGTAATTAGGAATTCAAAAATGGAAAACTTATTTCACTTTTTAAGATTCAAAGTATAAAAAAAACCGAGATAGTTATCTCGGTTTTTGATTAGGTGCTAGAAAAATTATGTATTAAATGATTTTTCCTCTGTGAGAGATGGTAATAGTATAATATACTGTTTTGGTACTATTTGATTGTGACCCGGTGATGAAGTATCCGAATCGTTCTTTTGTGATTTTCACATTAGAAAGTTCTACATTCTGACTCCAGGTATGAAAATTCATTTTTACCTTCACATTGCTTCCGGTAGATGAAATTGATAAGCTTTCTACGGTCTTTTTACTTTGAAAATTGTTTCGATCATTAAAAGCGGTTTTCACATTATCAATTGTTACGACATCTCCTTTTTTCAAGTTTAAAGGTCCTGAGCCAAAAGTTGTAAACGGTAATTCTACATTACCATCCTTTTTAACTGTTGATGAGCTTATGTGCGCGTTAAAAATGAATCCCTCATTCATTTTGGACACCAAACGTTCAAAAACGGCATTGTCGTACGCTAAATTTTCGCAAGTAACAGATGATTTCATTACTTCTGGGTTATCTGCAGCCTTGGTAATGCTTATAGAGCTTACTGTTAAAGCGAATACCCCTAATAAAATGGTTTTTTTGTAATTTTTCATAATTTCTGTTTTTATAGTTTATTAAATATTTATTCTAGCCAAATTTTTGATATTGCCATGTTGCAACCGGTTTTACTTCTGGAATCGAATTGTAATCGTATAAAATCAATATCGGAAAATGTAAAATCATCGCCGGTCGGCTTTATTTCTGAAAACGGAATGGTAAAGACAAACTTACCTTCACGAGCCGGTACATGTTTGCCGTATGCGGCATAAGTGGTATTTGTAAAAAGATTCAAGTTGATACCGTTAACCGTACTTTTAGCCTCAAATTCTACTTTTAAAGACTTGTATTTGCTAGCGTCTATATTTAGTGGCGCATTTCCATTTTTATTGACTCCGTAGTTTAAATAGGTTGTTCCCCTAGTATCATAACCGTAGCTCATAACGAGTAGCCCTTTTTTTATACTTAATTGCATGTTGTGCTCAAAAGGGTTTTGATTGAGCTTTGCAAAAACTTGCCGGTGCTGACCTATGATGCGATTGCCTGTTTGTAGTTTTCTATTTTCATTCATATCGGTAAATGTCAAATGGCTGATTTCACCAGTTGTAAAATCATCGATTACAAGTTGGGCATTCAAGGCAACTGATGCTGTACATATAAATAGAAGGATCGCTATTTTCATTTTGTTTTGGTTTTTGGTTGCAACTATTGATGCTTATTGAAAGAAAAGGTTAACATTCACTTTAATTTTTTACTTTTAAGTGTTAACTATTTATCCGTAAATGCATTAAATGGAAAATCATTCAGATGAAACTTTATTTCAAGCACTTAAAGAAGGTTCTGAATCTGCTTTTAAAAAGGTATATGAAGAGAATCGTGAGCTATTCTTGAATTTTGCAAGAAGGTATTCACTGGCAGATGAAGAGGTTTTAGATGCTTATCAAGATGCTTATGTTTCACTTTATGAGAATATTCAGAATGGAAAATTAACAACATTAAAAAGCGCTTTAAGTACCTATCTAATTAGTATAGGTAAGTATAAGATTATGGAGCGATTACGAAAGAGAAATAAGCATACCAACAATGAATTGTTATTAAACAATGTAGAAGAAATAGATGACGAAATCGAAGCGTTTGATATTGACAACGATGCTTTGTCACCTGAACAAAAATTATTGAAAAAGTACTTTGATACTTTAGGAGAAAAATGTCAAAAAATATTAAAGCTATTCTATTACCAGCAGTATAACATTAAGGAAATTATGGCAGAAGGTAATTATAACAGTGAAAATGTGGTAAAAAGTCAGAAATCCAGATGTTTAAAAACATTAAAGGAAGCCATTAAAAATGCCCCCAAATTATGACGGATAAAGAACAATTATTATTAAAATATTTTGACGGTTCATTGACCGCAGATGAGAAGGTCAATTTCAACCAGTTTTTAGAAAGTGATGCAGAATTTAGAACGCAGTTTGAATTTGAAAAGGATGTAAAATCTGTTGTACGCAAAACTGAAAATGACAGTCTTAAGAAAAAGCTACAAGGTTTTGAATCTGAATTAAGCGGTGCACCTAGCCAGAAAAAACAAAATTTCTGGAAACCATTAAGTATAGCTGCTAGTATTGCCTTATTAATAGGTATAAGCTGGTTTGCATTTAATTCTGATGTGTTTAATGGTACAGAAGAAATGTATGCTTCCAATTATGAGAAATATCCTAATACGGTATATACAATTACACGTGGCGATGCAACTGATGAGTCATTGGAGCGCTTAGCTTTTGAAGCTTACGAAACTGATGATTTTGAAACTGCCATTACTTACCTCACTGAGTTAAAGGAAAAGACCAGACTAGATTATGTAGATTTTTATTTAGGTCAAGCTTATCTTGCCAATGGAGATTATTTAAAAGCGACAGAAAAATTCCAAGAAATTATATCAATAAATAGCGAGTTTAAAGATGAGGGCTATTGGTATGCAGCGCTTGCAAACCTAAAATTAGAACAGGAAGAAGAAGCTGAAAAATTATTGGAGCAACTTATAAAAATGGGAACATATAAAATGAATGAAGCGGCAGAATTACTTGAAAAGTTGAACTAGTCTTTTTCTGCTCAAGAAAATAAGAAGAACTGCGATACCAGCATACACATACCATTGCCAACGCGAAGAGGTAATTAAGGGCTCGGTGTTTCCTTGAATGATATAGCCTGACCAATAGTAGGGGTGTGCGAGTCCGTTTTCTTTGTTCTTTTGTAAGAAGGATAGTTTAGCTTCCCTTAAAGATGCATCTTTTGGTTTTCCATTCGCTAAGTTTTCATAAAACTCGCCCATAAGCTCAGAAGATGAATTGTCGTTAACTTTCCATAACGTACTTGATATACTTGCGGCACCACTATAGAAAAAACCTCTGGCAAGGCTTAAAAAGCCTTCACCACGTTTGAGTTCGCCAATACCACTTTCGCATCCACTTAAGGTAACGAGACTGGCATTTAAGGTTAAGTTGTATAGGTCTTTTACAAAAAGCAGGTCGTCAGAGGCTGTATTTGGTGTAAAGGCTAAATAAGAATATTCGGGATTCTTATCATCAAATACAGCATGGGTAGCCAAATGTAAGACCGAATAATCAGATAATGTTGCAGTGAAATTTTGAAGCGTAGCTTGGTCATTAATAAAGGACTTACCGGTAAAAGATGTCAATATCTGCTGAACTTCATTTCTGTTGTGCGGTAACTTGCTCAATACTTGAGAACGAGTACCGTCTGAAGGTACATTATTATCAAAACTAGGCGCAAATGCTAGTAGGTTAGCTCTTTTTTGCTCTTTGTTATTTAATTGAGACCATAATGTAGCTGAGTTCACATAACTGATGGTTCTATCTTCTATCAAGTAGCGACGCTCTGTCTCATTAGAAACCAGACTACCAAAAGGGATATAGTTTAACAAACCATCTGGGGCAAGTATAATTTTTTCTTGTAGATGTAATTCTAAAATTGGACCTAGTAGTTTGTGATACAGTTTATGACTCAGCTTAGAAAGTGAATCTGGGTTCGATTTAGGGTTCGAGAGCATTGAGTGGAAGTCGCTTATATTTTCTTCAAGTTCATCGGTAATTCTGATACCATTAAAGAACTTATCATTCTTAGAAATAGCGATAGTATAAATTTTCTGGTTACCGTAGAAGTAGGAAATGAAGAGTTCGTTTTCTGATAGCTTACTTTGTACTTCTGGTAATGTTAGTATTTTATTGTTGTACTTCAAATCATAGTATGCCGGGTAGTTGGTTTCAATATCGACTACCATATTACGAAGTTCTTGTTTTAGGTTAAATAGCTGATCTTCTATACCTTCTTCTAAATTTTCTGAAACGGCAATTTGTTTTTCAACATGTGTAATCTTTGCTTTTAATTGAGTTTCTCGTGATAATGTTTCTTTTGGAATTTTAGCAAATTCTGTGGTTTTAGAAGATAATAAAGCTTCAAGCAATAAGACGGATTTACTATTTTCAGAGAATTGAAAAGCTTCATCTATATAAATATCATTGTTAGTTGACTTATATAAGTGTTGAGATGATGCTATGCCAGATTCGAAAATTGGATAAGCATTTTCTATTAAAAATAATTTATCGGTAGAATTTTTAAAACTTGGTTTTATTTGATTAAGAAAAATTGTGGCCTGTTTCACCACCGCAGTTGCCTTTAAGTAAGATTCATTATCTCCGTTTAAATTTAAAGTCGTAGCCTTGTTTTTAAATAGTTTTAGCGCGTTTGGGTCCTTATCCTTTTTGTCTAAGGATGTTTTAAGTGCTAAATCGAAATTTATTAATGCCTTTTCGTGAAAACCCAGTAGGTTTTGAAGTAATCCTTTTTCATTGTAAGCAATTTCTAAATCAGAATTTTTTTGTTTTTCAAAATTGTGTTTGATACTATTTATAGCTGAATCTATTTCAATAATAGCAATTTCATATTCCCAATTAGTTTTATGGATAATCGCTTTTTTTAAATGGTATTTTACTTGAAATATAGGTTTGTTTTGAAATAATTTTTTAGAGTCATTTAAAAATAAAAGGGCACTATCTTTTTGTAATTGATAACCATAATTTTCAGCAATATGAAATGCATTGGAAATTGCAGAATTAGTGTTTTTTTCTTTTTTATTATAGGCATATGCCTTTAGTAAATATGTGTTCGCTACTTTATAATGTTTTTCCTTTATTAATACTTCGGCAAGCAAATTATAATTACCGGTTAAGGCTTCTAAATCAATATTTTCTGATCTTTGGATATCTCTTATGTTTTTTCTGTATAATGACTTGGCTTCGTCGTACTTACCCTCTGTCATATAAAGTTTGCCGAGGAAACTATAAGCTGCAGAGGTTAAACTTGTAATGGTTTCACTTTTTGTAATTAACGCGTTATTGTTTTGGATAATCTTCTCAAAAGCTTCTCGTGATTTGGAGTATTCTAATAACTTAAGATGATAGTCACCTTGGTAATACAGTAGAATATTTGAGTTGTCTGTATTTAAAATGGTAGTACCAGAAATTAAAGAATCTAGTTGGCTAAGATTGGCGTTCATTCTACTTAAATCGTAATGATAGCTAGAAACTCCCGTAGAATTAAATAGCGACTCTATAAGTATAGAATCGCTATTAATTGTTTTTGCAATTTCTTTGACCTGGTCAAAATAGAAGTAGGCAGAATCTTTTTCGTAATAATAGAACTGTTCTGCTTTTTCATTTAACGAATCTATTTTTGAAAGCGTTAATTGTTGTGACCACAAACATATGGGACAAAAGCAAATTAGGTAAATTATTTTCTTCAGCACAGCCATAGGATAGGGCTTCTTGAATTTTGGAGCCATTACACTAAAATACTAAACCTGTTAAAAACCTAAGCTCTGATTGTAGATTAAAGTATCTCCTAATTCATCGGTTTTTTCAATTTGAATAATTATTTGATTACCAAAACCCTTGGCATTGATTTCTAAATATTGTAGATCAGGTTCCCCGGGTAATGGACTCAATTTGTCTATAGTTGTTAATATTTCTCCAGTAATGGTACTTATAGTACATTTTATTTGAGAAAATTTACTGCTGAAAATAAAGTATTCTAACCTTACAGGAACGCATTTGCCATTAGGCATGTCACAAGGTATTGGCCATCTTTTCATTACTTCATCAAAACTCAAAATTTGTGCATAACGTTGCTTTAATTCATCTCTTACAATTAGCAATTCTTTAGCTTCTTCTTCCGTGGCATTTTTTAAATTAATGTCTATAAGTTGAATTTCATTATTTATATAATATTTTTCTAGGTCACCTTCATAAATATAATTTTCACTGGTAAGTTCAATTTTTTCTTTGTTTGTAATGGTTCCTGTAAAGTCTTTATCGCAGGCGCATAAAACAACACTGCACATTACTATTAATAATAGTTTTGATTTCATAATATAGAAATTTTAAATTTTAATAAATAGATTTATAGCTTAAAAATCAGTTGGTTACACTTAAAAATATGTGATTTACCATTAGAACCTATAAAACATGTAACAAGTGCCGTTTGTAATGTAACACTGGTATGTTTTATAGTATAATTGCTATTGTTTAAGTTTTTTCAGCACTAAGAGAAAATACTTTTAAACTTTTTTGATTTAGTTGTATATGTAATAACATAATTGTAACCTGGAGTGTTCGTAAAATTTTTTTCATCTTTCTTGTTTTAATTGTTATTTACAATTAATGCAGATAAGTGAAAAAGGTTAACAATGTTTAGAAAAAAATCAAGAGCATGTTGATGCTACATTGCTTTTTCTAGGACAAGATTATTATTGTCATTTAGTTTAAAAGAGGCTTGACTAAAAAAAGTTTCAAACGCTTGTCTTAAATCTTTTCTTAAGTCTTTGGAGTATTCTTTATGAATTGGTTTTTGGTCTTCTCTTACAAACTTTCCACTTACAGTAATACCCTGTACCTTAAATTGAATGGTATCAGCAGTTTTTATAGGGTTGAGTAAAATACTAATATAGGTGTCGCCAAACCATTGCACAGTATGCGGGGAAGAATCTAAAGTTCTGTGAACACATGAGAAATCGTTTAGTTGACTAGTAATGTTTATAGTGTCTTGCGGATTAAATTTTAAAGTCATAAAAACATTACCGTATTTATTAGCTCTAAAATTGGCTTCAACACTTGTGGCGGGCTCAAAATTGTATTTGAAGTAGATTGGACCGGCTTGTCTATTTTTCGTTAGTTGAATTGGTTTTTTTATTGTGGTAGAGTCAATTTCTGGTGAAATATCTAGCTTATTTTTTATATGAAGGGTAGTTATGGAATTATACCAATTTAATTCAGCTATGTTTTGTGTAAAAGTCACTTGAATGTTGTTTGCTGTTTTGTTATTTAAAATTTCAACAAGACTAGTAACTTCGTTTTGTGTCATTGTTTGACAATAGCAACTAAATGTTAATAGTGTCAGAAGTATATGAATTATTATATGTTTCATTCGTATTAGTGTTTAATTAGGTAGAATAAGAACATCAACTCTTCTGTTCTTGGCCCTGTTTTCATCGGTATCATTTTCAACTAAGGGTTGCGACTCGCCAAATCCTTTTTCTTTCCATCGGAAGCCACTACTTGGAATTAGTTTTTTCAATTCGGCAGAGACGCTTTTGGCTCTGGCTAATGATAGTTTTTGGTTGGTTTCTGCGCTTCCTACATCATCTGTATGACCCTCTACAATTACATTACCTTTTTTAAGTACGGCTATATTTTCCGCAAGCTCTTTTAGAGCAATAAGACCTTCTGGTTTTAAATTAGATTTTCCTGTTTCAAATAGAACTTTGCTGTCAAGATTTAAGCGCATGGCAGCACCAATTGCAGCTATGGCATCTACATCTGCACCTGGTAAGCCACTTTTCATTTTTAAATCGGTTAGGCGTAGATAGTAAAATAGTTCGCCCTGTTTTACAAACGGTGAAATATCTACTTCGGCAACACCACCATCAATTTTACCAACGTGAATCCATTTTTTTCCATCTTTTGATATTTCCAAATCTGTTGGTTCTATTTGTCCTATTTCAAAAATATAAAGGTCAGGTCCATTGACATCGGTCAATGCATTATCTGTAAATTGTACAGTAATGGTACCACCCAGTCCAAGGCTATGAATTCCCGTAATATCTTCCATATCAAAACCTTGCCATACATCTGGTTCGCCCAGTACATTTTTCACTTCTTGTGTTTTTAGCAAGGGATGATTTGCTTTTACAACGGCATCTGCAAACGAGAGTTTGCCCAGGGGCAGATATACGGCCTTTCTCCTATGGCCCACATAAGTAGCTTCCGACTCCTCCCCAAAATAAAGGTCTGGGTTCAGTTTTTGAAATTTGAGTTTTGCTGCTTTTGCCTTTCTTTCTAGATCATTCTTATAAATCCGAACGATTTTTGCTTTGCCCTCTATGGTCCGCTTATATGCTGGACTTGCTTTAAGTCTACCGGAAGCAATATCACTTTCAGTCTTTTTAAGATCTATCAGCAATTGTTTCGCTTGTTTGTCACTATGTAGCTGCCCTGATAGCTTGTTAAGCAACTCCATTTCCTTTTTTTCCTTCGCAGTGGGCGGAGTTTCGTGTTTTCGCTCTATATCTCTCATGACATAGCCCGCTTCGTTCAAGTCCAATTTTTCCATGACATTGGTGCCCGCCAACGAATCGATTGTTTTAAGTTTTGCCATTGTTGCCTCTGGCCCCGATTCAGCTTGAACGATTAAAATGGCCTCTTCCAAAGAAACTCCCGTAGGGGTATTTTTTGAAGTTATTTGTTCTCTAGTGATTCTCGCTTTTGGTTTTGGTTTGTTTTGTTTTTCGAGCTTCCTTTTTGCTTCTACTTCTTGCACCAGAACTTGAAGACTGTCTGGATTATTGATGAGTTTTTCCAATTCAACACGGGAAACGCCGCTTTGCTCTAAAAGAGATAGAATAGCTTCGGTTGTAAACATACCTGATGAAGAGATATTTTTAGTTAGTAAATCTTGAAACGCCTTAGTATTGCCTTGGCCTTCCACACCACTCATTTGTAATAGTTTTTCTAGTGCTTCTACTTCTGGTAAATCATTATCCGAACTTTCATCTTCACTGTCCATATTAAAGAGACCTTCTAATTTACCTAATGATTTTTCCAGATTATCAGAAGTACTGTTAAGTTCCCCATTATTATCACTTGATTCGATTTCTAAATTTTTTGTTGAAGAATCTTTACTTTCATGGTCTCCACCACATGATAATAGTAGTAAGAATGTAAAAAATAGTGTGAAATAGTTTTTCATAATCCATGTTTATTTATTAATTCGTGCTGCTTTTAAAGAATTAATAATTGCTTGGGCCTGCAGTTCTAATGATTGATTCGTTCGAAACCTACCATTAGGACCTTGGTAACAATTACTAATACTTCTAAAATCTGCTTCCATAGAAAGAACATATTCATTAAATTTTTTGTTATAGGCTCTTTTTAGAGTATTCATTGCAGGTCTTATAACCTTTGTAAGAATTGGACCCCAAGCAATACCATAACCTGGCATAGAAGCTAAAGTATTGCCATATTCTATTTTGTCATTTAACTCATCTACTTCACTTAGATAAAAATGCTGAAGAAAATTCCAATACGCTAAATGAGTATTAAATTTCTCAATGCCTTTATTTAAACATGACTTACAAGCCTTAATATCTTCACAGTAGAGTAGTATCGCCCCTGTTTGATTATCATCATTTTCGAGACCTTCATCTTCCTGAGAAAGTAAATCTACCTGTCCCTGTAATCGACTCACTTGCCTTCTAAGTTGATTTAGCTCCATTTCTGTTTGATCCACTGGAGGTATTCTAGGGTCTCCCTCAGTAGGTTCACCAGGCATCTCTTCAATATATTCACTGTCAAATGTCTCATTTGCTTCTTTTATTCTTGTCATTACTTCTGCGGCTTCTTCACCGGTTAAAACTGTTGCTCCTGAATTATGATCAATTTGTATGGCGCTTGTTTCTGTTGATCCATCATTTCTATAATTGGTGCGTATAGCTTTACCTGAAGTCATTACTGTATTTGTAGATGGGTTTTGATTCTTAACATTTGCCGTAGCATATTCAAGGAAAACAGGTGATGCTCCCTGTCCATCAATAGGTACTAATTTTGGTTGTCCTTGAGCTACTATACTGCTTGTCGATATCAGGGCAAGAATAAATGATACTGTGGTTTTTGACTTTTGTTTGCGTAGTAGAAAAAGGGTAAGTAAACCAATAATCAAAATCAATAACCCAATAATCATATACATTAGGGAAGAACTATTTTCTTCTTTTGAAAATGGATGGGGGTCATTGTTATTTTTTGTAGATTTTGCGACAGTTATATTTTCTGCAATGCCTAATTTTTGTAAATGTCTGTTGTATTCTTCCATATCATCTGTGATTCGAATCAGAGGATTGGTTGATGGGAATTGCAAGCCTACCTTGACAATTACTACATAGGGTATGCCAGCAACTTTAGAGGACACCCCTATACCTGCCATATTCATGGTCCTGAAAATTTTATCGACAAACTTGTCTTTCCCGGTAGACACCTTAGATTCAATATTGTCCCAACTAGATTTATGAAAGCTAACATCAATATTATGTTTGGGGGCTTTACTGATGATGCTCACCATTACCGGGGCTTTCACAGAAAGACCCTTTACGACAAAACGCTGAAGGGAATCAATACCACCAGTAGTCCATTCCATAGCGCCCATGTAACCACCATTTTCTAGCTTGGTGAGTTTTATTTCATGAGTGATAACCTTTCCAAACGGGTCTATTAACTGTGCATTACTTAAGTTGGTAAATGCAAGAAAAATTAAAATTAGTATAGTTCTCATAACCTTATTATTTTCTATGTTTTTGCAATAAATAGTTCGCCAAGTCAGTCATTTTAAGACGTAATTCTTCATGCTGCTCTTTGGTTCGATCTGTATTTGCGCTTTTAATTCCGTAGTGCATTAATAATGCTTGATCATAATTTTCATTATAAATAATTATTCTTCCATGAGCGGGTTGTTGGGCGATATATGAATCGCCGGTTTCAGCTAACTCTATATCCATCCCCATAATCTTTAGCCCAGCTTCTTTACGTTCCAAATAACTGGCAATTTCTTTTTTGTTCTGTTTTTTTGAACTAGGTGTAGACCTCCATGCAATTCTTGAGTCTCCATCTAAAGTATTTGTGCCAAACCCTTTCAAATCAAAAGAACATTTGTTTTCACCGATTTTGTCAACCATATCAAGGTTTGATTCCGGTACTTTAAGCACTTCTGCCAATTCAGCAATGCTCATATCACAATCGTCATTATTATATAGAGAACTGTAATCGCCTGAGGTATTTGAACTACTTTCTACTTTTTCTGATGAAACCTGTTTAGAATCAGGTTCGCTTGTATCTTGTTTTTTAGGGGTATCGTTACAGGCTATCAAAAGTGAAATAAAAAAAAGCGCTAATGTGTGTCTCATGCTGAATGTTTTAAAATGGTTTTTCATAATCTAAAGTGTTAATGCTAAAGTCTTTCTCTATAAGTTGTGTACAGATCATATGAACTGGTTTCGCATTTTTCTGTGAATAATCGATCATATCCATTTCAAGTACCAAACCGTCTATAATACTTAACCACGATGGGTCAATTCCCTTTTTTATGTTTTTAAATTTCTTTGTTCGTAAACTTGAATATGCGGTATGGAATGAAATATCTGCATCTTGTGTTATCCAAACAGACCCAGATAATTGCGGACCGGTTACTTGGTATTCCTCACACTCATATCCTAAAATATCTTTGGTTTGGCCTGTGTTCGATACCGAATAATCATCGCTGTCCATATCCAGTTCAGGTGCATCTTCTAAATCTAACTGTACCGAATTTGTTGTTCGCTGTCCACCCATATTCATAAAGGTGTGTATAGCCTTATTGGGTAAATCCATTACGGTTACGAATTCAGAAGCACCTTTCATATTAAAAGAGCTTCCTATATATTCATCATCATTGGTTAAATAGTAGGTGATGTCGGTCGTGCTTCCATCACTCTCAATTTCCATTACATACTCGTGACTAAATGAATAAAGCTCTAGCTTTTCAGCTTTTTTGTTTTTAAACATTCTACCTTTATTGTTAAAAACAGTGTCGAAAGATTTTTCTGTTTCACGCTCTGTTTTTTCAGCTACTTTTCTCTCTATAGTTTGTGCTGCAGCTTCCTGTGCACGTTCTTTAAGTTTTTTAAAAAATTGTGCGTTAGCATTGGTAGTTATACTTAATACAAACAAAATCGCTATTAGTCTACATGTTTTCATGATGTTCTTTTTTAGTCGTTTGTCTTTTAATGACACGATTTAAAAAAGGTTAACATCAATCTTTTTTTGAAACGATTTTTTTTAATGATTTTACTTGAAATCGTCCATTGAGCCTTTATGACCATTGTGGTCAGATTGACGTTGAGTTTAGAAATACCTGAATATGTTAATTACGAAATGAAGACGTGTACAAATAGTGAACAATTAGTTGTGTAACTATATGTTTTGTAATAGTTTATTATAGGATGGATTTGAACGAAGAAATGAATTCTGAGAATGTACAATGACAAACTTCGTTATAACATTATACCAAGAATAAAAATGGATTATTTTGCTTTTGTATATAGTAACATCAATTTAATAACTAATGCTTGATGTTTACATTACTTTTCAGCAGACTTAAAACTATAATTTTGCTGTGCCCTAAAAAAGGGATACGTTCTTAGTTTGAGTTAGTTTGAAAAAGCCGATTTTATCAATCGGCTTTTTTATGCCATAAAATCACGACTTTTATCTTATTAGCCATTAAACCATTGCGGGTTTAATTTTTGTTTTCTGTAAAAAAGAAAACCCATAAAAAGGCGATTACCAAACAAATAGCAAAAAATCCGAAAAGGTTAATGTAGTTGGACATAAGTAGGAATTTTCTACTAAACTATAAAAAGTATTGTACGGCTATGTTCATCTAATGTTATTTTCGATAAACGGTGGCCTTTTTATAACCTTACGCTATATCCTTATAATCAGCATCTAAATCGGAGCTGTTTTTAAAATATGAGTTTGGTCTATCTTATTCGTCTGCCAATGATCTTTTGCTCCATATTTCATACATTGGCTCGCCTTTACTGTTTTTACCCGTGTGATGCCAATCTTCACCTTCAATACTGTAGTTGAATTCCAAATCAGCACCAACCCTAGAATTATCTTTAGAGAAGAACTCTATAGACTCTTTATAGATTCCGTTTTCAGCAGAATAGGCGCCGCCACCCGTGCCTGAAAAACGAAAAGATTCAGTGTCGTACGCTATCCATTGAAAAGTATTGTCCATTAAGAGCTTTAATGTCTTTCTTGAATTTTCTTCACCGCGTCTTTCTTGCCCGGTATCTGGCCCTCTAGTGGCAAAAAGCCATGCGCCGTCTAAATCTTGAGCTGTAGCTTTTATATGTTCTAGCGTTAATTGTTGTTTCCAGTTCATTTTTAGCTGATCACCTGCAACCTCAATAGGAATTGATAGTTCTCTTACAGCATCATTCTTGAAGTCGGAATTAAATTCTAAAAGCGCTACCAATAGTTTGCCTGTTGAGGTATCGTCAATTTGAAAAAAGCCGCCCACTGTTTTTATAAATTTTGCAGGTTCAATTTCATATTCATTATAGATAAAATAATCCTGATCAATTTTTACTTGATGCACTCTTTTTACACCGTTATTTTCAACAGTATCAACATAAATTCCGCGCTTAATTTGACCGTAGGAAGCTAAACTTGCGGCAAAAAATAGAATTACTGCGAAATATGGTGTTTTTAAATTATCAATTTTCATTTTCTTAGTTTTAAATTTGTTGTTTTAATGCATTAAAAATAAGATAGTTATATTTTTATTTTAGTATTTTCAGGTCTAATTTTTAAAATTTTTGTCACTGGTCGTAAAAAAAACGAAAAAGCTTGTTTTTTCATTTTTTTTGATTTCATTTGTCCTGTCCTAATATACAACTTTGTATGTTGGAGATTTCAGGCTTTTAGCTGAACATTATGTATCGTTATTCTATGTTCGGGTTTGAGGGAAATTGGAAGTATTTCCCACAAATGGCTTATAAGATAGGTTGCCGATTAGTAAAGCAAACTTCCGCCCTTTATTCTAGTATCATGCAAAGTCAGCATGATTACTTCTTTATTCCTACTACACAACGTCAAATATTGGTGTGATACCCTGTTTCTACATGGTTACGTTTTCTTAACTTTAAGTCACTAGGCTAGTTACTATATTTATAGAATATCATATTTCATTTTAATTCAATTTCATGAATACCAAATACATTGATCTAATTGATCAAACTTATTATTTTCCCCAAGAAGAATTTAATTTAGACGGAGAGCACTTGCAGTTTCACGGCATACCTTTGAACGAGTTGGTGCAGCAATATGGTAGTCCGTTAAAATTCACATATTTACCAAAAATTTCAGAGAATATTTTAAGGGCCAAAAACTGGTTCGCCAATGCTATAGAGAAGAATAATTATAAGGGTAAATACCATTATTGTTATTGTACTAAAAGCTCACATTTTCAGCATGTAATGCACGAGGCTTTAAAGAACAATATTCATATGGAAACCTCTTCGGCCTTCGATATCAATATCATTGAAAAATTAAAAGCAGATGGTAGATTAACAAATGATACCTATGTTATCTGTAACGGTTTCAAGCGTGAAAAATACATAGAGAATATTGCTCGTTTAATCAATGACGGACACCAAAACTGTGTGCCTATAATCGATAATTACGAAGAGATAGATTTATTGTCAGATGCGATAAACGATACTTTTAAAGTGGGTATTCGTATTGCATCTGAAGAAGAGCCAAAATTCGAGTTCTATACCTCTCGTTTGGGTATCGGTTACAAGAATATTGTTCCTTTTTACGAAAATCAAATTAAAGACAATGATAAGGTAGAACTTAAAATGCTACACTTTTTCATTAATACGGGTATACGTGACAATGCGTATTATTGGAACGAGCTTGTAAAATGCTTGAAAGTATATGTTCGTTTAAAGAAAATTTGCCCATCATTAGATAGTTTAAATATTGGAGGCGGTTTTCCAATAAAGAACACGTTAGCGTTTGAGTACGATTACCAATATATGATCAATGAAATTTTAAATCAGATTAATATTACGTGCTCAGAAGCAGATGTACCCGTTCCTCATATTTTCACCGAATTCGGTAGCTTCACGGTAGGTGAGAGTGGCGGTGCCATTTACGAAATTCTATATCAGAAGCAACAGAACGATCGTGAGAAATGGAATATGATTGATTCTTCTTTCATAACGACCTTACCAGATACTTGGGCGATCAACAAAAGGTTTATCATGCTGCCAATTAATCGTTGGAACGATGAATATGAGCGCGTTCTGTTGGGCGGTTTAACATGTGATAGTGATGATTACTACAATAGTGAACAGAACATGAACGCTATTTATTTACCAAAGTATAAAAGGGAAAAACCGCTGTACATCGGCTTTTTTAATACAGGAGCTTATCAAGAGACCATTGGTGGGTATGGAGGTTTGCAACACTGTTTGATTCCGCAACCAAAACACGTATTGATTGATAAAGATGAAAACGGTAACTTCACTTACAAACTCTTTAGAGCCCAGCAAAAAGCAGAAGACCTGTTAGATATTTTAGGTTATCAAGTAGATGCTGAGCATGAATAAAAAGAACAGGATAACAAAGACCGATACAAATAAAATCACGTATATAAAATTGAAAATATTACTAAAAAACCACTTAACAATAGCTAATATATCATGAGTACATCTAAGAATTATGCCGGTATTTCCGATGAATTCGCGCAACTAGAAAAATCAAAAATTATCTTGATACCTGTTCCTTATGACGGAACCAGTACATGGGGTAAAGGGGCGGACAAAGGTCCTGATGCTTTTTTGGAAGCTTCAGAAAACATGGAATTGTATGATATTGAAACCGACTCTGAAGTTTACAAACAAGGTATTCATTTAACTGAGCCAATAACTGAGAATAGTTCTCCTGAGGCTATGGTGAATGAAGTGCATAACATTACCAAAGACTTTATTAAACGTAATAAGTTTGTAACTCTTTTTGGTGGTGAACATTCTATATCTATTGGTTCTATACGTGCCTTTAATGAGTGTTTCGATAATTTAACGGTGTTGCAGATAGATGCACATGCAGATCTTAGGGAATCTTACGAAGGTACCAAGTATAACCATGCCTGTGCAGTTTATGAAGCTAGCCAGACCACTAATTTAATTCAAGTAGGTATTCGTTCTATGGATGCCATTGAAAAAACGGTAATGGATGAGGAAAAAACCTTCTTTGCACATGATATGATCGCTGATGAATATTGGTCAGATAAGGTGATCGAAGCCATGACGGATAATGTATTTATTACATTCGACCTAGATGCTTTTGATCCTTCTATAATGCCATCTACCGGCACTCCAGAACCAGGTGGATTACTTTGGTACGAGACCATTGAGTTTTTAAAACAGGTTTTTGAAGATAAGAACGTGGTAGGTTTCGACATTGTTGAGCTTTGCCCCAACGAAAATGATAGATCGTCAGACTTCTTGGCGGCAAAATTATATTACAAGATGCTCAGCTATAAATTTGCAGGGCAAGATTTTGATCAAGAGTATGACAATACTTTTGATGTAGATTATAAAGCAAATACAAATTCAAGATTCGAAGATGACGAAGACTAAAGGTGCGATCACCAATTTTATAGAAAAATATTATTTACATTTTAATGCCGCTGCCTTGGTCGATGCCGCAAAGGGGTATGAAGAACAGTTGGAAAATGGAGCCAAAATGTTGGTTTCGTTGGCTGGAGCTATGTCCACCGCAGAATTGGGTAAAATCTTTGCAGAGGTTATACGTCAAGATAAGGTGCAGATCATTTCCTGTACGGGTGCTAACCTTGAGGAAGATATCATGAATTTGGTAGCGCATTCTCATTACAAGCGTGTGCCTAATTACAGAGACTTGACTCCGCAAGATGAGTGGGACCTGTTGGAAAAAGGACTGAATCGTGTTACGGATACCTGTATTCCAGAAGAAGAGGCTTTTAGAAGATTGCAAGAGCATATTTTTAAAATTTGGAAAGATGCCGATGATAAAGGAGAGCGTTATTTGCCACATGAATTTATGTACAAAATGTTGCTTTCGGGCGTCTTGGAAGAATATTATGAAATTGACCTTAAAGATTCGTGGATGTATGCAGCTGCAGAAAAAAACCTGCCTATCATTTGCCCAGGTTGGGAAGATAGTACCATGGGTAACATTTTTGCATCGTATGTAATGAAGGGCGAGTTGAAAGCGAGTACCATGAAATCTGGTATCGAGTACATGACGTTCTTGGCAGATTGGTATACCGATAACTCTGAAAACGGAATCGGATTCTTCCAAATTGGTGGTGGTATCGCGGGCGATTTCCCTATTTGTGTTGTGCCAATGCTATATCAAGATATGGAACGTACAGATACTCCGTTTTGGAGCTATTTCTGTCAAATTAGCGACAGTACAACAAGTTATGGTTCGTACTCAGGTGCAGTGCCAAATGAAAAAATTACCTGGGGAAAATTAGATATCAATACACCCAAATATATTATTGAAAGCGATGCGACGATTGTTGCACCATTAATTTTTGCTTACCTATTAGACATGTAATTATGGACAAGAACGCACACTTAAAAAGAGTAATCGTGGACTTTAAAAAGTTGACGCCAGAAGTTTTAAAACTGTTGGTAGACAAATATCCTGATGGATATGACGACCGTAATATAATCTCCTTTAGAAATGCTCAAGGAGAACGTATTGAAGCGGTTGAGGTTTTAACCGAAGACACCAAGTATTTGGTTAAAATCAGTGCCAAACTTGAGTATACAATGGAGAATTATGATGAAGATGATTATGAAGATTTTGACGATGATGATCCAACAGCGGTAGTAGAGCCAAACCCTGATGATATGGTTGATGGTGATGATGAAGATTAAATGTATTTTAATCTAAGTTTGATCACGCGTATATTCAAATGATATTTCCGGTCTGCTTTTTGTAGACCGGTGTATAATTTTTTTCTCTTACTTGGAGAAAATATGTTTTTTCGAATACCACTTGGGCTAGCCCAAAAACTGCTTACCATTTAAAACTATAAACTAATATCGTTGTACTTACAACAGATAAATGAAAATCGACGAAATTGAAAATATTGAATTAAAGTTTTTGGATCTTGATGATTATCAAGAACTGAAAACTGCTATGATTTCTGCCTATACCAATATGCCCGGATCTTATTGGAAAGAGAAACATATTAAATCTTTGATCGAAAAATTTCCTGAAGGTCAGGTCGTAATTAAGATCAATGGTCAACTTGCAGGTGTAGCCTTATCAATTGTAGTGGATTATGATGCTTTTGATGATACCCATACTTACGAGCAAATTACCGGCAAGTATTCTTTTGACACCCATGATGATGAGGGCAATGTGCTTTATGGTATCGAAGTATTTATAAAACCAAGTTTTAGGGGGCTGCGTTTAGGTCGGCGTTTGTACGATTATAGAAAAGAACTTTGTGAAAAGTTAAACTTAAAAAGTATCGTTTTTGGGGGTCGTATGCCTAATTACCATGCCTATGCATCAGAATTGTCTCCAAAAGAATATATTGATAAGGTTCGTAGAAAAGAAATTCAAGATCCGGTATTAAACTTTCAAATTAGTAATGATTTTCATCCTGCAAAAGTGATGAAAGGGTATTTAGATGGTGACAAGGCTTCTCAAGATTTCGCTATTTTGATGGAGTGGGATAACATCTACTATCAAAAGCCTTCTAAAAAAGCGGCTACAAAGAAAACAGTAATTAGATTAGGGTTGATCCAGTGGCAAATGAGACCTTATAAAGATTTGGACGAGCTATTAGAGCAGGCAGAATATTTTATAGATGCGGTTTCTGGATATCGTTCCGATTTTGCACTGTTTCCAGAGTTCTTTAATGCGCCCTTAATGGCGGTAAACAATCATATGTCTACGCCAGATGCTATTAGAGAGTTGGCAAAACATACACAGGCAATCGCTCAGAAATTCTCTGAGTTTTCCATATCGTATAACATCAATATTATAACAGGCAGTATGCCAGAAATGATAGATGGTCGATTGTATAATGTGGGGTATTTGTGTAGACGAGATGGTAGTATGGAGCGTTATGAAAAACTGCATGTAACACCAGATGAGGCTAAGGTCTGGGGTATGCAAGGTGGTAATCAATTAAAGGCTTTTGATACCGATTGCGGAAAAATAGGCGTGTTGGTTTGCTACGATTCAGAATTTCCCGAATTAAGTCGTCTATTGGCAGATGAGGGTATGGATATTTTGTTCGTTCCCTTTTTGACCGATACGCAGAACGGATACTCAAGAGTTCGTCATTGTGCTCAGGCAAGGGCAATAGAAAATGAATGTTACGTTGCTATTGCCGGTAGTGTTGGTAACTTGCCCAATGTACAGAATATGGATATTCAGTTTGCACAATCTATGGTGTTTACACCGTGCGATTTTTCATTCCCGACTAACGGAGTTAAGGCAGAGGCAACACCGAATACAGAAATGATCTTAATTGCCGATGTCGATATTAGTTTGCTTCGTGAACTAAATCAGTTTGGTGCGGTACGTAATCTTCGCGATAGAAGAATAGATTTATTTGAGTTAAAAAAGAAATAAGAAAGCCCCTATATTTAGGGGTCAAAAACAAACAAAATTGGATAATTTAAAGATAATAGGTAGTGAAGAGTGGTGTGTTTTTAATGAATTGGGTATCCCGGCAATAAAAGCTAGGGTAGATTCTGGTGCAAAGACATCTTCTATACAGGCTACAAACATTAAAATAGTATCTAAAGGTGGTCAAGAATGGGTAAAATTTGAGGTAAGTCCGCTACAAGAAAACCGCAGTATAGCCATAGAATGTCAAGCAAGGTTAATTGCCCGCCGTATGGTTAAAAGTTCCTCTGGTATTTCAGAAGAACGATTAGTTATAAAAACACCGATAACCTTAGGAGATGCTACTTTTGATATTGAGCTTACATTGGCTAATAGAGATACGATGGAGTTTCGTATGCTTTTGGGTAGAGAGGCCTTAAACGAACGTTTTATTGTAAACCCTGCCGTAAACTATCAATTACAATCTTTTGAAGATAAAGAGATCAATACGTTTTATGCGCCTTATTTTAAGGAAAAAACAGGGTTAAAAATTGCATTGCTAGCCAGTAATCCTAATCTATATAGCAATAAAAGAATTGTTGAGGCTGCTGAAGCAAGAGGTCATGAAATACATTTTTTAAATGTTGAACAAGCCTATATGAAGCTCGATGCCCATTCACCCGAAATAAGATATAGAGGTGGTATCATCTTAAAAGAGTATGATGCCGTAATACCAAGAATTAAACCATCGGTTACGTTTTATGGCTGCGCGTTAATTCGTCAGTTCAATAACTTGGGAGTGTACTGCCAAAATTCTGCGGAAGCCATTACACAGTCAAGGGATAAGTTGTTCGCTTCCCAATTATTCTCCAATCATGATATTCATATACCGATAACCGGATTTGCAAAATCACCTATGGATACCAAAGACCTGATAAAAATGGTAAACGGTGCGCCGTTGATTATTAAACTTCTGGAAAGTACGCAAGGCAAAGGTGTTGTTTTGGCGGAAACCAACAAGGCGGCAGAAAGTGTTATCAATGCCTTTAAGAGCGTTAATACAAACATTTTGGTACAGGAGTTTATTAAAGAAGCAAACGGGCAAGATATTCGTTGTTTCGTGGTAAACGGTAGGGTAGTGGCCAGTATGCAGCGCCAAGCCCAAAAAGGAGAGTTTAGGGCCAATATTCACCAAGGTGGTAAGGCTTCTATTATTAAAATTACTGCAGACGAGAAAAAGCTGGCGTTAAAGGCAGCCAAGGTATTGAACCTAGCCGTTGCAGGTGTAGATATTATTCGCTCCAATAAAGGACCGTTATTATTAGAAGTCAACTCTTCACCGGGACTAGAAGGTATTGAAAACGCTACGGGTAAAGACATTGCCAATGCTATGATTATGGCAATTGAAAAACGATTGAAATTTACCAACTAATTTATTTTGAAGAACAGGCTACACCCTGTTCTTCAAATTTTCTAACATTGCTTTTGTTGTTTTTTCAAGGTCAAATTCCGCCTGCCAGTTCCAGTCTTTTTGGGCTTTGCTATCATCTATACTGCTTGGCCACGAATTAGCGATTTCTTGTCTAAAATCTGATTCGTAGGTTATTTTAAATTCAGGAATAACAGCTTTAATACTTTCCGCCATTTCCTTTGGGGTAAAACTCATAGCAGCTAAATTGTAGGCAGAACGTTCTTTAATGTTCTCTTCAGGTGCTTCCATGATTTGTAAAGTGGCACGTATGGCATCGTCCATGAACATCATGGGTAATTTGGTATCCTCTTCTAAAAAGCAAGTGTATGATTTTTCTGCAAGTGCTTTATGATAAATTTCAACGGCATAGTCCGTGGTACCGCCACCGGGCATGGTTTTCCAACTAATAAGCCCTGGGTAACGTATACTTCTTACATCAACATTGAACTTGTTGAAATAATATTCACACCAACGTTCACCGCTCTGTTTACTTATTCCGTAAACTGTACTTGGTTCCATAATGGTATTTTGAGGAGTGTCGTATTTGGGTGTATTCGGTCCAAAAACGGCAATACTAGATGGCCAGAAAATCTTATCTATTTTTTTATCCTTTGCCAAGTTCAATACATTGAATAGCGTGTTCATGTTCAAATTCCAAGCACGCATTGGGAATTTTTCTGCAGTAGCGCTCAACATGGCCGCCATTAAATACACTTCAGAAATTTCATAGTAGGCGATTACCTCTTCCAAGGCATCATAATTGGTAGCGTCTAAAATTTCAAAAGGTCCAGATTGCATTAATTCATCGTTACCCTCTCTAATATCACTGGCAATAACATGATCACCTCCGTGTTTTTCTCTAAGAGTTAAAGTTAATTCGGTTCCAATTTGACCACAGGCCCCAATAATCAATATATATTTTGGCATTAAATTTTACGTTAAATGAATTTGAGATAAAGATACCTTTTCTTAAAATTTGTACATTCGCTTATGTCCAAAATTATCTATTTTTTATCACTTGTGGTGCTACTTGCCTCTTGTAAGGAGGAAGCAAAAGAACTTGATATTGTCCATGAATCTCTTTGGGAAGGAACAAAAGACAGCCTACCAAATAAAATTGGTGTAAATACTAAGGCAAATGCCATTTTAAAAGATTGGTTGGAATATAATGCCTTGGATAAAAGTTTCGATAAGATGTATACTTCTGAGTACATTGAAGATTTTGAGCTTGTAATCGATGAAATTATAGAGAATCAAAAAAAACTAGAAGAAAGTGAATACCCTCCTAAATTTGATATTCAGCAGGTAAAAGGAAGACAAAAACTGTTCAAGACCTATGTTTTAAAAACCAAGGGCGATTTGGAATATAGACAGAATCCTACTGAATCTATGATTCAGATGATTACCGCTTATAACGCACTTAGAAATCAATTTAACGTTGTGGTCAACAATACGTTGCCAGAAGAATTACTCAAAAATGAAGAAAATTAGTTTATTTATAATACTGTTCTCTACCCTTGTCTTTTCTCAAAATGATGATAAGGTGCAGATTATCGAAGCGTTGAACAATTGGCATAAAGCTGCAGGTGAAGCGGATTTCGATGCTTATTTCAGACTAATGACAGAGGATGCCGTTTTCATTGGTACCGATGCTACTGAAAATTGGCAGAGAGATGAATTTATGAGTTTTTCCAAACCTTATTTTGACAAGGGAAAAGCTTGGAATTTTACTGCGATCGAACGCAATATTTATGTAAGTGATACTAGTAATATAGCTTGGTTCGATGAACTATTAGATACTCAAATGAGAATTTGTCGTGGTTCAGGTGTTGTAAAAAAGGTTGATGGTCAATGGAAAGTGGCGCATTATGTGCTTTCTATAGCAGTACCTAATGAATTGGTAGATCAACTTGTTGAACTAAAGAAAGAAAAAGACGACCTTCTCATGAAGGAGCTTAAAATGGAGAAATAAAAAAAGCGAATCAGTAAGATTCGCCTTTTTTATAAAAATTGAATTTTGTTATTTCTTTTCTTCCGGAGCTTCTTTTCTAGAAGTCAAAGCTTGTTTGCTTAAGCTTGCCAAATTAAAGTTCGGATCAATAGCCAAAGCTTCGTCTAAAGTAGCTATCGCTTGATCTATATTGGTTTTGTCCATGTTATACTGTATAAGTGCTTTTACATGTATAAAAGCTGCTTTTAATGGTACTTCATAAGGTTGTTGACGTTCGTAAAAAGCATATTTCATATCGTTCTTTGCGTTGGCAATTCCATATTCCACATGCTTCATGGCACCGGCGTTATCACCTGTTTGCACTTTAAGATCAGCAAGTTCATATGCCAAGTAGGCATTAGGCTCTCTTGCATACAAAGCTTCAAATTGCTCTAAGGCTCTTTTTGGTTGGTTCAATGCCTTTAACGAAACCGCTTTTACTTGTATTGCCAAATTGGAGTCAGAATCTAATTTTTCAATACCGATAATATTTAAAGCTTGTAAATGTTGGTTGTCATTCGCATAGATATAAGCTAGGGTATCATTTCTTTCTTTGGATGGCGATAGCACGTTTAAGTGAGTAAGTGCATTGATAACACCATCAACATCACCCTGTAACCTCATTTGGTCATAAAATGCTTCGTAATGTTTAAGTAGTTCTGATTTGGTCTGTGAATATCCATAACTGCCAGATAGTAAAACGGCCGCTACTAATATTAAAACTGATTTTTTCATTTTTCCGATTCTTTTAAAGTGCGCTAAACTATTAAATTATTCTGTATGATCTTGTTAAGGAAAGGTTTAAATGTTCAAAACAAAAAAAGACGCCTATTTAGGCGTCTTTATAATTAAAAACTATACTAGTTCTTAAGCCAATTCAAGCTTGTTTTTCGAAGCTTTAAATGAGTTTATCAATTGGGTGTAAAATCCTATACTCTTATTATCTTTTTCTAAACAAGAAAGCAGGAAGTTACATAGATTGGTAAACAACAAATTGGTGTAAAAAGTGGGTAAATAGGTATTTACCGTTTTAGGGTCATAAAGACTATCATCTTCTATAACCTCCATTTGTATTCTGTGGCGGTGATAGTCAATAGTTACGTTCGTTGCATTATAATATTTTTTTAATAGTGCAATATGTAAATCATTATACTTTTTAGAACTGTTCGGGTTCTTACAACTTAGGGAGATGAGCTTCTCTAATTCAACTAAAACCCTCTCCCGTATTAAATCTTTCTTCATAACATTATGGTTTTTAATTGTTAGACAAAGGTATGTATTACGTCGGTAAGTAGCTGAATGCCAATGGTATATTAACGCTGTTTTTGAGGTTTTGTTGTGAAAGGGTTATTAAGTGTGGTCTATGATCAATTTATAGGGGTAAGGAAATTATACTTATTAATAAGAAAAATACTACAAATTGATATTAATTTTAGATTTTCGCCCGTTGCTGTATAAGTTGGAGGTTTAAGCCCCCTTTTTGTTGCTTCTTGGGTATAGTATGTTTTTTTGGTTGGATGCGCTGGGTATACGGCGTTCAAGACATCATTAAAATGATTATGTTCTATGATTTTCTTAATTATACCAATACAATCATCTAAATGAATTAAATTGACCGGAGCATTACCGCCACTTAGATTTTCCTTGCCCGACAGCATCGTAATAGGATGTCTGTTTGGTCCTATTAATCCGCCAAATCTTATGATAACGCTATTTAGTTCGGGATCCCTTTTTAAAAGGTTTTCACACTCCAATAATTGTTTGCCAGATTCGGTTGAGGGTTTCGGTTCGGTTATTTCCGTGACCTCTCCTTTTATATCACCATAGACGGCCGTACTACTTGCAAAGATGATATTTTTTACGTTCAACCTTTTAATGGCCTTGTGAAGCAATTTAATTTTTTCAATGTAGCTTTCTTTCGGGCCTTTACCTCTCAATTTGGGGGGTATGTTGATAATTAAGACATCTAACGACGAAAGAAAAGCATCGATATTTCCACTGATTTCCTTCTCGGATATGGAAATTTGAAATGGTTTGATGCCTTTTTCCTTTAAAACGGATAATTTATCCAGTGATGTGGTAGTGCCGTTCACCTCTAACCCTTCAGCAACCAAACTTTCGGCAAGAGGAAATCCAAGCCATCCGCAACCAATAACACCTACTCTATTGATCAAAATTTATTTTTTGTATGGTTACTATGGCATCGTTTAACACAAAAGGCATTGGTATTTGGTCTTCTCTACGTGCTGGTATGGAGAACAATTTATTTGCCAGTAAGTCATTAGAAGCTTCGTAGAAGGTAAGCTCCAGTTCGGTTTCTGGTGAAATTTCTAAGGTAATATCAGTATAATTTTTATCGCTGATATAGTTTGTTATTAACCTACCGCCATTTCTATTTTTCAAAAAATACTCATTCAGCTCAATGCCATTAACGGTTGCTTTTAAAATGTCAATTTCATTTGTAAATACTTCTAACCGGTTAATGTCTCTATTTGGTGTTATACATACGCTTATAGATCGTACATTGTTCTTTATGGTATCTTTTTGTACTTCAATGGTAGGCTTCGGAATATCCTTTAAGGGAGCTTTATAGGTATATGTGAAATCGGTACCGTATTTACTACTAATAGTTTTGTTTACTGCTGGAGGCACGGCTAGTTTATCTATAATATATTGTGCGGTCCAGTCAGATAATTTACGTTCATAGGTTGCCCACATAGCATTATTTTCATCAGTATTTAATACATATAATAAGCTCGTTGGTTTTGGACGGTCTTTTGTAAAACTAGAATCCATATGAGCGGATACCATAAAACCTACAAACAGCAAGAAACTCAAAAAAGCCAGTGCCCCTTTTTTACGGTATTTTGATACCAGTGGAAGTAATAAAAAGAAAATTATCGTGGTAAATATGGTAGTAGCTACCATCATTTTGAGTCCTAAGCCTACCGGAAACATTTGTACGAACGGAGCAAAAATGAACAATGCAGGTATGCCCAAGAACAATAATAAAAAAGGTTCAGGGTTTTTCTGGTTAATGTGCACATAAAAAGCAACCAAAAAACTATATAGAGGTACAATAAAAAAGGAAGCCCCTTTTAGGTACGTGGCGACCAGGCCACAAATAATAATCCAAATGATAAATGGGGCTACTAATAAATTTGCTGTTTTGACAACTCTAAATCTATAATAAGCATAAAAACAAGTGGCTAAAGAAAAAAGGGTAAATGCAAAAATATATGCATGGCCATTATAGGTGAATCCATGAAGCATATCTTGATATGCCGGGTAGAGCCATTTTAAAAATTGCCAACTAAAATATCCAACGGCTCCATTAATGATTAGGGTGAACAATACGGGTATACATCCTTTTAATATATCCTTTCCGTTCAGTACTTTTTTCTTAAAACCTAAAACCAACAGTACTATAAAAACGACAATGGCAATAATCAGCATGGGCGTTATCCAACTAAACGGATAAGACACCATTTTAAAAAACGGTACATTGAAATACACGCTGTCATCTATACTTTTTAGATTCGTAAGGTCGGCATTGCTAAAATGTGACAATAATGGCATTAAATAACTGCCTTGGTGCGCCAGAGTATTTCTATCCAGTCTTTCATAGTTGTCAATTTGGGTATGGTAATCAAAATGATCATCAATAAATGCAAAGTTGAAACCGTCTATGTCGGCATCTTCCCTAAATACTGTAAGGTCGGTGTCGTTAGGTAACATTTTATAAATACTATAGGCCAATGAATTTGCTACAGGATATGCCGGATTTGCAGCTATAAATTCGGAAATTAATTTACTGTTCCCTCTGTTGGTTTCCATCAGCATATAACTAGGACCACCACTGCCACGTGCTTCAAAATTTAAAACAAGCCCAACATCTTTTAGCCATTCATGTTTATTTACAAAAAGTGAGGCACCGTTGAGGCCTAATTCCTCCGCATCTGAAATTACTATGATGATGTCGTTTTTTGGAGTGGTATTGTTTTTTAAGAATGCCCGAACACCTTCTAAAATAGTGGCAACTCCACTTGCGGCATCACTAGCACCTAAAGAAGAGTGTGGATTACTGTCGTAATGGCTTAGCAGTAACAGAGCCTTGCCCGGTTCTGTACCTTTAATTCTAGCAAGAACATTTTCGGCTTTGCTTAAATTACCCCAATCGCCAGCGGTATAACCTTCTTGTATTGTTGTTTCAAGTCCTAATAACTGAAGTTGGTCTGCAATATAATTACGTACTGTAGTATGTGCCGGAAAACCAACCCCATGAGGTTTTTTAGACATTTCCTTTACATGAACTAGGGCTCTATCTGTTGAAAATTGGGTTTCGTCAATGGTTTCGCCTGCCGTGTACTGTGGTAAAAGAACCCTGAAACTCCAATAAATGGCAAGAATAATAAGAAGTAAAGTTAATACGGTGGGCGTTTTTTTCATAATTGCGATATTCTTCTAAAATGTATTAAAATTTTGAGTATAAAATGACATACGACGAATATTTTTAGCAAATCTCATTTTATTTACTATCTTTAGTAATCAACCTCTAAACATACTATCATGGGAATCAAAAGCTTTCAAGGCGTTAGAAAGGTATTTAAAAAAGAATTTGAAGCTCCAATTTTGGTAGCTGATTACATGACCACTAAGTTAATCACTTTTTCGCCAGATGATTCAATTTTAGACGTAATGGAGAAATTTGCCAAGCATCGTATTTCTGGTGGTCCTGTTTTAGACAGTAATGGGTTTTTAGTAGGAATCATCTCTGAGGCAGATTGTATGAAACAAATTTCCGAAAGTAGATATTTTAATCAACCAATTTTAGATAAAAGCGTTGAAAAATTTATGACTAAAACGGTGGAGACAATTCCTCATGATATTTCCATTTTTGATGCTGCGGGTATTTTTGCCCAACACAATAGAAGAAGATTACCTGTTATGCGAAATGATATTTTAGTGGGACAAATTAGTAGAAAAGACATTGTTATCGCCGCCCTGAAACTAAGCGGACATAATTGGAAATAGATATTGCTAAGTACGGATTTACTAGGTATACGGTGAAAAGTAAAAAGTATTAGGTACAAAGTAAGAAGTACAAAGTAAGAAGTAACAAGTTAATTAATAAAAAAGTTTCCTTTCAAGGAGACTTTTTTTATGCCTTTATACAGCCAACAACCAACTGCTATTCGCGTTTTACGATCATGTAATAGTCATTGTCGAGTGGTAAGTATCCTAAGTCATAAAGAAAATAATAGGTGGTACCTTTTTTTGTGGTATATAGGTTGGTGACATAGTTAAAGTCAAACCCCTTATCGATCAAACGGGTGCCGGTAGTTTTTGTTTTGCCATCCTTTAAATGGAAACTATCAAGAACACGGTAATTTTTACGTAACCTATTGTTGATATTACGTATTAACTGCTTGCTAGCAGGGTTCACTTTATTGTTGTAAATATTACGGCAATGATCATTACAGAATTTTTTATCTATTCTGCCAAAAACTTCAGAACCACATTCTAAACATTCTCTTTTCATTGCCTATGGTAGTTGAACGTTATTTCATTAGAAGTGCCTTCTTCTTCGCTGACTTCTACATACATATTTATTTCGGTATCGGAAATACGCTCAATGGTGAAATCATCAAAGTAAAATTTATTTTCTTCGACTTTCACAAGTATAAAATCTACGGTTTCATCTTTTTGCTCCCAACCACCTAAATCACCGTCAAAATGTTTTAGCTGTAGCAATAATGTGCCATCCACCTCAATAATATGACCAAATTCATAAAAACTTACAGCGCCTTTATCGATGAGGCGGAAAGAAAACATCATGGTGCCATCTGTGGGCGGACTCCAAATTTCTTCGGCTATACCTCCAAAGGCTTCTCCTTTCCAGTGGCCAGCTAACCATTCTATATCAATGAGGTTTGCATCGGGACTCACCATACCTTCTTCGTAGGAGATGGTGTTTTGTGCTTGTAAAACACAAGTTGCAGAAAAAAGAAAAAACAATAAATATTTCATGTACTGGTATTTGTAACAAGATACAAATTAAACGTTTACAAACGCTTCTGCTTATTTTTCATAAAACTCTATGGGTAAATCGTCTGGATCTGCAATAAACGTAAATCGCTTATTGGTAAACTCATCGACCCTTATTGGCTCTGCAATGACATTATTCTTTTTACAATGTATTATAATTTTTTCTAAATCATCTACCTCAAAAGCCAAATGACGTAACCCACATGACTCTGGTCTAGAAGGTCTTTTTGGCGGATTGGGGAAAGAAAATAACTCTATAATATAATCTCCGTTTAAAGCTAAATCTAATTTATACGACTGCCGTTCTTCCCGATACACTTCACGAATTATTTCCAAGCCTAAAATAGTGGTATAGAATTTTTTGGAAATTTCGTAATCAGAGCAAATGATAGCGGTATGGTGTACTTTGTTCATTACTTTAATGCCTTAAGGTTGATGTAATTTTTGAATTTCTAGTTTCCTCTTTTTCTCAAACAACTCAATCGCTTTCAAATAATTCATTGCTCCCATCATTGTCATATCATTTACAAAACCATCTAGTTCTGGGTGATTAACTTTTATCCAATCAACTAAAGAATCTTTCTCTTGATTCCATGCTGTCCAATTAACATCAATGTAATCTAACTCTTCAAGTTTTGTTATTTTGCCTGATACAAAAGAGACTTTAATGTTCAGTTTTAACGGATTATTCTTTAAAAATCCATTACGGATATTCTTTTGTGTGATAGTTGCGATAATATCATTGTTGTCTTCAGACAATTGAAGTATTTCATATGTCGGTTCAAATATGGAATCCCATTTATAGAATTCTTTAAAACTTGTTTTGTTGAAAGGCATTACAAAATCTCCGGAAACTAATGTGATGCTATCATGAATTACAGCTTTTATCTTGTTGAAGTCGCCAGAATCAAAAGCATTATAATATGTAGAGACAGTCTCTTTACGGCTTAACTTCTTGGTGCCGCATGCGATGAATAAACTTAGTACTATTATAATAATTAAGGTATTTCTCATTATTTTTTAGCTTAACGATTTTACCATTTCCTTAATTTTTACCGCTTTTTCAAAATGGTCCAATTTGTTTTCTAAAATCCACCATTGGGCTACGTCCATTAAAAGCTCAGGATTGTCATTTTTATTTTTAAAAAATGCATAGAAAGACACCCCTACGTTTTCACCTTTTGCCGCAATTTTAGTATCACAAACCTTAATGATTTTTGCTTTTATTTCTTTATTCATCATTTAGTATTGATGTAGAAAGGTACTTATTTAAATTTTAGCTACAAATCAACCTAATTTTATACTGATTTAAACCTGATGATGTTGACCTGAAAAAGTTGAATTTTATCTGTTTACCTATATAAATAGGGATTTTTCAGAATTTTCATGATTATCTGTTAAAGTATTTATAAACAGGTATTTATGATTTAATTTTTCGCTCCGTTGCTATAATTTTGAGAGCAAACCCTTATTATGAAAACAATTCTACATCTACTTGTTTCAACAACATTATTCGTTGGTTGTAACAGCAAAAAGGGTGTGTCTGAAAATACAAAAGAGAAATGGAAAAATACTGGAACTATAGTTGTAGAAACTGCTGTTGGACCTTTAGAATTAGTGCCTCCTTATGCTTCTGAATCGGTTACTAAAAACAGTAAAATTATTGCTTGGCCACCAAATAAATTGCCAAAGGCACCAGAGGGGTTTGAAGTAATGAAATTTGCAGAAAACTTAGAGCACCCAAGGTGGACATATGTGGCACCTAATAATGATATTTTTGTGGCGGAATCTAATACCAAAAACAGCGCCGATAGAATTACGTTGTTACGGGATAATGATATGGATGGTGTTGTTGATGAACGTCATGTGTTCAAAGAAGGACTCAACCAAAACTTAGGTATGTTGGTATTAGACGGGTTCTTTTATATTGCCAATACAGACGGACTCTATAGATTCGCCTATGAAGAAGGTCAAAATACCCTTGAGGGAGAAGGCGAAAAAATTGTAGCATTATCTGCTAGTGGCTATAATAATCATTGGACACGTAATGTGATAGCGAACAAAGAAGGCAATAAATTATACATCTCTGTAGGGTCTGCAAGTAATGTTGGGGAACAGGGTATGGATAAAGAAAAAAGACGTGCTGCTATTTTAGAAGTGAACACAGATGGTACCGATGAAGTTATATATGCAAGTGGTATTCGAAATCCTGTAGGAATGGATTGGAACCCGGTTACAGGTGAGTTATGGACGGCAGTGAACGAACGTGATAAAATTGGCAATAATCTAGTGCCCGATTACCTTACCAGTGTTAAAAAAGGTGGTTGGTACGGATGGCCTTATAGCTATTATGGAAATATAAATGATCCAAGATGGGAAGATGATCCACATCAAAATCTTGTAGATATGGCAATTGTGCCCGATGTTCCGTTGGGTAGTCATACAGCTTCTTTAGGGCTTACTTTTTATACTGACTCACAGTTTCCTGAGGAGTATAAGAACGGTGCCTTTGTTGGTCAACATGGTTCATGGAACCGAGCGGAATTTGCCGGGTACAAAGTGGTATTTGTTCCTTTTCAAGACGGGAAACCTAAAAAGCCCGTTGATTTTTTAACCGGTTTTATTGCAGATGAAGAAGCAGGAGAAGTTTACGGTCGCCCTGTAGGGGTAACCGTTGCTCCAGATGGGTCTTTATTGGTAAACGATGATGATGGTGGTGTCATTTGGAGGGTTTCTGCGATTGAATAGTTTTAAAACCCAAGGTCTGTAAAAAAGATAATACCGGCAGAGTAGTCTCTGTCGGTATTATTTTTTATTTCAAAATCTTTAATTTGTGTTTTTGTAATAACCCCGATAAATTATCTTTTGAAAAGATGGCTCCTGCCATAGTGTTATTGTCCGGATCTATACTGAAATTTAATGCGGTACTTAAATCTGCTTTTTCAAGATTGGTTCTTGAGAAAATAGCACGTTCTAAATCACACTCATCAAACTTCGATTTACTTAAATCACAATCGCCAAAATCTACTTCTTCCATTTTGCAAGACATGAAGACTTGCCCCACTAGCTTTAAATCGGTAAAAATGGAGAAACTTAAATTGCAATCAAAAAAAGAAAAATCCATCAAAAAAGTATTGCAGGTATTAAAAGCAAGCCCCATAAGTTTGCAATGCGAAAATTTCACCTCCTTAAAGGTCGTATTTACAATATTCGCATTGCTTAAATTACTATCTATAAACTCACACTCTAAAAAGGTTTGGTTGTCAAGGTACCCTTTAGAAAAATCGCAACTTTCAAAGGTGCAATTCTCATATTCGGCTCTTGGTAACCGGTCTTCTGTATACTTTTGTCCTTTAAAAGTTTGATCTAGTATTAATTTCTCCAACTCCGTTTTAGTTTTGTTTTTGCGGTAATATAATTGCAGGAATGTTCAGACTTTGAAACATCGTATTATATGCTTTCATTTCAGTGTTGATAATGGTATTATGCTCTGTTTTAAAAGTGTTCCAAGTAGCCAATAGATCTCGTAATCTTTCTTTGGCGCCTGCCGTAACCTTGGGTTCCGTTACACCTATATATCCTCTCAAATTCAATAATTGAGCATTTAGTTTATTTTCAAAATTAATAACATCTTGAAAGGTTTTTTGATTGGGTTGAATAAGATTCTCTTCCCAAGCGGTAATACGTTTGATCAATGAATCGCCCTGTTTCAATAGCGCATCAGCTTTTAAGTTATCTTCAAGTAATTGGCTATACTGTTTTAATTGTGATTTTGCCGATTGCATATCATTTACCGCATTATGTATTTCAACTACGGTAGACTCTATGGTTTTTAACATGTTTTGTTGCTCTTCATAGTCTGCCATGCTAGCCTTAACCTTAGGCAGCGGTAAAATGGTTACCATGGTTTCTGCCGTTTGATCTCCTAAAGTTAACCTTAGCTTATAATCACCAGGACCAACAGTAGAACCATCTAATCCACCAAGTACAAAAACCTTATCTACCGCGGGCAATGGGTCTCTTTTAAAATCCCAGGTAAAACGATTATACCCTTTTTTAGAAGCTAGAATGGCTGGCTTTGCCGGACCACCTGGCCACGATTTGAATTTTTTATCTTTTTGGTTGGTTATGGTTCTAATTACCTCACCGTCTTTTAGTACTTCCAATTTTAATTCGGTACTGTCTTGCGCTTCACTTAGGTAATAATCGAAAGTAACCCCGCTCTTCGGATTACTGCCTAGTCCGGATACGGGCTTTTCGCTATATCCTCCTATAAACAAATACGTGTCTTTTGGTTTAAAAATATTTAATGCTTGTTTTGGTGTGGTCGTATTTTGCAATGCTGCTAAATCATCTAAAATCCAGAATGCACGACCGGCAGTTGCCGCTACCAAATCATTATCTTGAATAACTAAGTCATTAATTGGCGTCAAGGGTAAGTTTAATTGCAATGGCTGCCAATGCAAGCCATCATCTAAGGAAACAAATAAGCCAGTTTCGGTACCTGCGTAAAGTAGCCCTTTTACTTTTTTATCTGCACGAACCACTCTAGTAAATGTATTATCGCCTGTTATGCCATTGGTGATTTTTGTCCAAGTGGTACCGTAGTCCGTAGTCTTGTAAATGTAGTTCTCAAAATCCATCGATTTGTAGCGCATTAATACTATATAGGCAGTGGCAGGGTCATGCGGAGATACTTCAATGCTATTAATGATACCGTCTTTAGCATCTGGGGGAGTAACATTGGTCCAATTTTTACCACCATCTTTGGTTATATGTACCAGCCCATCGTCACTACCTGACCAAATGACGCCTTCTTCATGTGGAGACTCGGTTAAATAGGTAAGTGTGTTGTAGATTTCCCCACCTGCGGCTTCATTGGTAAACGGTCTGCCACCAAGTCCGTGCTTATCTTTTTCGTTTCGGGTTAAATCCGGACTAATAACCGACCAGCTATGACCTTCATCCGTAGATTTAAACACTACGTTACCGCCATGGTAAATGGTTTTTCTATCGTGTGGCGATGTAATAATGGGTGCATTCCAATTATAGCGATACTTCGCATTTTCGGGAGAGATACTTAAGCCCAGTTCTGGATATTCCTTTATGGGTTTAGATTCTTTGGTGTCCGCATCCCATTTATCAATATTACCTTGGTAGGTACCACCATAAATTAATTTTGGATTATCTGGGTCAAAAGCTAAAAAAGCACTTTCACCACCGGCAACGGCATACCAATCTTTCCAGTCTATACCACGGTCATTTGTTCTAGAGGCAATTGCAACGGTAGAATTATCTTGCTGACCACCATAGACGTTATAAGGCACCAAATTATCTGTAATTACCCTGTAGAACTGTGCCGTATTTTGATTCTCTTGCGTACTCCAGCTTTTACCTCCATTATTGGAAACATTAGAGCCGCCATCGTTAGAATTTACCATGCGTTGGTTGTTTAATGGATCAATCCATAAATCGTGGTTGTCACCATGTGGCGTAGGTAACGGTGTAAATGTTCTACCACCATCTATAGATTTGGTTACCGGGGCATTAAGCACATACACAATATCTTCATTTTGAGTGTCAGCAAAAATTTCCATGTAATACCAAGAACGGGCAATGTTTATTCTGTCTTTGTTGATAAGCGTCCATTTTTTACCGGCATCGTCAGAACGGTATACACCGCCTTTTTCTCCTTCCGCCTCAATTACTGCGAAAACACGTTCTGGGTTGGCTCTAGATACAGAAATACCTATTTTACCCATTTCTTTGGGTAAGCCCTCGGTTAATTGCTGCCATGTTTCGCCACTGTCGGTAGATTTGTAGATGCCCGAGTTTTTACCGCCAGATTCCATCGTCCATGGAAAACGTCTGTGTTGCCACATGGCTGCATATAAAATGGTGGGGTTGGTCATATCCATCGTAAGACCAGATGCTCCGGTATTAGTATCTACAAAAAGTACGTTTTTCCATGTTTCGCCGCCATCTACAGATTTATAAATACCTCTTTCAGAAGAGGCACCGTATTGCGCCCCCTGTGCCGAAACAAAAACAATATTTGGGTTGGTTGGGTCTATAATGATATCAGAAATATGCCTGGTTTTGTCCAAACCCATATGCTTCCAGGTTTTTCCGGCATCGGTAGATTTGTATACACCGTCTCCCATTGAGGTCATTACACCACGGGCAGCATGTTCGCCCATACCTACAATTACAATATTAGGGTTGCTTTCCGATACGGAAATGGCACCAACTGTCGCGGTTTTTAAAAATCCGTCGGAAATATTCTTCCAAGTAATTCCGTCATCCGTAGTTTTCCATATTCCGCCACCAACGGTTCCCATATAGTATACCATAGGTTGACCCACTACACCGGTTGAAGCTACACTTCTACCACCTCTGAACGGACCAATATTTCGCCATTTTAACCCTGTGAAAAGCGAGTCTTTTATGGTGATGTCGGGTTCGGTTATTTTGTTTTTTCTACGTTGAGATTGCATGGCTACCGGTGCCATAATAATAAGCACGAGCAGAAGTCTGATGGTTTTCATGGTGTGGTCTAATTTGTTGTTGAATAGGGAAGATAACAAAAGCCTTTGTAAAAAGATAGCCGGCAAATTAAATTTGCTAATTCTAATTTTAAGGGTGTAAATTTTATGGTTTTAACCAATATCAATTTCTTAAAATGATAAATTGGTTTTAATGTCTGTCGGGTTTCTTTTTTCGATTTAATCTAGTTAAGTTAGAAGGCGCATGACACACCAAACTAGACTTTTAAGACAAGAAATACATACTGAAAAACTAAAGGAATATTTTCCTGACGGAGCAATAAAAACATACCAAAAGGGATATGCCATTAGTTACATTCATAAGAAAGTGAATACCTTTAGGTGGCTTATTGAAGGGAGTATTAATTACTATATTTCATTGGATAGCCCAGAGAGCGATATTTTGGTCTGCCAAAACTCAGAACCATTTTCAACTATAGGATTAAATGGCTTTAATACACCTAAACGTTTTACCTATAAAGCTACTGTAGCTTCCACAAAAGCGACCTTTTTTGAAATTCCGTTCAAAGAGCTTGATGCATATTTGAAAAAAGGGCATCAGAACGTATTATTAAAAAATATTGGTGCCAAATTATATCATGTATTACGTACCGCATTATTAAAACAAACGGAGCTGCTGAGTCCGGTAAGGTTTCAACCTTTCGTTGAGGATCGTCAATTCTTTATCTCTCCCGTATCGGAGCAAGAAGAAATCGTTTCATTGATGCGTCGTTCCCCGTTTTTGGATTATTTTGAAGAGAAAAGTTTAATGGCATTGGCTGCTTTGGCAGAGCGGCGGGAGTATGAGCCCGATGAGGTGTTATATGTACAAGATGGTTCCAGTAACGGATTGTTCATTCTTATTCATGGGGAAGTGACCATTAAAAGAATTGAAAACACCATTGAAATTAAACAACGCTCTATTAAAAATTCAGGATTTGTCTTCGGATGGTCTTGTTTGCTGAAGGAGAAAGATATTTGCTCTGCAATTACCAATACAAAAACATCTGCCTATTTTATACCCGAGTGCGATCTAATGAAATTGTTCCAGAAAGATGATGCTTTCGAAGGTCAATTTTATCAACGGTTACTCTGGCTTATGGGTAATCAACTCAATGCAGCTTTTGTTAGATATGTGGGGTTGTTAGGCAAACACAGCTTACAGGCGGTTTATCAATTGATCAAAAACAATAAGTCGCGCTTATTATTGTCCTCACCATTGCACCAAGTACCGCACCTTTTAAAAAGTATGACGACCAAGCAACTTGCCTATGATGCTCTTTTAAGATTGTTGAAAAACGGCACGGCATTAGAAAGGCATATAGCCTCATTAAGTTTAGAATTGTTGGGTGAGGATCAAAAGGAGCACGAGTTTGTGAGCGGACTACAGCAGATTTATGAAAATGTTGCAGAAAAGAACAGTGAAGATGTAGAACAGAACAGAAAGGTATGTGCAGAACTCACAACAAAGGTCTTTAAAAACGTACCGTACATTATTGAAGGTTGGGAAAATCTACCAGAGAATACCGGGAATGTTTTTATTTATAATCACCTCATAAATGACCCACATTATACTTTAAACAATAATTTTCAAATTACCCTTGATTCCCATTTTTTAAGTGCTATGGTGCTCTATAAGAAATATGGCGAGCCAGGTATTAGAACGGTGAGAATAGGGCAGGGGCAAGAATACGGACACCAAAATTATTACAACAACCTAGGTTATATCAATGTATATACAAAGGAGTCTGAACAAACTTCAAGCAATAAGAAAAAACAAGCCCGTAGCATATTTTATAGTGAGGCTACTAAACATCTGAAACAAAACTATAATTTGATCATAAGTCCTGAAGGCACATCATATAGAACAGAAGAGTCTCCCGGACCTTTTAAAATGGGAGCTTTTAAATTAGCCTTGCATACCGAGCCAGAACCTTATATAGTACCGATAGTTATGGTCAATTTTGATCAAAGAATTGGCAAAAATTTATATTACTGCGTTATTAAAGAACCTTTTTTATTGAGCGATAAGGTGCCTTCTAAAAGTAATACCGATTTGTTCGCATTTATGGAGCAATATCAAAAACAGTATTCGGGCTATGTAAAACAAGCCATTGAGAGGGCAGAACAATTGAATGTGTCTTCCTCAGGTACTGATAGCCTTGAGGATCCACCTGCTATTTGGTGCAATGAGATAAAGCGACTTAAAAGACGGGTATCCAAATTGCCTACGCAAGAAAATCTAATTGCCTTTTACGGTAGTTCTTCAGTGCGATTGTGGGTAAATATGAAACGTGATCTTAGTCCGTTCAATGTGGTAAACCTAGGTTTTGGAGGATCAACTTTTGCATGGTGTATTCATTACTTCGATGAGATCTTTACCGAAGCGAATCCGTCTAAAATTGTGCTTTATGCAGGTGAAAACGATCTTAATGATGGTAAAACACCACAAGAAGTACTTTCAGGATGTATGGAATTGGTGGAGTTGATCAAAAATAAGTATCCAGAGGTAGAATTGGCATTGATTAGCCTTAAACCAAGTGTAGAGCGTGAAGCTTTAATTCCGTTGATCATGGAGACCAATTTAATGTTGTCCAAGTATTTTATTTCAGAACTTAACGCTCAATACATCAATGTATTTGCACAAATGATAACTACGGATAATAGACCGATACCAGAATTATACCTTTCTGACGGATTGCATTTAAACAAGCAAGGCTATGCACTGTGGAGTACTGCTATTAAAAAAGCATTACAAGCAGCGGATAGCCTTGAGCTTGAAAATCAAATGTAGATTTTAATCTTAGTCTTGCCCACCTTTTCGTTGTGGCTTTCTTGGTGTTGGCCATTCTCCTTTTTTACCAGACCTTGGATTGATGCCCAAAACCGCTTTTTCACGAGATGTTTTTTCTGGATCTTCACAAGCCATGTAAGTAAGAATTGCAGTTAGTATGGCATTATTGCGTACATCATCGAAAACAATTTTGTCATACGTATCTAAATTGGTATGCCATGTGTAGTTCCAATAATCCCAACTAAGAGAACTTAGCGAAAATGCAGGTGCACCGGCAGCTACGAATGAGGCATAGTCAGACCCACCTCTACCAGGTGAACCGGGGAATGTAGTTTCTATTTCATTTTTATAGGTTTCAGGTACAGCTTCTAACCATCGACCTAAATAATCGTATGCATGAAGAAACCCTTGTCCCGACAAACGCACAACGCGACCCGTACCGTTATCTTGGTTAAAAAGGGCTTGAACTCCGTCTACAATTTCTGGATGATCTTCAACAAAAGAGCTAGAACCGTTTAAGCCTTGTTCTTCGCTTCCCCAATGCCCAACTAAAATGGTTCTTTTTGGGTTTGGATATACTTTTTTCAGAATACGTGCGGCTTCTAGCATGGTAATGGTACCTGTACCATTATCGGTTGCTCCTGTGCCGCCATCCCAAGAATCGAAATGGGCAGAAAGTATTACATATTCATCGGGGAACTCGGTTCCCGGTATGGTGGCTATGGTATTAAAAGTTGGCACAACACCTAGGTCTTTTGATTCCGCTACAATTTTTATTTTGGTGTCCTCACCGTGTTCTACCATTCTGTACAACATTCCGTAGTCCTCCAAAGAAATATCTACTGCGGGAATTTTTTCGGTACCGGCACTGAAAATCTTATTGGCACCAAAACCTTCAGACCATCGCGATTGAGCAATACCTACTGCACCCGCTTTTTCAAATGCGGCATTGATGTTTCTACTGGTGTACCCTGTGTTTCGAATATTTTGCCTCCAAATTTTCTCTAAGGAATCGCGTTCGCTTTTCATTTTTTCGAAGGATGCTTTTGTTGCATATTCTTCCCAGTTTTCATCTGGTCTTCCCGTAGGTTGTAACATGCTCACCATTACTATTTTTCCTTTTACATTAGGAAGCCATTTTACAAATGACAATGAATCTGTAAAACTTGGTAGTGTAATTAATGAGGCTGTAACCCCTTTTGAACTAGTACCGGGGTTCCAGGCCAATTGAGTAGCGTGCAATGATGCTACACGAGGCGAAACCATATCTACATGGGTAATTCCTCTTTGCCATCCTTTCCACGTTCCCCATTGTTGATTCTCGGCAGTAATTCCCCATTTTTTGTAGGTGTTGACCGCCCAGTCATGGGCACTTTTCATTTCTGGTGTACCCACCAATCGTGGTCCGTTCAAGTCCATTAATTCGTATGCCAATTGCTCTAATTGGGAGTTTTCAATGCCTTCTTTTTCAATGGCTTTGACAATGTCTTCCGCAGTTTGGGAAAACATAAACGTGGTGCATAACAAGTATGCACTAATGAGTAGTACTTTTTTCATGTTCAAGTTAGTTTGTTCCTTGAACTAAGGTACTAATTTAATGACGGATGTACGATGTTAAAACTATCTGGTCGCTAAGAATTTGACTAAGCTTTCTTTAATTAAATACTCCCAGCCAGAAACACCACTTTCTCTTTTGAATTCGGGGATGTCTGTCGGGAAATCTTTTATGATTTTACTGGTAACCGTAAGCAGTGTCTGATGTGCTTTTTTAGAAAGTTCAAAGGTAGATATACTCTCGCCCGGGTATTCGTCGAACGTCCACCGATAACTAATTTTGGTGGGGAATTCTACTTCAGTGATTAGCCAATTGTGGGTGAAATTTCGTCCTTCATTGGTTATTAAAAAACGGGTCTGAAAAGATGCTTCCGGCTTAAAATCGGGAATAGCATCAAAATACCATTGTCGCATTTGATCCACATCTGTCAATGCTTCCCATACTTGCTCCATGGAAGCGTTAAAAAGCTGAGTAACGATTATGGGTTCATTGTTTTTCATGAGGCTATCCTTTTAGCTGTTATCCAGTTCTTTTTTATTGAAAACACAATTTTCCATAGGTGCTTTATTACGTAAAATTGCCAAGGTGTTTTTAACCGTCATGGTGCACATTTTAGTATATGTGGTTTTGGTTAAACTACCTAAATGTGCAGTGATCAGTACGTTTTTTAATTGCAGTAACGGGTCATTTTTTGCAGGTGGTTCTTCAACGAGAACATCAGCTGCGAAACCTGCTATTTTTTTATTTTGCAAGGCTTGGAGCAACTCCTTTTGGTCTATGATCCCACCTCTGGCAGTATTGATCAATAACGCATTGGTTTTCATTTTTGAAAATGCAGCGTTATCAATAAGGTTTTCTGTTTTAGAGGTCAACGGTAAGTGAAGACTTATACTATCCGATGTTTTTAAAAGAGTATCCAAATCGACAAAAGTATAGGGGACATCTTCTTTTTTTGAACTCCAGTAAATAACGTTCATACCTAAGGCTGAAGCAATTTTCGCTACTTTTTTACCTATATTTCCCATACCGATAATCCCCAACGTTTTGCCGTGGGTTTCATCGCCTACATATTTTCCTCGGTCTTGCCATCTGTTTTCTTTGACCATGGTTACGGCATTGTATAAATTCCGTTGGAGCATCAATAAAAGGGCAATGGTATGTTCAGCAATGGTATCGGCATTGGAATTTGGGGCGTTCACTACTTTAATTCCTCTTTTCGTAGCGCTTGATACATCAATATTATCCAAACCAACACCACAACGGGATATTACTTTTAAATTGGGCAATTGTGCCATGAACGAATCACGTACCTGACCTTTTCCCCTTGTAATAATGGCATCTATCGAGTAATTCTGAATCTGGCTGGTTACCGAGGTTTCATCAAACCCTGTTAAAATATTCATATCCGAAGCTTCTTCTAATATGCTCATGGCATCTTCGGCAACGGTTTCCAATAAAAGAATGTTTTTTTTATTCATCGGATTTATGATAAAGGGTAGCATCTTTAGATTTATAGCCACGGAAGTCATTTCTTCCCGATACATAAATACCTTCTTTAAATAATTCGTCTTCAAATATCTTTGGGTCGATATAATCTCCGGGAACAGAAGAAAGTTCAATTAAATTACCCGATGGGTCACGCACAAACATTTGTATGGCTCCGTCCGGTAATTGGCGCACATTGCCCCATGGCTTAATATCAATTACTCCAAGTTCTTTCATTCTAAAAAATAGTGTATTGATATCATCTACCTGAACACAAATATGACCTCTAAATGAATAGGCATCTTCCCATTCCGTCAAATGTAATTGCTGTTCTTCGTTGAATTTGAAAAATGCGGTAGGGTAGTCAAAAAGAAATGCGGGAATAGCCTCTAAACCCAATTCTTCTTCATAAAACTTACAAGCTTCCTCTAGGTTGCTTACAACCAATGCAACGTGATTTATATGTACTGCCTTCGCCATGATCTATTGTTTAAAATCGTTTACAAAATCCCAATTAGGGGTCAAGCCCAATCCCGGCTTATTAGGTGCAATGAGCATTCCCTCGTTATCTACGGTAATATGCTCCTCAACCAAATCATACATCATAGGGTTACCACCTAACGAAAATTCTATTACATTGGCAGAAGGTGAAGCAAAAGCCACTGAAAGTCCCGCCATAAAAGAAAAAGCAGACCCCCAACAATGTGGAGCCAACTCTAACTGATAGGTATGCGCCAATTGCGATACGCGCATTGCTTCGGTGATACCACCGATGATAGCACAATCTGGTTGCAACACATCTAAGGCGCGTTCTGTAATTAAATCGCGAACATCAAAAGCGGTGTATTCACTTTCACCGGCGGCAATGGGTATAAAGGTATTGGCACGTACTTCTGCGGTGCCTATTTTATTATCTGGACTAATAGGTTCTTCAAACCAATATAGGTTACAGTCTTCTACGCCTTTTGTAAATTGTTTGGCTTCGGGCACACTGAAAGTACCGTGTGCATCGGTCATTAATTTTATGTGATCGGGCAAGGCTTCACGGGCTGCCTTTACACGTTTAATACTTTCGGCAACGGTTTGGTCCATAATACCAACGCGCATTTTTACTCCGCCAAATCCTTTTTCGGTATACCCCAACAACTGTTCGCCAATGGCATCGGCTTTTGCCCAGCCACCACTGGCATATGCCGGCATTTTATCGCGACAGCTTCCACCCAATAATTCTACCACGGGAGCACCCAATGCTTTTCCTTTAATGTCCCAAAGGGCAGTGTCGATACCGCTCATGGCAGAAATGGTCAATCCCCTTCTTCCTAAAATCGGAAATTTACGCCCTCTAGAGAGTGAATAATGATCTCTTGTGCCATTATATACATGTTCCCAAATACGAGAAATATTACGGGCATCTTTACCGATTAACTGTGGTTTTAGTTCATTTTCTATGCAACTTACAATTGATGCGCAAGACCCAGACGAACCTACTGCAGCTTTTGCCTCGCCAAAACCCTGTAACCCGGTATCTGTAGTTACTACGACCAAGGTCATGTCAAAATTGGTCAATAGACCGTAATCTGAGAAATGTTGTTTTTCTTTAGGGATAGGGCAGCGTAACCAAAAGGCTTCTATGTTGGTAATTTTCATTAAATAAGTTCTTTAAGGGTGTCAATTGATTTTTTGGTCAGCATGGTATAAAATTCATCGGTTACGGCAGAACTACCGTGGTCTTCCAAGAATTTTTTCTGTTCGGCAGTGAGTCCGTCAGGGTTTGTTTCTATGGAATTTGGATACCGGTTGGCAGGTGTTCTATCTAACGGGGAACAAAATTCAACCGACAGTACTTTGTCGTACTCGATATCTTTAAGCGTAGAAATGATTTTAGACCAGTTTAAATGACCCATACCCGGTGCCATTCTATTATTATCGGCAACATGAAAATTTACCAAACGCTTGCCCACTTTTTTAATGGTGTCGAACATATTAGCCTCTTCTAGATTCATGTGAAAAGTATCTAGGCAAACCCCGCAATTTGGACCTACGGCTTCAGCAAGTGCCAATGCCTGTTCCCCTCTGTTGATGAAATAGGTCTCAAATCTGTTGATAGGTTCAATGCCAATTTGCAACCCGTGGTCTTCAGTATATGTATAGATTTCCTGTATGCCTTCTACAGCCCATTCCCATTCTTCCTCTGGTCTGGCATCGGGTACAATTTTACCTACGGTCGCCGGAACCAACGAAATTACTTTTCCGCCCAATTCGTACACCATTTTGGCAACATCCTTTACATATTGAACCGACATTTTTCGTTGTACCGGGTCTTTTGCAAGTAAATTACGTTGCTCTAGCATAAGTGTTACAGATCCCCAACATTTAATTCCATAAAGATCAAATAGCAACTGGGCTTTTTTAACGTCGTAATTCTCTGGGGTACCTTGTATTTCTATGTGCGTGTAATCTAATTTGTTGATTCTGCTGAGTGTATGCTCGAGCGATTCGGCACGCATCCAATTATGTATGGCTAATTCCATTGATCTGTATTATTGATTTGTTGTTGTTTATATGTGATAGTTTGGTTTTCGTAATTTAGTCTTCGACTTTACTGCCTTTAAGCACTAATTTGTTCCACTCTGGATGTCTTTTAATACAGGATGCTACAAAAGGACAAAGAGGTACTAAAATTAAGTTCTGTCTTTCTATATCTTCTAAAACTTTTAGGACAAGGGCAGAGCCTATTCCTTTGCCTGCCATGGATTTTGGCACTTCGGTATGGGTAAGGTAAATTTTTTCTTTGGCTATGATATAATCAATGAAAGCTGAAGAATCATCAATTATTACTTCATATCTTTTCTTAGATTTTACATTCACCAAATTCAATTCCATCCCCAAAAAATTTTAGAAGTTTTAAGGTAATGAAAATTGTTTCTATAGAGGAATTTTGGTGAATTGAATTTTGTGAATTGAAGTAAAAATCGGCTTAGTTTAAATATGCCCTGCGTTTACGTTTGAATTTATATACGAAGACTTATTCTTTTAAAAAATCTTTCTTTAAACGCAAAAACAGTTCGTTTTCGCCATTTATGAGCTTTTTATTGCCTTTGTCATCTTTTTGCAATTCGAAGCTATCGTACAAACTGCCTAGAGGCGTAAATGCTTGGTACTTTATACTGTTATCGTTTACGGTAATTACTTGAAATAATTGAGTAAACTCACCTTTACGTACCATCCACTCTTGGTCTTGAGATTCGTACATTTTTGGTCCGCTGACCGATACGGTGTAAATGGTACCAATATCTGAAATTACTGTTTTACCGTTTTCTTCATTAGATTCATGACCTCTGGCATACGTGTGATCATGCCCTTGTAAGACCAAGTCAACTTTATATTTGTCGATTAATGGCTTCAAAGCTTCACGAAGTTCGGTGTTATCTCTGCCTTTTGCAGTAGAGAAAATAGGTAGATGTAGAAATATGGTCGTCCATTTGCTCTTGTTTTTAGAAAGCACGCTTTCTAACCATGCCGTAGCTTCTTTTCGGGTATTAGGGTGTTCGTCAAAATGTTCGGCATCAAAAGAGATCAAATTCATATTTTGATATATAATGCTGTAATATGTTTCCATGTTTTCAAACTCTGGTCCGTTTTCCGGTAGGTTGAATTGTGGTGTCCATAGTTTTGAAAGTTGACCATTGCTATATTCGTGATTTCCTGGTGTCATAACACTTGGTACGGTAGCATGTATATATCCGCCGGCATAGAACCACTCGCCCCACTCCCTATTAGATTCACTGTGGTTGATCAAATCACCTGCGTGTAACATAAAATCAACATTAGGTACCATTTTATAAGATTTACGAATAACCCTAGACCACATTGATTTTACATCGTTTTGCGCGTCTCCGAAGTAAATAAAACTGAACGGTTCATCCTTATTTTCATTCGGCATCTTAATTTGAAACCATTCGCTCCACGTACTTGCATTCGGTGCGCCATAACCCACACGATATACATAAGTTTTGCCAGGTTGTAAGTTATTGACCACGGCTGAGTGATAAGCTGCTTTTACTAAGGGTTCATTATCCCTTATATTTTCATTTTCAAAGATCTCAGTATTTGCCAATATGCTTTTTGCGACACCGGGTAATCGTAATTCTGGTCCATGGGTTTCTAAAGCTATTTCCACATATGCCGAATCTACAGATTGCTCGGTTCGCCAATTAACGGCAAAGCTATGTGAAGGGTCTATGGTTAAGTTGATTATAATTCTATCTGGAACTTCGGATGGGAAAATTAATTTATGGTCTATGACATCTGAATAATTTTTGTAGTGGGTGTGACCATGGTCTTCGTCATTATTTGTTGTTTGAGAAATACCGGTTTGAAGACTAACTATAAATAGTACTAGTATTAAAGTGATTTTGTTGAAATTCATTGGTCATATAATAGGCACAGTAAAGATGATTGATTTATTACGATAAAAGGTTAAGAAATTGTTGCGTTTAGTTAAACAACGAGCTGAATAAACGTTTTAAACCATGTGATACATTGTAGCTATTCGATGTAATGGCAGATTAATGAATACTTGCGGGTTTTAAATGTAATATTTAAAGGTTTTATTACGTTAAATAAGCTTATGAAATTATACGTAGTCTTTCTTTTGTTATTGGTGAATGCAAATTCATTTTCTCAAGACATTACAATGAATAAAGAAGTGAAAGAAATTGTTGAGCTAGGAAAAGATGCCATTGTAAAAATGGCGTTGGGGATGATCAATGAGGATGTAAGCGCACAAGATTTTTCAAGAATAAAAGTGATGACCAATGGAGAAACAGTTCAAGTTTCTTTTAGAAATCCGATAAAATATCTGCCAATGAACTCAGTTTTTTATTCTGATTTTGGAGTAGATGTGTTGAAGAATGTCATTAGCTATGGTAAGGTGTCCAATGGAAATTTTAATGCTGATGATAAAATTTCGCCGTATTATAAAACGGAAGAGATGGAAAACACTATTCAATTTGTAATAGAGTCAATCAATTCAAGTGATAACGTTGGGTCAATAGACATAGCTAGCTTTGAAGATGATATGACCATTAAGGAGAGAAAGGACTATTATGATATTTTAGTGGTTACTGAATTTCAGGAATCAACCTATAAAATAGATAAAGAGTCAGGAAATGTTTTTGATGTAAATCATGCAACACTGATGCCTTCTCCAACTTTTGATAATGGTCAAGAAAAAGAATTTGTGGAAGTTAATTAGACAACATATCATCCAATTCATTTGAACTTAATTTGGGTGGTTCTTGCACGGTATTTTTAAATTGTAAAAGAAATTCGGTTCCTTTATTAATTTCACTTATACAGTGTATTTCACCATCGTTCATTTCCACGAAATCTTTGGTGATCATTAAACCGAAACCAGTGCCTTTTTCGCCAATGGTACCTTTTCTAATTATAGGACCATGATTGCTTTCGTTACTATTTTGCCAATCGGTATTCATACCTAAGCCAAAATCTTTGACTTTAATTTCTACTATATCGGAAGTGCATTGAGACGACAGGATTATTTTTTTGCCATTTTCACTGAATTTAATGGCATTTGATAAAAGGTTTCGTAGAATAACCTTTAGCATGTTTTGGTCAATAAATATGGTTTGGCACAAAATTTCTTGTTCAATAGAAATGTTTTTGTCTTTTGCTGCCCACTCAAATTCCTTTATAATAGCATTGAAAACCTCATTTAAATTGCATTGTTCTTTACTGACTTTAACTCCGTCCATCTGTTTGTAAGACCAATCTAACAAAGTGTTTACCATAGATACACGGTCGTTAACATCACTTTTTAGTTTTGCGGTAATTTGTTTTAAAGGAGTGTCAACCAGTTCATTTTCTATTAATCCGATTAAAACGCTAACATTGTTTAAAGGTCCTCTTACATCATGTGTAAGCAATGAGAATATTTTGTTTTTTAGTTTGTTGACCGTTTCCAGTTCTTTGTTTTGAAATTCGAGTTCAGTTTTTGCCTGTTGTAGTTGTTTGGTTTGGCGATCAACTTCATATGCTAGCCTATTATTTGCATCAAGCTGTATTCTTTTGTTGTCATCTACGATTGATTTGAACTTGAAGCCAATTAAGATAGAGAATAGAATTATTTGCAAGGTTACCAAAATAGAGGTAATCAATATTATATAGTCGGTTTTGATATTGAAGAAATAACTAAGTAACCAAGTAACAATATATAAAATAGAAGCTAAAAGATATGGAGTGTAGGAATAGAGATAATATTTGTTGAATTTTTCTGCATGGAATAATTTAATTCCAGAAATGATATTTAAGACCATAGTGGTCAAAGAAGTAATTGCAGCTATTAATTCTAATATTTTACTAAAAGAATTGAACCCAACAAGCATAGAATAAAGAATGTGTATAATGGGTAGTGTAATAGTAACGTACATTAATATTGTATAAGCTTTGTGTAAGCCAGGGCTGTTGTTCTGTGTGATGTTGAGATAAAATTTGGTAAAGATCAGAAACCCGAATGTGGTAATCATTGCCGTGGTCAACGAAGTGTTTTGTACCAGTTGAGAAAAGCTATTGTCGGCATCGAACAATAATAAGTAAAGAGACCAATGAGCCGTTACACCAATCAAAATAATGCAGTAGTAAAGTAATATTTTGAGTCTAAGAACCAGAAAAAGTAAAAGGTGATAAATAGCGAAAACACCGAATATTGCTGCAAAAACAAAAGTTTCAAGATATTTGTAATCGATTTCGTTCATAGTTGCAAACGGTGTATAAGTTGATTTTTATAAGCCACAAATGCAACTTATGTTTATACTTGACCATAACAATGTTATGGGGGAATCAGATCATAGGTTTACAAAATCGATGGGGGATATGTAAGAGTATATTTTTCTTTTTTAATATATGAAAAAAAGTCCACTTATCTAGAAATAAGGATAATAGAATCGTTTAGTTTTCTATAAGATTCTATTTATGATATGATGAAATTGTGGTTTTAGATATTATTTATTTTATGCAACTTTACATTTTCCTGTTTATATGTATACAATGGCAAACTTAGAAGAACAACTAAAAAACCCCGTATGGTATTCCCTTACTGAAACCCATAGAAAGTTTGCCGTTGAATTTAACGGAGTACTTTTCTATGAACAGGAGGTATGTACATTTGGTGCTTTTTTTAATGAAGAAAAAACAACCAAAGCATCTAATGATTATCTAGAAACTACCGATAGTTTCTTCTTTGTTTCGGAAAATAAAACACCCTTAGTTGATGATGCCAACGTTTTTTTGGAGAAGAAAATAGATGGTTGCCAAATGGTTTTAAATGGGCTGCCAGATGTTGCTATAACCGAAGAGATAGTTTTGTTGGGCGATGAATATATTGATGAAATTTATAAATTAGTCTGGTTGGTAATGCCCGGTTATTACAGAAGAAAGACTTTTGAAATGGGTAATTATTACGGAATTTTTAAAGAAGGCAAATTAGTGTCAATTACGGGACAACGAATGCAAACCAATTTATTTATTGAGGTAAGTGCCGTTGTTACCCATCCCGATTATACGAGAAGGGGACTCGCCAAACAGCTTATTGCACACTGTACAAAAGAAATTATAAAGGAGAAAAAGACACCAATTCTTCATACAAACAAAGGCAATGCTGCAATACCACTTTACGAGAAATTAGGCTACGAATTGACTCGAGATATGAATTGGTGGTTATATCGATGTAAATAAAAGACTTATTTTTTATTTGTTAATCAATTGGTATACAGTATTAAAAAAGTTTTTAAACGAATGTAAACGACAACAAACGATAGTAAACGTTTACAAACCGACTAGTGTTTCAAAGCTGATATAGGTTTGCAGTGTCGAGTTACGGTAACTTGATAGTATGAACTGTTAAACCATTAAAATTTAGTAAGATGAACGCATTAAAAAACAAAGTACAGTTGATTGGAAATTTAGGGCAAGATCCAGAAATCGTAAACCTAGAAGGGGGAACCAAATTGGCAAAATTCTCTATTGCTACAACAGATAGTTACAAAAACGCCAATGGAGAAAAAGTAGACGATACACAATGGCATAATATTGTTGCTTGGGGTAAAACTGCCGAGATCGTGGAAAATTATTTAATTAAAGGAAAACAAGTAGCCATAGAAGGTAAATTGACCCACCGATCTTATGAAACAAAAGAAGGAGAAAAGAGATACATCACAGAAGTTAGATGTAATGAATTGTTGATGTTGGGGAAATAGGTTAACCTGTTTACAAATAGAGGAACGATGAAGTAATCTGTTGATTTGGTACACGAATTCGACAGATTGCTTCTTATCTCGTAAAGACGTAATAATTTGAAAACAGCTAGCAAAGACAATTCCAAATACTATTTTTGCATTACATGATTACAACAGAACAAGATTTACTTCCCATATTAAAAAAACACTTTGGTTATGATTCTTTTAAGCCAAATCAATTGGCCATTATCGAAGATGCACTTCGGCAAAAGGATGTATTGGCAATAATGCCAACTGGTGGTGGTAAGTCGCTTTGTTATCAACTGACAGCTTTAGCTTTAGAAGGAGCTGCGATTGTGATTTCTCCCCTAATTGCTTTAATGAAGGATCAAGTAGATGTTCTAAAAGCTAATGGCATTGCTGCAGAATACTATAATAGTTCCCAGTCCGCAGAAACACAACAAGAGATTTTAAGAAAATTGGAACATGGGGAGTTGAAACTGTTTTATGTTGCTCCAGAAAGTTTAGGATTTCTCAACGGAATTTTAGATAGGTTAGAAATTAGCTTGTTTGCCGTTGATGAGGCGCATTGTATTTCTTCATGGGGACATGATTTTAGACCTGCATATACTCAGCTTGGCGGATTAAAAAGAAGATTTCCCAATATTCCGGTAATGGCACTGACGGCAACGGCCGATAAAACTACTCAAGATGATATCGTTGATCAATTAAGTATACCAAATGCAAAGCGTCACTTGGCTTCTTTTAATAGACCCAACCTGTACTTAGATGTAAAACCTGCCCAAGACCGTATAAAGCATATTTTAGATTTTTTAGATGAAAGACCTTTTGAAAGCGGAATCATCTACTGCCTAAGCCGTAAAAGTACGGAGTCAATCGCAGAGAAATTACGAAACGCAGGCTTTAAGGCAAAAGCATATCACGCAGGAATGTCATCAGAAGAGCGCTCATTGGTGCAGGAAGAATTCATTACCGATAAAGTGCCGATTATTGCTGCAACTATTGCCTTTGGTATGGGGATAGATAAAAGTAATGTACGTTGGGTTATTCACTACAATCTACCAAAAAATATAGAAGGTTATTACCAAGAAATTGGTCGTGGTGGTCGTGACGGACTCCCAGCGCACGCATTATTATTTTACAGTTTTGCCGATGTGGCACAGTTGCGCAGGTTTATTACTCAAAGTGAAAATGCAGATGTTGAATATGCTAAATTAGAGCGTATGCAGCAGTTTGCCGAAGCATTAAGTTGTCGTAGAATTGCATTATTGAATTATTTTGGGGAACAAGTAACCGAAGGTTGTGGCAACTGCGATATATGTACCACACCACCAGCTTATTTTGATGCCACCTTACTTGCGCAGAAAATATGTTCTGGCGTTGCACGGTTAAAAGAGCGTGAGCCAATGGGTATGGTGATAGACGTTTTAAGAGGAGCACAGAACGCACAGGTTTTAGAAAAAGGTTATCAGCATATAAAAACCTACGGAGCTGTAAAGGATGTTTCTTGGTTAGACTTACAGCAATATGTTATTCAGTTGTTGAATCAAGGAGTGTTGTATATTAACTTTAGGGAAGGAGCAAGGATTGGACTAACTCCTCAGGCAAAAGAAGTGTTGTTTTCAGGAAAGAATGTTCAACTTGCGGTATTACAAAAGGAAACTGAAAAGAAAAAGGTTGCCACCAAATCACGGGTTAGGAAGACAGATTTGTTTGAAAAGCTTAGGGTGCTTAGACAACAAATCGCAACTGAACAGAATGTACCGGCTTATGTGGTTTTTGGTGATGCCAGTCTAAAGGACATGGAAGCTAAACTGCCCAAAAATGAAACGGAGTTCATGGATGTTTCCGGGGTAGGGCAGGCTAAATTAGAAAAATATGCAGATGTATTTTTAGCGGAGATAAAAAAGCATATTGGTACAAAAAAATCGAAACGAAAAACTCATGATCAAACTTTTGATTTATTTAAAGATGGTTTAACGGTTTCTGAAATAGCGACACAAAGAAATCTATCTGAAAATACGATTTACGGGCATTTAATGAAAAAACATGCCGAAGGGGAGGAGCTCGATTTAAATCAGTTTGTAAGTGCCAATGAAATATCAAAAATAGAAGCGGCAAAATCGGAATTGACCAACGCTACCGGTTTAAAAGATTACTTCGAGTATTTTGAAGAAAAAATGCCGTACTGGAAAATTAAATTTGCACTGTATATGTTAGATGCTTAAAAGTCATTACTATCGATCAATATATAAATAGCCTTGTAATGAGAATTCACCGCCATTGACCGCGGCTATATAGTAGTAAATTCCTTGGGCTAAACCGGCATCTCTATCTAAAGTAGAAATTGTTTTTCCTGTATAACCATCAAATTCATCGGTATAATTTTGCGCTTCAAATACAAGTAAACCGTTTCTATCATAAATGTGAAGTATGTTACTTTCATAGTCCGCAAGTTCTTCAATAATAAAATTATCGTTTATCCCATCACCGTTCGGACTGAGTATATAATGATAACTATTTAAGGAAGTTTCTGGTTGTTCGATTTCATTTGAAGCGAGAACTCCAAATGTAATTGCGGCATATTCATTAGGTGTAAAAAGTTTAGAACTTAAAAAACCATTATTTAAGTCTCCTGTATTTCCTATCCCACCCAAAGTTTTCCAACTCGAGGTAGAAGTTTCAAACCCTACTATTTTAATATCATTTATATTATCGGTAATTCTTTCTATTTTGCTTCGGTCGTTCCAATCAATAGTAATTGAAACTTTTTTAGAACCTTTCAGTATCCAATATTCATTGGTGCTGATGTTTTCAACTTCTTGATTATTATATAAAGGATATGTATTTGTTGAATTTCCATATATATAGCAAGCTGTATAATCGATATCGGAAAATTCTGTTTCCAATGATATAGGTCTGATGTATTCCTGATCCCCAACAGGAAAAATAAAATGGTCAAGAACAGTTGCCTTTACAAAACCATTTACTTTAGAAAAATCAGATGCACCATTAGAAAAGGAAGATGCTTTAAAACCTAGATAATTTTTATGATTGATTTTAGTAGTTTGTAAATCTCCTAAAATGAAATTGGTATTACTGCTAACCGATACAGGAATATTTAAAGTAATATTATTAGGATTAGCTATTTCTAAATCAAACAATTTTGGCTTTATTCTTCCAGAAATGGTATAGCTTTTTTCGCCATAAAGTCCTACTAATCCACTATTACTAAAGAACTGTCCGTCATTTACTACGGGTCCAAAAAATCCAAGTTGACCGTCAGTATGAACTTCTAGGTCTCCATAGTTTTTCATTTTTTGGCTATGTAGTTGTAGCGTGGTAACATAGATTATAATTGCGAATATATATGTATATTTTATATGTTTCATAAATTGGGATGTCAATAGGAAAAAGCTTAAAATGACCTTCTTAATTTTAGTTGCGCATTTAATACGTGTGATACCCCAGTAGCTCCAACCGCTCTTGACATTCGTAATTCAATTACATCGCTACCTGTACTTGTGTATTCAAAGAACCTACTAGTTGGGGCAGAAGTTATATTAACGACATTTGGCCAAATATTTAAAACAGGGGTTACACGGGTGCCATTTACATAAATAGCAAACCTGTTTTTGAATATTGCTACAGTTTCTAGAATTTCCCATTGTATTTCCCCTACATATTTTGCTCCTACAATATTGCTTTCAACAGGTGTAAACGGGCAAGCTACAATCGATAAGTCTACAGCTGATGCTCCAGTTAAATCTGATGTACTGAATGCACTTGCCTGGGTTAGGATTTCCGTTTTTAAGTATGAAGTAAGTGCAGAAGTACTCAATGTTGTAATGGTATCGGGACTGTCTAAATTTTGTTTAATTGCCGTTGCTCCATCGGCGCCTTCAAGGCTTTCGAGCCACTCCGCTTCGGTCCCTGCGAAGCCGTTGTTCTGAGCAATTTGGTATGCGCTTTGTCCATTCGATCCCGCTGCTCCTGTATCACCGTCGTTTCCGTCGGCGCCTTCAAGGCTTTCGAGCCACTCCGCCTCGGTCCCTGCGAAGCCGTTGTTCTGAGCAATTTCGTATGCGCTTTGTCCATTCGATCCCGCTGCTCCTGTGTCACCGTCGTTTCCATCGGCACCTTGAAGACTTGCGAGCCATTCCGCCTCGGTCCCTGCGAAGCCGTTGTTCTGAGCAATTTCGTATGCGCTTTGTCCATTCGATCCCGCTGTTCCGGTAGCACCGTCGTTTCCATCGGCACCTTCAAGGCTTTCGAGCCATTCCGCCTCGGTCCCTGCGAAGCCGTTGTTCTGAGCAATTTCGTATGCGCTTTGTCCATTCGATCCCGCTGTTCCGGTAGCACCGTCGTTTCCGTCTTCACCTTCAAGGCTAGTTAACCATTCAGCTTCCGTACCAGTGAAACCATTATTTGTTGCGACTTGGTAAGCACTTAGTCCGTTTGACCCTGCTGCTCCATCATCACCATTGCTCCCATCAGCACCTTCAAGACTGGTCAGCCATTGAGCTTCCGTACCGGAGAATCCGTTGTTTGTTGCGATTTGGAATGCGCTTAATCCGTTTGTTCCATTGTTTCCATCATTTCCGTCAGTACCTTCCAAGCTAACTAGCCATTGAGCTTCCGTACCCGAGAATCCATTGTTTGTTGCAATTTGAAATGCACTTAGTCCGTTTGTTCCAGTGGCACCTGTTGCGCCTGTAGCTCCAACCTCACCTTTCAGACTTGCTGCATCAGGCGATGTAAATGTCGATCCGTCCGTAGACGATAAGGTAAAGGAGCCATCTTCATTATCAATGATTGAAATGACATTGGAGGTACTGTCGCATAAATTTTGCCAGAGAACCCCATTAAAAGAGTATACACATTTAGTATCCGTATTATAGACTAAGGCACCATCTAAAGGAGTTATACCCAGCATCTCAGAATTCCTAACTCTAGTTAAAACTAGAACTTTAGTAGCGCTTTCAAGTTCCAGTAAGGAAGAATCATGTATTGTACTAACATCATTTCCAATCTTTACTTGAGCAAAACTACTCAAGGAGGTGATTAAAAGTAGGAATAGGGTAATGTAGTATTTGTTTGAAATCATAGCCTAAAATAATTTTTAGACTAAGTACATCAATAATAGATGGTTATGTAATTATTTGTTGTAAAATGTAGGAAAAACCATATCAAATAGATATAATATGTTGTAAGAATAAACTTATAAAATGATATTTGTCATATTCGCTTTTTGAGTTTATCACCTTTTAATAATTTACCTAGACCTTTAAATTGAAATTGGATTTAAAAGTGTAGGGTTAGATTAAAAATTTACGGTAACACCCATTTGTCCCGGTCCAAAATTTAGATTCCAACTAACCATTTTTTTTTGGTTGTTATATTTCTCATCGTACTTTTTATCTAGATATTTATCTATGGACTCAACGGTTGCAATACTAATAGCGAATGCGAAAACCATATCACTTAACCAATGTTGCCCATCCCACACACGAGAAATACCTGGTATGGTACCTAAAGTATAGATACCGGCTTTTACCCACGGATTTTTAAATTGTTTTCCAATCGCATATGCATTTGTAAAAGCAAGTAATGCATGTCCTGAAGGAAATGAATGAAAATTTCTACTTGAATTAAATGGATCAAACGTGTCTTTGCCTAATTCGGCCAGCGGTCTTGCTCTACCCACTACCGATTTTAATACTTGTTGTAAAAGTCCTGCTGAGGTGGCAGATGATATCAGTAAAACCCCGGTTCTTCTTAATTTTTCGTTTTTGGTAATTAATCCTACGGCATATACTCCAGAAGTTGCCATATAGTTATTTGACGGGCTACCGTAAAACTCGCCATAATCTCTTATCAGCTCCGGAACACCCTCTCTATTGTTTCTAATAAACCTAGAAGTATCATCATCAGCTAAATATACCAATGCAGTGCCTCCTACCACAGCACCAAATTGAGCCCATTCATTGCCTTCCCAATGCAATGGTCTTGTATATGAATGCCCAACACCTTGAAACATGGTGGCAATATCATATTTGAACATGTTCCATCTTGTTTCGGTAGAATCTTTGCTCGTGTCTTGCGCACTTAAAGAGATACACAAGATTAAACCTAATAGGGTCATTAATTTTTTCATGGCTCAAATTTAAACTTAACGGTTATTTAAAAATAATCTGTATCAATTATTTTTAAATTCAAAAACGAATTATGAATCGTAATCACATAGGTTTCTATTGAAAAGAACGTAATGTATATGTTTTATGATATGCATCATAATTTCCAAGAATATAGGCATTATTCATTTTAAAAACGGTTCTACCGTTAGGGGAAATATTATGTTCAACTTCAAACGCTTCTATCAAATCGAAGCGGTTTTCTTTCAATTGTCCATTTTGGTGTTCAAAATTTGAATTGAATAATGCATCTACTTGAATAGCTTTTGTAGCAGTATAAGACTGGTAAGCAAAAAAAGTAGGGTTAAAGAAAACAGTTACAGCGCCAAAGGTAGCAATAGGTATACCGAAACCTGGCATCATAGCCATTGCATTACTGCTTCGTTCAATTACACCACCATATGAAATTTGTTTAAGGTTATCGTGATTCTGTACAGCGATACCTACTTTGCCTCTACTCATTTTTCTTAGTAGTACCCCGGTGTCCTCAAAAGTTCTGTGGTTATCAAAGGTGCCGCCAGTCTGTATTATTGATGAATTTTTAAATTTAATCTTTTCGTTCTCATGGGCACTGTACTCATTAATTAACTCTCCCGTTCTAAAATTTAAAGCCCTCAAATGAAAGGCTCTTTTAGTACTTACAATTTGATACAAAATATCCTTATCCACAAATGAGTTACTGGTTTTTTCTTTATAACTCCAATTCCCCATAGCTTTTTGAAAGCTTGTGGCGTAACCTATTAACTTTTCTAAATCTATGTCTACTAATTGGGTGATATCATTATTGCTGTCAAAAGTTATTGTGATAAAATTTTTATTTTGATAAATTTTAGTAGAATTACAGGCAATTTCTAGCGTTGTTGGATTTTCTTTTTCAATCTTCACTAAATCAACAGACTTATCTAAACCATACAGTCCAGTATTTAAGGTCATCATGTCATATAAATCTTTAACCTTCTGTTTTTTGTTTAAAAATGAATGGTGGGAGAAGTCTATAGAATGTTTGGTAAAATCTGTTTGATTGTTGAAACGGTATATGTTAATTATTGCTGTATTAGGAAGAATTGTAAGAACATGAAATTTATTATTGTATTCTGCAGTTTGTATTATTTCTTCATAGCCTAGGTCTAGGTCTATTTCATTAAATTCAACTTTATTCTTCTCAAATGAGAAATGTGAAGATGCAAATTTACGTCGGTTTTTAGTGGTCAAATAGACAACAAAATCTTGATTTTCTAAAATGGTTTGTCCCAATACTTGTTTGAACGCTCTTGCCTTATCTTGAAAATTTAGCTCGGCAATAATTTCATTTGTTTCATCAAATAAATAACCGTCAATTACTTTTCCGCGTAAGAAAATGAGAGCAAATCTGTTTTGCGTTTCATCTACTAAGGGTAGTACTTCGTCCGGCGTGATGATTCTATTTTTATAAACATTATTTATTTTGGCTAATTCTTCTTGAGCCGTACTTTTATTGATGAAAACCAATAAAATTAATAATAGGGGATACTTTATATGCATTAAGAACCATTTATTATTTAACGAACCAATAGCTACTATTATTCTCAAAGCGTAATTAAAAATAAACAGATTGAGCAAGCCTAAATGTATTGGCATGTGCTTCTACTATGATTTTAATATCTGGCGAGTAACCTCCGCCCATACTACATTGAACTGGAATTTTTAAATTATGACATGTTTTTAGTACATATTCATCGCGTTTTTTACAACCCTCTATAGTCATACCCAAAGTACCTAATTTATCACTTTCAAGAATGTCAACACCACAGAGGTAAAAGATGAAATCTGGTTGAACGCTTTCAACTAGCTGAGGTAATTTCTCTTTAAGTATAGAAAGATATGTTTCATCAGTGGTTCCTTTTGGTAATGGAATATCTAGGTCTGACTTTTCTTTTTTAAACGGATAATTTCCTTCTCCATGCATGGAAAATGTAAATACGGCATCATCATTCTGAAATATTTCTGCAGTTCCGTTTCCTTGATGCACATCTAAATCGACAATGAGAATCTTTTTTGCAAAACCTTTGTTTAATAAATATTTAGCGCCAATTGCTTGGTCGTTCAACATACAAAATGCTTCCCCATGATCGCTATAGGCATGATGTGTTCCACCGGCAATGTTCATGGCAATTCCATATTCTAAGGCAAAATCGCATCCTTTTATCGTTCCATCGGCAATAATACGTTCTCGCTCTACTAAATCTTCAGAGAGGGGAAAGCCTATTTTACGAGCCATTTTGGGCGAAATCATAATATTCAACAAATCATAGAAATACTCAGGGTCGTGAACAGCTACAATATGTTTGTCATTTGGTATTTCTGGCTCAAAGAAATTCTCTTCTGTACAGGTGCCTTCATGAATTAATTGCTGGGGTAATAGCTCATATTTTTCCATAGGGAAACGATGTCCCTCTGGTAGCGGATGTTTATATATGGGGTGATAGGCGATTTTTAGCATTAGTTCAATTATTTATGCAACTTTAATTGAATACGTTTTCTCGCAACATCCACATCTAAAACCTTTACAATAATCTGCTGATGTAAATGCACATGTTCGTTTACATCTTTTACAAAAGAATCAGAAAGGTTGGAAACATGTATTAAACCACTTTCCTTAATACCTATATCTACAAAACAACCAAAGTTGGTAATGTTATTTACAATACCTGGTAACAATTGACCGCTATGCAAGTCGGTGATGGATTTAATGGTCTGGTCAAAAGTGAACACCTTAGCTTTTTCACGACCATCCAACCCTGGTTTTTCCAACTCTGAACGAATATCTTCTAAGGTAGGGAGCCCAACATCATTGGTGCAGTATTTTTTAAGGTCAATTTCTTTAAGAAGCGTTTTGTTTCCGATCAAGGATAAAATTTCTGTTCCCTTATCTTTCGCCATCTGCTTAACAATGCTATAACTTTCTGGGTGTACGGCAGAATCGTCTAGCGGATTTTCAGCATTTTTGATACGTAAAAAAGCTGCACCTTGTTCAAATGCCTTACCGCCTAAACGAGGAACGGCCATAATATCTTTACGACTTTTAAATGCCCCATTTTCTTTTCGTTGGGCAACGATATTCTCTGCCAATTTCGGACCAATACCAGATACATAACTCAATAATGGGACACTGGCGGTATTGATATTTACGCCGACCGAGTTTACACAACTTTCAACCACGGTGTCTAATGAGTTCTTTAATTTAGTTTGGTCAACATCATGTTGATATTGCCCTACACCAATAGACTTAGGGTCTATTTTAACCAGTTCTGCAAGGGGATCAGCTAAGCGTCTACCGATAGATACCGCACCACGAACGGTAACATCATAATTTGGGAATTCTTCACGGGCAATTTTAGAGGCGGAGTAAATAGAGGCTCCTGCTTCACTAACTACATACACTTCAACAGGATTGTTGAAAATGACCTTTTTTACAACCTGCTCTGTTTCTCTAGATGCTGTACCATTACCTATAGCAATTGCTTCTATTTTATATGCATTTGCCAATGAACTTAATTTCTTGAGTGCTCCAGCAACATCATTTTGTGGTGCATGTGGATAAATAGTTTCATTATGTACCAAATTGCCCTGTGCATCTAAGCAAACCACCTTGCAGCCAGTTCTAAAACCAGGATCTATGGCAAGTATACGTTTTTCTCCTAATGGGGCACCTAACAATAGCTGTCTCAAATTATTGGAGAATACTGCAATGGCATCATCGTCCGCCTTTTCTTTTGCAGCTTTGAGCAGTTCGTTTGATAAGGACGGAAATAACAATCTCTTATACGCATCTGCAAGAGCCAACTCTATTTGTTTGGCACAGGCATTGTTCGTTTTTATGATTCTATTTTCAATTCTGTCTAATAAACGTTCATCATCCAATTCAATTTTTACTCGTATGAATTTTTCGGATTCTGCACGTAAAATGGCTAGAAGTCTGTGTGACGGACATTTATTTAACGGTTCGCTCCAATCAAAATAATCTCGAAATTTCTGAGCCTTTTCATCGTTTTTTTTTGTGCCTATTACTTTGGTGGTTATAATGGCAAATCTTGACAGCTGAGACCTTATAGATGCTCTTATATCTGTTCGTTCGTTGATCCATTCCGAAATGATATGACGGGCACCTTCCAAAGCATCGTCTTCATTATCAATAGTATCGTTCAAATATTTAGAGGCCGTAAATTCAATATCATCATCGCGCTGTGCCATAATGATTTTCGCTAAAGGTTCTAGTCCGTTTTTACGGGCAACTTCGGCTTTGGTTTTTTTACTCTTTTTAAAAGGTAGGTAGAGGTCTTCTAATTGTGTTAAATCTTCGGAGTTTTCAAATTTTTGTTTCAATTCAGAAGTTAAAACACCTTGCTCTTCAACAGCTTTAATAATTGCTTTTTTGCGTTTCTCAAGTGCTTCAAACTGTTCTTTATATTGCACTATGGCGCCTACCTGAACTTCATCTAAATTACCGGTTTTTTCTTTTCGATACCGCGAAATAAATGGTATGGTGCAATCGGTATTTAAAAGCTCAATGGTGTTTTGAATGCCTTTTTCAGGTAGTTGGGTATGTTTAAGTATGTAGCCGACAATTTCGGCCGAATTAGAATTTGCCATTTATAAATGTAGTTTTTTTGAGAAGAATCTAGCTTATCCCTGCACCATTACCAACGCCATCTTCATCTGGGTTGACAAACACCAATTTTCCATCGGCGTTTTCGGTCATTAGAATCATGCCTTCACTATCAACACCACGCAATGCTCTTGGTGCTAGGTTGACCAATACGGTTACTTTCTTACCAACAATGTCTTCTGGTTTAAAGCTTTCTGCAATACCAGATACTATGGTTCTGACATCTAAACCGGTATCTACTTTTAAAACTAAAAGTTTTTTGGCTTTCGCCATTTTTTCAGCTTCGATAATAGTACCTACACGCATATCCAATTTAGAAAAATCGTCGAATGTAATGGTGTCTTTTTGTGGCATTGCTTTTTTGTTTTCGTTCTCGTTCGCTTTTTTGGTAGCTTCCAATTTATCTAACTGAGCTTGAATTTCACTATCCTCAATTTTTCTAAATAGCAATTCTGCTTTGTTTATTTGATGGTCGGGGTTCAATAATTCCTCTTTTAGAGAAACATAGTTCCAACTTTCACCTGGACTACCCTCAGTAGAAGTTATATTTAAAATATTCTTAAGCTTACTAGATGTAAATGGTAAAAATGGTTCGCTCAGAACCGCTAATCCGGCAGCAATTTGTAGCGCTACGTTCATAATGGTTTTTACACGTTCTTCGTCAACCTTAATTACCTTCCATGGCTCCGCATCTGCTAAGTATTTATTACCTAAACGAGCAAGATTCATAAGTTCTTGACCAGCTTCCCTAAAACGATAGCGTTCAATGGAGTTTGAAATTATTTCAGGGTACTTTCTTAATTGTTCAAGTGTCTCGTTATCAACATCGGTTAGGCTTCCTGCAGCGGGTACTTTACCATTGTAATATTTATTGGTCAATACCACCACTCGGTTAATGAAATTACCAAAAATGGCCACTAACTCATTATTGTTTCGGGCTTGAAAATCTTTCCAAGTGAAATCATTATCCTTGGTTTCTGGAGCATTAGCTGTTAATGTGTAGCGCAGCGAATCTTGCATCTCAGGGAAATCAACCAAATACTCATGTAACCATACTGCCCAATTTTTAGAAGTAGAAAGCTTGTTACCTTCTAAGTTCAAAAACTCGTTTGCAGGTACATTTTCCGGTAAAATATAACTTCCTTCCGCTTTCAGCATAGACGGAAAAATGATACAGTGAAAAACAATATTATCTTTACCAATAAAGTGGACTAATTTGGTGTCTTCATCTTTCCAATAAGGCTCCCAATCTTTTCCTTCTCGTGCTGCCCATTCTTTGGTAGAGGAGATATATCCAATAGGTGCATCAAACCAAACATAAAGTACTTTTCCCTCTCCACCTTCAACGGGTACGGGTATTCCCCAATCTAAATCTCTGGTAACCGCTCTAGGCTCTAAACCACCATCTATCCATGATTTACATTGGCCGTATACATTGGGCTTCCAATCATCTTTATGCCCTTTTAAAATCCAGTCTCTCAAGAACTCTTCATATCGATCTAAAGGTAAAAACCAATGTTTTGTTTCTTTGGTTGTGGGTACGGTACCGGTAATAGTTGATTTCGGATTAATTAAATCCGTCGCATTTAAACTTGACCCACAGTTTTCGCACTGATCACCATATGCTTCTTCATTACCACATTTTGGGCAAGTGCCTATGACGAAGCGATCTGCTAAAAACTGTTGTGCTTCTTCATCGTACAACTGAGCAGTAGTTTCCTCTATAAAATCTCCTTTTTCATACAGGTTTATAAAGAATTCTGATGCTGTTTTATGGTGTACGGGAGCAGAAGTTCTAGAATAATTATCGAAGGTAATACCAAAATCCATGAAAGACTGCTTAATAATAGCATGGTATTTATCGATTATATCTTTAGGTGTTACGCCTTCTTTTTTTGCTTTCATTGAAATGGCAACACCATGTTCGTCACTACCACAAACAAAGGCAACATCTTTACCTATTGATCTTAAGTAACGAGCGTAAATATCTGCAGGTACATACACACCGGCCAAATGACCTATATGAATTGGACCATTGGTGTATGGTAATGCTGCGGTAATCGTATATCTAGAGGGTGATTTAATATCGGACATCAAAATAAATTAAGCCACAAAAATACTGAATTTGCCGGGAGAATTACTAATAACCGTACAATTCAAGTTTGTATTACCATGAAACTTAAGACAATTTTTGGAGGGAAATAGAAGTATATGTTAGGATGGAAAAAGAAAATTATACTAAAACGGGATAATTTCAGTTCTATTGTAAGAAAAAACTTATTTTTTAATTAAAACATAAAAGATATGGCAGTTGGTGATTCAAAAAAAATTAAGCTAGATCAAAGCTTGGAGAAATTGAATGTAGAAAGCGAAAGTACACAGACGATTAAAGAAGATGTTGTGTTACTTTATAAAGATAAGAACCATAGAATCATTAAAGAATTAAGGTTCGAATCTAAAATGAACAATTCTAAACTTACATAAAAAAAGCCCTATTTATATTTAGTAAATAGGGCTTTTTCATTTGTGGGAAACAAACTAGGCTACCATAACGGATTTACTCATCTTTTGATTCTGTACAATGATTCTATAGATGTATTTTCCTGTTGATAACTGTTCGGGCATGCGCTCTCGTATATTTATTTCGGTAGAACCCTCAAACATCATTTCGTTGAAAACAGTACCTACCTTTTGTCCTAAAATATTATATAATTGAATATCTACGTGTGCCGAGAATGGCATTTCTAAATAGATATGCGGGGTTTGATCTGTAGGGTAAAAGGGTTTATGAACCACAGCATTCAATAAATCTGGAGTAATAGGTGTTTCTGCCTCTTCACCTGGTGGAACCGGTGGAGTAACTTCACCATCGCTATATGCAATATCTGGAAATGGCTCGCCACTACAGCTGAAACCTAAATCTACAGGTACATAAGGTTTATAATTCAATAAATGTGCTTCTACCAAAGGAATATCAACACATAGCCATTCTGCTAGAACGGTTGCATACAAATCTCTAAAGTCCATCGTGTACTCTAAATTTCCTCTACCATCTGGGTCATCTAGAGTTGGGTGGTCGCCTACAAATGCACTGCCGTTCAAACCTGATCCGAAGAACAAGGTAGGTGTAGCCTTACCATGATCCGTACCATTGGAACCATTCTCAAAAATACGTCGCCCAAATTCGGAAAAAGTCATACTCAACACTTTGTCATCTTGTTGTGTAAAGGCAATATCCTCATAAAAGTTGTTTACCGCTACCGATAAATTGGTCATTAACTGTGCATGTGCCTGTGGTTGATTACCATGAGTGTCAAAACCGCCCATTGAAATCATATACACCTTTGTTCCTAAATTTCCTTTGATCAATCTTGCGATAAGGGCTAGTTGACGTGCAAAACCATTGTCTTGGTACTCTACTTGATTTTGACCTCTAGTGTAGGCATCGTGGATAATACCAGAATATTCATATGTAGTATTCGCGACTCCCCTTAAAAATTTAAGTTGATCACCATACATACAATCATTAAATAAGGTATCATCTAAACCATAAACTACACCAGATTCTGCAATTTCCTCTAATTGATCAACGTTTGAGGTAACGAAAGCATAATTTGTTTCATCGCCTTGAAATACCAAACTACCAAACTGACCAATTTGTATGGCTGCTGGTGCTGCTGGCGGATTTACCAAATAATCTGGATAAATACTTTCAAAATGCCTGCCCATCCAACCAGTATTTAATCCACTAAAACCGGTAGTTTCTATATCTGTATTCGCAAAAATATCCGATCCTGTAAAATGTGATAAACTCTGACCTTCGTAACCTACCCCATGAACGGCTTTAAATTGTCCTTGATCCCACATTGGGGCTATGGAGCTCATGTAAGATGGTACACCAAATTCATCGGTCAATTTAAGTACTTTACTTTCTGGAATATAAATGTTTGGTCTTGCGTTGGCATAACTATCATATTGCTCAATAGGAATTACGGTACTTAGACCGTCATTACCACCGGACAAACGTATAAGAATTAAAATATTATCTGTTTCCGCCGCTGAAATACCAGCAGATAACGCAGACGGTGCCGAAGCCGTTAGCATATTTGAACCTAACATCATTGAGCCTGATCCAGCAATGCCCATTGCTTGTAAAAATGAGCGTCTGCTCCATGTTTTATGTTCTTCATCATGGCCTTCGTGATGTAGGCCTTTAAATGGGGTGTGGTGTGTATTGCACATAGAAGTAGGTGTTATTTTAATTGAAACTCTGGTTGTCTCGCTAAATATTGATAAAGTAGATATACTTGAAAGGGTCCTTGTGGCCAAGTAGCCAATGTCCACGATTCTTGGTTGCCGCCTTCGTAATAAACATCTTCAACATCACTTCTAAAAATAGTGAATGCCTTGGCATACTCATCTTCGTTCAATAGTCCTTTAGTGAGTATAAAATCTATTATTAGCCTTGCAACTTCATCTGGGTTATTACTGGTTAAGCCTACATTACCAGATATTTCTAGACCTAAGCTTCTAAACTGTTCGTTATCTGCCATGTAGAAATTCTCTAGAATACTTTCAATGGTCAGCCAACGACCGATCATAAAATTAGTATTGATCCAAGATCTGTTTCTTTGCCAACCGGCAACATCAAAAGGTTCAAAAATTTCTTGACTTAATAATGTACTATAGTTGACCATTTCGGCCACATTGGTATCGGTATAGGCAAAACTAGATTCTTTCAATGTATTAAAGTAGAAATCTACAGGACTTTTAATGATTACCCCTATAGCTTCGTCATCAAAGAAATGTTGGCTTTTAAATAAAAGTCTTAATACCGGTGCCAACTCAAAATCGCTCGATACAAATGTCGCCGCCATACCATCAATAATAACTTGGGCATTGTTGGCATCGTCCCTAGAATCTGGGTGTACAAAGAATTCATATAACTTACGACAAATGAACTCCGCTATCTCGGGTGCTCTTTGTTCAAAAAGAATATCAATGACATCGTCATATCCCCAATTACCTGTTTGCCCTAAAATTGTTTTACTACCGGCATCATGCTTTGTAGCGTCAAAGGCAACCGGCGAACACCCAACTTCGCCTCGTTCTACATAGCCACTTAACGCTTTTGCGGTTTCTATAATATCATCTTCGGTATATGCGTTGCCTTCACCAAGGGTAAATAACTCATAGAGCTCACGGGCATAATTTTCGTTAGGGTTGTTACCATTGTTGTATACCCCATCTAGGTAATATAACATGGCATTGGTAAGCCCTATCTCCCTTGTAAACGTTCTAAAATTGCCTATTGAATTACGTTGTAAACACTCTATGTATTCATATAAATAAGAGTTGCAATTATAAACATCCAATTCGGTTACGAAATGGTTACTCCAAAAGAAGCTTAATCTATCCCTTAAGTTGTTGTTCAATAAGCTATTGGCATAGGCTAACTGAAACTCATTTTTCTGTTCTCTTTTTAATTGGTTGCTTGCATCACTATCCTCAGGATAATCGTCATTGTTCCAATTTGCCCAAACAGGAGCGGTAATTGTAGGCATGCTCAAAGCTTCATCTATTAAAGTGTCTACCAAATTACCGGCAAGCTGACCTGCTGCTTGATTAATGGTTTCGACCGAGGCACTGAATCCTAACCGTCTGTATAAATGGGATGCTCTCAGCTGATCTAAATTAGCTGTATACGGAGCAAGAGTAGAAGTATTACAATTAATGAAATATTCCATAGTCTTAAAATAGGCATTTGTGTTACGTTCGTAGAGTTGGGGCTTCTATGCTAAACGTTTCGAAATTTGGTATAGTATTTAAAACTATCTATTTTCGATAATCTGGAATCAAATAACGAGAATTATCCTCATAATGGCGTCGAAATTCCTATATTTTCGATGAATTACACAATCTACATAGTAATACATGGGAAAACATAATGAATTTGGAAAGGAAGGTGAGCAGTTAGCGGTGGATTACCTTAAAAAGAAAGGATATACCATTACCTATAAAAATTACAGGTACCTTAAAGCAGAAGTAGATATTATCGCAAGAAAAGATGATGTTCTTGCCATTGTTGAGGTGCGGTCTAGAAGTTCAAATTTTATTGAGAATATTGCAGAGACCGTAACACCTAAAAAAATAAAGTTGATGGTTATGGCTGCTGATCATTATGTAAGCGAGAATGATATTGATGTAGATGTACGATTTGATATTATAACCATACTCAAAAATAGGAGCAAATTTGAACTGGAACATTTAGAATCTGCCTTTTACCATTTCTAAATAATCTACTTGATTAGTAGATTTATTAAAAAACATTTTGTTTTATTTGTAACAAGTTGTTATATTTGCACAACAACCTTATAATAAAATGAAAACAATATCGTCAGTCGTTGAAGAGTACATCAAGAAAAAACCATTTTTGCAAAGTGCTCTTGCTCAAGGAATCATCAACCTTACATCACTTTCTAGAATAGTTAAACCAGAAATTGAGCATGAACTAGGTAAGGATATTCGTAACGGTGCAATTGTTATGGCACTAAAACGTTTGTCTGATGACTTAGAATTTAGAGCTACCCACAAAATCTTAAAGGTATTGAAGAATATTGGTGAGATTACGGTAAGATCATCGTTGACCGATTATACTTTTTTAGCTTCAGATAAGATATTGGTGCATCAAGCAAAACTACTGGAAGAAATCAACAATAACCAAGATGTGTTTTATACCTCTAGTCGTGGTGTAAACGAAATCAATATTGTCATCAGCAATGTGATGGACAAAACGGTAGAAAAGCTCTTTAAAGATGAGAAATGTACTCAAAAAGCAGAAGACCTTTCTTCGATAACTGTAAAATTACCAGCTGAAAACGTTTCGGTTCCGGGTATTTATTACTTTATTTTTCAGCGTTTAGCTTGGGAGGGTATTGTACTTTATGAAGTAATTTCTACAACCAACGAATTCACTATTCTTGTAAATGATGAACAAGTGGATATGGCATTTAAAACAATCAAAGATTTAAAGTCGCTTTAATTTTCCAATTGTTCAACCACCTCTTTGTCTGATTCTGGTTTAGATAAAAATCGTTTTTCGCTATCTAAGATAAAATAAGTGGGTGTACTTTGAATACCGAATGTTTTGGCATAATCGCTTTCCCATTTGCCCAAGGCTATGGCGTGGTTGAATGAAGGTAGTGTGGCAGAAACTTTTTTCCAGTTGACGGCATCGTCTTCTAAACCAACTGCTATAACTTTTAGATTTTCATAATCCTCTAGCTCTTTATGAAGCGCAGGCAGTTCTTTTAAACAATGTGAACAAGTGCTGCTCCAAAAAACAAGCAAATAATTAGCTGCAGGTTCCATTGTTAAAAGCGATTGTTTTTTGCCCTTTGCCTCCCAGGTAATATTAGGAGAAACAGCACCTATTCTTAATCGAGATGCCATTTCTATTTCATCTACAAGTTTTTGGTCCTTATTGGCTAAGGCCGCTTTTTTTAAATGATTTTTAAAAATATAATCTTGCACTTCTGCCATACCATTGGCACCTGCAATTTTCCATAATTGGTGAAAAGACCTTACTTGAAAACCTAAAGGTGTATTGACAATCTTTTCAGCGGTAACCTTTACATTTTTAATGACCTCTGAGACCAATTGGTCTTTAGTGGTAATAGTTACTGGTAATGCAGAAAAAACGTAGCTAGAGAATTTATCGGTTAAAAAGTTAGAGCTCTGTAGCAATGGGTCTTTGATAGCTAAATGATCAAAATGATGCTGTTTCTTATTTTTTAGGAAGGTCTCAAGATTCTCAAAATCTGAAGGTATGTAGCTTCTGTTCGCTTTTATAAATTTGTGGGCAATGGTATTAACATGGTTCTCTTCATAGTTAGCTTGTAGTGTTTTCAGCTCATTTAGAATTGCCATATACTCTTTTTTGGATTCCTTACCAAGCTCATAATATTCCAATAAGCGGTCTTGGGCAACCGTTATCTTAGAAAAATACTCATTGTACCATTTGTTCTCTACTGAATTGGTGATGGTTAAACCATCTTGAAGGTCAAAATTAAATTTAACATGTTCTTTTTTGTCATATATGACATCAATATAAAATTCGTCTTGCGGTACTGCATATACAAGCCTATACATACCAGCTTGGGCCGTAATGGGCATTTCTAAGGAAAAAGCCCCGTCTTTAACAGCAGTATCTTTACTATAACGCTCTCCATTCGGAGTAAGCTCATAGGCAATTAACCATTTAAAATCTTTTGCGGGGGAAAAATTTCCGCTTATTGTCCCTTGTGCCTGTATACCAATGGTAATAAAAAGGATACAAAAACGTATAAATATTCTCATGCTGATGTTAAAACAATTATTGGACCAAGAATGGTACTAACATTTTAAAATTAATGATGTTAGCCATCTATTATTCTATATTGGATATTGATGAAGTGAAGATTTTACCATTCACAGAATAAAAGTAACAATCAAGCTGCAAATGAAAGCTTTAATTTTGAAAAGGTTATGAAAATTCTTTTTGAATTTCCATATGACCTAGCGCTTCAGAAATTTTAAGTAATTCTTTTTCGTGCACGAAACCGTCAGAGATAGCAACTTCTTCCAATAGTTGGGCAAGAGCCCTTTTCTTTGGTAAGGACATTGAATTTAGAATTTTATAGGCTAGGTCTTTATTTAAATTACGTGCCTGGCCAATAAAGAAACTATCAAAAGCAAAGCGATCCATAAGTTGGGTAAGGTATTGCATTTCTGCAGGTGCTACTTTGCTATCGGCAAGAATAACATAGTCTACCATTTTTACAACCGCTAATTTCTCTTGTTTTGTATAATTGATCATTAGATTTATTATTCTGTTTCTTCTCCTAAACCAATATTAATAAAAGTATTAATAATTAAATCCATTTCTTTTTTATGGATGGCACCGTCAGATATGGCAACATCATCAAGAATATTGGCCAGGGCTTTCTTTTGCTCATGTGGTAAATTGTAAAGGGTTACCAAAGCATTGTCATATTCTAGCAATCTGGCACGTTTTAAAAATGCATCGTCAAAACCAATTACGCTTTTAAGTTTGTTCAATATTTCCAATTCTGCCGGATGAATTTTCCCATCTGCCTCTATAACTTCGTAAATCATTTTTACAAAAGCCGCTTTTACAAATTCTTCAAACTCCATGCTTTTTATTTTGGAGCTGAAAGATAAGAAAATGACACTATTTTTTATATCATTTTGTAACGAGTTTACTAACAATGGTATAAGTTATAGTTTTTTATTTTAAAATGGGTAATGGCCATACACTGCATCTCTAAATTTTTTATGTAGATCGATCTGGTCATATGGAAATAATTGAACAAATAACACAGCTGTAACTTTATTCACGGGGTCTACCCAGAAAAGAGTAGAAGCGGCACCATCCCAATAAAATTCACCGACCACGCCGTTATTTTCTTCTGGTGTTTTAGGTGGTGCTATACGAACGGCAAAGTCGATACCAAATCCAACCTGACCTTTGCTAGGTAGCCATGAGCGTTTGGTAACACTATCTGGTAAATGGTTGGTAGCCATTAATTTTACGGTTTCTGGTTGTAAAACCTGTACGGAATCCAAACTTCCCTCTTTTACCAACATTTGTGCAAAACGCATATAATCATCTAGGGTAGAAGTAAGACCTGAACCGCCACGTGTTAATGGCCATTGTTCTGTATAATTGCTGTAGGTTATCGAATCTTGCACTAATTGACCTTCACCTGTTCTTATGTATAGTTTTGAAAACCTGTCTCTATCTTCTTCAGGTATAAAATATCTGGTATTATTCATTTGTAATGGAGATAGTATGTGTTTTTGTAGATATTCGGCATAGGGAATACCAGAAATTCTTTCTACCAATAGGGCCTGTACATCTACACTTGGTCCGTATTCCCACTGGGAACCTGGTTGAAACCATAAGGGTACTTCAGCCATTTTTTCTGCCATTTGGGTAAGTGTGTTTTCCCTGTTCATTGCATCTGCGGTTTGGAATAGCTTACTTAAACCGGGAATATTGCCCCTGTTTGGGAAACCTGCAGTATGTCGCGTTAGGTCTCTAATGGTAATTTCTCTATGTAAAGGCACTGTTTTTATAGTGCCATTTGCATCTACACCGTCATATACCTTCATGTCGCCAAATTCAGGAATGTATTTTGATATCGGGTCGTCTAACATAAATTTTCCATCTTCAAATAGGGTCATTAGCGCTGTACCGGTAATCGGTTTTGTCATAGAATATATTTGAACTATGGTGTTTCTCTGTATTGGCGTTTTTGATTTTATATCTGCGTAACCAAATGCATTGTAATATACTTCTTTTCCATTTTCAAAAATGAGCGCAGAAGCACCGGCTATATTTCCAGATGTTACAAAAGCATTGAGAACGGAATCTATTCTTGCTTTAGCAATTGAAGTAACTATGTTGTTATCAGTGGATATCTGTTTCTCGACTACCTCATCTTTACTTGTTTCTTTGCATGAACATATAATGAATAGGAAAGAAAATATGAGCAATAGTTTTTTCATGTGTAATAATCTGAAGGTAAGATGGTTAAATGTACGAAATTAAATGAGTTGTATTTTGCCGGTTTATGATAGAAGTTGATGTATTTCTTCCCATATTTCGGTATTGACCTGCATTCCTTCTTTTAAAGATTTTGCTCTTTTTGCCAATGTTCGCTCCCCAGGGTAGAACGTGCGATCTCCTTTGGTCATAGGCGTACTATCATGAGTAAACTGAATAATTTCGTTCAGTAGTTTGTCTTGTAATTCCGTATCGGAAAATGTGGTAGGGTCAATACAAAGAAACACTTGAGATAATGAAGTCTCTTTCTCTTCTAACCCTATTTGGTATGAAGAGTTACCGGCGGACAATAATGTGGCTAGCATATCTAAAACCATAGATAGTGCCGACCCTTTCCAATATCCTACTGGTAATGCTCTACCAGAGTCGATAATAGCTTTTGGGTCTTTGCTTAAATTGTTATTGTTGTCCCAGCCTCCTTCAAAAGGAAGTTCTTGATCATTTAATGCCAAGCGCTGCATTTTGCCGAATGAAAATTGTGAAAGTGCCATGTCTAGAATAACATGACCATTTTTTCGTGGTATACCTATAACCAATGGATTATTGCCAATTCTATTTTCTTTTCCTCCCCATGCGGGCATATTGGGTATAGTGTTGGTAAAAAGTATGGAGATACAACCTTGCTCGGCCGCTCGCCAAGCATATGTGCCACCGCGCATCCAATGATTTGTATTTCTTAGGGCTACCAAGCCCATTCCATGAGTCTTTGCTAAATCAATCGCCTTGTCTGTGCATTTTAAGGCATTGAGCACACCCGATGCTTTATTACCGTTCCATCTTTCTATACTACCCATAGATGCAACTTTACTGGCGGTATTATCTATTTTAATTAATCCCTGCTTTACATAATCTATAAAAACGGGCACACGGTTTATGCCATGTGAGTATATGCCATCAACAGTGCTCTCTGTGTGTATACGCGCCAATGTGTTTGCTTGTTCTTTTGAGAAACCATGTTTGGTGAACAAAGACGCAAGCACTGATCGCATTTCTTGTGAAGAAATTGTAGTATGCTTCAAAACGGTCTATTTAAATTCTACCGTTAAGATACGTAAGATGATCAGGTTAATGAATTTATAATAAATGAATGCACTAAATCTAGATGCTAGTAGTAGTCATTAGGCTTTTTTGGAAATGCCTATTTCTGAAAATACATGGCGTATAACATCACTTTCCTTTTCATGAACATAGCCATCTGAAATAGCTACGTCTTCTAAGATCTTAGCCAATTTACTTTTTTTGATGTTAGTCATTTCTTTCAAAATAAGAACACTTTGATCAATGTCAATTGTACGAGCCTGAATTAAAAAGTTACTGTCAAAATCAATTATGGGCATTAATTTACTCAGTGCATTAATTTCTCCTTCATGTACTTTTCCGTCAGCTAGAATAACGGAATCTATAAGATGGACAATTGCTAATTTTTCTGAAATGTCAAATTCCATTTTATATTTTTGTTTTTTCTTTAATTTCAAATGGCTTTAATGCCAAATAAGCCCTGTCAATAGACCTTATATTATCAAATACCAATAAAAGCCTTAATCCGTTGCGGGTCTGTTTTTCTTTTATTTTACATTTTTGTGCATTTGATTGCACATATTGTAATACTTTGGTAAATGTGGCTGTTTGATAAAAAGCCGATTGTTGGTCACTTATAAAATAACCGATCATTTTACCTTGCTTCATTACAATTTTCTCTAAACCAATGCTATTTGCGATCCATTTTATACGAACCGAATTCAGTAAATCTTGAGCTTCATCTGGTAATTCACCAAAACGGTCTACAAGCTGAGCTTCAAATTTCTGAAGCGCTTCTTCATCTTTAACCTGGTTTAGGTCTGTATATAACGTAAGTCTTTCTGTTATATTATTGATATAGTCATCTGGGAAAAGCAATTCAAAATCAGAATCTATCTGTGTTTCCTTCACAAATACCTTTTCTTGATTGCCTTCAACTTCATCATAAAGGTCTTTAAATTCGTTTTCTTTTAATTCCTCTATAGCTTCGGCAAGAATTTTTTGATAGGTTTCAAAACCAATTTCGTTTATAAATCCGCTTTGCTCACCACCTAAAAGATCACCTGCTCCACGAATCTCTAAATCTTTCATTGCAATATTAAAACCACTGCCCAGTTCGGTAAACTGTTCTAAAGCTTCAATACGTTTACGTGCATCATTTGTCATAACCTCGTATGGCGGAGTAATAAAATAACAGAATGCCTTTTTATTTCCACGACCTACACGACCACGCATTTGGTGCAGATCGCTCAATCCAAAATTGTTGGCGTTATTAATAAAAATGGTATTAGCATTGGTAACATCCAATCCGCTTTCTACAATAGTGGTGGAAACCAGAACATCAAACTCACTGTTCATAAAGCCAAGCATTAAGGCTTCCAGTTTTTTACCATCCATTTGTCCGTGACCTATACCTACTTTGGCATCGGGAACCAAGCGCTGAATCATACCGGCAACCTCTTTTATATTTTCAATTCGGTTATGTATGAAGAAAACTTGTCCGCCACGCTCTATTTCATAGCTAACGGCATCCCTAATGGTTTCTTCGTTAAAACGAATTACTTGACTTTCAATTGGGTATCTGTTCGGTGGGGCTGTAGTAATTGTAGATAGATCTCGAGCGGCCATTAAACTAAATTGAAGCGTTCTCGGTATTGGCGTTGCCGTCAATGTCAAAACATCTACATTTTCTTTGATAGACTTTAATTTATCTTTTACGGCTACACCGAATTTCTGTTCTTCATCTACTATTAAAAGTCCTAAATCTTTGAATTGAACATTTTTATTCACTAGTTGGTGTGTGCCAATAATGATATCTACCTTGCCCTCACCCAACCGTTGAATGGTATCTTTTTTCTCTTTGGCAGTTCTAAATCTGTTCAGATAATCTACCGTTACCGGCATATCTTTCAAACGCTCGGAGAAAGTTCTATGATGCTGAAAAGCCAAAATGGTGGTGGGTACCAAAACGGCTACTTGTTTGCCATTGTCCACAGCTTTGAACGCGGCGCGTATGGCAACTTCAGTTTTACCGAAACCTACATCGCCACAGATTAGGCGATCCATTGGTCGCTCACTTTCCATATCACGCTTTACATCTTCGGTCGCTGAACTTTGATCGGGAGTATCTTCATAAATAAAAGACGCTTCTAACTCGTTCTGCAAATAACTATCCGGGTTGTATTGGAATCCTTTTTCAAGTCTTCTCTTGGCATACACTTTAATAAGGTTAAAAGCAATTTTCTTGACTCTTGATTTGGTCTTGTCCTTAATCTTTTTCCATGCCCCAGAACCTAATTTGTAAATTTTTGGCGGAGCACCATCTTTACCATTGAATTTAGAGATTTTATGCAAAGAATGGATGCTTACATAGAGAATGTCGCGTTCGCCGTACATCAACTTAATAGCCTCTTGCTTTTTGCCTTCGACATTAATTTTTTGTAATCCACCAAACTTGCCAATACCATGGTCTATATGGGTAACGTAGTCTCCAATTTCTAATTTATTCAGTTCCTTTAGGGTTATGGCCTGTTTTTTGGCGTAACCGTTCTTTAAATGGAACTTGTGGTAACGTTCAAAAATTTGATGGTCTGTGTAACAGACCAATTTTTGGTCGTCATCTATAAACCCTTGAAATAAAGGAGAAACAATGATTTGGTAGTGAACTTGTTGGTTTACCTCTTCAAAAATATCATGAAAACGTTTTGCCTGCTGTTCACTTGCACAGAAGATGTAATTGGTGTACCCCTTATCCTTGTAGCCGTTTAAATTTTCAATCAATAAATCAAATTTTTTATTGAAAGATGGCTGAGGTTTAGCATGAAACTCTACTAGATTTGGTGAATCTCTATTTGCATCTTGACTTAGTAACGTAAACCCAGATAATTGTTCTCTAAATTCTTTGCCGCCCATGAAAAGTTCTTCTGGTTCGGCATGTTTTATATCTTTTGATAGCTTGGTAAACGCTTCTTTTGCCTTACTGAAAAAATCATCTAGGCGGTCATATAGCAAATCTGTGTTTTTGGCAAAAACCAATGTTTTAGAAGCTACATAGGTTAAAAAACTTTGACGTTTTTCTACCAGAAACTTATTTGCCATATTTGGCACAATGGTAATTGATTTTACTTTCTCCTTTGATAGTTGCGTTTCTACATCAAAAGTTCTTATGCTATCTATTTCGTCACCAAAAAATTCAATTCTATAAGGTTCGTCATTCGAAAAAGAATAGACATCTACAATACCCCCACGTACCGAAAACTCACCTGGTTCGGTAATAAAATCTACTCGTTTAAACTTATACTCGAAGAGAACTTCGTTTAAAAAATCAAGCGAAAGTGTATCCCCTAATTTCATTTTTAGGGTATTCTTGTCCAGTTCTTTTCGGGTCAATACTTTTTCAAAAAGAGCATCTGGATAAGTAACTATAACCGCAGGTTTTTTTCTTGAATTTATTCTGTTCAATACCTCGGCACGTAAAAGTACATTGGCATTATCGGTTTCTTCAATTTGATACGGTCTTCTATAACTGCCCGGATAAAACAGAACATGGTCTTCGCCAATAAGCCGTTCTAAGTCGTTTAAATAATAGGCAGCCTCTTCCTTGTCATTGAATATTGCCAAGAACGGACGCTCTTCTTTTTCAAAAATACTCGATAGTACAAAGGATAATGAAGAACCAACAAGCCCTTTAAGTTGTATGTTATTGGTTCCTGAATTTTCAGATTCGGCAATAGTGTTTTGCAGTTTCCCGAGTTGGGGAGACTGATTGTACCGTTGTTGGATTGAAGAATGACTCAACAGTTATAAATTTTTGCAAATATACGGATACGTAATTAATGGATACCACTCATTATTATCATATATGGGTTACACATTGCCCCAAAAAAGTTGGAAATTGTGCTGTAGCAGTTAAAATTTTGATTTATGGAAGAGATAGAGTTTGATGTTTTTGTAATAGGTAGTGGTATTGCTGGACAAACAGTGGCAAATACATGTGCAGATGCAGGACTGAAAGTTGGTATTACCGATAACCGTGAGTTTGGTGGTACTTGTGCAAATAGGGGGTGTGATCCAAAGAAGATATTATTGGGCACGATGGAAGCTAATGAGATCAGTAAAAATCTAAAAGGAAAAGGTATTGCCAAATCCGCTAAAATAGATTGGAAAAAATTACAGAAATACAAAAGTAATTTTACGGTTAATGTACCCGTTGCTACAGAGCGTGTTTTAAAAGAAAAGGGAATTCATCTTTTTCATCAAGCGCCCAAATTTATTGATGAGCAAACGTTAATGGTGGAAGGTAAGAAGGTTTTTGCGCTAAAAATTATAATTGCAACCGGTCAAATACCTAGAAGTATGGGCATTACCGGTGAAGAGTACTTTATGAATAGCGATGATTTTCTAAACCTTAAAAAGCTGCCTGAAAAAATAGTTTTTGTAGGCGGAGGCTATATTGGGATGGAATTTGCACATATGGCGGCAAGAGCGGGTGCCGATGTTACTGTTATCGATACAGGTAAGCGACCGTTACATCCGTTTGATCCGGACTTGGTAAAAGAGCTGCGAAAGTATTCTGAATCTATCGGGATAAAATTCATTTTTGAAGCAAAACCAACTGCACTTAAAAAGAAGCAAAAGAAGTTCAAATTAACTTATGAAGTTAAAGGAGAGGAAAAGAAAATTAAAGCTAACGCAGTATTTAATACCGCAGGTCGTGTACCGGCATTGGCAGGTTTAGATCTCGAAAAAGGAAATGTTGCGTTCAATGATAAAGGTATTGTTACAAATGATTATCTGCAAAGTAAAACCAACCCTATAGTGTATGCGTGCGGAGATGTATCTGATAAAAATTTACCGTTAACTCCTCTTTCGGGCAGACAAGGTTATGTGGTGGCTGAAAATATAATAAACGGAAACAAGAAAGAGTTGGAAGTTCCGGTGATACCCTCAGTTGTATTTACGCTGCCAAATTTAGCCACGGTGGGCTATTCTGAAGAGGAGGCAAACGCGAGATATAAGAATATTCGTGTAAATTATGAAATAGCTACAGGGTGGTTTAACGCCAAAAGAATTAATGCTCCGCTATATGCTTATAAAGTGATTCTAAATGAAAGAACCAATGAAATTGTTGGGGCGCATTTATTAGGACCAAATGCGGGTGAGACCATAAATATTTTCGCTATGGCAATCAATAATGGTATGACGGAAAATGATATGAAATCTACCATTTTCTCCTACCCATCATGGGTAAATGATATAAAAAGTATGGTTTAATGCTTGTCGTTTAAACGCTCTTGAAGTTTTTTAAACGGACTTGTTTCATGATTTTTTATACCATGAATCGCTGCGGCAATAAAAAGAATAACTGTGCCTGTCATGGCCGAATAGGCGATGTACATGTTTGAACCATTGTGTCTTATGAAAATGGCGAACAAGGCCCAAGCACCTACCATGGCAAATTCGCGCATATTTCTTTTCCAAATCATGAGAAGATTTATAATTGTGGCCGCCACAATCATATTAATGGTCCAGGCTTGTTCAGATAAAATACCACCGTTCCAATCTAGTTTACTTAAATAGGCCGCTATATTGGCAATGGTTGCGACAGATATCCATCCGCTATATAAACAAATGGGCCACCAAACAAAAGCAATAGTGGTTATGGGCGCATCCCATCGCTCCATATTGGTGTTTAGAATAATCTTTATCAACGAAAGCAAAATTCCCAACATGATCAGTACTGAGAATCCAGTAAAATCATACATAAATGCAAGAACCCAACAGCAGTTCAATATATTGGCTAAAAAGAACCAATAACCTGTTTGTTCAATGAAATTACTTTCCTTCTCACTATAATACGCACGGCGTACTTGAAAAATTCCGTATGCCAATAATCCTAAGAAAATAATGCCCCAAATGGCGAAAGCATATCCGGCGGGTGTAAACAAATTAGCATACTTGGCACTCATTTCACCAATCGTAGTATCGTTCAAAGAAAATATCTGTGAAATATAATTTACTAGAATGACCAGAATAACGGAGACTAAGTTGAGAACGGATAGCTTCTTTTTCATAATGTAAAACTATAATGGTTACCTTATAAAGTTATGCTCTTTAGCACATTAAACGAACTATTTTCGGTAATTACGTCTCTTTTTCACCTCTTTTATAGGTACTGGTAGCACAGCATCTCCCAAAAGCGCATAAATTTCACAGCCGTCACAAGGTTCTAAGGTGTAGGTGCCTGTAAATTCGCCAAATGCAGGCACTATCATTTGATGCTCGGTTTTATAAAAACATGGTAGTCTTACCGATTGCCTGCCTAATCCGCTTAATTTAATGGCGGGGTGTATATGTCCTGAAAAATTGAAGAAACCTTCTCGTTCTTCAGGGTGGTGTGTCAATAAAAAAGAATCAAGTATGAGTTCGGGGATAACCTCTATTGCTAAAGCTTCATATTTAAAGGGCGATATAATATCATGGTTACCGCTGACCAAAATAATTTTAGCTGATATCGTTTTTACCCAATCTGCAAAAAGTGCCCATTCTGTATTTAGGGTAGAATGAAATAAATCACCTAAAAAAATAATTGTTTTTGGTTTATAAAGAGCTACTAGGTTGGTTAGTGCAATAAAGTTTTTTTGTACAGCCTTTTGGGGTACAGCAATACCGTGTTTTCTAAAATGGGATATTTTACCAAGGTGTACATCACTTATTAAAAGGGTAGCTATTTCTGTCCAAAAAATAGCACCTGTATGATCTAAAATAAAATCTTGATTATTAATATTTATTTGCATGCGTTATGCAAGGTATAAAAATACACTTGTACAATAAAAAAAGACCGGCACAACGCCGGTCTTTAGTTTTACAATATGATTTAATTTACTCTTTAAGTAAACGAATGGTGTTTTTTAATTCATCTTTTTCATAAAAGTTTAAAAAATAAAGATCCTTTTTAAGACTGCCTAAGTCCAATTCGGTGGATGTCGTTTTCTTTTCAACTTTCCACTCTTGAATGATGATACCGTTTTGGTCAAACAAAACTAATGAAGATTGGTTTGCAACAGGACTGTTAAATGTAACGGTAACATAATTTACTACTGGGTTAGGGTATATCGTTACAGATTCGTTGTTTGCCGATTCTGTAGATTCGCAATTGCCAAGTGTATCACCATGATTAAGGTGAGCCTGGACTGCATTAGCGCTAATACAGATCATTTTACCATTATGGCACACCATAACTTTATCTGATTTATTTCCACACCTTACATCTATAACATCAACAGTTATTTCTTTACTTATACTGCAACCTGTAGCGTCGGTTGCAGTAACCGTATATGCCGTTGTGGTTTGGGGGCAAACAGTTATGGTTTCGATACTTTCTCCGGTACTCCAATCAAGCATATAGTCTCCTTCACCACCTAAAACCTCTAGAACACTAAGCGTTGTACAGCTTTCGGCATCATAACCAAAATATACAGTTGTGTCTGCTGTAGTATTTATAACCAATTGGTTAGGTTCTAAAATGGCAATGGACTCTGTAATACTATTTAGCAGAGCATCTGTAATGGTAATACTATAGTCGCCTTGTGGTAAGCCGGTTACGTTGTCTGTACTTGCACCATTGCTCCAAGAATAACTGTATGGGGGAATTCCGCCAGAAACATTAACCGTAGCCGTACCATTATTTTCACCATAACAAGTTATATCGGTTACAGCAACGCTATCTAAAGTGAGCGGTTTTAGCAGCATTCTTACTGATACAGGAAAGTGGTCAGATGCCGTTTGGGTATAGTCATTATCATAAACTTCATAATGAACTTGCGCAGATTGCTCAATATAATTATCACTTAGTTCATTGGACACTAGTATATGATCAATCATATTCTCACGAAAGGCATATGATCTAAACCCTTGTTCACTTAAAACATCGGTTAAAATATCAAAATTAGAAGTGTCATTTACATAAGCATCGTAAGTAGATAGCGTACTTGAAACATTGTCGGCAACCGTTTCATCCACATCATCATTAAAATCGCCTAAGAGTATTAAATTTTCTTCTGAATAATAGGTGTTTAAACTATCTCTTAGCACCTCTACGTCATATTTTCTCATATTATAACGTCCTTGTGAATCACTACTGCTGTTAGCTCTTGCATGCAGTACAACAAAATCATAATCTACGGTAGTGTCATCAATAGTAACATTGGCAGACATTAAAAATGGTAATCTACCACTGGCATAAAATCTATCAGCATCACTTGGGTAATTTGTAAGAAAAGAAGTGTCACCACCATTGTAATAAGGGTGTATTGTTTCCAACAATACTTTAGTTTCTGTAACATTTACTATTTCGGTTTTGTAAATGAATCCTACTTTTTGACTTACACCTGGGTCATTTGGGTAAGAGGTAGCAGGTGATAATATGTAATCATAACCGCTAAGCTCACTTACCATAGTGGCGAATAAAGCTTCGTCCGTAATTTCTTGTACAGCTAGTACATCTGGCTTAATACGATTAATTATTGCCTTTACACTGTCTTTTTGAACGGAGTCTGGGTCAGCACTTCCTATAGCTGGTGAGTTGCCTTCATCTCCAAACCATTCTATATTCCATGTAGTGATATCTAAAGTTTTATCAGCATTAATTTCTATAGGCAATGTCGGCGCCTCATAAGGCTCTGCACATGCAAGATCTGTTCTGTTTCTTGGTAGCAATTGATAAATTTCAAAGAATTTACCAACAACACCTATAACTTCTTCGCAAGCTTCGGGTTGTGCCAAACCGGTTAATGCAGTAACATCATTGTCTATACGAAGTTCTCCATTACCGCTTGTATCGGTAATTAAGTAATTAGAATTACCAAAAAGCAAGTCATTTGGTCTAGGAAAAGTAACATTGGTAATCTTTACCAATTGCCCAGGATGTTGCGCCAATTCACTTAAAGTTATTTCTTTAGGTGTGATAGGATTGTTAGGTAATCCGTTATTTATAACTTCGGTTACCGGACTAATTTGAATTTGCTCATTAAAAGAACTTCTTGTACCTACTATTGTTATAGAGTCTCCAACCTGAAAAACTCCTTCGCCATGTACTTTTTCATCAAAGATGGCAATTGCCCCTGTTTCGTCTTGTAGATAAGCTGAACCTGAAAATTCATCTGCCACGGTTAAGACCCCGGTAATGGAAACTAAAGTTCCTTCAGTGGCATTACGTGCAGAATTTATGGTAATACTATCTGGGTTTTCCGTGCTTCCATTTCCGCCTCCAAAAGTGCCAATTGGAAATGGTGATGTGGCAGAACTATTCGTAGTACTTCCATCAAGGACATTTGTACCACTATATGTCCAATCGTTCAACACAAAGCTACCTTTGTTCAGCGTTCCATCTTTTCTATATGCCCAACCATCTAAATACTCCCAGGCTTGTCCTGTACCATCTACATTGATATCGCCAAATGTGTCTATTACTTCATTATTATAGAATAATTCTACAGCATCATCACCATTGATACCAACTGAGCTAGATGTAAAATCTGGAGCAAAACCAAAATAAGTTGTAAATTCTTCGGTCTGGGTTGAAATATAAATATAAGTGTTTGCAGAAACCGCTACTGATGGAAATGTGAATTCTATACCATCTGATCCGCCACCATTGTTTGCAGAGCCAAAACTATATAGACTTAAGTCTGAAATGGATTCGCGAGCATATAGTTCAACTGCTTTGGGGGTTCCACCTGAAAGTGGACCATCAATAATACCAGTAATTAATAAGTCAGGACCGTATGACTTTAAAGGAAAACGACTTACCGATGTTGCATTGGTCAATTCACCATCTAAGGCATTAACTCCGCTAAATATCCAATTATCACTATTAAAACTTCCGTTGTTCGCTTCAATTTCATCTTTCCTATATGCCCAGCCATCTAAATATTCCCATGGTGTGCCATTTCCATCTGCATTAATATCCCCAAATACATCTATTACGTTACCGTTAAAAAATAGTTCAACCGCATCATCACCATTAATACCTAAAGCTCCTGAAGTGTAATCTGGGTCAAAACCTAAATATGTGTTGAAATTATCGACATCTGTAGCTACATAAAAGTATTCCCCTGCTTGAATGGCATCAGATGGAAATGTAAATTCTTGACCGTCTGTACCTCCACCGTTGTTTGCAGAACCTATACCGTAAAGACTTAGGTCGGCAATGTCAGCTGTGGCGTAAATTTCAACCGCTTTTGGGGTCCCCCCGGATAGAGGTCCATCTATGACCCCTGTAATAATTAAATTGGCTTCGATAGGAGTGTCCGATATTGTACGTGCACTGGTAGAAAGCCCTGTAGAATATGCACCTGATGCATCTATAGACCAAATTTTATAAAAATATTCGGTATTGGCACTTAGTTCTAAATGATCAAAACTAGTGTTAGTGCCAGTGCTTATGATGGTACTGCCGTCCGACAACGAATTGCCAATAGCATATGTTTCACTATCGATTAAATTTGCGGTTATAGTATTTGTAGATGTTGCCAATATAATTGCATCGTTATTGGTATTTAATGCCCAAGCCAGAGATATGGCATCTGTATCTAAAACAGTTGTATTAAAATTAGAAGGGTTAGCGATTAGGTCAATATTCCCGCCTTCTAAACTGCCAAATGGAAAAGGAAAGGTTGCTGTTGCATTTGATGTTTCGCCATCTAATGCGTTTGCACCACTAAAAGTCCAATTGTCTACATTAAATGTATTCCCATCAGGACCAGTATTATTCTTTCTATATGCCCAACCATCTAAGTATTCCCATGGTGTTCCATTGCCATCTACATTGATGTCACCAAAGACATCTATTACATTACCTTGGTAAAAAAGTTCTATGGCATCATCACCGTTTACATTAGCTGCAGAGCTAACATAGTCTGGGGCGAACCCAAGGTAGTTTACAAATTGTGTTTCCTCAGAAGCTATGTAGATAAAACTACCAGCCGTAGCACTTTCTGTAGGCAAGGTAAACTCTTCATTATCCGTTCCACCGCCATTATTCGCAGAACCAATACCATATAGACTTAGATCGGTAATGTCGTTGATAACATATAATTCAACCGCTTTTGGGGTTCCTCCGGATAATGGACCATCTATGACGCCACTTATCTTTAAATCTTGTGCAGAAACACTAAAGACTATCATTAACAAATAAAATAGAAAGTAATTTTTTTTCATGTGGGTATGTTATTTACAATTTAACCTTGCAAAGATTTCTTTCTAAATCTTATTAATTGTGTTTTGTGAATTAAGTTTTAGTTAACAAATCACAATTATTCGGTTAATGATTATTTGGTAAGAATACTGATCATTCGTTTTATTTTATCTTGAAGTTTTTCACTAGATAATTTCTCCCTACTCATACGGTCGGTGATAAGCGGGAATGAAAACGGAGTTGGTTTTTCACATGCTCTCCAAACGATTTCTTGTGTGGCTATACGTTCTAATGACAATCGTACACGCCCTTCTTCTAATTGATGCTCAAAGGTTTCTGTAAAGGCTTGTTGAAATAACAAATTGTCAGGTTCATAATCCCTAAATACATCGAATAATAACTGGGAACTGCTTTGTAAATGTTTCATTTTAATTCCCTTTTTCGGGTAGCCGGTAAATACCATACCACTTATAATGGCAACATCACGAAATCTGCGGCGCGCCATTTCCGTAGCATTTAAACTTTTCTGTAAATCATCCAGCATAAAATCTGTAGTGAACAGGTCATTATCCAATACTTGTTGTATATCTATGGGTTGGTCAGAAAGTAATTCAAACCCATAATCATTAAATGCCAACGAAAAAGTGATAGGGGAAAGCAAACTAATACGATACCCTAACAAACTTCCCATAGCTTCATGTACAAAACGACCTTCAAAAGGGTAGAAGAGGTGATGGTAGCCATCCCTGGTCTTAAAGGTTTCAATTAAAAATTCCGAGGGTTTGGGTACAATACTATCTCTTCGCTGTCTTTCAAAAAGTGGTGCCAATGCCCTAATTTCTGCGGACTGATTTTTTACCGGTTGGCCCGAACTATACAATTCATTTCGTAATAATTCTGACATCTGTGCGGAAAGAGTTAACCTACTTCCCATCCAACTAGAGATTTTATTGGTTTTTTTATTGCTGTTACGTACCTGAACAGTCATTTCCTTGATTCGGATAAATTCTAGGTTTCTACCTGCAAACGTAAATACATCGCCCTTGTTCAATTTAGACACGAAGAATTCTTCTATAGACCCTATATAGCCACCTTTTTGATATTTTACCGATAAGTTTACATCACCTACAATAGTTCCGATTTGAAATCGATGGCGCATTGCTACGCCTCTATTGTTCACCTTAAATTTGCCATCGTCCTCTATTTCAACTTTTTTGTACTCGTCATAGCTTTGTAAACTTTGGCTGCCCATGACCAAAAAGTTCAATAACCATTGCCATTTTTCTTCCGCGAGGGCTTGGTAGCAAAATGTTTGTTTTATTTCCTGATAGATTTCCTTAGGATAAAATCCATCAGAAATCGCCAAAGTGGTCAAATATTGCAAAAGCACATCATAACTGTTGAGGTAAGGTATGCGGTCTTCAACCGTATTCAATTTTACCGCTTTTTGCAATGCCGAAGCTTCAATAAGTTCAATGGCGTGGGTGGGTAAAAAATAAATGACACTTTCTTTACCGGGACTATGACCACTGCGCCCGGCACGTTGTAAAAAACGCGCAACACCTTTGGGTCCGCCAATCTGTACTACCGTTTCTACAGGGGCAAAATCAACTCCAAGATCCAAACTTGAGGTGCAAACCACTGCCTTCAACTGTTCATTGCGAATTGCATTTTCAACCCAAACACGTGTTTCTTTATTAATGCTGCCATGATGCATAGCCATTTCGCCCGCATATTCTGGGTGCTTTTCCAAGATTTTCTGAAACCAAATTTCACATTGGCTACGGGTATTGGTGAAGAGTAAAGTGGTCTTGCTATTATTGATGATGGGAACAACATCTTCCAGAAGGTGTAAACCTAAATGACCACGCCATGGGAAGGTTTCCATTTTTTTGGGAATAATACTTTTAACCGTAATTTTTTTGTTGAGTTTGGCTTTTATGAGTACCGAGTTTTCTATCGTATTAGAATCAATGCCCAGTAAAACCTCTCTCGCCTGTTCTAGATTACCTATGGTTGCAGAGATACCCCAAATTCTCAATTTTGACGAAATATTTTTTAAGCGAGATAAGGCAAGTTCCATCTGCACGCCTCTTTTAGTACCTAAAATTTCATGCCACTCATCGACCACAATGGCAGTGCAATTTTTGAATATTTTATCATAGCCTTTTGTAGCCAATAATAATTGCAGACTTTCTGGTGTGGTAATCAACAGATCGGGCATTTGTTTTTTTTGTTGCGCCCGCTCTTTGGTTGAAGTGTCTCCAGAGCGGATACCTACGGTCATTTGAGTTCCTAAATCTTGTGTTATGCGTTCTGCCGATTGCTTAATTTCCTGCGATAATGCACGTAGGGGAGTAATCCAAACAGCTTTTAATCCTTTTTTGTGTTTAGTCTTATAATCCGGATTGTTCTTAATGTAGTCAAGGACGATAGGGAACCAAAGTGCATAGGTTTTGCCACTACCGGTAGGCGCGTTTAAAAGTCCGTCCTTACCCTGCAGAAACGCTTTCCAAGTATCTTTTTGAAACTTGAAGGGTTTCCAATGCTGTTCGGCGAACCAGTTTTCTGCGATGTTGTACAATTGGTCTCTGTTCATAAGATTAAGGAATCATCGCTTTTAAATCATCCAAGGTATTTGCCTCATCAATTTTTTTGTCCGTCCTCCAACGTAAAATTCTTGGAAAACGGGTTGCCACGCCACTTTTATGTCTTTTGGACAACGCAATACCTTCAAAAGCAATTTCAAATACGTGGTGCGGGGTAACGCTACGTACAGGTCCAAAACGTTCTAGCGTATTCTTTTTTATCCAAGCATCTACTTTTCTGAATTCTGCATCTGTTAGTCCGGAATAGGCTTTTGCAAATGTCACCAGTTCTTTTTCTCCTTCTTCGTTATCATTCCAAAGCGCAAAGGTATAATCTGTAAAAAGGTTGCTGCGTCTTCCATGACCTCTCATGGCATAGGTGAGTACGGCATCTATGGTCAAAGGGTCAACTTTCCACTTCCACCAATCACCTTTTTTTCGTCCTACCAAATACGGAGAATCTTTTCTTTTTAGCATTAAGCCTTCACTAAATTTTTCTCTGGATAATTCTCGTTCTTTAGCCATTTCTTCCCATGAACTAAAATGCATGGTCTTTGATAAGTGTAGCGGAATATCACTTCGGCTCCGCTCGGTGACCTTATTAAACATATTTTCCAGTAATTTTCTGCGTTCAATAAAGGGTAAATGACGAACATCTTTTCCTTCCCATTCTAAAAGATCGTAGGCTTTTAAAATAACTGAAACTTTCTTTAATAGTGCTGCGGTTACATTTTTACGACCAATACGAGTTTGTAAATCGTTAAATGTTCCAATTGTTCCGTTAGGATAAGGTAGAATTTCACCATCTATGACTGTACCGTTGGGTATGAGACCTACAAACTTTGCAAATTCAGGATACTTATCGGTGACCAATTCTTCACCTCGGCTCCATACAAATAGTTCATTATTTCTTAAAATTACTTGCGAGCGTATACCATCCCACTTATGTTCTGCTGACCATTCATGAATATCGCCTAAGTCTGAAGCTTCACTTTCTATGGCGTAGGCTAAATAGAATGGGTAGGGTTTGGATAGGTAATCGCTCTCGTTTTCTTCTAAAACTAGCTCTTGAAATGTGATGGTATTTGGGTCCCAATTTCCCATTAGCTTATATGCCAAAATATCCTCTTCTATGTCGGTAGCTTTTGCCAAGGCTCTGGTCATTAATTTCTGACTTACGCCAATTCTGAAACCGCCAGTGATCAGTTTAGTAAATACAAAACGTTCATAATAGTTTAAAACGCTCCAGTTTTCATAGAGATACGCTTTCTTTTCTTCGTCGGTCTTTTTTTTGAGGGCAATCATTTCTTGAAGAAAATCCGTAAGGCTTTTATCGGATGATTGATCAGCCGCCGGAATTACCAGAGCGATGGTCTCGGCTAAATCACCGACGATATGATAGCTTTCCTCAAATAACCAAAGCGGAATATTCGCCAATTGAGACGCCCATGTTCTTAGTAATGTAGTGTTCACCGGTCTTGGTGGCCTACGGTGAGATAGTATGGCAATGGTCCATACTTTGTCGGCATCGTTGGCTTTTAAAAAATAGGCTGTCAACGCCTGTACTTTTATGGTCGTTTTGTTTGTGCTGTCTAAAGTTTTAATAAGTTGGGCAAAATTTTTCATACAGATGCGGTCGATTTTGAAGCTAAGGCCGCTTCAGTTTCTTCTTCGCCATATTGTGTGGCTTCTGTACGGGCATCGTACCCTTGTTCCCTTAAATATTTTGAGAATATATCTGTATACCCATGTGTGCAAATAATTTTATCGGCACCAGTAGCTTCAATACTTTTTAGGAGTCCGCCCCAATCGCAATGATCGCTCAAAACAAAGCCTTTGTCTATGGCTCTTCTTCTGCGAGCTCCTCTAAAGGTCATCCATCCGCTTGCGGAAGCAGTTACATATGGAACCATTTTTCTAATCCATGTACTGCCATGTGCGCTTGGTGGTGCTAACACTATGTTGCCCAGTAATTGTTCTTTTTTTGTTTCTCTGGTTATTAAAGTTGTTTTTGGGAAATCTACCAGTGGTCGCAGTACTTCGGTCATATTTTCAATGGCTCCGTGCGTATAGATTTCACCGATATCTGTATTCAGGTATTTTAACAAGCGTTGCGCTTTGCCCAAACTGTAGCCAAATAAGACTGAGGTTTTGCCTTCGGCTTTATTTTCTGCCCACCAATTATTGATGTTTTCAAAAACTTCTGCTTGGGGTGTCCATTTAAAAGCAGGTAGACCAAAAGTACATTCGGTAATAAAGGTATTGCATTTTATGGGTTCATACGGAGTGGATATACCGTCGTCTTCTGTCTTGTAATCACCGGTAAATACCCAAACTTCACCTTTATATTCAACCCTAATTTGTGAAGACCCTATGATATGGCCTGCTGGGTGAAGGCTAAACTTTACATTGTTAACGACGAAAGTTTCTCCCCATTCCTTACCGGTAACATTTATTTCGCCCAAACGATGTTGTATGATGGGAACATTACGGTGATGGGTTATGTATTTTTTGTGACCATACCTACTATGGTCTGCATGACCGTGGGAAATAATGGCGTGGTCTACTGGTTTCCATGGGTCAAGGTATACATTGGCTTTTTTACAATAAATGCCATTGTCTGTAAATTGTAATAGCGGAGTTTTCATAGCCTTGTCAAGTTACAAATTTTGTATTTTAACAAAGTTGATGTCAAAGTAAACTATGACCTCTAAAAAAATTATATTTGCTCAATAATTAAAAAATAAGATATGTCTTTTGCAGATTTATATACTAGCGGTGAGCACAGAAGAAATTTGGCGCACTTTGCGGCTTTGGCAACATTGGCATCGGTTGACGGTGAAATAAGTACAGAGGAAAAGAAAATGCTAGATCGTTTTGCAACGAAACTAGATATCACCAGATCTGAGTATGAGGAGGTTTTTAAGAAAGAAAATAAATACCCAATTGATTCTACTCCAGATTCTGAAAAAAGATTAGAGCGTTTGTTCGATCTTTTTAGAATTGTTTATTCTGATCATGAAATTGATGACGAAGAGAGAATTTTAATTAAAAAATATGCTATAGGACTAGGTTTTACAGGTGATAAAGCTGACAAAGTAATTGAGCGTTCTGTTGCTATTTTTAGTGGCAAGTTCGATTTTGAAGATTATTTATACTTGTTAAAGCATTAAATAACATTCAAAAAAGTAAAAGAAAAAGGGAGCTTTTAGCTCCCTTTTTTTAATGATATTTATCTAAGAATTCTTGTAATTTTTCTACCATATTTCGGCTACCACAGAAGAACGGAACCCGTTGGTGCAGTTCTGTTGGTTCAATATCCAAAATTCTGTTTTTACCGCCAATAGCTAATCCGTTAGCTTGTTCTGCTAAAAACGCCATAGGGTTACATTCGTATAACAACCTTAATTTTCCGCTTGCAGTAACACTGCTCTTAGGGTACATGTATATGCCTCCTTTGATCATGTTTCTATGAAAGTCAGATACTAAAGAACCTATGTAACGAGAAGTATAAGGTCTATCGTCTTCTTCCATTTGGCAGTATTTAATATAATCTTTTACGCCTTGGTGAAAATGTACATAGTTACCTTCGTTTACCGAATAGATTCTACCATTTTCTGGGAAGGTCATATTTGGATGCGAAAGATAGAACGTACCTAGTGCAGGGTTCAAGGTAAATCCGTTTACACCATCTCCTGTAGTATATACCAACATGGTAGAAGTACCGTAAACTACATAACCCGCAGCTACTTGTTTGTGACCTGGTTGTAAAAAATCTTCCATAGTTACTGGTGTACCAATTGGGGTAACTCGTCTGTAAATGGAAAAAATTGTACCTACAGAAACGTTTACATCGATGTTAGATGAACCGTCTAAGGGATCTATTAGCACAACATATTTATTTTGATGGTTTTCATCATTACTGTTGATGCTGATAAAACTGTCTTCTTCTTCAGAAGCTATACCGCATACAATTTCCCTGTTTTTTAGAGTTTGAATGAATTTGTCGTTCGCGAATAGATCTAACTTCTGTTGATCTTCGCCTTGTATGTTGGTTTCGCCAACACCGCCTAAAATATCTATTAGCCCTGCTTTGCTTACCTCATGGTTTACAACTTTTGCAGCTAATCTAATGGCATTGATAAGTTTTGATAATTCGCCTGAAGAGTATTGAAACGAGTCTTGATTTTCAATAATAAACTCTCCTAGGGTCTGATTTCTTTTTGGAGACATTCTTTAGTTTATGGTTATATACAAATATCGTGTATTTTGTTAAACGATTCATTTTCATTTTAATTACATTTTTTAAATTTATAACTTTGTGTTTTATTTATAACAATTATGGAATATACAATTAGAGTCGCCCAAAAAGAAGACATGGTACAAGTGCATCAATTGATACAAGAATTAGCCACTTTTGAAAAGGAAGAAGATGCTGTTGAGGTAAGTGTGCAAGATTTAAAGGAAGATGGTTTTGGTAAACATAAATTGTTTCACTGCTTTGTTGCAGAAAAGAATAACAAAATTGTAGGTATGGCCTTGGTCTACCCTAGGTATTCTACTTGGAAAGGACCTGTAATACATTTAGAAGATTTGATCGTTACCAAAGAAATGCGTGGTACCGGCTTAGGTACGGCGCTATTAGATGAGGTTGTAAAGTACGGTGATGAATTAGGGGTAAGAAGAATATGTTGGGAAGTGTTGGATTGGAACGAGCCTGCCATTGGTTTCTACGAGAGTAAGGGAGCTAATGTGATGAGAGATTGGGATGTTGTTCAATTGGACCAAAAAGGTATTAAGGCATACTTAAACGCCATTGCTTAAGAAAGAAGAAAAAGAAAATAATAGTATAGATTTAGATTGAATATGAGGGTTTTTAAATTTGGAGGAGCATCGGTTAAAGATGCAAATGCGGTTAAAAATGTAGTTAAGGTTTTACAGGAAGTAGGGTATGAGAATACACTATTGGTAGTTTCGGCAATGGGGAAGACCACCAATGCCATGGAAGATATAATAAATGCCTATTTTAACGATAAGCAGGAAATACCTGCGAAAGTGTCCGAATTGGTAGATTATCATCACGCTATAGTGTCCGATTTATTTCCGAATTCTTCACACGCTATTTATAAGGAAATTAAAATACTTATTGATGAAATAAATGGCTTTTTGGTTTGGAATAAATCTCCCAATTATAACTTTGTTTATGATCAAATTGTGGGATATGGTGAGTTATTATCAACCACGATCATTAGTGCATATTTAAAAGAAACCGGTATATCCAATCAATGGTTAGATGTCAGAAACTTTATTAAGACAGATAGCAATTATAGAGATACCACGGTAGACTGGGAACGTACCCAAAAGAATGTTGCCAATATCGATCAAAAGGTATTGAACATTACCCAAGGTTTTTTAGGTAGCGACGATAATAATTTTACGACTACCTTAGGCCGTGAAGGATCTGATTATACGGCCGCAATATTGGCGTATTGCCTAAACGCAGATTCGGTAACCATATGGAAAGATGTACCGGGAGTATTAAATGCCGATCCAAGGTATTTTGAAGAAACACAATTACTTAATAATATATCATACAGAGAGGCAATTGAACTGGCATTTTACGGTGCATCGGTAATTCACCCAAAAACTTTGCAGCCTTTGCAGCGTAAAGAGATTCCGTTGCATGTAAAGTCTTTTGTTAATCCAAAAAATAAAGGTACTACGGTAGGTAAAGGTGTTGGTATAGAACCAAAAGTACCTTGTTTTATAGTTAAGAAGAACCAAGTACTGATGAAACTATCTTCGCTAGATTTTTCTTTTATAGTAGAAGATAGCATTAGTGAGCTTTTTAAACTTTTTCATCAACATAAAATTAAGGTAGATTTAATTCAGAATTCGGCAATAAGTTTCTCGGTCTGTGTAGACAATAAATTTGGTGGGTTAGATGCCTTGTTACAGCAATTAAAAAGTAAATTTAAAGTAGTTCATCACGAGAATGTTTCTTTGTATACCATTAGACATTTTGATAATAAAGCCTTAGAGTCGTTGCAAAACGGACATGAGCTGTTATTGGAGCAGCGTGGTAAAGAAACCGTGCAGTTGGTGGTGAAATAAAACAGTAGTTATTTCGATAGTTTTTAATAGGTAGCTACTTTGGCTATTTCCCTATATTTACACTTTAAACAAGGATGAATTTATGGGTCTAGTCACCGCAAAGGAAATAGCCAAAGCTATCAATCTCTCCAAATACGGGGTGTTAGGTACTTTTATTGGTTGGGTACTAATGAAAGTCACCAGAATATCAGCTATTAATAGATTCTATGATTCCATTGCTCATTTAGAAGGGGAAGACTACGCCAATGCCATTCTTGAACATTTTGAAATCGACTACGAAATACCCGAAGATGATTTTAGGCGGTTGCCAAAAGAAGGGCCGTATGTAACCATAAGTAACCATCCATTAGGGGCTATCGATGGTATTTTATTGTTTAAATTAATGGTAAGGCAACGCCCTGATTATAAGATAATGGCAAATTTTCTCTTAGAGAGAATGGTGCCTTTAAAACCTTATATACTGCCAGTAAACCCTTTTAGTGACCATAAAGATGCCAGAAGTAATTTAGCTGGGTTCAAGAAAACCTTAGAACATTTAAAGAACGGTCATGTATTGGGTGTTTTTCCTGCAGGGGAAGTATCTACTTTTAAAGATGGTAAGCTCATTGTTGATAAGCCTTGGGAAGAAGCCGCTATCAAGCTGATAAAAAAAGCTAACGTTCCCGTAGTACCAATATATTTTCATGCCAAGAACAGTTCTTTGTTCTATAGGATTTCTAAAATGGGAGATTCCTTAAGAACTGCCATGATACCTTCTCAAGTTTTTTCCCAGAGGAACAGGCCAATAAAGGTGAGAATAGGTCAGCCTATATCCATAGCAACACAGCAAGAACAACAAAGTATCGAAGAATATACCGCTCTATTACGTAGAAAAACCTACATGCTCTCCAATGCATATGAAAAAGAGCGTTTAATAGATCAAATACCTACATCGCTTAAACTGCCAAAACAACCTAAGAAAATAGCAGACGCCGTTCGAAAAGAGGTCATGGAGGGTGAAATTGAGAAGCTCAGGGAAAAAGATTGTAGGCTTTTACAAAGTAAGAACTACGAAGTTTTTCTAGCGAAGGAAAAAGATATGCCGTTTATTTTGAAGGAAATAGGTAGGCAGCGTGAGGTTACTTTTAGAGCTATTGGTGAAGGAACCAACAAAGCGATCGATCTAGATAATTTCGACACCTACTACCATCATCTTTTTCTTTGGGACGATGAGGCTAAATGTATTGTTGGTGCATACCGAATGGGTATGGGTGCAGAAATATTTCCAAAGCATGGGATTGACGGATTTTATGTTCAAGATTTATTTAGGGTAGAACCAGAGCTTTATGGTATGATGGAACATTCCATAGAAATGGGGCGTGCATATATAACTAAAGAGTACCAGCAAAAACCAATGCCTTTATTCTTGTTATGGAAAGGTATTGTACATACTACACTGCGTTTTCCTGAGCATAAATACCTTATTGGTGGGGTAAGTATTAGTAACCAGTTCTCTAACTTCTCAAAATCGTTGATGATCGAGTTTATGAAGTCTAATTATTGGGATCCTTATGTGGCTCAGTATATTAGACCTAAAAAGGAATTCAAGGTGAAGTTAAAAGATGCCGATAAAGAATTTGTGTTCGATGAAACACAAGCCGATTTAAATAAGTTTGACCGCTTAATTGATGAGGTAGAACCTGGTAACCTACGTTTGCCTGTTCTTATAAAAAAGTATATTAAGCAAAATGCCAAAGTGGTAGCTTTTAATGTAGATCCGCTTTTTAATAATTCCGTGGACGGACTAATGTACATTAAGATTGCGGACTTGCCCGAAAGTACGGTAAAACCTGTAATGGAAGAATTTCAGGCAGAGTTGGAGCGTAGGTTGATAGAAGGTCAAAATACCGAAAAGGAGGCTTAATCTATACCAACAACTTTACTACGCCTTTCAAAAAGTACATTATCTACCCATTTGCCATGTAATTTACCTATGCGTTCGCGTTTACCAAGCATTCTAAATCCTGCGGATTCATGCACTTTTATACTTCCAAAATTTGTGGGGAACACGCCAGATTGAAGGGTCCAAATACCTTCTTGTTCGCTAGCCGTTATCACATGTTGTAGTAATAGTTTTCCCAGACCTTTGCCTCTGCTATCGCTTGCAATATAGACGCTTATTTCGGCTACACCGCCATACACGCATCTATTGGAAACTGGCGATAGGGCAACCCATCCTAAGATGTTACTATCGCTCTCCGCTACAAAGCGGCAACTTTTCATGTGTGCGGAGTTCCAAGACTCATAGGTAGGCACCTTTGTTTCAAAAGTTGCCATACCCGTGAAAATACCTTCCTCATATATTTTGGCTACGGCATCCCAGTCAGTAGCTAACATGGCTCTTATAGTGATATTGTTCATTTCTTATAAATTTTAATGGACCGTTATAGGTTTTATTTTACAAGCTTCATTAGCAACAGTTACTTTTTGTGGTAATAAAGAATGAATTCAAAAGGTCTTGTATTGCAGTCCATTTGGGTAGATTAATACAATAGCATACTTTTTTGCCTTCAATTTCACCTCTAATTAGGTCTATACTTTTTAATTCTTTTAGATGCTGAGATATCGTTGGTTGGGCCAGACCAATTTCATCGACTATATCATTACAGATACAGGCGTCTTGCCTACTTATATATTGCAAAATGGCAATGCGCGCAGGATTGGATAGCACCTTAAAAATGACGGCCAGCTCATTTTGCTCTACATTGAATATTTGTGTTTTAGTGAGTCCCATTTAATATTTGTATATAGAAATATTACGATAATAGAATAATTAAAAAAAGGCCAGATAAAATTTATCTGGCCAATGTTATTTAGAACCAAGGTTTTCTACCAACTTGGTATGTGTTGTAAAACTCTTCGTCTGATTTTGTTAAGTAGATGATACCTTCAATAATACCAACCACCCACATAGCAGATGCACCTATTCCACATGTTACGGCTCCTAATACTAGCGTAATGACTAACATTATTATTCCTTCTTTTTGGTATCCTAATATGAATTTATGAATACCTAAGGATCCTATTACAATGGCTAGTATACCGGCTAACATTTTTTTATTTTCTCCTCCAGCTCCACTGAAAGCTTCTTTCGCTCCAGCTGTGAATTCATTTGCTGTTTTTTTAGCTCCTTCGCTAAATTCATTTGCAGATTCTTCTGCTTTATCTCCGAAATCTTTGTTTTCTTCTGACATTATAATTGTTGTTTGGTGGTTATTATAAGTGTTAAATGTAGTAATTATTTGAACATCACAAAAATGCTTTATCTATTGGTTCCCAAAGTTCTAATTTATTTCCATCAGGGTCTAAGATCCATCCGAATTTTCCATATTCAAATTCTTCGATTTCTCCAATAACGGTAACTCCTTCTTCTTTTAAAACCTCCAACAACTCTACAAGATTTTCAACCCTGAAATTCATCATAAAGCTAGATTGGCTAGGTTTAAAATACGTAGTGTCTTCATTCATGGGGCTCCATTGGGTCGAGCAATCGTTCCCTTCTTTGTCTTTCCACCAAAAAGTACATCCGTATTGATCTGTATTTAATCCTAAATGTTTGTTATACCAATTTTTCGAATGATCCGGATCTTTGGTTTTAAAGAAAAAACCACCTAGCCCTGTTACTCTTTTTTTCATATCTATCTACCTTTTTATATTACTCTCGTACAAGTCGACCCATTGCTGTACCGTCATTTTAGTGCACAATTCTTCTATTAAAGAATAAGGGATATCATCCATACTTTTAAATCGTATACAGCTTTTGCCCATATCTAATTTGCGTTTGCAGTACTTTGGGTATTCGCCCTTGAACCAATTCATTAAGGTTGTATCTGCATATATACCTGAGTGGTATAGGGCAATATAGTTTTTCTGTGATGCCAAATTTATAAAAGGTAACGGCAGTTCTGGTTGTACATGATAACCTGCCGGATACAGTTCATGAGGAACAACGTAACCTAACATACCATAACTTAATTGCTCTGAAAACCCTTTGGGTAAATTTGTAAGCATAATTGATCTAAGCTTTTCAATAACCTCTTTACGTTCTTGTGGTAGTTGAGCAATATATTCGTCTGGTGTGCTGGCTTTATATTTCATTGGAACTTTCTAATTTGGCTTTTATTTTATCGACTACGGTTTGTGCAAGCTTTATTTTGCTTTCAACGGTCCATCCAGCAACATGGGGCGATAATATTACTTTGTCAGATTCAATTAGGTATTGAAACGCTTCTGGTAAATTATCATCGGTAAACATGTTTTCAAAGGAAGCCTTTTCATATTCCAATACATCTAAACCTGCACCGAGTACTTTGCCCGATTTTAGGGCATCTACCAAATCAATGGTTTTTATACACTTGCCCCTTGCGGTATTGATGATCCAAATTGGTTTTTTAAATTTTTCGAGATAGGCTGCGTCAACCATCCCAATGGTTAATTCTGTTTGTGGCACATGTAGGCTAATAACATCTACCCTGCTTTGGAATTCCATAATGCCCACTTGGCGAGCATTATCATCTTCTATTCCGCCTTGGATATCATAGCAGATTACCTCATCTACATCAAAACCTTTTAATTTTTTGGCAAAGGCCTTGCCCATGTTGCCGTAACCGATTACCCCAACTACTTTTCCTTCCAGTTCAATACCACGGTTACCTTCACGGTCCCATTTACCATTTCTTACTTCCTTATCTGCTGTATTTAGTTTGTTGAATAATGATAAAAGCATACCTAATGCATGTTCACCAACGGCATTACGATTGCCTTCTGGAGCGGCGGCAAGAAAAATACCTAGAGATTTTGCATACTTGGTATCAATATTTTCTAGTCCGGCACCTAACCTACCAATGAATTTTAGATTTTTTGCCTTATCTAAAAATTGGGAATCTATAGTAAACCTACTTCTAATAATGAGTCCGTCATAATCGGCTATTTTAGCTTCTATCTCTTCTTTTGATGAGGTGTAATCTTCATCGTTTTGAAAACCTAATTCAGAAAATTGTTCAATTATTAAAGGGTGATTTATATCTACGTGTAATACTTTCATTTATGCTTGATTATATTTTGGGGTATGCTGTTTTTGTTTTATCGTCTTTAACGTTTCCGGTATGAGCAATGCTTTGTTTTTCAAATAACATTACGTGTACTTCTTCATCATTTTTGGTCATAGGGCAGTGTTCTACACCTTTGGGTACAATAATTATCTCTCCTTGTTGAACTATTTCCGTACGATCTTTAAATTGCATGTAAAGCGTACCTTTTACAATTTGAAAGAGCTCATCCTCATTGTCATGTGAATGCCAAACAAACTCACCTTTTAGTTTTGCCAATAATACCTGCATATTATCTACCACACCTATTTGGTGCGGATGCCAATACCCATTAACAAGATTATATTTTTCTTTTAGGTTGATGCTTTTCATACGTCTGTTTAACCAATCCTGTTCAAGGATAGTGCTAAGGCTATTTTAATTTAAATAAAAATGAATACAGTAAGATACGTAAAGCCTTAGTATTCTAAAAAGATGTGCACTTAATTATATGCCCAAAATCAACTTGGCGATAGAGAAGTAAATCAAAATACCGAAAATATCGTTGCTGGTGGTAATAAATGGGCCTGTTGCAATGGCAGGGTCGATTCCTCTTTTATCCAAAAACAAAGGAACAAAAGTACCTATGAAACCGGCTACTACTATAACGGCAATCAATGAGATTGAAATTGCCAGCGAAGTAGGAAAATCTCCTTTCCAGATCCAAGTAAAGATGAGTAATAGGCAAGAAAGGATAAACCCGTTCAACAAGGCTAAAAGCATTTCTTTGATCAACCTATTACTAATGCTTCCCTTAATATCATCGTTGGCCAAACCTTGTACAATAATGGCACTTGACTGTACGCCAACATTACCTGCCATTGCTGCAATTAACGGTGTAAATAGAAAAAGTACGGTATACTCGCGAAACATTTCTTCAAAACCGCCCATGATCACGGCGGCGGCGGCGCCACCAAAAAGTCCTAAAATTAACCAAGGCAAACGTGCACGGGTAAGATCCCAAATACTATCATCTGCTTCTACGTCTTGAGAAATACCTGCAGCCATTTGGTAATCTCTTTCTGCTTCTTCTTTAATGACATCAACAATATCATCAATGGTAATTCGCCCTACTAACCTACCAATTTCATCTACCACCGGTATGGCTTCCAAATCATACTTACTCATGATTCTTGCTACCTCTTCTGGGTCTTCATTAACATTTACAGAATCAACGTTCTTTATAAAAACATCTTTTATGTGGGTCTTTGTAGAAGTGGTCAATAAATCTTTTAATGAAAGGCGACCTTTTAACTTTTCTTCATCATCAACTACGTAGATAGAATGTACACGAGTAACGTTCTCTGCTTGAACCCGCATTTCTTTAACGCAGGTAAGTACGTTCCAGTTTTCGTTTACCTTAACAAGCTCTTTTGCCATGAGTCCACCTGCAGAATCTTCGGCATATCTTAAAAGGTCAACAATATCTTTAGCATGTTCCCGGTCTTCAATTTTAGAGATGACATCCTGTATCTGTTCTTTAGGAAGTTCACCAATAATATCGGCGGCATCATCGGTATCAAGTTCTTCTAATTCGCCCGCAATTTCCTTTGTTGATAAATTACTTAGAATAGCTTCACGAACATCTTCATCTAACTCTGTAAGAACATCAGAGGTTTTATCGCTATCAAGTAGCTTGATCAGGTATGTTGCTTGCTCTTTATCTAATTCATTTATAATTTCAGCAACATCGGCATAATGCACAGTCCCTAACATAGCATTTAGTTCAGCGTCATTGTGCAGTTCAATGAGCTGTTCTATTTCTGAAACTAATTCTTCTGTAAGTTTAAAGGGTGTCATTTGCTATTTTCTTCGTCAATGCTATAAAATCGTCAACAGCCAATTGTTCGGGTCTAAGGTCAAATATAGTATCTTCTCTTAGATTATCTGATAATGTAAATGTTTTTAAACTGTTACGTAATGTCTTTCTGCGTTGGTTAAAAGCCGTCTTTACAACTCTGTACAGCAATTGTTCATCGCAAGAGAGTTCGAAGTTTTCCTTACGAGTTAACCGCAATACGCCCGATTGAACTTTTGGGGGAGGATCAAAAACATCTGGCTCTACGGTAAATAGATACTCTGCGTTATAAAAAGCCTGTACCAATACAGAAAGTATACCGTAAGCCTTACTGCCTTTTGGAGAGCAAATACGTTGGGCGACTTCTTTTTGAAACATACCTGAGAATTCGGGAATTTGTTGCCGTAATTCGAGCATTTTAAAAACTATCTGCGTAGAAATATTGTAGGGAAAGTTGCCGGTAATACCAAATTGTTCATCACCGAACAAAGATGAAATATCAAAATTTAAAAAATCGGCTTCAATTACCTTAAAAGATCCGTCGCCTTCAAATGCTTTTGGGTGCTCTAACGGAAAAGTTTGGTTTAGGTATGTTATGGATTCCGAATCTAAATCCATAGCTACCAAATTACTGTCGCGCAATAAAAGATATTTAGTTAATACGCCGGTACCGGGACCTATTTCAATAACATTTTTATAGCCTTGCTGTAATAATGTATCTGCAATTTGCTTGGCAATAGCCTCATCTTTTAAAAAATGCTGGCCTAAGTGTTTTTTTGCTTTTACGGGACCTTTTTCCTGATGCTTTTTATGAGCATATTTATCTCCTTTATATTTCTTTTTTTTTGTTCCCATACATCTATTTTAAATAGCCTACAGTTTTGCAATATAAGCCCAAGCTTTCTTTCCGGAAGCTAATTGAATTTCGATTCTTTCGTAGGCTTCACCCTCATAAACATCAGCTTTTTGTAATTCGTGGTGAGATAATGTGTACACTTGACCTTTAATTGAATCCTCTTTTTTTCCGGTATGTTTTAAGGTAGGGTAGAGGTCTGCAATTTTTTGGTCGGATATAGTATATGAAGGTAATTCATCTTCAAATCCGTTCAAGGGTCTTGCAAAAACCCCAAGTTGTACTTCTCTTTCTTGTAAGGTGCCATAAGTGAAGAGAAAATGAGTTGCCGTAGCGCGTTGTACAAAATACTCATCTACGACTTCTAACTCGGTCTTAAAAGAAACCAATTGACCGGCAAATTTTTGTTGAATGCTTTCTATTAATTTGGGTGCATCTTCTTCATAGTACCTATCTAAAGTTGCTTTATCTTGAACGGTATATTGAACGGAATAAGTAAAACCGCCCATATCTTCTTCTACCAATACCTTGGTGAATTTTGCACTTAAAAATTTACCGGTTGATAATACTTGTGGAATATGGGTTTCTTTCATCCATTGTAACCAAGTGTCATGGGCTGTTTCCTCTATATTGGTAGTTACGTTATAAATATACATGTGCTTTTGTTCAATTAAAAATGCAAAGTTAGTTCAACTGGACCTTAACTATGCATTAGATGAAGCTTGAATTTAATTAATGGAGTCTCCCCTTAAAATTCTAAAGTTCTTACGGGCTTCTGGAAAGTAGTAACTATCTTGATAGTTATAGATGATTTTTTCGTACTGTTCCTTGGCTTTCAAGGGGTCGTTGAATTCTTTTCTATAAAGCTCTCCCAAGGCATAATAAGCATCATCTGCAAGAATGCCATTACCATAAAATGTGATGATTTTTTGATAGTTTAACTGTGCATCCTCAAATTTTTTCAGTTTTTCGAATAATTGCGCTTGCTTTAACAAGGCTTCGTCCTCAATTTTTTCTCCCTTGTGGTTTTCTAGAATGTCACCTAAAGCTGAAATAGCTTCGTTATTTTTGTTTTGATAGGCTAAAAAATCTGCCCTAGCATATTTTTTAAGGGCTGTTTGGGTAGAATCTTCTAGCGAATTGTCTGATATTAAAAGACTTAATTGCATAGCGTCATTTGCAATAAGTTGAGAGGTAGAACTTCTTAATACCTTTAATTGGGTTAGTGCCCAATCAAAATCTCCTTTGTAAAAACTGGTTTGGGCAACTTTATATCGAGCATTTTGTCCCAATACATCATTTTTAAGCTTTTGTTGAATTTGTGAAAAATAAATAAGGGCTTCATTGAACTTTTTATTGTACACTAAAATATCGCCTAATGCCAATTTTAAATATGCCGTTCCCCTAGCGCTCAAAGGTAGTTGAAGGCTGTTTTTTAATAATTTTTCTGCAGGCGTGGGGTCATTTTTTTTAAAGGTTAGAAAATTGGCATATGCTACTTGAAGTTGCAGAGTTTGCGATTTATAACCGTATATGTCTACAAGTTCTTCGTACTTTTTTTCAATAGCGTCTAATTTATTGCCCGTTGCGTTTATCAAATCAATATCAATAAGATTTAATTCAGCATCTAATTGTACGATTTTATCACTGGTATTGGCAATGATATAACTATAGATGTCTTTGGCTATTTCATACGCTTCATTTTCTAGGGCACTCTGGCCCAAGTTTACTAAACGGGTAGTAGAGCTACCGTTCATACGCTTGAAGATGGCTTTTTCTTGTCTAAAAGCACTACTAAACTGGTTTTGCTTTATGAACAACCAACTTAATAGCTCATTCCATAAAATATCAGGATTCTTTTGTGCACGCTCCAATAGTACTTTTTTAAGTAGCGTGTTATTCTTATTCTCTGGCTCTTCAGAAATAAAATCATCAATACTTCTTAGAATGTTGCTTTTAGATGTTTTGCCATCAATTACAAGATTTAGATAAGAATTGTACATGGCTTCAACATTACCCTGTTCCCCATAAATTCTTGCCAGTTGAAAATTGAAATTTAAGGCAGGGTTTAGTTTCATTGATTTTTGAAAGGCTTTTATTGCCATGTTCAAAAGATTGTATTTCTGAAATTGTAGACCTAATGCATACCCGTAATTGGGGTTCTTGTCAATAATATCTAAAGCTTTGTCATAATTTTTTTGTGCTAATTCTGTTTTTTCTTGAAGAGCGTAATTATAGCCTAGGTCAATTAATAAGGTAGGGTAAGGGTTACGATCTTTTAAACGCTGGTTTAAAAACACTTCGGCTTCATTATACCGTTCTAATTGCTGGTAGCATGACACCAATTGTTGAACATACTCTGTTCTTCTGGGGTTTTTATCCACTAGTTTTTCATAAAAAACTACGGCTTTTTCAAAATCGCCATCTTCAAAATATTGTTTGGCCAAGAAATCATCTTGGGCGAAGGCCAGAGTAGAGAGGGTTAAATATGTAATTAGAAAAATGATAAACCGCATACTCAAAGATACGTAGAATGCCGTAAGTGGTTGTTAATGCTTTGGTAATAAGCTTTGGTGCTACTACTGTTCAATGCGAAACTACTTTTAGTCCTATTATAGATCCAATTAAAGTAGTTAAAAACAGCATGCGTAGAAATGTGGCCGGCTCTTTGAAAACAAATATACCCACAAGCACAGTGCCAACGGCGCCAATACCTGTCCAAACGGCATAGGCGGTACCAATTGGTAATGTTTGTGTTGCCTTTACTAAAAGTATCATACTAATAGTTAAAGCCAATAAAAAGCCTACATACCATAAATACATTTCATTACCGGTAGACTCTTTTGCTTTTCCAAGGCAGAAAGCAAAGGCTACTTCAAATAGACCAGCGATGATCAATAAAATCCAATTCATATTTGGGTAAATTTAATAATAAAGGTCGCAGATTTAATTGGCTTAAAAGAATATACATTTCAAAAAAAGCGTCATGATATTTATAAATATCATGACGCTTAATTGTTACTGCATTCTTAATTTGTGATAAGCAGTATGTACCCTTTGGATTAAAGTGATTTAGTCGATCATATCAAAACCACAATACGGAATCAATACTTCTGGTATTTTAATGCCATCTGCAGTTTGGTAATTTTCTAGAATTCCTGCTAAAACACGTGGCAATGCCAATGAACTTCCGTTCAAGGTATGTGCTAATTGGTTCTTACCGTTCTCGTCTTTAAAACGTAATTTTAATCTATTGGCTTGGTAGGTTTCAAAGTTTGAAACAGAACTAATTTCTAGCCAACGGTCTTGCGCGGTTGAAAACACTTCGAAGTCGAAAGTAAGTGCGGCTGTAAAACCTAGGTCACCGCCACAAAGTCTTAAAATTCTATAGGGCAATTTGAGCTCCCTTAAAATATTCTTCACATGTTCTACCATGCCATCTAATGCTTCGTAAGATTTTGAAGGATGTTCTACACGTACGATTTCAACCTTGTCGAACTGGTGCAAACGGTTTAGACCTCTTACATGTGCGCCATAGCTACCTGCTTCCCTTCTAAAACATGGGGTATAACCTGTGTAAGTAATTGGAAAGTCGTTCTCATTGACAATAACATCTCTAAAAATGTTCGTAACTGGAACTTCTGCTGTTGGTATTAAATAAAGATCATCTGCAGTTACATGGTACATTTGCCCTTCTTTATCTGGCAATTGACCTGTTCCATATCCAGATAATTCATTGACCAAATGTGGCACTTGAATTTCGGTATAGCCCGCTTCTGTGTTCTTATCTAAAAAATATGCGATTAGCGCGCGTTGCAAACGAGCACCTTTTCCTTTATACACGGGAAAACCTGCACCAGCGACCTTAACACCTAGTTCAAAATCTATAATGTCATATTTTTTTGCTAGCTCCCAATGTGGTAGTGCGGCTTCATTTAATTTGGGAACCTCACCTTCACTGAAAATTTCTTCATTGTCCTCTTCTGTAGAACCTTTTACTACTGATATATGTGGGGTGTTTGGTAATTGGTACAGTAGTGTTTTTAATTCTTCTTCAGCAGCATTCAAGTCTTCACCCAATTGTTTGGACTCTTCTTTTAATTTTACGGTATGCTCTTTTAACAGGTTAGCTTCTTGAACTTTTCCTGTCTTGTACAATACACCGATTTCTTTGGAAATTTTATTCGATTCTGCCAAAACGTTGTCCAAACTAGTTTGTGCGGCACGTCTGTTTTCATCTAATTGAAGCACTTTCTCCACTAAGGGACGTGCGTCAATATTTCTTTTTCCAAGGGCTAGGATAATATCTTCCTTATTATCTCTAATGGTTTGTATTTGTAGCATTATTGAATTGTATTTACCCGCAAATTTACGGTAATCTTATATTTAATGTGGATACTTTTATCTACTAAACGGAGATAAATTATTTTTTAGGTTTGTTGTGGTTTGATGGCAGAATCCAATCGTGGTGTTTGGTTTGATACCATTCTTCGGCAGCCAAATCGGTTTTTGAATCTATAAAAGGTTCGTAAGGCTTACGGTTTATACTGATCTTTGAATTTGTTAGGTATACCGAAACTTCTCTATTTTCTTCTGCAAATTCTTTTTTTAGGTATTGGGCAAACTGCCATGCAAAATCAGGATAGGCAAATATTTTTCTTTCCTGACCACGGGATACATAATCTTTGGGGTTTATAATAAAAACCTCTTCGGTATTTTTATCTACCACCTTAAATTTCCCTTTACCTTGTCTACTGCGCAACATCATTCGCCAGCTCATTCTATGCCCTTCTTCATTCCAAAGTACATCGTCTTTAAAGGCGTAGTGTCTTATGGGCAAAACCAACTGAATTATGAAATAAGTTGTAAGCCCCAATAAAATTAGATTTCTGTGTTTTGGTTGTATAATGGGTGAGTTGGTAAACGGAATTTTCGATTTAAAGAAAATTCTGCGAATAGTCTCAGGTTCAAAAAAGAAAACGCTGAATGCAATAGAGAGGTATGGGAAAATACCTATTTGAAATATAATTGAGTTAAACAAGTGAAAAAACAACGAAAGAAAGAAAGCGATCTTTCTTGTAGGTTTCCAAAGTAAGGCAGGCACAATAAGTAGATCAAATAATATACCGACCGACCCAATTATTTTGTGTATCCATTTTTCTTGTAACAAATCACCTACTAACCAATAACTTTTCTTTGATCGCATTAATACCTCTATAGTGCTAAAGTCTAGCCAATCTCCATACATTTTGGCTACGGAGGCGTATACGTAAACAATGAGTAATTGAAATACAACAATCCATTTTACATAGGCGAACATAGAGTTGCTTTCTAACTTAGGGTTCTGCTTAACATCTAATGATCGGCTTCTTTCCGCAGGAAAAAAGCACATAATAAATGAAATTAAAATAAGCAGGTAATAGTGATTGTTATATGCGGTTTTTTGCATCAAATATGTAGCGGTCCACATGACCGTAAATGTTATAATGCTAGCGCGATATTTAAAACCTACGGCAATAAATAATCCCATTAGCCCCATTATACCAAAGTAGAAATACATACCGTAGCCTGGTAATGGTTGTAGAAAATCAAAATCAATAAATGGAAACTTGTATTTTGGGGCAATTAAATTTCTATTTACCCAACCGGTAGCAATGGCACCAAAACATTCCAATGAAACCAGAATGCCAAAAAATATCCGAAATGCGATTAATGAGCTATTATCTATGCGTTGAAATAATAACCTATTGAGCATAATTATCTATTAATATAGTGTAGAGATTTTTCTTTGTCTTTGGCCAACTGCGTTTTCAAGGCATCAACCGATTCAAATTTATGTTCATCCCTTAAGCGAACCAAAATATTAACTTGAATTTTTAAGTTGTACAGATCTGCATCAAAATTGAAAAAGTTTACTTCTATAGATTTTTTGGTACCGTTGACTGTAGGGTTAAAACCAATGTTCATCATGCCGTATACCATTTTGCCATTTATTACACTGTTAACTACATACGCACCGTTTTTAGGTATAAGTTTATAGTCCTCCGCAATAGAAAGGTTAGCCGTAGGATAACCAAGCTGCTTACCAATGCCCTTACCTTTAATAATGGAGCCCGTAAGCATATAGTCATACCCTAAATAGTTGTTCGCCGTTTCTATATCCCCATCTTCTAAGGCCTTTCTGATTTTAGTACTACTTACCGAAACATCATCTATTTCTTGTGCCGGTATTTCATCGACAGAAAAATCATAAGTATTGCCAAATGTTACCAGGTCGTTAATATTGGCAGTTCGGTTTCTGCCAAACCTGTGGTCATAACCAATAATTACTTTTTTGGTGTTCAAGGTGTTTACCAGAATGTCGCGAACGAACTCAGTTGCGGTAAGTCTCGAGAATTCTTTTGTGAAAGGGTGAATGATAAGTACATCTAAACCTAAACGTTCTAAAATATTTATTTTTTCCTCAATGGTATTCAATAATTTTATGTTGGCATCTTTCTGTAATACCATTCTTGGATGTGGAAAAAATGTTAGTACCGATGATTTAAGTTCGGTACTCTTGGCATGGTTTATGATTTTATTAAGTATTTTAAGGTGGCCTATATGTACCCCGTCAAAGGTGCCTATGGTCATAACCGTAGGGTGTTCTTCTTTGTATTTGGAAATGTTGCGGACTGTAATCACCTTATGATAGAAAATAAAAAGACTTATATTTGATTTTGGTTAAAAGTCCCTTAATGATTGCAAAATTACGCCTAGTTTTTACAATTACCATAGCATTTCTTTCCTTTTCCGGTGTGGCGCAATCCACTTATTGGAAAAATACGGAGTTGAACGGAACGGCGAAGCAATTTTCTACACAACGATTAAAAGTTAATAATAGTAAAGCTTTTAAGTTGGATCAAGAACAATTGTCAAAGGCTCTTAACGGCAGCAAAGATTCTAAAATTGTTTATTTTCCTGATGAAACAGGGGAGCTAATTCCTTTTGTTGTAGAAGATGCACATCTTTTTACTGAAGAACTTTCTTTAAAATATCCTTCTATAAAATCTTACAAAGGTATTGCACTACATGATGTTACCAAGCAAGTAAGGTTTAGTGTTTCCCCAAAGGGAATACAAAGTACCATGATGACTTCTGGTGAGAACGGCGCACTTTTTATGCAGAAATCTACCGATGATATTTATGTGTTGTACAGAAGAACGGAACAAGAGAAAAGTGACATTAATTTTGTCTGTAAGACGATACCGGAGGTTCTAGAATACTCTCAAAATCTGACAGCTAAATTAGTGGATGATCAAACACTTAGAAAATTTAGGGTAGCTATTTCAGCTTCGGGTGAGTACACAGAATTTCATGGGGGAACAAAAGTAGATGCCCTTGCGGCAATAAATGCTACGTTAACAAGAATCAATGCAGTTTTTGAAAGGGATTTGGCAATAACGTTAGAATTGATCACAAATACCGATCTTGTTATTTATACCGACCCAGACACCGACCCATATACCGGAAGTTTAAGTTCTCAAGTTCAAAATACCTTGACTAATGTTATTGGAGAGGCAAATTATGATATAGGGCATTTGTTCAATCAACAGGACAATACTTTAGATGGAAACTCGGGTTTTATTGGGGCCGTTTGTGTAGACGGTAGAAAGGGTAGTGGGTATACTACTTTATCCTCTCCGGTAGGTGATGCTTTTGATATTGATTTGGTCGCTCATGAAATGGGGCACCAGTTTGGGGCCAATCACTCTTTTTCACATACATCAGAAGGTACCACCGTACAAGTAGAACCTGCAAGTGGAACAACAATTATGGGCTATGCTGGTATTACGGGAAACAATAATGTGGCTAATAATAGCGATGATTATTTTCATTACGTAAGTATAGTACAGATAAGGGATTATCTAGAAACAATTTCATGTGGTGAAACCGTTGTGCTGACAAATAGCCCGCCAACATTATCTGCTCTAACCGATTACAGTATACCAAAGGGAACACCTTTTGTGCTTACCGGCGAGGCTAACGATGTAGATGCTGGAGATGTTCTTAGTTACACTTGGGAGCAGATAGATAATGGAATTGTAACCCAATCTACATTTGGACCTACAAACCCTGCAGGGGCCAATTTCAGGTCTTTGCCCCCAACACTTGATCCAGAGCGTTATTTTCCCAATCTCACCCGCATTTTAGAAGGGGAACTTATAGAAACTTTACCTTCTGTTGGAGATGCTTGGGAAAGCGTTTCAAATGTGGGCAGAGATTTTAATTTTTCATTGACGGTAAGAGATAATGCCCTAAACGGCGGACAATCTGTTTCCGACGAGATGACGGTATCGGTAAGTAATGAAGCGGGTCCGTTTTTGATTACTTCCCAAAATACGCAAGAAACCTTTGAGGCTGGTTCTGTACAAACTATTACCTGGGATGTTGCAAATACAGATGTAGCACCAATAAATGCCGAAACGGTTACCATTTTATTATCTACCGATAGTGGAATTACATTTACTGATATTCTTGCAGAAAATACGCCAAATGACGGTAGTCATAGTGTCATAATACCTAATATATCAACCAGTACCGGTAAAATTATGGTTAAGGCAGATGATAATATATTCTTCGCTGTCAATGATGCTGGTTTTTCCATTACGCCATCTGAAATAGTCATGAATTTTGATCAGGTGATTTTTGATGTCTGTAAGCCAAACGATTTAGATGTATCCTTTAATTATGAAACTAATTTAGGTTTTGACGAAGAAAGTACTTTTACGGTGGAAGATTTGCCTGCTGGTTTAACTGCTACATTTACACCTACAACTGCTGATGCTACCGATACCGAGGTGAGTATAACATTTGAAGGTATAGCTGGCTTAAACGTTGGGGAATATCCTGTAAAAGTAGTAGCAACATCTGCAACCGTTACAAAAGAAATTACACTGCAAGTTCGTGTGTTCGATGATGATTTTGAAGATGTTATTTTGCTAGCTCCCGCTGACGGATTTGAAAATGCGTCTACAGATGTTCTATTGGAATGGGGTACGGCGATTGGGAACACTCAATATGAGATAGAAATAGCCAGTGACGCAACTTTTACAGATGTTGTCGAGTCTGTATCTGTCAACGGCAGTTCTTATACGCCAACTTTGCTCGATAATAATAGTACTTATTTTTGGCGTGTAAAACCTAAAAACGACTGTGGAGAAGGAGATTTTAGTGAGGTCTTCAGTTTTTCTACCGTTCAGTTCAATTGTACTACCAAAACTGCTTCTGATACACCTTTAGCCATATCGAGTAGTGGTACACCGGTAATTACCTCTACACTTATATTTTTGGAAGATTTACCTATTGCGGATATCAATGTACAGTTAGATATTGAACATACGTTTTTGGCAGATTTGGTGGTGAGTTTAACTTCGCCAGCAGGTACTACGGTTACCCTTGTCTCCAATTCTTGTGGAGATGCAAGTGATATAAACGCCATTTTTGATGATGATAGTCCAGCTTTTGACTGTGGTGTGAACCCTGGAATAGGCGGTTCGGTAAAACCCTTGGGAACATTAAGCTCGTTTAATGGCGAGTCGATACTTGGTGAATGGACTTTAGAAGTCAAAGATAATGCACCTTCTGATGGTGGTAGTTTGGTGTCTTTTGCCCTTGAAGTTTGTGTGGAAGGAGACTTTAGGCCAGATGCAGATAATGATGGTGTATTCGATGATGGTGATGACCTTTGTCTGAATACTCCAGAAGGACAAGAAGTTGATGCTTCCGGTTGTGCAATCTATCGTTTTCCACCAGAGAATTTTGTTATTACATTAGAAAGCGAAACGTGTAGCGATAATAATGATGGTTCACTGTCTATTGCCCCTAAACTAGCTTTGGATTATCAAGTTACCGTAACGGGGAATGACCTGAGTTTAACACAGAATTTTTCCAATAGCTTTAATTTGGCGAACTTAAGCTCTGGCACATATACTTTGTGTATTACCGGTTCTGACGGACTTGTAGTATACCAAGAGTATTGTGTTGATGTTCAAATTACAGAGCCAGGTCCATTGAATGTTACATCAAAAGTTGCCGATGATGGATCTTTGGTGACTTTAGACTTAGAAGGCGGTACTTTGTATACGGTAGAATTAAACGGTATAGCAATACAAACTGAGGATTCTGTGGTGCAGCTAGAACTGCAAAAAGGAATAAATACATTAAAAGTATATACTTCAATTGCATGTCAAGGCGTACACGATGAACAGATTGTCTTTTATGAGCGACCGATAGTATTTCCAAATCCGGTGAAAGATATGGTACAGGTTTATGTTGGTGCTGTTGAAGAAGAGGTTGTGGTGCGTGTTTTTAGTGTGGAAGGAAGATATATTTACAGTAAAACAATTTCACTTGTCGATGGTGTAATTCAAATGGATTTAAGCTCATTGGCTGCGGGAATCTATTATTTAAAGTATGATGGAAGAACAATTAATGGAACAACAAAAGTAATTAAGGAATGATACGGTTTTTACTTCTTTCTTTGTGCATACTTATGGCTTTTACGAGTTGTAAAAAGAAAAGTTCTGCAACGCCCCCAGAAGCGGTAAGTTTAGTGTTTCCTGAAGAGAACTCCGAATGTACAACGGGTGTTAGTTTAGGTAGTGAGACCAGTCAGGTAGAATTTATATGGAACTTAGCAGATCACACCGAAACCTATGAACTACGCGTAACCAATATTGCAACTAGTACTGTACAAACAATTGTATCTACTACAAATTCAGCAACATTGCCTTTAGCTAAAGGAGAGCAGTTTTCATGGTTGGTACGTTCGCGAAATAGTGAGGTAGAACAGACGGTATCTAGTGCAGAATGGTATTTTTATAATTCAGGATCGAGAACAACATTTGCTCCATTTCCGGCAACAATTGAGAGTCCCGCTTCTTCGGCTAATGTTTTTATGGACATCAATAATGAAGTAGAGCTGGTATGGTCGGCATCTGACCTAGATAATGATATAATTGGTTATGAAGTGTATTTCTCTGTAGAAACCCCTCCTATAGACCTTATACGTTCGCTTTCGTCAGAAGTAAGTAGTGTTAAGGTATCAGTCTCATCAGATACAGTATACTATTGGCGTATTATCGTAATTGATGAAGAAGGCAATAGGTCCGATACTGGTATTTACTCTTTTAAAGTGCTCTAAGAATTATTAAACTGATTCATGGTTCTGGCAATCCCTGCTAGGGCGAAAGAATTGATAATCTCAGTAGATTTTTTCAATCGTTCGGGCAACAAGGCTTTTTCTTCATCGTTCCATTCCCCCAAAACGTATTCAACTTGTCTTCCTTTGCCAAAATCTGCACCAACACCAAATCGGTAACGGTTATATTTAATAGTTTGTAGAAATAACTCTACATCCTTTAATCCGTTATGTCCGCCATTACTGCCCTTTGTTTTAACGCGGATGGTTCCAAACGGTAAGTTAATGTCGTCGGTAATTACGAGTACATTGCTTTGCGGTATTTTTTCCTTGTCCATCCAATATTTTAATGCCTTGCCGCTCCTGTTCATATATGTGGAAGGTTTGAGACATATAATTGTTCTACCTTTTACTTTGTAAGAGCCAATGTCGCCCAATTTTGCTGTTTCAAAGGTGAAATCATTTGCTTTGGCTGCCTCATCCAATATTTTAAAACCAATATTATGTCGGGTTTCGGCGTATTCTTCTCCTATATTTCCAAGGCCAACGATTAAAAATTTTTTCATGGGGTCTGTTTCTGCGGTAATGATGCTCTGTTCGGTAAATAGTGATTTAAAAAAACGGAACATTTATAGTATATAATTAAGGCGTAAAAATACAAAAGCATCCTGATACAAGTACCAGGATGCTTTTTAATGAATCTTAAACTTTTATGTTTATTCTTGAGCAGTATCTTCAGATGCACCTTCTGCACCTTCAGCTCCATCTTCATCTTCATCTTCATCATCTGTAACAACAGCCGTACGTGCAGTTTTAACCTGTACTACAACTTGGCTTTCTGGGTGTAAGATGGTGAACTCATCGTTTAATAAAGATGCTACCGAGATGTTCTGACCAATTTTCAATTTAGAAATATCGATATCAAAGAAATCTGGTAATTTGCTTGGTAAAGCTTTAATGGCAAGTTTACGTTTTCTGAACAATAAACGTCCACCGTTACGTACACCTGGTGAATTTCCTTGTAATCTTACAGGAATGTTCATGGTAACCATTTTATCATCGAATAATTGATAAAAATCAATATGGATGATAGCATCTGTTACAGGGTGAAATTGAATGTCCTGTAATACAGCGTTAACCGTTTCTTTGCCTTCCAATTCAATTGCAACCGTGTGTGCATTTGGAGTGTAAACCAAGTCTCTGAACGCTAGTTCATCTGCTGAAAAGTGTAATGGTTTTTCCCCTCCGTATACCACGCAAGGAACCTTTCCAGCATTACGTAGGGCCTTCGTTGCCTTTTTGCCCACGCTTTCTCTTTCTGATCCTTTAATTGTAATTGACTTCATTATATGTATTAAAAATTAATATTCTTGTTTTTGATTTCTAGGTTACATTAAAAACTTAGAAGATATTGAGTTATTGTTATGCACTTTATCCATGACATCTGCAAATAATTCGGCGCAACTTAAAACTTTAACTTTGTCACTTTTCACCTCTGCCGGAATGGAATCTGTTATGATCAATTCTGTAAGTTTCGATTTTTCTATTTTTTCGTACGCATCTCCAGATAATAGACCGTGAGTAGCAATTGCTCTTACGCTTAAAGCACCTCTTTCCATCATTAGGTCAGCTGCTTTGGTCAATGTACCTGCAGTATCTACCATGTCATCTGCTAAGACCACATTTTTACCTTTTACATCACCGATCAATTCCATGTGAGATATAACATTGGCTTTGGCTCTTTGCTTATAACAAACAACCACATCGCTATCTAAAGCTTTAGAGTAAGCGTAAGCTCTCTTTGAACCACCCATATCTGGTGAAGCTATGGTAAGATCTTTTAGACCTAAATTTTTTAAATAGGGTAAAAACAATGTAGAAGCAAATAAATGATCTACAGGTTTTTCGAAGAAGCCTTGAATTTGGTCGGCATGTAAATCCATAGTGATAATTCTAGTGGCACCTGCTGTTTCCAACATTTTGGCAACTAATTTTGCTGCTATTGGTACTCTAGGTTTATCTTTTCTGTCTTGTCTTGCCCAACCAAAATATGGCATAACCGCTGTGATATGGCGTGCAGATGCTCTTTTCGCTGCATCGATCATCAACAACATTTCCATTAAATTTTCCGGACCTGGGTGTGTTGAGCCGATTAGGAATATTCTTGTTCCACGAATAGATTCTTCAAAAGAAGGTTGAAATTCACCATCACTATATCGGGAAAACGATATTTTGCCTATTTCTGCACCATATGCTTTGGCAATTTTCTCCCCTAAGACTTTACTTTGGGTGCAAGCAAATATTTTTGGTTGTGGAACTTGGTATGGCATGTCTTTATTTGTTGTTTTCCAAACAGTTACTTGATTGTTCAGTTTAAATACCTTGTTTTTTAGAAGGTGCAAATTTAAAGATTAATTTTGGTTGCTATTGCATAAATATTGATATTTTTAGTGGTGGATAGAAAATTATTATTTAATTTTGCAGTCCTATTTTGATAGCAAGCCAGATTTAGCTGGTAAAATATGCTCGAGTGGCGGAACTGGTAGACGCGCTGGATTCAAAATCCAGTTCTTCGGAGTGCGGGTTCGATTCCCGCCTCGAGTACTTTTAAACCCTCTTAATCATTTGATTGAGAGGGTTTTATGATTTTGTTAGTAACAACATGGTAACAAAGAAAGATGTTGTTTAGGTAATGTTGTTATCATCTTTTTGGATTTTTTTTTAATAAATTAAAAATAAGTTTTCAATTGAATTAGATAAATTTCCGTTAGATAACGTGTATTGAATCCAAAGTACTTTTCAAAATGAGTAGAATATTCGTTTGGACATTTGAGAATTACATTTTTAATATTGTGCTCAGGAGCAATGGGACAATAAATTAAGCAAGCGAGTTCCGTGCGCTTCTTTTCTCGGTAAAAAAAACTTACAGTTATTAAGGTGTCTTCACTGAAAGGTCTATATCTAAAATGTAAATCAACATTTGCTGTATAAGCATTTACCTTATTGTTAAAAGAACGGTATGCGGGGGTGTTTTAAAGCATAATTGTTTTTGTTGGTACTTGTTGAGTACGATAACAAATCATTATCCACGAGGTTCAATACGAATAAGCTTCATACATAAGAAAACGAACGAAATAACATCTTTAATGTAAATATTTCAGATAGGTAATGTAAGATTTTATGAAGCATATTTTGGCTTCTTATAGAATATGCAATTTACAAGTACTGAAAGTAATTTTGTTTTTAACGCTGATTCGAATCAATTTATAAGGAATATCTTAATTCCGTATTATTTGAAGTAAGTGAAAAACCAAATTCTACTAACTCCGGTTTGTTGGAGATTGAAATTATCCTAGGCTTCTAATTTTTATGAATAGCAAAGGAAATCAAAACATCACTTTTGAAATGTCGAAAAATTTAAGACCATAAAAATGTTAGTGTAAAGGCTAAATTTAGTTTCCATCCTTTTTTATTTTAAAAATAGAATCAATTTGGGCCAGTTCGTATGCCTACTCGATAGGTCTGTCCTTTTTCGGCTATTTTAAAGGCGAGATTTAATTCCTCTAGGTGATACTCATTACCCACAAGGCTATCATATGGATATTTATGCTTACTTGCATGTATAAATCGAATAGCTTGGTAAAGATCTTCAGCGATATAATTATGAAGACCTTTTATGGTCAATAGTTTTCGCAAAAGCGTTTCGGCATTAATGGAAAGGTCGCGTTGCCTATAAACGGCTCCAACAAGGACACATATTCCTCCAACATTGAGCAAGGAAATTCCATGCTCAATGGCAGTAGGATTTCCGCTGGTATCTATGACCACATCAAGCCCTCCAATTTTTTGCGTGGTATCTCGCCACTCCTTAATCTCTTTTTGTGCCTCGATTGTTATGTTTGCACCAAAATTTAGGGAGTTGGTTAATCTTTCCTTGTTTAGGTCGATGACTATAACATTATTGGCACCATTTTCACGGGCCATTGCGCAACCGGAAAGACCCAACATTCCTGTTCCTATAATTGCAACATTTTTTTGTTTAACATCTCCTGCTAGCCGTAATGCTCCTGACATCGTGGCATGGGAGCAATTTAATGGAGCAGCTTCTTTATCGGTAATCGATTTGGGTAGTACATAAATACATGTTCCCTCATGTAATAAGCAATGGGTGGAGAATCCACCATTTAGGTTATCCTTATCATTCAGCTTCTCATGTCCATATTTATACAGATTTTGGGATTTTTGCGGAAATCCTTTTAGTGCCATTAGATCATTGCGATCATAGGCATATACGGACCATGTGACCCTGTCACCCTTCTTGAGTTTTTTGCCCGAAAAATCGTGGACACCTCCTGGGCCAACGGAAATTACCTTGCCCATTGTCTCATGCCCCAGTATGCTGGGGCAGGGGGCTTTTCTTCTTCCGTAAAAGGTGTGTAGGTCACTGGTACAGATGGTTGAATAATCCACTGCTACCAAAACTTCTCCAAATTTTGGAATGGGGAGGTCGATAAGATGTGTGGAAAAGGGTTTGTCAATTTCTTCAAAAACCATGGCTTTGGCTTTTTGTCTCATGTTATTCTATTTTTAAAAAATACATTACGAGTAAAAAAGCCTCTTCTTTCGTATTATTTTTGGGTACATGTACTATCCGTCCATCAAAGAACAGGGAATCTTTTTCTTTTAATTCCAAAGTTTTGTCACCTAAATGATATACCACTGATCCCTTCATTACAAAAAGGAACTGATATCCTTCTGTAGATACGGTTTCCCGTGTTGCTCCAGGACTTAACGTTAGAACAGAGATTTCCATAGCCGATTTTTCCATAGTTCTGTTCATGACCAATCGATAGTCGAATCCTTTGGCTTCATCTTCTTTTTCAATTGGTTTATATTCCTCTCCCTTAAACAACAAATAGCCGGAAAATTCACTTTTGGTTGGTAGGTCATTAAAAAATGTATTCAGGTTTAAGTTCAGTGCGTTAAAAATCTGTAGTAAGGAATGCCAAGTAGGAAAAACTCTACCGTTCTCTATCTTGGACAGCATGGCAATACTGATGCCTGTTTGCTGAGACATTTCCGTTAGTGTTAATTTGTTGTCTTTTCTGATCTCTTTGATTTTCGAACCTACCCAGGTGACTATGAATTCCGTCTGTCCCATTGTCTTCATGTTTAATACACTCGACAAATATAAAATTTTCATTTAAAGAAAAAAATATTGATATAATGTGTTTGAGTTAAGATAAGGAGAATTTAAAATAAAGATATTTTTTCAATTATTTAACCTTAAATTCAAGATTTAACTGAGTGAAGCTTCTAATTTTGAATTTGATAAGAAAATAAAATTTTTCTTTAAATGAAAAATAGTATCACCTCAAAAATTACGATTACAAAGAATGATTTGTTGCTGATCATTGCTGCATTTGTTTCCTACACCGGGATGTATGCAGTTCGAAAATCATTTTTGGCGGCTCAATTTCATGGAGAGGTTCTTTATGGTTATGATTACAAGACCGTATTGGTCTTGAGTCAGGTGGTTGGGTATATGTTTTCCAAGTTTATCGGGATCAAGTTTGTTTCGGAAAGTAAGGGACGTCGTAATGAACGGATTTTGTTGGGGCTAGTGTCTTTCGGGTTGTTCTGCTTGTTGTTGATTGCGGTTTTACCATATGTTTTGCGCCCCATAGCCATGTTTTTTAATGGTCTTTGTTTGGGGATGATATTTGGTCTGGTGCTCTCCTATTTGGAGGGTAGGCGTCATACAGAACTTTTGGTTGCCGGTCTAAGTACCACATTTATTTTTTCTACAGGTTTTGTAAAGTCCATAGGGGTTTGGTTGGTACACAGTATGAATGTCTGTGAAATGTGGATGCCGTTTATAACCGGGCTTTTGTTTTTTCCATTTTTTGTAGTGGCTGTTTTGGTATTGAAGAATGCCAAACAACCGGATGCAATGGATATTCAGCTTAGAACCAAAAGAATTCCAATGGACAGATCACAACGTAAAGATTTTCTCCGGAATCATGGCTTGTTGTTTTTCGGGTTGGTGCTTATTTATGTTCTTATTACGGCTTCAAGGGATTTTCGGGACAACTTTACGGTGGAATTCTGGTCGGAAATGGGGTATTCTGACCAGCCTCAGTTAATAACACTAACAGAGATACCAATTGCTATTTTGGTTTTGGGGGTGTCCGCTTTGGCCGTACTCATTTCTAGGAATAAAACGGCTTTTTTGGGCAGTTTAATGGCGGTTTTATTGGGGGCAATACTGTTGTGGGGTTCCACGGTATTAATGGTCAGTGGAACACTATCGCCAATATATTGGATGATGGTCTCTGGTCTAGGAATTTACCTTCCCTACATCCTGTTTCATTGTGTGGTTTTTGAACGATTATTGGCCCTGTTGCGGTATAAAGGTAACATTGGTTTTTTGTTTTATGTAGCCGATGCACTGGGATACTTGGTCAGTGTGTTGATTTTGTTGGGAAAAGAACTATTTCAATATAAAGGAAGCTGGCTCAAATTCTTTTTGCAATTAAATACGTATACAGGTTTGGGTATGATGATTTTGGCAGTGGTGATCCTATGGAAGACGTATAACATAAAAGAGGGAAAATCCGCTTTGGGGACTTTGACCATTTAATCGTGTCATAACATTTCAGTTAATGGCAGTGGCAGTAAACATGGGAGAAGGCAGTAATTTTGTTGGCTTCTTAACGAAACACTAATAAGGTGATCCACCGGCTATTGCCATTATAAGATTGTTTTCATTCACGAAGTCGTTGGCTACCGTCCGGACTCCGTAAACTAATTAAGCGTCAATTGGAATTTAATTGAGGTTTCACTACGTGTAACCTACTTTTTTTTTGACTATCAATAAAAGAACCTTAAACAAACATTATGGATAACCGAAGAGCATTTATTAAAAAAATGGGATGGGCTACAGGCTCACTATCCCTATTGGGTACTACCAATATTTTAGGATTTCAAAATCCTTTGTTATGGCGTAAGCCTATAAGGGTCAAAGGCAAAGTGCTAAGCAATAAGAAAGGTCTGCCGAAAGTAGTGGTGTCTGATGGGGAAACGGTCGTATTGACGGACAAAAACGGAAATTTTGATTTTGTTAGCGCCAGTAAGCAGTCCTTTGTTTTTGTGAGCTTGCCTTCAGGATTTCAAATTAACCAACTTGAGAATGGCTCTGCAGCGTTCTTCAAGCCTTTGGATTTGAACAAGTCCACCAATGAATTGTTATTTCAGTTGCAACCAACCCCTCAAAGTGATGATAAGCATAACCTTTTGTTATTGGCGGACCCGCAAATTCAAAATGAATATGAAGTGGAGCAGTTGTTGAACACCGCTACCCCGGATGTTATCCAAACTATCAAGGAATTGAACGACCCGAATACCTTTGGTGTAGGTTGTGGGGATTTGGTCTATGATCGACTTCATTTATTGGAAGATTATAATAAGTCCATTAGGGCTATGGACATTCCTTTCTTTCAAGTAGTGGGAAATCACGATATGGATTTTCTGGATTCGCGTACCGATGCAGTTTCAACAAGAACTTTTAACAGTCATTTTGGACCTTCGTACTATTCCTTCAATCGTGGAGAGATCCATTATGTAATATTGGATGATGTTTTCTTTACGGGAACAAAAAGAGAATACATCGGTTACCTCACCGAGAATCAACTGGCTTGGCTAGAGAAGGATTTACGTTATATCGAAGCTGGGCAAACTGTGGTACTTTGTGCTCACATTCCAATTTTCCATGTGAAGAACAAAACCTATTTATATGAACTGCTGTCACCTTTCAAAACACATATTCTCTCAGGGCATACCCATAGAATCAATCATTATTTCGAAGAAAATTGCCATGAGCACGTGGTCGGTGCCGTTTGTGGGGCGTGGTGGAGCGGTCCGATTTGCGTAGATGGAACACCTAATGGATATGGGGTGTATCAAATAAATGGAAGTGACCTTTCCTGGTATTATAAATCTGTTGGAAAGGATAAATCACATCAATTTAGATTCTATCAAAGAGGGGTTCATCCAGAATTTCCTAATTTGTGTTGTTTGAATATTTGGAACTGGGATCCAAATTGGAGTATCAGCTGGTATGAAAATGGGGAGCGTAAGTTTCATGTAAGGAATATAAAGACGACCGATCCTTTGAGTACAGCATTACATTTGGGAGAAAAGTTACCCGAACGCAGACCATGGGCAGAACCAGCGGTCACCGACCATATGTTCTTTTTTGAACCTAGTGAAATGGACAAAATCACCATTGAAGTTACCGATGGTTTTGGCAATACATTTATTGAGACGGTTTCGCCTGATGCGTAAGGTGCTATATCCAAGATTCCTTTGATGTTAGCTGATCGTTAAGCTGAATCAAGCGGTATAAAGAAAACGTTAACAAGCTATATAATTGGCCTTTTGCATTACGTGTGAGGGCCTTTTTTTATGACTAGTACATAAGGACCGAAAATAGAAAATATGATGGATCGGAAACGATTTCAAAAACTAGTGGACAAGCATTTGGATCAAACTATCACAATTGATGAAAACGATGAACTGGAGCGTTATTACGATATCTATGTAAAACAACTGTTCAGTGAGGGTGCGGAATATAAGACCAAAAACCAGATGTATTCACGAATATTGGCCAAGACCAGTAAAACAGACCAAGGGAAGGCTCAAAAAAAACAATATAGAATTAGGGCCCTTAAAATAGCCGCCTCGATTTCCATATTTGTTGCATTGGCTATTTCCACCTTCCTATATGAATCCAAAGCGCAAGTTGAATTGATTACCGTATCCACCAAATTTGGCCAAAAACAGGAGCTCACCTTGCCCGATAGCTCCTTGGTCACCTTGAATGCAGGCAGCAGTATTACTTATCCAGAAAGGTTTACGGGAGAACAAAGAGCTGTACAAATGAGCGGTGAAATATTTTTTGACATCAAGCATGACCCCGATCATCCTTTTATCGTCAACACCGAAAGTCTGATGACCAAGGTATTGGGTACCACGTTCAATATCAAGGCGTATGGGGAAAATCCGGATATTAAAATTAGTCTGGCGACCGGCTACATCAAGATCAGCAATGGGGATTATACCATGGCCACCCTATATCCCGATGAACAATTCGTGTATACCAGAGTCGATGGTACTTATCAAATTGAGACCCAGCAAACGGATAATGATACTTCTTGGCTGAAAAACATCCTAGCGTTCGACGATCATTCTTTAGTGGAGGCCGTTGAAATTATTGAACGATGGTTCAATGTCAAGCTCCAGGTAAAGTTAGACAACGCCAATATCCCTTTACAGACCATCACGGGTAAATTTATTGATCCCACATTAGAAGAGACCATACAAAGTTTGGAGCTCCTTTCCGGCTCCAATATCACCTATGAAAATAATGTTGAACCTTAAACTGCCGAAAAAGATGATTTAAAATTAAAACCCAAAAAGAAGCCTCTTCTGCGCCAACAGAAAAGGCCAAATAAACTACATATTCACCAAATACATAGTATGATATTATGAAACCAAAATTACTATTTTTTTTTAATGGAAACGTTATGAAAACCATCATGATGTTGTGGGCATTGCAATTCTTTGCCTTACCAGCCCAAGCTCATTCGGAGAACGTTCCGAGCATCAGTCTATTTCAAAACCAAGTGGAATTGGTCACTGTATTCCACAAGATTGAGGAGCAAGCGCCAGTAAGCTTTATCTATACCAATGAGGTAAAACAGATAGAACGCAAGATTACCGTAAACTACAAGAACAGGTCGTTGGAATCTATCATGGACCATCTAGCACAATTTTATGGATTGGGCTATAAGATTCAAAATAATAACGTAACCGTTTATTTGAATCATACCACAAAACAACCCGTGCAACGTACCTTTAAGGGAGCTGTTGAAGATGAGAACGGCGTACCGTTGATGGGTGTAACGGTTATGGTATCGGGAACGAACCGAGGTGTTGTAACCGATTTTGACGGAAACTTTGAAATTGAGGCCTATGCAGGAGAGGTTTTGGAATTTTCCTATATAGGTCTGAAATCCCAAACCTACACCGTTACTCCCGAAATCAATTCCATAACCATACAATTGAAGACGGATAGTGAACAATTGCAAGAAGTTGTGGTGGTAGGTTACGGTGAAAAATCCTTGGCCTCTTTAAGTACTGCCGTGAGCAAAGTGGATGTTTCGGCATTGGCTGAACGTCCGTTGAGCAATGCAGCAGCGGCGCTGCAAGGTGTAACCCCAGGTCTGACCATCACCCGTAGCAATGGCCGTCCAACGGATACCCCGACCATTAATATAAGGGGTTTCACTTCCATAAATGGCGGTGAGCCATTGATTATCATCGATGGGGTAGAAGGGGATATCAACGATATCAACCCAAGTGATATCGAAAATATCAGTGTATTAAAAGACGCGGGAGCCGCTGCCATCTATGGAGCCCGTGCTTCCTTTGGAGTGGTGTTGATCACAACCAAACAAGCTAGGGAAGGTGATCTTCAAGTGAACATCGAGGCCACTACGGCGATAAGTAAAGTAACCACTAATACGGATTTTGTCACAGACCCTTACGAAGCCATCCAGATTGCCGACAGCTTTTTTCAGGCCAGCAGTGGAGCTTCGTATTCCCAGTATACCGAAGCGGATTATGCCGCCTTGCAAGAAGTATCGGCCAATCCCTCCTTGGCACGGGTCATAACGGATACAAGAAATGGAGAAAATCAATACGTGCATTATGCAAAAACCGATTGGTGGGACACTTTTTTCCGAAAAAGCAGGTCATCTCAAATTTACAATGCATCCATAAGTGGCGGAACAGAAAAAGTGAAAGGATATTTTTCATACCGTAACTATCGTGAAATCGGTATTCTAAAAGTACAGGAAGACCTTTTTACAAAAGAAAACTACAGGGCTAAGGTAGAGTTCAAGTTGAACGATTGGATAACCATTTCCGATAATATGCAATTCAATACATATGATGACTTGCAATATGGGGGCTATAGGACGGGATGGCATGGTAACTACTGGAACTACCTGGTATACAACCATGCCATGCCATGGTATGCACCTACCAACCCTGACGGCTCGTATTTTTATCGCAGTGAGTTGAACAATTATGCGGTTGGGGATGGATTGTACGCTTCCTTATTGCATGGGAAGTCCAAACAAGAAACGGAAGATACTGAGTTCTCCAATATTTTTACGGCAACATTGACCCCGGTTGATGGCCTTACGGTCAAGGCAAGTTATGCCTATAGAAAAATGAATCAGAACATACTCCAAAGGTCTACATTGATCCCTTGGGCCATCTATGTTGGCGAGCCGGATACCATGGGCGTTGATGAACTGACGGAGTACAACACTTCGGCGGACTACGATGCATTCAACGTATATGCCGATTACAACAATCGTTTTGGTAAACATCATATAGACGTTATGGCGGGTTTTGGCCAAGAGTCCATGTATAGCAAAAGTATCGTGGCAAGTACTCAGGGATTGATTTCCGATGACCTGAATTCGTTAGGGTTGGGAACCACGGCCGATGATGCCAATGGTAGTGCCTTTGAATGGGCCTTACAGGGTGTGTTTTCTAGAATTGCCTACGATTTTGATAATAAATATTTTTTGGAGATGAACGGAAGGTATGATGGTACGTCAAGATTTCCTTCAGATTTCCGATGGGGCTTTTTCCCATCGATATCTGCAGCTTGGGCCATACACAACGAAGCTTTTATGGAAAATTTGCATCCGAGCCTAAGTCAATTTAAAATAAGGGCCTCTTATGGTTCTCTGGGCAACCAGGAAGTTGATCCATATGCGTATCAACCTGTACTATCGCGTTCGGTAAACGATGAATTTTCGTTGAACGGCAGTCCTTTGGAATACATATCTTCTCCGGCACTAAATCCGGTTGAAATTACGTGGGAAGAAGTTCGCACCCTGGATCTTGGTGTTGACCTCGGTTTTTTTCAGAATAAATTGACGGCAAATTTTGACTGGTTCAAGAGAGAAACCTTGGGAATGCTCACTGCCGGCCAAGTACTTCCGGCGACTTTAGGTGCTTCGGCTCCTCAAGAAAATGCAGCCGATCTAGAAACCAAAGGTTTTGAGCTTTTCTTGGGGTATAGTGATAGTTTTACCGTTGGGGGATCTCCTTTTCAACTAAGTTTGAGCGCGGGTCTTTCCAATTCTGAAACGGTAATAACAAGATTCGACAATCCGGAAAACTTGTTGAACTCCTTCTACGAGGGAATGGTTATTGGTGACCTGTGGGGCTATGAAATTGAAGGGCTCTTCCAATCAGCGGAGGAAATAGCCGCCCATGTAGATGAATCCTATGTAACTGCAAGGATTTCAGGAAGGGGAGGGCTGCAGCCCGGAGATGTAAAATACGTTGACATCAACGGTGATGGTGTGGTGGATGCCGGTACGAATACCTTGGATGATCCAGGGGATCAAAAAATCGTAGGCAACGTGGCTCCAAAATATCTGTACAATTTTCGGGTTGCAGCAAGCTGGAAAGGGTTTGACCTATCCGCCTTTTTTCAAGGGGTAGGAAAACAAGATTGGTATCCTGGTTACAACTCTCAATTGTTCTGGGGACCTTACAGCCGTCCCTATGCATCATTTGTACGCAAGGATCTGGCCAATAATATTTGGTCGCCGGACAATACGGATGCCTACTACCCTAGAGGTTTTGGATATATCGCCTTAAGTAGTCGTAATTCCCTGAGGAACACAAACGATCGCTATCTCCAGGATATCTCTTACTTACGTCTAAAAAACTTAACGTTCGGTTATAATCTACCAAAATCGGTATTGGATAAAACACCGTTTGATAAGATCAGGTTGTACCTCAGTGGTGAGAACATCTTAACGTTCACTAAGCTGACGGATTATATTGATCCTGAGATTGCCAGTAACCAGGTCAACCTTAACGCCCCTTCTGGCTCTTACACCTATGATTCAAGAGGGCAGGAAGCACCAATGTCGAAAACCTATTCATTGGGTATTTCAGTTCAATTTTAAACCTATAATGACGATGAAAAAAATATATATAACATTACTTAGCTTGAGCAGCGCACTTTTGGTAAACTGTAGTGATGACTATTTGGATAAGAATCCCATATCGGATGTTAGCGAGGAAAGCTTTTTCACGACTTCCTCGGATTTGGAACTGTTCACCAATGGGCTTTATCTGTTATTGCCGAACAGCTCGGCAAGAAACGAGATTTTTATCACGGATAGCCAATGTGGGGAAGTGGTCCACAATACACTTAGTGACCTAATGACAAGCTCTCGAATAGTTCCTACCACGGGCGGGGGTTGGAGCTGGGAAGATCTTCGTGATATTAATTATTTCTTGGAAAATTACGAGAAATGTGAAGATGAAACTGCCAGAAACCGATATGGAGGTGTAGCCCGATTCTTCAGGGCCTATTTTTATTTCAATATGGTTATGGACTTTGGGGATGTACCTTGGTATGGCAATACTATGGAGGCCGATGATGAAGACCTCTATAAGGCTCGTGACGACAGACAGTATGTGGTGGACAAGATCTTGGAAGATCTGGACTGGACCATCAACAATATGGATGATCAACCATATACTTATGAAGTGAGTAAGTATACTGCTTTGGCCTTAAAATCAAGAGTGGGACTTTTTGAGGGTACTTTTGAAAAGTACCATGGCATTTCCGGTTATGAAAAGTACCTGCAAGCCGCCGTTCAGGCCTCACAGGAATTGATGGAAAACAGTCCCTATTCCCTTTATAGTACTGGGAATCCTGATACTGATTATGCGGATTTGTTCCGGACCGAATCTGCCCAGACCACGGAGGTCATCTTGACCAGGGAATACACCGAGCCTTTGGTCAATGGTCACCGTGCCAATTATTATACATTGACCGGATCACAGGGCACACCCGGTATGCCAAAAACAGTGGCGAACTCCTATTTGAATGCAGATGGAAGCCGCTTTACCGATCAAGTGGATTATAATACGATTCCTTTTGCCGAGGAAACCTCCAGTCGTGACCCAAGGATGGCACAGACCATTCGTACATCAGGGTATACCAGGGTGGGACAGGTAACGGAATTGGCTCCAGATCTTTCTTATACCATTACAGGTTATCACATTACAAAGTATGTAACGGATGCTGGTTCGGATGGGATCAATCAAAACACCAATGATTTGCCGGTATTCAGATTTGCAGAGGTTTTATTGAACTATGCCGAAGCCAAAGCGGAACTTGGAATAGCTACACAAAGCGATATGGATATCTCGGTCGGATTGCTCCGTACCCGAGTTGGAATGCCCGGTCTTTCCATGGCAACGGCCAATGCTGATCCAGATGCATATCAAGAGGTGTTCTATCCTAATGTAGCCGGTGCGAACAAAGGACTAATTTTGGAAATCAGAAGGGATAGAAGGATAGAACTGTATATGGAAGGACATCGCTGGAACGATATTAGACGTTGGAAAGCAGGTCAATCCATAACGTTGCCGTTAAGAGGGATATTTTTGCCGGGTGCAGGTGAATATGATTTGGATGGCAATGGAGCTATAGACACGGTTCTATATGAAGGGGATCTTCCCTCAGGTCAAATTGAAGGGGCCAAATATTTTCAATTAGGGACCGATATCCACCTGAGTTCGGAAAACTTGATTGACCCTCTCCCTGATTTCAACAATAGAATATTTGACGAAAGCAGGGATTATTTACTCCCCATACCCATACAGGAATTACAGTTAAATAAAAACTTGAGCCAAAACCCTAATTGGTAAAGGCTGCATGGAGGAATTACGAGCCCAGGAACAAATTGGTTTTTGGGCTTGTTTTTTATCGTAACAAAACCATAATATTCAACTTGTAATTTATTGATGTTAGCCCTATAAATTTGAATTTGTTGAACTACCCGAATTAAAGACGTCCTAGATGATGGAAAACCAACAATTGATATCCAAGGCACTTCAAGATCGTCAAGAAAAAATCCTTGAAAAGCTATACTCAGCCTATTGGAAACGTCTATATATTTACGCTTTTAGTTTTACGGAAGATGACCAGGTAGCCCAAGATTTGGTCCAGGAAATTTTTATAAGTCTTTGGGAGAAATCGGAAACTACACAAATCAAACATATAGAGGCCTATTTGTTTAGAGGGGTAAAATATCAGGCAATCAATTATCTTAAAAAACAGCAACGTAGAGTTTCTGCAGAGGATTGTTTGGAAACACTGGGCTATAAGAATGGTGTTAAGGAGCATATGGATTACTTGGAATCAAGGGAGCTTTTTATTAAAATCATGGACAAACTACCAAAACGATGTCGAAGGGTTTTTTACTTGAGCCGTGTTCAAGGCTATAACAATAAGGATATCGCCCTGGAAATGGATATTTCCATTCGAACTGTCGAAACCCATATCAGCAATGCCCTAAATCATTTCAGATTACATTTCAAAGACTGTCTTTTGATGGTTTTATTGATATTGAGCTGAGAAACAAAACAGAACGTAACCATATACTTTTCTTTTGAAAATCCAATTAATAGTGATGTCGGTATAATGCAGAACTTAAGGATAGAGGAATAATCTAATTTTGTGGTCTAATTGTAAAAAGTACTGAATAAATTACAAAAATGGGTATAACTCTTACAAAGAAGGTGTGAAACCCGCCTCGAGTACTTATAAACCCTCTTAATCATATGATTAAGAGGGTTTTGTGTTTTTAAATAGATATTGAATTAGCTGTTTTTTCGGCTTGAGGTTCGGTATTTTCATTTGACTTTAACTGTTCCATAATACTTTGAGCCAAAATTTTTGCCAAATTAACAGGTACCGCATTACCGATCATCTTATAACCTGCAGCTACTTTTTTATAATGAAAAATAAAATCGTTAGGAAAAGTCTGTATTCTAGCACATTCTCTTACACTAAGCCTGCGGTAAAGGTGCTCTTTACCTGGAACAAAAATTCTAACATCCTTCTCGATTAATTTCATTTTTGGAGCCTGTGGGTGTATGGGCGCATGCCTGCCCCCAGCCTGTATGGTAAATGATTGTTCGTCCCAATTCCGTACTCGGTTTCTAGACATAAACATGGTAGAGAAACCACCGATCATGTATTCATGATTGGCAACTTTACATTTTGTGCCATTGGTGTTATTATATTCTAAAGCGGGTACCGCCTTGTTTTTTAAATCACCAATTGCCGTTTCAAGTGTTATTTTAGGAAAGGTTTCGGTTGGGAATTCATATTTGAAACCCAAATCTTTTCTTATCCCAATGAAAAAAACCCTTTTTCTGTCTTGTGGAACGTTATAGTCGGACGCATTTAACATTTGAAATGAAAGGTCATAACCTACACCTGCATTTTTCAGCAGTTTTTTAATACCATCAAGTGCCGTGCTATGTTTGTTAATAAGCATGCCGCTTACGTTTTCTGCCAAAAAGAACTTGGGTTGCTTGGCTTCCAGAATCCTGATGAAATCATAAAATAGTTGTCCTCGTTTATCTTGAATACCTCTTGCGGCACCAGCTGCACTCCAGCTCTGGCAAGGTGGACCACCAATAATACCGTCACAATCGGGGACTTCATCCGCTGGGATATCTACAATACTTCTTTTATCAAAAATAGTATTGGGGTGATTCTTTTCATACGTCTCCCAAATATCCTTATCATACTCGTTTGCCCAAATAACATTGAATCCTGCCTGTTCAAAACCAAGGTCCAAACCACCTGCTCCAGCAAAAAAGGATACTACATTCATTCTTAAACTATTCTAATTGGACATGTGTGAAAGAGTTATAGAATCTCATCACATGTAAACAAAAATACATTTTAGATTTTCAAATTGCTTTTAATTCGACTAACTATTTTACTTGTATTGTATTCTTCTTTCGTATAATATCCATGGCATTATTTTCAAATGCAGCTACCATTGCCGGGTCTTTGATAATAGCATGTATACCTACTTCACAGTGAATGCCCGTATAGCTAACATTCGACATGTTTTTAAATTTGTCAATTTTAACGTTATCAAGATAAATGAATTGAGTGGGCGTGAAGTTGTAAGAACAAAAAATTAACATATGGTCTATAATAATATATTTTGAGTGAATTTTGTTGTTAACGTAATACTCAATATTATCCGTTTGTTGCAACTGACCATAAAATTTTTGAAAATTACGTGTGTTTACCGGCTTTCTAAACTTGGCATTTTTAAACTTATTTTCATTATTGGATATTGGAGCAAATGTTTGTGATAAGCAGGTAACACGAACACCTTTGTTCGCCATTTTTAAAATCATGCCCAATATACCTTGTCTGATTTCATTTTTATCTATGGTAGAGTGATGGTTGGCATTGAAATCATAATTAAATGCTGCCAAATGTTGTGCACAAATGATAATTCTGTGCGTTGCCGATGCTATATGTTTTGATAGTTTTTTTTCTAAGTTATTCGCAGAGTTTTCATAAAAAGGAGCCGTAATATACATTGAACCACTGAATTTATACGCTACTTTTTCGAACATATTACAAGTAGTGTTCAATGAAGATTTGTACGCTTTAATAGGAATGGAATTTTCTATCAGATTCTTATAAAAAGCTTTGGCGGTTTCTTCATAGCCCGGCTCATTTTCAATAGAAATCATGGATTCATACTTTACCAAATCTCTTACGGCTAAATTAGATGAGCTCATTAAAACCAAATAACCATTTTTCTTTTTTATGTAGGCAGATTTAATGTGTAGGGAATAGGGTAAGGTCCCTCTTGAGAATTTTTTAATATTCGCGCTACGAACATAAAGATGGGAGAATATATATAAATTGAAATTTTTGTGTGATGTTGAACGGTATGTTTCGCCAAAAATCTTTCTTGCTAAATTATATTTGGTAAAGCGTTCTTCGGTTTTTGTTTCAGTTTCAAGATTTTTTAAGGCTTTAGGGTTATTGTTGTCGTAACCCTCTAACGGTATAGTGATTACATTCACTTTAATGCCAATTGCAGCTACTTCTTTGAGATAGTTATATAAGTATTGGTTGTTGAATAAATACCATGAAATATTGATTTCCTCAATATTATTTTTATCCTTTTCAATGGTATTTATAAATTCTTGTAGTAATGAAGGAGAGCCACCTTGTTCATAAAAACCGAATGGATCTCTATAATTTTCAGGCTCATCAAAATAAGAATAGAAGGGCATATGCGGTGGTTATTTCACACTTATTAAAACCGCTTCACAACTTTGTAAATCTGAGTTAAGCACAATATTTTCTGATTTTTTTCCATCGGTTATTTCTACGGCAACTGTATTGGGTGGTGAGTCGCCTAGGTTATGGGCGTATAAAAATAAATCATTAGATTTATTTGGGTCCAACTTAATTTTGAACTCTTTTTTCCAATAGGTTAAGTAGTATTTTTTAACCACTTGTACGCCATTAAGGTAGATAGAAACGATATCGCCATCTTGCCTGCCGTGGTCCCATATTTTTACGATGATATGTTCAGAATCGAATTCAAATTCTTTTGTGTACGAAATTTTTCTTCCATCAAAACTATTTCGTGGTTCATTCTTTTTTTCGGTCTGTACTATAGCTGGTTGTTCTTGAGCAATTGATTCTTTTACCTTTGTTTTGGCTTTAGACTTTTTTCTCTTTTTTTTAGGGCTAACCGTATTTGCATTCGCTAATTGCTGTTTTTTCTTTCTTTCATCTGAAGCTGCATTGGTAATTGTAAAAAACGGAGTTACTCTTTTGGCAATATTAAATTTGTCATCGGGGAACAACTCTATGGCGACAACTTGGTACCTGTCGCCAGAACCAATATTTTTTGCTAACGCTATACCGTCTTCAAAACCATCGTTTTTAAAGGAGCCTAGTTCTTGTACGACCATTTCATTTCTTACTAAAAAGAACCGAATAGATTTACTCGTGTCTATTTTAACGGTATTCCATTCTAGGCTTATTTTATCCGGAATATTCCAGGTTGTATTTTCATTTGGGGAAATGATATTTATTGTAGAAGTCTCTTGCGTATGTGCAACAGTAAATGTTAATGACAGAACAAATAAAAATATAAAATGAAATTGGCGCATATGTACGTTCTTACCCTAAAGATAGTCTTATAGAACCAATTGTTCAAGACCTTTGTAATCTACAAGATATATGGCATTTAACGAAAAACTACATGAATTTAATATAAATGCTATTATCTTTTTTAATGGTTTGAAGCTTAAAACCATATCAACATGCATATTGCGTTTTATGGAGAGTGATTTTTACCAAGTTGTCACTACTATTCTAAAGTTCTTTAGATTTTATTTTTCAATGTTAAAAAATGGAAATAATCCTAATAATTGGAAATAATCCATAATTTAGCTATCCCGAATTTTTTAAGGATAGTTATGAGCAAAACCATTTTACATATCGATTTAGATACTTTTTATGTTTCTGTAGAACGATTAAATAATCGTGAGTTGCAGCATAAGCCTTTGTTGGTGGGTGGTACGGGAGATCGTGGAGTAGTAGCGGCGTGTAGTTATGAAACTCGCGGCTTTGGAGTGCATTCTGGTATGCCCATGAAAATGGCACGTGAACTTTGCCCCGATGCTTTTGTAATTCGTGGTAATGCGGGCGAGTATAGTAAGCATTCTGATGTGGTGACCGAAATCATAAAAGAGTACGTACCTGTATTCGAAAAATCGAGTATAGATGAGTTCTATGCAGACCTCTCTGGTATGGACCGTTTTTTTGGCTGCTATCAATATGCATCAGAAATGCGAAAGAAGATTATTAGGGAAACCGGACTCCCCATTTCCTTCGGATTATCAGCCAACAAAGTAGTGTCGAAAGTAGCTACCAACGAGGCGAAACCTAATAACCAATTAAAAATAGATGAGGGGTTGGAGAAACCTTTTTTGGCACCGTTATCCATTAAAAAAATACCGATGGTGGGCGATAAGACCTACCAGACCTTACGAAACCTGGGTCTGCGGCAAGTACGTACCGTACAAGAAATGCCCATGGAAGTCATGCAACGTGTGTTGGGCGCTAATGGCGGAGTCATTTGGAAAAGAGCCAATGGCATTGATAACACCCCTGTGATTCCGTTTAACGAAAGAAAATCTATCTCTACAGAACGAACATTTAACAAAGACACCATAGATGTCAACAGGCTGCGTGGTATTCTTATTGCCATGACCGAAAACCTAGCGTATCAATTACGACGAGGCGAAAAGCTAACAGCATGTATTTCGGTAAAGATTCGGTATTCCGATTTTAATACCTATTCAAAGCAAATGCGGATTCCCTATACCAGCGGAGACCATATTCTAATACCCAAAATTTTAGATCTGTTCAAGACCTTATATAACCGTAGGTTGTTAGTGCGATTAATTGGTATACGTTTTAGTCATTTAGTGTCGGGTAATTATCAAATTAATCTGTTTGATGATACTGAAGAAATTCTAAGTCTTTACAACGCTATGGACAATATTAGAAAACGCTACGGAGACAAAAGTGTGCTGCGGGCATCGGGTATGGGAGCAAAAACAATAGGAAGAATGCATAATCCCTTCAACGGATTACCACCAGTGGTGTTGGCGCATAGAAAAATCTAGTTGTTGGTTGTTGGAGGTGTTTGTCCGGTCGAGCGCAGTCGAGACCTGTTGTTTGTTGAGGAGAGAGAAGAAGTTAGAATATAGAGAAGAGAGAAGAGAAGAAGAAAGGGAGCGCATTGCGCAGCACTCTGAGCGCCTAGCGCAAAAAATCGAACAACCAAGAACCAACAACGAACAACCAAATGCGCGTAGCGTCAAGCGAACAGCGCCTAGCGTATAAACGTCTTCACGAGGAGGCACGACGAAGTGATCTGCTAAATTGGGGTGTTATCCCTAGTACCTATTTTCGGCAGATTGCTTCGGTGAAAATACCTCGCAAAGACGACACCCGTTCACTTAGCGTAACCGAAGTGAAATGTAAATGGAGACTAGATGTTAGAAAAAAGAATATAGAAAATATAGAAAAGAAGAAGCGCCGAGCGCCACACATGATGCGCAAAAAAAAACGCATAGCGCGCCGCGTCAAGCGAACAGCGAACAACCAACAACGAACAACGAATAACGAATAACGAAAAAAGTGTACCTAAACTGCCATACATATTACAGCCTTCGCTACGGAACCTTTTCGGAACTGGAGCTCTTGCAATTGGCAAAGGATCATGGGGTAACGCAATTGGTACTGACCGATATTAATAATACATCGGCTTGTTTAAATTTTGTTCGTAAGGCACCTGAATATAATGTGAAGCCTATTTTGGGAATCGATTTTAGAAATGGGGTAGAGCCCTGCTTTGTAGGTATAGCCAAGAATAATGAGGGGTTTTTAGAACTCAACGATTTTCTTTCTCATCACATTCATCAAGAAAAGAAAATTCCGGAAATAGCTCCGCAGTTTAAACACGTGTTCATTATTTATCCGTTTGAGAAAGTGCTTCAGCATGAAAAGAAAATTTTTGCCGAACATGAATTTATTGGGGTTTCCGTCAATGAGCTAAAACGACTCCGGTTTTCAAAATTATTGGAGCAGCGCGATAAAATTGTGCTATTGCAACCCGTAACGTTTCGTAATAAGCGCGATTTTAACGCACATCGGTTATTACGTGCCATAGATAATAACACCTTGCTGAGTATGTTATCGGTTACCGAACAAGCGGACGAAGATGAAAAAATGTATGGCATACCCAATTTGGCGGCGCATTTCTCTGAACATAGTTTTATACTGGAAAACACCCAGCGATTAATGGATGCCTGTTCTATCTATTTTGATTTCTCCGTAGAAAGAAAAACACAAAATTTAAACAGATACTTAGAGACCGAAGAAGACGATGAGGCATTGCTTGAAAGTTTGTGTCAAGAAGGTTTGCCTAAGCGGTATCCAGAAATGAACCAGGCTGTTTTAGACCGCTTGGAAAAAGAGCTCTATCTCATTAAAAAAATGAATTTTGTCTCTTACTTTCTTATCAATTGGGATATTATCACTTATGCCCGAAAGCAGAATTTCTTTTACGTGGGTAGGGGTAGTGGTGCCAATAGTATTGTGGCATACCTGCTTTTTATTACCGATGTAGATCCCATGGAGCTGGATTTGTATTTTGAGCGTTTTATTAATCTGTATCGTGTAAATCCGCCCGATTTTGATATAGATTTCTCGCATCGTGACAGACCGGTAATGACGGAGTATATATTTAATAGATTCGATAATGTGGCACTCTTGGGTACTTACGTTACATTTCAATCTAGAGGTGTAATTCGGGAATTGGGTAAGGTATTCGGACTACCAAAAGATGAAATAGATGTGTTGTGCGATGGTAATATTCAGGCGAGCAGATTAGACAATATATCTGCTTTGGTATTGAAATACACACAGTTGCTTCATGGCATGCCCAATTATTTGAGTATACATGCTGGCGGCATCTTAATTACAGAGAAACCCATTCACTGGTTTTCGGCGACCAATATGCCCCCAAAAGGATTTCCCACCACACAGTTTGATATGGTCATCGCCGAAGATGTCGGTATTTTTAAGTTCGATATTCTTGCCCAACGCGGACTCTCTAAAATAAAAGAAACGCTCGATATTTTAGAACGCGACCGCCCAGCGGAATTTACCAAGTTCGATATTCATGATATCAAGGCATTCAAAAACGACCCCAAGATCAATAACATGGTAAAAACGGCACAGTGTATGGGTTGTTTTTATGTAGAATCTCCCGCTATGCGTATGCTGTTAAAAAAGCTAGAGGTAGATACCTATTTGGGTTTGGTAGCGGCAAGTTCCATTATTCGCCCGGGAGTGTCTAAAAGCGGAATGATGCGCGAATATATTCTTCGCCACCGTAATAAGGGCAGGGCAGCCGAGATGGCGCATCCGGTAATGCTGGAGATCATGCCAGAGACGTACGGAGTTATGGTTTACCAAGAAGATGTGATAAAAGTAGCCCATCATTTTGCCGATTTAGATCTGGGCGAAGCCGATGTGCTTCGGCGTGGTATGAGCGGTAAATTCCGTTCGCGGGAAGAGTTCCAGAAAGTGCAGGATACCTTTATGGATAATTGCCGTAAAAAAGGCTATACCGAAAAACTTATTAAAGAAGTTTGGGACCAAGTGGCAAGTTTTGCCGGCTACGCCTTTGCCAAAGGTCACTCGGCATCGTATGCGGTAGAAAGTTATCAAAGTTTGTTTTTACGGGCGTACTATCCGTTGGAATATATGGTGGCGGTGCTCAATAACGGTGGCGGATTTTATAAGCCCGAGTTTTATGTGCATGAAGCCCGTATGTTGGGCGCAACCATACATCCGCCTTGCGTAAATAGAAGTAATGCGGCAAATAAAATTTATGGTAAAGATTTGTATTTAGGGTTGGGGTATCTGCGAGAACTAGAAGAACGGGTCATGGAGCGTATTTTAAAAGAACGTTTTCTTAATGGTGAATTTAATTCGCTGGAAGATTTTCTGGATAGATTGATTATCTCCATAGAACAAGTCAGTATTTTAATACGGATTAATGCCTTTAGGTTTACCAACACCAATAAGCATGAATTGCTCTGGAAAGCACATTTGTTATTGAACAAGACCAAGAAAATAGACCACCCCAAATTGTTTGTACCACGACAGCAACATTTTGAGATTCCGTCGTTATACAGTACAAATTTAGAAGTAGCCTTTACGCAATTAGAGTTGTTGGGCTTTAGTCTATGTAGTCCGTTTGAACTTTTGGTAGAAGCACCATTAAATAATTCTGGGAGTAAAGATTTAGAGCGGTATTTAAATAGAAATATCGATATCTATGGATATTTAATTACGGTAAAGCGAACCAGAACACATAAAGGAAAAGCAATGTTCTTTGCTACGCTGTTAGACCAACAAGGGCAAGTTTTTGATACCGTGTTATTCCCGCCCGTTGCTAAAAAATATATGTTTAGGGGTAGGGGAATTTATCGGTTTTATGGAAAGGTGGTCAGTGAATTTGGCTTTTTGAGTATTGAGGTCATTAAAATGCAAAAGCAAGACTTTATACAAGATCCAAGATATGCCGATATGAAAACTAGTGCAAGAGTTTTTGATCAAAAGAAAACTGGTGAAGAGAAAATAGAAGTTAGAGAATAGAAAAGAGATAAAGAGCTATTTTGCAATGCGCCACCAAACAGCGTCTAGTGTGATGCGTCTAGCGCTTGGCGAAATAACCAACAACCAATTTAGAAAGCCTCTAAAACGTAACCGAATATCCAATATAGAATTAGGAAAACGAATACGGTTCCTATACAACCACATTTTCCACCTCCAATTTTCTTTGCGCCATACCAAGCGCCAATAATTTGAATTAATTTTTTCATACGAGCAATTTACATGTTTTGGCGGTCACTTTTACAACAAAAAGTAACTCAAAAAAAATTGGTTCTGACATTACTTGTAAGGAAAGCCAAAACCAATTTGTATCTATTAAAATGACTTTTAGTTGTTCTTATATGCCTTGTCTAAAAACTCATAGCGTGCATCATTACGGGCTTCTATCAATTTGCTTTCCGTATCAATGACCATAACAGCAGGGTTTTTGTCTTTTGCCGTTGCCGCTTCCCAATTTGGTAGACCTTCACCGTTTGGGTTTCCGGTTTTAATGAAATTAGCAAAATACGTCATCATCTCTTTAGAAACTTTGTAATCATCGGCAGTCCATGCATAATCATTAACCAAATGAAGATTGCCCATACAATATTCAATTTCACAAGCGTGCGGAGCACCAACAGCTACTGGAGCAGGAGGTGTATCTGAGCCTTTTGCTACAGTGCCACCGGCTAAACCAGATGCTAAAGTATTATCAACTAAAGGTGGTCTCAATTTGCTGTATAAATATCTATAAACGGGTTGGTCACTATTTTTTCTATGTAAATCGAACCATTTCCAAGTACTATAAGAGATAAATCTATCAGATGCTAAAGCAGTAGCAGATAATTCAATTTCTTTTTCAGAACTATGAGGGTACAGTTCTAACACCTCTTTATATTCTTTTGGGTACGCTTCTTTTACTTTGTTTACATAGTTTTCATCTGTATAAGGACCTTGTGTAAAAGCCATACCTGGTATCTCGGCAGAATTCCACCCTAATAATAAAGGTACCATGGCTTGTTCTTTATTTTCAAAGATTTCAGGAAGTGTTTTAGGTAGAAAATAACCGTCTAGAACAGTAGGGAAACCAAATCTTTTTGACTCATTATATATTTCGTATACTTCTCTTGTACTTAATTTTCGTAATTCGGCAATAGATGGGTAACCGGCATTTTTAGCAAATTCCTCACCCATATTTTCTGCATCTTTCAATGAAACAGGTGACATAGTAGGGTTGATGCCAGCACCACTTTCACCTATAGCTCCTGCAATTAAATCTTTAGATAAAGGCGACGCCATTTGTTGACTTGTACCAATAGAACCAGCCGATTCGCCTGCAATGGTTATTTTATTGGGGTCGCCACCAAAAGCGGCAATATTTTTATTAACCCATTTTAACGCTGCATTTTGGTCTAGTAGGCCGTAGTTTCCCGAAGCTTTATAAGAGGCTTCAGTACTTAATTCTGGGTGAGCTAGAAAACCAAAAATATTAAGTCTATAGTTGGTCGTTACTACCACAATGCCTTCTTTGGCCATACTTTCTCCATCATAACGAGGTTCAGAGGCATCGCCCGCAACATTCCCACCTCCATAGAAATATACAAGAACGGGTAAGTCTTGGGTATTTCGGTCTGCAGGTGTCCAAACATTTAAATACAGACAGTCTTCGCTAACTCCATTTGATCTCGATTTCATATCGCCGAACACCATAGTTTGCATAGGGCGTGGACCAAAGGCTTTGGTCTCTTTAATTCCGCTCCAGTGTTCTATAGGTTGTGGTGCCTTCCATCTAAGTTCACCTATTGGTGGTTTGGCAAACGGAATGCCGAAGTAACGTTGAATTCCGGTGTGAGTGTCGTAATTACCTTCGATGATTCCGTTTTCAATAGTTACTTGAACAGGAAATGAATTGGTTTCTTGTGCATTTGTAAAATTAAAGGTCAACAAAAGGCTGAATAGGATAATTTTAAGATTTCTCATGATGATTAAATGTATTATTGTCTCATTTTGTAACAATAATACATTTATTTTTTAATTATATGATAATATGATTATTAAAATTTAGTGTTATTGATAGAATTTACTATGAATTATTGATGATTTAGGCTATTGTAATATTTGTAGTATTATAAAATTAATTGTAGTTGATACGTATTTCATAAAAAAATAAAGCTTATGCGATCTATATATTTAATTCTGTTTCTTGTTATTTCTTCATTTGGTTTTTCTCAACAAGCCCGATTAGAAGAGCTGAACTCTTTAGTGAAGCCTAGAATGCGAGTAATTATAGATAATGATTTGGGAGGTGATCCTGACGGACTCTTTCAATTAGCACATCACTTAATGTCACCATCCGTAGAAATAAGAGGGATAATTGCTTCCCATTTATATGAACAAGGTTTTGGCGGACCTGGAACTTCAGAATACGCAAAAGAACAGGCGATGAAAGTCATTAATATCTTGGGGCTCGAAGATTCTGTTGATGTGTATTTAGATAAAAGCTAAAGTATGGTTGATGTTACAAAACCTATAGAAAGCGAAGCAGTCTAGGTAATCATTAAAGAAGCAATGCGTACCGATACAGATTTGCCTTTGTATGTTTTATGTGGTGGAGGTTTAACTAACATCGCAAGTGCTTACTTGCTTGAACCTGAAATTGCAGAAAAATTAACCTTGGTTTGGATCGGTGGTCCAGAATATACGGATATTGCAATACCGCCACCTGGGTATACCACTCTAGAATATAATTTAGGAATCGATATTAAAGCCGCTCAAGTTATATTCAATGATTCAGACATCAATATATGGCAAGTACCAAGAAACGTCTATCGACAACCTATAATGTCAGATGCCGAACTATTGATAAAAGTTAAAGGTAAAGGCAAGCTTGGTAATCATTTATTTAATGTGATGAAAGAGGCTTATACGAAATTGGATAAATGGAATATACCTATGGGTGAAGTTTATATCTATGGAGATAACCCATTAGTGCTCTGACCCCTCTTCAGTCGTCATTTGAGCCAGACCCATCATCGAGCACCTATGTTATAAAACAAGCTCCAATTATAAATGAAGAGGGTATATATAAAGTCAATTTAAAGGGTCGAAATATTCGAGTGTATCAACAACTTGATAATCGCTTGTTGTTTGACGATTTCTTTGCGAAGTTGGCGGTTAAAAAATAAGGTTATCGTCTGCTTAAACGCTCTAAAATATCAATAACCAAAAGTCCTTCTTCAGCAGAGCATGGGTTTTTATTGTTTCCTAAAAAGTAATTGACAGTTTCTTCGATCATAGGCTCTTGAACATGTTTAGGATTGTTGAATTCAAATACTTTTTCGTCTGTTTTGGATATAAGGTGAACTTTCGTGCCAAAAAACGAAAATTTGATACATCCGTTTGTCCCATATATAATACACTCATCTTTTTGGTTTATTTCTGCGGCATTAAATTGCCAAAGACCTCGAAATTGTATGCCATTTTCAAATGCGATAATACCGTTAACGATTTTATTTACCTTGTTGTTGATTTTGGTTGGCGTGGTAATGCCATATAACTTGTCAATGGATCCAAAAAAATGAATCATTAAATCTATATGATGAGGTGCCAGGTCATAAAAATAACCTCCGCCAGATATTTCCGGTTGTACTCTCCAATTATCTTTCTTATCTGAAATAAACAATTCTTTTTTAGATTGAAGAACTTGTAAATCAACGTGGAGCACCTCGCCAATAGAATTATTCTCCAATAATTCTTTAACCTTTAAGAAAGCTGGTAATTTACGTCGGTAATGCGCCATGGTTAATTTACCGGTGCTATTATCTAATGCTTGGCAAATGTCTGCTGCTTCATGTGAATTCAATGCCATTGGTTTTTCTAAGTAAACATGTTTGCCTGCCTTTAATGCTTGCAAAGTATACATAAGATGAGAAGAGGGGGGAGTAGCAATATATACTGCATGTATTTTTGAATTACTTAATATATCATCTGCGTTAGAAGTCCAAAACGGTACGTTGTGACGTTCAGCAAAATCTTTGGCCTTGGCTTCATTTCTACGCATGACCATTAGTAAATTGGAATTAGCAACGTTTTGAAAAGCAGGACCACTTTTTACCTCGGCAACATCTCCACAACCAATAATTCCCCAATTAATTTCCTTCATTTAAATCTTATTTCTATTGGGTATTAAAGTTACAAATTAGAGATGGGTTATCTTTTTTATGAATAGAATTCTAAATAATGAATTTGTTGAATTATTTTTGGTCGTAAAATAAGGATAAATGGCTTCAGGATTTTTTGCAGTTTTAGATGACGTTGCAGCATTGTTAGATGATGTAGCGGCAATGAGTAAAATAGCTACTAAGAAGACGGCAGGTATTCTTGGTGATGATTTGGCGGTAAACGCCGAAAAAGCATCAGGATTCGTCTCTCAAAGGGAATTACCTGTGCTTTGGGCCATTACAAAAGGTTCGTTGCTCAATAAAATTATAATTCTACCCATAGCATTTTTATTAAGTGCTTTTTTACCTTGGGCGGTTACGCTTATTTTAATATTAGGTGGAATTTACCTTGCCTTTGAAGGTGCGGAGAAAATTTACGAATTCTTTGTTCCTCACAATCATACCCATGTTTCTGCCGATGCTGAACCTATGACAAAAGATGAAATTTTAGCCTTGGAAAAAACAAAGGTAAAATCTGCTATCGTAACCGATTTTATTCTTTCTATTGAAATTGTGATCATCGCATTAGGTACTGTTATTGAAGAGCCCTTAGCTACTCAAATAGCCGTTGTTTCTGTGGTTGCTTTGCTAGCTACGGTTGGGGTATACGGTATTGTGGCGTTAATTGTTAGAATGGATGAATTTGGTACTAGGTTGATCAACTTTAATGAAGAGACAAATACTATTTCAGATAAAATAGGGCAATTTTTTGTAAGTGCACTTCCGAAGGTAATTAAAGCACTTTCGGTTATTGGCACTATAGCATTGCTTTTAGTTTCTGGAGGTATTTTTGTTCATAATATTGATTTCTTACATCATATATTGCCCAATGTGCCAAGTATTATAGTAGAGTTTTTAACCGGTCTTGTGGTTGGTTTTATTGCCTTATTGATTTTTAACGGAGTTAAACTGTTATTTGAAAAAATAAATCTGAATATCTAAATAAAATTTTTTATAAACGCAAAAAGCTCTCAAGAAATTGAGAGCTTTTGCGGTCTGGATCTCGGCTTGTCCGAGACAAGCAAGAACTCGAACCCGCGACCCTCTCGGCTGATCCGAGACTGGTATTCTAAGCTATTTTATAAGATTCGTTTTTTGATTGAAAAGCCAAATCAAATATTGCCTATGTTGTCTTTTCAGCATCTTCTCTTTTATAAGTGCTTCTTTTTTAGAATCTAATTCTTCTGCATAAACGAGTTTCCAGGGTCCTTTGTTTTTGGTGTATGTTGTTTTGCCTTTATTATGTTGTTCCAATCTGAGTATGTAGTCTGTAGAATATCCTTGTAATAGACATCGTGTGAAGGAGAGTAGATAATATATACGTAATGGTGAATCATAAAACTAGTAAACTCTTTAAACGAAAAAAGCTCTCAATTTCTTGAGAGCTTTTGCGGTCTGGACGGGACTCGAACCCGCGACCCCCTGCGTGACAGGCAGGTATTCTAACCAACTGAACTACCAGACCGTGGCGTTTAGCGAGTGCAAATATACACCGCATTTTCAATTGCACAAACATTTTTCTTTATTTTTTTTAATACTAGAGAAACTTATTTCTTTCTACTAGAAAAGTATTGAGGACTGTAGAGAAATCTTGGCGAATATTTACGTCTACATATTTGATTTTATACTGGGCGCATTTCATTTTTATTTCATTTAAATATGCTGTAACACGTTCATTATAAGCTTCCTTAATATTTTCTGCATATAAGTCTAAATGCTCTCCAGTTTCTACGTCGACAAATCTTTTGGGTGTATTTTCAAAATTGAAGAATAATTCTCGCTGTTTATCAATCGGGTGAAAAAGTACGACATCATGCTTATTATATTTTAAATGACGTAGTGCTTCAAACAATTCCGCATCATTTTTTTCGGTCTGAAACATATCCGTGAACAAAAAAATTAGACTTCTGCGCTTAATATTTTCTGCAATTTGATGTAAATAGGTATATGTTTTTGTCTCCTTTGGCGGGTTTTTAGCCATACTCACAGTACTTAATTGTGCCAAAAGCATTTGAAAATGACGTTCGCTTCCCTTTTCCGGGGCATAATAACTATAAGAATCGGAGTAGATGCTTAGTCCTACCGCATCACGTTGTCTTTTTAGTACGTTCATCAACGCTGCTATACTCAAGACGCTAAAACCAATCTTATTTAAGGAATCAATACTTAAATTGTCTACTTCTGGATAATACATAGAAGCCGAATTATCCAAAATCATATGGCACCTTAAATTGGTCTCTTCTTCATATCTCTTGGTATAGAGTTTATCTGTTTTTGCAAATAATTTCCAGTCGATGTGTTTGGTGCTTTCACCATTGTTATAGATTTTATGTTCTGCAAATTCCGCAGAAAATCCATGAAAGGGACTTCGGTGAATTCCGCTGATAAAACCTTCTACTACTTGATTGGCAAGAAGCTCAAGATTGGAAAATAAAGACGATTTGTTTAACTCTGATTGTAGATTCACATTACTAAAGATAGTGAAGACAGCTGAACTATATAAATGGAAAGAATTAAAATTGCCATAAATAACAAGAGCCGGCAATTGCCGACTCTATGAACTTATTTTATTATAACGTATATCAGTTTTTACAAAGCTGCATCAATAGCGTCTGTATAAACTTTTTTAGGTGATACACCTACTTGTCTACTTACTATTTCACCGTCTTTAAAAATTAAAACTGTCGGTATATTACGTACACCATACTTAGCAGCAAATTCTTGATTTGCATCTACATCGACCTTACCAACAACAGCTTTGCCGTCATATTCAGTACTAACTTCGTCTATGATAGGACCTACCATACGACAAGGACCGCACCATGCTGCCCAAAAATCTACTACTACAGGTTTATCGCTTTTTAAAACTACCTCGTCAAAAGTAGCATCTGTTATTTCTAATGCCATTTTATTTACTTTTATTGATTATGCAAATTTAGTCAATTATTCTTCTGTTTCCTTACGTGCCCACAATTCGTTTTGCCTATACGGGTATCAAGCTAATTTATCAATTTTTAGGGCTATTTTCTTACATAGTACTGCTAAATAAAAGTTATAATCTACAGTACATATGAATGTTAACACCTGTTTATTGGCTTTTTAAAGTACGTATATATACGTTAATTGAGCTTAAAATGAACGTCTTGTTGTTCTAAAAGTTGTAATAACTCACTAGAAATGTGCACTTTTTGTCGTCTACTATTTAAGTTCACCTTTATTTTTTCTTGCATTTCGTAGACCACGAAATTAATGGCATGTTCTCCTTTATGGTTTTCAAAGGTATCTTTTAATGTTTTGACCTTTTCTTCTTTCAGTTCGGCAATATTGAGTTTGATGGTCAGTTTTCTAGCGTATGTTTCCATAACTTCTTGCAGCAGCATAAAACTGTTGAATTGCATTCTGGGATCGCCTTTTTTGCCTGTTTCCTTATTGGTCCACCCATCTCTGACAAATAGTTTTACGTACGCGAATGAATTTATCATTAAGAAATGCCTGAACTTTAGGTATTCTTCACCGAAAATTCTAAACTCGAAAGAGTCGGTGTAATCTTCCATGGTAAACGCTGCCCAGCCTTTTCCGTTTTTGGAGACCCTGTGTTGAACATCGGTAATTACTCCGGCAAATGTAAGTTCTCTGTTTACATAACTAGGCAAATCATTAACGCAGCCAATATTTGCATTGCAGAAGGCTTTTATTTCTGTTTTAAAGTCGTCCAACGGGTGACCGGATATATAAATACCCACCACTTCTTTTTCTCTTCGTAATTTTTCCATGGTGCCCCATTCTTCACATGGTGGCACAACGGGTTCTGGTATTTGTACTTCACTGGCATCACCAAAGAGGCTTACTTGCGAAGAGTTTTCGTTTTCCTGGTATTTGGCGCCGTACTTAATTACTTTTTCCAAAAAGGTAATGCCATCGCCTTCATCATGAAAATATTGCGCCCTATGTGTAGTGCCAAAGGAATCGAAGCCACCGGCAACTGCCAAGTTTTCAAACGCTTTTTTATTCGCTGCACGTAAATCGATTCGTTTAGCAAAATCGAATACCGATTTGTAGGGTCCAACATCTTTTCTGTTCTCTACAATGGTTTCAACCGCACCGCGACCAACGCCTTTAACCGCACCCATACCAAAACGCACGGCACCGGCATCGTTTACGGCAAACTTGTAGAAAGATTCATTAACGTCCGGCCCAAGTACATCTAATCCCATACGCTTACATTCTTCCATGAAGAAGGTAACCTGCTTAATGTCGTTCATATTATTACTCAATACCGCCGCCATATATTCGGCAGGGTAGTGGGCTTTACAGTAAGCGGTTTGGTAGGCAATCCAAGCATAGCAAGTGGAGTGAGATTTGTTAAATGCGTACGCTGCAAAGGCTTCCCAGTCTTTCCAAATTTTCTCCAGTTTATCAACGGCATGTCCTTTTGCGGAAGCTTGATCAATGAATTTTGGCTTCATTTTATCAAGTACGTGCTTCTGCTTTTTACCCATCGCCTTACGCAAGACATCGGCTTCACCCTTGGTAAAGTCCGCCAACTTTTGCGAAAGGAGCATCACCTGCTCTTGGTATACCGTAATACCATAAGTTTCTGCTAAATATTCTTCACAGGCATCCAAGTCATACACAATTTCTTCGGTACCGTGTTTACGGGCTATGAAGCTTGGTATGTATTCCATTGGACCTGGTCGGTACAAGGCGTTCATGGCGATAAGATCCGCAAAAACGGTAGGCTTTAACGAGCGCATGTGTTTTTGCATTCCAGGAGATTCATATTGGAACACCCCAATAGTTTCCCCTCTTTGGAAAAGCTCGTATGTTTTTTCATCATCTAGCGGAAAATTTTCTGGGTCTAACTCAACACCGTGTTTCGCTTTTACGATTTTAACGGTGTCCTTAATTAAGGTCAGCGTTTTCAATCCCAAGAAATCCATCTTCAGCAGTCCGGCATCTTCCACTACGGAGTTGTCAAACTGGGTACAGTACATATCCGAATCCTTGGCAAGTGCCACGGGTACGAACTTGGTAATGTCATCTGGGGTAATGATCACCCCACAGGCATGAATACCGGTGTTACGAACAGAACCTTCTAAAACGTAAGCTTGGTTTAGGGTTTCGGACTCTAAACCGTCGCCTTCGGATATATTTAGAAGCTCATTAATTTTCTCTAGCTCTTCACTGTTGAACTTACTTCTAAGTACCTTTTCATCGACCCCGATAATCTTTTTTAGCTTAGACATGTTCGGAATCAATTTCGCCATACGGTCGGAGTCTTGCAAAGGCAAGTCTAAAGCACGAGCTGTATCTCTAATGGCAGATTTTGCTGCCATGGTACCATAAGTGATGATTTGCGCCACTTGGTTAGAACCATATTTGTCTATTACATAGTCCATAACGCGACCACGCCCTTCATCATCAAAATCAATATCGATATCGGGCATACTTACACGATCCGGATTTAGGAAACGCTCAAAAAGTAGGTCGTACTGAATAGGGTCCAAATTGGTAATCCATAAACAATAGGCAACCGCAGACCCTGCTGCAGATCCACGACCGGGACCTACCGAAACATCCATATCTCGCGCAGCCCTAATAAAATCTTCAACAATAAGGAAATAACCAGGGTATCCGGTCTTTTCAATTACCTTGAGCTCAAAGTCTAATCGTTCATCAATTTCCGGAGTGATCTCCCCATATCTCTTTTTGGCACCTTCGTAGGTAATGTGGCGTAGAAACTTGTTCTCACCGCGTTTGCCACCATCTAATTTATCTTCTTCAAATTGAAATTCTTCGGGAATATCAAAAGCGGGTAACAATACATCACGTGCCAAGGTAAAGGTCTCGACCTTATCAATAACTTCCTGAATATTGATGATTGCTTCCGGAATATCCTTAAAAAGCTCTTTCATCTCATCGGATGACTTAAAGTAATATTCTTGGTTAGGCAAACCATAGCGATAACCACGTCCGCGACCAATAGGGGTTGACTGCTTTTCACCGTCTTTTACGCATAAAAGAATATCATGTGCATGAGCGTTTTCTTTCTCTACATAGTAGGTATTGTTGGTAGCTACTAGCTTTACATTGTGCTTTTTTGCAAACTGAATTAAAACTTGATTTACACGGTCTTCATCTTCTTGACCGTGACGCATGATCTCTATATACAGGTCATCGCCAAAGGTTTCTTTCCACCAAATAAGGGCTTCTTCAGCTTGGTTTTCACCAACGTTCAATACTTTACTGGGTACTTCACCGTATAAGTTACCGGTAAGCACCATAACATCTTCTTTGTACTGCTCTATGATTTTTTTATCGATACGAGGTACATAGTATTTACCGTCAACAAAGGCAATGGAAGACATCTTTGCCAAGTTTAAATACCCTTTTTTACTCTTGGCAAGCATCACTATTTGGTACCCATTGTCTTTCTGTGATTTATTGGTGTGGTCTTCACAGACTTGGAACTCGCAACCGATTATAGGGGTTATTTCCTGCTCTGGTTCCGGCAACTCATTCAAAGGTTCTTGTCCTTCTTCCAATGTTCCGTTTTGGGTAGCTTCGTAACGTTTTTGGTTGGCTTCGTTTCTTGATGCCACTCCTTTATTATGGTTCAGTACGCCGTTCACGAAGTGAAAAGCCCCCATCATGTTGGCATGATCTGTCATGGCTACGGCGGGCATCTTTGCTTTTGCAGCAGCAGCGACCAAATCCGGTACACTAATGGTAGACTGAAGAATTGAAAATTGTGTGTGGTTGTGTAAATGTGCAAAACTTGCGTTTTCTAAGGTCGCAAGGTTTTCCTGAATTTCCTCTTGTGAAACGCCGCCCGTATCTTTTTCCCAAAGTGCATCGGCTATTTTTTTCGATGCTTTTTTTAGGTTGATGTGTTTAAGGCCGATGAGTTGAATCTCCTGCGGATTCGCTTCAGAGAAATTCTTGAAATAATCGGGCTGTACATCTAATTGTTCAGCGGTATACTGATGTTTTCTGATCAACTCTAAAAAACAACGCGTAGTGGCCTCAACATCGGCAGTGGCATTATGCGCTTCCCCAAAAGGTTCACCGAATAAAAATTGGTGCAGTTCGGTCAACGTTGGCAACTTGAACTTACCGCCACGGCCACCGGGAATTTGGCACAATTGTGCCGTATGCTCGGTACAGGTGTCCAATACGGGCAATTCTTGTAGCGGATTCTCCACGCCCAAACGGTGAAATTCCGCACCCATAATATTCACGTCAAAACCTACATTCTGCCCAACAATGAATTTTGTTTTGGACATGGCGATGTTGAACTTCTCCAGTACCTCGGAAAGGGAAACGCCTTGTTGCTCGGCTAGCTCGGTAGAAATACCGTGAATTTGCTCAGCATCATAAGGTATGTTGAATCCGTCAGGGCGTACCAAATAATCTTGATGCTCAATGCAATTACCCATTTCATCATGCAACTGCCATGCTATCTGTATACAGCGGGGCCAGTTGTCAGTATCGGTAATGGGGGCATTCCAGTTTTTTGGAAGACCGGTAGTTTCGGTATCAAAAATAAGGTACATATAGAATGTTCTGAGTGTTCAACACGGTCAGTTGAGTGACCTAAAAAGTGCCTATAAAATTACGAAAAAGGAGGTGTTGGTGAAAACGGAGTTACCAAGAGTTATTAACGAGGGTTTATGAGGACAATTTTATTCCGATCATCTGCCATCTTAAAACGCTGATAATGTGAGGTTTTTACTTGAAAAATGATTTCTGAAATTATGATTTTTAAGAAGCTGTATACGTTGTTAAAATATTTTTAAGGATAGTGACTTAAATAACTATGCTTAGTTGTTGCCAATTCGGTAATTTGAATTATATTTGCACCCGCTTTCAGATCAGCTTTGCTTGTTGAAAGCGAACGAGTTAAAAACTAGAATTAATAATCAAGGGTCGGGCACCCTACAAATTAATGTGATATGCCAGTAAAAATTAGATTACAAAGACACGGTAAAAAAGGAAAACCATTCTATTGGGTTGTAGCAGCAGATGTTAGAGCTAAAAGAGATGGTAAATTCTTGGAGAAATTAGGTATCTACAATCCTAATACAAACCCTGCAACTATTGAGCTTGATGTTGATAGCTCTGTAAAGTGGTTACAAAACGGTGCACAACCAACTGATACTGCTAAAGCTATACTTTCTTATAGAGGTGTACTTTTAAAGCATCATTTATTAGGCGGTGTTCGTAAAGGAGCATTAACTGAAGAGCAAGCTGAAGAAAAATTCAATGCTTGGGTTGCTGAAAAAGAAGCTGCAATTGCCGATAAAGTTGGTGGATTGGATAAAGCTAAAGCTGAAGCTAGAGCTGCTGCATTGAAAGCGGAGAAAGAAGTAAACGATAAGCGTGCTGCTGAAGCTGCCGCTGCTGCTTTACCAGAAACTCCAGAAGGTGAAAGTGCAGAGGAAGAAGTAGAAGCTGTTGAAGCTGCTGGTGAGCCAGAACAAGCTACTGAAGCTCCTGCTGAAGACGATAAAGCATAAATTATAAGAAACGATGCGCAAGGAAGATTGTTTCTACCTAGGTAATATCGTTTCAAAATATAGTTTCAAAGGTGAGGTACTGGTTAAACTAGATACCGATGACCCCGAGATATACGAAAACATGGAATCAGTATTCGTTTCTTTAGGAAACAATCTGGTTCCATTTTTTATTAAAAGATGCCGACTTCATAAATCTAACCTTCTTCGTATAGATTTTGAAGAGGTAAAATCAGAGTCTGATGCAGACCGCATTATGAAATCTGGTCTCTATCTACCCCTTACCATGTTACCTAAACTTACCGGTAACAAATTTTATTATCATGAAATCATCGGTTTCACGATGATCGATGCTGTTCACGGAGATATTGGAATCATACAAAGTGTCAACGATACCACGGCACAAGCTTTGTTCGAAGTGGAGAAAGATGATAAGCAACTGCTTATTCCAATTAACGATGATATCATTACTAAAGTAGACCGAGAGAACAAGTGTATTCATGTAAATACCCCAGAGGGTCTTGTTGATTTGTACCTGTCTTAAAATCAGTGCCTAATTATCATTGCGTTTCTTTTAAGTTTTATTGTTAGACATTGTGATACTGATAATATTCAGTTTTCTTTTTAAGAATTCTATTATTATTTAGCTTCTTAGCTTTGTTATTGGTCGAATTTTAACTGTTATTAAATTGTAAAGTTTGTAAGTTCATTGCAGTTATCAAAAACCTCCACCAATGACAATGAATTTAATGAACCAATTGTTCAAAGTTGTTTCCGTCGTTTTTGCATGCTGTTTAATATTCAGTTGTGCATCGGAAACAGAAAAGACAATTGCCTTAGCAGATGGAGCTAGTTTAAATAGTGTTCCAGAAAATATCGATTTTACTTTTCATGTTAAGCCAATTCTTTCAGACCGTTGCTTTATATGCCATGGTCCTGATAAAAATGCCGTAGAAGGTAATCTTTCCCTACACTCGGCAGAAGAAGCTTATAAAGCATTAGGCGAGTTAAAAGACCATGCTGCCATTGTACCCGGCGATGCTTCGAAAAGTAGTTTGGTAGAACGCATTAATAGTAATGATGCAAACTTAATAATGCCACCACCGGAATCTAACCTTGTTTTAGAAGATTTTGAAAAAGAAATTTTAGAAAAATGGATAGAGCAGGGGGCAGAGTATAAAACGCATTGGGCATTTATACCGCCAACACCACAAGAAGTTCCTGAAAATAATGATGACCAAGCTTGGGGAAACAATGAAATTGATGCCTTTGTCTTAAATAAGATGAAAGAAAAAGGCATGAGCCCCAGTGATAGGGCAAGTAGTGAAAAACTATTGCGCAGAATTACATTTGATTTAACCGGTTTGCCGCCTACGTTGGAGCAATTGCAAAAGTTCGCTGCCGATCCTTCTGAAGAAATGTATGAGGAAGTCATAGATTCTCTATTGCTTTCTATTGATTATGCTGAAAATATGGCTGCCGAATGGATGGATATTGCCCGTTATGCCGATACCCACGGATATCAAGATGATTTTGAGCGTACCATGTGGCCTTGGCGAGATTGGGTAATTCACGCGTTTAAGGAGAATATGCCGTATGATCAGTTCGTAACATATCAATTGGCAGGCGATTTAATGCCAAATGCTAACCTTGAACAAATATTAGCTACCGGTTTTAACAGGAATCATAAGATAACTGCCGAAGGCGGGGTGATTCCTGAAGAATACCGGGTTGAATATGTTGAAGATAGAAATACCACGTTAGGTACGGCATTTTTAGGTCTTACCCTAGAATGTGCACGCTGTCATGATCATAAATATGATCCTATAAGTCAAAAAGAGCATTTTCAGTTTTATAGTTTCTTCAATAATATTCCTGAAAAAGGTCTGTTGGCAAATGCAGCGGAATTGCCTGAACCATATATAAAAGTAACTCCAAAAGAGGTTGATGATATCCTCGGATTTATCAATCTTGAAAAAAGTGAGATGAAAGAAGTACCGGTAATGGTCATGAAAGAAATGGATAAACCTCGTAATACCTATATTTTAGAAAGGGGTATTTATGATCAATATGGCGAAGAGGTATATCCCGACACTCCTGAATCCATTTTACCCTTCAATGATTACCCTAAGAATAGATTAGGCTTGGCAAAATGGTTGTTTGAAGATGAACATCCCTTAACGGCGAGAGTTGCGGTCAATAGATTGTGGCAACGCATGTTCGGTAGTGGTATTGTGGCTTCTTCGTTCGATTTTGGAAACCAAGGTTCTTTACCTACGCATCCGGAATTGTTAGATTATTTAGCCATTAAATATAAAAGCGAAGGTTGGGATACCAGAAAAATGTTGAAGTACATTGCCATGTCAGAAGCATACCGCCAAGACACCAAGGCACCTCCGGAGAAACTAGAACAAGATCCAGAGAATAAATATTTAGCAAGAGCTTCTCGTTTACGATTATCATCTGAAGCTATTCGCGATCAAGCATTGGCATTTAGCGGATTGTTGAATAGAGAAGTTGGCGGACCCAGTGTAAAACCTTATCAGCCCGAAGGAATTTGGGAAGAAACTACAGGTGGCGGTGGCGGTAGTACCGCATCATATACACTAAGTGAAGGTGATGATGTGTATAGAAAAAGTATCTATACTTTTTGGAAACGCACCGTACCACCACCAAGTATGATGACTTTTGATAGTAGCTCTAGGGATTACTGTTCGGTTAAAAGACAAGAAACGAATACTCCGTTACAAGCTTTGGTCTTGTTGAACGATCCACAAATTGTAGAAGCAGCTAGAGTTGCTGCCGTTGGTGAAATGGAAGCGCACCCAAATGCAGAAAATGAGCAGATTAAAACATTGTTTTACAAAGCTACTTCGCGCTTACCAAATGAAACTGAAGTACAATCTTTAACCGATTACTATAGTGAAATGTTGGCAAAGGTAGAGAGCGGTGAAATTTCTACAAGTGAATATTTAAGCATAGGTAGAAGTGAAGTACCTGCTGATTTGGACAAGGATAAATTGGTGGCTATGACACTCACGGCGCACACCATATTGAATTTAGATGAAACCATAAATAGAGGCTGATTATGAGCGAAAAGAAAATAGTTGAGGAACGGTCACTGATATTGAATAGACGCTCTTTTTTAGGAAAAGCGGCGATGGGAGTTGGGGGAATTGGTTTGGCTTCTTTATTAGGTGCCAACTTGTTTAGAAAAGGCGAAAACGGATTGTATACGGCAGATAGTGGTCCGGCAGGGGTAAAGGGAGTATTGGATTCCCTGCATCATCCTTCAAAAATAAAAAGAGTAATTTATTTATTTCAAAGTGGTGGTCCATCGCAATTGGAGCTATTTGATTATAAACCACTTTTAAATAAACGTAGAGGTGAAGATTTACCGGAATCTATAAGAAACGGGCAACGACTAACGGGTATGACTTCTGGTCAAGATAGATTCCCATTAGTAGGCTCGAATTTCGGATTTCAGCAATATGGGAAAAATGGTACACATATCAGTGACTTATTGCCGTACACAGCTAAAATTGTAGATGATATCTGTATCGTAAAATCAATGTATACAGAGGCGATTAACCATGACCCTGCGGTTACGTTCTTTCAGACAGGGTCACAGCAACCAGGTAGACCAAGTATTGGTTCGTGGTTGAGTTATGGTTTGGGCAGCGAGAATGAAAACTTGCCCGCTTTTACGGTGCTTCTTTCAAGAGGTTCTGGTAGACCTAACGGACAGCCATTGTACACACGTCTTTGGGGTAACGGATTTTTACATTCCCTGCACCAAGGGGTGCAGTTTAGAGCGGCAAAAGACCCTGTGTTATACTTGAACGATCCAAAAGGAACTACAGCAGATGTAAAAAGGTCGATGTTGGATAAGTTGGCGGAATTGAATGATCAACACTATCAAGAATCTAACGACCCTGAAATTCAAAGTAGAATTGCGCAATATGAAATGGCATATAGAATGCAAACTTCTGTACCAGATGTAATGGATACCGAAGGGGAACCCGATTATATTTATAAAATGTACGGGTCTGATGCTAAAATACCGGGTACGTTCGCTGCGAACTGCCTTTTGGCAAGACGTTTGGCGGAGAAAGATGTTCGCTTTATTCAATTGTACCACATGGGGTGGGATCAGCACGATAACCTTCCGGGAGCTATAGAAAAACAGGCGAAAGATGTAGATCAGGCTTCAGCTGCCCTGGTGTCAGATTTAAAGCAACGAGGACTTTTAGAAGATACCTTGGTGGTATGGGGAGGCGAATTCGGTAGAACCAATTATTCGCAAGGTTTGCTTACCGATACCAACTACGGTAGAGATCACCACCCAAGGTGCTTTACCATGTGGATGGCAGGTGGTGGAATTAAACCTGGCATTGTGTACGGCGAAACCGATGATTTTGGATATAACATAATCAAGAACCCTGTTCATGTCCACGATTTTCAGGCTACTATGTTGCATCAATTGGGAATTGACCACGAGAAATTCACCTATAAATATCAAGGTAGACGATTTAGATTAACCGATGTAGAGGGTCATGTAGTCAAAGATATTTTATCATAATGCAAAGAAGAACATTCATTATAAATACAGCCACTGCATCTGCAGGAATACTAACGTACTCTTCAGTTGGCGCCAATATATTGGAATATAAAGATGCCATTATTGGTCACGGTAGTCATCAATATAAGATTGATTTGAATTGGGGTGCCTTAAATCCTAATTATTACCCGGTGAACGATTGCCATGAAATGGTGCAAGATTCTAAAGGCAGAATTTTGTTGCTGACAAATCACACCAAAAATAACATCATTGTTTATGACCGTTCGGGGAATTTGTTGGAAACTTGGGGAACGGATTACCCTGGTGCACACGGACTCACTTTAAACGTGGAAAATGGGGAGGATTTTTTATATATCGCCGATAATAATCGGCATGAGGTGATCAAAACTACCATTGATGGTAAAGTGGTACAGGTATTTTCATATCCCAAGGAATCTGGAAAATATATCGCTAAAGAACAATATATACCTACTGAAACCACAATCGCGGAGAATGGAGATGTCTATATTGCCGATGGGTACGGGGCGCAATACATTATGCGTTATAATGCCAAAGGCAAATTGTTACAGACTTTTGGTGGTAGAGGAGATGAAGGTCATCTATTTAATAATGCACACGGTATTTGCATTGATACCCGCGGAGGTAAATCTCCTGAGCTTTTAATTACCGCCAGGCAGCAAAATAAGCTTAAGCGGTTTACTATGGACGGTGAATTTATAGCAAGTATAGATTTGCCCGGAGCATATATTTGTAGACCCGTAATAAAAGGCGAGAACGTTTATTTGGCAACCATTTGGTCTGGAGACGGATCAGATGGAACGGGATTCATTTCTATTTTGGATAAAAATAACAAACTGATTTCCGCACCTGGCGGATGTACTCCGGTATATGGAGAAAACGGCTTGGAACCCATGTATCAATCCATCAAAATATTTACGCATCCGCATGATGTTTGTGTAGACGATGACGATAATTTGTATGTTGCTCAATGGAATTCAGGGAAAACATATCCTATAAAACTTAATAGAATATGATCAAGCGTACTTTTTATTCCATATTCGCAATGCTCATGTTGTGCCAAGCATGTATTTCTCAAAATACAGAATTCGCATCTACTGAGATGTTTAAATTATCCGATCCTCGAATTCAAGTTTCATCTATTTTTTTTGATTCGCACACCACCCTGAATTTTGGTTTGGATATGCCTAACTCAACTATAAAATATACCTTAGATGCTAGCACGGTAAATCTTAATTCAAAGGTGTTTACCGAACCATTGAAAATTACCGAGAGTGCTATTATAAAGGCAAAAATGTTTCATCCCGATTATAAAGAAAGCGATGAAATACAGCTCGAAGTGGTGAAAATTTCAAGAAATAGTGCTATTAAACAGATAGAGATTACTCCTGCTCCCAGTGAAAAATATTCAGGAATGGGATCTGCGGGATTAATGGATTTAAAGAAAGGCAGTGTTCAATTTGGAGGTGATAAACAATGGTTGGGGTATCAAACGGAAAAAATATCCGCATCCCTTCTGCTTAAAAAAAATAGTACCGTTCATAAAATTGTGGTGAGTGCGTTGACCAATCAATCAAATTGGATATTCGCACCAGGTAAGGTCGAGGTTTTTCATGGGGACTCTTTAATTGGGGAAATGACATATCCTAAGAGTAAAAAAGAAACATTGAACAAGGCAACATTTTTAAACGTACCGGTTAAGAAAGGGATTTACGATACCTTAAAAGTAGTAATTTATCCGCTTGAAGAAATACCGGAATGGCACCAAGGCAAAGGAACCACTCCTTGGGTTTTTATTGATGAAATAATTATACAATAGCATGATACAATTAGGAATACAGATAGGACACCTACACCCGCTTTTTGTTCACCTGCCCATAGGTATCATCATGCTTGCCTTTATTTTAGAGGTATATGGCAGGTTAAAATCAAAAGACGCTTTTAACGAAGTTGTAGAATTTACGTTGTTGGTAGCTGGCGTAACGGCGTTGTTGTCATTGGGTACAGGTTGGTTGCTAGGTGAAGAAAGTGGCTATGATGAAGATTCGCTCTTTTTACATAGATGGATGGCGGTTGCGTTTACCGTTACCACGGTACTGCTATACTTGGTGAAACGAAGCAAAATAGAATGGGTGAGCAAAACCTATATTCCAATGTTTTTATTGGTATTGGCTCTGATTAGTCTTACAGGGCACTTTGGTGGTAATATGACGCATGGCGAAGATTACCTTTTCATGGAAGAAAAAGAAGAACTTGTCATTACGAACATACAAGAAGCCCAGGTATATGCGCAAGTAATTCAGCCCATATTGGATGACAAATGTGTAAGTTGCCATAATGCCAATAAGGCTAAAGGCGGACTGTTAATGAGTACACCAAATGAGATTCTAAAAGGTGGTGATTCGGGTAGTTTATTCGATACAATTTCCGGTCAAGAACAAGCCTTGTTTTTAGAAAGGATACACCTGCCATTGGATAATGATGATCATATGCCGCCAAAAGGAAAGGTACAGCTTACAGATAATGAAAAGGCATTACTTGAATGGTGGATGGCGAATAAGAATTGCTTTGAATGTAAGGTAAACGAGTTGCCAAAAGAAGGTAAAATGGCGACTATTTTGACTTCTTTGGAACAAGATACTTCTGCAATCGCACTTTTGACAAAAGACGCTGTTGAGGTGCCAAAAGAATGGTTGCAAAATGTTAAGGACGCAGGTATATCTGTGCAAACGTTATCTAGTACAAACCACCTTTTAAGGGTGAACATGGCAAGTATGAATGCTGTTACCGAGGAAACTTTGGAGATGTTGGAAGATTATGCTCCCAATGTTATTGAGATGGATTTAGGATTTAGCAATTTCAACAATGATTTGATGGCAGCATTGAAACCGTTTAAAAATCTGCTAAAACTAAAATTGCAGCATACCCAAGTTACCGATGATATTGGTAAGTACCTTGGTGATTTTGAGCTTTTGGAGTCTTTGAATTTATATGGTACTTCGGTAACCGATAAATTGATAGATGAATTGAAGGAAAATAAAAGACTCCGCAATATTTATCTGTGGAAAACTGAAGTTACCGAGGATGGATTGGCACAATTACAACAAGATTTGCCTAGCGTGACCATACAGCAAATTGGTGCAGATGTTTTTAAAGCAACCGTTTTAGACCCACCAACGATTATTAGTGATCGTAGTTTTTTTAGTGATAGTTTAAAAATAGCCATAGAAAGTCTATTTGAGGGAACGGAAATTTATTACACACTTGATGGCTCGGAACCTACGGAATCTTCTTTAAAATATGAAGGCGAGATTACCCTTGAGACAACGGCAAATGTAAAAGCAATATCGACTAAAAAGGAGTGGGAGCCTAGTCATATTACCGAGCGTACATTTATCAAAAATAATATCGCATACGCAAATGTGGATTTATTATCAGTTCCTAATGAAAAATACAAGGGTCAAGAAGGTAAAACATTGATGGATCAAAAACGGGGTTCCGTTAATTTTGTTGATGGCAATTGGTTGGGTTTTGAAGGCAAACACTTAAATGCCGTTGTTGAATTAGAGAAAAAACAATCTATTTCAAAAGTTTCTATCGGTGCTTTATCTGCACCTGCAAGTTGGATATTTTATCCCACATCTTTTGTAGTTTCCGTTTCTAACGATGGTGCTAATTACAAGGAGGTGGGTAGAAAAGACATGGGTAATGAGGAACCCAATGCCGAGGTAAAACTTACTTTTTTCGATTTGGATATAGCGCCTACTGATGCAAAATATGTGAAACTATCGATTAAGAGTCCGTTAAAAAATCCTGATTGGCATACCGATCCAGGTGGTAAAAGTTGGATTTTTATTGATGAGGTGGTGCTGAATTAAGTTATTGGCTGGCATTGAAATAGGTCATTAAATATTCGTAAACATTTGTTATGAGTTTAAAATCATGTTACATTCTATTCTTGGTTACCGTAATCTCTCAGCATATATCTGGTCAGAAAATAAAGCCTGCTGAAAAGAACAGACCCAATGTTATTTTGATTTTTACTGACGACCAGGGTTATAATGATGTGGGCGTTTTTGGGGCAGATGATATTGATACTCCCAACTTGGATCAAATGGCTACTGACGGAGCCAAACTCACCCATTTTTATGCTGCTCAAGCTGTGTGCTCCGCTTCTAGGGCGGGAATTTTAACGGGTGCTTATCCAAACAGAATCGGTATTCATAATGCCTTTATGCCCAACAGTAAAGTAGGTCTGCATCCAGATGAGACTACACTAGCAGAACTTTTAAAGGAAGAAGGATATGCTACCGCTATTTTTGGGAAGTGGCACCTGGGCGATGCAGAACAATTTATGCCGAACAACCAAGGTTTTGATGAATATTATGGAATTCCATATTCTAACGATATGTGGCCATTGCATCCACAGCAAGGACCTATTTTTGATTTTGGTCCGTTGCCTTTATATGAAAATCAAAAAGTGATTGACACGCTTACCGATCAAACGAATTTAACCACGGAAATTACCGAGCGTAGTGTCGATTTCATTAACCGCAATAAAGAGAACCCATTCTTTTTGTATGTTCCGCATCCGCAACCCCATGTACCCTTATTCGTTTCGGATAAATTCAAAGGAAAATCCAATAGAGGTAAGTATGGTGATGTTATTATGGAACTCGATTGGTCTGTAGGGGAAATTATTAAAGCAGTAGATAGGAATGGTTTAACAGAGAAAACTATTGTTATTTTTACTTCTGATAACGGACCATGGTTGGCATACGGAAATCATTCTGGTAGTGCCTTACCTTTTAGAGAGGGTAAAGGAACCGGATGGGAAGGTGGACAAAGAGAACCTTTCATCATTAAATATCCGAAAGAAATTAAAGCAAGGTCGATTATCGAAGCCCCTGTAATGGCCATTGATATTTTACCATCAATTGCTGAGGTAACGAATGCTCACTTACCGGAAAAAGAGATTGACGGTAAAAGTGCATGGTCGCTATTTACAGGTAAGACAGATGAGAGTCCGCAAGAGGCATATTTCTTTTACTACCGAGTCAATGAACTGTTCGGTGTTCGGTACGGTAAATGGAAATTATATTTTCCGCATCGGTATAGAACAATGAACGGTCGGAAGCCTGGTAAGGATGGTTTTCCCGGAAATTATAAAATGATCGATCTTAAGGAGATTGAACTTTACAATTTGGAACTTGATGAAGGAGAGACAACCGATGTGGCACAGGCTCATCCAGAAGTGGTAAAGACCATTCAGAAGTTAGCGGATGAGATGCGTGCAAAACTGGGCGATTCACTTTTAGATATGGAGGGAAGCGAAATGCGTTCACCAGGTCGTATTGACTAATTAGTTTTTCAGTAGTTTAAAAAATTGCAATTCATCATTATTGTTTCCTACAAGAAAGTAGTTGTTTTGACCGTTGTTTATGGCTACCAGTTTTTTTGCATCACCATCAGCAAAAAATCCTGTTTCCGACCCTCCCTTAGCGGTAAATGCTCCTTTACCATCACCTAAAAGTAAAATTCCTGTTCCGGCATCGTTTCTTGGAGTTTCTATTTCTGAAACGTATAAATTACCTACTGCAAGAACATCTAGCCACCCATCGCCATTATAATCGCTTACATGCATATCATTTATGTTAGAAAGTTGTGCCAGATTAGGTAGGTTGCTAATTGTAAATTTCCCGTTGCCCAAATTTTCTATATAGACTGAAGCAAATGTATCTGCACTGTAGTGTAGCGAGTTTTTTAATTTTTCTTCACCATATACATCTTTCAGTTCCATTGAAGCAAAGGCGTCATATTTTACTATCTTTTTCTTTAAAGCAGGAATTTGTTCTGAAGAACACGAAAAACCTCTTAAAGGATAATGTTTTTCTTTATTGTAATACCCTAGAACGATGTCTGCGTTACCGTTGGAATCAAAATCATTGTAGTAAACATCAAAAGGCTTGTCTGGACTGGTTTTGTATTTATAGTTTAAACCAAGGTTGCCGGCTATATAGTCCAGATCACCATCATTATCAAAATCACCTTGTTCTATACTGAACCACCAACCGTAACTTGATTTAAAATCTTCGGTATTGATTTTTGATAGGTTCCCATGGTTATTTTCAAAAACGGTAATAGGTATCCATTCTCCAACAACTATGAGATCTAAGTCATTGTCTTGGTCGTAATCGGTCCAAATACCGTCGGTTACCATACCGATATTTAATAACTCTGGCGATAGGGTTTCTGTTTGGTTTACAAGCTGTCCGTTGTCATTCACCAATAACATGCTGGAAGTTGGATTTGGATATTGATGTGGCGTATGTCTACCGCCTACAAATAGATCTAGGTCGCCATCTCCATCATAATCCGCTGATTTTACTACTGACCCACTAATTCTGTTCGCATTCAGAATAGCTCCTTTATTAAATGTGTCGTTACCTTGGTTCAAGTAAACTCTATCGGTGTAATGAAAATCATTTTTTGGGTATTCGTTTCCACCACTAACAACATAAAGATCTTTTATTCCGTCATTGTTGATGTCAACAAAAAGAGCATCTACATCTTCGTAACCTGCTTCTTTTTGCCAAAATGTAGTCTGACTCTCTTTAAAACTTCCGTTTTTCTGTTGAACAAATAGGATAGGAGCTTGGTTTGCGGCACCGCCAACGTAGAAATCATCTAATCCGTCATTATTGATATCTCCAGCAGTTAGTGCAGGTCCGAATTGTGAGAGTTTATGAGGTAGTAGTATTTGTTTTTCAAAATCGTTAAAAGTGTTCTCTTGATGCTTGAATTTTGCATTTTGAGTTGCAGTGACATCGGCAAACAGATATTGATCAGGTTTTTCTGTTCTACCTTTATTTTCATCAAATTCGTTTGATGTAATCTCTAACAACTGATTAGCTTCTATATTTTTTTTAATGGTGGTATTTCCATTAGGCCATAACACAATAAGGCTATCAATTTTTTTATGGCTGTTCAGTCCAAAATGTAGGGTAGATTCACTGGTAGAGTATATGCCTCTTACATTGGTACTTTCTAAGGTTTGTACCTCTTTTGAGGTGTATAGATTAACCCTGGTGCCAAAAGTTGGTCTATTGTTTTGATCAATAAGTTTAATTCTCAGGAAATTTCCATTTTCTAAGCTTTCTGAATTATTTCTGTAAATAAAAGCTTCGTTATTGATGTTGTTCACTACTAAGTCAAGATCGCCGTCATTGTCTAAATCTGCATAAGCAGACCCATTTGAGAACGACTCTTCATCTAGTCCCCAATCATTAGATCTGTTCTTAAATTCCAGATCTCCTAAGTTTTGATAGGCATAATTTTTTAAAGGTTGTGATGGTACCATACCGACGGCTTTTTCAAGGTCTACAATATCCCAAATACTTTTGATATTCTGTGCCCTTGGATTTTTTTGTAGCCATTGAGCCCTGGTAGTATTGATATAGTTGGCAACATTTTTGTCCGCATCGGTATTTCTAATATCTCTTAGCAGTCCGTTCGTAACATAAGTATCTTTTAATCCGTCATTGTCAAAATCGGCGATGAGGTTAGACCAGCTCCAATCTGTTGCTGCCATACCGGTGAACTGAGCAATGTTGCTAAAGGTTTCATTTCCATTGTTAAGCTGTAGGGTATTGTACATGTATTGGTAGCCTCCACCATCTTCTACAACTTTCCAAAAAGAATCGATGTTCATACCGCTCATATTTGATTTTAGCCTGAAGTTGTCTTCCGAAACCATATCTAACACAAAAACATCTAAGCTTTGATCATTATTGATATCGGCAACATCTACACCCATGCTGTAGTACGAAGTTTGTTTTAGAGCACTTTTTTCGATGCTTGAAAACGTACCGTCTTGATTGTTGAGGAATAAAAAATCTGGAGCGTAAAAATCATTGGCGACATAGAGGTCTGGCCATCCGTCGTTATTAATGTCACTTGCCGATACTGCATTTGGAAAACCCGTACGGTCTATACCTGCAGCTTTAGATACATCTTCAAAGGTATTGCCATTATTCTTGTAAAGCTTTAGTGCATATTGGGGTACAAGAAGATTGTCTGCATTGTGGTATTGAGAAAGGCTACCCGGATTTGGTGGTTGGGTCAATAGGAAAAGATCTAATAGACCGTCTTTGTCAAAATCTAAAAAAGTAGCATGTCTTGTTCTTTCGGTATTCGCAATCAATAATTCTTCAGCCTTTTCTTCAAAAGTTCCATTGCCTTTATTTAAGTACAATAGGTTTCTTCGCCATTCGGGGTTTTCATCATACAGTTCTCTGCTTACGTAAATATCTTGGTGTCCGTCATTATTGATATCGGCTATGGTTACGCCGGTTGACCATCCTTCAAAATTTTTAATACCTGCTTTTTCGGTAACATCTTCAAAAACTAAATTCCCCTTGTTTAGGTATAATTTATCAGGTACCATATTGCCAGCAAAGAAAATATCTTGTAGCCCATCATTATTAAAATCACCAATACCCACACCTGCGCCACCATAAAAGTTTGCATAGGCAAATATGTTTTTGTCCTTATCATCTTTAATGATGTTATTGAAATCGACTCCCGTTTCATTTGAAGGGAGAAGTGTAAATAATTTTGGTGTTGCCTTAGTCTCTTCCGGAGCATTTTCACAACATAAAATTAATAAGGAACAGAAGTATAATAAATGCCTGATTTTCATGATTACAAGATACTATTTTATACAAAAAAAGGAGAGTTTCCCCTCCTTTTCAAACTCAATAAAAAATTAACTCAAAACTATTATGAGAGGTTTCACTCAAAAACCTAACGTAATTGTTATTATTCGACATCCCACCAAACTCTAGTGGTAAGAACATCTGGTCCTTGAGCGGCTATTGCAGCGGCATAGTTATCAGGATTATTACTTTGTTCGCTTTCAGAATATGTAAGTCTTCTTGGTATCGTACCATTAGTAACATTACCCGGGTAGTTTACCGGTGTAAGTGTAGGGAAACCTGTTCTTCTCCAGTTAGAGAAAGATTCATATTCATTTAAGAAAGTTGCTGCCCAATATTGGGTGTTGATCTGCTCTAGTGCATTACCTGCATCATATGGGTTGGCAGCAAGATAATCTGCAATGGCAGCATCGGCAACAATACCACCTTCACCATATAATGATAATTGTTTCATCGCCGCGGTTACTCCGTTGTTGTAATGTGTTTCTGCATCACCTGCAAGACCCCATCTTACGTTTGCTTCGGCAAGCATAAATTCTACCTCTGCGTACGTTTGAAAAATCATAGGTGCGGTTTCAGAAGTTATTAAAAGGCGATTCGGCTCAGAGTAGTCGTTTAAATTGCTGAAAAGATTATCAAGATCGACATCTTGCTCTTGTAGCATAGGAAGATCCTGACCATTGGACAGACCTCTTTGTGCGTCTGGATCTAGTCTTTCCTCCACCGTTCTATCTTCTCTATAATCCTCTATGAATAGACCAGGGTTCTCGGGATCTTCTTTAAAAATAATTTTCTGTGCCGGTAACGAAGCCAATACCGTTAACCTTGGGTCGTTTGCATCTTTTAATAAATTAATGAACGTATCGCTCATTCTTGGATTTCCATCAGCCGTAAACACTTCGCCAATTCCATTTTTGTTATCCGCATCGTGTTGCAGATAAAAGATATCTTCATTAGATGTCATTACACCTCCGTCAATAGCTTTTGTAACCCATGCTTGTGAAGCTGTAGGGTCTACTTTAATTAGCCTAAGACCTAAACGTAACATTAAGGAATTAGCTAACTTTTTCCATTTCGCTTGATCACCATTATAGATAACATCTGCAGAACCAAATTCAGATACTCCAGTACCTAGTGCAGCAGAAGCTTCTTCCAGTTCGTTCAATAAATCTGGGTAGATTTCGCTTTGCGCATCATATTTAGGAAGAAAAATACCTTCTATAACTGCTTTACCTGCCTCACTATATGGTACATCGCCATATAGATCGGTAAGCCTTGAGTAAGCAAAGACACGTAATATTTTTACGATAGCCTTCATTTCTTCTGGAGCTTCTTCCTCTTCTAATTGAAAGGTCAAATCTTCAATCGATTTAATGGCATTCTCGTAATAGCGATCTAATAAAGATGAAGCATAACCTTTGTTCCACGTATATTTATCTCCACTCCAATAACCAGCAGTTGTTGCTACATGTTGCATCATGGTAGATTGATAGATCATGGCCGCTCTCCAGTTGTCATATCTTTCACTAGATATAAATTTCATCACCGCTGTTAGCTTATTGCCCGCAGCAACTTGGGTAGGTTTTGTTGGATTCACATTCAAATCTTCAAAACCATCATCACATGCACCTACAGAAAGTAGTGCAAACATTAGTATATATATTGATTTTTTCATAGTTCTCTTTTAAAACTTTACATTGATAGTTAGACCGTAACTTCTAGAAGAAGGAACTCCAAAATATTCCAGACCTTGAGAGTTTCCAACAGTGTAAGCACTTTCTGGGTCAATATTATCTACACTTCTTTTTATGTAGAATAAGTTAGAAGCGATAAGCGATACATTAACATTGGTTAAAAATACATTGTCTAGGGCTTTCTTTGGTACGGAGTAACCCAAGCTTAATTGTCTGAATTTAATATAATCAGAGTCTTCAACGAATTCTTCTGCGATATCTGCAATTTCACCATAATAGTCAGCTAAATTTTCTGGTGCAACTGTCGTTGTAAATGCAGCTCCAGATTGGTCAACACCAGATACGGTCAACCCATTTTCTCTGCCTTCTAATGTGTTTTTATGTAGACCATTACCATATAGGATCGTGTTGGTGCCAGAAAATATCTGTCCGCCAAACTTTCCGTCGATCAAAAAGTTCAGATTGAAGTTCTTGTAAGTAAATGAATTTGAGAAACCTAATGTCAATGGTGGTACACCTTCACCTAAAATCTTACGCTCTCCTTCAACAGCTCTTGGTACACCATCATCACCTACTTCATAAACTATAGTACCGTTATCATCACGCTCGTAAGAAACACCAACTATAGAACCATAGGTTTCACCAACAATATGGGTAATTCTTACGTTCTGTGTTCTTGGTTCATCAAGGTTAATATCAGAGTCAACATCGTCAGTAGCAACTACCAGGCCTTCATTATAAGCACCATTTACGGTCATATTCCAAGAGAAGTCGTCTGTTCTAATGGGCGAACCACTAATTAAGAATTCAACACCCTCATTGGTTACCTTACCTAAATTTGCGCTAGCACCGTTATAACCAGAATACGTAGATGTTGATACATTTACAATATCATTTGTTGTTTCATTGCTATAGTAAGCAACATCAAAAGATAGGCGGTTGTTAAAGAACCTCATATCTAAACCAACTTCCGTTTCGCTTTTACTAAAAGCAACTAAATTGGCATTTGGAACGGTACTACCGGAAACTCTACCTAATGGCTGACCGTTAATAGGGATTCCGAAAATTTCATAGTTCAAAGCCAAAGAGTAAGGATCTTGAGCACCACCTGCAACTTCAGAATAACCACCTCTTAATTTTAAGAAGCTAACGAAAGAAGGCATGTTAAAAGCATCCGATAATATCAAACTACCATTAACTGAAGGGTAGAAATCATCATTAGGAGTAGTCTTACCCGGGAAGGATAATGTAGAGAACCAGTCATTTCTACCTGTAAAGGTGACATATGCCCAACGGTCATAAGATAGTTCTAATGAACCATATACAGAACCAATTTTTCTTTCTGAATATTCTCTGCTACGAGATTGGCTAACTGTATTACCTATGTCTTCTAAACCTGGAACAATAAAGTCATTACCGCCTAAATATAGATTTTCAGATTTAACGTGGTTGTTGTTAGCACCTACTAATGCAGAAATGGCAAACTTATCTGTAATATCTTTTTCGGCGGCTAATATTAAATCGGCATCAACTTGATTATATCTTCTTTCTTCTTCGTTAATGCCACCTAAGGGTTTGTAAGCTGTACCAAATGGTTCTACTGATGTTCTTCTGATAATGTCATTATCAATACCAATTCTACCGGTTAACGATAACCAGTCTAAAATATCATAACGAAGCGATGTAGATGCAATTATTCTGTTTCTAACATCTTCATTGTTGAAATTATAGGCCGCAAAATATGGGTTTGTGGAAAATGTGTTATTAGAGAATTGTCTCTCAGTACCATCAGGATTTGTAGATGGCTGTAACGTAGTTACATCGATGTTACCTGGCAGCAAAGCCACTGAAAAGTTAGCATTACCAGGAGAATCTGAAAGTCTTGGTCTGTTTTTAACCTTTTCTATAATGTACTTGGCATTTACGCTGCTCGTTATCTTTTCTCCTAATATTGCACTAGAATTGAAAGAAAAAGACTTTCTGTTTAAGCCGGCATTTGGTAGTACATCTGAATTATCTAGATTTGATGCAGAAAGTCTATAGGTCAAATCTTCTTTGGCACTGGTTATGGCAACCGTATTAATAAAAGTAGATCCGGTTCTATAGAATTTGTCAACGTTATTACCTACATAAGAGTAAGGTCTTGAAACACCATCGAACTGAGTTGAATTTACACCATCATAAGCTTCTCCCCAAGAAGAACTACCTGCCTCTAATGCGGCACTTTGTGAAGATGGTCTTACACCTCTAACACCTTGTCCATATTCAGTTTGAAAATCTTGTAATGAAGTGTCTACTTTGTCAAAAGTTACAGAGCTACCTACTTCGATGCCAAAACCTTCTTGACCTTTACCAGATTTGGTGGTTACAATAATAACACCACCTGCAGCACGAGAACCGTACAGTGCAGATGCCGCACCACCTTTAAGTACGGAAATGGATTCAATATCATCTGGATTTAAACTTGAGATACCATCACCACCATCTGATCCACCCCATAAACTGGCTGAACCATTATTGCCGTTACCGATCGGAATACCATCCACTACATAAAGTGGTTGGTTGTTACCAGATAATGAACTTGCACCTCTAATTACAACTCTACTGGAACCAGCTGCACCGGTAGCATTTTGAGAGATGTTTACACCGGCAATTTTACCTTGTAAGGAGTTAATGGCATTTGGTGTCTTGATAGTAGAAATTTCTTCAGCATCAACTTCCGTTAAGGAGTATCCTAATGCTTTGGTTTCTTTACGAATACCTAATGCGGTAACTACTACTTCGTCTAATTCACTGGCATCTTCTGCAATTGAGGTATTGACGGTAGATCTACCATTAACACCAACTTCTTTGGTCTTATACCCTAAAGAGGAGAAAACCAAAGTTGCATTTGCATCAACGTTAATTGTGTAATTACCGTCGAAATCAGTGGAAGTTCCGTTTGTTGTGCCTTTTTCAACAACGTTTACACCTGGCAAAGGTATACCGGTGTCGTCTGTGACTACACCAGAAACGCTTTTACTTTGACCTATTACCGCCTGAAAAAAAAGCAGTAATGCAACGGTCAAAAAACTTGAGAATTTTTTGTACATAAATAAGTGAGTTAAGTTAGTTTGTATAAAATACTGGCATAAGGTGAGCCATATTCTATATATATGTTAAAAATTTCGACTAATAACGATTGTGAAAAGCTTAACAACGTGTTAATAAAAAGTAAAATTCTAGAAATTAAACAATAGTTAAAGATTTTGTGACGCCTTAATAACTTGCCATTGTTCATCTGTAATTGCTGGTCCGTCAAAAAAAGAGACACCATTTGCACCATTACTTTTTGCTTGATGAATAGCTTCTTTAAGTTGACTAACAGTCATTTCCGGAACATAAATGCCCGTGTGTAATTCTGTGTCTCTACCTTCTAAATCTGCTACGCCTTGTTTTGTGGCATAACCGATCCAATCTATTTCTTCGTTATAGAATTTATTGTAGATCATGGGTAAAACGGCATCTACTTTCCACTTGTCCCAACGTTGACGTACCATATGGTCTGCCATTTCTGGATAGGGGAATACAGCGGCCGTTAGTATTTTGCCGTTTTCATGGGTGATTTTATATGCCTCATCTACAATCGATTTTATTTTATTTAGGCGGAAATTTTTCCATTCCATATCTATTGCAGGATTTGTAAAGTCCTTTGGGTTTTTATGGTGTATTTTTTCAAATTCCGCTGTACAAACATCACAGTAGCAGAAATCATATCTAGGCAATTCTGTCTCCTGTTTTAAATCATATTTTGGTAGCAGTCCAATAGGAAGAAAAATATCTGAATATCGTATATAATCTAAATGATAGCTAGCTACGCCTTCTACTTTAGATAAACCTTCTATTAAACCAAGAATATGTTCGCGAGATTCTTTTCGGGTCGGGCAAAGCCATTTGTAATAACCCACATAAGGTGGTTCGTCGTAGCAAGATTTTCCATCCCTACTTACGGCATACCACTCTGGGTGCTGCTCTGCAACCTTATCACCTGGGCGGTTCATGGTAAACATCCATGCATGTACTTCAAGATCATGCTTTTTGGCTATAGGTACTAAACGGGCCAGTAATTCTGGATCACCATAGGTGTTGATTAAAATGGCGTCCAAACCATTTTCTCCATATTTTTTAAACTCTTCATCAAATGATTCGTCTGTTCTAGATTTGTCAGCTGTGGTCCATGTCCAAAGTTTAAAATTTGATTCTTTGGTTGTAGTTGTACTATTTGTAATAGTTTCTGTTACCTCTTTTTGTGGTTTGTTTTCACAGGAAACAATAAGTAATGGAATGAAAAGTGTTAGAAAGTGAAAGAATTTAGTTGGTTTGTTCATGGTAGGTTTCAAATTTTCCGTCGGTATGTATAACTAGTTGATTATTTGTGAAAGGGCTTTTCACCCAAATGTCGAAGCCAAAATTATTCTTTTCTAAAACCGCAATGACTGGTTTTCCCTTTATTATTTTAGCTTCTCTTTGAAGTTTTCCGTTTTTAAGGTTCCAGCCTTGTTCATTTTTGTTCTTGACGTTTCTGTACAATTGGTACATATACCATTTTATATTTTCGTCATCGGGAATAGTAAATGTTTTAGAATCATCTTTGCTAAAGTATACATAGCCCCAATGTTCTGGCTCGTGCATATTTATTACCCCTTGTGGAGACCAGACCCAATTATATTCTGGTAAGAATTTCCCATTTGAATCTTTCTTTCTGTAATACTTGCCGTTCTTTAAATCAAAGTCCCAGTTAACCCTAGAAAAGTTGATCCTCCAAAATTCATTTTCTGGTACCTTGGTAGTTCCGCCCGGGGCTGTGGTAAATGACCATGGAATGGCTATTTCAATGTTCCACCCTTTATCTATGTCAGATGAGTTATTTAATGTGCCATTTATATTCACGGCTGTTTTAATTCCCTTAAAATCCCATCCATCCATAATATAACCATGATTTCTATAGGGTTTTGATAGGTACAGATCCCAAATGGTATTTAGGGCATTCATCTCGAATTCATAATAATTATGGGTATCACCATCTGGATCTATAAATATTTCAAAATCATTGTTATAGAAAATAATGGTGTCTCTTTGCTTTAAGTTGGCCCAAACATGGGGCTCTTCAAGTTGTGCAAAAAAATAAATGTACTGTTGGTCCCATAACATTTTAAACTTTGTAGGGTAAGTAGGTTTTTTAATGCCTTCTATATCAATGAAGTTACTTGACCAGTTAGCAGACTGCCATACATCTTCGTTCATTTTACCATCAATTGAAATATATTCAGTTGTGTTTACTGCTATATAGGTACGTGGTGTTTCTTGAGCTATCAATGATATTGCACCAAGATAGATGAGAAACAATAGTAATGCTATGGCTTTCTTTGTTTTTAGTGATTTTTTATCGGTTATTTCCATAGCCTAATATTTTGGTCTGTTCTTGTTGTCTAACTCATAACCTAAAGAATAGGGAAAATAGAAGCAATTAATTAGGCTAACTTCTATATTTAGCAGTGCTAGGCACCAAAAACAGTATTGCTGTATAAAGCTTTGCCTTTTATTTAGATTTTTAAAATGCGCTTTTGCTCAAGTTGTTTTAACTACATTTAGCAATAATTAGCTTTTATGGCTATTCTGAGATTATTGTTGAATATTTTTAAAATTCTTCGTAAACTGAATATTTTTAGCCTAACAACTAAAGATCGTTGCCCAACGTCATAACAGGGCAGAATAAAATTAGTGTTTGAAGCCTATGGATATTAGATTAATGAAGTTTTTGAGAAGGCCCAAATTTTTTGGTACCAGTGAAATCAAACCTTGGCACCATATTTTATTTTGGTCGGTCTATTTTGTCTTCAATACTTTTAGGTGGACGTTTATACATGACGATTTCTTACTTTCTTTACGAACTAACCTTATCGGTTTTCCTATTCATATGTTTTTGGCATATTTAAATGCCTATTACCTAATGCCCAAGTTTATTTATACAAAGAGGTATTTAGAGTATACGGTGTATATACTGCTATCATTGTTTATAATGCTTTTGGTGAAATATAATCTTACCTATTATTTGGTGAGTACAGATGTAATGCCAGAAGGTCCAGAAGTTATCAATACCCTTACTATTGGCTATGCCGTGCAAACTATGATAGGCGAAGTTTATGTAATCTCTTTCTTTACGGCGATAAAACTGACCATAGATTGGTTGAGGGAAAGTAGTAAACTACACGATTTAGAGAAGCGACAACTTAAGACAGAACTTCGCTTTTTGAGATCGCAGGTATCACCCCATTTTTTCTTTAATACATTGAATAATATTTATTCATTGACCTTAGAAAAATCTGATCAAGCCCCAGAGGTAATTTTGAAACTCTCAGAACTAATGCGCTATTTACTATACGCAACGAAGAAACAGAGGCAAGATTTAACGAGTGAAATTAATTGTATTAGAAATTACATAGATTTGGAACGTATTAGGTTCGATGATTCGCTGAAGATAGATATGAATATATCTGGTAATCTAGATAATTGTAAAATACCACCAATGCTATTGATTCCCCTTATTGAGAATTGCTTTAAACATGGGGCTAGTAAGAATATAGGGGATATGAAAATTAAGATTGATGTAAAGGTTGATGATGATTGGATGGATTTTAAAGTGTCCAACTCTATTCCACTTGTAAACAAAGAATACGTATACCCTGTAAAAAGAGGAGGCATAGGTCTTTCTAATGTCAAAAAAAGGTTGGAGCTAGGGTATGCGAAGAACGAATATGATTTAAAGATTTTCGAGGAGGATAAAATGTTCAATGTGTTTTTAAAGCTTAAGGTAATATGATTTTAAAAGTAATAGTAGTAGATGATGAGCCATTGGCGGTAAATGTGATAAAGAACTATATACTTAGGGTGAAAGAATTGCAGCTGGTCGGTACTTTTTCCAATGCTTTGGATGCATCTACTTTTTTAAGGGATAACGAGGTAGATATTATGTTCTTGGATATTAATATGCCTTTTCTTGACGGATTGGAGTTTTTAAGCACCTTGCACAAAAAACCTTTTGTAATTATGACAACCGCCCATGAAGAGCATGCCTTAAGGAGTTTTGAACTAGAGGCTATTGATTATTTGGTGAAACCAATTTCATTACCTCGTTTTTTCAAATCTGTTGATCGTATCATCGGTCTTAAGAAAATAGGCAATAATGGTGGTGCTGACAAAGATGAGAAGCCTTCCATTTTTGTTAAGGTGGATAAAAAGAAATTGCAGAAAATTTACCTTGATGAGATTATGGTGATAGAAAGCCTTAAGGACTATATCAGGATTATTACACCTACCGCTAAATATATTATTCATAGAACCTTAAGTAGCTTTACGGATGAGCTACCTGGTGATAATTTTATTAGAATACACCGTTCGTACACTATAGCCGTTGATAAAGTAAGTGTAGTAGAAGGCAATAGTGTGGAGATTGGGGGTATTAGATATACTATTGGAAGAAGCTATTTAGCCGATGCCAAAAGTAGAATACTCAATAACCTGACGGACTAAAATTTTCTACTAATTTTAGAAATAAATTACGTTGAGCAAGCTATTTAAATTTAAACAATTCAATATTGAACAAGACCGTTGTGCTATGAAAATCGGTACAGACGGTGTTCTGTTAGGTGCTTGGGCACCAATTATAGGTTCGCCCATATCTATTCTTGATATTGGGACGGGTACGGGTGTCATCGCTTTAATGTTGGCTCAGAGGAGCAATGCAGAGGTAATTGATGCTCTTGAAATCGATGCTGAAGCCTATGAGCAATGTGTGGAGAATTTTGAACGCTCCCCTTGGGGAGATCGACTGTACTGTTATCATGCCGGGTTAGATGAATTTGTTGATGAGATCGATGATGAATATGAGTTAATAGTATGTAATCCGCCTTTTTATTCTGAAACGGTTGCATCTGGAAATTTACAGCGTGATCAAGCAAGGCAAAATGAATTTCTTCCTTTTGATGAACTTTTAGAAGGTGCTGCCAAATTATTGGCGGAAAACGGAACCTTTGCCACTATAATTCCTTTCAAGGAAAAAGATGCTTTTTTAAATATGGCAGCAGGGCTGGGCTTGTTTCCCTATAAATGTTTGCATGTAAAAGGTAACCCTACGGCAGAAGTTAAGCGGGTGCTATTGGCATTTTCTAAAGAACAAAAAGACTGTGAAACTTCTGAATTGATCATTGAAATTGAAAGACATCGGTATACTACTGAATATGTAGACTTGACAAAAGATTTTTATTTAAAAATGTAACTTTAACGTTGCTTATTGTTATATTTCTTTATTTATCTTTGAGGAAAGCTTTGTTATGAGACCAGATTTATTTGAAGCACCAGACTACTACAATTTAGATGATTTACTTTCTGAAGAGCATTTGCTAGTTCGCGATGCTGCACGCCAATGGGTGAAAAGAGATGTATCTCCTATTATTGAAGAATATGCCCAAAAGGCAGAATTCCCAAAACAGATTATTAAAGGTCTTGCAGAAATTGGTGCCTTTGGTCCTTATATACCCGAAGAGTATGGTGGGGCTGGGTTAGATCAAATAAGTTACGGACTTATCATGCAAGAAATAGAAAGAGGTGATAGCGGTGTTCGTTCTACGGCATCGGTACAATCTTCTTTGGTGATGTACCCTATATATACCTATGGCACGGAAGAACAACGTAAAAAATATTTACCCAAACTAGCAACTGGCCAATGGATGGGGTCTTTTGGGTTGACCGAACCCAATCACGGTTCTAACCCAAGCGGTATGGAAACCAAGTATAAAGATATGGGTGACCATTATCTACTGAATGGTGCCAAACTTTGGATTTCCAATTCACCCTTCTGTGATATTGCCGTAGTATGGGCAAAAAATGAAGAAGGTCGTATTCACGGATTAATCGTAGAACGTGGTATGGAAGGCTTTACTACGCCAGAAACCCATAATAAATGGTCATTGAGAGCATCAGCAACCGGTGAATTGATTTTTGATAATGTAAAGGTGCCGAAAGAAAACCTATTGCCAAACAAATCTGGATTGGGAGCACCATTGGGTTGTTTGGATTCTGCAAGATTTGGAATTTCTTGGGGAGCTATAGGTGCCGCTATGGATTGTTATGATACTGCTTTAAGGTATGCCAAAGAACGTATTCAATTTGGTAAACCTATTGCCGCAACTCAATTACAACAAAAGAAATTGGCTGAAATGATTACTGAAATCACCAAGGCGCAATTGTTGGCTTTTAGATTGGGACAATTAAAAAATCAAGGGAAAGCTACCTCTGCCCAAATTTCTATGGCCAAGCGAAATAATGTGGAAATGGCTATTAATATAGCACGTGAGGCAAGACAGGTACTTGGCGGTATGGGTATTACCGGTGAGTACAGTATTATGAGGCATATGATGAATTTAGAAAGTGTGATCACGTACGAAGGTACACATGATATTCATCTATTGATAACAGGTGCCGATATTACCGGAATGCCTGCTTTTCAATAACTTAACGGTTTGCTTTAATCGTCGTAACATTAAAAAAAGAAATGCAATCTATCTTTGGTATGCGCGTGTAAGATGTGTGCATGTTTTTTTTAGATATAAGCTATGGCCGATGGAAACATCGGCTTTTTTATTGCTGATTTTTCATGGATAAAAATTGGGAGAACCATTTGCCAGAAGCTTTTATAGTTCTTTTTAAAGTTTTAAAATTGATATGTACCAAGCCGAATCTTGGATAATATCCTTCTGCCCATTCAAAATTATCGGTAAAGGTCCAAACGAAATATCCGTGAACATTCAACCCATCTTGTTTTGCTTTTAAAACTTGCTCTAAATAGCGTTGTAAAAAGTGTACACGTTCGGTATCGTTTACGGTATCTCCAGTAAAAGTGTCCTTAAAAGCAGCACCGTTCTCCGTGATTATTATTTTCTTTATTTGGGTATACCCACTGTATTTCTTGATCATATTGTAAATGCTGGGTGGGTAAACTTCCCAATCCATCAACGTAGTTTGTACGTTTCGTTTACTTGCTTTTACAATTTTTGCCCTTATATATGGTACCAGAATACTATATTTTACTTTTTCACGTGTGTAATTCTGAATTCCGATAAAATCAAAATCGAACTTACAATCCTCCATGTCCGATGCTTTAATGTAGGGTTGTAGTTTCTTTAACACTGGAGCGTCTTTTACAGGATAACCTAAACCTAAAGCCGGTTCAATAAACAACCGGTTCAACAATGCATCAACTTTAATGGCGGTTTTTTTATCTCTTTTTTT